>ERZ791740.11-NODE-11-length-228110-cov-31.803429_pt1 | contig 228110 bp, 193 predicted proteins | sample MGYA00510041_ERZ791740 | MGnify/ENA primary metagenome ERZ791740 (study PRJEB30046, sample SAMN00791959) | human gut metagenome | study: EMG produced TPA metagenomics assembly of the A metagenome-wide association study of gut microbiota in type 2...
CTGAGCTGATTTCCTCAAGACCTGCAATCATACGAAGTGTTGTAGACTTACCACATCCTGATGGTCCAACGAAGATGATGAACTCCTGATCAGCAATTTCAAGATTAAAATCCTTAACAGCTACGAAACCGTTAGGATATACTTTACAAACATTCTTAAGCGATAAACTTGCCATTATTAAATATCCTCCTAATATAAAATGCGCCCTGGCGCTTTTGATGAGATTATAATACACTAAACACATTTTTTTTACCACATGACATTTTTACAAATCTTGTCCGCGTTTTTTTTGCAAATTTACCATAGGCATCACATTTATGTATAAATTGTACAAATTTGGCATGAGTTTATCTGCAAACATCACTAATGTAAGTTTATTGTTTTTTATAATTATATATTGAATTAAATTATTTACATGTATATAATGAAGCCATAGAAACCGGCAGAACGGAGGGATTATTATGATAATTGGTGGACTTTCTACTAACATTAATACTTCTAATGTCAATAATGATATTCAGGTTGCCATGCTTAAGAAAAGTCTTGATACTGTTGAGACTTCTGGTGCAGAACTCACTAAGATGATGGAAGCATCCGTCACTCCTGAACTTGGACAGAACATAGATGTAAGTATTTAGTGTGCCTTGTTTTAAAATTATAACATATTGAAAGCCCCTGTATATGGAAGATAACAACCATATACAGGGGCTTTCTTTTATTTAAACGCAAATTCTATCGTTATCATATAACATATACATACTGCCAGTCCTAATACAACCGGTGCAGATAAGTATTTCTTTGCGCCTTTTATTCCTTCTGTCCGTACCTTTACATTTTCCAGTCTTCCATGACGTTTTGCCATTGTCTTAATGCACAAAACTGTCAGCATCATAAATGCTGCCGCTATAGCTGCAAATATAACCAGCTGGATTACTGTTGCCATAGTACCTGCAGATGCTGCAAGTTCGCCTTCTCCTTCAAGCACTTCTGCCACCTGTCCGTCTGCCGTGTACATTCCTGCCATTTTAAGCAGCTGCACCACACCTATAGAATATGTATTTATTGCAAAATGTGCAATTACTGAAGGCCACAGTGACCCCGTAGCTTCTACCATATATGCAAATACAAATCCGATGGCAAATGCATACAATCCCTGATTAATATTAAGATGAAAGCATCCAAATATTAAACCACTGATAACTGCTGCTCCAAACATTCCCACTTTACGATATGAGCCAAAAAATATTCCACGGAATACCAGTTCCTCCACAAGCGGCGGAATAACTGCAAGAAGTATGACCTGCATAAAAAAAGGATATGTAAGCAGGGATGCTGTTCCTTCTTCAAGATAATTAGTAGAAAACAGCATTGTAACACTGCTTAAAAACAATACCATAGGAATCATACAATATCCTGCTGCTAATGATAATATTCCATCTACAAGTCCTATCCTTTTATATGGAATATCCTTTAGCGGATCAATTCTGTTTACCGCCATATATACAATAGCAATAACAAGTATTATTCCTTCTGAAAGCACATACTGTATCCAGTCCGGCACCATTACACCGGCATTGTTTAGTGCTGCAATTACAACACCTGCAATGACTGACAATCCAATATATGCAACTATAAATACCGGAAAGAAGGTATTAACTTTTCTTACTTCCATGCAATTGCTTCCACTTCAAGAAGAACATCTTTAGGAAGTCTTGCAACTTCTACGCATGAACGTGCTGGAAATGGCTCCTTAAAATATTTCTTGTAGATTTCATTAATCTTGCCGAAATCATTCATTTCTTTAATAAATACTGTTGTCTTAACAATATTCTCTACTTTAGAGCCTGATGCTTCAACAAGGTTGCAGAGATTCTGGAATGCCTGCTCTGCCTGAGCCTCAACTCCGCCTTCTGCTATCTCACCTGTAGCTGGTATTACAGGGATAACTCCTGATGTATATACCATATTGTTAATCTCAATTGCCTGTGAATATGGTCCGATTGCACTTGGTGCTTTGTCTGTACTGATTACTTTCTGCATAATAATCTCCTTAAATCAACATATTTTACGTTACAAACGCATTGAATATATTGTACCTCAATCAGCATATTCATTCAAGAAGCTATTTCTTAAGCACAATCGAATCCTGTGTTATTTCAATTTTACCTTCTTTGAGAAGTCTTCCTACAGCTCTCTTGAAAGCATTTTTACTCATATTAAAATGTTTCTTGATAATCTCCGGATCTGCCTTATCAGTAAATCCAAGGCTTCCGCCCTTCTTTACTATCGCATCATATATCTGGACTGAATCCTCATCCATCTGGATATAAGCCTTCTGCTTAAGACTTATAACAAGCTTTCCGTCTTCTCTTACTCTTGAAACACGTCCGTGAATAACCTCACCGACACTAATCGGCTCAAATACTTCTGACATTGGAATAAATGCATCATACTTATCCTCAACAGCAACATAGGCCCTGTAATCAGGAGTTATTCCTATTATAGTACCTGTAACTGCACTGTCCTTTACAAGAGTTTCTGATTTTTCAAGATATTTGTTAATTCTCATAGTAGCTGCAAGTCTGCCGCTCTTATCTATATAGAGGGCTACCAGATACTCTGAGCCTTCTGATACATGTGTTGTCTGTTCCTTGTATGGCATAAGAAGATCTTTTTCAAGTCCCCAATCTAAAAATGCGCCGATACCTGTAACCTGTGATACTTTAAGTCTCTTAAGCTCTCCAAGCTGAATCTTTGGCTTGTTAGTAGTTGCAATAAGCCTGTCACTTGAATCCCTGTAGACAAATACTGTGAGAGCATCTCCCACTTCAACATCCTCTGGAACCTGCTTCTTTGGAAGAAGAACCTTATCCTCTTCTGTTCCAAGATATACTCCGAAATCTGTTACTTTAACAATGTTAAGACACTGTGTTTTTCCTAACTCTATCATAACAACACCTATGCTGGCAGCTTCACCAGCCCTTTCATAATAATTTCCATGCAAGCACGGCTGTGGCCTTTCCATGTCTATCCTCATCGCTACTCTTGCTCGCAGCTCATATGCCAGAACTTTGTTCTGGCATTGTCGCGGTGCTCCTCGAATATCCATATAAAGTCCTCAGTCCGTGCAAGCACGGCTGTGGCCTTTCCATGTCTATCCTCATCGCTACTCTTGCTCGCAGCTCATATGCCAGAACTTTGTTCTGGCATTGTCGCGGTGCTCCTCGAATATCCATATAAAGTCCTCAGTCCGTGCAAGCACGGCTGCGGCCTTTCCATGTCTATCCTCATCGCTACTCGCACAAAAAAACCTCTCGTAGTTATACGAGAGGTTTCTAGCTGGGCTTGAGGGATTCGAACCCCCGAAGTGCTGGAATCAGAATCCAGTGCCTTACCACTTGGCGAAAGCCCAATGTCGTGACGACATGCTGTATTATACATGAATGTATTCAGGAATGCAAGCACTTTTTTAAAAATTTTTTAAATATGCTTTAAACCCTATCTACTCCGTCATCTTAAGTCTTACTGTACCATCAGCATCAGTACCAAGATTAGGCACTTTCTGCATCTGTGGTGCAGTTCCAACAAAGAACTTGTACTGGCTCAGTACAGAATCCTTCTCCATATCAGAAACAGCCTTCTTGATATCAACATCCTCCATGCTGCTTGTTGCAGCAACAAGGTTAAATCTGCTTCTGTTTGCAAAATCAAATGTAAATTCCCTAGGATCGGAATGTGCAGGGGCTGGTGTCTGCTGCTGTGCATTATCTCCTCCCGCTGTGAGTCCTGCTCCTGTCTCTTCCTGTGTTACAGCAGCTTCCTGTACGCCTGATAACTGTTCATTATCTGACACGCTTCCTGCTTTATAGCTGTTATTATAATATGAACTTATATTAATTCCACTTATTGACATAGCTGACTCCTTTCCGTCTTTATTACATCCTTGTGCTTTATTTATCGGCACATGCAACTGATAATTTACCACCTTTATTAAAAAAATCCAGTAACCGTTATTAAATTTTTATAAATCCCTTCTTTTCCGTTGACCTCCCCACCATATTAACTTAGAATAAATACATCTGTTTATTAAGAAAACATTTAAAATTAAGGAGTACATTAATAATATGAACAAAAAAAATTCTTTATTCGTTCTTATAGGAATTTTCTTTATCTGCACAAGATTCTGGATTTCCTTTGGAACAGTACACATCGATATAACCAATGATATAATAGGATATATCCTTATATTTTTAGGAATGAAAGACCTTTCGTCCCTTAACTCAAGATTTAAGAAAGGTACAATTCTTTCAGTAATCGGTTTTGCAGCTGCAATACTTTCCCAGTATCTTATTGCAAGAGACTGGCCTGCTGCCCCTGAAAACATGTATTCTATCGCAATCGGCATAAGTGTTGTATTTGCTATTTATTTTACTTACTATTATACAGAAGCACTTGTAATGGAAGCCCGTATTCAGGAGAAAAATGCTGTAACAAGAAATTACCAGGTCACATGGCTTTTACTTGCTGCCGCTATTTTCATTCACTACTTTGCATTTAAATCAGCAACAACTATGTGGTCAATACTTGTTGAAGCTCTTATTGTTGTTCTTTCTCTTTATTATTGTTTTTCAGTTTTTTCAACAAGCAGACAGCTTTATGAAGACTAAACGCTTAAGATTTTTCAATAATTATTAACATAACATTTACATTTTTCGTTTGTGTTTTCAGATGGTTGACTTTTGCTCAATGCGGTGTTTTAATGATGTCGTCAACACGAAAGGATATTAACTATGAAAAAGTTAGAGATTATTATCAGACCTGAAAGACTTGATGATCTTAAGACCATCCTCAATAGTAATGGTGCGCATGGACTTATGATATCTAATATAATGGGATATGGAAGCCAGCGTGGACACAAGCAGGTATACAATGGTGTTGATTTCGGCGGTAATCTGCTTCCCAAGGTAAAGGTTGAATCTATTGTTTCTGATGAGACATATGAGACAATTATTGATCAGGTAATCGAACAGATTAATACTGGTGAATATGGCGACGGTAAGATTTTTGTATATGATGTATACGATGCAATCAGAATCCGTACAGGAGAGCGTGGAACAGACGCTTTATAATAATATTTATTATGTTATCAACGGGGATAATAGTCAGACAGGTGTTCTGACCGTTATCTCCTTTTTTGTTTATTAATTTCGTTATCTGTATCCCATAACCGTACAGATATATAAAAGGGGGACAACAGGAATCTACCCAGCCTGTTGTCCCCACCCCTTTTTATGGGATTATTTACATATGTTCTTTAATTCTTCTATTCTGTCCTGTGTTGAGGTTATCGAAATGTTGTTTACAAATACAACATTTTCAATATTCATCTCATCAACAAGTTCTGAAATTGTATTTTTATAATATCTGTAATCCACAACATAGACATTTTCAAAATTTTCAACCAGAAACGGAACCATTGCATTTCCAAATGACTCTTTTATTACAAGCACTGATGAACCATCCGAAATATTAGGATTATTAATCTGTGCATACGCATTATCACCACCTATAAATGTGCTGTATTTGCTTGTATTGTTCCACTTTGAAACATCCGTGATGATATTATAGTCGATAAAATCATATTCATTGTTAATCATCTTCAATGCATTAGTCGAGAATGGTTCATAAGCAACCAGCTTGTCAGGATTGTTATTAAGCGATGACACCCTTGTCTGTGTATAATAACTTCCAACAAATGCTCCCATATCGCGTTCCTTAAAACTGTCAAGCGAATATGCGCTTTTACCAAGCTGTGCCATAAATGCTGTATAAGCATAATATGCGCCAAGTGCTGTCCAGTGATGATCTGTCCTGAAATATATATACTCATCCCTGTGGCTTCTCATCAGATCATATATATAACATTTGCCGATATTCTTATTCATTTTGCTGTACATATACAAAATTGCTTTTTTCTGGTTACTGCTGTTTATGCTGTTTCTCGTTGCATCATCCAGTGTGATATCTATAGATGTAGGTATTATCATATCGTAAACAGTAGCTTTATCCTTAAGCGTTTCAGCCAGTCCGTTGACAATATCAACATACTGGTTAGACACTGACTTTGAAAACGAATAATAATTATATGCACTGTCTCCAACAACATACACAGATCCAAGCGATTCGCCTGCTTTCGCTGATGAACCCGCTGATGTTCCATCAGAATCAACACTGTTTCCTATATCCTCAGGATTAACAGTAATTGAATTATCGTATGCATAATTAATTTCTTCTTCTGTCTCTTCAGTTTCTGTTGCACGTTCACTTACGATATTATCAAGATATCCAAATTCACTTTCATCAATATCCGAATCAGGAATATCATCACCTTTAACAACTTCTCCATGAATTACATTTTTTCTGACACCATACAATCCTGTCATAAATTCGTTGCATGTAATAAGTCCGTCTCTTCCCGGAAATGTATCAGAAAACCATGTGTCTATCCCTGAAAAATATGTACCGTCCAGAAAATCTCCAACCGAAAACTGTGGAAAGCTGCTGAGTTTTCTTTTCTCTGTTACTGATTCTTCCGGTCTTAGCGGTATCATCAGTGATATAAATGCGCCTGCAACAATCATTACCAGAAACGTAACAATCTTAATCAACGCACCTTTTTTCATTATATATTGTTTATATTTTGTACTCGTTTTATCAACATTTTCTATAAGCTTCATAACTTTAATTCCTATATCCCTCAAATTATCTGTCAATTAAAATCTGAAATATATAAATGGATTGTAACTGTTTCCTATCAAAGCAATTGTTGAAAGGAATAATAATACTATTGGCAGGACTACATTAAGTGCATTATAAATGTATGTCACAGTTATATGACCGTTTTCTGCCACATTTTTCATTTTCCCTGAAACAAACCTGCAAAGTGGTGTTGATGCCACAACCGCAGCAATAAGGAAAAATATGTTATTAATTATCATTGTATTAGTTTCAACACTTGTAAATGCATTGCCATTCATGCCAAACATCGTCTTAAAGCATGCCCCAAGCATTGAAAAATCTGAAAATCTGAATAAAACCCATCCAAAGAAAACTACTGCCAGTGTGTATATTCTTCTTATTATCCTTCCTGCAATATGCGGAATTGTGTCAAATGCTTTGAGCAGTATAATCTTTTCCAGTGCAAGAAATACGAAAAAATACACTCCCCATAAAACAAAATTTACTGAAGCACCATGCCACAAACCTGTAAGGCCCCATACGATAAACATATTAAGCATCTGGCGCGCAAGCCCTTTTCTGTTTCCGCCAAGCGGAATATACAGATAATCCCTGAAAAATGTTCCAAGAGAAATATGCCATTTTCTCCAGAAATCAGTTATTGAATCCGCCGCATATGGATAATTAAAGTTTTCCTTATAATGAAAACCGGTCATCTTTCCCAGACCTATAGCCATATCTGAATATGCAGAAAAGTCAAGATAAATCTGAAGTGCATATAAAAGCATTCCAAACCAGCTTCCAAGCACACTTGCATTACTAATCTGGCTCAGGCTTTCAGGAAGAACGCTGTTAACAATTGACGCGCATGTATTGGCAAGAAGCGTTTTCTTTGCAAGACCAACAGTAAATCTTGATATTCCATCATTCATATCATCAATGCCTGTTTTTCTTTCTTTCAGGTCATCGGCAATATCCTTATATCTTACAATAGGTCCTGCTATACACTGATGAAATAACGCTGCATATAAAAGCACCTTCCAGTATTTCTGTTCAGCCTCAACTTCACCCCTGTATACATCGACAACATATGATATAAGCTGGAATGTATAAAAAGATATTCCGACAGGAAGCACAACCTGTGGAATTATCTTAGGAACCCCGGTTATAAATTTTGAAATCTCACATATAAATCCCAGATACTTGAAAAAAGCCAGAATACAAAGGCTGGCTGCTATATCCGCCGCCAGCACATACCCTGACTTTCCTATGTCTTTATATTTTTTTACTCCTAATGCCCCTAAATAATTAATAAGTGCCATAGACATCATGACAAGCAGATACTTTGGAGATGTCCATGCATAAAACAACAACGAAAATATAAGCAGGCATATGTTCTTTTTCTTTATGTCCGATATAACTGCATAGCACAACAGATTAACCGGAAGAAAAATGTATATAAATAATAGGCTTGAAAAAACCATTGCTATTTTTCCTCTTCTTTATTCTCATTCGTATCTTCTATTGCTTCAGCCTCAGCATTTGCAGAAGACTGATTCTTCTCGAGATGCTTAAATATGCTTGAAAAGATAAATGAATCCACATACAGTATAAGCGGTATTGTAACAATAAATGCTGTAAAATATATGCATGAGAAATACACAAGTCCCACAGTTGCTATAAGCATTATGATTGTCTGTGGAAGATGATGGACACTTACAATAAGTGAATTCTTCAATGTAACAATAACATTATTATCATATCTTGACAGCATTGCAAATGAATACAGCATAACTGCCACCCATATTGCCATAACACCGATTACCACAAATACAAATATTACACCAATCTGTGATCCCTGCACAAGTCCCCACTGAACACTTGCTCTTAAATCAATATACAGAAGGAAACCTATAATCACATGTATTAATTCTATAAGGAAGCCCTGTACAAAATTCATCTTGAATGACTTCCAGAAATCTTTATGGACATAACCTTCCTCATCCCTTACAAGCTTAATTCCCGAATAAAAAGCTGCTGTAATTGCTGCACCAATTGTAACAACGGGCAGGCAGAACACAAATGTTATAACTGCTAATATAATAAAATCTCCAGCTTTTGTAAGACCTTTAAATAATTTTCCATCTAAACTAAATCCATTCATATATAATATACCCCTTTGCTTGAACACTATGATTATACAAAACCTTACATAAAAATCAAAGAAAATTTACAATATATTTCTTAAATGTTTCTAAAAGCTGTTTTTTTGCAGTTTTAATTATGTTAAACTGTATGAAATCTTATGGTTTATAATTTCATTTATTTTAAGGAGACATTATGGCTAACGGCAACAACATACATGATGAGGTCAAAGAACAGCGCAAGAAATTAAAAGACCTCTCCTTCTCAGGCAAAATCGAATATCTATGGAACTATTATAAAATTCCTATAATAGCAGTTATTCTGGCAGCGCTGTTTGCCGGTTCTCTTACTTATTCATTAATTAGGAATAATTATGACACCGTGTGTTTCATAGCCGTTCTTGACGGAAGAATAACAGGATATGATGATGACACAGATGTATTATCAACAGGACTTACCGACTATCTTGGAATTGACGGCAAAAAGGAACAGGTTGACTTGTCTTACACATTTTCACTTCAAGAAAAGGAGATGGATCAGGAAGCATATGTATCCGCCAACAAATTATACACATATGCATCAACCAGTTCACTTGACGGATACCTTTCCGAGAAAGAATATATTGATTACTTCTGTACTGATAAAAATATATTCTTCTGGGATTTGAGAGACCTTTTTTCTACAGAAGAACTTGAAACACTTTCAGATTATATTATTTACTATACTAATTCATCAGGAGAATCATTTCCTATAGCTGTTGATATTTCTGAAGCCCCTGTTATCAAAGACAGCGACCTTAATATGAAACAGCCTTGTTACGGCATTGTATCAACATCCAAATATTCTGAGAATGCTGCCAACTTTATAAGATTTGTATTCAATATGGAAAAGCCTTGATATTACAGTGTTTTCCTATATATATCCATCCCGTCTGTACCGCCTGCATACAATGTGAAACCCAGTTTCAATGCAAGCTGTATGGACGGGATATTTGTTTTCATGGTGCAGATATTTAATTCTTCTAATCCGAATCTGTCTTTAGCAAGCTCCACTATCCGGCTCATAACTTCCCATGCGACATGCTTTCCCTGCCAGTTTTTCTTTACAAGATAGCCCAGTTCCTGACAATTCTGTCCGTCTATGCTGCGGTTTTCAATTCCCGCCCTTGCCACAAGCTCACCAGTTTTCCTGTCAAATATAAGCCACAGACCGTAACCGAAGAAGCCGTACATATTCTCAATGTATTTTATTGTAAATGCTTTCTCTTCCTCATATCCGTATAATGGATCAACATATATGCAGTCTGAAAGTGTTTCATATAATTCGTACAAATGCGGTAAATCCCCTGCTGTCATTTCCCTTATGATAAACCGCTCTGTCTCTGCAATTACAAGCGGCTCATTGTATTTTCTGGCACATACAAGTTTTAACATGTCATCATCAATATCATCCTCATCATACACGACATATGAGGCTTTTCCATGATACCCCTCACCCAGTCCTATATCCGGAATCTCCATTGTTCCATCCGGCTTTAACATGTCTTTATCATTAATTATTATTTCTTTATTATCACCCATCTTAATACATTTTCTCATATATGCCTCTTAAAAATCATTTCATTAATAATTGTTTCTAAAGTTTTAATTTGACTTTTTATACTGTTATATTTAGAATAAATTACATCACATTTTGCCCCTGCAGACAAGCGGGCAATCAATGAATTTCAGGAGGAATAATATGGCTAATCCAATAGTTACATTTACAATGGAAAACGGCGATGTGATGAAAGCAGAGCTTTATCCGGAAATCGCACCTACATCAGTTAATAATTTTGTTAATCTTGTTCAGAAGGGATTCTATGACGGACTTATATTCCACAGAGTAATCGCAGGATTCATGATTCAGGGCGGTGACCCGGAAGGAACTGGCATGGGTGGTCCTGGCTACTCTATCAAAGGTGAATTTGCATCTAACGGATTCAAGAACGATTTAAAGCACACAAGAGGTGTTCTTTCAATGGCCCGTTCTATGAGACCTGATTCAGCAGGCTCACAGTTCTTCATCATGCACCAGAACGCTCCACATCTTGACGGAGATTATGCTGCATTTGGTAAACTTATTGAAGGTGAAGATGTTCTTGACAAGATTGCAGGCGTAGACACAGATTACAGTGACAGACCTAGAAAGCCACAGGTTATGAAGACTGTTACTGTTGAGACATTTGGCGAGGAATATCCAGAACCAGAGAAGTTATAATTTAATCTTATTAAACAAAACCGGCGGATACAGTCAATAGCTGTACCCGCCTTTATTATTGTCTTGTTATTATCTAGAAATGTCCACCGGAACTGCGGCTTCCACCACCGCCGCCTCCGCCGCTGCTGCTGCTGTTGTTATGCTCAATATGTCTTGTAACAACAGTTGTATTAATAAACACATCTCTTCTGTCATTAACCTTAAAGTTATGGTCTTTAGTATATTCTGTGCTGCTTACCGTCATCTTTGCCTTGGCATTATGCATCATTGTAAGAACTACCACAACTGCAACACCCAATGCGATAAGAAGCTTAATCCACATTTTGTAGGTAAGTTTATTGACAATGCTTGTAGTCATGCACATGTTCATATTCTTAACATACTTAGAAAATGCCTTGTAGTAATTATCATTTGACAGATACTTCTCACTTGCTTTTATTATACTGTCCAGCTTGCTTGCTGACATAGAATCATATGCCTTTCCTCTCTCGAAGATTCTGTCGGCTCTTGATTTCATATCAACACCATATATTACTGCATCCTCTGAATATCCGTTATCATCAAGGAACTGCTCAAGATAGCTGTCCATTGCACTATAGTCATGACCAATATTAGTTGTAATAATAACTATGTCGCACTCGGAATCCTCAGACGCTTTCTTACACTGGCTCTTTAACTTACTAATCTCATCGGAAGTAAGAATTCCAGCATTGTCATATACATATTCCTTTGAAGAATCTGCATATGCATCAGTCTTAATACTGAATAACATACCCACGCACATAATGCACGCCATAATTATAATCATGGAAGCTTTTATTTTGTTTTTAATCTTTATCATATGAACAACAGCCCTCCAAACATCGTAATAATAAGTGTAACAAAGAATATTCCAACTCCGAATCCAAATGCTTTCTTTCCGCTTATTGGCCGGTCAGCAACTATCTTTCCTGTCTGTCCGTTAAGCATGAACTGGAAATTCTTCTTGCCAAATCTGTAATTAAGCACCCACACTGGGAATAAAGCATACTGGCTTCCTGTCGGACGCATTGTTATGTCGTTGTGAATTACATTTACTGATGAATATCCGGTAATTGTTGACCTTGCAATATCTGTTATGTACTTATCAGCTCTCTTTGTTGCTCTCTCCTGTATCTGATCAGCCGTATAGTTATATCTTTCTGAAAGATATCCTGACAGATAAGGCATTGAAAATGCTGTCAAATCACTATAATTAAATGGCTCCAGCTTATCCATTGCATCATCAGGCATTTTCTCAGATGCATCAGCAGGAATCTTCTCAAACTGTGCAGATACATTTCTGAACACCTGAAAATGGTCTGTATATGTATACTCTGTATCGCCTTTTCTTGTTGTTCTGACCTTCTCTGCATTCGCATGCATGTCAGTCTGTGCTGAATAGTCATACAGCCAGTAAGGTACATACAGACCGCTTATTTTCTCAATTGTTGAACTTCTTGACAATTCAGACGGTGTGAGTGGTCCTTTCTTGCACCAGTTCTTGTAAATCTCTACCGCTTTATTCTTGTCAATCTTAAATGGTATGATTGATGACGGTTTGAATCCTCCCTTAAGTCTGTCCTCCATAAGTGTCGGATTACCACAGAACGAACAGAATGTTGCTGATGTATATTCATCTGCGACAAGCTCAGCACCGCATGTATTACAGCGGTACATTTTCATTTCCTTGTCATATTCCCCTTCTGTGCTGTTTTGTGAATATTGCTGTTCATATTCACGTACATCAATCTGCATTCCGCATGACGGACACCCTAATTTCTGTGTTGTGCTGTCGAATTCCATCGCCGTTCCACAACCCGGGCATTTGTAAATTGTTGGCATATTCCCCTCCTTATTCTGCCTTTCGTTCATAAATTGTTCATATATCATTCAATAAGATTTAACATTATGCACATTGTTTCTTCACTTTTGTTAAATATAATTCAATCATAAGAACAAGACATTTTCTACTATATGTTTTTCATAAATCGAGTTGTTAAATAAACAGCTCTCCTCCCTCTTTCACCGTCTGCTTCTCCGGCAGACGGTGTTTCATTTTATAAAACAATAAATGACGCAATAACTAAGACTGCTCCAACAATCATCGTTATCTGTCCCCTTTTCTTATCTTTCTTTAGTTTCTCTTTAGCAAGCTTCGCTTTTTCATCATCTGACATCATCTGCTCATCATATGTAATTTTTACGTCTCTTGTATCATAGAATATATTGAAATTGCGCGTTGCAGTAAAATATGTTGCTGCGCCCACTATAATAACTACTAATCCAATAAGAAACAGCATAAATCCAATAAACGGTACATAACTGGTTCCTGCATGGTCTTCACTATTATAGAAATCCATCGTAGCATAGCCATCTGTCCCAAGTGCTATCCTATTGATAAAAAATGTTAGATAACCCATATCAGTCTCCTTTCTTAAGAATTTTCAATATACAAATGTAATTATACATCATATTTATTTATATTTATACATAAATATCACTTAAATATTTCTTTTCATTTTTAATGATATGAGATATAATGTTGTCATACAAAATCGTGCAATGGAGGTAAAGAAATATGTTAGTTTCAGCTAAAGAAATGTTAGACAAAGCTCTTGCCGGCAAATATGCTGTCGGTCAGTTCAACATCAATAACCTTGAATGGACTAAGTCTATTCTCCTTACAGCACAGGAAATGAACGCTCCTGTAATCCTTGGTGTATCTGAGGGTGCCGGTAAGTATATGACAGGTTTCGAGACAGTTGCAGCCATGGTTAAAGCTATGGACAAGTCTCTTGGAATCACTGTTCCTGTTGCTCTTCATCTTGACCACGGAACATACGAAGGATGCTACAAATGTATCAAAGCAGGCTTCACATCTATTATGTTTGATGGTTCTCACTATCCAATTGACGAAAATATCAAGAAAACAACAGAACTTGTTAATGTAGCACACAACCTTGGTCTTTCTATTGAAGCAGAAGTTGGTTCAATAGGTGGCGAGGAAGATGGTGTTATCGGAATGGGTGAATGTGCAGACCCTGATGAATGTAAATCTATTGCTGATCTTGGCGTAGATATGCTTGCAGCAGGTATTGGTAACATTCATGGAAAGTATCCGGCTAACTGGCCAGGATTAAGCTTTGAAACACTTGCTGCAGTTAAGGAAAAGATTGGTGATATGCCATTAGTTCTTCACGGTGGTACAGGAATTCCAGCAGATATGATTCAGAAGGCTATTTCTCTCGGTGTATCTAAGATTAATGTTAATACAGAATGCCAGCTTTCATTTGCTGATGCAACAAGAAAATATGTTGAAGCAGGCAAAGATCTTGAAGGAAAGGGCTTTGATCCTAGAAAACTTCTCGCTCCTGGATGTGAAGCTATTAAAGAAACTGTACGTGAGAAGATTAATCTTTTCGGTTCAGCTGGAAAAGCATGATAAAAACTGATTGGAGATTATTATGAGTGATATTAAAACAGAGGATAATGATGATTTTATTGTGTCCTCCTCTGATTTAGAAAAGGATGAAGCAGACATCGCTTTTGAAGCGAAAGAAAAGAAGAAAAGAAAATCAAAAATTATAAGCCGTATAATACTTGTTGTTTCTGCATGTATATTTATATTTGCAGCATATAATCTTATATCAATCCTTCTTGAATATAAGAAAGGAAATGATATTTATGACAACATAGGTGATACGGTTCTTGACGACACTCCTGTCAATATCAGCATAGGAGATGATGCGGAGATTACTATTCCATTTAAATATGATCATCAGGCACTGCTCGATATCAATTCTGATGGACTTGGTTTCTTATATATTCCTTCTCTTGATACCAGATTACCTATCGCTCAGACTACTGACAATGATTTTTATCTTACACACACATTTGACAAAACATACAATAGTAACGGATGTGTATTTGAAGATTACCGAATAACTGATAAGCTTAATGCCAACCATATAATTCTTTATGGTCACAGCATGAATTCAGGTGCAATGTTTGGAACTCTCCACAAATACAAATCATCATATTTTTATAATTATGATGGCAATGATGTATTCTATATTTACACAGAAGATATCATTAAAGAATATAAAATATTCACCGCATATGTAAGTGAACCAATCAGTGATACATATACATTTAATTTTATAAGTCTTGATGGTCTGCGCTCATATGCTAACAGGATGAAAGCCTTATCTTTATATGATACTGGAGTTAATGTTGACAAAGCAACACAAGTGGTAACACTTTCAACCTGTACCAATAATGGCAAACAGCGTTTTATCATTTCGGGAATGTATGTAGGTGAAACTACAATCGAAGATTTTGAGAAGTCTTCTGAAGGAACAACATCTGCCAATAATTAAAGATAACTAGCACAATATATGCTAATATACTTAATTAATATAATTTTTTTTAAAAAGAACTTGCATTATTATGTAATATGAGTTATTTTATTTAAAGACAGCAAGCTGTCACTAATTAAATAAGGTAGAACAAAGGCGTTCCATTTATATATTTGTATAAGTATATACTGGGACGCCATTTTTTAGTTTTACTAATAAAAAGATAAGAAAAGGAAGGATGAGGAAGTTATGAGTGAAAGATTCAATGTAGCTGACATCTTCGGCGAGAATGTGTTTAATGACACAATTATGAAAGAGCGTTTACCAAAGAACGTTTACAAAAACCTTAAATTAACAATGGAAGGTGTGCAGGAATTATCTTTAGCAGATGCTGATGTTATCGCTAATGCTATGAAAGACTGGGCTATCGAGAAAGGTGCAACTCATTACACACATTGGTTCCAGCCTTTAACAGGAACTACTGCTGAGAAACATGATTCATTTATATCAGCACCTAAGTCAGACGGAAAGGTGCTTATGGAATTCTCAGGTAAGGAATTGATTAAGGGTGAACCTGATGCTTCATCATTCCCTTCAGGTGGTCTTCGTGCAACATTCGAGGCCAGAGGATATACAGCATGGGATTGTACATCTCCTGCATTTGTACGCGAAGGTGCCCAGGGTGCTACTCTTTGTATCCCTACAGCATTCTGTTCTTACACAGGTGAGGCTCTTGACCAGAAGACTCCATTACTTCGTTCAATGGATGCCATCAACGAGCAGGCTCTTCGTATTTTAAGACTTATGGGTAACACAACATCTAAGAAAGTTACTCCTTCTGTAGGCGCTGAACAGGAATACTTCATCGTAGACAGAGAGAAATATTTACAGAGAAAGGATCTTATCTTCTCTGGCCGTACTTTATTTGGAGCTATGCCTCCTAAGGGTCAGGAACTTGATGATCACTACTTTGGTTCTATCCGTGAAAGAATCGCAGCTTTCATGAAGGATGTTAATGAAGAATTATGGAAGCTTGGTGTATCTGCTAAGACACAGCATAACGAAGTTGCTCCTGCACAGCATGAGTTAGCTCCTATCTATGCACAGTGCAACATTGCAACTGATAACAACCAGCTTATGATGGAAGTTATGAAGAAGGTTGCTTACAGACATGGTCTTGTTTGCCTTCTCCATGAGAAGCCATTTGCAGGTGTTAACGGTTCTGGTAAGCATAACAACTGGTCTATCACAACTGATGATGGAATTAACATGCTTGATCCTGGTAAGACACCACATGAAAACTTCCAGTTCCTTCTTGTACTTGGTGCAATTATGAAGGCTGTTGATAAACATGCTGACCTTCTTCGTGAGTCTGCATCTGATGTTGGTAACGATCACAGACTTGGAGCTAATGAAGCACCTCCAGCTATCATCTCTATGTTCCTTGGCGAGCAGCTTGAAGATGTAGTTATGCAGTTAATCGATAAGGGTGATGCTACAAGCTCTATCCAGAAAGGTAAGTTAAAGACTGGTGCTTCTACTCTTCCAGACCTTAACAAGGATGCTACAGATAGAAACAGAACATCTCCATTCGCATTCACAGGTAACAAGTTTGAGTTCCGTATGGTTGGTTCTTCAGATTCTATCGCTCCTGCAAATGTTGTTCTTAATACAATCGTTGCAGAAAGTTTTAAGGAAATTGCTGATGAATTAGAGGGCTCTGAGGATATGCAGATGGCTGTCCATGATATGATTAAGAAGCTCTTCACAGACCATCACAGAGTTGTATTCAATGGTAACGGTTACTCAGATGAATGGGTAGCAGAGGCTGAAAGAAGAGGACTTCCTAATATCAAATCTATGGTTGAGGCTGTTGGTTCACTTGTTAAACCTGAAACAGTTAAGATGTTTGAAGGATTTGGTGTATTCACAGAAGCTGAATTAAAGTCAAGAGCTGAGATTAAGTACGAGGCTTACTCTAAGGCAATCAACATCGAAGCTAAGACAATGATAGATATGGCTGGCAAGGAAATCATTCCTGCTATTATCTCTTACACAACAGAACTTGCTAACTCAGTACTTTCAGTTAAGGAAGCTGGAGCAGACGCTTCAGTTCAGGCAGACATCCTTACAGAAGTATCTGATTACTTAAAGGAAATGAAGGCAGCTTCAACTAAGCTTGCAGAGACAGTTGCTACAGCAGCTACATTTGAAGGAAAAGCACAGGCTGAATACTTCAGAGATACAGTAAAGGTTGCAATGGACGAATTAAGAGCTCCAGTAGATAAAGCCGAGATGATAGTAGATAAGGAATTCTGGCCATTCCCAAGCTACAGCGAATTATTATTCGAGGTATAATACATAACTAATTGTTATAAATCACTCTCATAAAAAGATAGCCGAAAACAGACAAGCAAAGCTGAATCTGTTTTCGGCTATCTTACTTTATTTCCAGCCAGACAGGCGAAGCCGAATCTGGCTGGTTCTACTCACATCACAAAAAATCGCACTAATCAGACAGGCAATCCGATTCTGATTAGTGCGATTTTCACCCATTAAAGCATCCACTGTGTAGATTGCCAGTCTGGGGGTATCGGGCTGTGGCTTGATTTATTACGAGCTGTGCAGGAGTTAATGCCGCCATAGACAAAAGTTCAGCGTGCAAAAGCTCGTTCAAACGAAGTGCGTTTGCTTTTGCACGCTGTAAAAAGCTCTGTATATGGCGGCATTTACTCCTGCTAAGCGCAGTAATCCATGAAAGCCACAGCCCGATACCCCCAGACTGGCCACAAACCTACACAGGATAACTCAACCTCTCCTCGACCGGATTATCCAGAACCTCCTCCTTAAACTTCCTCATATATATCTTCGCAAGCTTAAGATTGTTATCCAGATAATTACCACAGTCTCTTGGTGAATATCCAGGAATTGGTGTATTATCGTCATAATTAAGAACATAGTCGGCAGCTTCTCTTAATACACCGATAATATCCTCTGACTTTAAATCTCCTGCAAATATAACATAGAATCCTGTTCTGCAGCCCATAGGTCCGAAATATATTGTTTTCTCAGCCCATTCTGCATTATTTCTTAAAAATGTAGCAACCAGATGCTCAATCGAATGAATTCCCGGTGTATCCATAGGTGGTTCTTCATTAGGTCTTGTAAATCTTAAATCAAATGTAGTAAGACATACATCTCCGATATAATCCTTTCTTGATACATATACACCTGTTAGTAAATTAAGGTGATTCACTGTAAAGCTTGCTATCTTATTCATAAATATTCTCCTTTCGCAACACTTATACATGCTGCTTTCTTTCTACATCTGATGACGTACTATCTTATATTCATCATTGCTCTGATAATATGGACACTGCTTATATGAAGAACTTAAAAGTCTTGCGTAATCGTCCTCGTCCATATCAACATCACATACATATCCTTCAATCTCCTCGTCATATACAAGGTTATTGCAGTAATCGCAATTATATTGTGATGACATATTTATTCCATCTCCTTATTATCTGCTGTCTGGCTGCCTGACGCACCGTTGAGTCTTCCCATTTCCTCATATCTTTCAAGGAAATTATGCTTAACACCATACTGCTTATATGCAATAACTGTATCAAGATTAACGTTTTCAACACTTCTGAAAATGTTCTTCTCAATGTAAGGGCTTACCTTAGTCAGGTCTTTGATAAGCTGCTTAATCTCGCCTCTCTTAGAACCCTTTTCTGTTCCGCCACATGAAGCACAGCTCTCTGTAAGCCTGCATGCACACTGTATAAATGCAAGATTATTATAATCTCTCCAATGTATTATATCTGCTTCTCTTATAAGGTAAAGTGGTCTTATAAGTTCCATGCCCTCAAAATTAGTGCTGTGAAGCTTTGGCATCATAGTCTGAATCTGCGCACCATACAACATTCCCATAAGAATTGTCTCAATAACATCATCATAATGATGACCTAACGCAATCTTATTGCATCCAAGCTCTTTAGCCTTACTATACAGATATCCTCTTCTCATTCGGGCACACAGATAACATGGAGACTCCTCTATATCTGCAACCGTATCAAATATCTCTGATTTGAACACGGTTATAGGAATGTCAAGAATCTTTGCATTATTAAGAATAACCTGATAATTAATATCATTGTATCCCGGATTCATAACTAAGAATACAAGTTCAAAATTATTCTTTCCATGCCTCTTAAGCTCCTGAAAAAGCTTTGCCATAAGCATTGAGTCCTTACCACCTGATATACAGACAGCAATCTTATCTCCGTCCTGTATAAGGTCGTATTCATTAAGTGCCTGTGTAAACTTTCTCCATATAGGCTTTCTGAACTTCTTGACTATACTGCGTTCTATTTCCTTAACTCTTTCTTCTCCTGTAAGCTCATTCTCTGCCTGTGCTTCTTTGACATAATTCTCAAACTTCCACTTCATATAAGCGCCCCAGCCGCCATACAGACTGTAGACCTCATAGCCCATTTCTTCAAGAATATCTGCCAGATCATCACTGTGCAGACCTGTATAACACAGAAGATATATAGGAATACTCTTATCAAACTGCTGTGTGAATTCATCAGGTGTTTCTTCAAGCACCTTAATCAGTTCCTCCCAGTACCAGTTCTTAGCACCAGGATATGTTTCCTTCTCAAATTCCTGCTTATCTCTTACATCAAGCAGAACTTTTTCTCTTTCATCATTCTGGTAATCAATTATTGTTTTCATCATTAACCTCTTCATCCTGCGAATCCTCAAGAATACGCAGTCCTGCCGTACTTGTAACAGGAAGTGAGAACACAATAGTTCCTGCCTTGCTGTCTACTCCGGCTTTGTCCATTATAGCACGCATAATAGCATTTTTCTGTGATGACTTTGCAACAATAAGAATTACTTCCTTCTCAGAAACAAGCGAAACCCCAAGGAACTGCTCTGCACGCTTCATTCCAACACCTTTTCCGTGAAGCACAGTTCCACCTGTTGCGCCGCCTTCTTCCGCTGCTCTCATCACCTGTGTATTATATCCATAATTAGCTATTGCAACAATAAGTTCATGTTTCGTATCCTTCAATGTGCTCTCATCTCCTTTCTTATATTCCTGTCCGTCAATTAAGAATCCCAGTTCTCTCTTACCGCCAATACTGCTTAGTGGCACTATAAATGCAATTCCCGTTCCCGGCACATCTATTCTTAACTTACTCTGCAGCCCCTTCTTAACATTTTTCCATGCATCCTCTGTAACAAGTGACATATGGATACCCTTCTCGTCATCTTCAAGTCCCAGTAAATCAAGCACATCACTTGACGCTGTTCCCCTGCCTAACGATATATTAGCTGCTTCAACATTATAATCCTTATAGCACGCAACAAAACGCGGCATATTTTTCCTGCTGCATATTGTTACCATTACATATACTTCACTCATACCCATCTACCTCTATAATTCAATAATCGCATCATCTGAAATCTCTGCAAACATATCCACAACAGGAGTAATGGCCTGTGGCACATTTTCTCTCCTGCTGTCTCTGATTCTGTATATAACACCAAGTATCTGCAAAGTTATAAGAGGTGTCATGGCAACCATGGCAACAACACCAAATGCATCAGTTACAATATTACCGCCCACTGCAAGACATGCTCCCTGTGCAAGTGGCAGTAAAAATGTAGCTGTCATCGGACCTGACGCAACTCCACCGGAGTCAAATGCTATAGCCGTGAATATCTTTGGAACAAAAAGCGTAAGTATCAGTGCTATTCCATAGCCCGGAATGAGGAAATATAATATTGATACTCCTGTAAGCACCCTTATCATTGAAAGACCTACTGATACCGCAACACCAACAGAAAGACTTATCTGCATTGATCTGCCTGATATGCTTCCTGATGTCAGTTCTTCTACCTGATGCATAAGCACATATACCGCAGGTTCTGCCTTAACAATGAAATATCCTATTATCATGCCGATAGGGACAATAATCCATTTAAACGATAATGAAGCAAGCACTGAACCAAGATAATTACCTGCCGGAATAAATCCAACATTAGCTCCTGTAAGGAAAAGCACTAGTCCCACATATGTATACACAAGTCCCACACATATCTTCATAAGCGACTGCTTATTCATCTTAGGTGTAAATATCTGAAACACTCCAAAAAATACAACTATCGGAAGAAGTGACAACGCTATTTCTTTCAGATATTCAGGTATCTCATATAAGAACAGCTTACCAAGTTCAACAGAATTGCTCACTTCAGTAATTGCTGTTGTTGTATAATTACCCTCTGTACTATAAACCATTCCAAGAATAAGAACTGCAAGTATTGGACCGATTGAACATAATGATACAAGACCAAAACTATCATTGCCGGCATGTTTATCGTTTCTGATAGAAGAAATACCCACACCAAGAGCCATTATAAATGGTACAGTCATCGGACCGGTTGTTACTCCCCCTGAATCAAATGCAACTGCAAGAAAGCCTTTAGGAACAAACATCGCAAGTGCAAAAACAATTGCATAAAACACTAGCAGAAGCGGTGCTAACGGTATTCCAAAAAGTATTCTTAAAAGTGCAGCAACAAGAAATACACCTACTCCAACTGCTACAGATAATATAAGCACCATATTAGGAACTGCTGCCACCTGTCCTGCAAGCACCTGCAGATCAGGCTCTGAAACCGTAATTATAACTCCAAGGATAAATCCTATCGCTATAATCATCCATAATTTCTTAGTCCTTAACATGCTTCCACCAACTCTTTCACCCATTGGTGTCATGGATAATTCTGCCCCTAAAGAAAAAAACACCATGCCAATAATAACCAGCACGGCTCCAATAATAAATTCAACCAGTATACTAGGTGAAAGAGGCGCTACTGTGAAGCCAAGAAGCAACACTATAAGCATTATCGGTACTACCGCGCTGACAGACTCCTTTGTCTTTTCCTTCATCTTCTCTTTAATGACTGTATTATGGTAATTAAATTGTGTCTTAAATAATCCAGCCTTCAATAAAATCTCCCTTCGCTCTTAAAATATCAGTTTCGGGTTACATATATAATATATTAACATCTAATTGCTGCACAGGCTACTTAAAAATTTATAAAAAGTGTCCAGATTAGAACACTCTTTATAAATTGAAATGCAATATTATAAATTGCCTTTTTCTTTCTCCCTAAGCAACTCCTCATACTTTAACTGATAAGCTATCAGCCGTGGAATGTATTCTGGCGGAGTTCTTCTTGATGCCTCCCAGTCCTCTAATGTACGCACAGGAATACCTGTATGCTGTGAAAATTCTTTTCTTGTCATTCCAACGCTTTCTCTAAGCTGTTTTATTGTCTCTGCTATAGTCATAATATATCACCTCTCAATTATTTTTTGTTATTATAACATAACTTCATATGTTACGCAATGCGTTATCATATAATATATCACTCCACTTTCTCCTTGCCAATCCCACCACCATATGTTACAATTCATTTATGCCGTGCTTTATCAATTTAAAGCGTTACACTTTAAATCCATGAAGCATGGCATAATACAATTAATATGGGGGTTTTTTATGTTAAAACTGGTTATTCTTATTATCTACTTTGCGGTTCTGATAGGCATTGGCCTGTACTGCCGCAAGCATGCAACTGATGTTAATGGTTTCGTTCTCGGTGGAAGAAGCGTTGGTCCGTGGCTCACCGCATTTGCATACGGAACATCTTATTTCTCGGCTGTAGTATTTGTCGGATATGCAGGCCAGTTTGGCTGGAAATACGGCATTGCCGCAACCTGGGCTGGTATCGGCAACGCAATTATAGGTTCACTTCTTGCATGGGTCGTACTTGGCAGAAGAACAAGAATTATGAGCCAACATCTTGATTCAGCAACCATGCCACAATATTTTGGAAAGAGATTCGGAAGCAATCCATTAAAAATCGGTGCTTCCGTTATAATATTCATTTTTCTGATTCCATACACAGCTTCACTTTACAATGGACTTTCAAGACTTTTCGGTATGGCTTTCAACATTGATTACAGCGTCTGTATCATAATCATGGCAACACTTACTGCCATCTATGTAATTGCCGGCGGTTACATGGCTACTGCAATCAATGATTTCATTCAGGGAATTATCATGTTATTCGGTATCGTTGCAGTTATTGCTGCCGTAATCCACTCTAAGGGCGGCTTCATGTCTGCACTGCAGGGTCTTGCAAATGTGTCTGACCCGGCAGTAAGCGATACTCCCGGTATATTTGCTTCATTTTTCGGACCTGACCCATTCAACCTGTTATGTGTTGTAATCCTTACATCACTTGGAACATGGGGACTTCCTCAGATGGTTCAGAAATTCTATGCCATTGATAATGAAGCTTCTATACAGAAGGGTACTGTAATATCAACAATATTTGCGCTTATAGTTTCAGGCGGATGCTATTTTCTCGGAGGTTTTGGAAGATTATTCTCTGACCAGATAGATGTCAAAGCTAACGGCTTCGACTCAATAATTCCAACAATGCTTTCCAACTTAAGCCCTGTGCTTATTGCATTGGTTGTAATTCTTGTGTTGTCAGCTTCAATGTCTACACTTTCATCACTTGTAATAGCTTCAAGCTCAACACTTACTATTGACTTCTTAAAAGATAACTTTATCAAGAACATGAGTGAAAAGAAACAGGTATTATACATAAGAATTCTTGTTGTTGTATTCATTGCGATATCTGCAATACTTGCACTTATCCAGTACAAGAGTTCAGTAACATTTATTGCACAGCTTATGGGAATATCTTGGGGTGCACTTGCAGGTTCATTCCTTGCACCATTTATGTTCTCGCTTTACTCTAAGAAGGTTTCTAAAGCATCATGCTGGGCTTGCTTTTTATTCAGTTCAGTACTCATGATTGCCAACATCTTCTTCAGAGCAAGTTTCCCAACATGGCTTCAGTCACCTATCAACTGTGGTGCATTTGCAATGTTTGCCGGAATGATTATCGTTCCTGTAGTCAGCCTGTTTACTCCTAAGCCGGATAAAGAGCTTGTTGACAGCGCATTTGCATGCTACGAAAAAGAAACAGAAGTGCCACAGAAAACAGCACTTGGAAAATAGTACAATCATATATTAATATGTTGCGTTATCATACGCCGTAGGATTATCTGGCAGCAGCTATGTACGATTTAAGGCGAACCGTGTGGGAGTTATGCAGCTATATACTAAAGATTGCTGCAAGAAAACTCGTTCAAGCGAAGCGCGTTTGTTTTCGCGCAGCATAATAAGCTCTGTATATAGCTGCATTTACTCCCGCTAGGTGTAGCCGCCATGAGGACATAGCTGCTGCCAGATAATCCTACGGCATATGGTAATTCACAACATATCTAATATTTATATACCCTTTACAACATCCCCTCCTTGTGCTATAACAACCAAAGTTATAAAACACAAGGAGGTTATTTATGGCATCAAAGCTTCACAACGCCCTCGCTAAGAAGCTGCCGGATATACAGATGTCCGAGGCCTTCATAAACAGCGTATTCCTTGCCATGTCCGGTGGACTTCAGGACGCATATACATACTTTACGAGAAATGAAGTATTCTCCAACGCACAGACTGGTAATGTGGTTCTTATGAGTACACATTTTATGATGGGCGAATGGTATCAGGGAGTTAAATATCTCCTGCCATTCTTAGCATTTGGTCTTGGCGTATTCGTGACGGAGCGAATTCAGGGCAAATACAAAAATGCCACCAGACTTCACTGGCGGCAGGCAATATTACTTATTGAGATTGTAATCTTAATTGCAGTCGGCTTCATGCCTCATTCAATGGACATGTTTGCAACAATAATCGTATCGTTCTCATGCGCCATGCAGGTACAGGCATTCAGAAAAGTCAATGGCTATTCCTATGCAAGCACCATGTGTATCGGTAACTTAAGAAGCGGTACAGACGCACTTTCAGTATTTGTGCGTACCGGCAATAAGGTTTCTCTTAGAAAAGCCGGTTATTACTTCGGCATAATATTATTCTTTGCAATCGGCGCAGGTATCGGTGGAAACCTTTCAATGATGTTCGGAATCCACACAATCTGGATTTCAAGTGCACTGCTTTCAGTCAGCGTACTTCTTATGTTTGCAGAAAAATTAAAAATGTAATGTCCGATTTATTCAATCGCATCTTTATTCCATTTCCTTAAGGAGCTGGTTTCTTCTGCCACCCTTTAAGTACATGGCACTATAGGACTTGTATCTGTCACACGGATTTACAAGAAGGAATGACGATGATTCCTTTCCCGTTGTGAGTCCTGTGACAAATATAAGCATTTCCTGATCTAATTTTCCTATATCTTCCTTTGAAATCTCCTGTTTAGAACCTTCTAAAAAGTCAAATGCATTTTCTAACTTTGCAAGAGTCTGTTCCTCAACACTATCCAGCTTTTCAGCTTGTTTAGAAAATTCTGCTTTCTCCTTATCAATAACGCCTTCATCTTCTCCTGCCTTAATCTTTTCCTTGATAGACTTATACCAGCTATCAGTATCAGCCTTTAATTCTGCTGCATATTTAAAATGCTTATTCAGAGTGTCAAGCAGAAGATTTACCACCGTCAGTCTCTCATCATAATCAGCATTAATCATTCGCCTGTATATATCAGATGTCGCATTTCCAGCAAGAATATTGTTAATTCCATAATCATCCCTGTACTTATTATAAAGATTATAATATGCTGCAAAATCCTCTGCGATATCCTCATTATGAAGAAACTCTCCAACAACTCCAGCATTTATGCTGATTCCAAGCTCCTCATACACATACATAAGACTGCTCATATCCTCCCAGCCACGCGCCGTAACGAACTTAAGCCCGTCAACATCTGCCATGACACTGTAGAAATTCTGTGGTCTTATATCAAGATATGAAAGAATTGCATTGTGAATCTCGCGTTCCCTTGCATATTCACGCCACACCTCAAGGTCAGCGTCAATATTAATCACCCTCAGACGGTCATATGTAACCATATCAAACTCACGGACTGAACGGTTGAATTCAGGCGGATTGCCCGCTGCCACAATTATCCAGCCCTCCGGCACTTTCTGATTGCCAAATGTTTTGCACTGTAAGAACTGCAGCATAGTTGGAATCAGCGTCTCGGAAACACAGTTAATCTCATCAATAAAAAGAATCCCTTCCCTGTGTCCCTGCTCCTTGACAGCCTTGTACACTCCGGAAATTATCTCACTCATCGTATACTCAGTTACAGAATATTCCTTCCCATCAAACTCCTCTGTCTTAATCATCGGAAGTCCGACAGCACTCTGTCTTGTATGGTGCGTAATAGTATATGAAACAAGACCGATTCCACATTCACTGGCAATCTGCTCCATAATCTGAGTCTTTCCGATTCCCGGAGGTCCCATAAGAAGTACAGGTCGCTGCCGTATCGCCGGAATCCTGTATTCTCCCTCTGCATTTTTACAAAGATACGCTTTGACCGTATTAATAATCTCCTGTTTTGCTTCTTTAATATTCATAGCCATGTCCTTTCTATCTGTCTGACTTATCCAGTCTTATTCTCATCGCCCACGCAGGCACTTTCATCTCATCGAAATCTTTCATAAATACAAATGCGGTTCTGTACCCCGGCTTTTTCTTCGGATAAATCCCTTCGCCATCTGTGAAATACAACATTCCGCCTGGATTCTTAATCTTACCTTCTTCAATCAGTCTGTCTATATATTTAAACGGAGGTCTGAAATCAGTATTACCGCCTCCCTTTATTTCAAATGTATTGAAAAATCCTTCAAGCTGCTCCCTGTCTTTAATCACATCATCACTCTGGATTACATCATCGCACTGAATAATGTGGATACTGCTCACCTTGAAAAATGCCCTGTCGTCCATAAGTATGTCAAATGTTTCCTGTAAGAACCGCCTCACAAGCTCTCCGCTCGTTGAATAACTTGTATCGACAACAACAACAAATTCCCTTATCTTGTCTATCTCTCTTGTCTCAAGTGGCTCAATAAGCGGCATATTTTTATAAACCGACAATCCGTAAGCATAATATCCAAAGTCAAATTCATCATCATTAATCTTTAACTCCTCGTGATACTCAGCAAATTTCTTAAGGAAATCCCTGTAGCTTCTGCGTCTTTTCTGAACCTTCATAAGCTCATTTAACGAATTGCTGTCCTGACCGCTCTCCCCATCACTTTTCTGCTTCTCCATATTCATCTGACGCGCCCGCTGTTCCCACTGCTGCTGCACTTTATTGGGCTGCTGTAACATATTCTTACGATCATTCTTATACTGCCACAATGTATGGTCATCCGTGTAAAACTCCTGCCACAACTTCGCAAGCTCGTCCTGATTCATCTCAAGAAGATACTCATATATCTGCGCCGCCGAAACACATTTATTATCATCAAGCTTCTTATATATATCCTGCCTTCTCCATGTAAGAATCCTTTTGACACACGGCTTTTCAAGCCTGTCAATTATACGCTCCACCGCAATATCACACGAAAGATTCCATAGCTGTGCGTCTCTTCCGTCACACAGCCACAGATGGCTGTAAACACAATGAAGCACTGTGTGCAGATATGCTCTCACAAGAAATTTCTCGTTCTTCTTAAAAACCTCCATTGTATGTCTGGTATTCATATATAGATACACGCCATCTGTTGCAAATGTGGACAATCCCATGTTGGCTCTTGGCACCAGCACATTAAGCACAGGCTCAAGAAATCTCATATCAACATATATCTGTCCTGCAAGATATTCTGTAATCCTGCCACACATTTCCAGTTCCCACTCGCTTTCTGTCTGCACATGCGCCATGCTGTTACCTCCCTTCATGTTATTTCCACAGATGCGTATTATAACTCTATATCTGCCATCTTATACCCAGTTCATTAAATGTCCGATTTCTTCAATCTCAGAATTCATACCTGCTCTTTTTCATCTTCTGTGCAAATCTGCTTCCAAGCTCTATAATTGACGCACTTCCCGCTGTCCAGCCACATTTTCCGGCAAGCTTAAGTGCAGTGTCAAGTCCCTTCTCATCAAGTATGTTTTCCTGAACAAAGGACTCTATAATGTCAATTCTCTGCTCTTTCACTATCCATTCCAGAACATTTTCAATAATACCCTTTAGAAATTGTGTATACGCAGTTCTGGCTTCATCTGCCAGTTTAACCGGATACTGCAGTCTCCCAACTGCCATCTTCGACAAAGTATAAGTACTTTCCAACGCCTTCGCTGCATCAAAGACTGCATCATATCTTACTGCATCTACAACTCCGTCATTAAATAACTGTCTCGCCCTGTATCCTTCACCCTGCACATCCATCTGAAATATATGTGCAGGTCCGATTTCTTCATAACTTTCTGTATACTCTGAATAGTAGAAGCTGCCCACTATATCTGAATTTTTAACAAATTTAAGTTCAATTCCTTTATTAAGCTGCTTTAAGAAATACTGCACACCTGTCGCAGCTTCTACATCACTTCTTACTGCAAGCACTGACAGCTCCCGGCAGTTCATAAATGCATCATTATTAACAACATTTAAACCACTTCCAAATTCCAGATAGTTTAATTTCCTGCAGTTATAAAAAGCATAGCTTTCCAGTACATTTACACTATCGGGTAAAACAACATTTTCTATATATTCGCCACTCAGCTCATGCATTCCATCCGCCACCGCTATATGTTCCAGTTCTTCCCACTCATTATCTGATGTCCGATTATTACAATCTCTCTTAGCCGCAAAGCAGTATTTTCCTATGCTTCTTACTTCATATCCATCTATCTGTTGTGGAACAACAACATAAGCTGTCTGCCCCATAAGCCTTAATAACTGTAAACCATCCTCATTCACTTCACACAATGCTGCATAATCCTTTGGTGTGTCCTGCTGCATTACACTGTATTTAACAATCATTGTTTATCTCCTTGTTTCTGTCTTTTCACATTCTAACATAAAACGCCCTTCCCTGGCATAGATTGTATAAATGAAACTTCCGGAGTCCCGATATGCGAGACTATATTGAAGAACGCGCCACCCAGCTGGCATATTACATAATTGAGCATAAAGCCACTGTAAGACAGACAGCTAAAGCATTTAATGTAAGCAAAAGCACGGCACATAAAGATGTAACTACAAGACTTATGGAAATCAATCCGGAGCTTGCTAAAGAAGCAAGAAAGGTTCTTGATGTCAATAAACAAGAAAGACACATCCGCGGAGGTATGGCTACTAAAGAAAAGTACCTCCACGCATGTGCCAAATAATTAAATATAATATTACAGAATTGATAATACCTTAAGTCCATGTTCTTTTGATAAGTCAACAAATGTGTCACCACATTGTACAACAGGCAGGCTTAACGCATTATCATTGATAAGAATAACCTTTCCTGTTCTGCCATCTGACAGTCTTACATCATTGTGAATATATGATGATGCAACATTTTTAAGAAATGGCAGAATATATTTAGGATCAAACTTGGTGAATGCATCACAATGCATTGTTTCTATAACCTCAAACGGACACAATGCACCTCTATACACTCTGGCAGCAGTCATGGCATCATATACATCTGCTACCGCAATAATCTTTGCAGAAACCGGAATACTCTCGCTCTTCAAGCCAAATGGATATCCTGTTCCATCACATTTTTCATGATGGAGCAGGCATGCCTCCTTAATACGCATATCAATATTCTGGTTCTTTAACTTCTCATAGCCAAGATTAACATGCTGCTTCATGATTTCATATTCATCCTCTGTAAGTCTGCCCGGCTTTGTAAGAATCTCATTAGGAATCATTAATTTTCCAATATCATGCAGCAATCCACATATAATAAGAGTCCTTATATCTTCCTTACTATACTTAAGCCACTGCCCAATAATAGACGATATCAATGCTACATTCACGCAATGAACATATGTAAGGTCATCAAACTGTCTCATGCTGTGAAGCATATCAAAAAGCTGTAAACTGTTATTGTTCTCAGAAAGAATCTGCTGTGTTCCTTCAATCAGCTTATCAGTATCAATAGGACTATTATTGGTTACTACCTCATTAAGTCCATCCTTGATATCAATTATATTCTCATCGTAAGTCTTTTTAAACTTCTTGAACTGTCTGCTCTTTCTGATTTTGTCAAAATATTTTTCATTCTCTGTATTTCTGTCTGAGTCTATCCCTGATTGATTATCCTCTAATTCATCATTATCATATATCCTGACTTCCAGAATATGATGATTAGAAATATTTGCAATTATATCATAATCGAGTATTGTATCTTTTTTTACAAGAATCTTTCCATCTGGTGTATTAACATCTTCAGATAATTGATCGCCATCTTTCGCATCAAATATAAATATTATTTTTTCACTCATCACTCTTCCCCTTGTGCTTTACATCTGTACGCTAAATATGCATTAATTATAAATTTCCATATAGAAAATGTCAAATTACTCTTGACGAATGTTTAAATATTGTGTAGTATCTTATGCGGTAATATTAATTGAATATTTTATATCCCTTATTAAGAGCGGTGGAGATACATAGGATCTATGAAGCCCGGCAACCCCTTTTGAGGAAGGTGCCAACCTGAGCGATATTAGTCGAACAATAAGAGGATTTCGATACAGTCTATCGGGTCCCTTGTCGGGGACCTTTTTTTGCGCGAGTAGAGATAGCAATGCAATTCTGGCGTCTGAGCTACGAGCGCGAGTAGCGATGAGAATAGACACGAGAAAGGTATGGGATAGACATATTCACGATAAAACAAAAAGGAGATAACATGGAAAAAAGATTATTTACTTCAGAATCAGTAACAGAAGGACATCCAGATAAAATCTGCGATCAGATTTCAGATGCCGTATTAGACGCTCTCTATGAGCAGGATCCATACTCAAGAGTAGCCTGCGAAACTCTTACTAACACAGGTTTCGTTATGGTAATGGGTGAGGTTACAACTAAGGCTAACATAGATATTCCTTCTATCGTAAGAAAGACAGTTACAGATATTGGTTATGACAGCTCTGATAAGGGATTTGATGGTAATACTTGTGCTGTTATGGTTGCATTAGACAAGCAGTCAGCTGATATTGCTATGGGTGTTGATAAAGCTCTTGAAGCCAAAGATGGCGAAATTGATGATTCAGAGGGTGGTGCCGGTGACCAGGGTATGATGTTTGGTTACGCAACTAACGAAACTCCTGAATTCATGCCTTACTCTTCTGCACTTGCACAGAAGCTTTCTAAGCAGCTTACAAAGGTTCGTAAAGATGGAACTCTTTCTTACTTAAGACCAGACGGAAAGACTCAGGTAACAGTTGAATATGATGAAAACAAAAAGCCAATAAGACTTGATGCTATCGTTGTTTCATCACAGCATGCTCCTGAAGTATCTCAGGAACAGATTCATGAGGATATTAAGAAATATGTTATTGACGCTATCGTTGACCCAGCTATGATTGACGCTGATACTAAGATATACATCAATCCTACAGGCCGTTTTGTAATTGGCGGTCCTAACGGAGATTCAGGTCTTACTGGTCGTAAGATTATCGTTGATACTTACGGTGGTGCTGCAAGACATGGTGGTGGTGCTTTCTCTGGTAAAGACTGCACTAAGGTTGACCGTTCTGCGGCATACGCTGCAAGATATGTTGCAAAGAATATTGTTGCTGCCGGACTTGCTGACAGATGTGAAATCCAGCTTTCATATGCAATCGGTGTCGCAAGACCAACATCTATCATGGTTGATACATTTGGTACAGGAAAGCTTGATGAAGAAAAAATCGTTGAAATCATACGTGAGAACTTCGATTTAAGACCTAACGGAATCATTAAGATGCTCGACTTAAGAAGACCTATCTACAAGCAGACAGCTGCTTATGGTCATTTTGGACGTACAGACCTTAATCTCCCTTGGGAGAAGCTTGACAAGGTTGATGTACTTGCTAAGTATCTTGGTTAATTAAAATTCTAAGCTTTTTATGTATAATTAAATACTTTGATGAATTTTTAAAGCCTGCTTTTTTGAGCAGGCTTTTTATTATTAAAAAAATTGTTAAGCACTAAAAAACAGCTGATTTTTAAAAGTAAATTTACACTACTTAGATATAACATTTCTAAGGAGGATAGATTTACTTATGAAAAATATAATTAAAGCACTTATATGGCGATTTATAAAATTACTTTTACAACAAATTATAAGCGTCCTGCCTCTTCCTGAATTTGCATTGAATATTATATTAACTATTATCTGCAATATCTTAGAGCCGTATTATAACATTTTTTTCGAATGGGCTTATACTAAAGCAAAAATGCTATACCCAATTCTGAAAGAGGAAATCAAATACATAATAGAAAGAATTGTGTAATTATATGGAAATCCCCAGTTCGCTATGGAAATATTTCAAAGGAGAATATGCGTAGAAAAGACGAGAGACTTACAAAAGCCTCTCGTCATCAATAGCTTCATCATTCGGTCAGTTTTTATTTTACCGTCCTGTCAGAACCGTCACAGGACTCATCGCTCGGTCAATTTTTATTTTACCGTCCTGTCGTAACCGTCACAGGACTCATCATATATGATGAAGGGAACATCTCTGTTCCTATTTATATTATATGCAAAAAATATTTATTTAGCAACAGTTTTATGATTTTTTCATAATTTTATATTTCAATAGTAAACCCTCAACTCTCTTTTCACACCTTCTTCAGCCACTTCTTCCGCTCCATGCGTACAAGGAATATCGCACCTCTGAAGCAAAGCTCTGCCGCCATCGCTATCCACACACCAACAAGTCCGTAACTTCCAACAAGAAGGAATGAAAGAACAACACGAACAGCCCAGAGACTGAAGAAATTCATAAGGCTTGATACAAGAGTATCTCCTGCTCCACGAAGCACTCCGGTTACAACAATTGATGCTCCATACAGTGGTTCTGCAAATGCTTCAATTCTTAGTATCCTTACTCCAAGCTCTCTTACTACCGGGTCAGGTGTAAGAATTCCAATCATAAACGGTGCAAATATAAACATCAGAAGTCCAGTGAACGCCATTATTCCCATTCCGAAAGCAACTGAAATTCTTCCAAAAGACAATGCAAGCTTTCCTCTGCCTGCACCGATACTCTGTCCAACAAGTGCTGTTGCAGCCTCCTCAATTCCGTAAGCCGGCATATAACACAGGCTTTCAGCAGTTATTGCAAATGCATTGGCAGCCACAGCCACAACTCCTAACGGTGCAACAATTCTTGTTATCGTAATCATAGCTCCGAACATTACAACATTCTCAAATGTGACAGGAAGCGATAAAACAAATGACTTCTTTATTGTCGCAAGACCTGCCTTCTCATCAGAATCTGTTCCGTAACCCTTAGAAAGCATAGGTGTTCTGAACATCAATACATAAAACATAATAATTGTAGTGACAATCTCTGCCGCCGTTGTTCCGAGTGCCGCGCCCATAACTCCAAGGCCAAAGCCGAAACCATGCCATCTGAATATGAATATAAAATTGAATATAACATCAAGTAAGCAGTTCATGGAATTAAGAATTCCCGGTGTTTTAGTATTGCCGCAGCTCTGTAACATTCTCGTACCAAGACGGTTAAATCCTAATGCCGGCATGGACAATGATGTTATAAGAAAATACATTGTCGCATCCCTGTGTATCGACTCTTCTCCACCAAGCCATGCTGGAAGCCCCCAGCTTATCATGGCTCCGGCAGCACCAATAATAATTGATATAAGAAGAACAATTCCAAATGACTGTAAGAACACTCTTCTTGCCCTGTTAAACTTCTTTGCCCCGACAAGCTGTGCCACCTGAATTGAAAATCCTAACGACGGTGCAGAAGCAAGGCTTCCAAGCAGCCATGTCGTTGTCGATACAAGACCTATTGAAGCCGAACAGCCTGCTCCCAGTCTTCCAACCATAGACGCATCAATATATTGCATTATAATTGATGACACCTGTGCCAGAATCGTAGGCAGACTCAGCATAATTACAAGTCTTATCTTCTGTTCAAATGTAATCTCTTTATTATTTCTTATATAGGAAAGTATATCTTCCTTCATTTAACATTACCCTTCTACAATATTTTTAGCATGCTCAAGAGCTGCATCAATATTGGCACAGAAATTATCTCTTCCAATCTCATCCGCAAAGCCGGCATGCTCCATAACTGACATAGGCTGTTCATTAACATGTGAAAGAATCATAACAGCACCATGTCTTTTACATACCGCATGAATATTTCTTAAAGATCTGAGAGCAGTAACATCCATTGCAGGAACACCTCTCATTCTTACAATAACTGCCTTAGAACCCGATACTGTCTGGATATCAAGAAATTTGTCCGCAGCTGCAAAGAACATTGGACCATTAATCTCATATACAAGTGTATCCTTAGGAACCTGCTTAAGATTAATACTGTCAGGATCATTGTTCTCATCTATATTATCACCAATATATTTCCAGCTCTTAACCTCAGTAACATCAGCCATTCTCTTAAGGAAAAGAAGTGCTGTAAGTACAACACCAACTTCAATAGCAACAACAAGGTCAAATACGATAGTAAGTACTGCCGTTGTAAGAAGTACAAGAATATCACTCTTAGGTGAAGTCCTGCAAAGAGAAATCATTTCTCTCCAACCACTCATGTTATAAGCTACCATGAAAAGAATAGCTGCAATTGCCGGCATTGGAATCCATGCTGCATATGGCATAAGTACAACAAGGATAAGAAGAAGTGTTACAGAATGAACCATACCTGCAATAGGTGTACGTCCACCATTCTTAACATTAGCTGCTGTTCTTGCAATAGCACCTGTTGCCGGAATTCCTCCAAATAACGCTGACACAAGGTTACCTGCACCCTGTGCGACAAGTTCCATATTAGGCTTATGTCTGCTTCCAATCATACCATCAGAAACAACGCATGATAAAAGTGACTCAATACCTGCAAGTACTGCAATAGTAAATGCATCCGGCAAAAGATTCTTAACCATTGTTATATTAACATTTGGTATGCTGATACCCGGCAGCTTGCTTGAAATTGTATATAAATCTCCAATAGTCTTAGCCTGCATTCCAAGTTTAACCATAATTACAGAAACTATAACAGCAATTAAAGATGCCGGTATCTTCTCTAACTTCTTAAATCTAGGCCATATAATAAGAATTGCAAGTGAAACACCACCTACAACGAGTGCCTGCCAGTTAAATGTGTTAATACATTTGAACATAGCCTTTAGCTTATCAAGAGTCTCTATCGTTGGTCCTGTATACGCAGAAGTATCAAGACCTAAGAAATCCTTAATCTGTCCTACAAGAATAGTAACTGCTATACCAAATGTAAATCCAGTTGTAATTGTATAAGGAATAAATCTGATAAGATTACCAAATTTAAGGAATCCCATGATAATAAGAATGATACCAGCCATAATTGTTGCAACAATAAGGCCATCCATTCCGTTCTGTGCCACAATTCCTGCAACAATAGTTGCAAATGCGGCTGTAGGTCCTGCAATCTGGACCCTGCTTCCGCCAAGGAACGAAATAACAAAACCTGCAAATATGGCTGTGTAGATACCCTGCTCAGGACCTACTCCTGATGCAAGCGCAAGTGCAATAGATAATGGTAATGCGATAATTGCAACGATAATACCTGCAATAACATCATTAACAAACTGCTTCTTAGAATAGCCTTTCATTACATCAAAAAGCTTTGGTACGAATTGATTCATTGTTTTCCCCTTAAGTGGTTTTACCACATTTCTCATATTTTATAAAATAATGCAGAACCTTACTGCGGATATATGTAAATTCCGGTTTTAACCCGGAAATAATAAGAATAAATAAGGCTGCACACCCATTAATAGCTGTGCAACCTTAGTCATGTCAAACATATTAATATTTAGTTAGTCACGATTACTCTGCTGTAGAAGAAGTATCATTTACTGTGACATTATCACATACAAACTCAACTACCTTCTGATAAAGTACCTGATATCCTATCTCAGAATTCATTTCTCTTCCATAAGTATCAAGGATTTCCTGATAATCATTATATCCATAATATGAAGCAAGTTCTTCTCCTGTTGAATTAATTTCATCTGCTTCAACTGTAATATTATTATCAGCAGCAATCATTGTAATAATCATTTTCTGTAAAAGATACTGCTTAGCATAGCTGTCTGCATAATCATTAAATGCATCTAATGAATCAAAGTTATATACACTCTTAAGATACTGCTCTTTTGATGAATATGATGAGCTGTATGATTCATATTCTGCATCAACATTGCTGTTAAGAGTCTTTAATAAATCTGAAAGTTCTTGACTTGGATAATCTGAAACATCAAGTCCATCTGTCATCTGTGAATATGCTGTATCAAATACTTCGCTTGATCTGCTTGATGATGCCTGTGTATTAAGATAATCCTTAACATAAGCTCTTAAATCATCAACTGTTGAAAGTGTCTGATCCTGAACACCTAACTTTGATGAATTCTCTGTTACCCATTCATCTGTAAGCTCTGGAACTACTGTTACATCAATTTCCTTAACTGTTACTGTAAATACAACCTGTTTCCCTGCAAGGTCTGAATTCTGGTAACTTTCAGGGAATGTACATGGAATATCTGTTTCTACACCAACTGTAAGTCCAACAAGTCCTTTATCAAGGTCATCTATAAATTTACCTGAACCAATTGTGTAAGAAGCATCTGTTGCTGTTCCACCTGAAAATGCTGTTCCATCAAGCTTTCCACTGTAGTCAAGCTTAATTGTATCACCTGACTTTGTTGTGCCTGTTGTCTGCACATCAGTTGTTGAAGTTGCCTCAAGAAGACTCTGGATATAACTTTCTATATCAGAATCCTCAACTATATAATCAGATTCAGCAAGATCGACTGACATACCCTTCCAGTCTGGAAGTGATACAAATGTCTTATATACATCTGCATTAGCTGAAATTGTTGCTGCATATTCATCTGCATTTATCTCTGTGTTAACTGTTGAAGGTGTCTTATCCGCATCCTTCTTCTTTGAATCACATGCTACTAAAGATGCCGCAAGTGCACCAACAAGTAACACACTGAATAATTTCTTTTTCATATACTTCCTCGTTTCTATATATATAAACATTAGTTGCTTAACAGCAAGCCTTATATTTATAGCACATTTACAGTAAAAATAAAAGTAATTTCACACTAATTTCACTTTTTTATACAGCATTAAACTGTTATAATCTCAATGTACTGAAACATTTTGGAGGATGCCGTTTAAACACGGTAATTATTCTATGAAGAAATTTAATAAAATAACACATTTTTCTTATCTGGCGGTTTTAATAATTTTAAGCAGCTTTATACTCACCGCCTGTCAGAAGCCAGCAGTTACTCTGACAACACCTGAGTCCGTGAATGGATTTAAGCTGAACACATTTGTGCAGATTGACTCATACACCAGTGTTTCTAAGAATACGCTTAATGATGCCCTCAATCTGTGTGACTACTATGAAAATATTTTTTCAAGAACTAAAGAGGACAGTGAGTTAGCAAAGGTCAATTCTAATCAAACGACCAGCATATCAAAGGAGCTGTATGAATTAATCAGCGCAGGACTTGAATATGCAGCTTTGAGCAATGGCGCATTTGACATAACAATAGGAAGCGTTTCCAGTCTGTGGGACTTTACAGCAGAATCACCGAAGGTTCCTGACAGTGATAAAATTGCCGAAGCTCTCACGCATGTTGATTACACTAAGATAAATGTGACTGATAACGGAGATGGAACTTACTCAATAAGCAAGCCAGATGATGTAATATTAGACCTCGGTGCTGTTGCCAAGGGATATATTGCTGACAAAATCAAAGATTTTCTTGAAGAAAATGGCGTAAAGCGTGCTATAATCAATCTCGGTGGCAATGTTTTATGTATCGGTAAAAAAACTAATACGGACAACTTTGGAATTGGTGTAAGAAAGCCATTTGCAGCCAACAACGAAGTACTTGTTGCTCTTTCTGTTGATGATTCCTCTGTTGTATCATCCGGTAATTATGAACGGTATTTTTATGCTGATGATGGCACATTTTATCATCACATACTTAATCCAGCTACAGGTTATTCTTATGACAATGACCTGTCTGATGTTACTATTCTGTCAAAGGATTCGCTCACCGGAGACTGCTTAAGTACAACCTGCTTCTGCCTTGGACTTGAAGACGGTATGAGGCTTATTGAAAGCCTTGATGGAATAGAAGCTATATTTGTGACTAATGAAGGTGAAATTCACTATTCCAGTGGAGCGAAGGCCTATGTAAAGAGCTGAGTTACCCCGCGGTGCAAGGCTTAACTTAATATTAAAAATGAAATGGAGAACATACAATGATAAGACTTATATTAATACTTATATTTGCAATAATAATATTCTTTGCCAGCCTTATAATGCTTCCTGTATTCTGGCTTATCGGCAAATTTAATCAGGATGCTAAAGACCGCGGAAGCCTCCGATTTGTACAGGGTGTTTTCAAGATTGTACTTTTCCTTTCTGGTGTTACAACCACTGTAAAAGGTCTTGAAAATCTTCCTAAAGACGGAGAAGCTGTACTTTTTGTAGGCAATCACCATGGTTTCTTTGACACAATTATTTCTTACACATATATGAAACCCAGAACTGGCTTTGTTGCCAAAAAAGAGATTGAAAAAGTTCCGCTTCTTAATATATGGATGAGATATCTTTACTGCCTCTTCCTTGACAGAAAGAATATGAAGGAAGGTTTAAAGACTATTCTCACTGGTATTGATTACTTAAAGTCAGGAACTTCTATTGTTATATTCCCTGAAGGAACAAGAAATAAAAGCACTGACGGTGTTCTTCCATTCCACGCAGGAAGTTTCAAGCTTGCTGAAAAATCAGGCTGCATGATTATTCCTATGGTGCAGAACAATACAGCTGCTGTATTAGAAGATCACCTTCCATTCTTTAAAAAGACTCACACTGTCCTTGAATTCGGCAAGCCAATCGATGTTGCCAGCATGGATCGTGAACAGAAAAAAACTCTTGCCAAGGATGTGCAGGATCTTATTGAGAAGATGTACGAGGAAAACAAGGCGCTTGTGTAGGTTTGTGTGAGAGGGGACGGTCATGAGGTGAAAGTATATGCCAGCTTCGGACACGCTCCCGCTCGGACGAATGCGTAGCGGGTACTAAGCGCACTTTCTCACTTCGTGAGAGGCGTTTGCTAAGTACCGACGCATTCTTACGGTCCGAAGCTGTCACATACTTCCGCCTCATGACCTTACACTTCACACAAACTTACAATTCGCTTTGGTTTCCCTTTGGGAAACCCTGCTTACTTGGTGTCTTTTGTTTACTTATTGGCAAAAGCCCACTAACTCTCCTTATTCAATCTGTTTCGTATGTCAATAAATCATTATTTTTTATTATATCAACTTCAATGACCTACTAGACCTCACACATCAAATATATTAGTAGGCTTTCATCCCTAATCCACTAATACATCCAACCACAAAACTACACTGAACACAGACAGCGTCATTACCGGCAAAGCCGGTAATAAGCGTTTTTCTACCGGGAAGATGGGCGTGGATGTGTATATATGCCGGTTTTGGACCGTAAGAATGCGTCGGTACTTGGCAAACGCACCTCACAGCGTGAGGAAGTGCGCTTAGTACCCGCTACGCATTCGTCCGAGTGAAAACGCGTCCAAAAGCGGCATATATACACATCCACGCCCTACCTTCATGGCAGAAAAAAAGACCACACCAGCATAGCCGCTAATGTAGTCTCTCGTTCTTACTTATTCTTCTTGAAAAGTCCCTTCTTTTTCTTCTCAGGAACTACAATCTTTCCACCTCTTACTGACTTGATACCTACAATATAGATACCACTTACTTCAGCTTTAATCTCAGCCTTAATTGGAATCTGGTCAAATACCTTAGGGTCACACATAAGTGACATAACTCTTGGTCCGATCTTTGCCTTTACGATTGGCATCTTACGGCCTCTGAGTGCTTTAGGTGTCTGATCTAAAACCATCTTAGGAAGTCCGGCATCTTTTAATTTCATCATCTTCTTATCAATGACAAGCATCGACATAACCTGCTTTGCAGCCTCTAACTGGGCGTTATTAGCTTCCTGCTTCTTCTGAAGCTTTCTACCAACAATAGTAAGTGCAACAAGTGCTGCTATAAGAACAGCAATAACTATCAATAAAACAATACTCCAAACTGGCATATTTACTACTCCTTCGTTAACTTTTCATATACTAGTCAATTATAACAAAACAATCTGTAATTGCAAGTGTTTTGTGTTGGACTTGGGTCGGAGTATATGGGTATATGTCATTTCCAGACACGCTCCCGCTCGTGGAAGTGCGTAGCGGACACTAAGTTCACTGCCTCACTTCGTGAGGGGCGTTCACTAAGTGCCGACGCACTTCCAACGGTCTGAAAACAACATATACCCACACACTCCGACCACCTCCCCGCAAACTCTTGCTTGGTGCCTTTGGCACCATCGCTCTCTGCGGAAATCTCTCTCGCCAGCCCCGCCTCCGCCCAGGGCGGACAGGGGAAGTGACAGCGTAAGGGGGCAGGGTGTGTATATGCTGTAGCGTAAGACCGTTGGAAAGGCGTCGGCACTTGGCAAACGCACCTCACGAAGTGAGGCAGTGCGCCTAGTACCGCTACGCCTTTCCACGAGCGGAAGCGTGTCTTACGATACATCATATACACACTCTGCGCCCGTCCGTCTGCCACTTCTCCCCTAGTCTGTCAACTTATGAAGAAGTGACATCTTCATATCATAATATGCCGGGCTCATGTCAAGATAATGGTTATGAGGATTCTCAAATCTCTGCTCTTCTTCCCATATATTGTCACTGAGCTGGTCCTGAACATATTCCTTAATCTCATCAATAGAAACTCTGTCCATTACACGCTTGCCATCTTTTACAACAAGCTGCTGTAACTCTACAGCTGTGCAGTTTTCAAAATATCTGTTCTTCCATGGCTTTACAGGGTCTACATAGCGGTAAGGCTGTGTAAGGTCAACAACCTCATCAGCACCTGCTATAAGGTCTGCTATTGCCTTTTTATTCTCGTCATATATTCTGTAAACCTTCTTAAGTCCCGGGTTCGTTATCTTCTCAACATTTTCAGAAATCTTAATTCTTGGCTGGAATACTCCATTCTCCTCTACTGCTGCAATCTTGTACACAGCTCCAAATACTGGATCGGACTTTGCTGTTATAAGTCTCTCACCTACACCAAAGCTGTCAATGCAGCCGCCCTGCTCTAAGATTGACATAATAGTCCATTCATCAAGACTGTTGGAAACAACTATCTTGCAGTCAGTAAGCCCCGCATCATCAAGCATTTTCCTTACCTTCTTAGATAGGTATGCAAGGTCACCACTGTCAAGACGGATGCCCTTAAGACGCTTGCCCATTGGCTCAAGCACTTCCTTTGCACATCTGATTGCATTAGGAATACCCGACTTTACAACATCATAAGTATCTACAAGAAGCACAGTTGCATCCGGATAATTCTCTGCATAATGCTTAAATGCCTCAAATTCATCACGATAAAACATTACCCAGCTGTGTGCCATTGTTCCACTGATTGGAATATTAAACATCTGACCAGCAAGAACAGTAGCTGTTCCAACTGCACCACCGATGTAAGCTGCTCTTGCACCATATACTGCTGCATCCATGTTATGTGCACGTCTTGCACCAAAATCTGATACAGCACGTCCCTTAGCTGAACGCACGATTCTTCTTGTCTTGGTTGCAATAAGTGACTGGTGATTAACCTGAAGAAGAATTGCAGTTTCAACAAGCTGTGCATCAAGTAATGGTGCAACAACAGTAATTACAGGTTCATTAGGGTACATAATAGTTCCTTCCGAAAATGAATAAATATCTCCCCTGAACTTAAAGTCAGCAAGGTATGCAAGGAATTCTTCCCCAAAAAGCCCCTGACCTCTTAAGTATTCAATATCATCTTCATCAAAATGCAGATTCTCTATATATTCAATAATCTGTTCAAGACCTGCAAATATAGCATATCCGGCATTATCAGGATTCTTTCTGTAGAACACATCAAATGCAACCTTTCTTTCCTTGTCCTCATCCTTAAAATAACCATTAGCCATTGTAAGTTCATAAAAATCCATTACCATTGTAAGATTTCTCTCATCAAACTGTTTCTTCATAACTGCTCCTTTTTCAAAGAAAAATGTACTATTCATCAATTCTAAGTTCTCTGGTTGTTATTGTTATCTGCATATCACAATCTGAAAGATGTTCACAATTCACTTCCATTCCATACACAAGATATATACTTATTGTATCCTCAGTTCGTTCAATTTCAAGACTTTTTGTGATAATCCCCAGACTCATATTTCCATAAGGTGTCTGGTAATAAGTCATATTTTTACTGCCCATGGTAAACCTCATCTTCGTAGAAACAACGCCTTTCTTTGTCACCTCTACGCTGTCACCATCAATCTTGATTATGCTGCTTGACCGTTCCTGTGAATCATCATACACTTCCTCATACCGTATATATTCTTTGCCGTTGACAACTGAGTATGTGCCAACATTTATGACTTCAACCTCATCGTCCTGTGACTCAATTACTTCAACCTCTTCACCTTCACACGAGGCTTCCTCGTCCATTGTTCCCGTATATAATCCTTTAATCTTAATAAAGACCTTATCCTTATTATTCAATCGACTTTCCTCCACTGACTGCTTATAACCCAAGCAGTTCATTTATAAATGTTAAATATTTAAATCTGACTTTACAGCCCCTGTCTGTTACTGTCTTATATTCTTCGTCTGTAAGAACTCCTGCAAGCTTTTCCTTAGAATCCTCTGGAACTACGCCATACACCGCATCTACAAAACATAATGGCGGATACAGCACACACCACCAGTTCTTTCCCTCTGCATCACCTATATCAACCCTGAAAGCCTCATAGTATCCTGCTGGAAATGTAACATCACCATAAGATTTAACCGGAAAATAACTTCTCTCAAAATATACACTGACATCTTCCATAAATCCATTGTCACGCAATGTTTTAATTGCAACATTTCTGATATTATCACTTTCTGCCTCTAATATAGCTCTTGACTCTGAAAGAGAATCTGACTCTGAAAGAGCCGGTCTTATGTAATCAACTACTGCTTCCTTAACCTTAAGCTTAACCTCCTGGTCTTCCTGAGAATCACTGTTGGCCCTCACATGGAATCTTATAATACTCTCAGATATGCCTTCTGTAACTGCCTCTAAATTTCCTGCATAAGACACTCTGTAATAACCAACCAGTCCACTGACAGCTATTATAACAATAAGCAGAATTCCAAGTTTCTTTTTAATGTTCATATGATATTTACCCCCCTGATATATCTTCATATCTGGGATTATATCCATATATTTCCATAATAAACAGGAATTTACAAACTAACAAAGGCTGGCATATACAGCCAGCCTCCGTGTAATCTAAAGATTATTTGTTAAGAAGTCTGATAATACCCTTCTCCTGATTAGTAATATGCTGTCTTATGACATTCTTAGTATTCTCTTCATCTTTCTTAGAAAGCTTATCAATGATGTCATTATGTTCGCTGATAAGAATAGAATGTGCTCTTGCATCCTTAACATATTCCAGTCTGTATCTGTACATCTGCTCTCTTAGATTATTAATAATCTGAATAAGTCTCTGATTATCTGTCATTGCATATATAATATCATGGAAATTCACATCAGCATCTACAATTGCAACCACATCCTTAGATATAATTGCTGCCTCGAATCTCTTATTTGACATCTTAAGCTCTTCGATTCGCTCTGGAGTAACATTGCGGCATGCAAGTGTTGCTGCAAGCTCCTCAAGTGCTGCTCTTACCTCAAGAACATCTCTCATGTCCTTCTCGGTTATATGGGCAACCTCTGCTCCCTTTCTTGGAATCATTATAACAAGACCCTCCAGCTCAAGCTTTCTAATTGCCTCTCTTATAGGAGTTCTGCTCACTCCAAGCTTATCGGCGAGTTGAATTTCCATAAGCCTTTCACCTGGCTCCATCTCACCACGGAGAATTGCCTGTCTTAAAGTATTAAAAACTACATCTCTTAATGGGAGATAGTCATTAACATCCATCTTAAGTTCACCTTTCATATAAAACCTTGCCTTTCTCTATTACTCTGAATGTGTATTATTTCCATATATATTATGGTGTAAATGTTTCCGTTGTATACACCTGCCTTGCCTCGCCCTTCTGTCTTAAGAACTGCTGACAGGCTATCATTGATTGTTCATCTGGAAATATTCCAAAAACTGTCGGTCCGCTGCCACTCATCATAGCATTAATTGCACCATGTTCTATCATATCTTTCTTAATGCTGTCGATGACAGGATACAACGGCACTGTGACTGACTCTAAAACATTTCCCATTCTTGAAGCAACAAGTGCAACATCCTTTAACTTGATAGCCTCAATTATTCCATCTATGTCCGGATGCAGCTTAACATCTGTGTTATCCAGTTTCTCATACACAAGCTTAGTTGATACATTTACCGGAGGCTTTGCTATAAGAATATGACAAAATGGCATACCCGGCAGCCTTGTAAGCTTCTCTCCAATTCCTTCAGCTAATGCTGTTCCTCTCATAAGACAATATGGAACATCTGCCCCAATCTCAACACCAAGCTTCATAAGCTCTTTCATTGGAACATTAAGTTCGAAAAGCCTGTTCATTCCAAATAACGCACATGCCGCATCACTTGAACCTCCTGCCATTCCTGCCGCAACCGGAATGAATTTATTAAGATCAACCTCTATTCCACCATCCAGCTTATACTTATTCTTCATAAGCATAATTGCCTTATAAACAAGATTATTCTCATTCACAGGTAGAAATCCTATATTAGTCTTAATTCTTATCTCTTCCTCAGGAATCCTTGTCATTATAATACGGTCATACAAACCAACAGTCTGCATTACCATTCTTACATCATGATATCCGTTCTCGCGTCTTCCAATAACATCAAGTCCAAGATTAATCTTGGCTCTTGCCTTTAATCTGATACTTTCCATATATTACCTAACCTTGTATACAAAATCCATTTTCAAAACTATTATATTAAAGATATTGTACGAAATCAAGTACAATATTATAAATGCACTTTTAAAAAGTTTCATTCTTACGGTACTTATGTGGAGATATCCCCTTTGCTTTCCTGAAAGCATCTCCAAAATAATTACTGTCATTAAAGCCACATTCAAATGCAATATCAGTAATTGATTTGTTTGTTTCAAGCAGCAGATTGCAGGCGTTCTGAATTCTTACATTAATAATGTACTCCTTAAATCCAAATCCGGTTGCTGTCTTAAATTTCTTTGAAAGATATGACCTGCTAAGATTAAATTTATCTGCAACATACTCTAAAGACAGATTATCTGCATAATGTTCATATATATATGTGGCAACTTCCTGAATAATCCTGTTATCCACATCAATTTCCTTAATAACATTTTCCTCATAATTCTTACAGCGGATAATAAACAGCAGAAGTTCAATTAGCCCAACCTTTATAAATGCCGGTGACAGCTCATCAGGAGAATCATTTTCAAATATCAGCTTATCAAGCAGGGCAACAACATAATCCCTTCTCTTCTCAGGAATATTAACGACTCCCGGTTTCATGCAGTTTTCCATAAGTTCTTTACCGGTCTGGTTCTCAATCCACTCTGTTGCTTCATTTCTAAAGCTTATAACAATTCTTTCATGCATTCCTTTTCCATTATAAGTTGTCCTGTGAAGACATCCGCTTGGAACAATCACAAGATCGCCCTTTCCGAACTTATAAATGTTGTGGTCAATAAAACTTGTGCACTCTCCGCTCGAAAGATAAAATATCTCATTAAACGGATGCACATGTGACCCTACCACTGCAGAACAACCTGTATTGCTCCTTTTTATCCTCTTAATATCAAAATCCTTCGACATATCCTGGAACATATAATCTCTCCTTATCTCAAACACACTTGCGTCTATTATAGTAATTTTTCTGTATTATAAAGAATATTTTTTTGTTTAATTGTAGAAATCACTGTTTTTTATGCTTATATTATGTATAAAGGATTTTGAAATGTCAACAAATAATCAGTATTTTGATTATTTTTCTGTATTTAAAGTAACATTTTCAACACATTAATTAAAATAAGGGGGCTTATCATGGCAAAACCAATAAGTGAGGATAAAAGAAATATGATTCTTAATGGTAATCTCTTTCATGCAATTCTTATGCTTGCGATTCCTGTTATGATCAATAGTTTTATCCAGTCAATGTACAATCTTACAGATACTTTCTGGCTTGGAAGAATTGGCACTGAGAACCAGTCCGCCATCACACTTGTATCGCCATTCCAGAATATTCTGATTAATTTCGGTAACGGCATCACAACCGCCGGAGCAATCCTTATATCACAGTACCTCGGTGCAAGAGAGGATAAACAGGCTAATTCAATGGCTAACCACATCTGCCTGACTTCACTGGGATTTTCAGTATTATGCGCACTTATATGCTGGCTTGTCTCTCCGGGACTTGTGAAATGGCTCGGTGCAGAAGGAAATATATATAAATACGGACTTACATACATAAGAATTGTCGTACTTGATCTGCCTTTTCTGTTTACCATTAACCTTTTCACATCAGTCAAACAGTCTCAGGGCGACACAGTAAAACCAATGCTTCTTAATATGTTTGGTGTTGTTATTAATCTTATATTAGACCCGTTATTCCTTATGGTTTTCAAATGGGGTATCGGTGGTGCTGCCCTTGCAACTCTCATTGCCAAAATTCCATGTGCAGTTATTGCACTTATTGTACTTACAAGACCAGGACAGCTTATCAGAATTGATTTCAGGGGATTTAAGTTTGATAAAAGCAAGATGGGTTCGATTGTAAAAATCGGACTTCCTACCGCAATCGGAGGAAGCACTATGCAGCTTGGTTTCCTTCTTATGACTAAAAATGTTAATGCTTACGGATTTATTGCAACAAGTGCTTATGGTATCGGAAACAAGATAAACAGCATCATTACAATGCCTGCAAATGGTATCGGCTCCGCCATATCAACTATTGTAGGACAAAATATTGGTGCCGGACAGAAAGACAGAGCAGACAAGGCTTACCATTACGCACTCCGTATGGGCGCTCTGTTTCTGTTATTCTTTGGTTTGATTCTGTCAAGAAGATTTATTTCACAGGCTATGGTAACATTTTTCTCAACTGATGAAAGAGTTATTCCGCTGGCAACAGATTTCCTCTCACTTATGGCATTCTGGTGCTGGAGCAACGCATTTTACAATGTCACTCAGGGACTTTTTCAGGGAAGCGGTCACACCATGATTACAATGATTGTCGACGCTTCAAGAATCTGGATATTCCGTCTGCTTACACTCTGGGTATGTGCAAATGTATTTAATATGGGAGTTGCTTCGGTCTGGTATGCGGTTGTAATCAGTAACGGGACTTCTGCTGCCATACTCTACGGACTCTACTGGACAGGAATATGGAAAAAATCCACTATAAAAATTGAGAAAACAGAGGGTTAATTATTCTAAAGCATTTACCGATATACACATTATAGGAATACTGTAATATTATTCTAACCAAGGAGGGAAATCCCTCTCCTCACCTGAGGGGTTCGGATTTTGCTCTGCAAAACCAAGGAGGGATATTATGTCATTAAACGGAGTTAATACTAATTATCAGACTTATGAAACTGGCACTTATTCAGGTACCAGCAAGAAGGCTTCTTCTAAAGAAGCAGAAAAGTCTACAGGTTATTCTGATGTAGCAGCAACTTATGAGCATTCTTCTAAGTCCGCTGATTCTACAACAACAGTTAATAAGAAGGCTTCTAATGCTTCCGTTGTTGCACAGTTAAAGGCTGATCAGGAAACACGCATGGCTCAGATGCAGAGCCTCGTTACTAAGATGTTCTCTAAGCAGGGAATCACTATCGGAACTGCTGATGATATGTGGAAGGCACTTGCAGGAGGCAATTTCACAGCAGATGCTGACACTATTGCACAGGCTAAGGAAGATATTTCCGAAGACGGTTACTGGGGTGTTAAGCAGACATCTGAAAGAATCTTCTCATTTGCACAGGCACTCGCAGGTGATGATGAAGAGAAGATGACTAAGATGAAAGAAGCATTTGAAAAAGGTTTTAAAGAAGCCACTAAAACATGGGGCAAGGAACTCCCTGATATTTCCCAGAACACAAGAGATGCTGTTCTTAAAAAATTCGACGATTACTTTGCCGGCAAGAATTCATAACCAGACATAAAAAGAGGTACAGACTTTACAGACTGTACCTCTTTTTATGTCTATGCCTTCACAAGAAGAAGCTTTGTACCCCGTGGTATAATCACAGATTCTGACAGCCCATCAGCACATTTAGGATTACTTGCCTTTATTGAATCTGCTGTTGTATGATACATTTTAGATACATCCCATAATGTTTTAGTGCCATCAGCAATATACCCGGTCATTGACGGCATCTTTGACAGATCACATTTTTCTTCTGACATATAAGCACTTTTTATGCCACTATACTCAAAGTTTCTAAAAACAATTACATCCAGTGAAACTGATGATTTAACCTCTATTACACCAGCACTGTTTATTGTGGCTGAAAGCTGCTGTACTGACGGCTTTATGTTGTATTCAAGTGAATCTGGACTGACACCATCAATCTTAACTGTACCTGCAAACGGAATGATTGTATGCACACTGCCAAGTGGCTGACTGTCACTTGAAGTTATGTAAAATACATTTGCACTTACAACACCTTCCGCAACCAGCTCTCCTTCTTTATATGTCACATCGTCAAGCTGCACCGTAGCTGTACAGTTACATATCTGCATAAGGTCAGCATAATTCTCAAGCTGGAGATTACCTGAAACACGGCTTGATACATTATTTCGTACAACAAGGCAACGCAGTTGTGTATCTGCATTCTCTATTTCCATATCATATGAAGGCGAGTATATATCTGCTATAACATCCTTCTTACGCTCCTCATATGCTTTTACATCCATATCAAGAACCACTTCAACTGCAATATCGCGGTTTTCACCATCTAAGTCGGGCCGCTCCTCAACTGTCTTTCCAATTATCTGAAAATTAACATATGGAATCATATCTGCATTGCAGCCACTTATATCCAGACTTCCTTCAAATGATGCTGTTGTCTCGTACCATTGCACATTGCCTGTTTCTCCATTTCCTATATACATTACAAATATATCTAAATCACCAGCAAGTTTAAGGCCATCATCTGCCAGTCTTGTATTTAGATTTCTTACATCTACATCATCCCAGATTATTTCCTGTATCTCTGGTTTGCCTGCCGGAAGTGTTACATTTTCCCTGATTCTGAAATTATCACGCTGATTGACTGCAAGCTGTACGAATTCCAGTTCTTTCTTTAACTGCTGGATATCTGTATTCTCTGTCTCCTCAACTCCTGTTATCATCTGTATATCCTGCAGATTCTCACATATAAGCTTAAGCGTAACAATTGCCTTCACACTTATTTTTCTTGAATTAATTGCCTTAATACTAAGATCTTCTATTGATGCCTGACATGTTACATAATCACCTGTACAGTCACTTGAAAGATTAACATTTTCAGAAAAGCTCATTTTTCCAGTCATCTTGACAGGCTTCATTCTCTCTGAATCAGATGACGCCCCAATATAGAGAAGTGCAAATTTTAATTCCCCATCAACTGTCGCTTTATCCTTATTTACCTTTACACTGTCGGTCTGGACATTTCCCCATTCCTTTACTATGAGTTCAATATCATCTTTCGTGTCCGGCACATTAAAATCATCGTCCAGTGTAATCTGTGCCACGGTATTACATTTTAAACGGTATTCATGAATATTTTCTGTTCTGAGCCTCACAGACTGACCTCCCATACATTCTACATTTTAAATACGACACTTTCTTCCCGCCGCTCCATCTTTAGCACTATTACCGGATATGTTTCCACCTCATTTACCGCTTCCCCAGCCGCAGGTCCTATAAGGTTAAGGTCAATGTACAACGCATTATCCCCAGTGTACACATCATTAACCTTAATGGAATACCCGCTGGTCTCCCGTGTTCCATACCCGGCCACAACATATGTATAATCCTTAGTCGTATATGTAAGCCTCATCACTTTATCTTTTTTGCTTTCGATAAGCTTCCTGAGCTCCTCCGGCAAATCCGCATTTTCAACCACTGTATAATCAACACTGGTCTTATTATCCGGCTCTTTGCTGCCGGAACACCCTGTCATGGCACACGCAGGCATAATTATTAACAATGCCAACACAAACGTCATGATTTTTCCCCATAATTTTCCACACATAAAAAACACCCCCACAATAAGACCTAATTAATCTTATGTGGAGGTGTTGAAAATATTCATATGAATTTATACTGCATATCCCTTGCTCTTTATAACATCTATAACCTGGTCTACATATTTCTCACACTCTTCTGTGCTTCCTGCCTCAACCATTACACGGACAACCGGTTCTGTTCCGCTTTCTCGTACAAGGATTCTTCCGTCTGCGCCGAGGGCATTGGCAACTGCCTCAACCGCTGCCTTTACATCGGCATCATCCTGTGCCTTTGTCTTGTCTGTAACCCTGATGTTCTTAAGAACCTGTGGATATATAACAAGTGGCGCTGCAAGTTCTGATAATGTCTTTTTCTTGGCAAGCATAACTTCCATCATCTTAAGGGCTGTGATAATTCCATCACCTGTTGTTGCATATTTAGAGAATATGATGTGTCCTGACTGCTCTCCACCTATACGATAGCCGTTCTCTGACATACACTCATATACATACTTATCACCAACCTTAGTCTTTTCGTACTCAATTCCTACTGCATCAAATGCTTTGTAAAGTCCGAAGTTAGACATTACTGTTGTTACAACCTTGTTTCCAACAAGCTTATCTCTATCCTTCATATAACAGCCATAGATATAGAGAATATGGTCACCTGTTATGACCTCGCCCTTCTCATCTACACACAGACATCTGTCAGCATCACCGTCAAACGCAAATCCAACATCAAGATGCTCTCTTCTTACTAAATCCTGAAGTCCTTCAATATGTGTTGAACCACAGTTCTCGTTAATATTAGTTCCGTCCGGAGCTGCATTTATAACATAAGTCTTAGCTCCAAGTGCATCAAATACAGCCTTTGCAAGTGTCCATGCACTACCATTGGAAGCATCAAGACCTACTCTTATTCCCTTGAATGAATAGATTGCAAGACTCATAAGATATCCCATGTATCTGTTACGGCCTGCTGTGTAATCAACTGTACAGCCAATGTTTTCTCTTGTTGCGTATGGAATTTCTCCAAGCTCGCCATCAAGGTACTTCTCGATTTCAGTGATAACATCCTTCTTCATCTTCTCACCAGCAGCATTAATAAGCTTGATTCCATTGTCATAGAAAGGATTGTGACTTGCAGAAATCATAATTCCACAATCAAAATCTTCTGTTCTTGCTACATAAGAAACGCTTGGTGTAGTTGTAACATGAAGAAGATATGCATCTGCTCCTGATGCTGTAAGTCCGGCAACTAAAGAATACTCAAACATATAACTGCTTCTTCTTGTATCCTTACCAATAACAATCTTTGCCTTACCATCCTCATGGTTCTTTCCATAATACCAGCCTAAGAATCTTCCCACCTTAAATGCATGGTCAACTGTAAGAGTTACATTTGCTTCTCCTCTGAATCCGTCAGTTCCAAAATACTTACCCATAATCTACTCCTTAATCATCATATCCGTTAGGATTATTCTTCTGCCATCTCCATGAATCAGCACACATAGTCTTTAAATCACGTTCTGCTTTCCAATGAAGCTCTCTCTCTGCCTTACCTGCATCACAGTAGCATGTTGCAATATCACCAGGTCTTCTTTCCTTAATTACATATGGTATATGTATTCCTGTAGCAGCCTCAAAATTCTTTACTATATCAAGCACTGAATATCCATTGCCTGTACCAAGATTGTATATTGCAATTCCCGGATTATCGGCAAGCTTTTCTATAGCCTTAACATGCCCGAGTGCAAGATCAACTACATGGATATAATCTCTTACACCAGTTCCATCATGTGTATCATAATCATTGCCAAATACACCAAGTTCCTTTAATTTTCCTACAGCAACCTGTGTTATATATGGCATAAGATTATTAGGTACTCCGTTAGGATTCTCACCTATAGTTCCACTCTCATGTGCTCCGATAGGATTAAAATATCTTAAAAGAATTACATTCCACTCTGGATCAGCCTTCTGTATATCTGTAAGAATTTCCTCAAGCATTCCCTTAGTCTTACCGTAAGGATTAGTAATCTCTCCCTTAGGGCATTCCTCTGTAATAGGTACAAATGCAGGATCTCCATAAACTGTAGCTGAAGATGAGAATATAATATTCTTGACGCCATGATTTCTCATAACATCAAAAAGTGTAAGTGAACCAGATATATTATTCATATAATACTCAAGCGGCTTGGCTACTGACTCACCTACTGCCTTGAGTCCTGCAAAATGTATAACACTATCGATACTTTCCTTCTCAAATATCTCATTTAATGCTGCAGCATCATTAATGTCTGCCTCATAAAATGTGGCTTTCTTTCCTGTAATCTTCTCAACTCTGTCTAAAGACTTTCTGCTTGAATTAACAAGATTATCAACAACTACAACATCATAGCCTGCATTCTGAAGTTCAACAACTGTGTGGCTTCCTATAAAACCTGCACCGCCTGTAACTAATATTGCCATCTTTAAATTCTCCTGTTCTCTTATACATTAAGACAGCCACAAAACTTCATTTGATGTCGTCCTGTGGCTTATATCTGTCTTATATCATTATTTATCGCCTTTCATCATACGTTCAGTAGACCATACTTCTACTTCGTACTTATTACTCTTATTGTATCTCTTTCTGAGATTCTTAAGCTGCTTTAAGTACTCTAAAGTAACCTTTCCTGAAAGCTTTGACTCCCCCTCAGTTCTCTGCTGGAACTTATAAGGAATCTCAATTACCTTGCTGTATGTTCCCATAGCAAGTACCTCAACCATAATCTTCCATCCAATTGGCTGAAGATCTGCATTCTCAATAACTTCTCTTCTGAACATAAAGAGTCCGCTTGTTGGATCTGATATCTTTCTAAGACAAGGTAACATAACCTGTCCTATCTTTCTTGCTGTTCCAGATACGAACTTTCTGTACCAGTTAAGTCCACCATCATCTCCACCTGGGATAAGTCTACTAGGAATACAGAAATCTGCTCCGCTTTCCATAGCTTTATACATATATTTAAGAACGATTGGTGGGTGCTGTAAATCAGCATCCATACATGCCATATATTCTCCCTTGGCAAGCTTGAAACCATCAAGAACAGCAGTTGCTAAACCTGTACCATTCTTTCTGTGTTCCATTCTGACCTGTGGATATTCCTTAGCCACTTCCATAATTACATCTGGTGTATTGTCCTTACTGTCATCAACAAAAACAATCTCATAATCAACACCCTTTAAAGCAACATCAATCTGTGCTACAAGATTCCTGATATTCTTGCTTTCATTAAATGTTGGTATTACTACTGATAACATTATCATACTCTCCTTTAAAAAGAATTCTTTCGTCATTATACATCAATATACGACAAAGTAAAACATTTTTTTATACTCTGGTAACAACCATGGTTGCCTGTCCCTTAACTATTATTGAACGAAGGCCTGCACTTACAAAGAAACTGTCGCCTGCTTTAAACTCCATAGTCTTTTCATAATCATCAGTTTCAATAGTTCCCGAACCATTAATGAAAAGCACAGAAACAAATGATGCCTCATCAACAGTAATCTTTGCCTCGTCATTGACATCATACTTATATACTTCAAAGTATTTACACTGGACAAGTCTTTCTTCTGTGAAATGTTCATTTCTTGCAATAACAACCTCTGTCTTATTGTCCTTGATATATTTATGGTTATCAACAACATCAAGTGCTTTCTTGACATGAAGTTCTCTTGGATTACCAAACTTGTCCCTTCTGTCATAATCATACATACGGTAGGTACAGTTAGAATTCTGCTGTATCTCACATATGAATACACCTGCGCCTATTGCATGGATTGTTCCTGCCTTAACCATAACAACATCGCCAGCTTTAACCTCTATCTTATTAAGTATGTCTGTGATTGTATTATTATTAATTCTCTCAAGAATCTCTTCTTTGGATGCATCTCTTGAAAGCCCGCAGTACAGATATGATCCCGGTTCGCTGTCCACTACATACCACATCTCATTCTTTCCATATTCATTCTCATTCTCAAGAGCATATTCATCATCAGGATGAATCTGTATAGAAAGTGCCTGCTTTGCATCTATGAATTTTATAAGGATAGGAAATCTGTCCTGTGCCTGACATTTCCAGCCTAATGCTTCTTTTCCTATAATATTAAGGTACTCATTAAAAAGCATTCCTTTATATCTTCCCTCAGCTATACGGCTCTGACCGTCTGGATGAGCTGAGAGTTCCCAGCTCTCACCTATGACATCGTAATCACATTTCTTGCCATATACATCACGAATCTTGGTTCCACCCCAAAGATTATCCTTAAATGCTGGTTCAAGCTTCGCAATAGGACTTTTATCAAGTCTTACATAATTAGCAGAAGCTGGCTGGTTATCCTGATTATATATCTTGACAAGGTCTGTATCTGATATATTATCTCCAATACCTACCTCAATGACTACTACATTCTTATCTGTTTTATTAGCAATTTTGTGCTTTACTCCTACAGGTATGAATACACTTTCGTATTTGTTATAGTCAGCAGTTTCATTGCCAAGGGTAATTGTCGCAACACCTTCAACTATTGACCAGTGCTCAGTTCTCTTTTCATGCTGGTGAAGAGACATTGACATTCCTGGAAAAACAGTAAGCTTCCTAACTTTATATCCCTGTGAATAATTAAGTATCTCCTGTGTTCCCCATTCCTTATAAGTAGTCCTGTTATAATCAAAAAATGCTTCATAAGTATCAATATTATCTTTCATAATCTGCTTTATATTATCAGCAGACTTTTTAGAAGATACATATGTTGCATCATCTGTATTAACTACAACGATATCTTTAAGGTCATTGGCTACAACAAGCTGTCTTGATGCGTTATTTATAATATTGACGTTATCACAATCATTTTTTATTATACATTCAGACTTGATATCCTTGCCAAATTCTGCAAGATTGCTTGCATTGCCCACATCCATCCATTCAAAGTTCACTTCTACAACCTTAATTGAATTGCATTTTTCAAGAAGAAGTGTCTCTATGCTTCCATGTGGCATAGGCTGCATGACTGCCTCTGGAAATCGTACAGCTCGTCTTATTGCAGGAACTTTTCTCTTAGCAGTTTTACATGTAGTGTAAAGCTCTGGTGCCAGGCGTCTTGCAGCATTAGTCATATCTCCTGCCCTGAATACTAATATTCCGCTGTTCCACAGATATCCTTCTTCGTAACCATAACCAAGAAGTCCCTCTGTTTCATATTCGTCAAAATCCATTTTTGCAATAAACTGTTTTACATCTCCATGTTCTCTTAAGATATATCCATAAGATGATGACTCCTGCTTAGGCTTTACTCCTAATACAGCAAGATGTCCTGCCTTGGCGTAATCCTTCGCTGCAATAACAGCCTCTTTATAGCCATCTCCATCTATAAGATTATCCGAATTAACAACCAGAACTAATTCTGATGGATTAGCAAACATTGTTCCCAACAGCACAGCAGCTCCTGTTCCCTTTGGTATTCCCTCAAGAATAACCCTGTACTTAAGACTCTGAAATGCCTTCATCTGTCCGTTAACAATATTCTTATAGCTCTCATTAGTAACTATTATAAATTCCTCACAGAAAGGCATATTCCTTACTACAGTTTCCTGTAATATGGAACGTCCCTCTTTAATATTCATAAACTGTTTTGGAAAATTCCTTCTGGATAATGGCCATAAACTATCACCACTACCTCCAGCCAATATTACACATTTCATAGCAATCCTTCCTTAATCCTGTTATGTATCTGTATTATTTACCCCTGACTTACTTAATTATTATTAACATCTGTCGCAGCAGTTGTATTTTCAACAGCTTCTGTTGTCTTTGTTTCTTTTGTTGTTTCCTCTGTTACAGCCTCTGTTGCCTTTGTTTCTTTTGTTGTTTCCTCTGTTACCTTCGTTGTGGCTTCTGTTGCCTTTGTTTCGTCTGCCTCTGTTGATGACTCTGTTTCTTTTTCGTCCTTTTCCTCTTCTCCGCCATTATTATCATCTATGCCACTTGCAGAATCTTCTACAGTCTCTTCCTCAGCTTCTTTTATAGTTGCTTTATTTGGTCTCTTAGTATTTTCTTCTGTGGACTCAACAGCCTTAGTAGTCTCCTTTACAGCTTCATTATCAGCTGCTGTTGTATCATCTGCTTTCTTCGTAGCTTTAGCCTGAGTTACCTTTTCCTTAGATGTGGTTGTTTCAGCTGTTGTAACCCTTGTATTGTTTGAATTATTATTCTTCTTAGCAGTTGTTTTAGAATCACCTGATAATACAGCCGATAAAAATACACTTAAAACTATTGCAAATAATATAACGCCTCCAGCTACATAAACCACAATTCTTCTTGCAGCCTGCGATAATGACGGAAACAATTTCCCTACAACTCCTGCCAGCTTTCTCACAACAGGATTTGATGCATCTGCTCTTCTCATTGCAGCGCTACGATCCGCCTTTGTTCTTCTGAATGGATGTTCATCACTATCATCATCTATATCATCATCTTCAAAATATGACTTTTCATCATCTTCCGGCTCTGAGTCGTCGTCTGTTTCTTCAGGCTCATAATACAATGCATCAGGCTCGGCACCATCTTCCGTTTCATATCTGTCAGCCTCATACTCATCATCAGAGCCATTCTCTTCTTCATATTCTGATTCTTCTGTCTCAAGTTCAATACCAAGCATCTGTGCTTTTGTTTTAACAATTAATTCACATATAAATGCACTGTCTACATCAAGCAGTTCTTCTATTTCATCAACAGAATGCATTTCATATCCGTAAAGCTCAAGAAGAATTGTCTGTACTCTGGATAAACTTCTGATTGCTTCACTGGTATTATCATAATCTGCCGGATTTCTGAACATTTTAACATTATCTCTTATAATATTATATAATTCAGCATCTTCCTTAATCTTATTAAATTCATATTCTAATCCGGTCACATTGTTTTTAATTGTATTCTTGTCAATCAGTCCAAACATAAATGCAGATACAAGTGTTGCCACCTGCCTGTGTATATTTTTACTAACATCAATTTTATCAATATTATTACATAAATAAATAAATGTCCTGCTAGTTACTTTCTTGCTATTATCTCCAAATACCGGATATACAAGTGCATATACTTCCTTATAAAATTCCCTGCAGAATACTTCCTTATCCTGATTACCAGAAACAACATCTTTAATAAGCTTAACTAACTGTTCGTCATTCTTACTCATATTTCTCCTCATTTCTGCATATATTTATCCATTTAAATAAATATTTCATATAATTATATCACTATGTTAAAGAATTGTCACCTTTTTAATATTTCCATGCACTCATATCTACATTCCCAGAAATGCCCGGTATAGAGCCTGACTCTGTAAACTGCCACATCTGGTAGCTTCCACCATAGGTACAGCTGCTTCTATACTGTGCAAGCCATACAGTGCTTCCAGAAACAAGCCCTCCTGCATTGATTCTGTTATTCATCCAGTCTTTATTAGCATATACCATTGCCGAATATCCGGCACCCCTTATCGTCTGTACAAATGCATTAATAACAGCAGTTCTTTCCGCAACCGATATTTTATCTCCTCTTCCTCTTCCATTTCCTGCACTCTCTACATCTATTGCCAACGGAAGCGATACATTATAACCACTACATGCAGATATAATAAAACTTGCCTCTTCAACAGCTTCATTAGTATTAACCGCCTGAGTAACAATATAAGCTCCAACTTTGACACCTGCTGCTGTTGCATTCCTCATGTTTGTATCAAACCGTTTATCCTTTACAAGTCTTGCAGTCTCATATCCCCTGTAGCCTACACGTATAATTGCATAGTCAATTCCTGCTGCCTTAACACGATTCCAGTCAATATCTCCGTTATAAGTAGATACATCTATTACCAGATGTGAGCCAAGCGAACCATCTCCATTAAAATAATATTGTAGTCCGTCAATCTGATTCCATCCCGTAACCGCCTGCGAATTTCTGAAATAATATGTTTTCCCCTGTATATTCTGCCATCCATCAGCATATACAGTCTCTGTCTCTGCTTCTAATGAAAGAAGAACATAATTTTTTCTGGCTGTCGTACTCTGATTATCAGATGGTTTAGTATTTTCTTCCTTAGTAGTTTCTTCTGCTTTAGTACTCTCCCCTGTTGTCTTTGTTTCACTCTGTGTTTCTTTAGTTCCTGCTGCAGTTTCCTTAAGATTATCTGCAAATACTGTTGTATTATTAGTTATCTCAACATTTTCAGCACTAATATTTTGCTCAGGTACAAGGAATTTTGTTACAACATCTGCCTGTCCTCCTGTTATCTGAATCTTTCCTGTTTCATATATGTACCCTGAATATGCAGACACACTATGATCATCTATTAAAACAGAACCAACTGTATATCTGGCAGCTTCATCATCTGTAAGCTGCATTGTACTTCTGCCTGTTATCTTATAGATTATATTGTCACCCGATTTCTTCAAAGCAGTAACATTGACTTCTCCTGCTGAAGCTGTTGTTTCAGGTACAGAAACTGCAGGTGAAGAATTAGAACGGTTCTTTGATGGATCCTCTTTCTGTGTAGCAGCTGAATCTGCCACAACCTTTTCCATAATGTCATCCATTACTGCAAATGTCTCAACTGTCGCCTCTGCTGCATCCGGAGTCTTATACCCCTCCTCAGCCTGCACTACCAAAGTATATGTTCCCGTTTCAAGATCCGGCATAAGAACTGTACCATCCTTGTCATCATCTTCATAAACTTCCTTATTGACATCCTCAACATTCTGTCCTGCATATGCAGACTTCAGTTTTTTAATCTGCTCTTCATTATCTTCTTTACTGCCACTTAAAAGGTTAAATACAAGATTATGTCCTGAAAGAATCTCCCCATCTTCGCCATACACACTTGCAGTAATTGTATTTTCATCTGCTACCGCTTCCAGATAAAGTGACAAAACTGGTGCTTTCATTTCTTCCGCTGTTTCCATCTGTGTTGACGTATCTTCTATTGCTGCTGCAACATCAGTACTTTTCTGCTTCCCAATACGACTGACAACTGACACTGTAATAACTATTCCGGCAACTGCCAGAACAGCAGCACCACCACTTACAGCCGTTATAATAATGTGCTTCTTTACCCTGAAAAAATCCCGTAACCATATCTTTGCCGTCTCTATAAAAGAAAGTTGAGTAACCTCCAATACCTCATACTCACTATCCTGCGAAGCAGCTTCCTGTTCACTTATTGTATCTTTCTTAAGTAATTTCTTTAATGAAAACATTTTTTCTCCATTTTAAAAATTGTATAATCTCAATAACGGCGCTACATTTTATATGATAGCGCCGTTTGTAACCCGTTGTTATTATTTATTGTTAATTACTGTCTCTTCTGTTGTCTCCTGCTTCTTAGCTGCAACAGATAACCTTATGGTTTCTGTCTGGCTCTCACTCTCTGTTTCCTTTTGAGTTTCTGTTTCTGTTTCTGTTTCCTTTGCTATAACTGTCATTACAGCAGTCTGTTTTACAATTCCATCCTTTGGCACATCAAAGTAATATACGACAGAATAAGTATAATTCTTTACATCGTACACATTTGCAAGTGCCTGCTCCGGTGACAAAGTTATTTCCTCACCGGTTGCAATATTTCTTTTGATAACCTCATACTGAGTAAGTGTTGCATTTTCAGATAAACTGTTGGTTCCAGACACCCCATTTACAAAGCTGAAACCTGCCGGAAGTCTGCCTGAGGCATCTGACTGTACATTAATATCGGGTGTTACAAGTTTTGCCGTAACATCAACAATATTAAGGACTGCATCCTTTGTTATATTACCAGATTTCGGGTCTTTAAATGAATACCTGACTGTATATCTGTCTGGCTGTGATAATGCATCTTCTTCATCAACTGAATTTCCTGAAGAATCAATTATATCATAATCCACATCCATCTCATAGCCTATTGAATTAACTCCTTTAACTCCTGACATGAAATCCACACCCTCATTGAGCTTTCCTGAATCATGTCCGAGATATCTTGTAATATTAGTGTTTTGTACTGTCAGCGTGGCATCCTGTGCGCCATTAACCTTGTAGTTGGCATATCCGAAAAATGCAATGTTCATATCTACATATCCATCAATACCATCAACCGTATCAGTTACTCCATACTGCCACATATCATAATGCCACTTGAAGCTTGCAAGGTCATCACCATATGTCCAACGTGTTGAAGTATAATAGTACTCGCTCCAGTATGCTGCCATCCATACTTTGAATTTGTTGGAAAGCTTTTCCCCATTAAAGTTATTGTACCATCTGTTTCTGTTAGAATATACCATTGGCTGATATCCATAACTCTTTACTACATTACAGAAAGTCTCACATGCTTCTGTTACTGAATTATAATCACCATCTAATTCCCAGTCAAACGCTACAGGATATGTTATCTGATAATCCTTTATAAGATTAATGCAGAAACTTGCTTCATCATACGCAGTCTTTGCATCTGTTGCACCCGAATAAAAATATATTCCAACCTGGATGCCGTTAGCTAATGCTCCCTGAATATTCTGCTTAAACTTTCTATCTTCGTATAAACCATCATCTCCGCCACCACATTTAATCATTGCAAATGTAATTCCATCGGCAGCAACCTTTGACCAGTCTATATCTCCCTGCCATCTTGATACATCTATACCATACACAAGCTGATTAACTTCATATATCTGGTCAGAACTTGATGTTTCTTCAGTTCCTGAATCTGAAACTTCTGTATCCTCTCTTGATGGCTCTGATGAATTATCTTCAACTACCTCAAGTTCTTCTATATCTTTTACTGCAACGGGACCAGCACCACTGTCTGCAACAGCTTCAATTATCTGATTAAGTTCCTCACTTGTTGTATCATCACTTGAAAGTGCTTCCTCCATAAGACTTTCAAGCTCTTCTACTGATGAGCTCTCTTCTTCAGCAGTTTCTTCCTGAGTTTCTACAAGAATCTTATTAAGTTTATCAAGTCTTTCTGATTCAGTTTCAGTCTCAGACTCATGCTCAGTTTCCTGTGCCTGCACAACATTTTTAGTGTTATTATGTTTAACATACTCAACACCTGTAACTGTTGCCGCAGTTCCCGACACCGCAACTGCACCTGTAATAATACAAATCTTGGCATGTGCCACAAATACTGACTTTCCTACTCCTGCCAGCTTACCTGCTAAACCTTCTAATAATTCTTTCATTCTTAATCGTATCTCCTAATTCTCCTAAACCACATGTATTTTAATCATAATAATGCTTAAAGTACACTCTTCCAAATATAGCCCATGTATCAATAAATGCCTGCCATATATCTTTCATCCCTATTCGTCGGCTGCCCGAATCCCTGACATACACAACTTCAACAGGCATCTGTGCAATTGTAAAGCCTCTTCTGTGTATAGCAACCAAAAGCTCTATATCATAAGCAAATCCTGATGTTCTGACAAGATGTGCCACTGGCTTGATTGCCTCCACACGGAATACTTTAAGCCCTGTCTGCGTATCCTTGACATTAAGGTGAAACAAGACAAGCAGCATTATGTAATATCCCATGCTGATAACTTTTCTCTTAAATGGATAATCCAGCTTGGAATCCTTATGAAACTTGCAGCCAATTACAACATCTTTATTATCGTCAAGCATTTTCTGAAGATAACCCTCAAGCTGTGATGGATTTAATTCAAGATCTGCATCGACAAATGCGACATACTTTCCTTCCACCTGTGAAACTCCGGCAATTATTGCATTACCCTTGCCTCTATTCTTGGTAGAACTTATCATACGCACTCTGCTGTCTTCTTTAACAGCTCTTTCAATTTCAGATTTCGTATTGTCCTTACTGCCATCATTAACCACAACAATCTCTAATTCCGGAACAAACTTTTCAACAATCCTGAGCGTCTCTTTAATACTGTTATATATAAGTTTTTCCTCATTATAAGCTGGCATAACTATTGACAGCATCCCATCCAGATTAACCATTAAAATTCCCCTCTCGTGTCTGCACATTTATTAATATTACAATGCTATGCAGACTTTTTCAAGTATAGACGCGCAATTAACGCAGATAATATTAGCAGATTCTAAAATATAATTGAGGAGAATTGATATGAATAATGCAGAAAATCTTCCAACAGATAACAATAATAAATCTATTGTAAAAGGGCACACAATGTACAACTGGGAAACACATGATGACCAGGATAAAGTTATTCACGACAGTATCAACGCAATCAACAGAAAAAAGGAACATATGACTGACGAACAGCTAAGAAAAGCATACACAGAATTACAGACAGGACTTGGACCTGATATATACAGTCAGCTTTGTGACCGCAAGGCAAGTGGTAATTTTCAGGGGTGACTCATTATGAGCCACCCCTCATCACTTTCAGTTAAATGTTTTTTGATGCACAGTCAAGTGCTGCTGCCACAACAGCATCCATGTCATAATATTTGTACTCACCAAGACGTCCGCCGAATATAACTTTCCTTTCAGCGTCAGCAAGCTCCTTATACTGTGCATATAAAGCGCCGTTCTTCTCATCATTTACAGGATAGTATGGCTCATCACCCGGCTTCCACTCAGAGCTGTATTCACGGCTGATAACAGTCTTAGGAATGTCGTCGCCATTCTCATCCTTACCGAACTCAAACCATTTGTGTTCAATAATTCTTGTCCATGGAGTTTCGGCATCAGTATAATTAACTGCTGCATTACCCTGAAAATTAGGAGTATCCAGAGTCTCTGTTTCAAACCTTACTGAACGGTATTCAAGATTACCAAGCTTATAATCAAAGTATGCGTCTATCGCACCTGTATATACAACCTTTTCAGCCTGACTGTCTAATTCTTCCTTAGCATCAGCAGATGCAAGATAATCAACGCCAAGTCTTACCTCAATGCTTCCGGAAAGCTCGCTATCATTAAGCATATTGGCGACCATCTTAGTATATCCGCCCTCAGGGATTCCCTGATAAAGCGCGTTAAAATAATTATTATCAAATGTAAGTCTTACAGGAAGTCTCTTGATAATAAATGATGGAAGCTCATTACATGGTCTGCCCCACTGCTTCTGTGTATATCCCTTAATAAGCTTCTCGTATATATCAGTTCCGACAAGACTTATAGCCTGCTCCTCAAGGTTCTTAGGCTCTGTGATTCCTGCTTCCTTTCTCTGCTGCTCAATTCTTTCTGCAGCCTCCTGTGGTGTCACAACGCCCCACATCTTATTGAAGGTATACATATTAAATGGCAGTGAATACAGTTCCCCCTTATAATTAGCAACAGGTGAATTAGTGAATCTGTTAAATGTAGTAAACTGTGAAAGATACTCCCACACCTTCTTATTATTGGTATGAAAAATGTGTGCACCATATACATGCACATTAATACCTTCCATCTTCTCTGTATACACATTACCGGCAATATTATTTCTCTTATCTATTACAAGAACCTTCTTTCCTGCTCTAGCAGCCTCGTGTGCAAACACTGAGCCAAAAAGTCCTGCTCCAACTATTAAATAATCATACATAATCCTGTTCCTTTTCTATCTTAAATAATGGGATGATGCCGACGCACCACCCCATTAATTATACTTATTATATCACATTAATTCAACATAAGAAGTAATTAATAATAATCAATATCAGATATATAATCTTCTGTCCTTGTATAACCATCTAACTGTATAATAGCATCTGTCAGGACAGTTTCACCATTGTCAGGATTATATTTTTCATAATTCAATACAATACAAGGATTATCTGCATTTATATTTTTATTAAAATTCTTCTTGTCAAGGGACTCTATAAGTCCATTTAATACTTTTTGTGCTCTTTCTTCATCTTTTCTTACATATGAATCCAGATTAATATATGTTCTGGTATCATTATATACAAGAACTGCTGAAAGAGTTTCATATCCACTAGTATATTTATCCCATGTTCTGGAACTGTCATTTAAATACTGCTTTAAAATATCGCTCATTGTCCCAAGCTCTTTTTCATTATTCCTAATGGCATATTCATTCCGTATACCAATATACTTATTATAAGATTGTGGCATATTCTTACTGATTGGAAGAACCATATCATAAGTAACGCCTTTTTTCGAAAAGCGTACTGACATCAAGAATGTATCAACATCTGAAGTAACTGTCTGATACCATTTCTCAAAACCAATCTGTTTAATTTCACTTGTAATTGTTTCATATATATCTTTACAGTCAGAATCCTCCATATTACCTGTTATATAATTAACAGAAATCTTGTCACTATCCGGAAGATCCATATATGCCTTAACAAATTTCTCATCCTTCTTTAACAGACTTGATAGTTTATTGGCATCACTGTCTGTAAGCTGAATCCTTCTGTAATGTGTAACACCGTTCTGTCTGAAACCAACCTTATAATTAGTCACTGAACCTCTGCCGTTATAAATATAATTATGAACACCATTTGATATACATTTATCTTTATATGCCCCAAATTTCTCCGATACATATTTGAGAATCTCTTCATCTGTAAACTGAACCTTCGATGATATAGAACTAAAATATCCGTTATCTGAAGCATAGTACATATCCATTGACTGAATTGATACATATGCAAGTTTTGAAGCATCCGGTTCGTACGATGCCTCATATTTGCCAAATGAATTAGCTCCTGTTCCAATTACCACTGCAAGAACATATCCAAGAAGAATTGATGGAATACACTGCTTTATAACATTCATCTTCTTACTTACTATACATTCATAAACAAACACAACCAATGCACTTACAATAAACAGCACAACAACTGCTATTGTCTCATCATTGTCTATACTTGTATATGCTATCATTACACCTATAAACGCAATTGAAAAGCCGATAAGTGTTCTGATAATCATTGGCAGAACCTTTCCATTAGCTGCTTTTCCCGCTGTTTCACTTTTTCTCTTTACAAAGAGAAGTGCGCCAAGCGCTATATATATAAGTGCAAGCACGAGTGTATATAAGTTACTTGTAAGGCTGAGAACCATATCTGCTATTCCTGATGGACCATTGTATATATCAAATACAGAAAATACCCAGCCAACAATCATATTGTTGGAAGAATCAAGTAACCCCACACCACTGTTACTTATCATGTAAGTTTCTCCATGAAACACAGTCAGTTCTGTAACCATTAACGCAATAAATCTTGGAAGAAACATTATAAGTCCTGTAACACATATATTGCTTAATATGTTTCCTGTAATGGATATTGATACATTTATAATTGCCATGCATAAAAGGCTGCATATAAATATTGAAAGATACATACGGAACATTGTTGCATAATCAACATTAAAATACTGCCTGTTAGCCATGAATAAAACTGCCTGTGATACATATGACACAACAAGTATTCCGGCAATCCATGTAAGTATTGCTGCTGTCTTGCTAAGATATATGCACAATCTTGTATATGGAATTGAATGGTAAAAATCACTGCTGCTTCTCTTATTAAGAAAACTCCATACTATCAATGATATAACAGGTACAACAATTATGAATACTAATACCAGAAAATAATTCCCTGAAATTCCACCTACATTATTAACCTGTTTATATTCTTTAATATAGCTTAATGATGAAATAATCGGTACAACTGATATAAGTGTAATTACCGCCATCATTATAAAGCCTGCAAGCCTTGTCTGCTTCAATGTCTGTAAAAACATATGAAAGCTGAATACTTTCTTATTATTCATGCGTCTTATCCCCCTTCACATCAAATGTATAACCGAGTGCTTCCATCTCATAAGTAAATACCTCTTCAAGTGTAAGCGGGAGGACATCAAATACTACCGGATTCATGGCATTTATAATGTCAATAGTCTGTTCCCTGTCACCACTTACTATCATGTTGGCAACTGAACCCTCCTGACGGTATCTAGTAATCCTAATGCCCTCAAACTTACTCTCATCAAAATCATCCTTAAAAGCTACCTGTACCTTGAACTGACTCGTCTTTAGTTCAAATACATCGCTGTCAAGCACCAGCCCGCCTTTGTGAAGAAGTGACAGATGATCACATAAGTCTTCTAACTCTCTTAATGAATGTGATGTAACTATAACAGTAGCGTTATTATCTGCAACATCACCACATATTAACTTCTTGACAAGATTACGCATAACAGGATCAAGTCCGTCAAATGTTTCATCAAAGAACATATACTTGGCTCTGGTTGAAAGCGCAAGTATTATAGCTGCCTGTCTCTTCATTCCTTTTGAAAAGTTTGATATACTCTTAGATGGATCAAGTCCAAATGTTTTTGTAAGTTCTGCGAATCTGTCCATATCAAAATTATCATATATTGAACTATAGAACTTAGCCATGCTCTTCATGTTCGCGCCTGCAAGAAAGAATAATTCATCTGCAACGAACACCAGCTTATTCTTCATGTATGTATTCTCATACACATTAATTCCATCGATTATTGCTTCTCCCTTATCTGCCTTATATATCCCTGACAGGACTCTTAGCAGCGTAGACTTTCCTGCACCGTTAGAACCAACCATACCATATATACAGCCCTCCGCTATATTACAGGTAACATTGTCAAGTGCTGTAAAGTCATCAAATGATTTAGTAACACCTTTTACCTCTATCATATTCTCTTATAAACCTCCTCAATCATATCTGTTATCTCACTCTTACTCACCCCTGCGTATGCAAGCTTTCTTACAATCTCCTTAAGATCTGAAAGCTTTTCCTTAGACTGATTCCCGACAATCTTTAACGCTTCTGCCGATATAAAAGAGCCCTTTCCCGGTACGCTCACCAGAATTCCTCTTCTGTCCAGCTCCATGTATGCTTTCTGGATTGTATTCGGATTAGTAGACAGCTCCATCGACAAAGACCGTACCGATGGCATCTTATCGCCTTCCTTCATAATCCCTTTAAGCACCTGGTCTTCCACCTGCTTAATGAGCTGTTCATAGACTGGCACTCGCGACATGACATCTATAGTGAACATGTTCCATTCCTTTCTGTGTTTTATTTAAACTGGTTACAAGCTTGCGTAATAACTGTACTATATTGATTAGTACAGTTACAGCATACTATTATATTTAGTTATTGTCAACTGTTATTTTTAAGGTTTTGCAAATATACCAAGCGCAGGCGCACCATACGAGCATGAAACAAATGCTGCTGCCATCATAAAATCAACAATTGCCATAATCCATGTTCCAAGTACAAAGCTCTCATGCCCGGCACGTCTTAACACATGATACTCCACAGCGAAACCAATTAGCACTGCCACAAAAAATGTTGCAATATCAATCCACATTTTTGAAAATCCAAGAACTCCCATATATGTGTAGTACAGAAACGGAATTGCCCATGTTGCCACATTTGCACCGAGTAAAAACGCAAAGCCGCTTGCTTCGTATCTGTCCTTTAATGCATACCATGTATATATTCCATACAGGTTCATCGGCAGAAATGCCAGCTTCATATGCTCCCATGTTGATTCATTAGTTGGAAAAAACAGCCCGACAAATGTATTCCTTCCCGTCCAGTCATACACAAAATGAAACAGGGATCCTGACACCCATACTGCCAGAATCCCTATTATCATGGTTATATTAAGTTTTTTGATTACTCTGTTCACAATGCACACCTCCATTATTGTTGAATAATAGAAGTATATGCAAGCAAGGGGCTAGGTATTCATTATCTATATCCCTGCAATGTAGGTGTCATGCTGACTCCAGGGACAGTAGTAACTCCTTCTGCTGTTGTAACCTTGTATGTTATAACCATTGACTTCTGTGGATATATCATAACGTTAAGATTATAAGCAACTTCGAGATTTTCATACTTGGACTTTCTGAATCCGCCATTGCTGTCTGCCTTTACATCAGTCATAGTTCCTCCTGCTGGAGCAAAAAGATGTATATAGCCTCTCCATGCACCTTCATAACTGCCAAGAATATACCCACCCGCTGTTTTGATTGTATTACTATCAATAGTATTTCTTACTGTTACAGTTACATCATAAGTTCTTGTTCCATCATCATTAACCTGTGCATCTCCGATTTCAGTATCAACATCAACATACCAGCCCAGCTTACATGGATCAGAACCACTTATATATACACCAATCTCCGGATTTTCAGGATCATCATTAAGTCCTCCTGAACAGCCAACATCTTTGACATATCCCTGTTCTGTCTCATCAGCCATCCACATCATAACTGTTCTGTCTTCAACACCGGCATTAAATACTGATAAATATCCAGCTAACTTATTTAAATCAAAGTCTCCAACAAGACGGCTCATAGTAGCCTTGGCTGTCTCTGCAAACAATGCATCAACAACATCATCAGTCTCACTATTAACTGATGCATTATTATAGTACTTATAGTAAAGGTCATGCTGTAACATCTGTGTAGCATTCTCGCCATTAAGTACTGTTCCATCAGACAATTCCACATCACCCATATAGCCAAGAAGTCTCTGGATTATGGTAGGTGTCAGAGATATTACACCATCAACAGTTGTATTACTCTTATTACCGTATGCTTTAGCCCAAATCTGTGCAACTCTCTCAAAATCAGGATTAAAACTTGCATCTCTTGGATAATGCATCCAGTTTCCAAATAATGTATCCTCCAACTCACTTGGTCCAACCGATGCCGGAGTACCATAAGGAAGTACATCATATACGCTGTTAAAATCTCCTATTGTAAGAACACCATCAACAATAGTTATTGTGCCTATTGAACCAGGGAAACCACCGCCAGCACGAATCTCTGTTGAGTTCTGTGCTGCAAGAAGGTATGTCCTGTCACTTCCTCCACCAAGAAATGCCTTAAGCAATGGCAGATAATCTTCTGCTACTGCATATGCATCCGTAATCATAGCCATTTTATCTGTATATTGCGCAACCTTGCCTCCAAGACTATCCGGAATATTAATATCATCCAGATAGCCTATAATATCATTAATTGCCGGATTCAGTTCCTCCAGAAGTCCTATGTATGCTTCCATAGTATATGTGTTGAAACCTTCATCCCCAACCTTTATAGAATCAAGCGGATAATCCTGTATTACAGCAAGAGCTGGCTTTATCATTCTTCCTGTCGCAACTTTTACGATATCAACAAGACCATCTGCTGCATCAACATACTCGCCGACAACAGGCATCTTAGCTGCCATACGCCATGTTTTTCCTGCCAACAGTTCATCTATATCGTCAATTGAGTTATCCAGCTTATCTGTTGCAGCATCCGCACGTTGGAAATCCTTTTCCTTTATGCTGGCTGTGAGTTCTCCTAAATCAGCCTTTAAAGACTTTGCCTTTCCTGCCATCTGCATAGCATCCAGTCCCATACTTATAATTGTAATAAATGCTATTGCAATCAGTATAGATAACGCATAACAAAATGCGGTTCTAACTATATATGTAAATCCACTTTCTTTTCTTGAATTCATGTGTGTACCTTCTTAAATTACTATTTATTCGCTTTAACCAAAATAATCGGTCTACATATTTATTAATACTACAATGCTATGCTCTTTTTTTCAAGTATTGATTATATAGTTTTATATTTTGAATAACAGCATCAATCTTATATCCCATAGAAAATCTTAGTTTTATCTATACATCCAATAATGCGTATCATATGATTATTGTCAAATACTCAAAAACAAGGAGATTAAACACATGAATAATATTGAACTCACCATAGATAATTATCTCTGGTATTGTAAAACCCAAAAAAGATTAGATGAAAAAACGATAAAATCATATCGTATAGATTTATTACAATTTTCCAAATTGATAAATGAAATGCCACTTATTGATATTGACGTCAGCACATTAGAAAATTACATTTCTTTTCTTAATAGTACTTACAAGCCCAAATCAGTCAGACGTAAAATTGCCTCAATCAAGGCTTTTTTTCACTATCTTGAATATAAAGACATAATTGTTTTTAACCCATTTAACAAAATAGTTACACAATTTCGAGAACCTGTTATTCTGCCAAAGGTAATTCCGCTTAACGTAACAGAAAAATTTCTTTCAACAATTTATTTCCAGTTAACCCATGCAGACACAGCCTATAAGAGAAAAAATGCATTACGTGATGCAGCAGCAATAGAAATTCTCTTTTTTACAGGTATAAGAATATCTGAATTATGTTCACTAAAGCCCGAGGATGTTGATCTTTCTACCGGAACAATTCTAATATATGGCAAAGGCTCCAAAGAAAGACGATTAACCATTGGGAACCCTCAAATACTACATATCTTAAGCCAATACCAACGCATTTATTATCATGAAATTAATATGTGTAAACATTTTTTTGTAAATCAATCTGGTAACCCCCTCAATGACCAGGCGGTACGCCGTATGATAAACAAATATTGCGATTTAGCTTCTATTGATATGCATATAACTCCACATATGTTTCGTCATACATTTGCTACAAGTCTGTTAGAAGCCGATGTAGACATTCGATATATTCAAGAAATGCTAGGACATAGCTCTATTAATGTCACCCAAATCTACACACATGTAGCCACCGCCAAGCAACGGGAAATTCTTATAAGCAGGCATCCTAGAAAGGATTTTTATTTTTAATACTTTTTCTGGGCTAATTATTCTTTCTGTGAATTATAATCACCTTTAAGTAAGATTCCCATATAGTTTATTGAATATCTAACTAATAACCAAATGTTATTTATATATTTAAAGCGTAGTTTGCATCCTTTTAATTTAATATGTTAGATAATTTTTAGTTATCTATCAGAAATAAATTATAAAAAAAAAGGAAAGTCAAATGAAATTTTTAGTAGTATGTGATTTTCGTGAAAATTTAAAAAATCATACACCAAATCATAAAACAAAAATATATAATGATCACCCAACTCAAAATAATATTTATGAAATTATAAATTCGATAAAATCACTTGGATATGAATGTGAATATTTTGGAGGAATACCAGAGCTAATTCATGCAATTGATTGTAATCTAAAATTTGATGACTGTATATTTTTAAATTTCACTGATGGAATGGATGAAAATTATAGCCGTGTTCAAGCGCCAGCACTATTGGATATTCTTAAGGTGCCTTACAGTGGCTCAGGAGTATTTGCATCTGTTTTGATGAACAATAAACACTTTTGTAAACAAGCATTAATTAATGCATCCATAAACATGCCCAAATCGTGTATCGTTAATTCAATTCTGCCATTAAATGAAGAATATATTAAAGGTTGGAATTTTCCGCTTTTTATAAAACCTAATTGTGAAGGTTCATCTTTAGGAATTGCTCATCGTAATGTTTGCCATACAATGAATGATATAAAAAAAATTTGTGATGAATTAATATCCCAGTTTGGAGAAGTAATTATAGAAGAATATGTTTATGGTTTAGATGTAACTAATTATTTAATAGGCAATAAAGATTCCTATCTAGTAAATGAAGTTATATCTGCTGAATTGTTCGATACTTCACCATATGCTATTTATGGAATTGAGGAAAAACAAAATAAAATGAGAAAGCTCTATTTTAACGAAGAGTATTTACCTAATAACATGGTGGATTCTATAAAAAAAGAATCCGCTAAAATTGCCAATATAATTGGAGCATTAGATATTTGCAGAATTGATTACAGAGTTAATTTAAAAACAAACGAAATAAACTTTATCGAAATCAATTCTGCACCTCGCTTTAGTAGTACAAGTGAAATTGGTTTTATAGCAAATAAATATGGAATTACATTTTCTGAGATGATGGCTTACTATATTAACACTGTACTTAAACGTATATTTTAATCATGAGCATATATTAAAAACCAAGGTTCAAAATCCATAGTACATTGATATTTTAAATGGGGTATAGCTTTTTGAAACTTTTGCTGTGCCCCTATTAAATTATAATATCTCCATTCACTAGAACTATTTTCAACATAATTTTTAGTTTTTTCCAAAAATGAATCAGCCATAATTTTATAATCCATTTTTTTACTAGCAATAGCTAGGTTTAAATATATTTTTCTATTTACAATAGGGTCATTAATTATATTATTAGTCATATATGAATCTAAATAATCATAGTAATCCTTTGATTCATCTATTCGTTTAAGATTAGTAGTACATGACAACAATTGGCAATATATTGCTAATTTACCATATTGGGTTCTATTCCATAGCAACGCTTCTAACAATATATCTTTCGCTTTTTGATAGTCTTCCTTAAGCATATAGCAAATTGCAAAATTGTTCATAGCATATGAATATTCATGTATCTTCAATCTTTTAATAACTTCACACGCTGACTCAAATTGTTTTTCAGCTTCTTCTAATTTATCCATACGGATATATACAAATCCAATAGTTGTTTTTATAAATGCTTTTTCTAATTCATCTACTAATATTGACTCTGCCTCAAATAAATATTTTAGTGAATCCTCATTATTCATAAAGTTGTGACATCCTCTTATTGTATTGGCCCATATTTGAGGATATTTTTCTTTATAATTATCAGTGATTTCTTTAAAAAGTGCATAAGCCTTATCCTTTTTTTGAGGAACTTCATAATAATACATATGTAAAATATTTAATGTATTAACATATTCTTTACTACCAATATCTGTTTGAGTTAAAGCCTCCTCCAAATATTCAATAGCCTTATTTACATTTCCAATATTATTGTAACTTTTTCCTAAATAAAAATAATAGTAAAACTTTGGCTTGCTAAATCGTAACATTTTAGGTTCAAATAAATTTAATTGTTTAATAGTTAGCTGATAATTTCCTGTTACATATGAATTTATCGCAATAAACAATATCTGCATAAAATGAAGCTTAGCTATATAATTATTCAAATACATGAATGTTTTTTGCGCGTCATAAAACTGCTTGTTTTTTACTAATGATTTTCCATACCTGAAATTCATAATTTCCCATTTGGGCATATTAAATTCACGAGCATTTTTACATAATAATTGTTTTTCTTCAGGGTAGTTATTAAGTAAAAATTGGTAAGTGTATTGATGAAAAATTGATTTCAAAGTCGAGTTATCAAAAATATCCAACATTTCCCGATAACCCCTATCATGGTAAGGTATAATAAAATTATCGTTTTTTAAATTTAAAATTCGTTTGGATAATAAATTCATCAATTCCACATCAAATTTTTTCGAATTGTAAGAGTTAAACAAAAAAAATCCTTTTGATATATATAATGCACATTCTTTAACCTTTTTTATTTCGACCTCCTCTGAAAGACAGAGATAAGAAAAAATTATCCACATTTGAATTGGTGTAAAATCTTGATCAGTAAAATAAATATGGTCTTCTTGTAAAATCGAATATAAAATATTTTTATTAATAATTGCTTTTTGCGAATTTCTTATTTCAATTCCACTTTTGTCCAATAATTTAGAAATGATAGTTGAAAGTTTTTGTGGACTACCATTACATTTTTGATATATAAATAGCAAATCTTCTTTTTCAATATTACTTTGGTCAAAAATTGAATTTAGAATTTGACCAAAATAAGCAAAGTCTTTGAATTCAGTAATATTAATTTCAAAATAAGGCAAACTATGGTATATTTCTTCTTTTAATTTGTCAGAAAGTTCTTCGGTTGTTGTAATAATACATGATCGGAAATTATCATAATTTAAAAAAGTTTTAAAAATTTTAATAAAAATTGATGCCGTTGCTAAATCACATCTAGAAAAATTATCTATACAAATACATAATTTTTTATTATTTAAAATTTCTTTAATATAACTTGTTATTATATCTATGTTATTTTCATTTTTTTCGTTACTTTTTATTACTACATTTCCAGCATCAAGTAAAAGAGAAACAATATTACTAATTTGGGGGAATACTTGTTCTGTTATTTTTTTTAGGTCATCGGACATAGTATTATAAATTTTTTTGTATTGTTTTTTAAATTGAGAAATAAAATCCACATTAGAATATTTTTGTAATTGTAATATAAAATTTGTGATAACCTCTTTTGAGGTATCATCAGTTTTAATATTTATATAACACAATGAATATTGATTCCAGTTCTCATACATATAATTAAAAAATGTTGTTTTCCCAAAGCCGCTTGATCCTTTAATCCATAAAGTCGTTTCCTTTTTTATGTTAAAAAAATTATTAATAGCATCTCGTTCATATATTCTATCAACAAATGGGAAATTAAATAATTCAGTAGTTTTCATGGTATATACAGACTCTTTCTAACTATAAAATATAATATTAATGTTTTATAGATTTATAATATTTCTGATAGATAACTAAAAATTATCTAACATATTTATTGTTACATTCATTGGTTATTTTGAAGATCTGATATTATTGCTTAAACTGTTCAAACTATTATAGTTCTTACAAAACACTTCAAACTTTTCAAATTCTTTTCTCCTACATCTTAAGTATATCATAATAACTTTTTCCATCAACGTAAATTCTCTTTGGGGATATAACATTAATATTTAATCCCATCTTTCTTTTTTTCTTAATTGCACCATATGCAATAACCATTACCTGCTCAGGATTATCAGTAACCATACGATTGACTTTTTTTATAAAAGTCTTAAACTCTTCAACACTTCCAACATCCTCATTCTGATAAAATGCCTCTGGAAAATAAACATTTATAGTTTTATTTTTTGTTTTCAAATTAAAATACCCATATATTGATTGTGATTTATCTTCTACTAATTGAACATTATCAATATATCCCCAGATTGCTTCTATGCATTCAATATCATCATCCGACACAAATTGAGCATTTTTATATTTTAGATTAGGTATTCTTCCCTGTTCGCTACCATTTTCATCAGCAAATGTCATATCATTTGCTTCCTTATCTTCTGAAATTGTTTTAGTATTATATTTATCTGATTTTTCAACATATCCATCATTTTGCTTAGCATGAAATTTACTCATCCAGTCTTTTAATCTACGAGCAATAATTTCATCATCAATTTTAATTCCTTGATAGTATTCCTTTAACTTTGATCTACCATTTTTCCCTTTATACGCTACATGATATGGACAATCCAAGTCATGTAATTCGCCTTCGTTATTCCATGTGCTGAAGAATTTTGTCCCGTTCGTTTTCTGCGTAAATCTAATTCGTGCTTTACAATTATTTATACATGTTAAATGTCCCTTGTACTTCTCATCATATTCTTCCTTATTTATTTCATTGATTTCTATAGGCTTTTTATTTCCAGCATTATCATGATAATATGCAGCCTCTATTTTAACCTTCATATCTTACCTCTTAACTTTCATCAAATTAATATGTCACACCAATATAACACTCTAAGAGAGGCTATAAAAAAATAACCTCTCTCACATCTTATAATTAATCATATAACTTTCCATACATAATGACTTTAAATACATCGAATCAATCACCTTACTTTCTCTAATAAGCCACTGCTCATTGACTTATTATATAAACAATCATCAATCCGACCATTAACTTCAATTCCAACTAGTTATATAGTATCATGTCACTTCTTTTTTTACAATATGTTTTATAAGTTTTCCCAAATTTATTACCAGTTTCCTTCCCAAATGAATAATCAACATCACAAGTATTGATGCTGATCATGACAAGTCCATGCGAGAGGTATATGGTCTAGATAAAACATTATGAGAGTAACACTCTCATTAAATTGGCTCATTCCGTCTGGACAGGTAGCTCTGCCGCACAAGAATATTCAGCAGGAAACATGTATGCCTTAATAAGCATTAAGAAATCTGATTTCTATATAAAATGAGACTGTATGAATCATACGGGTTATTATGTAGCGCTTACAAATTGGGGAATCTATTGGTAGGTACAGATACAAATCTTCCACTCATTTCATCCCAAAAAATAATTTTAAAATTACCAGCCAGATTTTCTCCTATCTGACTGGTAATTTTTATATGCATATATTATTTTAAGCCGTTCTTCCTTCATTCTTTCCATAAAACATATAATGCGTATAATACTGTCTTATATTATCTCCATATGCTGCTCTTAAATCCGCATATTTTGCTTTATATATATACACATTAAACCCTTCGTTTCCTTGTCGGCCTTCATCTCTTCCGTAATTTGCAAAATGCCACAATGCTTTTTCTTCATCATTTCCATATGCGGCTTTTAAATCTGCATATGTATTAAGATAATAACTTGCATTGAATACTGATGTATAATCTGCCCCATCGTATATATACTTATATTCTGCATTCACTTCAAGATTTTTTGTTATACAGCTATAATCTTTATCCCATCCTGTAAAATATCGTTTGCTTCCTATATTTGATGGTGCTGTCGCACTATGTCCATATTCTACCGTCTCCGTCTTTACTGTTTGTCCATTCACCTTAAATGTTACAGTATAAGCTGTACTTATCTTCTCTGCCGTTCTTCCTTCGTTCTTTCCATAAAACATATAATGCGTATAATACTGTCTTATATTATTTCCATATGCAGCCTGCAAATCTGCATATTTTCCCTTATATGTATATACATTAAATGCTTCATTTCCCTGACGGCCTTCATCCATTCCGTATTCTACAAAATGCCATATTGCTTTTGATGCATTATTTCCGAATGCTGCTTTTATATCTGGATATTTATTCAAGTAATATGTTGGATTAAATACTGCTGAATAATCTGTTCCTTTATACATATATTTATATGTTGCATTTACCTCTGTATCTTCTGTTATACAGCTATAATCTTTATCCCATCCATTAAATTCAGTCTTGTTCTCTATCTCTGCCGGTGCTGTCGCACTATGTCCATATACTACTTTCTCTGTCTTTACTTTATTTCCATTATTCTTGAATGTTACTGTATACGTTGTAGTTACTTCGCTGGCATCTCGGCCTTCATCTTTTCCATATCCATTATAATGCATATAATACTGCTTTATATTATTTCCAAATGCTGCTCTTAAGTCTGCATATCTTCCCTTATATGAATATACATTAAATTCTTTATTTCCTGTTCGGCCTTCATCCATTCCGTATTCTACAAAATGCCATATTGCTTTTGTTTCATCATTTCCATATGCTGCTTTTAAATCTGTATATCTGTTCAAATAATACTCAGCATCAAATATAGCTGAATAATCTACACCATCATATTCTGTTACTTTATATACAGCATTTACAATCAAATCAGAAGTAATATTAGAAAATGTTCTATCCCATCTTCTAAAATTCTTTTCTTTTTCAACTGAAGCTGGTGCAACCGCTGAATCACCTTCTGCTACAGTCTGTGTGCTTACTACTGTACCATTTTTCATAAACTTAACTGTATATGTCTTAACAACCGGTGCTGATATTTGAACAGACTTAATATCTGAAAGTTCTGACTCAACACTGTTTGCATTATATGCAGCAACTTTATAATAATATGTCTTTCCTGCCGTTACTGTTGAATCTGTATATGAAACTGCTGAACCGGTATATATAACGGAATATCCTGAATCTGCATTCTCGCTTCTATATAATCTATATCCTGTAGCGTTATCCACTATGGACCAGCTTACATTTACTTTATTAGTTCCATTTTGTTCAACCTTTTGCAATTTTGGTGCAGAAATACTTTCTGTCTTAACATCATTTGTAAATGCTTTTATGCAATAATTTACATTTATTCCTTTATATCCAGGTATGTTAGTATCATAAAATGTCTTTGATGCTGAACTAATTCCCTGTTTAGAAAAGAAACTTTGATCATCGTCTGTCACATTAGAAGAATCTGCCCCAACACCTACATAATTCTCACCTGTCGAACTTTCCATAACTGTATTGGTGTCAAAACTTACAACTATAGATATTACATCATCTGCTTTTAATATTATATCATCTGACAAATCTAATGTATAATAACCAGCATATGTTGTAGTTCCTTTTATTGTTGTTAATAATTCACCACTGTCTGGATTATATCTTAATGTTTTATCACTTGTATTTGGCTGTTTTGTTTTTGTAGGATTTTTATATATATTTATTTCATAATTTCTTTTTACATCTCTTGTTGCAAAAGAAACTGCTGTAAGCTTCTGGCTTTCATTACCGCTTATCTTAAATATATTAGCATATGATTGTCCCACCATATATGGACTATACGGACCACCAAATGTCGTTGTACCATCAAACTGATAGTTATTATCATATGTATCTCTTTTAGCCATTTCGTATACTACTGCATTATTAGCATTTATAGATAAATCACAATATGAGATCCAAGTATATCCCTCAAACATCATATTAGTTCCCCAGCTGTTTTTTACAAGCCATGCTCCATTAGTATCTGGGGTATGCGTAACTCCGTTACTATCAGTTACTGTAAAATAGCTTTTATCAAAATTATCATCCCAGCCTATCAATGCGACATTATGATTAGTATATTTATTCTCATAATCATATGAATATTTACCATATCTATCTTTATCCGAATAATACTTAGTATCTGCATTATACGACACAGTTACAGCTCCGTTATCAATAACAGCCTGCTTTACATCCTGTGTATCTGTCATTTTTATGTATTTCTGACCAACTAATATGTATTCAACATCATCCACATTAAATGTATAATCTGTTGGTAAATATATTCCCTCATGACCAGCCTGTTGATTAACCATTGAAGCCCATTTACTTAATGTCTTAAAAGCGTAATTGTCATTACCACCACCTTTAAGGCACTTTTCCATTGATGACGAAGCTTTTATAGTTGTAACATCTCCTGTTGAATTACCAAGCTTGTCTACATACTGTGTATCATCAAATGTCATATATGCCAATGCGTACTCATCTAAATCAATGTCTGTTGCTGATGATACAATACCATGAGATAACGCATATGATTCCATGGCTGCAGTTGCTGCATATGCCCAACATGTTCCTAAACCACCTTGATACTTTACACTTGTCACATATCCCTTTGTCCTGGAATCATACTGTACAGGAAGCTGTGATGCTCTTGCCAGATAATTATTCGAATCATTATATTCTTCTGTGCTAGGTGCAACAAATCCATCTTCTGTGTTGTTCATAAGTGGATGTTCAATTTTGATATCATCTATGCCATTATCTGCACTATGTGCATAAACAGGCATTTTGCTAGTACTTAATAAAGATATTGTCATTGCAAATGTCAATGCAATTGACGCAATTATTTTATTTTTTTTCATAAGTATCAAATCCCTTCTCTAAAACAATGATTTTCGAAGCTTATTAATTCGAACATTATATCACAAAGCTATATCTTATTACAATTCTACTACCTATTATTTCTTGCCAGTAATCATATCCAAAAATTTTTTCAAATAATATTTTACTTTTTCTTTGACAGATATTTCATATTTTTCAATATACTCTTTTATGCAATAATCCATTCCCTTGAATCTCATATCTTTCCAAAAGAGATCTCTATCATTTGACCGTAACTGTGGAGAAATAAGACGCGGCTGTAAGCAATCATCATAATTGCTAATACGATATTCTATATTTTCCTTTATATTTTCAAATATTGTTCTTCCTTTATCTGTATGTGTAATAATCAAGGATACCCCCATCGAATCATAAAAATCAGGCATAGATTTTTGAATGGATATAAAAAGCCTTCTGAATCATACTCGAATTTAATTGCATGCATCGGACATATTGCTGCACAAGCAGTACATCCACAACATTAATGTGCTAAACAATATGTATTTTTGTTCCATCCACAATATCATTATTAATATATTTTTCTAATGTATTTTTTATGCCTTTGTTTTGTGAATCTAAATAGCTTTCCCCTATTCTCTGATATTCCTCAAATGTTTTCTCTTGCCATTCAAAAAAATCTTTGTCAATTTTAAAATTAAAACCTGCGAACATCTCTGTACCTCCACCAATTCTATAATAACCTCATTAATAATACTAATCATTTAACAGTTGTCCATAAATGTATACGTATATTCTTGGCTTCACTATCTGATTTGTTTTTGTGATTTTTAATGGAATCTGACTGTCACATACAGATTATCATACTATTTTTTAATACTGTCTAAATCACACCTACTGTTTTGTCCACAACTCGTCGAAACGTTTTAATTCTTGTTCCTTTTTGTAATCTTCAAGGTACTTCAAATATGTATATTCTGGTTCATAACCAAGTTCTACCTTCGCATTATCAATATCCATTACAAAACTTGTAAATCCACTTCCTTCTGGCTTGTATACAATCTTAGACTTATCTGCTTCTGGAGAAAATACATCTATTATTCCTTGAATCTGCTCTTGAAGAGTCGTCTTTATTCCTGTACCGGCATTATAAATTCCTCCATCAACATTAGCAAAAAGAGCCTTATACATCATTTGGCAAAGATCTTTAACATATAAAATATCCTTAAACGCATCTTGATTTCCCCAAAGCTCGATATCTTTTCCTTGTGAAGCCAAATCAATCATATATCTATATGCCACTTTTTTCTCTATTCCATCTACGAAATATGTCTTGTCAGGATGATATAAATAAACATTAGGAAGTCTAAAAGTAAAATTTTTCAAACCATACTCCTGTTTATAAAATTCCATCGTTTCTTCTACCATACTTTTCGTTATACAATAAAATGCATGATCTCCTGTATATAACAATTTCTTTGGCATACTAGGAGATAACACTTCTGACTTTCCCCAATATCCTCCCTGCACAGACCATGTCTGAGTATACAAAGCCCTATCTGCGTGATTTTTTCTTGCATATTCAAGAATTCTTAATGCACCGCTTATATTGGTTTCTACATACTTAAATGGATCATATTGTTTTAAATACGCAGGCAAAAGTCCTGCGAGATTTACAACCGCATATATATCTTCTGTAGGCAATTTGTCAAAATCCGAATCTTTGCAAACATCAACATTAATATACTCTATATTATTTTTTTTAAAGAAATCCGTATTTTTTCTTCCTACTGCAATAACATCATATTCCTTATTGTTAAGTTTTTCTCGACAATAGTCTACAAAATAAGCTCCGATGTTACCCGTTGCTCCAAATATAACTATTTTTTTCAAATCAAATATCTCCTCATTTTTTTAGTGGTAAATTCTGAAATAGGTACATCTATCAGCAATACACAGATATACCAAATGGGATTGTTTAATGCAGGTGCATACTCAAATATCCATCCTTGGTTGACCATTAAGAAACTCGTTATTATTCCGAGCACTGAATAGTGATTACCAAAAATAAGTTCTTCAAAAATACCGTAATGCAAAGCCATAATAATTGCAGATACAATTACTGTTATTAACGCATATGGATATAATCTCAATATTTTTTAAATACTGACATTTTAAATCTTGTTTGGGCTTATAGGTTTTTGCAGCAAAAAAACTGAAATCATAAAAAATAATTCAACAAAGAAGCCCATCAAAGGTAAAACATTATTTGGTATCGAACTATTAAACTATACCCTAAAACATTGTTGATAATGATGGAAACAAATTGCGAACGCCGCACATATTTTTATAATATCTAAATTTCGTAATCTTCCTTTAGCCATAACACTTAAACTCTCCTAATATAGCACCCTGCTCGATTAGAACTATCCGTTGTTTTGCCTAAATTCTCTGGATGAAAATCAACAATTTCAATTAATTTTTCAGGACACTCCCTTTCAAGATCATGAAGTTTATCAACGTCCTTTTGATTGAAAATAAATACACTTTCAACTTCAGCTGGCTCACAAACTTTTGTAAAATCCGGCTCATATCCACAAGCGACATCAATAACCATCTTCACAAAATCATATCCCGTAGAATATTTTACGAGATCACTACCTATACAATCTCCACCCATTCGTGCACCAATTTCAATAATTTTAATGTTTTCATCATCATCAATTTTAATTTCTGAATGAGATGCTCCATTTTTTATATCCAAAGAATCCAATGCATGAGATACGATTTTTTTGATTTTTTCTAACAATTTTTCATTTACCGGTGCCGGTTCCATATGCCCCGTTTCAATGAAATGTGGGGCTCCTGTTGTATACTTTTTGGTAAGAGCTAAGAAATAGTGCGATCCATTATAGGAGATATACTCTACGCTATATTCTTGGCCTTCTGCAAACTCTTCAATTAATACTTTTTTTTCAAAACTTTCTTGTTCAGCTTTTTTTAATACAGCCATAGCTTCTTCTGTAGTATTTACTTTGTAAATACCACGGCTCCCGCTTCTATCTGTCGGCTTAACAATAGCTGGATAATTTAATTCTAGTTCTTTTATATTTACACCATTTTCAATCAAAATGCTCTTTGGGCTAGGGTCACCATTTGTTGCAAATGCATGGCGCATCAAATATTTATTGGTACATTTACCAGTTGATGCAATAGAATTACCTGAAAGATTCATCTTCTCAGCAACATAATTCACTGTAACTACAGCAACATCTGAAGCAATACTACAAATACCACAAATGCCTATTTCTTTACATTTTTGCAATATCTCATCTTTTTCGATAATACTAATTGGATAAAAATAGTCAGCTTCCTTCTCACCTACATCATTTGCAGCCCATGCAAACACATGTGTAGTATAACCTAATTCTTTTGCTTTCTTTATTAAAGGGAGCTGCAAATAGCTTGCTCCAATTATTGCTAAATTCATAATTTATCCCACCTTATTTTTGAAAAAACTCAATTGTTTTATTTATTACTTTATCCAAATCATTCTTATCAAGATTGTAATACATTGGTAAACGAACAAGCCTATCACTATCTGGTGTAGTATGCTCATCACTTCCAACAAAACGTCCAAACTTCTTTCCTGCCGGTGCTGAATGAAGCGGAACATAATGGAAAACACACTGAATCTCGTTTTCCTTCATAAACTTAATAAATTCTTGTCTTGTTTCTAAATCTTTACATTTAAAATAGAACATATGTGCATTATGAACACATCCTTCTGGTATTGTTGGTAGTGTTATAATTCCTTCTAATGGTTTAAGTGCTTCATAATATGTATTCCATGTATCTAGACGATTATTATTAATTTCATCAGCTTTTTCTAACTGAGCCCAAAGATAGGCTGCGTTAAGATCAGACTGAAGATATGAATCTCCAAAATCAACCCAATTGTATTTAGCAACTTGTCCACGGAAAAACTGAGATCTGTTTGTTCCTTTTTCTCGCAAGATTTCTGCTTTCTCAATATATTCTGGGTTATTAATAACAATAGCTCCGCCTTCGCCCATTGAGTAATTTTTTGTTTCATGGAAAGAATAACAACCAAAATCTCCAATAGTTCCTAATGCTTTACCTTTATATGTTGACATGACCCCCTGTGCTGCATCTTCAACAACTAATAAATTATGTTTTTTTGCAATATCCATAATTGCATCCATCTCACAAGCAATACCGGCGTAATGTACTGGGCAAATAACTTTTGTTTTTTCAGTAATAGCCTCTTCTATCTTCGTCTCATCAATATTCATTGTATCAGGTCTAATATCAACAAATACTAATTTAGCTCCAGCTAAAACAAAGGAATTTGCTGTTGATGAAAATGTAAATGAAGGAAGGATAACCTCATCTCCTGGTTTAATACTGCACAAAAAAGCAGCCATATCCAAAGCACTAGATCCACTAGTAGTTAACATTACTCTATCAGCATGAAATCTATCTTGTAACCACTCATTACATTTTTTTGTGAAAGGTCCATCACCACAAATTTTTTTATTTTCTACTGCCTCTTTCATATAATCAAATTCTTTTCCAGTATATGGTGGTACATTAAAGTTAATCATAATTTATATCCTTTCTTTTTATTACTTGTTTACTTATTTTCTGAATAAAAGCAACTGGGAAATATCTAAATAAAGACATATTTTTCTTTTTTGCAATTAACTGAATCGTCTTGTCAATATCAAAACGTTCATAATATTCTTGTCTAAATTTCTTAGTATCAAGAATCTCAAAATCATGTGAATAGTCTGTTCTATGATTTTCAATGACCCCTTTTACATTTCTTGCAAATCGCTCTTCCGTAATCACTGACCCTTCTAACAATTTTTCTCTATCATTTAAATATTCCGTATCATTTAACAGTAAATCTACATCAGCAATCAATTCCTCATATGAATCATATTCTATACGGCATTCTTTCTGATTCAGTAATAAGCCATCAGAATCTGAACCATGTTTTAGAGTAATCGGCAGTTTATGAGCTAATGCAGAATATTTCATCATCATTCCGCCAAACATTGGATATGTATTTAAGTACAATGTACAATGTTGAATAATATAAAAGAAATCTTTTCTTTCATTTATATGGAAAACTCTGTTTGGAAATCTTGTTACCAATTTCTTTAATTCACAATCATCTCCAGTGCCCGCATACAAAAATTTTATATTCTCATGACATTCCATAATATGGTTTATAATCTTATAATAATAATTATGATCGTCTCCCAATGTTTTATATAGCGCTCCTCCACTAAATAAAAATCTAGTGTTCTCTATATCAAACGGTAATCCAGAATGGTCTTTTATATCTTCTGTCAATAAATTCACACCTAATTTTATACATTTTTCCTTTGGGATGCCTCTTTCAAAATGTTCTATATAGGCTGACATTTCACGGCTTCCTAAGAAATAATCATTAGCGCATTTTCCTAGCCAAAATGCATGATCCGTAAGATCAACTAAATATCTAGTGCAAAGCCCTTCATATATATGAAATACAGCACTTGCTGATGAATCAAATGGTGTCGTATAAAAAAATGCTACTTTAGGTTTTTCTTTTTCAAAAACTTGAGAAAGTTGTGAAAAACTTTTTAAATAATCTGACATATCAACAAATTGCATTTTAAAACTATACTTATCACACATCTCTTTTATTGTAGGTATTGAACCTCTTACTGCATTATCCGTCACATAACACACAGAATACCCATTTATCCCCAATGCGTTAAGATACATTAATATTACACCTCTCGTATCTAATCCAAATCCGTCATAAACTAAAATGGTATCTGTACAATCCTGCTTTGTATGATTTGCTATTTTATATTTTTCTTTTAATTTATTCCCAATCGATATAGTGAGATTCTCTAACTCATCATCAGCATATTTTTGATTGAATGTATATAAAATTTCTGCTGCAGATGATATTGCTGCAAAAGCTTGGTTATATTTATTCCTATTAATATTTATTTCAGCAATATTTTTTAACTTTTTTATTACTGAATCCACCTGTTTATTCTTATCTATCACTTTTTCAACCTCGCTTTTATAATTTCTAAAAACTGAATACATATTTCATTTCTCAATATAGTTGTAACAACGCCATATATCAGTACGCTTCCAAATATACATACACACGTTTTTCCCCATATATTAGAAATAAACAATGAAACCATTTTACAATACACTGCTATTGCCACAGCTCCAATACACGGAGACAACATTACATCTTTCAAATAATCTAATTTAATATGCTTATCTTTCTTTATTACTAACATAATCATAATTAAAAAAGATGAAATAGCTGTTGTAAATGCTGCGCCACATGCTCCCCATTTCGGAATCATTAAAAAATTCAGAAGAACATTCGCCCCTGCAGTAATACAACATATGATCATATATATTTTTTCATTTCCGGATGGTAATAAAACCATGTTTCCCAAAAAGCTTCCGCCAATCAAACTAAATGCAAATGAAATCATAAGAATTGATAACGGTAATGCCGCTTCAATAAAATCATATCCTCCGACAATTATAACCACTTCTTTAGATAATAAGCATGCACCTACTACACAAGGGATTCCAATAAACATCAATAATGACAAGGTCTTACGTAACAAATCATTAATTTTTTCATAATCTTTTTCTGCAAAATAAGCAGACATTCTTGGCATGACCACCCATGCTAAAGAAGAAACAACCTGAGATATGATATTTTCAAATTTATGAGCTGTACTATAAATTCCAACTTCAAAATCACTTCTCATAATCCCAAGCATGGTTACATCTGCACTAGAAAAAATAGTCTGCGCTAATATCATTACAAACAAAAGAATAATAGGTTTAAAATGTCGATTCCATTGCATATCTGTTGTAAAAGCAACTTTACAGAATCTTTTTCTATAAAAGATATTCACTACATTAGCACCACTAGCTGAAAAAACAGAAATTGCCGCATATTTTAAATAATCTGTTTCTGTTCGAACAAAAACAAACATTAAGATCAATGAAACAATCTGGAAAAACACTGTCCTTAACGTTATATATTTAAAATCCTCCATAGCTGTATTAAGCCAATCTGTACCTAATGTTGCAAATAAAATTGATGTACTTTGTATAACAATCAAAGTTCTATAAACATCTAATCTTCTAAAAATAACCAATGTAATTATCAGAAGCATATATGCTATAATTGTGGTACATAAATTAATAGAAAATATTTCCGACGATTTTTTACTTAATTTTTCTCTATTATCTCTTACTGCTGAACATTCTCTAATTGCATAAGTTGTAATTCCTAACGATGCTATCATTGAAAAGTAACTTATAAATGAAGATCCAAAATTAACCTTTCCGACATTTGCTGGCAACAATACTCGAGAGATATATGGAAATGTAATTAATGGAAAAATAATAGTTGATACTGTTTTAATCACGTTAAGAATAGAATTTTTTTTCAAACTTTTTTGTTGCATAAATATGTTTATTTCCTTCCTCTTTATAAAACGTATCCTAATTTGCAAACAAATCTTTTTCATAATACTTATCTTTCTCTGCATTCGCATGCTGTATAACTACAATAAACATGCATATTTGATACAAAGGATATGTCATAACATTATCTACTGTGCAAATAACAATCATCGACACAATCATACATATATAAAATCTTGCTGTACTTTTTCCTATATTTCTTTTTATTATAAAAGGATTTAATATAAGCCATATTCCAAACCATATCCAAAAGCCTATAAATCCTATCTCAATATATATCTGCAAAATACTATTATGTAAGTACCCAAACTTATTTACTAATTCACTTCCCAACCCCATAATCATATATCTATGAATATATTGAAAACCTTTTCCAAAATAAAGAATTGATAATTTATATTGATTACTAAACCAATCATACACAGCCAATCGTCCCATAGAATTTATTCCAAGACTATCAAAAATGTTATGTAGTATTCCAGCCTTTATTAAGTACACATACATGAAACTTCCAAATAATGAAAATCCTATTATCAAGCAACTTAATAAATACTTTTTATTCTTGATAACTTTATAAAGTGTAACCAATCCTATACCTACCAATAATCCCATATATGCACTTCTTTTTCCACATAAAAATAATATCATCATGCATAATGCTATCCTTATCCAATATTCTATATTTTTCCATCTATCTTTATATATAATTTCAGATAATAAAAAAACAATTATAGGAACAACTGCCACTCCAATATCATGTCTTTCAAAATCCCCACTAAAATACCAATCTGGGTACTTATTTCTTGCAGTTATGTACAGCCACAATTGTCCTATACCATGTCTGAACACAGACATAAATAATGTAATAAAATACGAAATAATTACTGCATCAGAAACAATTTTAATAGAATCATATTTCCATATAAACACTACTCCTACTGCAACCATAACATCAACTATAATATATATTGATGTAGTAATTGACTGTAAACTCAATCCATATAAATCACCTTTTATTAGACAATATGTAACTGTATATACACTTGCTAAAACAAACGGTAATGCAAAAAGCAGAAAAGTGTATACAAATTTTTTTGAATTTTTCTCTTTACAAAAGAATATAATATAATAGACTCCCAGCAATGCCAAAATGCAAAATACAATCTTCTGAAAGAGAGTATTAGGACATATGCTAGACTCTGATACCACTGCAATTATACATGATATTAATATGCCTATTATTTTTTTATTTACCACTTTATTATCATTATCCATTAATCAGCCCTCTGTATTATATATTATTTACATAATTACTCTTATATCCAATCAGGTAAATCTGATTCTTTTTTTATATCTTTATAAAAATCATTAATATGTTGTTTTATAAAATCATCACTTAAATTTTGATAATTTATTTTTTTTAATTTATTTATGATTTCATCATTAAATCTATATTTTATAACTCTTGCCGGACATCCTGCTACAATAGCATATTGTGGAACATCCTTTGTAACTACAGCACCTGCAGCAATTATTGCGCCTTTGCCAATATGAACTCCCGACAATATTAACGCTCTACATCCAATCCAAACATCATCTTCAACTAATATATCGCCTTTAGATTCTGCTTCATAATCAGATAAACCCATTTTCACCTTAAATGGAAATGTTGATATATGCATTCCATTATGATCTGACGATAATAAAAAAACAACATCAGGACCTATAGAACAGTACGAACCTATTTCCAATTTACTATTTTTATTATGCATTGATACATTTAACACACCATATGTTTTTTCGCCCACATTCACTAAATCTGGATTGAATATTGTTCCTACATATGTTCCATTGTTTTTATTAGATTTTCTCCATTTTTTAGCAAATATATATTGTTTTATTCTTGTTTTTACTGACATAAATTCCCCTCATTTTTAGCGTCATATGTTGCTTGTAAATATGCATATCCATAAAACTCATCTGGCTCTAAATATGTGCCTTCTCCCCATTCATTCCAAGCATTTATAAATACCAATTTGTCATCTAAATTCCTATTTTCAAGAGCTTCTTTAATAACATCTCTAAGCCATGTTTTATACAATTCTGGCGTAGATCCATGAAAAATTGTTCCTCTGAAATTTCTGCGTGCAGAATTATCCCACATTGGCATTACAGCCCTATAGACTTTTTCCTTGTTTTGGTTATAGTCATTATACCTTTTATTATCTACCATTTCTTTATAATCGTATATTGTACCTGAAAAATCCTTTCTAATTGTTCTAAGACTACTTGTAATATCCTTGCTATATTTTTCTATTTGTTTTGGTTGAAATTCCGTCTCAGCATCAAATCCCACTTTAATCCAATCAGTATCAGTATCTTTCTCCTGAACGGCAATAAAATATCCATCACATCCAAACTTAAGATTTATCTGTGAATTCCAATACTTTAACACCTGTTCAACATCTGGTATATTACTTGGTCTGTATATCGATAAAACAGGGCGATTATCAATTTTATAATATCTTGAATCTTCAAAATCTTTTAATATTGAATGAATAAATTTCTTATAATTTTCTACAGATTGAGTTATTCCCATCAAAACATCAGAATTTGTTCCCGAAAATCTTTTGGTCCAATTTTCATTTGCCCAACAATAGAAAAAGGGCATATCCAAATCTTTATTTTCCAAAAACATATTTAATGGTTTCTCTAACAAACGTTCTCCATCAAACCAATAATAATAAAAACAAAATATATCTATACCATAATTTTGAGCCAATTGTATTTGTCTTTCAAAAACTTCTTTTATTCTCAAATCATAATATCCTAATTCTCCTGGTTTTCTCGGCTGATAATGTCCAATATATTGTGGAACTGCCTGATTCACATTGTTCCACTCTGTTGTACCCTTCCCCCACCAATCATCATTTTGTTTATTTGGATGAAATTGTGTCAAATAATAAGCTGCTATTTTAACATCTCCACTTTGCTTCAAATTCTTATATGGAACATATTCATTAGACTTTAACTTATATGAATTTAAAACATATTCTGAATAAGCTTTACAAAGTTCACTATCATCTCTTATCTTTACTTCATTTTTTTCATCATACTTTTTTTCTTTTTCCAATTTTCTTTCAAATCGTTTCTCACTTATCTTGTTTTTTAATTTACTGCCAATTGGTAATTTCCAAAAAATTTTTTTCAAAATACTTTTAATCATTTATTCACCTACATAAAATACATCTCAACCAAATGAATTGTTATAAAGCACCAAAACTATATAATTAAATCACATTATGATATGATTCCATAATTATCTTTGCTGTTTCATTCCAGTTAAATTTTTGCTTTTGAATTTCACCCTCTTTTATCAAATCTGAACACAATTCATCATCACATAACAGCTGTATTATACTATTTTTTATTGCATTCACATCAAAAGGATCGAACATTAATCCAGCATCTCCAACAACTTCTGGTAAAGCAGTTTTATTAGATGTTGCAATTGGTGTACCACATGCCATAGCCTCTAAAGCTGGTATTCCAAAGCCTTCAAAAAATGATGGATAAACAAAACATGCTGCTTCGTTATACAATCTTACTAAATCCTCTACTGATACATAGTCTGTAAAAATAATTTTCCCATTGCCATTTTTAGCATCTCTGAAAATATCCTCATACATCCACGCTTTTTTCCCAACTATTACAAGATTTACTTTTTCTGTTACTTCATCACACACTTTATGATAAGCCTCTATCAGACGCAGCAGATTTTTTCGTGGTTGTAAATTTCCAACAGATAATATATATCTTTCTTCTCCCAATCCAAACTTCTGTCTTAATTCCTGTGAATTTAATTCTTTATCATCAAGCTTTCTGAACATTTCATTAACTGCATTATATGTAACTATCACTTTTTCATTGGATAGACCATATTTATCTACTATATCCTTCTTGGCGTCTTCTGACACTGTAAAAACTAATTTTGATTTTTTTGCTGCATACGGAATTAGCAGTTTCTGTCTTATATATTCTTTTTTTGTAAATATATTTTTATAATGTTCAAAACATATGTCATGTATTGTACACACAACCTTACAAGGTCTATAAAATGGTATAAAATACTGTGTATGTAATAAGTCCAAATTATATTTTTTACATAACTTCGGAAGTTCTATAAAATTTCTTACCAATGCGTTTGCTGACTTAAATCTGACTATTATAAACTTATTTTCGAATTCAGTAGTGTCCACACCGTCCTTTACAAATAAATAAACCCTATCATTTTTATCCACATTCATACACTTAAGAACATTATAATAAAAGCTCTCATTTCCTCCCGAATGGTCTCCCAGCATATGTCCATCTATTCCAATTATCATAAACCTTAACCTTTCGTTACACTTAAAACTTTGAAATATTTATCGCATATATATTTCCAGCTATATTCTTCTTCTATTCTCTTCTTTGCTTTTAATGAAATATCCTGTCTCTCTGTTTCACTTATATACTCACATTGATCTATTAATCCCGCCAAATTTCCGTCACCTTTATTCCAGTATAAAGCGCCATCTTCAGCAACTTCTCTATTAAACCCAACATCAAGCAATAAGTTCAAATCTGTTGAAGCTAACGCCTCCAATAAACTTGGGTTAGTGCCCCCAACCTCATGACCATGAAAATATGCATATGCCTGCTCTCTAATCTTTTTCAGTAATTCCTGATCATAAACTGTTCCAACAAATTTTATTCTTTTATCCTGTTCAAACCCTGTTGATACTTTAAGTTCTTCATAAAACTTATTATGTTCGACATTGGTAATTATCACGAAATCTTTCGTTGTACCCGACTTCATAAATTCTCTAATCATTGTTTCATAATTATTTTCTGGTACAAATCTTCCAACAACAAGATAGTATTCTTTTGGCTTAACCTCTTTCTCTTTAAACCAATCTGTAACTTTTTTGTCATCATCTGCTAATATTGACTTCTTTATATCTGCGCCATATGCAATAAATGTTGTCTCTGGATTATATTGCGAATATGTTTCTTTAATATATTTTTCAATATTCTTAGAATCACATATTAGCAAATCCGCCTGTTTAACCATCATTTTTTCTGAAATTTTCCAATACTTTCTTACAGGTGCACTCCATTTAGCACGCATCCACTCATGTCCATCTGGATTAATATATAATCTGCCACCTAATTTATGAATTTTCTTTCTAAAATGTTTCGCAAATGGTCCAATTCGGCATGCTAATATATAGACAATAGGATTATCTATATTATGTTCTTTTATATACTTGCAACATTCAGACAATGCTTTTACATCGTAGTAAATAGCTTGTGCAGGGCCAATATTAGGCACTTTTATTTTAAAGCATCTTGCATCATTTTTTTCAAATTCTCCATATTCTTTATCCTTTATAGCAACATGATACTTTATCTCTTTATTTTCTTTATGATACTCTGTCAGTTTATCAACAAAAGTTTCATATCCACCATAATTACCTAAATTCTTTGCTCCTACTATAAACACATTTTGCATATGTGACCTCATTTCATTATCCTTCGAAAATTTATTCCACCCTAATTACTTCATCCCGACACATCGCCTCAAGATAGCTCTTAGCCTGCTGCACCTGGTCCTCGTATGGAACCATGACATACAGCTTCTGCTTTCCTGCAGAGAATGTTGTCGCAGATGCGCCTTCACCACTTACACTGTAGCTCTGGATGTCCCAGTCAATATTCTTGCTAATCTGTAGCTGCGCCAGTTCTGATATCTTGTCATATGGCATATTGGTAATCATATTGTCTGACACGGTATTAAGAATGGATGTGTAATTAGTAATCATGCTTGGTGAAGCCATTTTCTTAATAACCGCATTAATAACCATCATCTGGTTTCTTCCACGCTGTCTGTCTCCGTCAGCATATGCATATCTTTCTCTTGAGAAAGTAAGTGCCTGCTGTGCATTAAAATGATTAACGCCTTTATGAACCGTAAGATTTCCAGTCTGTGAAAGCGTTGCATCATAATCCAATGTTATATCAACTCCGCCTAAAGCATCTATTACATTAAGAAAGCCTGTGAAATTAACCTTGAGATAATATTCAACGTTAATCCCATATAACATTTCCAATGTTTCCCTTGAGCAATCTATTCCATATATTCCGGCGTGTGTAAGCTTATCTCTCACACCATTAGATATACTTAATGGAACATAATAATCTCTTGGTGTATTAATCATAAGAATCTGATGTGTCTTAGTATTCATAAACAACAGAATATTAACATCACTTCTGCTTGTCGTATTAGGTGGTCCGGAAGTATCTATTCCGCTTATATATATTCCTATTACATTGTCATTGCTCATGTAATCAGAATTACTGTCTTCTACCTGTGTAACATACTTCTGGCTGTATATACATCTGATTCTGCTTTCAAGATTCTCATACCCATCCATATCCTCAAAAACACCCAGATAACTCTCATTGATAATTATGGATTCAACTTTCTTATTCAAAAGTGCATCCACAGCATCCATAATAGAAGTGTAATCTTTATAAGAAAGTGCTACATCTTTATCGCTGATATCATCAAGCATTTTCTCAAGATTGTCTGAATCCAATATAGGAATCCTGCCACATGTATATCCATTTATTTCCTCAAGACTCTGTGCAGCGTCGTCTGCTAAAACATATACACCAACAATATCTGTCTGTGTTTTTTTACCAGTCATCTTTCCAAGATATCCCCTTGTATATCCAAGGTATACGCATCCAATAATCATGATTATAGAAAGTAATACAGATAATACTTTAGTTATTATGCCTGGTACTTTCCACCTCTGTGTTATTGCTGTGATAAGAGAACATCCTATCAGAATAATTCCTGCTGCTACCTTAATTGATGTTGGAATCAGTCCAATATAGTGTATAAATACTATCATCACTACAGACACAATAAACTGTACTGCTGACAATACAAGTCCTGATATCATCAATGCCTGATTATTTTTCTTCTTACGCTTTTTAGTTGTTTTATTACTCATTTTTCAAACCTTATTTGCCACCAACAGTAAATACTGTAAGTATCGTTTTAAATATTATTTTGAAATCTAAACCTATGCTCCAATTGTCTATATATTCAAGATCCATTTTAACAACATCTTCAAAATCCTGAACAGTATTCCTTCCATAAGCCTGCCACATACCTGTAAGTCCCGGCTTCATTGAAAGTCTTCTCTTGTGGTGTCCTTCATACTGCTTGAACTCATTAACCGTAGGCGGTCTTGTTCCTACAAGACTCATGTCACCCTTTAACACGTTAATGAACTGCGGTAATTCATCAATACTTGTTTTTCTTATAAATTTACCAACCTTGGTAATTCTTGGGTCATCAGTCATCTTAAACATAAGACCTGACATTTCATTCTGCTCCATCAAATCCTTAAGCCTGTCCTCAGCATCAACATACATTGACCTGAACTTATATATGTAGAAATATCTTCCGTTCTTTCCAACTCTCTTCTGTTTAAAAAACAGAGGACCCTTAGACTCAAGCTTTAATGCCGGTGCTACGAAAATCATAGCAATAAACATAATAACAATTCCGATTATCCCACCAAAAACATCTATGCATCTCTTAACAAGCAGTTCCTTGTAATCAAAGATTCTGTTAGCAAATGTAATAACAGGTATCCTTCCAAGATGTCCAAGCGATGTATCGAAATCCTTAAAGCTATCCAGCACTTCAACTCTTAAATGAACCATAATGCCCATATCTTCAAGCTCCATAACCATAGGCCTTATCTGTTCCCTGAGTTTATAATCGAGATCAATAAATACTTCATCAACAACTTCATTCTTGATATATCGCATCATGGTATGTGTATTAGCTACAACATTAATACCTTCAAATTCTTCTCCAACCATATTGTCATCAACTATAACAATACCAGCGACAGTTCTTACCCAGTCTTCATCCTTATTAATAAGCTTGACATCAAGCTGAGCCCTGTCTTTCATCGTAACAAGAATAACTCTTGAAGCATGCATTTTACTCTTATTACGTGCAACAAGATACCATTTTACTATGTAACGGGTGAGATACATAAGAATTCCGCCAACTATAATAGTAAATATATATACACCTCTTGGTATCTCCGATGTCTTTCTAATCAATTCATATACAGCCACGCACGCTGCAAATACCAGTGACTTCTGTAATACAGACTTTAATTCCTCAAACTTCCCTCTTATTACAAAATCTGAGCTTACATTAACAAACAAAGCTGTAATAATAACTGCAAACAATACTGTTACAAGGCTGCCCCTCAACATGCTCAAAGTATCATGAACACTATATTTCCTGTATGCTATAAGCCACAAAACACCCGATATATAATAAGCAAGCAGCATACATATCGAATCCGTAAAGAACAATATCATATTCTGTATATTGTCTCTTGTTTTATTAGTATATTCAAACATATATTTACCTTTTGTCAATGCAAATCCCTTTCTACGCATTATTATATAATAATAACCTATATATACAATTTTTTCAACAAAATATATTCTATGTCATTTTTTTGTTGTATATTTACATATCTTTATTCCTCTTCCTCAAAACTCCCCATCCAGCCACAGCACTAGCAGCCAGCACTCCAGCAGCAATGACAGCCACATATCCAAGCCTGTTCTTATCAGATTCATTGCCGTTATTATCTATATTCCCTGTGGCTTCTTCTCCAACTGTCTCATCACCACTATCATAATCTCCGCCGACAACACCAATTCCATACACATCAGCGCGTCTGTCACTTCCGAATAACAGATAATCAGCGCGCATGCCCATCGTATTTGCAAATGTTGCATCAACATAATACCATTTACCAGATACATTTACTGCATTCCACGCATGTGCTGTTCCATTTACATTTCCCGCCATAATTTTACAGGGAATATCCAACTTTTCCATTGTCACCTGAAATGCGGCAGCATAACCGGAACACACTGTTTTCCCGTTAACCAGAGCATCATATATGCTTCCATATTCATATGCACTATCATAAACCACATTATCACACAAATAATTATATACACTGCTTATCTTATCCAAAGTACTTTCTGCATTGCATTCGTTCACTACCTCATTTGCAGCTGCGTCTGCCTCCAATGCCTGTTCCCTTGTAAGACCATATGAATGTGTCTCATATGCACATCTCTTCACATTCAAAAGATTATACCCAGCTCCTTGCAGCGTTATCTTCTCATTACTTACCTGTACATCAAATATAAAATCCGCATAAGAATCCGCAATGCTGTGATTATTATTAACCCTAACACTTCCTGACACATCATTTCCCGGATAAACAACATATATTCCGGTCCTATCGTCCCAGCATACATCATCAAGATACTGATTCACTTTAGCAAGTGCCTGTTCTCCACTCTCGCAATACATATACCCCTTGTCTTCACACTCTGCTTTGATATCCACATCTGCTGCAAATGTGGTCATACTTATCCACATGCACGCAGCTATTCCTAACACAAATCCTGCACTTATTATCCATCTCTTCATAATAATATAATCCCCTAAAAAAATTCCTGAGTCGTATATATTATATACTCCTCAGGAATTTAATACTATAGATTATTTAGTTTTCATTCTGCTGTATTAACATTTTCAAAGAATTATCTAGCCATTCTTCTCTTCTTCTCAAATACAACTACTCCTGCAACTGCAGCTACAGATGCCATAAGTATTACCATCATTAATGCCATATTGCTTGAATCCTTTGTAAGGGCTCCCTCCTCACCATCTCTTGAAAGAACTGGTGAAGTGAATGACATAGAAGCAATTCTGTTAAATTCTTCTTCGCCTAATGCGTCGATAAGAATCTTTCTAGACTCTACTGTAAGCTGTGGAGCTCTGTCAAGTGAATCTGCACCAACGCCTGCTCCTAAAGCTGCTCTTGTCTGAGCTGTAAGCATCATAAGTCCATTCATGCTGATAGTACCATCTGCATTTCTGTTAACCGGATTTGCTGTATACTTAATTGTTGACGCTGTATCAGCAAGTAATGTTGTATTATTATCTGCTAATGCTGTTGCTGTATCAACATTTACTGCATAAGTATTTACTGATGCAAAGCTGCTGTCACTTAATATCTCACTTGAATCCTTAGCATCGCCTGATGCAGCTTTCCAGTAATAATCAGTTGCCTGATATAACTTAGCTTCATCCTGTGTTCCCTTTGCCTTAAGGCTATCAGATAAATCTACTGATTTATTTCTGTAAGAAAGAACACCATATACATTGTAGTTTGTATTCTTAGAATCGTTAGTATATAAGCCGACATTGTAGTTGAAGTTATTGTAAGATGTTGAACTTACTACTACATTATCTGGGCATGAGTTACTATCAATACCCTTTGCCTTATTATCAAATGCTACTGAGTTAAGAAGCACATGTCCTGCTGAAAGGCTTGAACCACCCATCTTGAAACCATTACCATTTCCGGCATTAGTTCCGTCTTCAAGGAATCCGTTTGCATATGCTACGCAGTTCATGATTACAACTGTTGGAATATTTCCTGTCTCAACCTTTGCGAATAAATCCCATCCATCATCCGCATTGTTATGTGCAATACAGCCAAGGAATACATTTCCCTTACCGATTGTTAACTTAGCTGCAAATCCATCTGCATCCTCATATCCTGCATCTGCATTGTTATGTGATGTACAGTTCTTGATTGTGTTGTATGCTGGCCAGTCTGACTTAGCCTGAACATTTGAAAATCTACTAATCTGTATACCTGTGTTACCATTCTCATATGTGTCAACACAATCTAATACATTGCAACTTCCTGCTACATGGATACCATCCTTACCATTAGCTGAATGTGTTACATCTATGTTCTGGATATACCAGTAATTACCGCAAAGTGTTAAACCTTCTCCTGTTGTACCCTTGAAGTCAAGAACTACTCTTGTACCAGCTTTTTCTGGCATCATGTAGATTGGCTTCTCGCTTGTACCATTAATTCCAAATGGAATTAATAAATTATTAGCTACCTTGTAATCACCTTCAAGAAGAAGAATCTTCTGTCCAGCCTTTGCATAAGCAACTGCATTGTAAATATCAATTGGATTACTCTTAGTTCCCTTACCTGAGTTAATCTGTGCCTTTGATGAGTAAGTCTCATTAGCCTTAGCTTCATCAACTGCTGCAGTAGCCTCAGCACTTACATAAATCAAATCACCTGTGAAGTATGCATATGTTACTGTCTTAGATATTTCAATTGGATCATATGAAGTTGGCATCTCATATTCATCAAACTTAAATGTTGAATCTGGTGTAAGTGTTACTGTGTACTTATTATCACCAACCTTAAGCTTTGTATCAAATGTAAATGCCTCATCAGCCTTAACATCTGCCTCGCCAACAACTTCTTCTCCCTTAGTCACTACAACATGACCATCTACATTAGAAAGTCCCTTAAGCTTATAATCTTCTGTGCTTGCTGTTGAAGCAGATGATATACCTAAAACAACATCCTTATATTCCATAGGTCTCTCTTCCTTTGGATCATCATCCTCTGGATTAATTGTTGTAAGCGAAATATCACTAAATGTTACATCACAAGTTCTTGATGCAAATAAACCAATATAAACATTATCTTCATCTAACTGGCTGAGTGCTTCTGTATCATAATACTTCTTAGTTGTTGTATTTCCTGCTGCATCTGTATAGCTTACAAAATAACCTGTATTATTCTTTCTGATTGTAAGCTTAACTGATGTCATAGGATTAGCAACTGTTGTATTCTTAAATGTTTCATCTGTATTAGTATAATTGCCAATAAGATTATATGTTCCTGCCTCTGATCCAAGCTTAGATGTATCAAGAGTTGTCATTGATGTCTTAAATTCATTAGTTACTGTATCAGTATCATTATCCTTAAGCTTATCAATATTCTTCTTAGTAACACCAATCTTTTCCTGTGAACCAATACCAAGCTTCATAGAAATCTTATCTCCAGAAGTTTTGCTTACAGAAGCAACTCCTGTTTCTTCATCAATATTGCTGTAGTACTCAACCTTAGTTACTGAAGCCATGTATGAGTTATTCCAGAATACTGAAGAATCTCCGTTATCTCCAACAGCATCCGCTGCCATAAGACCAAATCCTTCCTGTCCATTAGTATATGTCCAAGAATTAATATTTGCTGTTGCTGTAAGTGTAAAGTTCTTGCTTGTAGGTATTGTCGCATAATAGAATGCTAAACCATCTGTTGAAGCTGGTACTAACTTTCCTTTGCTGTTAAGTGACCATACATTAACTTTTCCATCTCCTGAATTAACTTCTCCTGAGTAACCATCATTAGATGCTGTTTTGTCATTAAGGCTTCCTTCTTTTACAGTTACGCCCTGTCCAAATGCTGAGAACTTCCATGTAAACTGTTCATGATCAGCAACCTGTAATGAAGCCTCCTTTGATACTCTTTCTGAACCATCTAACTGTCTTATCGCTGTAACTCTGAAAATATATGTATCTCCAATTTTAAGTGATCCTGTCTTAGCAGAAAGGCTTGTTGTTGAAGCAACAAGTGTTGTAAAGTCTGTTGCATCGCTCTTCTTATACTCAACCTTGTAAGATGTTGCTTCTGGAACTGCATCCCATGTTACTTCAATCTTACTTGACTCTGCTGTTCTTAACTGAATTTCCGGTGCTCCAAGTGGAAGAATATATCCTTCTGACTTATACTTTGTTGATGTATATGTCTTTGTAACACCTGTTCTCTTTGCAACTGCCTCAAAATAATATACACCAGTTGCATCTGGAGTAAACTCAACCTCATTAGATGTTGTGTTCCATGCTGTTATTGTCTTAGTATCTTTAAGTTCACCTGCTGCATTGTACATATTAACATCTATTGAGCCTGCACCATATGTACCAATTTCTCCATCAACCGTTACTGTAATTTTACCATTCTCATTATCATTAACTGTTCCTGTAACTGATGTTCCCTCATATGCAGCCCAGTTATCACTAAATGGTGAATATGTACCAGTAAGTGTTGAAGCATCAAATAATGTATCTGAACCAGATACAACCTTTAAGTTATTAACTACTGCTGTTGTACCAATAACTGCAAATCCAACATTAACATCGCCCATAAGTGCTTTTGAAGGTTCTTCCTCTGAAGACTTAAAGTTAACTTTGCCATCTGCTGTCTTGACTTCTGTAGTATACTTACCACTCTTTCTTGTTACTGTTACAGAATATACTGTATCATTTGTATACGCATTAACTACTTTATTATATTTACCACCTGAATAAGAACCATCAGCCTTATTTCTGTAATAAACTAAATCACACACTCCACTGTTAGCTCCTCTGAAACCAACTGCGTAAAGATTTGCTGTTGACTTATCAATATCTGTAAATGCACCAACATAAAGTCCTGAACCTGACGCTGCTGGCTTAGCCTTTACTGTTACATCTGCTGTAAGAGTAAAGTCCTTATCCTTTGCAACTGTATTATTCAATACAACATATGATGTATTACTAAATCCCTTAGATGATACACCACCTGTTGTAGCTGGCTGGAACGCTGTTATCTGTCCCTTATCTCTGATTACAGTAACAGGCATTGATGATTCCTGATCAACAAGCTTCATTCCAGTAATAGCTTTAGTTGTATCAATCTGCTCTAATGCTCTTACTGTAACAATATTACTGCTCTTTACACCCGATTTTCTTACTGCATCAACCTTAACATTATACTTATAACCTGCTGCAAGACCATCTACTGTACAACTAACACTAGTTTTAGCTTTCTTAAATTCTGCTATTTCCTCTTCTGAAACAACCTTAGTTGCTGTTGCAGGGCAAGCTTCTGTATTCTTATATACATATACATTATATGATGAAGCTGTCTCAATATCTGCCCATGTAGCAGTTACCTTATTAACATCTCCTGTAGCACTGATTTCAAGCACTGCTTCATACTGAATACCAGCTGTTGTTGCATCACCTACTGAATCATCTGATGCAACACCCTTACCAACAACTCTGTAATAGTATGTACCAGACTTGCTTACTGTATCATCATACTTAAATGATGTCTCTTTTCCTGTATACTTATATACTTCTTCTGCATCATTCCAGTTTGGTTCTGCATCTGAACCATATGATGTCTTAACTCTCTCCACAGCATAATAAACATCCGGTCCTTTTTCATTAACAGATAATCCAGAAACATCAACTGATACCTTTGATGGATCTGTTGTATCCTGTGTAGCTTTTATTGCTGATGCTTTTGCATCAGGAGCTGCTATTATTTTAAAATTTCCCTTAAGTGTAACTAATTCACATCTGATTTTCTGTCCACTTGCAACATATACATTAACAACATCGTCTTTATTCAATGTACCTAACGAAACATCTGTTGCTTCTTTCCCAACTTTAACAGTCTGTTTATTTGCAACATCACCATTTTTAACAATGTAAAGATCTTTATTATTACTTCCACATACAATACTCAATGTAACATCACATGTTTTACCTGCAGTAACTCTTATAAAACCTTTCTTTGGTATTTCAGTAGCTACATCATATCCTGATGTTGGTCTGAAATCCCATTTTCCATCCGAAATAACATCTTCTTTACCGCCACCCACTATTTCATATTTGGCAACGAGTCCATCTCCATCTTTAAATTCTTTTACTAAAAGCTTATTCTCTTCATCAACATCGCTTTTTGAATACTCGTACTTGATTTGGGTTTCCCCATCAGCCTTAGCTGTAGTAGCAAACGCACCACCCAACAGCCATGTTGGGACTAATGTCAACGCCATGAGAACCGTCATGAACGCCGCCACAATCCGCTTTTTGTTCTTTTTCATAAATTGCCTCCTTGTTCCTAAAACATCGTAATTCATACGATATCTCATTGTTGCACGGGAAATTCCCTAATTTCCCGAAATCTTTCATAAGATTATCACAAACAGTTCACACAGTCAATTCATTTCATTGGTAACTATGTCGCCTTTTTAACCTATGTGCAACGTTTGTTTTGTGCACTTTTAACAATATCACAATTGATTCCATTTCAAAAACAATAAGGCTCTTCTATGCCGCTTGTACGCAAACCTCGCAACCACCGCATTTACTGGCTTTCGACATTTTTCTCATATATTAGACGCATTGTAATTTTTCACAAATTTTAGGATTTTTTTATATTTTCCCCTATAAGTCAAAAAAACAACAATACCAGTGTTTATTTCTGGCATTGTTATTTCTCTAGCTTAATTTTTATTCTATTGTTTGGCAAATTGCATATCATTCATTATTCATCTGAACATTTCTATCCCTATGTCTTTCACTCTCTGTGCAACATCATACATATTGCTTATTCTCTTTTTATCTGCCAATATTTCTTTATATCTGTTATTTCCTTCAGATATATTCAATATACAATCAATATATTCACACTTTTTCTCATCTCAGCGCGCAAAAAAAGCTGTACAAGAATCCATTCATTCTTGTACAGCCTTGATATAATGCCGGCAACGGGAATCGAACCCGTATGGGAGTATAAGTCCCGCAGGATTTTAAGTCCTGTGCGTCTGCCAGTTCCGCCACACCGGCGTGGTGCCCGCCAAAGCAGGCGTATTGTTAATACATATGATTTCCTCTGGCGTAGCCTAAGTGTCTCAAATGCGGTAACGGTTATGTAATACATCATGACGCTTTACTACCTGCAGATTCAACATATGCAGTGATAGGAGTGTAGCACATTGTTATGTTTATAGCAAGCAATTTTTTCCAGTTTCACCGTTTTGTCACAGTTTTTTCATAAACCGGCTGTTTTATATGTACATAAGTACCATATATCTTGGTACTTTGGTGTACAATCACTGTGCCTGTCTGGCTTTAATCGCCTCTATGCACTCATCATAACCACTGTAGAAATATTCTGAACATTCATCTTTCTTAAGTATGTATGTAAGAATCTCTGAAAATCTCTCTGCAAGGTCACCATTCATATGTCCCTCCCAGTCTGCGAAATCATCATCACTTACATCAAGAACCTCATTCTTAATAAGATTGCCATCAATATATTTCACATTGTTCTCATCACATATCTGTCTGAAATATGTATTAGCCTCATTTGCAGCACCTGAAGCAACAGATGATGGTGGAATTGGTGTGGTAACACATATAAGCTCAATTCCATTGTCCTTACAATACTTAACTATCTTCTGGAAATATTTCTGTACCTTAGGGTTAAGATCATCATATGTCCATGGAGATGGATTAATCTTTCCCTTCTTATCAGTCACCTTTGTACGGTAGAAAAATCCCAGTCCCTGATATGGTCCTTCTGTATCAATTCCGGCAACTCCCTCAATCTGGAAATTCTTATATTCATCTGTCTTCTTTATAGCCATATATTTCTTAGCCGTTTTCCAATTCTTTGCAAATGCGTATCTTCTGAAATATATTGTCCTGAAGTCTTTATCCATAAGCTGGTTTACTATATATTCCATTTTAAGACTCGTAAATGGAAGCTGCCCATATACAAGAAGATCTCCAAAATCCGAATCGCGCTTCAGATTCTTATCCCAGTACTGATAATCAAGTTCAAGAATTATCTTCTTTACATCATTATTATTGCACGCTTCTCTGATCATATAATAATTATCAATCACCGTGGCACCCTGAATGCACATATTAATTGGATTAACTGCATATCCCATTTCCAGAAAATAATGCGGGTCAATTGAAGCCCTTCCATGTGAAGCTCCCACTACGATACAATCATAATCAGAGCCTTCATCCGGATTATCAACCGTATGGATTATATATCTTGCATACCCCGGCTGAACCATTACATAATTAATCGCTTCAACAAGTATGGTTATAACCGCAAAGAATACTATCACCCTCACATATTTTAATATCTCTTTAAATGCTCTCTTCTTCATGGTATCCTGCACCTCTGATTAGAACTGGGCGTACATAAATCCACCCGATGTATTAGAAATATAGCCAAGCATTGCAACCGACATAACGAGAGCTATATATACAGCCCATCTGATAATCAGAGGCTTTCTGTCAAGAGCTTCTCTGATTACAATGCCCTTCTCTTTAAATATGCTTACAATAAGCCATACAAAGCAGCCTGCAAGCAATATTATTAAATCCAGCTGGCTTCCAGACATTTTTACAACGGCGTCCATGCTGAATGATGTATGTTTAAATGTGTTTCCCATAAGTCTGAATGCATCTGTAAGAGTAGCTGCGTTATCAAAATACCAGCTTATATTAACAAGTATAAATGTTCTTATTATCTGCCATCCTCTGTACCAGCGTGCATTCTTATTAATATGAGTTATTTTAAACATTTTTTCATAAACAGGTGCCATAATGCTGCTAAAGCTCATGATTATACCATTGTACATACCATATACGATATACTTCCATGCTGCTCCGTGCCATACACCTACTATAAAGAATATGAGTAAATCTGCCAGACATATAGGCAATGCCTTCGCCATGTATTTACCAAATCTTGTTTTACTATGTTTCTTGAAAAACTTACCCAGCTTATTCATAGCTTTACTTAAGCTGAATGGATAGAACACATAATCCTTCATCCATGTACCAAGTGTTATGTGCCATCTGCGCCAGAATTCTCCAATAGAGTGAGAGAAGAATGGCTGCCTGAAATTATCATCCAGATGAATTCCAAACATCTCGGAAGCACCCATAACCATATCAATTCCACCGGCAAAATCTCCGTATAGCTGTGCACAATAAGCAAGAACGCCTATTATTACATATATTCCATGATACTGACCGGGATTATTAAATACCAGATCTGACACGACTCCTGCACGGTCAGCTATGATGAACTTCTTAAAAAGTCCCCAGGCCATACGTTGTAATCCATGCTGGATAACTACAAGATCATACTTGTGCTCTGCCAAAAACTGTGGTGCAAGTTTGTCATACCTTCCTATAGGTCCTTGTGTTATCTGTGGAAAATATGAAACAAACAACGCATACTTAAAAATGTTATTACATGCCTTTACCTTGCCTCTGTACACATCAATAACATATGATATTGACTGGAATGAATAGAAAGATATTCCAAGTGGAAGAAGCAGTGTAAATGTTGATATCCTGCCATTGCCACCAAACGCCTTAATTATGCCATTAACATTCTCAATCGCAAAATTATGGTACTTAACAACTGCAAGCACACCAAATACCAGAAGAAGTGCAATAACTACAACTCTCTTTTTATATGTCTTTGCCTTTTCTTTTAAAGCCTTTTTATCTTCTCTTGCCAGCCCTTCTGCTTTAAGACTCTCGGCAAGATTATTCTCTGTTCTCTCTAAAAGGATTCCTGATGTAAAAGTAACGATTGTTGTAAGTAATATGAATACAACAGTCTTATATCCCGAACATAAATAGTAGGCATAGCTTAATATCAAAAGCCATGCCCACTGTGCCTTTTTAGGTATAAGATAATATACAATTACTCCCACTAATAAGAATACCAGAAACCCGGTAGAAACTAGTGACATATTGTTTTACCCTACTTTCTGGATTAATCCTGCAGACGCTGAATCATCTCCCACATAGCCTCTGCTGAATTAAAGTTCTCAGGTACTATATCAACTGGTGTAATATCAATGTCAAATGCATCGTTTAACTCACCAACAAGTGATACAATATCAAATGAGCTGAATATTCCATCATCAATAAGAGTATCACATACTTCATAATCCACATCGCTGTTAATTTCATTCAAAATGTCTAATAACTGATCCATAATAAACCTCGCAAAAAAATTATTAATCACACATCTGTGAACAGAAAACATTCTATCTTCTCGTTCACATATAGTCAATCATATTTTGTTACAAAATTGTAAAATTATTGTGTACTAATGCTGTTTATTAAAAAAGTATCCACCGGATTTCTAACAATCCTGTATCCGGTCTTCTTTGAATACATCACAATTGCCGGCATTCGACGGCTCAGAAACAGATATATTCCCTCTGTAACAGAATACGCTCCAATATTATAAAATGCTATCATATCACCAATCTTAGCATCTTTTAATTCAAGATTCTTAACAATTACATCTCCTACTGTACATAATGAACCGCATATGTTATATGGCTGCACTCCCTGTGAGTACACTTCCACCTCATGATCTGCGCCATCAGCAAACCCTTCTGTGTACTCCATTGGAATGAATTCACATCTTGGTTTCTTCATAGCCATAGCCTGTCCATAATAATTAATATGATTAATTCCGCTGTCAATAATTGCGTATCTTGTTGTGTCATTCATCTTCATATCAGCAATTCTGCTTATAAGTATTCCACAGGTAGCTGCAATATATCGTCCCATCTCAAGAGTAACATTGAACTTTTCGGACATTTCTTTAATCATCACAGCAAACTCTTTAAGCTCGTCAAAATCAGCATTCATGGCATCACATTTGTCTGTAACAAAGTAATCAACTGACAGGCCGGGACCATACTCAATCTCATTAAGCTTAACGCCATGTTCAGCCTCACATGTATGTGCAATTGCCTGTAACCATACAACTTCAGATTCTATCTGGCTTAATTTCTTCTTCTGGGTTCCTGAATAACACTGTATTCCCTCAATGATAATTCCCTTGAGTTCATCTTTTCTGTCAGCAATCTCATATATCTGACGCTCATTAATACCGAACTGGTTGCCGCTTGTAACTCTTATAAGAACCTTAACCTTGATGCCACACTCAACTGCACATGAATTGATAAGTTCAAGCTGGTTAAGCGATTCCACAGTGTAGATTCCAACAGCACCTGTCTTCATTGTGTAGAGAATATCTTTCTTTTCCTTATTAACACCCGAAAGTACAATCTTCTCCCTGTTTATGCCTTCTTTTTCGCATATCGCAAATTCACCCGGAGAACATACCTCGAATTTGTCAAGCTTCTTGTCAAGCACGCTGATAAGAAACGGATTAGCCTTCATTGCATAACACACTGTAACACCGCATCCCAAAATCTGCTGCATGGCATCAATCCTTGCACATAGCTCATCTGTATCAAATATATACGATGGTGTTCCACATTTTATGGCAATCTCTTTTAATTCATTAACTCCTACCATCCTATGCCTCCTGTTCTTTATATATCTTCATAAGTTCTTTTCTGTCAATTTTACCATTCTTAGTAATCGGCATTGTTTCAACCTTAACGAGCACATTTGGAATCATCCACTGTGGCACTTTGTCTTTAAGAGCATGTGTTACGCCCTTTCTGTCAAGCTCACTTGTTCCTTCTATCTCAAAGAATCCGAGAATCTTATTCTCATCTGTATCAAATATACAGCAGCTTCTTAGAAGTCCCTCTATAGCATTCATGTATGTCTCAATTTCGCCCAGCTCGATTCTGTGTCCCATATGCTTAATCTGGAAGTCCTTTCTTGATGAGAAGAAAAGTTCACCATCTTCACTATAGTAACCAAGATCACCTGTGCGGTATATAGTTTCCAGATATCTGTCATTAAGAGGATTCTGTACAAATGCTGCTGCTGTCTTTTCAGGATTACGCAGATACCCCATGGTTACAGCTGTTCCGGATACACATATTTCTCCTAACTCGCCTGGTCTGCCTGCATCAACAAGCTTATCCTCTTCATCTAACAGGAATACTCTTTCATTGGCAAATGACTTTCCCATCGGAAGTTTCTCGTCAAGACCAAACTCTCTGTCAATAACATAATATGTACAATTACATGTTATCTCTGTTGGTCCATAGAGGTTAACAAACATTGCATCCGGATACTGCGCTCTCCATGCATTAAGATGTTTTATAGGCATAACTTCACCACTGAACATAATCTTGTTAAGTGAAGATGGTCTCTTATACTCGAATCCATTAAGAGTTGTTACAATACATAACGCTGATACAGCCCATATAATAGTTGTAACCTTTCTGTCATCAAGGAAATCAAGCAGTTTGGTTGGGAACGAAAAGCACATCTTAGGAATAAGCTGTAAGGTTGCGCCTGTCTTTAAACTTGAATATATATCCTTAACTGATACATCAAAGTCAAAAGGTGCCTGATTACCTATAACATCCTCATTAGTAATTCCAAATGTTTCCGTAAAACAGTCAATAAAATCTATTGTTGAGCGGTGATTAACAATAACTCCTTTAGGAACTCCTGTTGAACCTGATGTAAATATTGAATACAAAGGGTCTATATCAAGTGCCTGTTCTCTTATCTTTCCCAGTCTTTCCTGAGCCTCTGAATCCAACGCCTGTCCATCATATTCTTCAAGTAATTCATTAAGATTAATAATCTCACCCTGAAATCCTAGTTTTTCTGCTTTCCTGGCAGACTTATTATCTACAACCAGAACATCTGCCTGAATCGTATCTAATATAAGATTAATTCTCTCCACTGGGTGAGTTGTATCAAGCATGCAGTAATACCCACCTGCATACACAATTCCCATAAATAAAGATAATGTATTACAGGTCTTATCCATATACACTGGAACTCCCTGTGTAGGCTTAATCTTAAGTGAGAGACAGCTTCCTATGAACTTTGCCTGATTCATAAGCTGTGTGTATGTAAGTTCATTATTCATGTCCGCACACGCTGTCTTTTCCCCATACATTCTCTGTGAGTTTTCAAGAAACTCTAATACATTCTTTTCCATTACCTTCTCCTTTTACTTCTCACTCTTATCTTTTCTGAATACAAGAAGCTTGCTTATAACATAATTAAGTATAATTACAACAACCTGCGCAATAAACTTTATTAACATACTGTTGAAATGCAGCATTGTAATGAACACAAGAAGAATTATCTCCTCAATTACAAGAGTTAATACTCTTCCACCTGCAAATGAAACCAACTGTTTCATAAATTCTTCCACAGTCTTAGTTGGTGCTGCAAACACCCATATCCTGTTAGTAAAGAATGCAAAAAGTACTGCAAGCACCCATGATATAACATTTGCAATAAGCTCATTAATTCCAAGTGTAACATTAAAGAACGCATATGAACCTATACTCACTACTGTTGTAAGTACTCCAAAGAAAAGATACAGAAGTACTTCCTTATACTTCTTATATAAAGGCTCAAAAACTCTCAATCCCGGAAGATGCATAATTTTATCGAATATATCCGGTTTTACTTCCTTTAAATCATTATCTGTATTATTACTCATAATTACCTCACTGTTTTTATTAATATAATGCCACATTATTTTATACTTTTATCAATAACAAATCAACTAAAAAAGACGCTGCTTATTATATTCTGCAACGTCTTTAGAAACATTTTTTCTATTAAACCTTTTTCCTATCTGAATAAATGCCCTAACTACAAGCACACATAATATAATTATTATTGCAAGGTGATAATTAAGGAACCTGTCCCCAATATCACTCTGTATATCACACATTATCAGTAAAAATGCTATCTCTACTATCCAGTCTGTCAATCTGTGTTGTTCTGCATTAAGAAATGCCACAACAGCAGGAATAACATATATAATACAGTAATGACCTGAATGTGATGGTGCAGTTATAAGAACCATACTGACAGCAAGTATACGCTCCCACCAGTTCTCATATAATGGTGCAGCTACAAGCAATATCAGACATATTGCATATGTAAGCCACTTAAGAACATTTATCAGAATATCACTAATCCCTGCTCCCTCTCCCATAAAACTTACAATCGCAGCCGTCAATGTTGCACCACTTGTACTCTTGTAATCTGCTACATTCAGTTTCATATTATTAAACATCTGAGAAAGATTCGATAAGCCTCCCTCAAAGAAGAAGAACGGTCCCATACCTATTATAATTCCGTATATTACTGTTCTTACAGCTTCTTTCCACTGCTTATTATATAACAATAATATTCCAAGCAGCGCCGGAGTCATCTTAAACGCTGTTGCTATGGCAAGCGCTATAAGCGCAAGTTCTTTCATAAAACGGTTATCGCTGTCATAGTAAAATATAAAAAACATTATACAGAACAATGTTAATATTATTGTATTGGCTCTCTCATATGAAAATATCATTGGTGCTGATACACACATAGCCGCCGCTGTAAATATTTTAAGCTTGTTGCTTCCATTCTTACATGTTCTGATAAGCTCATAAATCATCACAATGCCAATTGTCGCATATATAAGATAAATTATAAGGAACTGTGGCTCCTTATACATATCAAGAAAATAATCAGCTTCATAATAAGGCTCCATATTTACAAGTCTTGAGAAGAAATACATCATCATGTATGTCAGTGGAGGATACGCTTTCTCCTGCAAGCCCAGATAAGCAGTATTATGATAAACATCTCTTCCTGAAGAATATCCAACAACATTGGTTGTATCAGCAAAGAAATCATTGCATTTCAGGAAAAATATCGAAAACTGCCTTCAACCTTCTCCCTCTATAAATATACCGAACAACCATACAAAAAATGAAGCTATAACTGCTACTATAAATATTATTTCGAAACTCTTTCTCGATCTAAAAAACTCTCTGACCTTCATAATCTCTCCATCAATTATTTTTCGTCGAAATTCAGTCTCTCTTCTTCAACAACCAATGGTCTGTTCATCAATCTCTTATTCATACTGAGAATATATTCTCCCATAAGTCCGATGAATATAAGCTGTAACGCACCAAGGAAGCACACCAAAATAATAAGCGGTGCCATCCCTGCTGCAAATCTGTCCCAGTATATAAGCTTTAATATAAGATATACAATAGCAACAATCACACTTATAAAGCCAACTCCTGCACCAACAAATGTTGCAAGTCTTAAACCAATCTTAGTATATGATGTAAAGCTTAACATAGCTGCATCATACAGTGTAAAGAAGTTATTGTGTGTCTTTCCTGCTCTTCTCTGAGCCTGTGTATATTCTATCTCTGTCTTCTTAAAACCTAACTCTCCAACAATTCCTCTTATAAAAGGAATTGGATCTTTCAAATCTCTTAATACCTGTACAAACGACTTGTCATAAAGTCCGAAACCTGTAAAATGTTCTATCTGTTCAACAGATGACATCTTCTTGATAAGCTTGTAATAGCATGTTCTTAAGAAATACATTATAGGATTTTCTTTACTTGATGACTTTACTGCACAGACAATCTTGTAACCCTCTTCCCACTTTGCAACAAGTCTTGGAATAACATCAATAGGATCCTGAAAATCTGCACACACTGGAATAGTACAATCGCCTGTTGTCTGTAATATTCCATAATATGGTGAATTGAACTGTCCGAAATTCTTAGCATTAAATATTGCCTTAATCTTAGGATTGTTCTCACATAATCTTCTAAGTCTTACCCTTGTTGTATCTGTCGAATCATTATCTATAAAAAGTATCTCATAATCGTACTGTGGAAGATTCTTTGCAAACATGGCAATAATCGCCTCACTTAACGGTTCTACATTTTCCTCTTCATTATAACAAGGAACCATTATACTTATCTTCTTCATAGCATCTCCTTCTTGCACCATTCAACTGTTTCTGCAATTCCCTCAGAAAACTTATAATCTGGTGCAAACCCTGTATCTTTAACTAAATCCTGTATATCTGCACACAGGTACATAACCTGTCGCGGACCATAGGCAACTTCACCAAAACCAATCTCTGCTTCCGGATTAACTGCATCTCTTATATCTTCGATATATTCCTTAAGCAGTCTTGCCTCTCCTCCACCAATACAGTAAACCTTGCCATTAATACCTTTTTCTCCTAATAAATAAAATGCCTTCCCCGCGTCCTTGGAGTACAGATAATCCCACATCTGCTCTCCCTTTGTACATGATGGCTTCTCTCCTCTTAACAGCTTTCCTATTGTAGACATAACCATCGTAGCACTTCCGTCATATGGACCATACACGCTTAATATTCTTGTCCATATATGTCTGATTCCCAGCTTTTCACACTGGACTCTTGTCATCTGTCCGGCACACAGCTTTGCCATTCCATAGCCATTCTCTGGAAATACAGGAACCTCTGCATTAAGCTTTCCTTCAACTCTTCCATATTCAGCCTGTGAACCGGCGCCTATGAATACACTACACTCAAGCGCAGCTGCTGCATTAACAGCATCCAGTGCATACTTTACATTCATATTCTGTATATACATGTCATTGCGGCAGTCACCAAATGTTCCATCCCACCCAAAATGATAGAACACATCCGGCTTAATCCCTGTCGCCTGCACAAGCTCAGGCAGTTTTTCCAGTTCACTAAGGTCACATTCAACTTTTTTAATCATATCTGATTCTTTTATTCTGTATGCGCGCTTTGAGCCTTTTCTCACAACCGCTATAACCTTAACATTATTCTTCATAAGAGCGTCTATAAGACCTAATCCTACTGCTCCTGTACATCCTGTTACAACTGCCGCCTGCATTGTGCCTCCTGTTATCTTTATTACTCTTCATCCATTAACGGAATAAACATCTGTTTCTTTAATTCTTCTCTTGGAAGGAACGGTGCAAGATCCTCCAATGGAGGGCTTACAAGTGTACCATCCTCTAATCTCTTAGTACTGCTCTTAGGTTCCCATACCTGCTTAGTATCTGTAAATATCTCACAGAATACAGGTCCGTCTTCCTTTAATACCTCATCTACAGTCTTCTTCATCTCTTCATTAGACGAAGCACTGTAATACTTATATCCAAAAGCCTCTGCAATCTTCTTAAATTCAGGGAATGAGAGGTCTCCTGATTCGGGTCCAATTCCAATCTTGCAATGCTCCTTAAACAGATTATTCTGTGTAAGTCTTATTGAATGATATCCGTTATTATTGATAAGGAATATCTTGATTGGAAGCTTATTAGTAAGTATTGTCTGTAATTCCTGAAGGTTCATCATTATACTTCCGTCACCCTCAAGACATATTGTATTTCTTCTTCCACCACCGATACATGTTCCAATCGCAGCAGGGAGTCCATATCCCATGCTTGCTATAGCACTGTTATTAGCCATACGGCTTCCCTTCTGGATTACATATGCCTGATTACCTACAACACAACATGCACCGTTAGATACTGCTGTGAGACTGTTCTCTGGAAGTCTGCTGCTTAAATATCTTACAAATGCGTATACATTTGCAGTGCTTCCATTCTCCTCCCACTGTCTTGGCTGTACTGCCGGATATTCCTTCTTCCATCTCTGTGTTGTTGCAAGCCACTCCCCGCCTGCTGATACAGGGGCGATATCTGTTGCCTGCTTATCAAGCTTTGTGAGGAAATCCTTCGCGTCTGCCCATACCGGCATCTCAACATGGATAGTTGGCTTCTTTAATTCCGCCTTATCAACATCAACCATTATGACCTCTGCTGCTCTTGCCCATGTCTTCCAGTTATAGCCTGTCTGTCTTATAGATATTCTTGTACCTACAGCAAGTATTAAATCGGCATTCTGAATAGCCCAGTTACCCGGTCTGTCACCCATATTACCTGCTCTTCCACAATACAGAGGATTATCGTCTTCTATTAAATCTACTGCATTCCAGTATGTAACAATAGGTATATTAAGCTTCTTGGCAACTGACCTGAACACATCATAAGCACCCGAAAGTCTTATTCCATAACCAGCATGGAATACCGGTCTTTTGGCATTCTTAATCTTCTCAAGGACAGTCTTAACAACATCTTCACTTACCTGTGGTGGAAGCTTTGCATCGTCCTCTGCCGGATCATATCCTTCAAGCTCATCAGTCTCAATATATCCACCCTGAAAATTAACCGGGATATCAATCCATACTGGTCCCGGTCTTCCTGTTGTTGCAAGATGCCATGCTTTTTCAAGTGCATAACGGATATTCTTAGGATCTTCTATCATAGTTGCATACTTTGTCATATTAGACACTGACTTAACTATGTCATATTCCTGGTCTCCCATTGCACGGAGTGGTGTCTCTGTATACTGAAGTGCATATCTCGAAGTTGTATCATAACGAACCTGTCCACTTATAATAAACATAGGAATGGAATCAAGCCATCCGCCTACTACACCTGTAAGCGCATTAGTTCCTCCCGGACCTGTTGTAACACATACTGCTGCAATTCTGTTATCAATTCTTGCATATGCTTCGGCAGCTATTGCACACGCCTGCTCATGATGATTGTATGTTACCTTAAGATTCTCATTATGTCCCAATGCATCATTAAGATGCATTGCTCCTCCACCTACTACAGAAAATACATCTGTAACGCCATGTTCCACAAGGAAATTAGCAACATAATCTGCCAAACGAATTTTCATAAACTGCCCTCCACATATACCGTTTAATTATCTTTAATTACTGATTAACTGCTTCCTTAATAGTCTTAGCCATATAATCAATCATTTCATCTGTCATTCCAGGATATACTCCTACCCAGAATGTATCTCTCATAATTCTGTCTGTTGTATCAAGTCCGCCTACTACTCTGTAGCCTTCTCCTGTTGCTCTCATCTCATCAAAGCATGGATGCTTTATAAGATTTCCTGCAAAAAGATTTCTTGTCTGTACTCCATGGCTCTCTACATACTCAACTACTGCCTTTCTGTCAATTCCTTCCTTTACTGTTATAAGGAATCCGAACCAGCTTGGTCTTGAGTTCTCACATGGTACAGGAAGAATTACCTTATCTTCTATATCTGCAAGCGCTGCTCTTAATCTGTCAAAGTTATGTCTTCTTCTCTCAACGAATGATGGGAACTTCTCAAGCTGAGCACAGCCTACTGCTGCCTGCATATCTGTTGCCTTAAGATTATATCCAAAATGTGAATATACATACTTATGGTCATATCCTAATGGAAGTTCTCCATACTGCTTGTCAAATCTGTGTCCGCAGAGATTGTCTCTTCCTGATGGGCATACACAGTCACGTCCCCAGTCTCTGAATGAACGGATACACTTATTAAGAAGTGCATTATTAGTATATACTGCTCCGCCTTCACCCATTGTCATATGATGTGGAGGGTAGAAGCTGCTTGTTCCGATATCTCCGATAGTTCCTGTGAACTTCTCTTCTCCATTGATTGTGTACTTAGAGCCAAGTGCATCACAATTATCCTCTACAAGCCAGAGATTGTGCTTGTCACAAAATGCCTTGACTGCTGAAAGATCAAATGGATTGCCAAGTGTATGTGCAATCATAACAGCCTTAGTCTTGTCAGAAAGTGCATCCTCAAGCTTTGTAACATCAATATTGTACTGTGGAATAGTAACATCAACAAATACAGGTACTGCACCATACTGGATAGCTGGTGTTATTGTTGTAGGGAAACCTGCTGCAACTGTAATAATCTCATCCCCTCTCTTGATTCTTCTGTCTCCAAGAAGTGGTGATGTAAGTGCCATAAATGCGTTAAGGTTGGCTGATGAACCAGAATTTACTACTGATACATACTTAACTCCAAGGTATTCGCCGAGCTTCTTCTCGAATTCATCTGTGTAACGGCCTGCTGTAAGCCAGAATTCAAGCGCTGAATCAACAAGATTCATCATTTCCTTGCTGTCATATACTCTGCTTGCATATGAAATTCTGTCGCCTTCCTTATACTGCTTCTGATTATGGTATTTCTTGCAGTATTCATCTACAATACCAAGAATCTCCTGTCTTGCTTCTAATTCATTCTTATTGTCAAACATATCATATCCTCTTTCTTGCTTTTATTAACTTTGCCCTACACTGCAAAGAATTCTTCAATCTCTTTATCCATACATGCAACAACATCTCCGCCTACTGCATATACCTTTGACCATTCAACGCTCTTCTCTATCGCTGTATCAAAGTTCCATCTAGGCTTCCATCCAAATGTTGTCTTTAACTTTGAACAGTCTAACTTTAAGAAGTTAGCTTCATGAGGTCCTCCGTCATACTTATTAATCCATGAAAGACCTTCTCCCCACTTGTTACAGAATGTATCTACAAGTGTTCCTGTTGTTATGCAGTCACTTTCATCCGGTCCTACATTATAGAAACCTGCATACTTCTTATCACTGTACTGTTCTTTCGCAATCATAAGGTATGCTGCAAGCGGTTCAAGTACATGCTGGTATGGTCTTGTTGAATGTGGATTACGTACAATTATATCTTCCTTCTTAACTGCCGCCCTTACACAGTCAGGAACTATTCTGTCATTAGCAAAGTCTCCTCCACCTATAACATTACCGGCTCTTGCTGTTGAAACTGCAACTTCCATATCATTGAAAAATGAATTGATATAACTGTGTGTTACAAGCTCTGAACATGACTTGCTGTTAGAGTATGGGTCATATCCGTCAAGAGGCTCGTTCTCTCTGTATCCCCATGCCCACTCATTATTATGGTAAACCTTATCTGTTGTTACATTTAAAAATGACTTCACACATGGGTTAAGTCTTACACACTCACAGATATTAACCGTTCCCATAACATTTGTCTCATAAGTATATACAGGATTCTTGTATGAATCCCTTACGATAGGCTGTGCTGCCAGATGAAGCACTATCTCAGGCTGTGTCTCCTCAAATACCTTCTTAAGATGTTCAAGGTCTCTGATATCACCTATTACAGAATTCATCTTATTCTCTACATCTGCCATTGAGAAAAGATTAGGCTCTGTAGGTGGAACAAGTGAATATCCTGTCACTTCAGCTCCTGCTTTTACAAGGATTCTGCAAAGCCATGAACCTTTAAATCCTGTATGTCCTGTAACAAGGACTTTTTTCCCTTTATAAAAACTTAAATCCATTATAATCCTCCCGGTTTAGTCCCATTTCTTCCAAGGAGCAGTTCCCGTTGCAAGATACTTCTCAAGCATATCCATCTCTCTCTTAGTATCCATGCACTGCCAGAAGCCCTTATGCATATAGGACATTAACTGACCTTCCTTTGCAAGTCTTTCAAGTGGTTCTCTCTCAAATACAGTGTCATCACCATCTATATAATCAAATATCTCAGGATTAAGCACCATATAGCCTGCATTGATAGGTGCACCGTCTGTATGGCTCTTCTCTCTGAACGACTTGACAGCATTATCTCCTCCGATATCAAGCACACCCTTCTGCTGTTCAAGCATTACAGCTGTAAGTGTTGCAATTTTGCCATGCTCCTTATGGAATTCAACAAGCTTATTCATGTCTACATCACAGACACCGTCTCCATATGTCATAAGGAATGGCTCATCACCAACATATTTCTGTACACGCTTGATTCTTCCACCTGTCATTGTATTAAGGCCTGTATCTACAACAGTAACTTTCCATGGCTCACAATGCTGCTCATGAATTATCATGTCATTGCCACCCTTAGTAAAATCAAAAGTAATATCACTGTTGTGAAGGAAATAATCAGCAAACCATTCTTTAATTACATACTGCTTGTACCCTGCACAGATAATGAACTCATTAAATCCATAATAAGAATACTCTTTCATAATATGCCATAATATTGGCTTTCCACCTATTTCAATCATAGGCTTTGGCTTATACTGGCTCTCTTCACTTATTCTTGTTCCAAATCCCCCGGCTAGTAATACTACTTTCATTCCATTCCTCCAATAATGATTAATTCTGTTCTTTTCTCCAGTGCTCCAGTGTCTCTCTAAGAGTCTGCTCAAGTGGAATAAGAGGCTCCCAGCCTACTTCCTTCTTAATCTTGCTTATATCCGGTTCAATAATCGGTACATCTACCGGTCTTAATTTTGCAGGATCCACCTTTACCTCTATATCTTTGTCTGACATCGCTATAATTTTATTTAATATATCCTGTATAGCAATAGCATGTCCTGTTCCAACATTGTAAGTTTCTCCGCGTTTACCACCAGCAACAAGCTTTGCATACGCTTTAACTACATCCCTTACATCCGTGAAATCACGCTTTGCGCTCAGATTTCCAACATTAATAACCGGCTCCTGTTTACCCTTTTCAATATCGGCAACCTGTTTACAGAAATCTGCAACTACAAACATAGGTGTCTGGTTAGGTCCAATATGATTAAACGCCCTTACCATCATTATATCAAGACCGTATGCATCAGAATATATTCTTCCAAGCATATTCTGACATGACTTGGTTGCAGCATATATATTCCCCGGTCTTACAACATTATCTTCTATGATTGGACATTCATCTTTCTTAATATGTCCATATTCTTCACCAGAACCTATTAAAAGCACCCTTGGTTTTTTTTCCACAAGTCTTATTGCCTCTAACAGATTAATGGATCCTTTTATATTAACATCAACTGTAAGTGTAGGATTTTTCCACGAATATGCTACAGATGACTGTGCTGCAAGATGAAAAAGATAATCTGCCTTTTCTTCCTCAAGCAAAGTTCTTATCTGTTCCATGTCAAGAATATCCAGATTTCGTACAGTTGCATTATCCATTGTGAGTGATTCTTTAACTGTCTTTGTTACAGTTACTTTATACCCCAGATCGTCCGTCAGGTGTCTTACCAGATATGGACCTACAAATCCACCTCCGCCAATTACTAACGCCTTCATATATTACCTCTTTCCGTTATATCAAACATTGTCAGGACAGAATATCTGCCCTGACAAGTTAAATTACGTTTATTATTTTGTTGAAACTTCTTTCTCAACTAATGCAAGATCATTCTTTACCATTCTCTCTACTAACTCCTGGAATGATATTTCTCTCTTCCATCCAAGCTTCTTCTCTGCTTTAGCAGGATTACCAATAAGAAGTTCAACCTCTGCCGGTCTGAAGAATTTAGGGTTTACTGAAACAACAACCTTTCCGGTTGCCTTGTCTCTTCCTACCTCATTAACTCCTTCTCCCTCGAATTCAACTTCGATTCCAGCAGCCGCAAATGCTGTCTTTGCAAACTCTCTTACTGTTCTTGTCTCATTTGTTGCTATTACATAATCATCTGGTTCCTCCTGCTGAAGAAGAAGCCACATTGCTCTTACATAATCCTTTGAATGTCCCCAGTCTCTTTTTGCATCAAGATTTCCAAGCTCTACATGATCCTGAAGTCCTAACTTTATTCTTGCTACTGAATTAGTTATCTTTCTTGTAACGAACTCTTTTCCTCTTCTCTCTGATTCATGATTAAAAAGGATTCCTGAGCAGGCATACATATTATAACTTTCTCTATAATTTCTTGTAATCCAGTGTCCATAAAGCTTTGCTACACCATATGGGCTTCTTGGATAAAATGGTGTATCCTCTGTCTGTGGTATTGCCTGTACCTTACCAAACATTTCTGATGTTGATGCCTGATAGAATCTGCACTCCGGCTTTACAATTCTTATTGCTTCAAGCATATTTGTTACACCAATAGCATCTATATCTGCTGTTGTACATGGTGTATCCCATGATGTTGCAACAAATGACTGTGCTGCAAGGTTATATACCTCATCAGCCTGTGAAATTTTCATTGCAGATATAAGAGATACTATATCCTGCATATCTGCATAGATGAAATGTATCTTGTCCTTAATATGGTCAACATTACCATAATCTACAACACTCTTTCTTCTCATAAGACCATATACATTATAGCCTTTTTCAAGAAGAAGCTCAGCTAAATATGAACCATCCTGACCTGTTATTCCTGTGATTAACGCATTCTTCATAATCAATCTCCAATCCAATCTATTATAAATACTGTGTCTTGCCCTCTTCTCTTAATTTGGCAAGTACTTTCTTGATTTCTCCTGCATTTTCCTTTGTTGAAATAAGTGTTGCATCTTTTGTATCAACAACTATCATATCTCTTAATCCAACTGTTGCAATAAGCTTTTCTGCTCCCTCTATAACACAGTTCTGTGTATTAACTGTAACAACATTGCCATTGACAACATTGCCATTGTCATCGTTTTCTTTAATACGTCCAACTGCAAGCCATGAACCTACATCATCCCAGCCAAAATTACCAGCTAATGTATAGATATCTGAAGCCTTCTCCATGATACCATAATCTACTGACTGTGACTCAAGTCCAGGGAACTCTGCCTGAAGAACTGTATCTTCGTCAGGTGTTCCGACAGCCGCCTTAATCTTCATAAGACCATCAAATGTTGATGGCATAAACTTATTAAAGCATTCAAGTATTGTAGAAACCTTCCATACAAACATTCCTGAATTCCAAAGATATGAACCGTCTGCAAGATATGACTTAGCTGTATCTAAATCCGGCTTCTCGACGAATTTCTCTACAGAATATGCAACGCCATCGCAATTATTCTTATTGTACTTGATATAACCATATCCTGTTTCTGGATAATTAGGTGTTATACCAACTGTTACAAGGTTACTTCCCTTTTCTGCAACCTCACATGCATTAACAAATGTATCCTTAAATATATCATTACTCTTAATAAGATGGTCTGATGGCAATACTATCATAACTGCATCATCATATTTAGCTGCTACATGAACTGCCCCCAGTCCTATACATGGTGCTGTATTTCTTCCTATAGGCTCACAAAGAATATTCTCTTCTGGAATACCTGGAAGCTGCTGCTTTACAAGTTCTCTGTAATTAGCATTAGTTGCTATATATACATCCTCTATATCAACTAATGGACTTATTCTCTCTACTGTCAACTGAATCATTGTCTTACCATCATCGGTTAATGACAAAAACTGCTTTGGAAGATTAACCCTGCTTCTAGGCCAGAATCTTTCTCCTTTTCCACCTGCCATAATTAATGCTGTTTTTTTCATGATATACCTCGATTCTTAAGAAAATATCGTAGTGGTAAAGTTTGCAAAAATGCACACTTTCACACTTATACATGTTGTTGAATTATATCCTTATTATATACTTTTGTCAATATTTTACCAGTCCATAATTACGCTAACACTCCTCGATTTTCTGCCTTTTCTGACGAAAAAAGCCAGATACACTTCTGCATCTGACTTTATAATTAATTATCTGCCAAAAGGCTTTTTCTCTGCTTGATATAGAATATAACTCCAAGAACCACCCATACTATAAGAAGTATATATGATTCCTTGCCAAAATGTACTCCCTTAAGCCCCGGAATAGGGATAAGCTGGAGAACCATGAATGCTATTGAAAATACAAGTCCTACAACAGCCATTATTTTAAGGAATGGCGTACCATCCTTATCTTTTTTAATAGTTACAAGTGTACATGCACATGTACAGAAATATCCGATTGAAGCACCAATTGCTGACATATCAACAAACCATCCACATGTGTATGCTGCTGTTTTACCAAAACACGCCTTTGTAAATGTAAATTCTCCGCCCGCCTTTGGAAACTTAGGAACCATATATGCATAACTGAATGCAATTATTATCATAACAAGTGCGCCAAGCACCATTGCAATTGCTGTTCCCGCAACACCTGAATTCGGAAGGAATTTCTTTCCCGGATTAATAAAAGACCCCCATCCAACTACGCAGCCAAACGCCAGCGCCCATACATGCATCGGACTTAACTGTCTTTTTAACTCCTCTGACTTTACTTCATTATTACTAATGCTTAATATAACCTTTCTGTGTTCATTTGCATACGCAAGCATACATTATGTTGAACAAAAACACCAGTACTTTTTACATATAATTTACATCTTTATTTTTGTTGTATATTATACTTCTTCATAATATCATCAAATTCATCATAATGAACAAATATAAATTTCCCTAAATCTGTAGCTTTTGCATCTGCCGGAATTATAAGCAGCGACCACAGCTGTTCACTCGCAGCCGGGTCATCAGGATATACATCCGCAACTAAATCATTAGGTGCAACATGGAATCTTACAACATCTTTATCTCCAACCTGATATACATCTTCCCCATAAGCCGATGCATCTTCAAGGCATGAAGAAGCTATTGTCGCATTTAAGTTAGTAAATGTAATCTTAGAATTATCTACTGCCAGTTCATCCTGATGAACATTTTTATTCTTAACAAGAACTGCTGGATTCTGATATAAATTTACACCACCATGATCTGCTGTTATGATAATAGTAGTATTGTCATACAGTCCTTTAGCTTTAAGTTCCTCAATATATTCTGAAATAATCTTGAATGAACCTCTTATCTGACTGTCAACTCCAACTGAATTTTCTTCTACACGCTCAGCATTCTCATTCATAACATAAGGACCATGTGCTCCATTAAGATGATACATAACAAATGTATTCTTCTTATCCTGAGCTGTTATTCCGTTGTTCTTGTAATCTTCATAGAACTGTACATCATCCATTTTATACATATTAGATGAGTTGTCCTTAATAGCAACATAATTACTAAAATCTCCTGTATATAACCAGAAATGCTGCTTTAAAAACTGTGGCATCGCATAAAATGACACCAGCTTGTACAGGCATCCATAGAAACCTCTGTTTGAAGTAACAACATATTCCTGCTCAAATTTAAGATTATCAACATTTTCCTTATCACAGTAATCAAGATAAAAATACTCTGTATATAGCTTTACCTGATAATTCTCATCCTGAAGATCTTTAAACAATGTTGAACTTTCATATGCTTCCTTATAGAAATCGCTTGTTTCCTGTTTTGCATTATAATCAATTTTACCAGTAAGAATTGTAGGAATTCCCAATACTGTTGGAGAACCACCCGCAACAGCATCTTTGAAATATGTAAAATCCTTCAGTTCATCTTTATATTCATCAACTGAAAGTGCCATATCCTCAAACCAGCTTGCATCAAGTGTATCGACAACGAACATAACTGTGTTCTCTTTAGACGACAACTCAAACTCACCATTCTTGGTTACTGCAAAGTCATTAACAATTGTCTTGTGTGTTGTCATTATCATAACAACTAAAGATACAAGCTGCATTGCAGTTAATAACATGCTTCCCCATCTTGCAATGAGTTCCATTACATTTTTCTTAAATATGTAAATAACCTGTGGCGCAACAAAACATATTATCCATGCCACTATACTGATTATTCCATTAACCCTATATGCTGACCAGTTTATCTGATTACCATTAAGTGACTTAAATGCCGGATTAAGAAAATTACCCTGTACATAAAATCCCAGGCCCAGACTCAATACAAGTAATACATATGAATCAAAGATTCTCTGCTTAAACATCAATGCACCAACTATATATATAGCGAGCAGCATTATCGCAGCAAGTATAAGAATCACCGGTACAATTTCCCCGAAATCTACTGAAAACTCATCAATATTGCTCAAATATAATGAACTCGGCATATACACTGCAAATGTAAAAACAAGAAACAGTGATACAGGAAGGAGTTTTAATATTCTCTTTTTAAACATCTTTTCTCTCCTGCCTGTTCTATTTGTCTTCAGTAGAAGCCTTGTTTACCACGATGTCATCGCTCTCTACTTCTTTATTTCTATTCTCATCAATACCAAGCTTTTCGTTAACCTTCTTCTTAGCCTTTCTCCAATAGATACCTACAGCAGCACCAACTGCAATTACAACACCTGCAATAGCCTGAATAGCATAAGTCATAACTGATGGATCAATATAACCACCTACCATAATTGAATTAAACATTTTAAATCCTCCTGCTTTAATTATTTTTCTTTTCTTGTATTTTTTTAATAACTTCGCCTATTATGTATTCTGCACCAACCTCTGCACTATGACCGAGGTTATATACATACTCATTAACAAATTTTTCAATTCTGTCTTTGTATTTATCAGCGTTATTGAGCATTTCCTCTACAACTTCCGGAACCTTGTCCATCTCATCAGGTTTTAATGTAGCGCCAATACTCTCTCTCATCCATATGTTGATAGGTTCGACATCTATCTTCTTATATTCCGGATTCATAACCTTCATAGGTGTATCAATAAATAATACCGGTTTACATGTTGTATAAGCATATTCATATGCTATACCCGACCAGTCTGTAATCATCATATCAGCCTCGAACACCGTACTGTTAGATGAAAAATCTGTCTGAATTTCAATATCTTCATCAGAGGCAAATCTCTGCTTTAATTCTTCCATTCTCTCCGGCATATGTCTTACATGCTGTGGATGAGGTCTTACAGTAACCTTATATCCATGCCCTTTAAGATTATCAAGAAGCGCATCCAGACAGCTGTCCACAATATTATCTTTCTGCCATGATGGCGCAATAAGAATTGATTTCTTATCTGACGGCTTCTTTTCCATCTTTTTGTAATCTTCAATCATGGAATCAAGGAGGCTGTATCCCCATTCAACAATTGTTTTCTTAGGCAGTCCATATACTTCCTCTGTCTTTTCAATTTCCTCTTTATGATGTTTTCCTGTGCATAAAACCGCATCAAAATGATCCATTGAACCTTTTCTCATTGTCATGTTAAGACTATCCATGCAATGTGGTATATAGACATATTCAACATCTTTCCTTATGTAGCTTCTCTTAATATGATAATTTTCAAGGTCCGGCATTGTCATTACAACAACATCCGCATCAAGCTTCATCATAAGCGTTATAAGTTTCTTTTCACCTATATAATAAGCCTTTATCTGGTCATTCTTTTCTGCAAGTTCAAATATAGTATCCTCTGGATCACTTGTTATGTAATGAATAACAATATTAGTATTTTTAAGAATATACTCTATAATTCCCTGATAATACTTATAAAATCCCTTATTTTCTGAATAGAAAACAAGATGTTTATTTACTATTGAGAAAAATCTCTTATAATCAGCCCTCTCTTTTTTTGCATATGGATTTTTCTGGAAAAGCTTTCTCTTTGCTGTACTTCCACCTATTCCCTCTAATGCCGCAAGTTCCTGTTTGCTGGCTTCAAGATCTTCATAATCAACATAGTTCTTAGGATTAATAGCCCAATTTAAAAGATAAAGCTGAAGTATTGCAAATAAATTACTTGCTACCCAGTATAATGCCACACCTGCTGGAACAAACCATCCAAGATATAATGAAAGTCCAACAGATAAAATCATCATTCCATACTTGTTAAGCTTTGACTGTTCAGCCTGCAAAACATTGCTTGCATTCTGTGCAACGCATAATAACCATGCTGAAATTCCTGCAATAACAGGAACTATAATATCTATTCCACCTACTTCCGATGGCACCCAGCTTAAATTAATTCCCAGAAAACTCATTTTAAGATTCTTTATTGAATCAAGAGTTGCTGCAATATCAACATTAGTAAACTGTGACTGCAAGGCAAGGAACTGTCCTTCATAAGTTCCATTTTTTATGCTTTCTACAACGGCAAGCTGAATTGAAGAAGACTCCGGGTCTGCACCCGTAGCTGCTATAATCAGACCATTAAAAGCATTTATTAAATCCTTTGGCAGATGTAACAGATAATCCAAAGGATGATATATAACTGCCACAAGTCCAAGTAAAAGTATAATCTGTATCGCCAGTGGTATGAGTGATGCAAGCGGATTATATTTTTCTTTCTTAAACAGCTTAGACTGTTCATCTGCTATTGCATCCTTGTCTCCAAAATGTCTTGTCTTTATACGGTTAATTTCAGGCTGCATCTTTACCATTTTAATTGAATTCTTCTGAACCCATATTGAAACTGGCAAAAGAACTATTTTGCTTATGAGTGTGAATAAAATAATAGCTATTCCATAATTACTTATCAGCTTATAGCAAAATGCCATTACATACCCTAGTGCGCTTGAAAGAATATTCATGATTTCCCCCTTATATTTATTTAATAAGCAATATGATATTGTACCACACACCTATTTTATCGTAAAGCATTTTATTTTTTCAGTGTAAGTTCATAGTAATATATCCCACCCTGGAATGTTGATGCTGTCTTTCTTTCTGATACATCATAGAAACGTCTTAACTGTTCTACCGCACTATCCATGTCAACATCTATATCAACAAAGTAAGTACACACCACAAACACTGCCTTATCCTTTAACTCTTTAGTTTCTGTATCTCCTGGTTTTTTCTTCTCAAACCATTCAAGCCTGTAATAATCTTTCATCTGTTCCGTATTATCATTTTCATAGAAAACTCTCTTTTTCTTCTGTCTGTCCCAGTTAAGATAATACAAAGGAACATTTCCACAGATAAATACTCCGCCATCATTATACAGAATAATATCAGTTGTATCCGGGTCGTAATCTGTTTCTTTTAATAAATTATCCATAGAATCATCATAACAATGATACTGGGTATTATGTATGAGTGATTCTCCATAAGTTGTAGTTTCAAGTACTCTTGTCATAAGCAGCGTATCCATTGTAACGCCATCAGCCTTCTTAAACACAAGCCTTGATAAAGGATCTATTGTTATAAAACATTCAAGTGCAAGAATTACTATCCATGCACATAACAGTATTCTTCCGCATAAAGTTCTTCGCTTTAAATTCTGTGTTTTTCCTGTAATTTCAGCTTTATTAAGATATACGTCTTTTGCTTTTTCAATTACATAAACAGCCAAAATATATATAATAACATCACTTATTATGTTATATCTTGAACATGTACCTGTAATATACAGATATGAAAATGCTGAATGTGTAATCCATGCACCAGCAAGTGTACATATCGCAAACATTTTTTCTTTGCAGATATCCTTTAAATATTTTCTGTTAATTACAATATATATAGTTCCTGCAACAATAACAGCTATAACTATCCAGTTAAAATTAAGGATAAACTGCTGTTTGAATTTCATAAGCATAAAAGATGGATTGAATCCCAGACACTCAGAACCATTATTGTTCCATTTAAACAATCCACCTGCTTCCTGCTCGCCTGTTGCAACCCAGTTATTTCCATATCTTCTGAAATATCCCCACTGGATAAGTGCTGCTGCCAGTGTCATATACAGCTTTGCATCTGTAAATATCTTTTTCAGGCATTTTTTCTTATCGACAAGAATATGTCTTACAATCTGTCCAAGTGCTATACCGGCTACAATAACAAGACCATTCTCTTTTGTCTGAAAACAATAAATGCTTAATATTCCAACAAGCAGTGGCTTATCATACATATAGCAGCACACTATCATAATGACAATCATTGCCATTGTATAATCAAGATTCAGATGAGTTGTAAATGTATATACAAGCGGTGCTCCTGATACAAGAAGCGTATACACTGCACACATATTTTTTGATGCATTTGTTATCTTAATAATAATCTTATATACGCACCACATTGCAACAGCCGTGATTATAAGGTTAATTACAGACACACCTATAATCTGTCTTGGGAATATAAATTCTCCAATCATATACAGAAGGCAGAAAAATGATGCCGAATGACCACACAATCCATAATCCGAGAAAAATTCCTCGAATGTTGAATATGAAAAATTATCAAGCGTGAGCCCCATTCTGTAGTAATATTCTCCCGCGTCCCATCTCTGTAAAAGATTTATAAACGGCAGCCTTGTAAGAATAATTACAACAAGAACTATAAGCATCACTTTATTTTCTTTTATAAAATCCATAATGGCATGCCCATTAAACGACCGGATAACACCGCATAATGAGACTAACAGTGCCAGTACATACACAGCTGAACCCGCTATAAGAATTGCTGTAAACCGTGATGAATAATCCACCATGTTTCCATTTAATGTTACAGACAACACTGTAAAAAGGAATATTGGAAGCATTCCTATAACAAACTGGTTCACAAGACTTTTTAGTCTTTGCTTAATATCCATATACACTCTCCATATATCTATATTTTTCTACATCCAACTATCATTATCATAAGTATTTTAATAAGGTTTACAATAACCAGCGCAATAGCCATTCCCCAGAGATTCCACACCATAGTCATAGGAATTGCTATTATAACAAATGCAATTAAGAATACTATATTTATAACCAGCTGATATTTCTCATCTGTAAATCTGAGCAGTATTACTGTAAGCGTATTTGCAATAAAGTAAAATACCTGTCCCAGGTTCGCAAACCACAAATATGGTTTAACCATATCGAATATATCAGCATACATGATTCTGACAAATATATATGAAACTCCGTAACATACAACATTTATTAATATACTGCCTGCTATACTGCCCAGACACAACTTAACAAATGTGCTCTTTTTAATTGTTCCATCATACTTTGCCAGATGTCCTATTACGACACCATTAAGCGGTACTGATACAAGCGAAATCATCTTTCCTACAAGTGTAGCCGCATAGAAAATTGTAACAGCTACACCGCCTGAAATAGCCTGAAGTATTAATCTGTCCGCATTAAGTATTACTGCTGCAATAAGCTCTGTGCCTGATAAAAGCATAAGGGAACGCATATTTTCTTTGAAAAATTCACTTCGTTTAAACTTTTTACCCTTATATATTCCGCCTACTGCCATTACAAAAAAGACAGCAAGGCATTCGCCGCACAGCATTGCTATTATCCATGAGTGCGTAACATAAAACAAAGCTATTCCGGCAAGATATCCTATTGATATCAAAAGATAAAATAAAAAATACCTCTTATAATTAAGATTAAGCCTGAATTCAACATCTGAATAATATCTAAGCACTGTGAATATCATAAGTGCCAGATATCCTATCCATACAATTACACTGAATTGTTTCAGCCATAAAAGACCGGCTGCAGAAACCAGTACTGAAAGCACCGCTATCATACATAAGAAAATATTGTAATCTCCATTGCTGTCATGTTCTTTCATGCTGGTAACCATTCTTGAATAGTTAGCTGCCGTTCCGAAAGTTGAACCCATAATTGCAACAAGTGATATCAGTGTAAGAACTACACCAAACTGGTCTGCTCCCAGCTGTCTGTTAAAAAATGGATACAGAACCAGCTGGATAACACCATTCATCACAATAAGCCCCATCATGCTGTACATGAAATCTCCTGTAAGGCTTTTTAATTTATCTGGTATTTTCATATTAATCTCCTATTCATTATCTGGAATGATATGATAAGGCTGTCTTTCTTCCTCTGGTGGAAGCTGCATATAGTCTCCATAACAGGCTCTTAACACGCTGTCATAATCCCTAGGACATTCAAAATAATCTTCTCCCACTTTAAGCGGAACTGTCCCGTCATACCATTCTTTTTTAACCCACTTTTTAAGTTCGGGCATAGGATAATTACTGTAGAAATAATGCTGTGTGCCATCCTTTACAGACTGGCTCACTCTATCATATTTCTCTCTGAGCTTATCAAGAGACTTATATTTTCCGATAGCTGCAAAAAATCTTACGCCACATCCTGTTATAGTTCCAAACTCTGAATAGTCTATACTGTCTCTGTGTCCCATGCACTGTCCATATATAAATGTAAGTCTCATACGCAGAATAGTCTGCTTAAACTTTGAATCATATGCATTATCCAGTATAAAACAGTCCAGAACTAATTTATCCTTATACTTTTCAGGTACATGCTCTTTTACTTTGTCATAACTCTGCAGTGGAACAGAATCACCAAGATATACAAGCCTTGTAGGAAAATCAAAAAAGCTGCCTGGCACTAAATCTTTTACCTTAACCAGCTCAAAATCATCTCCCCACGCTTCCTTTGGTATTGCCAGTAATTTATTATACTGTTCTCTTGTAAATGCTATATCTATATCATCATCCCATGGAATAAAATCATGATGTCTTACCGCTCCAATAAGCGAACCTGAATCATAATAATAAGTTACTCCATATTCTTTACACACAGAATCCAGCTTTCTCATAAGAATCCTGTTTATCTCGTGTGCTTTCTCTAAATTTGTCATATCACTCTTTGCCCCTTTTGTGCATCACTCTTTTAGAATTTAAAAAAGCTTAAATTATTATTGTTACTTTCTAACGGTTTACTACCCGTAATAGCTTCTAATGTATTTTCAAGTTCTGTTAATTCTTCCTCTGTGTATGCCCTCCTTTCAACATATATTCCAGCAAATCCCTGTTCCTTGAGATAAGAAACCATATCTTCATATTTCATTTCAGAGACAGATTCATTCCATTCATCTTCCTCTCTGCCCTTTATTGAACCATAACTCCATTTCAGGGTATTTGAATGAAGGTATCCTATATACAAATGATAATCTGCCATATCATTTACCGGACCATCCTCCGGATACTTATGATATGGTAACTGATATATCATTGAACCAGGTGCTAATTCATCTTCTATCGCCTCGACAAATTCTTTATCGCTTGTGTACTCTGCTTCTATCGTATCATAAGCAGGTGTTACCAGTGCCGGGCATCCCTCCCATATACTAAATACGCAGATACAGCCAAATACTACAGTCATTCCATAAAGCAGAATGTTGTATTTAACTTTCTTTTCTTTTTTATTGTTAATACGTGCCTTTAATACATTTACCAGTTTGTCTGCAAGAAGTGCAACTGCAAGAATACATGCATACTCAATAAATATTGAAATTCTGTTATATCCTCTAAGCATCGGACTTATAAAGAATGAGAACATTGCGCCAATACCACCTATTGTTCCCATAAGCACCATTGTAATATTAAGCTCCGACAGATATCCAAGTCTCTTATTTAACGCACTGTCCTTCTTAGTAAACAGGCATATCATAAGTATAATGAATCCTATCATTCCAATTATTCCAAGATATGCTGTTGAATTTTCATTAACAAGAAATGCGTTTTCATTATATATATCTATATATTTATCATAGATTCCATGCCCATTTACCGGCATAAAAAGCTGTGATATCTTCATACCGTAAAGCTCAGCCTGCTCAAATCCGGCTCTGTCAATTGCAGCCGCATTGGTTCCATGAGTCATTGTATATATTTTACCTGGAAGAATACTCAATACAACAAAGAAACATACCATTACTGTTGCTATAACACCGCGCAGTCCTTCTTTAATCTTTCCGGTTTTTACAAGCTTTGAAACCGCAGTTACCATAAAAATAAAGCATGTAAAGAATGGATAATATGCTATACCGTTATTTGCTATTAAAAATGTGAATAATAACGCAACATAATTTATTTTTCTTTTAAAGAAATTCTTATCCGGTACTAATACATCGTCCCTTTCATATATCCACAAACATAACAAAATTGACAGAGGAACAAAATAACACTCTGTAAGAACAATATGTCCTATATTTCTGTAAAGCATATATGGAGAAAGTGCAAAAACAGATGATGCAAGTGCATTAACCCAGCAATTAACCTTAAGGTTTCTCATAACAAAATAAGATATGATTCCCGCAATAAAGAATATAGACAGATATGAAAGATTCATTGTAGCTGCCGCGTCTCTTGTTATTAATGCAAATATTTTCATAATTACAAGTCCTGCATTATGCATCATTGAAGATGTAAAATCATAATACTGGACAGAATACGGTGCACCCAGTCTGTCAGATGTCATATTCCATCCCTGCTCTACCATCATTTTGGCATTGACTATAACACCCATATCATCACCGCCAAGATACTGCATAGGAATATTAAGCTTCATATCCCCAAGATCCATCAGGTGATACATCATTCCCAATATAATAAGTATCATGAGAAGAAAACTGGCATACTGCTGCCAGTTTTTCTTAAAGTGATTAGTTATTTTCTGCTTCATTATGCTTTCCTACCCTTTCAATAATGCCATCGAACTTCTTCATTATGTCATCCCACTGGAAGTAATCATCAACATATTTTCTTGCATTAGCACACATAAGTTCATACTCATGAGGATGGTCTAACATATAATTTACACATCCTTCAAACTCAAAGAAATTCTTATAATATAATCCACCATTGCTTTTTACACAATGTCCCTTAAGAACATCACATATACCATTTACGATTACTGGCTTAGACAGTGTCATTGCCTCAAGAACAGAGATAGAAAGACTCTCAAATTTTGATGGAAGAATAAGTGCCTTAGCGCCGCTTATTCCATCGAATTTGTCCTCATCAGAAACAAATCCCATATTAATAATATCCGGATGCTTCGGTATCTCGCATACTGCCTTACCCATAAGCACAAGCTTTAAATCGTTCTTATTTCTCTTCTTATATTCCATAAAGTACTTAAACAGCCTTGGGCAGTCCTTTCCTTCATCAATTCTTCCAACATATATTATATAATTATCAAGTCCGTTCTTTTTCTTGAATCTTTCAGCGCTTACATCTGCCGGTACATCTACACCAACTCCACACACTTCGTATGGAACATTTTCATTATGGAAAATTGAGTGTACAAGATTTTTCTCTTCATCTGTAAGAAAGACAAATGCATCTGCTGCACCAAACACCTTCTTATACATATCAAAATGTATAAATGGTTCCTGATGTGCTGTAGGTATAAAGATTGCTTTATCTTTGATTCTTACAATACTCTTTACAGCTGTATAGTACAGATATGTAACTACTATAATAGCCTTATATTCATCCTGATGCTTATCTACATATTCAACAAGTTCCGGACAATATGGTCCCATATGCTCTATCCATCTGTCAGAAAGGTCAGTACCCGCATCAGGATTTGAAAGCATTTCTGAGTCTAATGCTGAGAATATCTTAGGAATTCTTTCATGCTCTGTCTTAAATCTTCTTACAGTAACACCGTTGATGTCCTCAACACCCTCTTTATAATAATTAGACCATTTTACATACTCTACAGCACATGATGTAAGAACCTCAACATCATATTTAGCTTTAAGTCTTTCGGCTATCTCTCTTGAATACAGCTCTGAACCACCGTTAACCTCAAGTCCATATCTCTGATTAATAATTGCAATCTTTTCCATAATATCTACTCCATTTATACTTCCAAAAACTCTGTAAACTTCTTAAGGACTACATCCCATTTGAAGTTATCAAGAACAAACTGTCTTCCTGTCTTACCCATTATCAACGCATTTTCAGGATTGTTAATATAATAATTAATGCAGCCCTCAAATTCAAAATAGTTATCAAAATACAATCCTGCATTAGACTCCTTAGCGAAATTGCTTGTAACATTGCACTGATTATTAACCAATACTGGTCTTTCACACAGCCAGCTTTCCATTATAACAATTGAAAAGCTCTCATTCTTAGATGGCTGGCATAAGCATAATGCTCCGGCACACGCGTCATATTTATCCTGTATATCCACAAAACCAAGGTCAATAACATCATTTTTAATGTCATCTGGCACATGCACTTCACCGCCGCCTATAAGAACCAGCTTAAGCTCTGTCTGGTTGCGCTTCCTGAACTCTCCAAAATACTTTATCAGTGTGTTAATATTCTTTGCTTCATCTTTTCTTCCGGCATATATAATATATGGCGAATCAATTCCATATTTCTTTCTGAACCGGTCTGCATCATAAGTAAAATCTGTCTCTATGCCTATTCCTAATAACAGCTGGTTCACAGTTCTAAGGTCAAGAATCTGGTTAGCAAGCTCCTGTTCAGGTCTTGCATTAAACACCATTCCCCTCAGATCCCTGAATGTTTCTCTGAAATGTCGGAAATAAGCATATCCCTCATCATGAAGACATGGTATAAGAATTGATTTGAACGGACATGCCTGTATTCCATAATAAGTCGTTCCAAACATATAAGGAATGAATACATATCTGTGATACTCTTCACTGTGTTCACGCAGATAATCATACATATCAGGGCTGTTTACCATTTCTTTAAGAAACATCGTCTCTTCATCATATGAAATAGTTTTTCCCTGCATTATCTTTGCATTTACCTTATGGAACTCTTTCATATCACCTTTTCTGACTTTGAATCTTCTTACAGTAACACCGTCAATTGTATCAATGCCTTCTTTAAAATAATTCTCAGTCCAGTCTGAAGCAAAATCTTTAACGCATGTTGTGATTATTTCAACATCCACTCCTGCTTCATGCAAATGTTTTACAAGTCCCCTCATTTCCTGCTCTGCGCCGCCCCTGATATCCTCGTAATACCAAGGGATAACAAAACCAATCTTTTTCATATCATTCTCCATTTCCGAATGCATTTTAAGCATTCTTCTCTATGAATGCCTTTAAATATTTTTCAAACATTCCCGCTATATTATCATACTGAAAATATGCAAGTCTGTTATTCTGTTTTTCTATTACATCAGCTCTTAACGCCTTATCCCTTACCATTCTGTCAATACATGCTGCAACATATACAGGATCCTTATCATCAATCAGCATTCCGCTTCCACCCAGAGTCTCCGGAATAGCCGCATTAGCACATGCAATAACCGGAATCTGAAATTTCATTGCTTCCACAAGTGGTACGCAGAAGCCCTCATGCTCACTCATACAAAGGAATACATCTGCCGTTCTGTAATACGCAAGTATTCTGTCAAACTTTATATGTCCCGTAAACACCACTGCATCACCAAGCCCAAGTTTCTTCGTATACTCTGTAAGCCGTATATAATATGGGTCATCTTGTCTGAAGGAGCCGGCAAGAATAAGCCTTGATTTCTTATTATACAGCCTGTTGTAATAGTAAAAAGACGCTATCAAATTCTCATGTTTTTTATTTGGTGCTACTCTTCCGGTAAAAAGAATATTAGTATATCCATCTGAATACTCTTTCATTACTTCTTTATCAGGTTTCTTGTCATAATCGGACATTGGAATAATAACAGGCAGTATATCAATATTACATTTATATCCCATATTAATTAAATCCTGCTTATTAAAATCTGAAACAGCAAGACAATAATCAACCTTATCTGCCAGATATCTTGCACCCTCTAATCCATATTCACAGACTTTTGTAAATCTTGAATCATTCTTTGCAAAATACTCCGGAGGCGTAATATTATGATACACAACTATTTTCCTGCAATCATATTTAGCAACATCAAAATTCAGCCTGCTGCCTGTTGACATATGAAATATTATAATGTCATCCTTATGTACATCTTTTAACTCATCCACATTAAGTGCATTCTTTTTATCAAGTGGTGCAACGATACTCTCAGCATATATTCTTGTGCCATATCCCATGCCTTTAATTATTTTCTCCATGGCAAATGTATCATTGCTCACCGCATCACCATATGCAATTGTTGACAGCATTTGAAAAATCCGCATACTACTTTCCACCCTTTAACTCTTCAATCTGCTTTTTAAGTTCAGCTATTTCCTTGTTCTGCTCATCAATATAGCATCCCATCTGGTTCATAAGTCTTACTAAAGAAGCATTGAAGCCATCCTGTGCCATTACAATTGGCTCTACGAAGAAATAAACAAGTTTTCTAATAACTTTCTTGAAAAATACTGTTATCTTATTTCCCTGTAATGGTCTGTAAGGATTAACTTCCCATTCATGATTGGCTACATAAAGGTCTTCATTAAACTTTACCTTATCAAACTTATTAACATTCATTGCTCCTACATCAACAATAACATCATCAAAGCTGAGAAGGTCGTTAGTATAACCCTTAACCTCAATCTCCTTTTTTATCTCTTTCATAATATCCTGTATATTTAATTCATTCTGTTCCATTAAATTAATTCCTTTCCTGATAAACAGTTACAACATTAACATTTCTAGAAATTAGCATACAGGAATGCCTGTACGCCTTCTGTATAACCAAAGATAATAATTAATAAAATAAATACATACCATATGCCCCATCTTATTACTATATTCTTATTTGCTATACTTTCTCTTATGGAAACACCTTTTTCCTTAAGTAAGCTGATTACAAATATAACTATGCAGCCAATAAGAATTATCCAGTAATCCCTTACACCTATTCCAAGTCTTAAAAGACTTCCATCAAACAACAGCGATGGGCTGAAGCCTACAACTGTATACTTCATCATAATAAGAGCATCTTTAAATGAGCCCGCCATATCAAAGTACCAGCCTATATTAACAAGTATAAACGTTCTTATTATCTGCCATACTTTCCAACCTCTGCTATTTGTATTTATATGACATTTTGCTGCCATCTTCTTATAAACCGGCTCCATAAGATTACTGAATGCAATAATAAAACCATTATAAAGACCATATACTATATACTTCCACGATGCACCATGCCATATACCTACAACGAAGAAAATAACTATATTAACAAAACATATAGGAAGTGTTCTTCCTACAAAATTGCCAATATGCTTTCTTCCCCATTTGCTGATTTTATTCATCCCCTTAGACAAAGACATAGGATAGAATATGTAATCTTTCATCCATGCACCAAGAGTTATATGCCATCTTCTCCAGAACTCGCCTATAGACTTAGAGAAATACGGCTGTCTGAAATTCTCATCCATCTTAATTCCAAACATCTGGGCTGTTCCGATAACTATATCAATTCCACCCGAAAAATCCATATAAAGCTGTACAGAATACATAAGAACTGCAACAACATTAAATAATCCACCGTAATTGTCATAATTTCCGAACACTTCATTTACAACGACTGCTGCTCTGTCCGCTAATATTAACTTCTTACCAAGACCCCAGATTATACGCTGTAAACCAAATTCAATATTTGTCAAATCAAATTTATTGCCTTCATATAACTGTCCAGAAAGTCTGTCATATCTTCCAATAGGTCCCTGAAGAAGTTGTGGAAAGAATGACACAAAAAGTGCTAACTTAAATGGATTCTTCTGACAAAGATATTTGCCCTGATAAACATCAACAATATATGACACTGACTGGAATGTAAAGAATGAAATACCCAGTGGTAAAGCAAACTGTACAACATCAAACTGCTTCTTTGCGCCAAACAATGACATTATGCTGTTAATATTTTCAAGTGCGAATCCTGAGTACTTAACAACCGCAAGCTGTCCAAAACATAATAGAATTATTGCTGTTAGAACAAGTCTTTTTCTTTTCTTGAGACGTTCTTTATACGCTTTTTTTTCTTCTTTTGTAAGCTGTTCTTTATTCTCTTTTAAGTATGTATTGCCATTATCAATAACCTTATTAAGAGCAAGACCACCAAAATATATAAACAAAGTTGTAGACACCATATAAAGTGATGTCCTGATGTTAAATGTAAAATAGTATATATAGCTCAGCATCAAAAGCCATATCCATGAAAACTTCCTTGGTATAAGATAATATACAACTAAACCTATAAGAAGAAAGGCAAAATATCCAACTACTGCAAAAGACATATTATAAGCCCTCCCATTTATTTCCAGTTACTTTTTCATAATCAGCTGCCATGTTGTTAAACATGTCCTCAAATGTTTTATAGAAATACTTACTTTTATCTACTCCGCCATTCTTGCGGTCTGAAAGAAGATTTCCTAATGCATCTGAATACACCTCTGCCAGTTCGCCTCCCATATGGCCTTCCTGATCGCCATAATTCCAGTCAGCTCTTGGAACACTGCTCATAAGTGCCTTATTAAAATCATAATATTCCAGTCCACATTCACCAACAAGATACTCAGACATAGTATCATGTACTGTTCCCATTCCAAGTGTCTTTGTTACACTTGGTGTTATAGGGGATGTCACACATATAAGTTCAATGTCATTATCTTTACAGAACTTTACAAGATTATTAAATGTTTTCTTAACTGCCTCATCTATGTCATCATCATATCTGTCAATCCATGTTGCAACATAATCAGCCCCAGGCGGCATCTTACCCGGCATAGTTCCCTGTCTGTTAAAGAATCCCTTACCTACATATGGGCCATCCGCCCCCTCAACAATTCCATTTTCTGAGTATGCTGATTCTATCGTATAATTCTTATATGCATCCGAGGTTTTCATCTTTATATTAGTTTTTACACCGCTAAATGAACAATTCCAGCTAAGTCTGTTCACAAGAACATTCCTCATATCAAGTACATCAAAATTTCTTGCTATATACTCTGCCTTTATAACCGGATCAGTAAACTGCTGATAAATAAACGACCTTGTAAAATGTGTTGTAGGCTGTTCATAATACCAGTACTGATAATCAATATCGAATATAACGGTCTTTAACTTATTATTCTTGGCAGCATCCTTGACTATAAAATATGAATCCTCAACGGTTTCTCCAGGAATAGCCATGTTGAGTGTATTAGTTCCCAGCTTTTCATCAAGTCTTTCCGGGTCAATTGAACCTCTGCAATGTGATGCACCAACCACTATTGTATTGTAATCTCCACTCTTTTCCTCATGTAAAATAAATCTAACATATCCAGTCTGTGCAAATATAAAATCACATGCTGACAATATTACTGCCAATCCGGCCAGAAATCCTACGACTCTCAGCCATGGCTTTATCTTTTCCATTGTAAACTCCTTTCGCAATCAATCCTTGTTCAATATCCACTTATGTGGCATTCTTGCAACACCAACATCTGTTATATTAGATACAACCTCAAATTTAAGTGCCTGTTTGTAATAATCAACAGGTATTCCCTCACCATACTCAATAGTTATGTCAACCCAGTAATTACCAGGTATAAGATTAATATCATTTAATTCAACTTTATAATTACCATCTTTTTCAAGATCAAAGTTATCTATTCTGTCAATTCTGGTATTAGTTCCGTATACCCAGAGTGCATCATTTCTGAATATTCCAAATCCGAAAACAGCATCTGTAACCTTATTCTCTACATGATAATTAAGGTCAAGTACCATTTTTTCACCAGTCTTAAATATTCTGCTTTCTTCCCCTGAAGCATTCAGCATATGAATTTCTGTAAATTTAGCATCTTCATTGCCATATCTTGAATTAACCTTTGCGCGCTCTTTCTTGATTCTTTCTTCTTCCTTTTTCTTTTCCATCATCTCGCGCTCAAGCTTTGCCTGACGTATCTGTTCCTTTTCCGCCTGCTCCATTCTTTCCTGATTCATATAATCAAGATACTTAAGATGAACATCCTTAGGATTTCCCTCTGCTTCAATAACTCCATCCTTTATCCATATAGAACGGTCACATATCTGTTCAATCTGTCCAAGCGAATGTGAAACAATAACGATTGTTGTTCCATCTGCTTTGATTTCTCTTAATTTGTTGAAACATTTTGCCTGATAATTGGCATCTCCTACTGCAAGGATTTCATCAATCAGAAGAATGTCCGCATCAACATTAATTGCTACGGCAAATGCCAGTCTCATGTACATACCAGATGAATATGTTCTTACCGGATTATCAATAAAATCTTCCAGCTCTGAAAATGCAATAATATCATCAAGTCTTGCATCTATCTCTTTTTTTGTAAGACCAAATATTGAAGCATTGGTATATATATTCTCTCTTCCACTCATATCCGGATGAAATCCTGCGCCAAGTTCCAGAAGACTTGAAACTCTTCCGCACATTTCTATGCTTCCTGAATCCGGATAGATTATCTTTGTAAGCATTTTAAGGGTTGTACTCTTTCCACAACCGTTCTTTCCGACAAGACCTATCGCCTCGCCCTTCTTTACATTGAAGCTTATTCCTCTTAAAACATGTCTCTTTTCATATCTGTTACGCTTCCAGAAAAGCATTTTTTCCTTCAGCTCGCTTCCTTTATCATAATAAACCTTAAAATCCTTGGTTATATTATTAACTTCAATCGCATTATTCTTATCCATAAATTTCTCCATTTCCTAGAACTCTTCTGCGAAGCCCTTCTGTAATCTTTTAAATAAAATTTCTCCAACAACTATAAATACGACTCCGACTGCTACCGCAATAAGCAATGAGCCAAGCTCTGGAACTTCTCCATAATAAATAATCTGACGATATATTTTAATAATTGGTGTCATAGGATTGAGATTGAACATCATAACAAGCCATTTACCGGCTGATGACCTCTCTACCATATCAACACCATACATAACAGGTGTAAGGTACTGTAATGCCATTACGAAAATACCAAGTATATACTGCAGATCTCTTAAATAAACTGTAAGTGAAGATACTATAAGGGCTATTCCCATACACAGTATATATTCTACTATCATAACAACCGGAAGACATAATAAAGCCAGAGGATTCAGTCCTCTTCCGGATATAATAACAACCACGAAAACAACAATAAATGTAAGTATCATATTTACAAATCCGCTTGTAACGGTAGATATAGGCAATACTTCTCTTGGGAAATATATCTTCTTTACCATATCTTTTTCTTTAAGAATACTTGCTGCTCCATCTGTAACACTTGATGAAAAAAACATCCATGGTACAAGTGCTACGAAAAGGAACAGATAATACTGTTCATAAGATGTATTCATAATAATTGAGAACACTATTGTATAGACTATAAGCTGAAGCAAAGGATTAATAAATGTCCATAAAAATCCTAAAACTGAACCTTTATATCTTCCTCTTAAATCCTTTCGTACAAGGCTTATTATCATCTCTCTATATTCATATAGTTCCTTAAAATGCTGCATTTTATTTCTCCTCTATAAAAAATCAGGAATATTATTAGTATTAATTCTGAACATTTTCATGTATTTTTTTTAACCTCTCGCTGACAATATCCGCAGAACGCTTATACGCCAGATGTTCCCTTGCATATTTCTGACCATTCCCAGCAATTCTTTCGTAGAAGTCCTTATCCTTATAAAGCCTTCTCATATAGTCTGCTGCCTCATCAACATGTGCATCAGCCCATACATTGCCCTTCTTGAATGGCTCATAATCCTTATCAAGCTCTATCATGTCGTAACCGACCATGCATGCTGTATCACTGTTCATAAACTCTGTATTGCCTGACCAGTCAGTCGCAATAACAGGCGTTCCAACATACATTGACTCAGCCATAACAAGTCCGAAGCCTTCCGAACGGTGAAGTGAAACATACACATCCACATCTGCAAGAAGTGTATTAACCTCACATCTTCCCATATGACCACACATATAATAAATGTTGTCGCAGTCCTCTATTACAGAACCAATCATCTTTTCATCTTCTGCAGATAATTCTGCCTCACTTATCTTGATAACAAGTCCGACATCCTTGTACTTTTCTTTAGTCTGTTCATCTTTGCAAAATGCTTCTTTAAATGCTTTAATGGCAGCAAGCGGATTCTTTCTTTCCATAACGCTTCCACTATTATACATTACAAGGAATAAGAACTTATCTTCCGGAAGATTAAAATGCTTTCTATCAAACTTCACAGTATCCGTCTCAGGTGCAACACAGTGTGGAACTGTTATCACAGGCTTGTCTGTGTATTTCTTCAAAGTATTTGTAACAAAATCAGACGGTGTCCAGACTTCATCAACAAGCTTGAATGCCGGAAGCCACTCTTCTGGAAATGTCTCCAGCTCCCACGCCCAGTAACCTATATTATATCTGTAATCCCATACTTCCTTGCCAAGACTTACATACGCAACCATAAACTCACTTGCATTGACATGTATAATATTGACATCAAAGGGAAGTTCCTCTGTCAGCCTGTCATCATATGTATCATTAGTACGTGAACCTCCAGGCGGCACAAAGAAATCTTTTATAACATGAGGTTCTTCATTCTCATCAAGCAGTCTGCACATAATTCTCGCACTCTGCCCAAGTCCGTTATCACCTTTAATATTACCTATTATATTAGCACCGCATTTGTATCGTCCCTGCTCATATTTTTCTATTGCATCATCAGAAAGCCTGTCCGCCGCATTATTGATAATTCCAGCTTTCATCTTGCTTAAAAGCTTCATTGGAATAATCTTCGTAAGAACAGGTCTCAATACTTCTCCGGTATTAAGAAAAAATTTTGATAAACTCATAAAAACCTCTATATTCTATCTGTTATACATCTGGCTGTTAATAAAATCTCTCACCATTCCACCAAGTCTTTCAGGTGTATATTTGTTCAGTGCATTTTTATATGCATTTTCATCTACAAGTCCAGAATTAATCTTTTCATCAATGTTCTTCATTCCATTTGCAAGGCTTATGACCTTATCCTCATCATCACCTGCAAGGCTGAATCTCTCTACGCAGTCACCGACAACCTCATCAAATATTCTTAAATTGCTGGCAAGTATCGGCTTATTATGCTTCATAACCTCCAATATAGGCATACCAAATCCTTCTGCCATAGATGGGAACACAAAGCAAGAACAGTTGTTATACAGGTCATATCTTGTTGTATGCGATACATACCCAAGATAGGTAAGGCCTTCAACTTCTGTGAGTGCATTCTCAAGAAGCTGCTCAATATCATCCTCCTGCATCTTTCCTGCCAGAATAAGAGGTCTTGTACCTCCATTCTCTCTGTACTTTCTGTACGCCTTTATAAGAATGTCGACTCCCTTACGCTTCTCCATATTTCCCACATAAAGGAAATAATTCTCGTCCTTAGGCGGTACATATCTTGTAAGCGGATTGGATATAATGTAAGCATTACAGCTTGGTATCTTCGCTGCCTTCGGAAAATATCTTTCTGTGTCATCCTTAGTCTGTTCTGAATTATACAGAATCATATCTGTATTCTTAAGAGTCACTCCAAGATTAAATCTGAAATAATAACTGTATATCTTTCCAAAATATCTTACATACTGAATCGGGAACATATCATGTATTGTAATAAGTGTCTTGAAATTCTTTCCAAGGTTAACCGGAATAATTGAATTAACCTCCCAGAAAATATCCGGCTTAACCTGCTTCAGTGCTTTCTTTATAAATGCAAAATATGCATATACACCGACACTTTTGTACACAGGCTTTCCCCATGCAATAACGCTGATTCCTCTCGCTTCAAATCTTTTTATATATTCACTCTCTTTAACATCCGTAAAAAGTACCCATTCAAACTCGTCATATTTTATAAGCTGTTCCAGAAAGTCATTCAGGTACATGCCTACGCCGCTTGGTCTGCTGCCAAGAGTTCTGGCATCAATCGCTATTTTTAATTTCTTCATATCTGTGCTACCTACACCAATAATCATTTATCATATCAAAAGTATTACCATAACCTGCATGTTCAAACTAAACTGTCAAAAAAACATGGCTCTTTTGATTTTACCATATTATAGATATAATTGCTATACTTTATTAATTCACTTTGTACACACGAAAACCCCGGCTTCTTTAGTTATCCTTATAGGTTTGCTCTCAAGCTTTTTTTCAACATATTTCTTAAAATCTGTATATTTGTCAACAAGATACTCTTTCTGGTTACCATGGCATGACAATATATAATCTACCAGCGGCTGCGCTTTGTCAACAACCAGCGCATCATTATAGTCTCTTCTTTCAACATGTGTAAAATATTTTTCCAGCATTCCCATGCCATTATCAAGGCCAAACTTTTCAAAAAGCTTGTCTGCTTCAAGTGCTATTCTCTTATCATATCCTGATGCCAGCCTGTTAATCTCCTGCATATGCCTGCTTCCATATGTGCTACACACAAACATTCCGCCGGGCTTTAATACACGTACTATTTCTCCCAGTGCTTTCGATACGTCATCACAATAAAACAGTACATGATTGGCTATAACTAAATCATACTGCTCATCTTTTGCTCCTGTTTTCTCACAAGATGCAGTCCTGAACCTGAATATTACATCAATATCCCGTTCTTTCCAGCTCTCTGTTGCCAGCTTCACATTTCTTTTTGCATCACTTATCATTCCTTCTGATATGTCAGTAAGTTCAACAATTATATTATGTTTCTTTTTCCCATCAGGATCTGATCTTCTGCCCTCCATTGCCAGCCTTCCTATGTTATCAACCCACAAGGTCCCATCACCGCATCCAGTCTCAAGAATTCTCATTCCTTTATGGATATTACATTGTTCATATATCCATGGAAACCATCCCTGCTTATTGACAGAAAACTGACTATGCAGATTTATTCTTGCCGATATATTGCCGGCATTAAGATATTGGTTCTTCATACTGTCTTCCATAGTTGTCAGATGTATAATCTCTAACATGTTGCTCCAGTCAACGCCACTTCCTGCATTTATTGAATCTTCTGTCTCTTCAATAGCTTTACACACAAGCTGCATCTGTGCAATCTTATCCTCAATCATTCTTTTCTGTAATTCCAATGAATTTTTAAGAACATGATAATCTGAATCACCTATTGTCATATTTCTTATATCATCCAGAGAAAACCCAAGATATTTAAGCAATAACACCTGCTGTAATCTTGTAAAATCAGAATCGGTATAAAACCTCACACCTTCAGCTGTAAGAAGTGACGGTTTTAATATATTCTGCTGGTCGTAATACCTTATTGTTCTTACTGAAACATTTGCCTTCTTAGCAAATTCTCCCGAAGAATAATACCCATCTTTATGCATATAAATAACCTTTCCTTATAAATTATCGCAAAAGCACTTGAAGGTGACGCTGCGTCACCTTTTATTATATACATGACTTAAAAAATGTCTACTTGAAAATTAACATAACATTTTGACAAACAAGGAGGAACTTCAATTATGAAGGGTATTATTTTAGCTGGTGGTTCTGGCACACGCCTTTACCCACTCACAATGGTAACTAGTAAACAGCTTCTTCCAATCTATGATAAGCCAATGATTTATTATCCACTCTCAGTTCTTATGAGCGCCGGTATCAGAGATATTCTTATTATTTCTACACCACAGGATACTCCAAGATTCAAAGAACTTTTAAAGGATGGAAGCCAGTTTGGTGTTAACCTTACTTATGCTGTACAGCCAAGCCCGGACGGACTTGCACAGGCATTTATTATTGGCGAGGAATTCATCGGTGATGACACTGTTGCCATGGTTCTTGGTGATAATATATTTGCAGGTCACGGTCTTAAGAAGAGACTTAAGGCAGCTGTTGAGAATGCTGAATCAGGAAAGGGTGCAACAGTATTTGGTTACTATGTTGATGATCCTGAAAGATTTGGTATTGTTGAATTTAATAATGAAGGAAAGGCTGTATCTATCGAAGAAAAGCCAGCACAGCCTAAGAGTAACTACTGTGTAACAGGTCTTTACTTCTACGACAACAAGGTTGTTGAATACGCTAAGAACTTAAAGCCATCTGCAAGAGGCGAGCTTGAGATTACTGATCTTAACCGTATCTACTTAGAGAAGGGTACTTTAAATGTAGAACTTCTCGGACAGGGATTCACATGGCTTGATACAGGAACACATGAAAGTCTTGTAGAAGCAACTAACTTTGTTAAGACTGTTGAGACTCATCAGCACAGAAAGATTGCATGTCTTGAAGAAATCGCTTACTTAAACGGCTGGATTAACAAAGACGAAGTTCTCAAGGTATATGAGGTATTAAAGAAGAACCAGTATGGTCAGTACTTAAAGGATGTCTTAGACGGCAAATATGTTGACAAGCTTCATGAATAATTAAGTACATTTAGTTAAAACATTTTTCATATTAAGAACACATTTTAAATATTAAGGAGATTAATTATGACAATTATTGTTACCGGTGGAGCCGGATTTATCGGAAGTAACTTTGTATTTCACATGTTAAACAAATACCCAGACTACAGAATCATCTGTCTTGACTGCCTCACATATGCAGGTAATCTTTCAACTCTTGAACCTGTTATGTCTAACCCTAACTTCAGATTCGTTAAGGAAAGCATCACAGACCGCGAAGCTGTTTACAAGCTTTTCGAAGAAGAGCATCCAGATATGGTTGTAAACTTCGCTGCTGAGTCTCATGTTGACCGTTCTATCGAAAACCCAGAAGTTTTCCTTACAACCAACATTCTTGGTACACAGGTTCTTATGGATGCCTGCAGAAAGTACGGTATCCAGAGATATCACCAGGTATCTACTGATGAAGTATATGGCGATCTTCCACTTGACAGACCTGACCTTTTCTTCACAGAAGAGACTCCAATCCATACATCAAGCCCATACAGCTCATCAAAGGCTGGTGCAGACTTACTTGTTCTTGCTTACCACAGAACTTATGAACTTCCTGTTACTATTTCAAGATGCTCTAATAACTATGGACCATACCACTTCCCAGAGAAGCTTATCCCTCTTATGATTGCTAATGCTCTTAACGATAAGCCACTTCCAGTTTATGGCGAAGGTCTTAACGTTCGTGACTGGCTCTATGTTGAGGATCACTGCAAGGCTATCGACCTTATCATCCACAAGGGACGTGTTGGTGAAGTTTACAACGTTGGTGGACACAACGAGAAGAGAAATATTGATATCGTTAAGCTTATCTGCAAGGAACTTGGCAAGCCTGAATCACTTATCGTTCATGTAGGTGACAGAAAGGGACATGATATGCGTTACGCTATCGACCCAACTAAGATTCACAATGAATTAGGATGGCTTCCAGAAACTAAGTTTGAAGATGGTATTAAGAAGACAATCCAGTGGTATCTTGATAACAAGGAATGGTGGGAGACAATCATTTCTGGTGAATATCAGAACTACTATGAGAAAATGTACAGCAACCGCTAATTAACACATTTATTCTGTAAAAAGTTCTATAAGGAGATTTGATATGAAGATATTAGTTACAGGCGTTGGCGGTCAGCTCGGCCACGACGTTATGAATGAACTAATAGGCAGAGGTCATACAGGCGTTGGCAGCGACATCGCACCTGAATACTCAGGAATTGCTGATGGAAGCGCTGTCACAACAGCCGAATATGTACCTATGGATATAACTGATGCTGCTCAGGTTTCTGAAGTTATCACTAAGGTTTCACCTGATGTTGTAATTCACTGTGCAGCATGGACAGCTGTTGATGCTGCCGAAGATGATGATAAGAAAGCCAAGGTTAAGGCTATCAATGCAGATGGCACTCAGAATATTGCCAATGTCTGCAAGAAACTTGACTGCAAGATGGTATACATCAGTACTGATTATGTATTTGACGGTCAGGGCGAAACACCTTGGGAGCCAGACTGCAAGGACTATAAGCCTCTTAATGTATATGGAGAGACTAAGCTTGCCGGAGAACTTGCTGTTTCTAACACTCTTGATAAATACTTTATCGTGCGTATTGCATGGGTATTTGGTGTTAATGGAAAGAACTTTATTAAGACTATGCTTAATGTTGGAAAGACTCATGACGAGGTTCGTGTTGTCAACGACCAGATTGGTACCCCGACTTACACATTAGATCTTGCAAGACTTCTTGTTGATATGGTTGAAACTGACAAATACGGTTATTACCATGCAACTAATGAAGGTGGATACATTTCATGGTATGACTTTACTAAGGAAATCTATGCACAGGCAGGTCTTTCTACTAAGGTTACACCTGTAACTACTGCTGAATACGGCATTTCTAAAGCTGCAAGACCTTTTAACAGCCGTTTAGATAAGAGCAAGCTTACTGCTAACGGATTCACTCCGCTTCCAACATGGCAGGATGCTCTTCACAGATTCTTAAAAGAAATCGGCGAAATCTAATCTGGCACATTATTATAATGCATCACTATATAAACATTAATAAGGAGATTTTATCATGGGACAGATTACAGTTGAAAAGAATGTCGCAGGTATCGAGGGACTTTGTGTCGTCACTCCTGCTGTTCACGGTGATAACCGTGGATACTTTATGGAAACATACAGCCAGCGTGATATGGAAGAAGCTGGTATCAATATTAACTTTGTTCAGGACAACCAGTCTATGAGTACTAAGGGTGTTCTTCGTGGTCTTCATTTCCAGAAGCATTTCCCACAGACAAAGCTTGTAAGAGCTATCAAGGGTTCTGTTTTTGATGTTGCTGTTGACCTTCGTACAGACTCTGAAACTTACGGAAAGTGGTACGGAATCCTTCTCACAGAAGAGAATAAGAAGCAGTTCCTTATCCCTAAGGGATTTGCACATGGATTCCTCGTTCTTACTGATACAGCAGAATTCTGCTACAAGTGCGATGACTTCTATCATCCTAACGACGAGGGCGGTCTTGCATGGAACGATCCTGCAATCGGTATTGAATGGCCAGAGCTTACAGGCACTTACAATGGCTCAGCTTCAGGCGAAGGCTACGCTTTAAATGATGGAACAAAGCTTAACTTAAGTGATAAGGACCAGCTTTGGGATACACTTGAGAACACATTTAAGTTTGATTAATTATTATAATAAAAACTGCGGCTCTTATGAACCGCAGTTTTTATTATATGTACTCATTATTGCTGCAAAACATATAAACACCGGGAAGACCTCGAATTTAAATAGATTTCCTGTTCCCTGCAGAATATATGCTATTACCGCCATTCCTATTGCCGTTATCATATATCTGCTTCCATATCCCTGCAGCAAAGAATCATCATTGCTATTGCTAATATCTTTCTCTGGTTTAGTCCTGTCCTCTATTGATTCCAGCACATTATGCGTTGCAAATATAAATACTGCAACAGACATCAATATCTGAATAATTCCTATAAAAATCATTAGATAAAAAGTATAATTATTTCTGTAATTATTAATCATAACGATTGTAATTATCACAATTATATCCAGTCCTGTAATACACATATATATACGGTTTAACACGACTTTTCTGATATTTTTTATACATCCCTTAACTCTGTCATCAAATATTATAAGCATCATATATATTATACACCCAGCTATTATAAATGCCGTTGTCTTATATGATGTAAGAAATGCTGATGACGCAGACAATGCAATAACCTTATTAGTAAATACATTTATATATGCAAACAGCCTTCCCAGAATAAAAATCATAAGCACTATAAGTTCATATCTCGTAAAGCATTCATATTTTCTTAATGCTATTGGCTGCATAACAAGAAGCACTATCACCATGCCCGTAACAGCCATATTACCTGTTGCAGATATAAGTCCCATTTCACATAAACCAGCCGCTGTCAGATAATATATTTTTTTATTATCATCTGACAAAAGGAATGCATACACACAAACTGCAAACATCATAACAGTATACATGCAATACGCGTCCGTACAGTATTTAGCAGAAATTAAGAATCTCAATATTGTAATGATATTTATAATTACAGATGCAGCTATCATAATCATCATATCTGTTTCTTCATACGAATAACATGCAGATATAACAATATATATACACGTACATCCTATAAACAATAACATTCCCTGAATTATGCTTCCGGTTCCGCTGAATTCATAACCTGCAGCCGGTGATATAAAGCACCACACTACTGACAGTAATATCAGAATACCTGGCACAACACATCTGCTTTTAATCCCCGTAGTTATAATATCTTTAAAACCATCTTTACTGTTAATCAGCTTATTAATAACTGCACACAGCAATACCAGCAGCGCCAGTGCTATAAAAATATTGCAAAAAGCCGATGATACTTTTCTGTTCTGTGCAATAACAGCAAAAGGAAAGATAACTGCCATAATAAGCACAGTTACCTTTCCAATTAAAAACTTTAACTTCTGATATATCCCCATATACCTTCTCCCCCGTATAAATACATTTTAAAATCAGGTAAAATTAATGGCCATCCGGATGATAAGTATCAACCACCTTCTTAAGATACTCTCTTATATTACCTGTCTCTGAATAAGCTTCTTCCTTAAGTTTCTCAAGATTATCAAAGAAATTCTCCTTGTCAAACTCAATCGGTTTTCCAATATGAATAAGCTTATTATCCGTCTCCTGAAGTCCTTCCTCTTTCATAAGAAGTTCCTCATATAATTTTTCTCCCGGTCTGAGTCCCGTATATTTAATCTCCATATCAACGCCAAGTGTATAACCTGACAGTCTGATAAGATTCTTTGCAAGGTCATCAATCTTAACCGGTTCACCCATATCAAGAATAAATATTTCTCCACCTTTGGCATACGCGCCTGCCTGAAGAACAAGCGAAACAGCCTCCGGTATTGTCATGAAATATCTTATAATGTTAGGATCTGTAACTGTAACAGGTCCTCCTGCCTCAATCTGTTTCTTAAAAAGCGGTATAACAGAACCATTGCTTCCAAGTACATTACCGAATCTTACAGCAACGAAATCTGTCTTTGATATCTCATTATATGTCTGCACAATCATTTCACAGATACGCTTTGTTGCTCCCATTACATTTGTCGGATTAACCGCCTTATCTGTACTTATCATTACAAACTTTTTAACCCCGTACTTGTCTGCCATCTTAGCGACATTCCATGTACCGACAACATTATTCTTAACAGCCTCATCAGGACTGACTTCCATAAGAGGTACATGCTTATGTGCTGCGGCATGATATACAATATCAGGCTTGTACTGTGCAAATACGCTTTCAAGCCTTGACACATTTCTTATTGAACCAATAAGAGTAACAACATTGGCGTCTGGATAATTAATTTTTAATTCCTGCTGGATATCATATGCATTATTCTCATATATATCAAATATAATGAGCTGCTTAGGCTTGTGGCTTACAAGCTGACGGCAAAGCTCTGAACCAATGGAGCCACCTCCTCCTGTTACCATAATAACCTTATCCTTAACATATCCCATAATAGATTCAATATCTACTTCAATCGGATCTCTTCCAAGAAGGTCAAGCACATCAACATTACGGATAGAATTAACATTAATCTCTCCGTCTACCATCTGATATACGCCCGGCAGAATCTTAAGAGTACAGTCTGTCTCTTTACAAATGTTTAATATATCCCTTTTAACTTCATTAGATGCTGATGGAATTGCAAATATAATCTCATCAATATCATAAAGCTTTGCTGCTTCCTTAATCTTATCCCTTGTTCCTATAACCTTGACGCCTCGTATGTATTTGCCTACCTTGCGGCGGTCGTCATCAATAATACAGGCGATATTAGAATTAGCAAGATAACTTGAGCTCTGGATTTCTCTCATAATGACATTAGTTGCCTCTCCGGCACCAATAATCATTACATTGTTGGAAGTCTTAATATTTCTGTATTTGTTAAGCACAGTTCTTATCATTCTGTACATAAAACGACTTGCACATATTGCAATAATAAGGTATATTGCCGCATTAAAATAACAGCTCCTAGGAAGCATATTACCCACAATCTTATTGCTTAAGAAATGCACTACTTCTACAGTAATACACGCTTCAGCAATCCTGTACACCTCAGCTATACTCGCATACTGCCACAGACTGTGATAAAGTCTGAACAGCCAGAATATAAGCAGAGACATTATCGTGTACGGAAGCACGTTCTCTACATAATTACTAATATACTGAGGTTCAATAGATACAATACCTACATCAAATCTCATAATAAGCGACAGATATACGCATGCATTCAGTAAAAATGTATCTGTTAAAAACAAGAAAAATCTTCTTACCAGAAGCTGTATTCTGTCCTTTTTAGTCTCACCCATCATCTGTTCCTCGTTTCTTTAGCAGGCTTTTTAGCAGCTAACCCACATACTGTACCAATTCCATAAGAAATATGCAACAGGAAAAATAAAAATGGCAGTGCAAAACATGTTTTATTGCGTTCCTTCTTAGCTCCTATTACAGCAACAACAGACATAACAACTGCCAACAGCCAGTAAGCACCCCACATAAGTCCTGTAAATCCGTATACAATACGAGAAAAAAGCGACTTCACAGCCAGCAGCTTACATGACACACTTGCAACTGTTGTAACAATAATAGCCATTACAAAAGCCCATGGAACAAAATGATATATAGAAAGGCATCCCGGACATACCTTGCTTGTCTTTCCAATCCAATAGCCATTGCCATATTTCTGCTTAAGCATCTTAGGAAGCGAACTTCTTGTATGCTGGTATGATATTATATCCGGACAGAACCTTAATTTAAATCCTGCTTTTCTCATACGGTAATGAATCTCATTATCCTCTGTTCTTGTAAGTGATTCATTATAATATCCGATTTTTTCAAACACTTCTCTTCTATACGCAGCATGAAACAGTGATTTCATATATATCTTCTCTCCTGTCCCATTACCACCATTCCTGTAAGGCGCTATGCTTGAACCAAACATAGAACTTTCGGCAAGAAGCAGCGTATCCTTCCACGGTGTCTCTTCATCCACAATGTTAGGACGCACACCGCCTACAACCATTTCGCCTTCCTCTAAAACCTTAACATTCTTACTGACAAAATCCTCTGGAATATGTGCATGTGCATCAACTCTTATCACAGCATCCCCTGTATAATTATCAAGAAGAACATTCCATCCGCATGGCAGCGTTCTCTTCGGATTATCAAGAACCTTAATCTGTCGTGCTCCCATTTTATTCTCTCTTGCAAACTCCTGCATAACCGCCTTTGTTCCATCAGTCGATGCAGAATCTACAAGCACCACTTCTATCAGACTGTGATTATAGTCTTGTTTGCTTATATCGTCAAGAATATTCCCTATTGTGCTTTCCTCATTATACGCAATAACGGCTATAGTAATAAACATATTCAACCTACTTCTTAACTGTCATTCTTTCACTTCCAACTACTGATGCAAATGTGTCCCATAATACGGTTGCATCAGATTTAACTCCAAAATGCTTCATACTTTCCAGATTATATCGCATCTTGGCAGGTAAAACCTCATTTAAATATATATTATCTGTACTCTCCTCATCAACAGCTTCTCCAAGAAGCTTGTCCTCATCCTTATATGCAATGCTTGTCCTTGACGTAAGTCCAGCTGGAAGAAGAAGTGTTGCATACATTTCCTTAGTATATTTCTTAACATACTTAGGTACTTCTGGTCTTGTCCCAACAAGTGTCATATCCCCTGCAAGTATATTAAAAAGCTGTGGAAACTCGTCCATTCTGTACTTTCGAAGAAATGCACCTACTTTAGTAATTCTTACATCATTATCTACTGTCACGGCTGAACCTAACTTGCTTGCATTGTCAACCATAGTTCTGAACTTATAAATGCGGAATATTCTTCCATACTGTGTCACTCTTGCCTGTCTGAAAAATATAGGTCCCGGTGAATCAAGTCTGATGGCAAGTGCTATTACTCCCATAGGAATAATAAGAACTGCAAGCATAATACCTGCAACAATCACATCCAGAAATCTTTTCATCTTAAGCCACATTCTGTGCTTCATAAGTATATTATAATATTTTCTTACTTCCTTCGTTCTCATCTCATCAGGAAGAAGCTGCCATGGTCTTAATTCCATCGTAATACTCCCCTCTTAATTATTGATGTGTCACAATTGATTAATGGCCGATTATTTCAATCTGTTAAACTGTTCTATAACATATTCTACCTGTTCATCAGTAAGGCATGTATGAAGCGGCAGCGTTATCTCATTGCGATACATATTATATGAATTAGGAAAATTCTTAATATCAAATCCCATATTCTTATATGCTGTATGCATTGGAAGCGGCTTATAATGCACATTTGTTGCAACACCTGCTTCAGCAAGTCTTATTATAAATGCATTACGCTCCTCAACATCTTTTCCTAGAAGTCTTACAAGATACAGATGACCACTTGAAGTATACTTATCTGTAAAATGTTTCATAATCTCTACATCATCGGCTGCAATACCCTCTGTGTATCTCTCAATGATATCTCTTCTTCTCTTAAGAAGCCCCGGATATCTCTTAAGCTGTACAAGCCCTATTGAAGCCATGATATCTGTCATGTTATATTTGTAATAAGTCCCCTTAATATCATATTCCCATGCACCAAGCTTTGTTTTGGCAAGTGCATCTTTTGTCTGTCCATGCAATGAAAATACCATTATCTGCTTATAAATATCCTCATCATCAACTCCAGGAATACTTCTCCATGTAAGTGCTCCACCTTCTGCTGTTGTAAGGTTCTTGACAGCATGGAATGAAAAGCTTGTAAAATCAGCCTTCATACCACTCATAATGCCGCCTTCGCTCGCACCAAAGCCATGTGCTGAATCAGCTACAATTGCTACCCTGCCAAGCGATTCCTGAAGAGGTGATGCCGGCTTAAATATATTCTTCTTACTCTCGACAATATTTCTTATCCTGTCATAATCGACCATAACTCCGCCGATATCTACAGGTATGACAGCCTTGGTTTTTTCATTTATTGCAGACTCAAGCTCATCATAATCAAGATGATATGTGCCTTCCTCCACATCAATAAGAACCAGCTTGGCATTAACATGGGCAACAACACTTGCAGATGCTGTATAAGTGTATGCCGGTACAATAACCTCATCACCTTCTCCTATCCCTAACAGACGGAGTGCAGTCTCTAAACATGCTGTAGCTGAATTAAGACATGCTGCCTTTTTTGCACCCGTAAATTCTGCAATCTGTCTTTCAAACTCCTTGGTTCTTGGTCCTGTAGTAATCCAGCCTGACCTCAGGGCCTCGGCAACTGCCTGAATCTCCTCTTCTGTTATATCTGGTGGTGAAAATGAAATATTCATAATTCTTTATCTCCTTATTAATTCCTACTTATTGGATATCTTCGTTCCAGCCTGTGTAACCGTAGGAATCTGTGTCTGTGTAGTTGTCTCCTGCGTTCCACCGGAAACCATATCTGGAAATGCATATGTCAGATCTCCGGATGTATTAGCAATAGAAATCGTATAACTAACAGTATTATATCCATTCTGTGAAAGTGTAATCGTCTTCTTGCCTGATGACTTGTCAAATGTGCATGGCACAGTACCAATATACTCACTATTTACATAAAGTGAAGCCCCCTTAGGTGCTGTAATTGATACTTTGTATCCACTTGTATTATCTGCCGCTGTTGTTGTAGTAGTACTTGAAGCACTCATATCAATAACCTTGGTTACATACGGAGAATTAACATTTATAATTTCAGAATATTCCTGATAATGATTGGCTACCAGCTTAATTCTGTGAGTTCCATAAGTCAAAGAAACAGGGGATGAATAATCAACCTCCGTTCCATCTATACTCATTACCGCACCAGACGGAGTAACCGAGAAATTAACCGCACCTGTTTTAACAGGATCAGTCTGGACTTCTGAAAAATCAACTGTCGTAGTTGCATCCTTTGATATAGTAACAGTCTTACTTGATGACAGACTGCCATTACGGACATTAACTGTAAATGTACCAACAGGTGCAGTTACAAGCATATCCGGAGTAATACCAAGAAGCTGTCTGTTTCCAATACTTACATATCCACCGCTTAGTGCATCAACTCCTGTAAACTTAAGGTATCCGTGTCCCTCTGTCACATCAACAGAATAAACCTTTTCTCCCACGCCTCTTATAACCAGCTTATCCTGATCAACAAGCTGTGCAATGCTTATTCTCTCATCTCCAGAAAGTACAACTGTGTAGCTTTCATATACCATATTGGATGCACCAATACTTAATTTCCTTGAACTCTCATCTACAGTAATTCCTGAAACATCGTATCTCGCCCAGGCATCACTGTTTCCATATATCTTAGTCGCTTTGCCCTTCTTATCGACATATACATCATATATGCCTCCCATATCCATGGTTGCCGCAGCCTTTACCTTACCATATGCATCCTGAATATCTGTGCCACCTGAATAAGGCACTTCATATTCTGTTCCTGTGGATATATCAACAAACCTCATTTTAAGGTCACTTATATCACGCTGGGAAAGTACACCTGTAAATGTAGGATTCTCCCCATCACCTTTTATATCCTTATTAACAGTTGGTGCCGGTGTGATACTGCTTCCTGGCACCATTGCATTGCTGCTATTGTTACCGGATGCCGTACATGCAGTCGTTCCTACACAGAATATCACAACCAGACATACTGCCAATATCCTTTTAATAATATGTACATTCTTATACTTTCGTTCCATATACATTCCTCGCAAAAAACTTATCCCCTCGTATCCTCCGATTTTATCACAGACCACACATTTTATCAATTAATTCTCTTCTTTGTATATTCTGTGAAATAACAACTTTCAGCTTATCTATATTCTTTGCCGGAACCCACGCTTTTCCGGCATTATAATACTGGTTAATAATCTTCCAGAATTTTTCCGGAAAACTTAACAATGCAACCAGCATATCAAGGTCTACATCTGCAAGAGGTTTTAATTTATCATATTCATCAACAATCCTGTATGCCACATTGATATCCCAGTCATGCTTTTCCATAACCTTTCTTAAGAACTGGTATAAATCAGCTACCTGACAGTCATTATGGCATTTTTCGAAATTAGTCACGGCAGAACCTCCATTTTCCGTATCAAGAAAAACATTATGGTAATTATAACTGCCATGTACTAACTCCCGTGTCTGTTCCATCCTCTCAAAACGCTCATCGAACTGTTCTGATTTAAGCAGTTCACTTGCATTATCTGCCTCTTTGTAAAATGTATCTATCGCACCAAGCGCTATCTGTTCAAATTCATTTTTCTTCTTCTTGCCTCGCATATAATTAGCGGCTTTCTTAATCTCCTTTGTATGCCTGTCAAGATTCTGTCTCATCCCTGCGCCCTTATCAAACTGGACATAAATATTCTGTGTGCGGCTTTCACTTGCTTTCAGCTCTGCCTCCTGTCCGTAATCTTCTGACTCCGCCAGTGCCATGCACTCCCAACGCCTCATCATATTCTGATTTTCACCTTCCTGCACATATTTAACTCCAGCTGAAGAAACAACATTTAAACAAATGTGCAGCTGCGCCAGTGTTCTCACTGCCCCCACAACATCATTTACAGACTTGACATCACATTCCCTGCCGCCAAACCAGTTTTTCATCACATATTTCCGCCCGTCATCTCCCACTGTAAAAAGTTCCCCATCCTGATTTCTTACATATGAATCAACATTGTTAAATCCTGCCTCTGATACTGCATTTGTCACTGCCTCATCCCGCAGATAAAACCCGTCATTTCTGCTGCATTCAAGAAAAAGTCTGCATCCCCTGTCAGTAAAAAGGATTATTCCTCCACGACCTTTTACCATTTTCTTAATCTGCATATCATAAAATTTAAGACACTCTAATGATTTATCGTTCATAAAATCCCCCGTTTCTGCACTTGATACAGACGTCTTCTGCACATACGCCTACGTCTGCCTTATCTTATGAAAATAAATGCATCTATATTCCTGTGAATCCGTATCTTGATGAAAATGTGTTTTTTTCTTATAATAAATAGAAATGGATTTAATCCGCACATTTATACTAATTAACATTGCAGGGGGATAACATGCCGAAAACTTACCATATTGACATGCCGGAAGCTGTCAGGAATATTATACATACTATAGAAGAGCATGGATTTAAAGCGTATGCAGTTGGTGGCTGTATAAGGGACAGTATCCTTGGACGCACGCCTGATGACTGGGACATAACAACTTCTGCTGTACCCGGACAGGTAAAATCCTTCTTCAGAAGAACAATAGACACAGGAATTGCCCACGGCACTGTAACTGTCATGATAGATAAGACAGGATATGAGGTAACCACCTACAGAATTGATGGAGAATATGAAGACGGCAGACATCCGAAGTCTGTAGAATTTTCAGACAGGCTTGTTGATGACCTGTGCCGCCGTGATTTTACGATAAATGCCATGGCATACAACGACACTGATGGATTTGTTGATGAATTTAACGGTCTTGATGATTTGGATGCAAAAATAATACGATGTGTTGGTGAACCAGAATTAAGATTTACAGAGGACGCACTGCGGATGATGCGCGCCATAAGATTTTCTGCACAGCTTGGCTTTACCATTGATGAAGCAACATGGAATGCAATTAAAAAGCTTGCCCCGTCAATCAGTAAAATAAGCATGGAACGTGTGCATGTGGAGCTTGGCAAAACTCTTATGTCAGCACATCCCGATTATGTATCTGAATATTCAGAAGCGGGACTTTTCGCACCAATACTTCCGGTAATTGACAATGCATTAAAGAGCCGTTACAGCCGCAAGATACTTGCCACCTTACGACACACCCCGGATAATATATACCTGCGCTACGCTGCACTTTTCATAACTTCTGCACCTGATGAAGCAGCAAAAACACTCCGCGCATTGAAAATGGATAACAAGACAGTTGACACAGTATCTAAGCTTGTTGAATTGTCAAAAATCGATATAGATGAAACAGAACCCGCTGTACGTACTGCACTTAACAAATATGGCAGAGAATTTCTTCCTCTGTGGCATGAACTTATGATGTCAGTAATACAGGCTTCAGAAGAAATTACAGGAATCGGCAATCCAGCAAAAGTAAAGCATCTCCTTACTCTTAAACGCCTTGTAACAGATATCCTGGAGCGCGGCGACTGCTTTACAATTAAAGACCTTGATATATCAGGAAATGACCTTATTGAATACGGTCTTCAGGGACACGAAATCGGTGAAACTCTCAAATCCCTGCTTGATATAGTTATAGAGAATCCCAAGCTCAACGACAAAGCAACTCTGATTGCTATGATTGAACATATTAAATAATATAAAAAAATATCCCTCACCAGTACCTTTCCGGCAAATCTGGTGAGGGATTCTTTTAATTCCCATCTTATATTTAATTAATATGCCTTACCCCAGTAAACCATAGCCTTAGCCGGCTTACCACAGCATACGCACACATCGCTTAACTTCTCCTGTGCGAATGGCATACATCTTGATGTACATGTAGTATCTTCCTTAATCTTGTCCTCACAAGCCTGGTCTCCACACCACATAGCCTTGATGAATCCAGCCTTATTAGCCGCTGTATCCTTGAATTCATCATAATTAAGAGCTGTGTATGTATGAGCATCTCTGTGAGCTCTTGCTCTCTCAAGCATATCCTTCTGGATAGTATCAAGAATCTCAGGAATCTTGTCCGCAAGCTCATTGATAGATACAGTAATCTTTTCTCTTGTATCACGACGAACGATAACAGCCTGATTAGCCTCGATATCTCTTGGTCCCATCTCAACTCTTACAGGGATACCACGCATCTCCTGCTCAGAGAACTTCCAGCCTGGATTCTTATCTGAATCATCAACCTTAACACGAAGTCCTGCTGCCTTAAGAGCCTGGCCAACTTCATAAGCCTTGTCAAGAACGCCTGCCTTCTTCTGCATAATAGGAATAACATCAACCTGAACAGGTGCTACCTTAGGTGGAAGCACAAGTCCTGAATCATCACCGTGAGTCATGATAACAGCACCGATAAGTCTTGTTGTTGTTCCCCATGAAGTCTGGTGAACATATTTTAACTTATTATCCTTGTCTGTGTACTGGATACCAAATGCTTTGGCAAATCCATCACCAAAGTTATGGCTTGTACCTGACTGGAGAGCCTTACCATCATGCATAAGCGCCTCGATAGTATAAGTAGCCTCTGCTCCTGCAAACTTCTCCTTATCAGTCTTACGTCCCTTAATTACAGGAATTGCAAGAACTTCCTCACAGAAGTCAGCATAAAGGTTAAGCATCTGCTGTGTACGTGCCTCAGCCTCTTCTGCTGTAGCATGTGCTGTATGACCTTCCTGCCATAAGAACTCTCTTGAACGAAGGAATGGTCTTGTCTCCTTCTCCCATCTTACAACTGAACACCACTGGTTATATACCTTTGGTAAATCTCTGTATGACTGTATCTCATCTTTATAGAAATCACAGAAAAGTGTCTCTGATGTAGGTCTTACACACATTCTTTCCTGAAGTGGATTAAGTCCGCCATAAGTTACCCATGCAACTTCTGGTGCAAATCCTTCTACATGATCCTTCTCAACCTCAAGAAGGCTCTCTGGAATGAACATTGGAAGATAAACATTCTCAACACCTGTTTCCTTGAATCTTCTGTCCATCTCATTCTTAATATTCTCCCAGATTGCATATCCAGCCGGCTTAAAAATCATGCATCCCTTGACGCTTGAGTAAGACATAAGCTCTGCCTTCTTACACACATCTGTGTACCACTGAGCGAAATCCTCTTTCATGGATGTAATCGCTTCTACTAATTTCTTATCTTCTGCCATAATAAACCTCTTTCTATGACATTACAGACCCGTTTCATACGGAGCCTGATGCGAATGCTGCTTCGCATTGTCCGCCTGCCATTGACGGCACCACTAGAGTTTATCATGTTCTAAAATGCTTTTCAAGTAAAGAACAAGTGCTTTTATTATACAATATGATATTGGTCCAAGAATAAATCCGACAACCCCATACACAAGTATCCCGATATATATAACCGCGAGCATTGTAAATGGCGCAATTCCCATTCTGTCACCCATACATTTTGACTCCATAATCTCCCTCACAAAATATGTGACAATATACAACACCACAAGAATCACTGCATTTTTCACATGTCCGAAAAGCAGGCTTCCCACAGCCCACGGTATCAGTACCGTTCCCGTACCGAATATCGGAAGCGCGTCAATAATTCCCGTCAGCACACCAAGAAGAATCGCATAAGGGTTGCCTATTATTAAAAATGCGGTGGAACACAGCACCATATTAATCGACATTATAATAAGCTGCACCCTGAAATATACATTTATCAAAGTCCTAAGCCCCACATGCACCGCTCCGACCTCGTCCTTAAATATAGTGTTCTCACGCCAGCTTCTGTATTTTTCCATTCCAGCCGCCGCATATATCGTTCCAATAAAGCACACCACAAGTCCGGCAACTGCCATAACGCACCATGTTATAACCGGAACAGAATGTTTTCTCATAATTGTAAAAAACATCTGCTGTCCGTCTCCATCTATAATTATTCCTTTACATTTTTCAAAAAATGCGTAACTGCAGCCTTCTTTTAGCTTAATCCATCCATCAATACGGCAGCACACAAGCTTGAACTGCCCATCAAGGCTGTTAATATTCTCATCAAAATTGGCTATGAAATCTTTAAGTTCGCGAAACGCCATATAACCAACATACAACAGCACTGAAAGAATTATAAGCGTCACCATTGTTACAACTATACTCGCAGCAAGCGTCTTTTTCTCCCTTAAAAGTTTCGCCAGCCCTACTATCGGCTTCTGAAGCAGCACCGCAAAACAGAATGCAAGCATGAACGGCCACACATAATAGAAAAGTACTTTAAATATAAAGAAAACCACCGCAATAATAACGACACTGCCAACAAGCAATGTCAGCCGCTTCCTGAAATCCCACACATTTTCAACCATATGCCACCTCACACCTGCTAATAATTATCGTTTAATTAGTGTGTGCGTGGCTGGGACATTTATTCGCCCAATGTTATTGATTAATTATCAAAACGCATGTATTCTTAATAAAAACATAAAAAGGATACAACCATGCTTAATATAATACACGAAACTAAAGACATTATTATAGTGAATAAACCAGCCGGACAGCTATCCCAGGGTGCGAAAGGATTTGATTTAGACCTTGTAAGCGAAGTTATGACTTACAACGCTTCACAGGGAAAGCCTGCATATGCAGCAATAATCAACCGCCTTGACCGGCCGGTTTCGGGACTTGTGCTTATTGCAAAGAATAAGTCTGCAGCAGCAAAGTATTCCACACTAATGCAGAAGGAGGGCGGATTTAATAAACAATATGAAGCTTTAATATGTGGAAAACTATCCGAACTAAAAGGAACTTTTGTTGATTATTTAAAGAAAGATGGAAGAACGAACACATCAGCCATAGTTCCGGCAGACGACGCCGCTAATGATAAAGAAGCAAAGCTTTCAAAGCTTGAATATGAAGTGATATCTTATGATGAAGTTAAAGACATTACACATGTAAGAATACATCTGATTACAGGCAGACATCACCAGATAAGAGTACAGTTTGCAAGCCGCTGGCACCCGCTTGTTGGTGACTACAAGTATGCCACTGCTGATTGCGGCATGGATAACGCCGTTAAAGCAGTGGCACTTAAAAGAAATCAGATTGCACTGTGTGCTGTTTCACTTACAATTGATGACAAAGAATTCCGGATTGCATCGGAATTCTGAACAAAGCACCTATATGGCACTTTATCCATAATCTAAGGCACCTGCCCACCAATGTGGGTAAATGCCTCAACTTAGAACTATTTTTTACAACTCCGTTAATTTCTGTGTTTTTTTATCATAAAGTATATCATATGAAATACAATACATAATGTTCCAAAAACAATAATGCCCGGAATCCCATAAAACATATACTCCATTCCATTTAAATAAATACCATTGCCTCTATATTTTTGTTTAATAAGTAACCCATTATTAACAAGTATAAAAATAATTCCTCCAAACACCAAAAAAGCCGCACTATAACTGCCAAACCAAACAAGTAGTTTTTTTCGATTCAGTTTGTATACAATATAATTATAAATATAATAGCAAATCAATATTATTGGCATAATAATATATATGATTAAACCAATAAAAAAGCCCTTGTCTAATACTACTTCATCAATACAATCTGAAATCAACAAAATAATCCAAACTATTATGCCAATGCATATTCCATTCAAGATTAACAGATTATTTTTTGACCGCATAACAATACCTCCGGTGAACAGAATTTTTTATACAAAGTGAAACTTTTATTTAAGCTATCTTGCATACATAATATCTGCAGAACTTGTAATTGTATTCTTTATAATCAATTCTCCGTTTTTTATTGCAAATACATTCCAATAATCATCACCGCCTATATCCGTAGGAACATTAAAATCAGCAATTAAATTATTTCCCTGATGAACAGTTACTTTAGCTCCTGAAGAAGCTACTGTTCCCTGACCAGCATATCTATAAACATAATAGTAATACGGTGTATCATTTGTTGCTTTTAAAGTTATGTGTTCTGGACCATAACTTGTTGTATCATCATAATCAAGTTTGCAAATTTCGACATTTCCATCTATTTGCGACTTATGTGAATAATACACATGGAAAGGATTCCCACTTAATAATGTTCCTTCAACATGCGAATCAAGGTCTCTTGGATTCTCTCCCCATGTCAACGTTATCAAATAATCATCACTAGATATCATGGGCGTTATTATGCCATTCTGGTTATCTGTTATACCCGATTGAACTATAATATTAAATGTTGAAGATGAATATCCATCTTTAGATGCCTGCACTGTATAATTTCCAATCGGCAACTCAACAGAAAAATTACCATCACTATCTGTGACTGCAGTTTTAATAACTTCATCACTTTCATTCATATTATTCCAATCTCGTTTAATATCCAAATTAATTCCAGCTATCCCTCTTCCCGTTAAAGAATTTACAACTTTACCACTTGCAATACCTTTTTCAGATTCAGAACCTTCAATTAATAAAAATGTTTCCATATATGTGTTCCCGTTCTCTGAAACAGTTGCATATGCCTTAAAATCAATATATCCAGGCGCAGAAATTTTAACAAGATAATTTCCTTCCGGAAGATTTATTGTATAATTCCCTGTTATATTAGATATCTCTTTCTTAATTAAGTTATTTGATTTATATACCTCTATTGAAGCATTAGAAACTGCTGTTGAACGATCCAGTGCTTTAACTATTTTCCCTGAAATAGCACCTTTAGGTTTATCATTTTCAATTTCTTTAATTTTATTATTTACGCACTCAGCATACGCTTTTGCACCTAATTCATTTGGATGCACAGAATATGCACTAGCTACTGTACCCGCAAAATCTCTAAATTGAACATCTACCAAATTTTCATCTCCTGGATTATTCAATTTAATTTTATTAATCCAAGCTTCCCTAGAATATGCCTCATGTCCATCAAATTTATTTTCAACATCAACAAAATATATGTTTAGTCCTTCACTTTTGCATTCATCAACAATTTTTGCTATTTCTTTATTGAATTTAGAAACATTTTCATTAACAATGGTCGCTTCTTCTTTGCTAATTAAAACACCCTTTCCTTTTTTATCTAACAACTTTGGATAACCAGCCACAATAATAGCTGCCTGTGTTCCTGATGCTTGTGAAATATCTTTATAAGTCTGCTTAATATTGCTCCTAGTAGTATCAAATCCATCCCACAACTCATCTATCTTTTTCTGCAACGGAAGTTTTGATTTTCCAAAATGCAGATATGTACTTCCAGTAGCACACATAGTTATTATATCAGCAAACCCAACATCATTTCCACCAATAGTTAATGTAACATAATCAACCGTATCATCAATTGTATTAAATACATCCAGCTGCGGATTAAGATATTCATAATGTTTTTTATCATCATATATTTTATTCTTCCAAATAGTTTTCTTCTGACTTTCATTTTTAAAGTGTCGTGTTTCTGCACCAGACGAAGCCTTAAAATACCATATACATTCAGATGAATTTTGATTTTTATAATCTGCCATTTTTCCACTTATATTAGGGATTTCAATAAGTGCAGGCCAGCTTTTTGTGGATCTATGAGCTAACCAATCCTCATCTTTAACTTTGTCTTCTAATGACTTAGTTTGTCCATAAAACGGTTCTATTCCTTCTCCTGAAGAATAAGAATCCCCAAGTGATACTACAATCACAGGATCTCTACTATTATTATCTGTAAACGCTAATACAGTCTGATTATCTGTAAGAAACTCCGTCAATATCATTGAGAATGTCAAAATCACAACAAACAAAACTGCAAATATACGCTTTATACCCCTTTTCATTATCAAGCAACCTCCTTAGAATTTTATTTTATCTATTGTCATTGCATTTATTTTTGTTATTTTATTAAGCTCGACAATATTACTTTTGGGAACTGTAACATAAAATTGATTTGATTCATCATCATAACTCGTTAGAGTTCCTTCTTCTGCAATTAATATTTGTTTTTCTTCATCTGTTGATACATTATAATAAGCAGGATTAGCAATAATTTTTTTCCCGATGACAAAAACGCTCCAAATGTCCCCATTGTTTGTAACATAAAAAGTCTGATACATTGGATGTTTTATATCAGAATCTTTTCTAACATTTTTTTCACCAACATAGTTGCCTTCCAAGTCATATTCAAACACAATTGGGTACTGATTAAAGCCTCTTTCTTCCATCAAAGTACATACTTCTTTTTCAGATAATGCATTATCTTCTTTTACTGCATCAATCGAAACAATCTTTTCAGAATTTTCCAGATAATATTCATCTACTTCAGTCAATGTTTTGCTCATACTGTATTTGGCAATTGCCTTTATAATGAACTTTTCATTGTTAGCCTCTACTAATTTTTCAACAGTTACACTAACAACATTAGGTTCTTCCGCATGTATAATAACGGCAGAGTTCATAATTCCAAAGACAGCTAAAAGCAAAAATAACCCTAACACTTTTATAACTTTTTTTCGCCTTACCATAAAAATGATTATAGTACTCATAACTACTGTAGATACCACGATTATACTTACCCATAAAAACACATTAAAAGTATCTCCTGTTCCTGGGATACCACTTACAACATTAGAACCACTTGATGTTGGCATTTCTTCGTTGGTTATACCAATATGTTTCGCAACTATATTAGTAGTATATGTTGTTCCAGCTTTTATGTTAATATCAGTCAATTTAATTTCGCCATTTTTTAACTCTAACTTTTCAGGTAAAATAGTATCAAGTGAAACACCTGTTACATCAAACGAATTTGTATTTTTTATCATAATATCAACTTGAATATAATCATCAACAGAATACACATCCTTATTTGTACAAATAGATATCTCTAATCCATCCCTAGTTTCCATACTTGCAGCACTTACACTTATTGGTACTGCCAATAACACACCTAACAGCAATAAAAAAGATAGCAATATATTTGCAATTTTTTTCATAATTCCCCTCCTTGAATTGTTTATCCTAATTCTCTACCCTTAAAAGATATTGTTTTTCGTCATATTTACAACTCTATCTATGATATTTAATATAACTAATACACTTATAATGTTTTTTATTTATCCAACTTCATTTATATTTTCTCTAATAGATAACTTTAATTATAAATTCTATTTATTTCTTGCGCAGTCCTCCTATTATACATATATTCACTTTTCAAGGAACATTGTCAGTTTTTCTGACACAATCACCTAATCATTAATAAAATATTTTTATGACCTTCATTATTTTTTTATACATCACCAGCTGATATATTTAGTTTATCAGCCATTTGTGTATCTGTCAATATATGTAATTAAATGATATATATAGTTTATTCTTTCTTTTATATGTTTAAGTTATTTATTTTTTATTTTATTTTTTATTTTATTTTTCGGGCATTATTCCTTGTTTTGCCGCATTAAAAAAAGAAGCAATTGTGCTTGAAAAACAATTGCTTCTTTTTGAAAAATTTTTATTTCCTTTTTTATGAAAAATTTTGGAAAATTAGATTTGCGTGATACAATACATTCCGTCAATTACATCTTAAATCTATAACCCACACCCCATATAGTCTCAATATACTGAGGCTTGCTTGTATCAAGCTCAATCTTCTCTCTGATTTTCTTGATGTGGACAGTTACAGTTGCGATGTCACCGATTGAATCCATATCCCAGATTTCCTTGAAAAGTTCTTCCTTAGTGAAGACATGGTTAGGATTCTCTGCAAGGAACGTAAGAAGGTCGAATTCCTTTGTTGTAAATGGCTTCTCCTCACCATTAACAAATACTCTTCTTGCTGTCTTATCAATCTTTATTCCTCTGATTTCAATAATATTATTGTTATTCTTAGAATTACTTACAAGTCTGTCATATCTTGCAAGATGTGCCTTTACTCTTGCAACAAGCTCACTAGGGCTGAATGGCTTGGTCATGTAATCATCCGCACCAACTCCAAGTCCTCTTATCTTATCAATATCTTCCTTCTTGGCAGATACCATGATAATAGGAATATCCTTAACTTCTCTTACCTGCTTGCATATCTCGAAACCATCAGTTCCGGGAAGCATGATATCAAGGATACACATATCAATATCCTCATGCAGTGCAGCCGCAAGGCCACTTGTTCCATCATTACATACCTCAACCTCATATCCGTTAAGTTCAAGGTAATCCTTCTCAATATCTGCAATACTCTCTTCATCTTCTACAATTAATATCTTGCTCATAGCCAGTCCCCTTTCGTGTAGTTTCATTATGCATTCTCAGGATTCTCTTCATCCTTTGCTTTAAGCAGATTAAGATGCATGGTCGTGCCTTCGCCCTCTACACTCTCTGCCCATATTTTTCCTTTGTGGTCCTCAACAATCTTCTTAACAATTGCAAGGCCTATACCACTTCCACCATGCTTGCTGTTTCTTGATTCATCAGTTCTATAGAAACGCTCAAATATTCTCTCAACATCTTTAGCTGCAATGCCAATACCGTTATCTGAGAATATTGCATGAATGTAGTCGCCTTCATCGTACAGGTCAATCTTAATCTTTCCCTGCCGTCCCTCAGCCATATACTTAACCGAGTTACTTATAATATTATTAACAACCCTCTTTAACTGCTCCGGGTCAACATTCATATATGCCGGCTCAGTAAGATGGTCATTATATTCCAGTTCAATCTGGCTTGCCTCAAGCTCTGTGCCTATCTCTTCACAGCAGTCTCCAAAGTAGTCACTTACATTACATTTTACAAATGTGTATGGAACCCTGTTAGTATCAAGCCTTGAATATATAGTAAGCTCATCAATCAGCTTGTCCATATCATTAACCTTGTTAGCAATAGTCCGGATATACTTAGCCTGCTTTTCAGGCGTGTTGGCAATTCCGTCACGCAAGCCTTCCACATATCCTTTAATAGCCGTAAGCGGTGTCTTTAAGTCATGTGAAATATTTCTAATAAGCTCCTTTTCCTCGGCATCAGACTTAATCTTATCCTCCGCACTCTGCTTAAGTACGACTCTCATCTCCTCAAAATCCCGGCATACATCCCCGATTTCGTTGTTAGATACCTTTGGCATCTCGAAATCCATATTGCCTTCTTTAATATTATCAGTTGCAAGCTTCAGCTTATTAAGTGGCTTAACAATAGAACTGTATATCCACAGAGTAAGTCCAAGACTTGTAATAACAAGTACCATAATTATAACAAATATAACCTGCATTATAAATGTCTTAACCTGTGGAAGAATCTGTTTCAATGAAGTAACAATTGACACGCTGTAAAAATTATCTTCTGAATCCTTAAAATTAAGCTGTTTTATAAGACTCTGGTACTCTCCACCCTTGTAAGTCCCAACATCAGAAACATTCTCTTCATCAGCAGAATAATCAGGAAGAATCTTTACAATTTCACTGTCTGGTGCTTCTGTTGAATTATATATAATAATTCCATTCCTTCTTACAACAAGACAGGACATCTTAGATGACAGCTCTCCTGATAATTCATCAAGATATTCCTTATTAGTAAACTGCTCTGGTGAAGTATCAACCTCAGTCTTCATATCCTTGTATATGCTGTCAGTAATCTTTCCAAAAAGTATTATAGGTGAATATACGCCAACAAAAATTTCTCCGTCATCTACATTATATGTTCTCTCAATGCTTTCCTTCTGTACACAATACAGACCTCCAAGAGCAAGACCACTCAGCAGCACAGGAAGTATAACCATAATACAGAAAGAAATATACAACTTATTCTTTAGCTTCATAATTAACCCCTTTTCCTCTCAATACTACCATATACAGGGATATTTGTAACATTACAAATGTATTAATTTTATTAAATATAAATTAAAACAGCTGTAACGGAATATCCGCTACAGCCTGCAATTAACCTATCTTGAGCCTGAACTTCTGAAGTTCTCTTTCTGAATCAACTCTTTTAATAATTCCACCAAGGTTAGTAATCTTTCCTTCAAAATCCTCATAACCTCTCTGGATATATTCGATATCATCAATCTCTGATATACCATCTGCTGCGAGCGCAGCAATAACAAGTGCTGCTCCTGCTCTTAAATCAGGCGCATTAAGCTGCACTCCACAAAAACTCTTAACGCCTTCAATATAGGCCGTGTTACCCTCAACCTTAATCTTGGCACCCATTCTTCCAAGCTCATCAACATATTTGAATCTATTCTCAAATATGCTCTCAGTTACCATACTTGAACCTTCTGCAAGTGCAAGTACAACTGAAATCTGTGGCTGCATATCTGTCGGGAATCCCGGATATGGAAGAGTCTTGACATTAGTACTCTTAAGCTTACAGCCTTCTGCTATAACCCTTAAGCTGTCGTCACCTTCTTCAATCTTACAGCCCATCTCAATTAACTTGGCAGATATTGATTCCATATGCTTAGGAATAATATCCTGAATAACAACATCACCATGTGTAGCTGCTGCTGCCATCATAAATGTTCCAGCCTCAATCTGATCCGGAATAATAGAATAAGTACATCCGTGAAGTCTCTTAACGCCTTTGATACGGATTACATCAGTTCCTGCACCTTTAATGTTCGCACCCATAGAATTAAGGAAATTCGCTACATCAACTATATGCGGTTCCTTAGCCGCATTTTCCAGAATAGTGTCTCCCTCTGCCATACATGAAGCCATCATAAGATTAATTGTTGCACCAACTGTTACAACATCAAAATAAACATGAGCTCCTGTAAGCTTCTCTGCCTTTGCATGTACAACTCCACAATCTATATCAACATCCGCACCAAGTGCCTTAAAGCCCTTGATATGCTGGTCAATTGGACGGCTTCCTATATTGCATCCTCCTGGGAGTGCAACATGAGCCTCATTGTACTTGCCAAGTAAAGCACCTAACAGATAGTAAGATGCTCTTATTTTTCTTATATAATCATATTCTACATTGGTATCACAGATTGAACCACCATTTATCTGAACGGAATTGTTATAAACATACTTAACCTTAGCACCAATTCCTTCTATAGCCTGAAGTAAAACTCTTGTGTCTCTAACATTAGGTACATTTTCAATTGTTACAGTATCATCTGTCATAATTGCTGCTGCAAGAATACCTAAAGCTGCATTCTTCGCACCACCAATGGAAACTTTTCCTCTGAGTGGCACTCCACCCTTGACAACATATTGTTCCATATAGCACCTCTAAACATAATAGTCACATCTTATAAAGTATATCACAGAACTTTTATTTGTAAAGATTTTCGCTGAAAATACATTTATAAAAATATGACAAATTAACCCCTGTTATAATTATATGCAGAAATTGCATTTTGTTACATAACAAAGGCTGTCCTTTATCAGGGCAGCCTTATTATTTTATACACTACTAATTCTTATTAACATAATTAAGCGGATTAACAGGAACTCCACCAACCCATATTTCAAAATGCAGATGTGGACCTGTACTGTAACCGGTATTACCAGAAGCTGCAATAGCCTGTCCCTGTGTAACACTCTGTCCAACGCTTACCTTTATAGAACTGAGATGTCCATATCTTGTCATAGTTCCATTACTATGTGTGATATCAACACAGTATCCATAATCAGCAAACCAGCCTGCTCTTGTTACAGTTCCGGCAGCTGCAGCTGTAACTGTAGTTCCCTGCGAAACTGACCAGTCAACTCCCTTGTGGAGACTTCCCCATCTGTATCCAAAACCGGATGAGAATGAACCACCTGATATAGGTTTAAGATATGTTGGTGGTGTAAGTGTTCCAACTGCAATTGTCTTAGGTATTGATTCTTTTATAATATCCTCTTTGATATATGTTCTTCCTGTTTCGTTACCATTAGAATAAGTAACTTCTGCTGTTACCGCTCTGTGGCCTGTTGTTCCCTCTGAAATAACAGTATTAGTTCCACGATAATTAGTATCATCATCCTGATAATTAGGTTCAGCCTCATAATCCTCTTCGTAAGTCATCTGATATTTTGTAATAACAGATATCTCTGACTTTGGAACAGTTACAGTTATTGAATCTCCAGGTGCAATTACGCTGTTCTCTGAAAGATTAGAATTAAGGCTTAACAATTCTGACATTCTAAGACCATTATTCTGTGCAATAACAGACAATGTATCTCCTGTCTCTACTGTGTATATTGTCTTTTCTGCATGTTCTTTAGTTATATTTTCATATGCCTCATCAACAGTTGTTGTTACCGCATTATCAGCTGGTACTTCGACTATGACAACGTCTGTATCAAATGATATTCCTGTAAGGCCATCACCATTGGCAACTGTCTCTCCATCCTGTGAAACTGCTGTTCCACTGATAGCTGATGATACGATTTCTGCTGCTGTACTTTCTGTAGCCTTTTCATTAATGCTTATTCCATAAGTACCTGTTGCTGCATCAACAATATCAAGAGAAACTGTAAAAGCATTATTAGGATCATATTTTGCTATAAGCTTCTCAAATAATGCAATAACACTATCCTTAGAATCTAAAGTTACAACAAAATCTCCAAATCTTACTGTATAATACATATGGAAATCTACATCCATAACATTATCAAACATATAGCTGTAAATAGCACCTGAAAGTTCATCAACACTCATTCGCTGAGCTACAGTTCTGCTTTCCTTATTAATTTCAATGTCAGGATCCATATACACAACTTCATTATATTGTGCACTTAATTCCTGCCTTGCAGATGCAAGTGCAACAATAACCTCTTCTTCTGTGTTGGCAGCCCCAACCTTCATTCCGTTAATAGTTATACTATAATAATTAGCTTCCGTTTTTAATAAATTCTTTGTCAAAAATGGAATTGCTATAATACAGACCAGACTCGCAACTGTCATTGTATTAATCAGTGTGAGCTTCATTCGTCTGCCATATCTAGACAAGCGTTCCATGAGTTCCTCCAAATATTGTGTTAATATATAGTTATCTTCTTGTAATATCTTTGTAACAATTTTGTAACAATTATACTAACACAACACATTTGGTTTGTAAACCCTATTTTTTCTTTCTGGAAGATTTTACCTTAGCCGGCTTCTGCACTGAATATCCGAACTTACCTATAAAATCTCCAAGGCCATAATATCTTCCATGCGAATATGCAATCAGGTCTGCATCTGACAAATGCAGTGTTCCCTTCTCATCTAACAGGCTTTCATCTACATTTACAGCCATAACCTCTGCTATAAACATATCGTGGCTTCCAAGCTCTAACACCTGCTTAACCTTACATTCGATATTGACAGGACTTTCTGCAATTGCTGGAGCTTCAATCTTAACTGACGGTGCTGCTGTAAGATGCATATCTGCAAATTTGTCAACATCCCTGCCAGATTTTACTCCACAATAATCAGTGGCTCTCGCAAGCTTTCTTGTTGTAAGATTAATAACAAATTCGCCTGTTTCCTTAATAATATCATGGCTGTAGCGTTCTTTTCTTACTGATATCGAAACCATTGCCGGATCAGAGCATACAGTTCCTGCCCATGCAACGGTAATAATATTAGGCTTTTCTCCTTTTCTTGCGCAGCTTACCATAACCGCTGGCACAGGATAGAGCATGTTGCCCGCTCTCCATGTCTGCTTCTTGATGTCCGATTTATTCAATCTATCATTCTTAGGTCTGCTGCTCATCTTTACTTTGTCGCTCTTCTTCATCTTCTCACTCATGCGTTAAGTGCCTCCTTAACATGATGATATCCTTCAAGAATAATAGCTGCATGGTCTGCTGCCAGTCCGTCACCATCAACAACCTTATAAGTACGGTTCTTAAGAATACCCTTTCTATAGGTAACTTCTACTCTTGCACAGATATTAATATTCTTATCTGCATTGGACAGCCTGCACAGCCATTCTTCTTTAACCTGTGATTCATCCTCTGTTTTATTAACCAGCTCATCAGATATATCAAACCATCCCGCCTCTCTGGCGTCATCGCCAGCCTGTGCCTTCTGGCTTCCTTCGTCTATCAGTGCAACAAATGCTGTTGTAATAATTCTTGTTCTTGGATCACGGTCATAATCTCCGTAAGACTTAAACTGCTCTGCTTCAATATCATGCAGACCGGTTTCCTCCTGAAGCTCTCTTAAAGCCGCATCGTAAAGATTTTCTTTAAATTCAACAAATCCTCCCGGACACGCCCACAGTCCGATAGATGGGTGATTGCCTCTTTTTATAAGAAGAACTCTCTTAACCTCTGAACCTTTCTTAGTAAATACAACTGTATCCACAGTGTTACATGGATTCTGATATTTATTCGGATCATATTTATCAAGGAAAACAGCCAGACTTTCACCAGCCTTATTAAGTTCTCCTGTTCCCACAAAGCATTTATTCCGCTCTTCACTTAAATACTTCATCTTTTCTTCCCCTTGCTCGCTCCAAACCATTTAATTCTTGTATCCTTTGCACCGCAGAATTTTCTGTGTATGAAATCATCCAGCACCTCATTAAAGCTGCAGAATTTATCTACAAGTACAATAACAAATGTTTCTTTATATTTGGGTGGTGTAACTGTCAATGGAAACATATGCTTTGCAATCATGTCTCCCTCTTTTTCTGTTATATCAAAATACTTTCCTGCATTCTTAAGTGCCTTTGTAGGATGCTCAAAACCATGAAGTCTCTCACCCTTCCCAGGTGAATACTTGTGCCAGTCGTACAGAAACAGGTCATGTAAAAGTCCTGCCTTAGCTCCTGCCTTCTCATCAAGATGTAATTTCTTGCACACAAGATAATTATAATAAGAAACATGTACGCTGTGCCCGAAAAGGCTTGTACGTCCATGATGCGAATATTTCTTCATACTCTGTATCACATCATCTGAAAACAGCTTATTCATCCTGTTCCTATATTCCCTGCCAGACTCATTCTGCTTAATGTGTCCTAACTTATATCTATTACATATTCTGTCTATCGCATTAGAATATTCATCCTTCTTAATTCTCGCCTTGTATACCGGTCTAATGCTTCTTCCTTTGTAAGAATTAATCTTAACTGACATATAGTTCTCCATTCCTGCCTGCCCACACAGGCACGCAAACTTGTGTATACGAAATTAAAAATACCCGGAAAGAATTATATCATAAATGCCTGTACATTTGCATAAATATAATTATTAATATATTCAACATTTAAGTTGTATGATTATAGAAATTGTGCTAAACTATGCACATAATCACTTGCATTTTTATGCAGAAATATGATTCGGAGGAGAATATAATATGGATGGTAATGTTATAGTTGGACAGTCAGGAGGACCTACTTCTGTTATCAACTCAAGTCTTGCTGGGGTATATAAGACAGCCATAGACAGAGGAGCTAAGAAAGTTTATGGTATGCTCCACGGTATTAAGGGACTTCTTGATGGTCAGTATGTTGACCTTTCAGAGAAGATTAACTCTACAATGGATATCGATTTATTAAAGAGAACACCTTCATCTTATCTTGGTTCATGCAGGTACAAGCTCCCTGAGATAAGCGAAGACAGAGAAACATTTGATAAAATTTTCAAGATTCTTGATGATCTTGATATCAAATATTTCTTCTATATTGGTGGTAACGACTCAATGGATACTATCAAGAAGTTATCTGATTACGCAATCGTTACCGGAAGCGATATTAAATTCATGGGTGTACCTAAGACTATTGATAATGACTTAGCTGTTACAGACCACACACCAGGATTTGGTTCTGCTGCCAAGTTTATCGCAGCTACTATGAAGGAAATCATCAGAGATGGTCTTGTATATGATTATCCTACAGTTACTATTGTAGAGATTATGGGACGTAATGCCGGATGGCTTACAGCCGCTGCTGCTCTTGCAAAGAGTGATGACTGCGAAGGTGTAGACCTTATCTACCTTCCAGAGAAAGTATTTGATATCGACCATTTCATGGCAAGAGTTAAAGAAATTGCAGCTAAGGGCCGTTCAATGGTTATCGCTGTTTCAGAAGGTATTAAGGTTGCTGACGGAAGATATGTATTCGAGCTTTCAGAGCATGTAGAGTTCGTAGATGCATTTGGCCACAAGCAGCTTGCTGGTTCAGCTAAATTCCTTGCTAACAAGATTGGTGCTGAACTTGGCATCAAGACTCGTGCTATCGAGCTTTCAACACTTCAGCGTTGTGCAGCTCATATGACAAGCCGTACAGATATCACAGAAGCATACAACGTTGGTGGTGCTGCTGTTAAGGCTGCATTTGAAGGCGAGACAGGTAAGGTTGTTGTTCTTAAGAGAGTTTCTGATGATCCATATATGTGCATCACAGAGACTAATGATGTTCACCAGATTGCTAACATCGAGAAGAAAGTTCCTCTTGAGTGGATTACAGATGATGACTTCGTAACAGACGACCTCATCCACTACATCAGACCACTTATCCAGGCTGAGCTTTCACCAATCATGGTAGACGGTCTTCCAAGACATCTTAATATTAATGCATAATAATAATCTTATTACATAATAAAAAGCAGGTAGGGAATTTCCTCACCTGCTTTTTTGTTTCTATCTCTACGCTGATATGCTTTTACCAGTATACAACTGATAATATCTGCCCTTCTCTTCCATGAGCTGGTCGTGCGTTCCACGCTCGATAATTCTTCCTTGCTCCATAACCATAATACAGTCTGCATTGCGGACTGTAGAAAGTCTGTGGGCAATAACAAATGATGTTCTTCCTGACATAAGCGCATCCATACCCTTCTGGACAAGTCGCTCTGTTCTTGTATCAATAGATGAAGTAGCTTCATCAAGAATAAGTACAGGTGGGTCTGCTACCGCTGCTCTTGCAATTGCAAGAAGCTGTCTCTGTCCCTGGCTTAAATTAGCACCTCCGCCATGAAGCACAGTGTTATAGCCATCCGGAAGTCTCTTGATGAATCCATCAGCATTGGCAAGTCTTGCTGCTGCGATGCATTCCTCATCACTCGCCTCAAGCCTTCCGTATCTGATATTATCCATGATTGTACCCGTAAAGAGGTTAGTATCCTGAAGAACGATACCAAGGCTTCGTCTTAAATCATTTTTCTTAATATTGTTGATGTTAATTCCATCATATCTGATTTTACCATCCTGAATATCATAGAACCTGTTGATAAGATTAGTAATTGTAGTTTTTCCTGCTCCGGTACTTCCGACAAATGCAATCTTCTGTCCCGGTGTAGCATACATTTTAATATCGTGAAGTACCATTTTGTCCGGATTATAGCCAAAGTCAACTCTGTCAAATGTTACATCACCAGCAAGTCTTGTGTACTCTGCACTGTTACCATCCTTTGCAGGCTTCTTCCAAGCCCACATCTCAGTATTTTCTTTAGTCTCAATAAGCTCATTGTTCTTGTTGTATCTTACATTTACAAGCTCAACGAAACCTTCGTCAACCTCCGGCTTCTCGTCACATAACTCAAATACTCTTCCGGCACCAGCCATCGCCATAACGATACTGCTCACCTGCTGGCTTATCTGGGTTACAGGCTGTGTAAAGCTCTTATTTAAACTTAAGAAAGCAACAAGTGTACCAATTGTAAGTCCTGAAAAATCACTCAGAGCAAGAATACCACCAACTATTGCACATAATACATAGCTGATATTACCTATATTACCATTAACAGGCATTGTGATATTAGCAACCTTGTTAGCGTTATTGGCACTCTCACGAAGCCTGTTGTTAATCTCCTTAAACTGCTCAATACTCTTATCCTCGTGGCAGAACACCTTGACAACCTTCTGTCCTTCCATCATTTCCTCGATATAAGCATTAACCTTACCGATATCCTTCTGCTGCTCAACGAAATATTTTCCGGAAAGTGCACTCAGCTTAGAAGTTACATAAAGCATAATAACAACCATCACAACCGATACGATTGTAAGCGGAATATCAAGCACAATCATACTTACAAATGTAGATACAAGTGTAATGCATGAATTGATAACCTGAGGTATACTCTGACTTATAAGCTGTCTTAATGTGTCGATATCGTTAGTATATACTGACATGATATCGCCGTGTGCATGAGTATCAAAATACTTAATAGGAAGTGACTCCATATTAGTAAACAGCTCTAATCTCAACTTCTTTAAAGTTCCCTGACCAACATTTACCATAATTCTGTTGTAGCAATATGAACATAATACACCGACCATAAGAACTGCAGCGAGCTTGATAAGTGCGCCTGCAAGCGGTGCATAATCATGTACTGCTGACTGTGTCAGCGGAATAATATAACTGTCAATAAGCTTCTGGATAAACAGCGTTGCTATCAGTGTTGTAAGCGCTGAAACAAGAATGCACACAAGCACTGCTATACACGAAAACTTGTAATTGTTTAAAATATATCCAAGCAGCCTCTTCATAAGATGAAGTGGATTTTCTTTATTCTTCTTATTCTTCATATCAATATTCTTATCCATATGCTGCCTCCTATTCTCCTGCCTCGTCAAAATCACCGCCACCCTGTGTCTGGACCTCGTAGATTTCGCGGTAAACCTTATTGTTCTCAACAAGATTTTCATGAGTATCAAAACCACTCACACAGCCATTCTCAAGCACCAATATTCTGTCTGCGTCCTGAATACTTGAAATTCTCTGTGATACGATAATCTTGGTAGTTCCTGGTATCTTTGTTGCAAATGCTTTCTTAATCTTAGCGTCTGTGGCTGTATCAACAGCACTTGTTGAATCATCAAGAATAAGAACCTTCGGGTGCTTAAGCAGCGCTCTTGCGATACAGAGTCTCTGTCTCTGACCACCGGAAACATTGCTTCCACCCTGCTCAATCCATGTATTGTATTTATCAGGCATTCTCTCAATGAATTCATCTGCACAGGCCTGACGGCATGCCTCAATGCAATCCTCCTCAGACGCATTTTCATCGCCCCATCTCAAATTATCAAGAATAGTTCCTGAGAAAAGCACATTTTTCTGAAGAACAACTGAAACCTCATTACGAAGAGTTTCGAGGTCGTAGTCTCTTACATCAATTCCGCCTACGCATACAGAACCATCCTTAACATCATACAGACGGCTTATCAGATTAACGAAGCTTGACTTTCCGCAGCCCGTTCCGCCTATAATACCGATTGTTTCGCCCGCATTTATATGGATATCTATGTCTTCAAGAGCATCCTTGTCGCTGTCTTTCTTGTATGTGAAGTTCACATGGTTGAAATCAATTCTTCCGTCAGGAACAGCCATCACCGGATTCTCAGGATTAGTTATATCTGCCTTCTCGTTAAGAACCTCAGCAATTCGTCTTGCACTCGCTGCACTCATTGATACCATAACAAATATCATAGAAAGCATCATAAGTGACATCATCATGCTCATTACATAGCAAAACATTGATGTCAGGTTACCCGTTGTCATAGTTCCATCAGTAATAAAATGTGCTGCAAACCATGAAAGTGCAATAATACTTCCGTATATAACAAACATCATAATAGGATTGTTGAATGCAAGCCATGATTCCGCCTTAACAAATATTTTGTAAAGATTCCCGGCAGCCTTACTGAATTTCTTATTCTCATGGTCTTCTCTTACAAATGCTTTGACAACTCTGATTCCTGTGACATTCTCCTGAACACTCGCATTTAAATCATCATATTTAGCAAAACCTTCTGTGAATATTGGAGTAACCTTATATATAATAAAGAAAAGTACAAATCCAAGAAGAATAAGCGCACCTAAGAATATAAAACTTAATGTAGGATTGATAATAAAACACATAACCATACTGCATATCATCATAAGTGGTGCTCTTACTGCAATTCTTAAAATCATCTGATATGCATTCTGCACATTTGTAACATCAGTAGTCATACGGGTAATAAGACCTGCTGTGCTGTATTTGTCTATATTAGAGAATGCGAAGTTCTGGATATTCGAATAGATTCCCTCTCTTAAGTTACATGCAAGACCGGTAGAGGCCAAAGCCGCATATTTTCCTGCCTGAATTCCAGCAAACAGACTTATAAATGCAAGCACGAGCATAAGTCCGCCATACATTAACACCTTGCTCATGTCTCCCGCCTGAATACCCTTATCGATAATACTTGCCGTAACAAACGGAATAAGTATCTCCATAAGAACTTCAACAATTATATATATTGGCGTCTTTATCGAGACTTTTTTATACTCACCAATATATGCTAATAAAGTTTTTAACATTTCTTACACTTCCTTTCACAGTTATTCACATCATCGTATACTTTTTGTAACAGACGGTGTAATTCTTCTTTTTCATCAGCAGAAAGCGCTGAAAGAAACCATTTTTCTTTGTCATGCATTGCCTTGCCTGCATGAACGCACATGGCTCTGCCCTTGTCTGTTATTCTCACATGCTTGACTCTCTTATCTGAAGGGTCATAGAAGCTTTCTATCATCCCCTTCTTTTCAAGCCTTGCTGCTGTTCCCGCTATTGTCGCCTGGGCTACGCCAAAGTGCTTCTCTAGCTCCTTAAGCGTAATACATTCATCTTTAGTTTCATTAATTATCATAAGCATCTTAACCTGTGAAGATGTCATGTCATCTGCTCTTAACTCCTCATTGGCACATCTTCCAAGAATATCATTAAGACGCTTTATAAGTTCTCCACAATGGAGTGACTCTCGCTGCATATCTGCTCCCTTCGTAACAAAACGACATACGAACCTGCCATTCTTTTAATAAAAATCTTAAGTCGCCTTGCTATATTACAAAAATGACAGCACGCTGTCAATAGCGCGCTGTCATTTTTATTTTTATTTAATATTTTATGTTATCTGTAATAAGCAGGCTTCAGATGAACCGGAACACCATCTGAGTATTCAGCAATATTAGTTCCCTGAATAAGTGGCCTTACATACTTAATATACTCATCAGAAATATCTGTTCCCTCTGCGGTTATCCACTCTGCTGGGAACTTCTTTTCCTTATTGCATATATCGTTCACATCCGCAAGTCCGTAATTAATCTCATATCCGTTAGTATCATCTCTTTCAAATGTAATCATTTTTCCAGTTTCACCGTCAAGAGCTGCTACAACCGCTGCCTTTCCTGCTTTTTCAGCTTCATCAATATCTGTTGCTGAAGCAAGAAGTGATGAGCATCTCTGCGGAAGATTAAGTTCAATACTTCTACATTTGATTCCAAATTCTGCTTTAACATAATTTTCAAGATACTTTCCACAGCCTGTAAGCATCTTATGTCCAAAACCATCAACCGATGCCGCATCTGCATATTCACATATGAATCTGCCGTCTTTGTCCGCAATTCCTTCTGATACGCACACAACAACTGCAGTTTCCTGTTCAAGTGCCGCCTTAAGTGACTTCTTGAATTCTTCCATATCAAATGCATGCTCTGGCATATATATAAGATAAGGATTTCTGCTATACTCTGTTCTTGCAAGTACTGATGCCGCTGTAACCCAGCCTGCATGCCTTCCCATAAGCTCAACAATTGTCACAGACGGGTGTGCATAACATGTTGCATCAAGTATAATTTCTCTTAATGTTGAAGCAACATATTTTGCAGTTGAGCCATACCCTGGCGTATGATCTGTCATAACAAGATCATTATCAATTGTCTTAGGTACACCTATAAATCTGATGTCCGATTTCTTCAATAATGCCACTCTTGATAATTTTGACACTGTATCCATTGAATCATTGCCACCAATATAGAACACATATCCAATGTTCATCTGTGCAAATGTATCAAACAATTTATCATACACCTTATCCCCTAAATCTTCTGAAAGCATATACCTGCAGCTTCCAAGAAAAGAAGCTGGTGTTATCTTTAATCTATCAATCGGCTCATTATCTGCCACTTCAGAAAGATTAATAAAATTGCCTGCCAGAAATCCCTCAATTCCATGCACCATGCCATACACAGTGCCAATCTTTTCCTTATTTCTAAGTCCTTCCTCAATCACTCCATATAATGATGAATTAATAACTGCTGTCGGTCCGCCTGACTGACCTACCAGAATATTCTTTAACATACTCATGCCTCCTATACCTTATTGCTGTTGCTTAGATTGTATCACCTGTCAATTATTGATTGCAACATGATAATAATGTTCCTTAACAAGTTGACACATTTCCACTAAGCGTATAATATTCAATTATTCACACAAGGCGCTTAAAAGCAGTGCAGGAATGGAGTTTAATATGAGATTTGTAATCCAGCGTGTTAATCACGCAAGTGTTAAGATAGACGGTGAAGTTGTTGGAAACATCGGACATGGACTTCTGATTCTTTTCGGGGCTGGTCAGGACGACACAGAAGATATGCTTCCAAAATATGTAGACAAAATATGCAAAATGCGTATTTTTGAGGACGAGAATGGCAAAACTAATCTGTCACTGGCAGATGTAGGCGGTGAACTGCTTATTGTAAGCCAGTTTACACTTTATGCGGACTGCCGCAAAGGCAACCGCCCAAGCTTTACTAATGCCGGCGCGCCTGATATGGCTAACGCCCTCTATGAAAAATTCGTCGCAATGTGCCGTGAACGTGTTCCTAAAGTTGAAACCGGCAGATTCGGTGCTGATATGAAGGTCAGCCTTGAAAACGACGGACCATTCACAATACTGATAGATAGTGAGGATTTCTGATATGTTTAGAATGTGGTGTAAGCTCTTTGACGACAGAGGGCATCTTATCAAAGACACTGTAATTAAAAATGCGGATTCTGATTTAAACAGAACCCGCAAAATATTCGCTGCTATTCATGACGCATGCTATGAATTCGACCTTGCCGAGCCAATCTGGCTCGATTCCAATGTTTCAGAATTCCAGCGCCACTCGAAAGTGCGCTTCACTAAAGATAACTTTGTTGAAGATATCGAATTTGCTTATATGGAAATTGAGGTTATTGAGGAAGATTAGAACAGGAGGGCTTATAACTGCCCTCCCGCTCTATTTGGTCTTAACTCTGACCTTCTTTCCTGAAAATGCAATTCCAAATTTCAGGATATCATTAATTCCTTCCTGCTTCATCTCAGAATCATATCTCATATTATCAATCTGAGTCAGTGCCTCGTCTGCAAATGTATCAAGTGAATCTGCACTCAATCCATTCTTCCATTTTAATTCCAATATAATTCCCGGATACCTGTTTTCTCTTGGAATAAGGCTGATATCATATCTTCCATCGCCTGATTCCCTGTTAGATTTAATCTTATACTGATTATCCATCAATGCAATCAGACCAAGCATTAAACCATGATAAAAGCCCTCTGCTCCTCCATCATAAAAACTTATGGATTTATCCATGTATTCGGATATTGCAGCCTGCAATTTTTTATAATCATTTGCATAAAGACTCTCCGCAATCTTGTTAGCAGTAGTTCTTGTGATAGCACCTATCTGCAGCAAATGTGACAAAATTTCATTCTTGTAAACCGCTGCAATTTCCCTGTTAGGAATGGAAACCTCGCACAGATATGAACCATCTGCCTGCAAATCTTTTCTCGGTGTTTTCAAATATCCTGCCACTAACAACAGACTATATATATTAGCCGGATCTTCTGCAATCGACCTGTATACAACATTCTGATCAATTCTGGCAATAACAGGCTCTCCCTGTAAAAGTGCATAAAGTCTCTCCGTTATGTCATCAGTAGCAATTTCAAGTACATCTTCAAGAATCTCATTCTTTCCTGTATTAACCCAATATGCCTGTGGAATACCGCCTTTAGAAATATAATTGATAACCGACCACGGATTGTATATCTCCTCGTTACCAAATAAATATCCATCATACCATTCTTTCAGTTCCTTTTCTTTACCTGACATACCATAATATTCAAGCATTGCTTTTACTTCATCACCTGTAAATCCGAAGAAGCTGTCATACGCTTCATCCATAACTGAATTAACTGTCAGATTATTAAGTCCACTAAATATACTTTCCTGTGCAATACGAAGAATTCCAGTAAGAAATCCATACGAAAGATTTCTGTTATCTTTAAATGCTCCTGAGAAGAAATTTCTCATGAATCCAATAATCTCATCATAAAAATCTTTTGAATATCCTTCCTGTATAGGGGTGTCATATTCATCAATTATAATAATTGGTGCTTTGCCATAATGCACAGCCAGCATTTTTGACAACCGCTCAAGTGCAGAAGTAAGTTCAACTTCATTGGCTGTACCATTAAGAAGCTTTACAAAATATTCTTTTTCATACTCTGACAACTTATCACTGTTAAGCAATTCCTGATGTCGTCCAAATTCTTCCTGCAAAAGTCCACGAATCTTATCAATAGTTGACTGCCATGTATCAAATTTAACATCTTTAAATGTGAGAAAAATTACCGGGTACTTGCCCTGATGCGAACGGTATTCTTCTCCACACTGCCAGATTGCCTGATTTTTAAAATATTTGCTTGTATCTTCCTCCGATATCTCAAAGAAAACCCGTAGCATATCCATATTCAGGGTCTTTCCAAATCTTCTAGGTCTTGTAAACAATGATACCAATGGCTTCTGGTCAAGAAATTCCTTGATTAATAATGTCTTATCAACATAATAATATTCTGACTGCGCACGCACATAATCTGATATCCCAATCGGAAGTGCCTTCAAGCCCTTTCCCCCAGATTTCTTTACATACTTTCCCGTTGAAATCCTTTTATCAGCAGGTTTTGCTGCATCATCAGGAATTCTCCATGTTCCATTCTCCTTAACAGCCCCAGCCACTTTTCCTTTTTTGCACATATCATTCACAGATCTTGAAGAAATCTCCCATTCTGCAGCTTTCTCTTTACAACTTTTCATCTGAACCTCCTCTCTCATTCCCACCGTCAACAATATATCTTACGCAAATTATAGCATTTTATACGAAGAATATCAACTTTCGTCCGCAATATATCAATTTTAGCACGAAGAATATCAATTTAATTTGATATATTGCGTTTTGAAAAAACATTCTTCTTTTTAACATCTAATTATAGTAAAAATGCGGACTCCCCTCGGAATCCGCATTTTTATATTAAATCTAATAAATCAAACATTCAATCAGCACTACCGCACCATCATTCCACCTTGCAATCCTGCCATTATACATCTCATCAGCTTCCTGCTGTGAAACGAGCGACTGACCGCGGTTTGCTGACCTTTCCGCTGACTCTTCAGAAGCATAATAATCAACCTTGCATTCATCTACAACATTTTTCGTGCCTGAAGAGAAACCATAAACTGTGAACCTTTCAAGTCCATCCCCCTGCCATACGCCTTTTATTCCGTCCATAATATAATAATTACCATTCGCTGAAACTATCGAAACAAATCCATTTTGTGAGTGGCTGTTTCCAACCTCTTTTGTATACAAAATCTGACCTGTAATGCCATCTTTGACAGTTACAGTGACATATTTTCTTGTATCATTGAGTGCCTCTTTAACATCACTGATATCCCCGGCATATCCGTATATCTCCATTGCCACATCATCATCAACACCATCATGCGTAAGGTCGTACCTATATTCTGCTATGAGATAATTCTTCATTTTATCATCATTCTGATTGTCAGTATCTGTCTCAAACATGCTATCTGTCGATTTTTCAGCACTGCCTTTAACATTAGACCCGCCAAACGCAAAAACTGTAATTGCTGCCACCGTCACTATCATTACAAATGCTACGCTTTTGTATGTTTTCTTATTGCCAGCGATTCTCTCAATCCTTTTCTTAAGTTCACGAAAACCAGAGGACGCTCCTGATAAAAGATATATATCCGATAATCTGCCTGAGCGTCTGGCGGCAGCATTTAACAGCACCTCACCATATTTCTGTCTCTCGCTTGCACTGCAATTTCTTACAACCGCTTCATCACAGAATAACTCGCAGTCCTCTTTGTGAAAATGTGCTGCCAGCCACACAAGCGGATTAAACCAGTATATACATACACACAACATTCTCACTAACGCCCACCAGTTGTCTCTGTGTCTGTAGTGAGTCAATTCATGATTTATAATAAATTCATTGTTTCCTGTATTAGTGTTAAGGTACACAGCCGGACGAAATACTCCGTACAGACAGGCCGAATCCACAACATCAGTAATATAAATGCTGATTCGCCCACTATTACCTGTCTTGATTCTTGTAGATATAAGTCTTCTGTAAAATATGATATTGCTGACAACTACAATCAGAAACATAAGTGCCATGCCAGTAAACCATATACCCAGCATATAGCTTATAATATGAATATTGTCAGGCTTAGCACTACTTGTTTCCTGCAGTTTTTTATCTGTGTATGTTTCGTTTTCTGCCTGCATCCTGCCATCTGACATCACATCTGTTATCCCCTTGGTATTCCCGGATGTCTGTACATTTCCAGCTATCTTAACATTATCACCAGTATCAGGCTGTTCTTCATTCGCTACAGCGCTGCCCTGCACACGCTTAATATTATCTAACAGATAATCAGCCACATTTACAACATTTCCAAATAACTGCACAGGTATTAAAAGACGCATTGCAACTAACGCCCACAATACACAGATTGCTCCGCTCTTTACTCTGCTGCCAAAAAATTTCCGCAAAATCATTACCACAACAATCATTATGCTTGATGTTATAACTACATTAATCAGCTTTCTCACCTGCCTTCTTCAATATAGCCTGCAACTCACTAATTTCATCTTTGCTAAGTTCATCAGACCTGACAAGCGCACTCATCATCATGTTAACCGAGCCCTTAAACACTCTGTCAATCAGACTCTTTGTCTCTGACAATGCCACATCCTCTTTCCTTACTAACGGATAATATTCCCTTGCCCTGCCGCCTTCATGGTAGGCAGCCAGTCCTTTGTCTACCATTCTTCCAAGCATTGTAACAACCGTACTTTTGCTCCAGCCAGTCTCCTCTTCAAGTATATGATACAACTGCATCATAGTATATGGCTGTTCCCATAGCTTCTCCATAATTGTCCATTCACTGTTATTTAAAGTCATCTCTGCCTCTCCTGTCGTTCTACATCTGTCAACCTAAAGATATCACTTTGTTTTACAAATGTCAACCTCTTTATTTTAAAAAACGGACTCTGGCAATAACCAGAATCCGCGCACTCCACATATTCAAAAAATATATATTATACAATAACATTTCGCTCTTCCCCAGCCATAAATGCCTTGATATTAAGATATATCTCGTCCATCAGGCGGGTTCTCGCCTCGTATGTCGCCCATGCAACATGAGGGGTAACGATAAGCTTGTTGCTGTCCTTAATTGTAAGAAGTGGATTGTCCTTAGCAACCGGCTCAGTAGTTATTACATCAAGTCCTGCTGCTGCAATCACGCCTTCGTTAAGCGCTCTTACAAGGTCTGCGTCATTAACAATCGGGCCACGTCCAAGATTCAGAAGAACAGCGCTTCTCTTCATCTTCTTAAGTGTCTCATAATTAAACAGATTTTCTGTATATTTGTTAAGCGGTGCATGAATTGACACGATGTCCGATTTCTTCAAAAATTCATCAAGCTCATATCTTTCGTATGGCACATCATAGCTGTGACCGCTTGCTGAATAGTATATTACATTACAGCCAAAGTCTGCCGCAATCTTAGCAACGCCTCTTCCTATATTGCCAAGTCCGACAATTCCCCATGTCTTTCCTGCCAGTTCGTGAAACACATTTGCAAAATGTGAGAAGCAAGGCCACTCTGCATACTCGCCGCTCTTTACGAAATCATCATAATATCTCATCTTCTCGACAAGATAAAATGCAAGTGCAAATGTGTGCTGTATAACTGACTGTGTTGAATATCCAGCAACATTGGCAACCCTTATTCCATGCGCTTTGGCATATTCTATATCAATATTGTTGTAGCCTGTAGCTGCCTCTGCCACCATCTTAAGATTAGGCGCGGCTGCCATGCACTCTGCGTTCATGTTAGTTTTATTAATAATAACGACATCAGGATTATGCTCTTTCATTCTTGCAACAGCTTCCTCATAAGAACTTAAGCTGTATGTCACAACTTCGCCAAGCCTGTTAAACTGCTCAAGCGAAATATCATCTCCGTATGTCATAGTTTCCAACATAAGTATCTTCATAATAATCCTCCGTTTCTGCACATTTTTGCATAATTATCGTACATTTTTAATAATTTCCCTGTACTGTTTATTTAGTTTCACAAGCTCCCTGTCTACATTTTTTAGTAAAAAAAGTCGTCCTGCACCTTTCATTTTCTTAAATGGTTTTACAGTCAGCCTGCTATGTATATCGACATTTCCGCTGTCATCATCTGCATAATTTCTGATTGCTATTAATACAGCCTGCATACAAACCTCCCAAAAGACATTGAATACTACCGCATTATACAACTTAATTAAAGCAGATATTGTCGAACCACCGTCTGATTAAATATTTGCAACAAGTTCCTTCATAACCTTGACATTGTTAGCAATTGCGAGCTTTTCAAATGCCGGGTAATCCATTGTTGCGCTGTCATCAGCCTTATCTGATATAGTTCTTAATATTACAAATGGAACTTTATTAAGGTAAGAAACCTGTGCTATCGCTGCTCCCTCCATCTCTGTACAGAAGCCATCGAAATTGCTGCTGATTCTCTCCTTAACAGCCTTATCTGATATGAACTGGTCGCCGCTTACAACTCTGCCGACATGAACTCCGATTTCCGGAACTGCATTTTTACAAGCCTCGCCAGCAAGTTTAATAAGTCTTTCGTCTGCTGCAAATGAAAGTGTATCCATTCTTGGAATCTGTCCTAAAGGATATCCAAATCCTGTCGCATCCATGTCATGATGAAGAACATCTGATGAAATAACAACATCTGCAATATCAATCTCTGCCTTAAGTGAACCTGCAATTCCTGTATTAATAATATAGTCAGCCTTAAAGTCATCGACAAGAATCTGTGTGCATGCCGCAGCATTAACCTTACCAATTCCGCTTCTTACAATAACAACATCTTTCCCGGCAAGCTTTCCTGCTTTAAATGTCATGCATGCCTTAGTTTCCTCGCGGGTAATCTCCATTACCTCAACAAGCTGTTCTACTTCTTCGTCCATTGCACCAATAATACCTATCATAAATCCTCCTTATATATCCATTTCAAACTGCATACATTATAATTGAACATTTGCAATAAAACAACTTATGCTTTTTCATATCTTCCAAAGGTGTTATAATATAGTCAGGTATGTATCAGAAGCTGTGTGAGCAAATGATAAATTAGCACAGAGCACGCTTGCGCTGCTTGTCGTTCGTAGCGGTACTAAGCTTGCTATAAGCAGATATCTGCGATATCTGTTTACAGCGCACTAAGTGCCGACGACTCCAAAGCACTCTGTGCCACTTTATCATTTGCTCACACAGACACATACATCCCTCACCCAATTATATATAAGCAGAAAGATTTGTGTAAATAATATATTTTTACACTATGTGCCTAAAACAGCACAAGAATGGAGGATTAATATGAAATTCAAGACATCAGGCGTATGTTCACGTGCAATAGATTTTGATGTTGTTGATGGAAAGGTTGTTAATGTGCATTTCACTGGCGGATGTGCCGGCAATACTCAGGGCGTTGCTGCTCTTATCGAGGGCATGGACATTGACGAAGCTATCAAAAGAATGGACGGTATCAAATGTGGCTATAAGGACACATCATGTCCTGACCAGCTTGCTAAAGCCTTAAAGGAATATAAGAAAGATAATGAATAGTGTCGCGCGATTTAAAAGAGTTTATGTCGAGATAACAAGCAGCTGCAACCTGCACTGTTCTTTCTGTCAGGAAACTCTGAGAAAACCACATTTTATGAGTGTGGACGAATTCCGCACAGTGATTGAAAGAATCGGACATTATACTAATTACATTTATCTTCATGTTAAAGGTGAGCCGCTTCTACATCCACAGCTTGGTGAAATTCTTAAGATATGTCAGGACGCTGATATGACAGTAAATCTTACTACCAATGCCACTCTTATTAAAGAGAAGCTTCCTGTTTTACTGGAGTATCCTGTGCATCAGATTAATGTGTCGCTTCACAGTGCTGACGATAACGACTGCATTGACATGGATTCTTATATTCATAATCTTTTTGAATCCTGCGAAACGCTTCTTGATAAGACTGACACTGAGATTTCACTAAGACTCTGGAATACTAAGAAAGAGCCTTTTCTGTTTGGTGAGAAGAACTGCACAATCAAGAGACATCTTTATATAAATGTTCAGTCTCCGTTTGAATGGCCTGATGTGAACAGCACTTATTGCAATGAGCGCGGATTCTGTCAGGGACTCCGCCAGCATATGGCTATTCTGTGTGACGGCACTGTCGTTCCATGCTGTCTTGACGGTAATGGAGTGATGGCTCTTGGCAATATTCTTGATTCAACACTTGAGGAAATCCTTTCACGCCCACGAAGCGTTGCATTTATGGAGGGATTCAAGAAAAAGACTGCGGTCGAACCACTCTGTATGCATTGCAGCTTTAAGGAAAGATTTGCTCATAAAATGTAATAATTCATTTGAACAAATCGGACATTTTATTATATTTTCAGGAGAATGACCTATGAAAAAAATAGTACTTACCGGTGGTGGTACTGCCGGACATGTAACACCTAATATTGCCCTGCTTCCAAGCCTTAAGGAAGCCGGCTACGAGGTTTTCTATATCGGCTCATATACCGGTATTGAGAAAACTCTTATTGAAGATCTTGGAATTCCTTATTATGGAATTTCATCCGGCAAATTAAGAAGATACAGAAGTCTTAAGAATCTGTCTGATCCGTTCCGTGTGCTTCATGGACTTTTTCAGGCTAAGAGACTTATGAAAAAAATCAAACCTGATATCGTATTTTCTAAAGGAGGCTTCGTGTCTGTACCTGTTGTTCTTGCCGCCGGAAGCCGTCATATCCCAGTGATTATCCACGAATCCGATATGACACCAGGACTTGCCAACAAGATTGCTATGAGAAAAGCAACTAAGATATGCTGCAATTTCCCAGAAACTCTCAAGTATCTTCCTGAAGGAAAAGCAGTTCTTACAGGTTCTCCTATCAGACAGGAGCTTTTGCTTGGCAATAAAGCAGCCGGACTTGACCTTTGCAACTTCACAACTGACAAACCTATTATTCTTGTTGTCGGCGGAAGTACTGGCGCTGTCCATGTAAATGAGGCTGTAAGAAGCATTTTACCTGAACTTCTTAAGGATTTTCAGGTTGTTCACCTGTGTGGAAAAGGCAAGATGGACGATTCTCTCAATGGAACTCCCGGCTATGTCCAGTTCGAGTACATAAGCGAGCAGATGCGTGACCTTTTTGCAATCAGTTCTATCGTTATCTCGCGTGCAGGTGCCAATGCCATATGCGAACTGCTTGCTCTCAAGAAGCCTAATCTTCTGATTCCGCTTTCTGCTAATGCAAGCCGCGGCGACCAGATTCTTAATGCCAATTCTTTCAAGGAGCATGGCTATTCCATGGTTCTTACGGAGGAGGATATGACTAAGGATACTTTACTTGCCGCAGTCCGCAAGCTTTATGCTGACAGACACCAGTACATCATTAATATGGAAAAAAGTGAGCAGCAGGATTCTATTGACAAAATTATGAATTTAATTAAAGATAATAGTAAATAATAATCCGGAGGTGATTTTATGGGCGCTGTTAAACATAGCCGTCAGCGTGACGCTATCAAAACATTTCTTATGTCACGCAAAGACCACCCAACTGCCGATGTTGTATACACATTTGTCAAAAATGATTTTCCAAGCATAAGTCTTGGTACAGTTTATAGAAACCTTTCTTTTCTTGTGGAGCATGGCGAAGCCGTCACTGTTCCATGTGAGGATGGATTTGTGCATTACGATGCCAACACGAAGCCGCATCTGCATTTTCAGTGCAGAAAGTGCAAATGTTTAATTGATATCACCAATCCATCTGACAATGAAATCCTTGAAAATCTCGGAGCTAATGTATCATCACATTTTCCGGGCAAAATCGAGGCGGGTTCAGTCTGCTTCTATGGATTGTGTGAAAAATGTGCTTCAGAAAATTAATTTTTTTATAAGTCAATAAAATAAAAATAGGAATCATTCCTGTTTTTATTGACAAACTGATTTATTTCTGTTATATTCTAGTTACGAACTGATGAACAATTTCAGAAGTTCCGATAAGTAGAGTTCAGGCTTATGCCTGTTATGTTTATAAACGAAAGGAGATTATTATTATGAAGTATGTATGTACAGTTTGTGGTTATGTTTATGAAGGAGAATCTCTTCCAGCAGATTTCGTCTGTCCAGTATGTAAGGCTCCAGCAAGTAAGTTTGCTGCACAGACAGGTGAGAGAGAATGGGCTGCTGAGCATGTTGTTGGCGTAGCTAAGGGTGTAAGCGAGGATATCGTTGCTGACCTCAGAGCTAACTTTGAAGGTGAATGTTCAGAAGTTGGTATGTACCTTGCAATGGCAAGAGTTGCTCACAGAGAGGGTTATCCTGAAATCGGTCTTTACTATGAGAAGGCTGCATGGGAAGAAGCTGAGCATGCCGCTAAGTTTGCTGAACTCCTCGGCGAGGTTGTAACAGACAGCACTAAGAAGAATCTTGAGATGAGAGTTGAAGCTGAGAACGGCGCAACAGCAGGTAAGACTGACCTTGCTAAGCGTGCTAAGGCTGCTAACCTTGACGCAATCCACGATACAGTTCATGAGATGGCTAGAGACGAGGCTAGACATGGTAAGGCATTCGAGGGACTTCTTAAGAGATACTTTGGTTAATTCCAAATCCACATATTGTATGGATTATTCGAGGAACAGGTATTCATTTCCTGTTCCTCTTTTTTGCATTTCCAGACATTTATTTGTCTGAAAACTGTCCGAACATAATTGCTATAATATCGCTCTTCTCCTTGAATTCGACAACCTTAAATAGTATAATTTTGTTATGATTTATTGTGTAATTAAATATTTGTAGAGAAGGAGATATGGATTATGGTTTCATGGAACAATTTAGACACACTTTCATCTTTTAAGGAGTTATCAAATGTTAAGCCAGCCTGTCTTACAGAGGTTATGTCTGGTGATAATGGCGCAGAACGCGTTAAGAATTACAGCGTACCTATGGCTGCCGGACTTTCATATAACTACGCATCTAAGCAGGTTAATGAAAATGTGCTTGCTGCACTTGAAAAGCTTGCTGATGAGGCTCAGCTTGCAGACAAGTTTAAGGCTTTATATAACGGAGAAGTTGTTAACACTGGTGAGAAGAGACTTGTTCTCCATCATATGACAAGAGGTCAGTTAGGTGACGCAGTTGAAGCTGATGGCGTTGATAAGAGAACATTTTACAAGACACAGCAGGAAAGAATTGCAGAATTTGCTAACAAGGTACATAACGGTGAGATTACTAATGCAGCCGGCGAGAAGTTCACAACTGTTGTTCAGATTGGTATCGGCGGAAGCGACCTCGGTCCCCGTGCAATGTACATAGCACTTGAGAATTGGGCTAAGAAGAACAATGCATTTAAGATGGAAGCTAAGTTCATCAGCAATGTTGATCCTGATGATGCTGCCGCAGTGCTTGCTTCTACTGATGTTGCACATTCTATATTCGTACTTGTTTCCAAGTCAGGTACAACACTTGAGACTCTTACTAACGAGTCATTTGTTAAGGACGCATTAAAGAAGGCAGGACTTGACCCTTCTAAGCACATGATTGCTGTAACAAGCGAGACTTCACCACTTGCCAAGAGTGATGATTATTTAGACGCATTTTTCATGGACGATTATATCGGAGGTCGTTTCTCTTCTACTTCATCAGTTGGCGGTGCAGTATTATCACTTGCTTTCGGACCTGAAGTATTTGCAGAATTCCTTGATGGTGCTGCAGAGGAGGACAAGTTATCAGCTAATCCTGATATGCGCAAGAACCCTGAGATGTTAGATGCCCTTATCGGTGTATACGAAAGAAATGTATTAGGTTATCCTTGTACAGCCGTTCTTCCATATTCACAGGCTTTAAGCCGTTTCCCTGCTCATCTTCAGCAGCTTGATATGGAATCTAACGGTAAGTCAGTAAACAGATTTGGTGAGCCTGTTACTTATCCTACAGGACCTGTTATCTTTGGTGAACCGGGAACTAACGGTCAGCATTCATTCTATCAGCTTCTTCATCAGGGAACTGACATTGTGCCATTACAGTTCATCGGATTTAAAAACAACCAGTTAGAAACAGATGTTACAATTCAGGACAGCACAAGCCAGCAGAAGCTTTGTGCAAATGTTGCTGCTCAGATTGTCGCATTTGCATGCGGAAAGTCAGATGAGAACCTTAACAAGAACTTCAAGGGCGGAAGACCTTCAAGCATTATTATCGGAGACAAGCTTACTCCTAAGACACTTGGTGCTTTACTTGCCCACTTCGAGAACAAGATTATGTTCCAGGGATTCGTATGGAACATCAACAGCTTCGACCAGGAAGGTGTTCAGCTTGGTAAAGTACTTGCCAAGAAGGTACTTGCTCATGATACAGATGGTGCTTTAAAGGTATATAGTGATTTACTTAATATCTAATGTGTTAACTGTTCAGAGCCAAGCAAAATTTCATAAATCAACTGTGAAATGCTTGTATTTTCACAGTTGGTTTTGAAATTTTATTTGGCGGATACGCCACACCGACGAAATGCGAAGCATTTTGGAGGTTGGCTCTGAACAGTTACTAATGAAATAGGCAGGGACTTAAGTTTCATTAAGTCCCTGCCTATTATTTTTCTAACACACTTATTCTTTTTTCCAACAACTCTACAAATTCATTCTTTAAATGTTCTGGCAACAATGACTCCATACACATATTAATAAATTTGTCTTTCTTCTTAACAATACTTTCAATCATTTTTTCAGCCGATACTTTGGAAATTCCACATTTCTCAGCATATATCAGAAAATCTTTTCTTCTTATGTTCTGCTTTTTTCCATTCATTGTAAGTGCAAATTGTTCTTTATCTTCCGGCATTATCAGATTAACCGGAAGCAGGTCATATGCTGGAGAAAGAATATATTCTCCACTTCCTTCTTCGGTCTCTATAAGAGAAAAATTCTTCAAATGCATATCAGAATTACCAACTACATATGAAAAAACTATTCTAAGATATAACTCCGTCATATCCAGACCTTGTCTGCTTGAATACTTGTCTACTATTTTAGCACATCTCTCATATGAGCCTTTATATTTATCCTGCGTAAGTCTTAAATCCAACTGACAAAAATCTTCCATAGCTATCAATTGAACATTATCTTTACTTATCTTACGGTCAATTCTTTTTGTAATATACGCATAACTACCATTGTTCTGAATTAACGCATGTGGCACAGTTACTATCCCCACAATATCTGCCATACACATAACAAGCTGCTCTGCCTCAGGTAACGCCTCAAATTCATCAACCTGTGGTTTCAGAATGAATCCCGTTGGATAATTAACCATCGTAAGTCTTGCTTTCGTCTTTTCAGAGAACAAATGTAACGATAATTTTTTCTGAACGCCAGTAACTGTATATCCTTTTGTTGTAGCTTCTAAAGCTATTTTTTCTATTATACTTTTATTTATATCGATTTCCGGAATCTCATTTGTTCCAAAAAATTTTTTAATACATTTTTTATGCCAGCCGTCTATTCCGCCATTATTTAATGTTTTTCCGCAACATAAACAATTCATTCCTTCACCTCTTTTATGCTGACATTTCCTATACAATCTTTACAAGAAACAATAAGCAGACCAAATCTATCCTGTATATTTATTTTCCAATTTCTACTCACAACCTGAAGCAGCCACCCCTCTGGAATAAGCCCATCAAAAAAAGGAAATAATGTTTTCGAAGTATATGTCTGTTTGTAAAGCGGCATTGTAAGCGATACCGCACTAGCACCATAAGATTCAATATAATCACTGTCATAACTAAACAAATATCCATCATCTGTTTCACATAATTTCCCTGCATATACATTTCTAACATACACATAGGCAGTCCTTAAAATCTCCATTATTTTTCCTTTCTTCCTGGTACTGCTTCCATTCCAAACATTGATAATGCAACATTAACTTTATCCATTCTTACTGTTTCTTTTCCCTGCTCCAATTCCCGGACAAATCTTAATCCCAATCCTGAACGAATCGCAAATTCTTCCTGAGTAAGACCATTTGCTTTTCTATTTTGTTTTATAAACTCAGCAATTTTGTTCATTATTATTCCCTCTTCTTGTCTGTATATACATTTTATTACACCTTTTCGGGTATAATGTCAATATTTTTTAAGCAAAAAGCACCCGATAGGGTATATTTCATCAACAAAATTGTATATTACACCCTAAAGGGTATAAAAATAGCAGGGACTTAAGTTTCAAGTCCCTGCCTTTTTTCTAATATATATTACTGTTCATTAAAAAGTGCTGTTGAAAGATATCTGTCACCTGAATCTGGAAGAAGTGCAACAATTGTCTTTCCTGCATTCTCTGGGCGGGCTGCAAGTATCTGTGCTGCCTTAAGCGCTGCACCTGAAGAGATACCAACAAGAATACCCTCGCTCTTTGCAAAGCTTCTTCCCTCTACAAATGCATCTTCATTCTCGATTGCAATTACTTCATCATATATCTTAGTATTAAGTGTTTCTGGAACAAATCCTGCACCAATACCCTGAATCTTGTGTGGTCCTGCCTCGCCCTTTGAAAGAACCGGGCTTGTTGCTGGCTCTACAGCAATAATCTTTACATCTGGGTTCTGTGACTTAAGGTATTCACCAACACCTGTAACAGTTCCGCCTGTACCCACACCTGCAACAAATATATCAACCTTTCCTTCTGTCTGCTCCCAGATTTCAGGACCTGTTGTAGCCTTATGAACTGCTGGGTTAGCTGGGTTTACAAACTGACCTAAGATAACTGAACCCGGATTCTGCTCCTTTAATTCCTCTGCCTTAGCGATAGCGCCCTTCATACCCTTAGCGCCCTCTGTAAGAACAATCTCTGCACCATAAGCCTTCAGAAGATTTCTTCTCTCAACTGACATTGTATCAGGAAGAGTAAGAACTGCTCTGTATCCCTTAGCAACTGCAACTGCAGCAAGACCAATACCTGTATTACCAGATGTTGGCTCTATAATCATTGCTCCTGGCTTAAGCTCACCCTTCTTCTCAGCATCCTCAATCATAGCAAGGGCAACCCTGTCCTTAACTGAACCGGCTGGGTTAAGATACTCAAGCTTTGTAAGAAGTGTAACTCCTTCAATTCCTGCATTCTTAGCGTAACGGCTTGCGTTAAGAAGAGGTGTGTTTCCAATAAGTTCCAATGCACTGTTAATTACTTTACTCATGTTTTATCTTCCTCCTTATTATGAATGCATTTGCAAATATGCTTTTGCGTTCCTATTAACCTACTAACTTGATGTGTAAATGTGTTGTTGAATATAAAATACCACTATCAGTCTTCAATGTCAACACCATTTTCATGACGAGTTCTAACCATTGCATCATGTGTAATATCTTTAATAACTTCACTGGCAATTATAAGTCCTGCAACAGATGGTACAAATGCGGTTGACCCCGGAATATCGCGTCTTTCCGTACATTTATGGACTGCTCCCGGAGGACATATGCAGTTAGTCCGGCAGCTTATTCCCATATCTTGAATAGGACGAACCGGCTTCTCCTTAGAATATACTACCTTAAGATGCTTAACATTCCTCTTTTTCAATTCTCTTCTCATGACCTTTGCAAGCGGGCATACCGATGTCTTATATATATCAGCAACCTCAAATTCTGCCGGATTAAGTTTATTACCCGCACCCATGCTGCTTATAATAGGTGTTCCTGTTTCCTGACAGGCCATTACAAGTGCAATCTTAGCCGTTACAGTATCAACTGCGTCAACTACATAATCATATTTTGAAAAATCGAACTGATTCTTAGTCTCTGGAAGGAAAAAACATTTGTGTACTGTAACCTCACAATTCGGATTGATATCATGAATCCTCTCTTTGCACACATCTGTCTTATACTGTCCTATTGTTTTTCTTGTTGCAATAATCTGCCTGTTAAGATTGGTAAGACACACCTTATCATCATCTATCACATCAATCGCACCTACTCCGCTTCTTACAAGTGCCTCCACTGTATATCCACCAACGCCGCCTACACCAAATACTGCGACACGGGAATTTTCTAATATATCCATAGCTTCTTTTCCAAACAGAAGCTCTGTTCTTGAAAACTGATTTAACATAGTTTGTCCTTTCTTTACTTTTTGTATCTAAATTTTAATTCCTACTTACATGGTATGTCAATAATTATTAATTTTATATAAAACGCTTGCATTATCAAACCATTTGTTATATTATCATTTCAACAAGATGTAGTTTTTAATACTACATGTCATTATAGAAGGAGGGATTTATTATGACAACTTTTGCACCAGCACTTCATTTACAGAATGATAATATACACACTAAGATAAAGGCACAGATGATTATTAAAGACCCTGGCAGTTCGATAACACATTTTATCGGCATGCTCTGTGCAATTGCAGGATTATTCCCACTTATTCTTAAAGCAGCCTCTTATGGAACAACCGTTTCTGTTGTTTCAATGACTGTATTTATGGTAAGTATGACTCTTCTATATGCAGCAAGCACAACTTATCACACATTTGATATATCAAGTAATGTCAATATTGTGCTGAAAAGGCTTGATCACTGCATGATTCCTGTTCTTATCGCAGGCTCATACACTCCAGTCTGCCTAATTGTACTTCATAATATATATGGCTATGTTATGTTTGGCATCGTGTGGGGAATCGCCATTCTTGCTATCGCATTCAAGCTTCTCTGGGTAACTTGTCCTAAGTGGATATCTTCAGTTCTCTACATTGTAATGGGCTGGACATGTGTTATGGCTCTTCCTCAGATATATTCATCACTTGCCGGAGCCGCTTTCTTCTGGCTTCTCGCCGGCGGAATCTTCTACACTATTGGCGGCGTAATATATGCAATTAAAATGCCTGCATTTAACGCAAAGCACCCTAACTTCGGAACACATGAAATCTTTCATGTATTTGTTATGGCTGGAAGCCTCTGCCACTTCATACTGATGTACAACTTTGTTGCGATTATGTAATCACCACACACCCATAAAATATGTAAGCGGCGGTTTCCCGCCGCCTTTATCTATATTAAGCACCTGCTTTGCCCTTTCAGGCGTTATCCCACTTATATAATGGAGACTGCCGGCTGTTTCTCCGCACACATTGCTTGTAAAATCATTAACAGGTGCCGGTTTTACGCGTATTGTCAACATTTATTCACCGAGGAAATCCATCGGGTTAACAGGAATACCGTCCTTTGTCATTGCAAAATATATTCCTGGGCCCTCTTCTTTATAGTATGCTGTTGGCTCGGTCACGGTACCAAGAAGCTGACCGGCTGTAACTGTATCTCCAATCTTAACATTCACATCTGAAAGCATACCTGTTGTCATCTCATACCCATTACCTACTGCAAGCCTTACAGTAAGTCCTGTTTCAGTGTTTTCAGCAACATCAACAACTACACCTGATGCCGCTGCACATACCTTAGTTCCGACATCTGAAGCAACTACCATACCAGGACTGCATTTGTACATGCCAAGAGTCTTAAAATACACAGTAGAATCCATATTATATCCAAGAGTAACAGTACCACTGACAGGCCAGTATATAAGCTCTCCCTGGTCAAATGTATACTTGCTTATAGCATTTGCCATAACCTCAGCTTCAGTCATAGGCTTGACCGTCTGTTCCTCAGTCTGCGACTCCTTTGTCTGCTCTGTAACCTGATTATCTGTTCCATCACCATCATCAGACATGCTTGCTCTTGCGTTGGCATTAATAATATCATCATCACCAACAGTTGGTTCTTCCACCGGAATATCAGGGTCATCATCTGTCTTGATAGCCACATTTCCTTCTGTTTCATTCAGATTGACCAGATTGTTGTTCTTAGATTTCTTAACATTCTGTGCTACTGAAAATATCCCAAACACAAGCGCAACAATAACTGCCAGCGTAATAACCGCTGACACAACCTTAACCTTGTCGGTTCCACGCGTTCTTACATTCGCCATACTAACATCCTCCTATCATTTCGCAAAGCTTTGATGTTAATATGGTTGCCAGATTCGCGAAGTTTATACTTTTTAAAAAGCAAAAACCCCGCACATTATGTGCGGGGAAACATATCATAAACTTACATCTCAACAGGTGTCTTAGTAAGATGCCAGATTTCTGTTGCATATTCTTCAATAGTTCTGTCTGATGAGAACTTACCAGCCTTAGCTGTGTTAGTCATAACAGTCTTAGCCCAGCCGTTCGTATCTCTGTATCTTTCATCAATCTTTCTCTGAGCCTCTGCATATGAGCGGAAATCCTTAAGAATGAAGTAAGTATCTGCCCTTCTGCCTCCATCATTATTAAGAAGAGAGTTGTAGATATCTCTGAACATCTCTGTATCCTCTGGAGAATACTTTCCATTGATAAGTTCCATAAGAACATCTCTTATTTCCTGATCATTGTTAAAGATTTCCATAGGATCATATCCGCCCTCATTCTCGAAACGGATAACTTCATCAGAGCTGAGACCAAATATCTGTGCATTTTCAGCACCAACTTCATTAACGATTTCGACATTAGCTCCATCCATAGTACCAAGAGTAATTGCACCGTTAAGCATGAACTTCATGTTACCTGTACCTGAAGCCTCCTTAGAAGCTGTAGATATCTGCTCACTTACATCTGCTGCCGCAAATATAATCTCACCATTAGATACTCTGTAATTCTCAATGAATACAACCTTAATCTTTCCCTTAATAGAAGCATCATTATTAATAACGTTAGCTACATTATTGATAAGCTTGATTGTCTGCTTAGCAATCTTATATCCTGCTGCTGCCTTGGCTCCAAAGATAAATGTTCTTGGAACCATGTCATAATCAGGATTCCTCTTAATCTGATTGTACAGATACATAACATGTAAGATATTAAGAAGCTGTCTCTTATATTCATGAAGTCTCTTAACCTGTACATCAAAGATAGAATTAGGATCAACATCAATACCATTATGTTCCTTGATATACTTAGCAAGGCGAACCTTATTCTTATACTTAATCTGCATGAAATCGTGATGTGCCTTAGGATCATCAACATAAAGCATAAGCTTCTCAAGCTGGCTTAAATCTGTAACCCAGCCATCTCCAATCTTATCTGTAATCCAGTCTGAAAGAAGCGGATTAGCATGCTTTAAAAATCTTCTCTGGGTAATACCATTAGTCTTATTATTAAACTTCTCTGGCATCATCTCATAGAAATCTCTTAACTCCTGCTTCTTTAAGATTTCTGTATGAAGCTTTGCAACACCATTAACAGAATATCCGGCAACAATTGCAAGATTAGCCATCTTAACCTGTCCGTCATAGATAATAGCCATCTTACGAACCTTCTCCTGGTCGCCAGGATATTTAGCCTTAATCTCTTCTACAAAACGACGGTTAATCTCTTCAACAATCTGGTAAATTCTTGGAAGAAGTCTTGAGAATAATTCAATAGGCCACTTCTCAAGTGCTTCAGCCATAATTGTATGATTAGTATATGCAACAGTCTTAGTTGTTACATCCCATGCCTCATCCCATTCAAGTCCGTTCTCATCCATAAGGATACGCATAAGCTCTGCAACTGCTACAGTTGGATGTGTATCATTAAGCTGGAAAGTAACCTTCTTATAAAGATTCTTAACATCCCCGTTATTCATAGACTTATATCTGTCAACAGCTCTCTGTACACTTGCTGATACGAAGAAATACTGCTGCTTAAGTCTTAATTCCTTACCGGCATAATGGTTATCATTAGGATAAAGTACCTCAACGATATTCTTTGCAAGGTTCTCCTCCTCAATAGCCTTCTGGTAATCACCCTTATCGAAAGAGTTAAGGTTAAATGTATTAACAGGCTCTGCGTCCCAGATTCTAAGAGAGTTAACAGTGTTATTGCCATATCCAAGAACAGGAATATCATATGGAACAGCGATTACAGAACGGTAATCTTCCTGAACGAACATATCTCTTCCAGTCTTCTCATCTCTGTAAGAACGTACATATCCACCAAATTTAACCTCATATCTGTATTCAGATCTCTTAATTTCAAATGGATTGCCATCCTTTAACCAGTTATCAGGAACCTCTACCTGATATCCGTCCTTAATCTCCTGCTTGAACATACCGTACTTATAACGGATACCACATCCATATGCAGGATATTCAAGAGTTGCTAAAGAATCCATGAAACATGCTGCAAGACGGCCAAGACCACCATTACCTAAAGCTGCATCCGGCTCCTGATCCTCGATAACATTAATATCAAGACCAAGTTCGTCAAGAGCTTCCTTAATCTCATCATAAGCACAGAGATTAATCATATTGTTACCAAGTGCACGTCCCATAAGGAATTCCATAGACATATAATAAACCATCTTAGGATCGTCCTTCTCATACTGCTTATGGGTAGCAATCCATTTATCAATGATAATATCCTTAACAGCATACGAAACTGCCTGGAAAACCTCCTGCTGATTAGCCTCTTCAATATTCTTTCTGTAAAGAGACTTGCAGTTACTGATTACATTCTTCTTGAATTCTTCCTTACTGAAATTCTGTGTTAAACTTGTCGCCATGTATTTAAAACTCCCTTCTGAATATGGACGGCTCCCCAATACACCGATATACCCTGTAAAAACTATAATCCGCCCCACAATAGATGTTTTAATTATACATAATAATATTTACAAATGCAAACTTTATTATTCAATTGTTCTCAAGCCATATTTTCAATATTTTCCTATAATTCTTCCAAAATCCATCAGAATCTCAACAGAAAAATACCTCATAGAATTAATACCTAATTTAAATAACATATATGGCATAACAAACACCATAAAAGTAATTACAAGGCAGCCTTTATAATCTAAAACCCTTGTAATTCCATATATTCCGATTGACATTATTAATAATAAAACCAGTCTGAACGCCTGACCAATTACCATATACCCAGCTATGCTGATATTAAAAGGAAGGTCATAAAAAATCTGAAGGCTCTGAATTGGTGCTGACAATTGTTCTAATCTGTACAACTGACATATATTAAAAATATCAATAAATGCAGAAAGTCCCCATATAAGAAATGCTATCATAAGTATTTTTAATAATTTAACAGCCTTTACCCTGCTTCTCTCTTTTGAAGTGTTAAGAAAAGCTATCATATGGCATCTTTTTTCATATGCATATTCACCTGATATTATGAGAATAAGAAATATTATGCATACAAGATTCTGACTTTCCGTGTTCTGATATTTCCTTGAGCCAAATATATCCTCATAAGCAACGGGATTTACAATTCTAGCTTCTATCCCTTTTTCCTCATTAACTTTTCTTACATACTTCAGACAATTCTCCATATTTTCAAGAGTCTGACTTGCTTCACGGAATTTATATTTATAATTAGCATCTGTCTCTGATTTTTTGCCTAACTCTTCGACAGCATTACGACATTCCTCAATATATGCTTCACATTCTTTATCTCCGGTATTTCCACTAAACATAGAATAAAAATTATTCATTGAAAAATCCGTATTACTGTAATCAACACCTCTGTACATTCTGCATGATATCAATAAATAAACAGCAGCAGCAAGCAATATTATTCCCTTTTGTAATATAAAAGTCTTATATAATTCAGATACAAATAAAGGAACTTTTCCCAATAACATCTGTATAAACTGAGAGCACTTTTCTATTATTTTTGTTATGGCACTCTTCCTGCCCTGTGCATATTTATGAGAATATGTAATATATACTCCTATCAATCCTGTTATTGCCAGTAATATTGTCAGAATCCAAGTCGTACTCTGAATATCAGTAATAAAATTATCCGTTCCCCAGTTTTCATATATGTAATATGACTGCCCCGGAAACAATACATTTGAAAAATTAATGTATTTTAAAAATGAAAATGCACTCTTAGATGATATATTAATATTAATTATATATTCAAAAACTAAAAACAACCCGGTTCCTGCTATTGATAATTTGTAATTACCGGTAATAAGAAAAACAAAATATATCAGCCATGACAACGCACTCATAGCTATCGCAAATGTTATACAATATATAATAAAAAATGCAGCTACATTTGTCTTTAACGGGAACATATTAAACATATAAGAATTCTGTATCGGACTTCCCATGTTGCAGCCATAAATATTCTTATATATTGCCAGAATGACACCATTAAAAACAAACGAAAGCACTATTGATATAAGCAATATAATAAAACATCTTTTTACTGGTAATACTTTTCTGGAATTATTACTGCCTCTAATCTGAAGAAACATATTATTTTCAAACTCTTCCATAAAAGTTATAAGCACGAATATCATCATCACCAAAAAAATAACCGGAAGCTGCTTGTCTGATACCAGTTTTTCTATAGCAGTAGTATTAGTGATAGAGAAATTGATTTCCCCTCTGCTTTCCAAATCTGCCATATATTTTTGCGCATTAAGTACATAGTAACTTTGCTCCTCTGCAAATAATGTACTACTAATAATTTTCTTGTAATTATTCTCTGCCCTTGACATATCAGAAGCATTGACATATTTATATTTTTCCTGTAAAAGTTTTATTGCTTCTTCAATATATTCCCTGTCAGCTTCGTAGTCATCTGTTTTATCATGTACATACCTGCTGTATGTTAATGATCCAATCATTTCTGTTTGATTAGCATATTCATACATCAACTGATTATAATAAGCATATACTTTTTTATCATTCGTGTTATTAATCTTAAAAATGCTCAACCAGATTATTATTCCAAGAAAAATAGCAATAAATACAACACTTTTCCGTAAAACTCTCAATAATTCCATTTTGCTCCTATTCCGGAGTAATCTGTATCCACTCCTTGTTTCCTGTTCCAATGTCAGCTTTGTCCAACACTGCACTTAAACATACTTTAATTATTTTAGGTTTATTTCCAAGTTCTTTTACCATCTTCTCATATTTGTCCATTAAGCCAGATGATGCTTTGAACTGTTGAATATCTGTGTCTGTTGTTGTCACTAACAAATATCTTCTGTCTCCTCCCAATATATCTACATCAGCAATCATATTAGTACGATCCTTATTAAATTCTAAAGTATCTTTTATCTCGCCATTTGTATCCACTATATAAACAATATTTTTATCATCAGTTGTAATATTCTTTTTCCCTTTAGAAAGGTCTGGTTTATCAAATACATAAAAATACTGTCCATCATATCCTGCAAGTTTTGTATAATTTCTGTTTGATTTATTATCCAGTTTAAATACTTCACTTATTTCCTGTGTTTTAAGATTCATTCTATAAAGACACCATGCACTTGAATCTACTCCTGCAAAATACATGTTGTCATCTTTGTCATAAAATAATTCTGATGTAACCCAATATTTAGATTCTGCTTTCTCAGATAATTCGTCATCACTAGTTATATCAATAAAGCAATCAATATTTCCCGTATCTGTATCAAGACATTCCACAATATATTCTTCTGCCTCTAATGATATGCTCATTCTGCGATTAATGTAAATTTTATTATCTATTGCATTAAGTGATGCCAAGTCAGTAACTATGAAATCAGTTCCACCACTAAACGGTGCATTATATTTCTTTACTATTTCTGGTTCAGATGAATTATCAAGATTCGCCTTACACATAAGCATCCCTGAGTCACTATATAGAAGATAATACATATATCCATTGACAACATCCGCATATTTAATTTCACCCCATGCTGATGATATGGACATTCCATCTATTGATAATGTCTTTTCCGTTTTCTTATCTCTTAATGTTTTATCATAAGACACAAGGATATCCTTCTCCTTTGTCTTTTCTATCATGTATATTCTTCCATCATAATACCATACTGCGCTTCCTAAGCATTCATAATCTGACAAATATGCCTCGCACTCTGCATCATCATGCGCACAATCTACTTTTGAACATAACGCTACGCTATTGTTATTAATCATATCATAGTAATACATAAATTTATAATTCTCACCGCTAACTGGAGAATTTGAAAGATAATAATATCCTTTTTCCGCAGCCGCAGCATTTTTCTTCATATAAAATTGAGCCTCATCTTTATATTCATAATCAGAATATTTATAAGTGTTATCATCTTTCTTAACCGTATTATTATTACCACATGCTGTTAATACAGCCATTCCTGCAATCAATATTGCTAATACTGCCTTTTTCAATAGAATCTCCCCCTTTATCTTAATAAATAATGCTGCTTAAGAAAACTCATTTAGGATTCTCAAGCAGCACATGTTTATAGTTCGCAATTTTATAACTTATCTTGCATCGATACAAAATATCCCTCTAAATCGCTTATATCTTTTCTGACCTTGGTTCCTTCTGTTTCTGCCTCAAAGGACATCAATGTTTTATACTTATATGTAAGTATTCCCTTCGTTCCTTCCGCATAGACATCATACATATCCTTAGATACTGGAAAAGTAACTATTTTTCCAGTATCAAGATTCATGGTAAAATAATAAGCAATTCCTTTCTCTGCAAGTCCTTCCTGGATAGCTCCAGCTCCAGCATACATCCGCTTATTAACATATTCCTCCTGAAATTTAGATGCAAGAGTTGCTGTCGTTGTGATTCTTTTAGACAACACCTGCATGATAAAATCTTTTGCCATAAATATAAATATAGCAATCACAACTACTGCAAATACAATTAGTATTAACACGCCTAACCAGTGTGGTGCGACCTCAAAATTATCAGTTGTTCCCACTGCGCCAATCTGAGTGAATGTTGTCATAAAAAAGCACCCCTTTCATCAAATATATCAATATATCTGTGTAATTAAAAACCTATCCTTTTCTATACAATAATATCAATGTGAATTATTACTTCTCTCATGTGCCCAAATATAATATTGCAAATGTCCCGATGAACCATATGCAGCATCACCTGCATATCCAACTTTTTTCTAATTAAATAGTAGCATGGATATTAATATATGTCAATTATCTCCATATCTTAAGATTAATATATACAAAATGGCACATTTGGTAATATATGGCACATTCTGCACTTGACAACACATATTAGCAATAATCATTACTGTTAATCAGCAAAAATGTCCTTATCAATAAGCTTTAATGTATACGGTTTTCCGTCTTTGTCATATACAATTTCCCAGCAGGATGTAATGCCATTCTGTAAAGGCGTATTAATATAAAACCATTTTCCGTCAGTAACAGCTGTATTAACGCCAATATCAGAATTCATAAGCCATGAGGATTCGTCTTTAATGTCATAACAATATAAAGATGTATCCCCTTCGTATAATTTTTCACGCTGTTATCTGATTAGAATATAACATATACAAATAAGAAAATCTATCCCAGTACACAAAAAAGCTGTGCCCCAGCCCCGAAAGACCAGCACACAGCTTTATTTAACATTTATTTAGTTATCCTGCTTAAGCAAGCTTCTCAACAGCAAGTGTAACCTTCTCGCCATTGATATCCCATTCCTTCTCAAATCCTGCAGTCTTGTCTGTGATAATATCCTGTGCAAGAACTACTGTCTTAACCTGAGCGGCGTTCTTATTAACTATATCAGCGATTCTTTCATTTCCTGATACATAGAGATTAATCTTATCCATAACCTCAAAGCCAGCGTCCTTACGCATAGTCTGAACTTTAGAGATAACCTCTCTTACGAAACCTTCCTCGATAAGCTCTGGAGTTAAGTTAGTATCAAGTACGACAGTGATTCCCTTGTCACTGCTTGCTACAAAGCCTTCCTTCTGAGTCATCTCGATAAGAACATCGTCCTTAGAAAGCTCGATTGTCTGACCATCAACATTTAACTCAAAGCTTCCTGATTCATTGAGCTTGTCCATAGTTGCGTTACCGTCAACCTCTGTAAGAGCTGTCCTGATTGCATTAAGAAGCTTTCCATATTTAGGTCCGAGAGTCTTCATCTGCGGCTTGAATGAGTATGATGTAAATGCTCTTACATCATCTGTGTATTCAACATCCTTAACATTAAGCTCATCAGCAATGATAGCTGTATAGAACTCATCAAGCTTCCAGTCTGCTTTAATAAACATTTTGCCAATTGGCTGACGGTTCTTGATATTAGTTGAATTACGGCATGCACGTCCGATAACAACTGCGTCTAATACATCATCCATAGTTTCCTCAAGCTTCTTGTCAATGAACTGCTCATTAACCTTAGGGAAGTCGCATAAATGTATTGAAATAGGCGCATTTTTATCAATGCTGCATACAAGATTTCTATAAATGCTTTCTGTCATGAAAGGTACCATTGGTGCAGAAATCTTAGCAAGAGTTACAAGTGTTGTGTAAAGAGTCATGTAAGCATTTATCTTATCCTGCTCCATTCCCTTAGCCCAGAATCTCTCACGGCTTCTTCTTACATACCAGTTAGAAAGCTCATCTGTGAAGTCCTCAAGAGCTCTTGCAGTCTCTGTAATCTTGTAATTCTCAAGGTTAGTATCAACAAATTTAACTAAAGAATTAAGTTTTGATAATAACCATTTGTCCATAACTGAAAGCTTGTCATATTCAAGCTGATACTTAGTAGCATCAAAATCATCAATATTAGCATACAGTACGAAGAATGCATATGTGTTCCAGAATGTTCCCATGAACTTTCTCTGACCTTCTGAAACCCACTCATCCTTGAATCTGTTAGGAACCCAAGGAGCTGAATTCTCGTAGAAGTACCAACGGATTGCGTCAGCACCATGCTTCTGTAATGCGTCAAATGGGTCAACAGCGTTACCTTTTGACTTACTCATCTTCTGTCCATCTGCATCCTGAACATGTCCGAGAACGATAACATTCTCATATGGAGCTTTGTTAAAGAGCAGTGTTGAGATAGCAAGTAATGAGTAGAACCATCCTCTTGTCTGGTCAACAGCTTCAGATATGAACTTAGCTGGGAACTGCTGCTCGAATAATTCTTTATTCTCAAATGGATAGTGGTGCTGTGCAAATGGCATTGAACCTGAATCGAACCAGCAGTCAATAACTTCTGGAACTCTCTTCATTGTTCCCTGACACTTAGGGCACTTACATGTAACTGCATCAACATATGGTCTGTGAAGCTCAATATTATCTGGACAATTGTCTGACTTTTCTTTAAGTTCTTCGATACTTCCGATAGACATCATCTCACCGCAGTCCTCACACTGCCAGATATTAAGAGGTGTACCCCAGTATCTGTTTCGTGAAATTCCCCAGTCCTGAACATTTTCAAGCCATGCTCCGAAACGTCCTGTACCGATTGTCTCTGGAATCCAGTTGATTGTCTTATTATTAGCAATTAAGTTAGCCTTAACTTCTGGGTCTGTCATCTTGATAAACCATGACTCTCTTGCATAGTAGATAAGTGGTGTATCACATCTCCAGCAATGAGGATATTCATGCTCTACCTTAGGTGCTGAGAAGAGGATTCCTCTGCCCTCAAGTTCCTTAAGAACCTCAACATCACAGTTGATAGCGCCGGCTTCCATCTCTTTCTTAGTAGGCTTTGCACGCATTCCTGCAAATGGAGTCTCAGGCTTCATAACACCAGCCTCATCTACCATCTGAACAAATGGAGCGTCATATTTTCTACCAACTCTTGCATCGTCTTCACCAAATGCAGGTGCAATATGAACGATACCAGTACCATCTTCCATAGTTACATAATTATCGCAGTATACGAAAAATGCTTTCTTGTGCTGCTTGTCAGCGGCATCCTTTGCACACTGGTAAAGTGGCTCATATTCCTTATATTCAAGGTCTTTACCCTTGTATTCTTCAATAATCTCATAAGCAGGTGTGCCTTCTTCTCTCTCGATTCCACCAAGAACCTTGTCAAGAAGTGCCTTTGCCATGATGTATGTGAATCCATCTGCTGCCTTAACTCTCGCATAAGTCTCATCTGGATTAACACAAAGAGCAATATTAGAGCAGAGTGTCCAAGGAGTTGTTGTCCATGCAAGGAAATATGCATCCTCTCCAACAATCTTGAATCTTACAACTGCTGTACGCTCTTTAAGAGTCTTGTAGCCCTGGGCAACCTCATGTGAAGAAAGAGGTGTACCACAACGAGGACAGTAAGGAACAATCTTGAATCCCTTATAGAGAAGTCCCTTATCCCATATCTGCTTTAAAGCCCACCATTCAGACTCAATAAAGTTATTGTCATATGTTACATAAGGATTATCCATATCAGCCCAGAAACCAACAGTAGATGAGAAATCCTCCCACATACCCTTGTATTTCCATACAGATTCCTTACAATGCTTGATAAATGGCTCGATACCATATTCTTCAATCTGTTCCTTGCCATCAAGACCTAACATCTTCTCAACCTCAAGCTCAACAGGAAGTCCGTGTGTGTCCCATCCAGCCTTACGAGGAACCATGTAACCCTTCATTGTTCTGTATCTTGGAATCATATCCTTAATAACTCTTGTAAGTACATGTCCAATATGTGGCTTACCATTAGCAGTTGGAGGTCCGTCATAGAATGTGTAAGTTGGGCCTTCCTTTCTGTTATCAATACTCTTCTGGAAGATATCATTGTCTTTCCAGAACTTTTCAACTTCTTTTTCTCTGTCTACGAACTTCATGTCCGCAGAAACCTTCTGATAAATCATTGCAGCTTCCTTTCTGGTTTATACTATTAAACCCCTCTGTCGTAATACAACAGAGGGGTAAACTTGCTTATCCTAAAATCTGAATGATTACGACATACTATCATATGCGTCCCTGGCTTTAACCTTACGATGGGATTACCGTCCCCGCTTAGTCTCGTAATGATTTCAGCGAAGATGCTCAGAAGTGATATTCAGATGGATAGTACTCGCACCGGCTCTCACCGTCCCGGCTCGCTCATGCTTTTCACTCCAACCTACTGTCTTCGTCAACGCATTTAGTTAGATTTTATATAATAAATGTTTAGTTGTCAAGCTGATTCTTAGCCACAATTCTCATTATCAGATCAACGCTTCCGTCAATTCCATAAGTTGAACTGTTAATTGTGAGGTCGTAGTTATCTGCTTCACCCCACTTCTTGCCTGTATAGAAAGCATATCTTTTAAGATGTGCCCTATCCTCTTTTGAAACATACTTCGCAGCCTGCTTATAAGTAAGCTTCTCCTTGCTTGTATGGTAAGTTCTCTGTATACGCAGTTTCTTAGGAGCTGTGATAAATATGCTTATATGAGGAATGTGGTTCTTAGTAAGAATATTATCCGCATATCTTCCCATGATAACATATGGTTCCTGTTTTGCTAAATCGACCAGCTTCTTAGATGTATTAAAGAACTGTACATCAGACCTTGAAAGACCATGGTACTTCTTAAAATCTCTCCACCACTGAGCCGGTGTCCTTGCTGTTTTATTCTGGAATAAAGCTCTGTCAGTTTCTTCATGTTCTTCATTACGCTGTAATATCTCGTTCATGATAGATACATCATAATAGCTGATTCTTAACTTATCAGCAAGCCTGAAACCGATATCTGTTCCGGCACAGCCATATGAACGGCCTATACATATAATAAGATTGTCATCCTTTCCAAATCTGTTGGCAAGATTGGACATATTAAGCTCTGCATGCTCCGGGTCAATAATATCATTTCCCTCTCTCGCTTCCTGCATAGCCATTGCTTCATCAAATATCTCACCATATTCATGCATTATTTCTTTATGAAGCTTAGGATTCTTTTTTGTGGTTCTTGCCATATTACTTATAAGTGCAAGTTCACTTCTAAGAACTGACGAATCTGCACTGGATTTAATCAAATCCTTTAAATCATTAATACATTTTTCCTTGTTTCCCTGATATACACGTCCCAGATTAGAACCTGTAGCTTTATATACTTTCTCGTCCAGTGCGTATATTCTGTTCGCAAGTTCAATTATCTTTTCATTATCTGCCATAATGCGCACCTCCTAATTATATAAAGAATAACAGTGTGTCAATCAGGAATACCGGAACAAGGCAGCACAGTGACCATACTATGTAACCGAAGAAACTTGGCATCTTAACACCGTTCTCATCTGAAATCGACTTAACCATAAAGTTAGGCGCATTACCAATATAAGTCATGGCACCCATGAATACCGCACCACATGATATAGCTGTAAGCATTTTTGCAGGAACAACTCCGAGTGCAGTTGTAAGTCCTGACACAAATCCCATAGAACCAGCTGTTGTAAGGAATACAAGGTAAGTTGGTGTATTGTCAAGGAAACTTGAAAGTGCACCTGTTACCCAGAACATCTGTGATGGATGTGTAAGTCCAAGCTCTGCGCCTGCGCTCTTAAGAATCATAAGTGCTGGCTGCATAGTAATAAATATACCTATAAAAAGTACAGCAACTTCCTGAATGGCACCCCATGTGAAATGGTTCTTCTTTCTTATCTCTGCATTAGTTGTCTTGAATGATAAAAATGCGGCTAAAAGAATCATAACTACTTCAATAAGTGAAGTAATCGCAAGCTTGACCTCGCCAAATATAGGAATTGAGATTACCTCGCCAGCAGCGTTCTGAAAAAATGGTACATCCGGAAGTACTCCGCTTAATATAACTGCTGCAACAATAATTACGATGAATATAATATTATGTAATCCCTCGAATCTTATAAGTGGTTCATTTTCCTTAATCTCCGGCATATAACCTGCTGCTATATCCTTCCTGTATGCTCTCTTATCAAGAAAATAAAGCACTGTAAGAAGAATAACCATATTAAGGAGCAGAATCGGAAAGAATCTTATACTCCAGAAGAAAGGAACACCTCTTGAGAATCCCATAAGAAGTGGTGGGTCACCGATAGGTGTAAGGCTTCCTCCCATATTAGATATAAGGAAAATGAAGAACACCATAATGTGGGCCTTATTTCTTCTCCATGAATTCATCTTAATAACAGGTCTTACAAGGAGCATTGATGCACCTGTCGTTCCAATCCAGCTTGAAAGAAGAGTTCCTATTCCAAGAAGAATAACATTTACTCTTGGTGAACCAACGAGGCTTCCCTCAACTGTTATGTTACCTGCTACGCAGAACAGACCAAAAAGCAGTACAATGAATGTAAGATAATCATTTACCAGACATTCAAGTACAGTCTCTGCTGCTGTTCCAGCTCCATACTTAACTGCGAACGGAATTATGAAAAGCAGTGACCAGAATATTACAGCAAATGGTCTGTACTTTTCCCACCATTCTCCTTTTACAAGTGGAATTATGGCTATACACAAAAGCAGACATGCAAATGGTATACAAAGCCATAAAGGCACATTCGTCAGCTCGGCTGCCAGTGCAACCATTGGACAAATATTAATACTCATAACTTAAGCCTCCGTAAAAAAACCTGTTCCACACACGGAACAGGTAATCTTAATATTAAATTATCTCTGCACATCAAAAGACGAATTCTTCATAAGTCTCTTAATGTGGTCAACACAAGTGATATTAGTATCACCTCTGATAGCGTGCTTCATTACTGAAGAAGCAACAGCGAAATTAACAGTATCTTCAGGAGTCATATTGTCCATAAGGGCATAGATAAGTCCTGATGAAAATGCATCGCCGCCACCAACTCGGTCTACTATCTCAAAATTAATTGTCTTGCTCTCATAAGTCTCTCCGTTAGTATAATAGAAAGCCTTTAAAGAGTTGTTGCTTCCTGAGTGTACATATCTTACAGTTCTTGCAATAGCTTTCATATGATACTGCTCGTCTATTGCCTTAAATACTCTGTCCATATCTTTGAAAGATGGGTCCATTGTAAGACCATCTTTAACATCTGTTCCATCTTCTCTGTATACATGAATAGGCTCAATTCCAATAAGTACGTCAACATAAGGAAGGTACTTGCTAAGAACATCTCTTGCAGTCTCAAATGACCAGAGAGTACTTCTCCAATTAGGGTCGAAGCTGACAGTAAGTCCCATCTTCTTAGCCGCCTTAACCGCCATATCCATCATCTTACGGCAGTTGTAAGAAAGTGCCGGAGTGATACCGCTTATATGAAGCCAGTCGTAATCCTTAAGAATCTCCTCGAAATCAACATCCTTATAATCGTACTCTGCAAATGCAGAATCAGCCCTGTCATATATTACCTGTGAAGGTCTGACAGAAACACCTTCTTCCAGATAATAAAGTCCCATTCTTCCCTCTGATCTTATAATATGCTTGGTATGCACATCATTAGACTTAAGGTAATTAATAGTTGACTTTCCAAGGTCTGAGTTAGGTAATACTGTAAAAAATGTTGAATCAACACCAAGGTTGGCAAGGGAAACCGCTACATTTGCCTCTGCTCCGCCATAGTTAACTCTGAAATCATGTGTAGTTACAAGCTTTTCATAGTTAGGTGGTGATAATCTCAACATCAATTCACCAATTGCTATAAATTTCATGTCTTCCTCCAACGTCATAATAGATTAAGGGTATCAAATACCCAGTTTTGCATATTCCAATGACATATTACACCACATTTGTACAAATTGCAAACTTGCATATTACTTTTTAATAAGATATAATTATTTTATTAATAAGTAAGGTTAAGGTACGTGTTTATGGATATATTTGAGTCTCTGAATTCTGTGCTTGTAGACTTGTTCAATGATATCTTGAACATTGAAGAAAGGGCTCTTATCACAGAAGAATTTAAGGATATTTCTGTTACAGATATGCATATTATTGAAGCTGTAGGAATTGAAGAACCTCGTACTATGTCCACAATTTCCAAGTCACTTGGTGTAACTATGGGAACTCTGACGGTCGGTATCAACGGACTTGTAAAGAAAGGATATGTTACAAGAAAGCGCGGCGAGAAAGACCGCCGTATAGTGTATGCCTCCCTGACAGATAAAGGAATTGCAGCTTACAGGCATCATGAGAATTTTCATAAAGACATGATTGAGAATATCACGAAGGATTTAACCAAGGAAGAAGCAGAGGTACTTACCAAGACATTTATACGGCTTGAAGACTTCTTCCACCAGCTTCCATAATAACTGCATTAATAAAGGAGGGGTATTTATGCCAGATAATAAGAATTTGCTCAATTTTGATGATTTAGCTGATGTATTCGCACAGCTTAACGATATTGAAGATGCGCCAGAAGAACTTACTGAGGAAGAGAAAGCCTCCCAGCGCAGATATGAAGAGATTATCAAGAAACATAAGAATAATAATTAACCGAATGAACCTAAACGACTGTCCAATATATTCAAAGGCAGTCGTTTTTATATGTGTTATAACGCAAATCCCCGTTCGTGTAAACACCATTTTCGCGCAAATCCCCATTCATATCACCTCGATTTCTACCCAAATCCCCATCCATTAAGTATAATATTTTGCGAAATCCCCGTTCATATAGATTATACCTTGTAATATTAACATTTATTCATATATAACATATGGAAACAGCCACCCTTAGGTTTCCCCGTGGGTGGCTGTTCCATCTTTATATGAAAGTGTTTGAAAGAAAAAAGCTTAGTTATTAGCTGTAATGCCTGCTGTCTTATAGACAAATGTTACACTTCCGGCTTTGTCATCTGACTTGCCTAAGAATGAATTGTATTCCTGACCTGCCTTAACTACAGCCTTGATTGTATCAACGGCTGTCTGTGCGTCCTGGTCTACAAGCTTTGTGATAGGCTCAATTGCTTCGCTGTTAAACTGTGCCATTCCATCCTTTAATGTAATTGCACCTTCATTTAACTGTGTAACTCCGTCTGCAAGTGTTCCTGAGCTGTCCTTTAATGTAGCTGTTCCATCTGCAAGCTGTGAAGCACCACTCTTTAATGTAGCATTATTAGCTGTAAGCTGTGAAAGTCCGCTCTGAAGGACTGCTGTTCCTTCCTGCTGAAGCTTTCCTGCATTAAGATTCAACGCATATAAGCTTGAGCAGAGAGTTCCTTCCTTGTATGTTGAAAATGAACCAACTGATGCGCTGAGTGTGTTAAGCCCTGTACTTAATGTACCAAGTCCTGCCTTAAGCTGCTTAGAACCTGCACTTAACTGTCCTGCACCTGCACTTAACTGGTCAATTCCTGCTTTAAGTGCATTTGCACCAGTATTAACCTGACCTGCTCCTTCATTCAATTTAGTAATTCCATTAAAGAAACTGTTCTCTCCGCCAGCTGTAAGGGATGTCATCGTATCATTAAGTAGACCGTATGCCTTATAAGCCTGTGAAAGTCCACTGGAAATAGCTACAAGATTTGCGTCTGCATCACTATTTGCCTTTGCTTTTAATTGTTCTAATGTATATTTGTGTTCTGTATCTGCTGCTGCATATTTAGCAGTTAATGCACTTACCATTGCTGTTTTTATACCAATTATTTTACCTGTTGCAGTATCTGTATCATTATAATTCTGCATTATAAATGCTGCTGCTTTTGTGCACTGATTTTCATTTGTAATATCAGCTGTAGCTGATAATCCATAACCAGCCTCATTGGCAAGTGCTGTAGCAGCTGCTATTTTCTGTTCATCAGTCATTGTTGAGGGATTATATCCAAGTTTTCCACCAATAACAGCAACTGCCAACTGATAAAAGCTTTCATATGCATTATCGTACTTTTCTTTTGCTTCTGTCATTCCATCTGTTAATGTTTTACCTATTTTATTCGCACCATCTGCTAATGCTGCTGCACCTGTTGCTAATTGTTCTGTTCCACCAGTCAAATCATTAGCCCCAGTAGCAAGCGCTCCAGCCCCAGCTAAAGCACTGTCAATTCCTGCATCAAGTGTTTCAGCTCCTGCTGATAACTGGCTTGCGCCATCTGCTGCAGAAGCAACACTGCTGTCAAGATTGTTATCCTTAAGAGTATTATAAAGAGTTCCGATTCCGTCAGCATATGCCTTCATGTTGTCATTAAGTGAAACTGAACCCTCATATGCACTTGCAGCGCCATCTGCGTATGCATATATACCATCCTTAAGAGAAGAAGCACCTGTATTTAACTGGTCAACACCATCAGTAAGTGCTGGAATTGCATCACTTAACTGCTGTGTTCCATCCTGTAATGTAACCGTTCCGTCTGCAAGCTGTGTTGCTGCATCATCTAATGAAGCAACAGTTTTCTTTAGATCATCTAAAGTAATGTCATCAGCATTCATATCTGAAAGAAGATTAGACGTTGCAACAGACATTGTCATATCGAGTGAGAAATCCTTAACATCAGCTGTTAATTCAAAATACTCAGGAATATCAAGGTCAAGTGACTTATCATTAAACTTAAGATTCATAGTATCCTTAAGTCCTGGCATTGTCATACCGACTGCTACAATATTATCACCGACCTTAGTAAGCTTACCATTAGTAACCTCAACATTTGAGAATACATCTGTTGGAAGCATCATGCCTGTAATCATTGTAAATGGTACGGCAACTGTCTGCTTCTTACCATTAATTGTTACAGTTTTCTTCTGATTATTAGTGTAATCAAAATGTATTGTAACCTTTCCGCTCTTTCCGGCCAGGTCTTCCGGCTTAATTTCCTTTCCATCAAGCTTGTAAGTAACCTTCATTGTCACTGGCGCATTTTCACTTGACTCAGTCTTATTAAGAGTCTCATTGCCGTTAGCATCTGTAATCTTTTCGTTGACAGTGATGTGATTCTTGTTACCGGAAGCATCATTGAATACATAAACTGTTTCCTGTCTTGTGTTAGTTGCAAGTGTACTCTTGTTAGACACTGCAAGCTCATTAGTAATTGCCTGTGTGATAGCAGCTTCTGTGCTTCCTGCTGCCATCTCTGTTACATAAGCTGTATCTGTTCCTGTTGTTGCAGCTGTCTTAGAACCGCAGCCAACAAGACTTGCCGCAGTAAGAACAACACACATTAAAACTGAACTATATCTGAATAAATTCTTCTTTACCATAATAAATCCTCCTAATTTAATTCTGACTGTTCTTCTTAGGCTTAAAACCTAAACTTGTATGAATAATCACCTTATCAAGTAATACAAAAAGTGATGGAAGAACAAATATAACAACAAACATACTGATGATTGCGCCTCGTGCCATAAGTGTACAAAGTGAAGCAATCATATCAACACTGGCTATCATACCTACACCAAATGTTGCTGCGAAGAAACCAAGTGCGCTGACAATAATAGATGGAATAGATGTTCCAAGTGCTATTGATATAGCCTCTTTCTTAGAGTTACCAGCGGCTCTTTCTCTCTTATATCTTGTAGTCATAAGAATTGCATAATCGACTGTCGCACCAAGCTGAATAGTTCCGATTACTACCGAAGATATAAATGGTATCGTTGTTCCTGTATAATATGGAATACCCATATTAACAAATATTGCAAATTCAATAGCAGCAACCAGAATAACCGGAAGAGATATTGACTTCAATACGAAGAAAATAATAAAGAATATCGCAACAATTGAAACTGCACTAACTGTCTTGAAATCCTTATCGGTAATAGTGATAAGATCCTTAGTACAAGGAGCTTCTCCAATTACCATAGATTTAGCATCATACTTCTTTGCAATTGCATCAACCTTATTAATCTGGTCATTGATTTCATCAGAAGCAATTGTGTAATTAGTTGATACCATCATAATCTGGTATTCATCACCCTTAAGCTCTGAAACAAGCGAATCAGGAAGCATTTCCGTAGGAATTTCCCCTCCGAGTGCTGAGTCAATACTTAATGCAAATGAAATTCCATCCAGATCATTTACCTCATTCATCATTGCATTAGAATCCTCTGCTGAAAGATTACTGTCTGCAAGAATCATATATATAGAATTAGTTCCGTCAAAGTTGTCGGCAAGCATCTTGTTAGCCTGCGAACAGTTAAGCTTCTCTGGAAGTGTATCAGACAAATCATAGTAAACCTTAGTATTGTTATATCCGTAGATTGCCGGGCCAAGAAGCAGCACGAATATTATAAGGAATATCCATGAATGATTAACAATCCATCTTGCCGGTTTATCAAAATTCGGCATAATCTCTCTATGCATTGTTTTCTCAAGAGCCTTGTCAAATGTAAGAATAAGGGAAGGAAGTATTGTAACACAACCAATAACGCCCAATACAACACCCTTTGCCATAACAACACCAAGGTCAAGACCAAGTGTAAAGCTCATAAAGCAGAGTGCTATGAATCCTGCAACAGTCGTTATAGAAGAACCAACAACTGATGTTAGTGTATTCCCAATAGCAACCGCCATAGCTTCGTGATGATCATCCGGGGTTTCTTCCTTAGCTTCCTTGTAACTGTGCCATAAGAATATAGAATAATCCAGAGTTACACCAAGCTGAAGTACCGCTGCCAGTGCTTTCGTTATGTATGAAACCTCACCTAAGAAATAATTAGAACCAAGGTTATACACAATTGCCATACCTATACTTAACATAAAGAATACTGGTACAAGGAATGAATCCATAAATATGGCGAGTACGATACATACCAGAACAACCGCTACAAGTACATAAAAAGGAGTCTCCTTTTCTGCCATTGTCTTAGTATCTGTAACTACAGCAGACATACCGGCAATATAGCACTGATTATCCGTAACATCTCTTACTTCCTGAATAGCCTTCATTGTATCGTCACTTGATGTTGTATCATCAAAGAATATTGCAAACAATGTAGCTCCTGAATCCTCATTTTCAAAATAAGAACGGAACTTATCAGGAAGAATTTCTGAAGGAACATCATCTCCTACCACTCCACTATAAGAGATAACTGACGCAACATGGTCAACACCCTCAACCTTCTTTACCAACTTAGAAACATTTGACTTATTCATTCCGTCAACGACAACCATTGCATAAGCGCCCTTTCCGAAATCATCAAGCAAAATGTCCTGTCCCTGCATAGTGTCGATATCACTTGGCAGATAATACAGGATATCGTAATTAACCCTGGTATTAAAGTAACCAAGAACTGATGGAATCAACAGCAGGAAGCTAAGAACCAGAATAGGAATTCTTAACTTAACAACAACTTTTCCAAACTTTTTCATATAAATAACCACGCCTTTCTGTAAGATGCAAATGCCAACAACCCTTAGTCATATATGTATTCATGTCTTTAACAAATATGACCAACAGTCATTTTCAATTTCAGTTGACATTATAACACCTCAAAACACATAGTCAATAGAAAATTGACCAAAAGTCATTTTTTAATATTTATTTTATAATTGAGTTGGTGTATAATAACAATAAAAGGTGGTGTAATTATGGGAAAGCTTGAAACTAACAAACAACAGAAACTTACTTCTCTGCTGAATACTGCATTTAATCTCTTTACTACCCAGGGGGTTGCGAAGACTTCTATTGCTGAGATTTCGCAGAAAGCTGGAATTGCTAAAGGTACATTTTATCTGTACTTTAAGGATAAGTATGATATAAGAAACCGTCTTATATCACATGAATCAAGTAAATTATTTAAGAATGCCGTCGCTGATTTAGAAGAATTTTCTATAGAGAAGGACGAACCGTTAGGTTTCGAAGAAAAAATAATATTTATAATTAATCATATTGTAGATGAACTGAATTCTAATCAGACTCTTCTCACATTCATATCAAAAAACCTTAGCTGGGGAATCTTCAAGGAAGCTCTCACAACTAAGGTTGCATCTGATGATATTAACTTTAAAGATGTATATTATGAAATGATTAACGCTGAGGATATCTCACTTGAAGAGCCTGAAATAATGCTCTTCCTTATTGTTGAGCTTGTAAGTTCAACTTGCTACAGTGCAATTCTTTATAAAGAACCTGCTGACATAGATACTATCAAGCCTTATCTTTTCAAGACAGTACGCGCAATCATAAGAGAGCACACTATCCAGTAGCTGCTTACGCTTTCCCTTCAAGCTCCTGATATATATCCCTTTTTGACACACCCCTGTCCTTTGCCGCAGCTTTCATGGCTTCTTTCTTATCCATACCCTGCGACATATACATCTGCACATGTTCTGCCACACTCATGTTTTCCCACTGCTTTCTTGCCTCGGCCTTTAACTGCTCACGGCTCTTTCCGGCAATCACAAGCACATATTCGCCTCTCGGCTCATTATTTTCATAATATTCACAAGCCGATTCAAGCGTGAATTCCATAGAATTCTCATATCTCTTGGTAAGCTCCTTACATATAGTAAGCTGTCTGTCACCGCCAAGCGTATCTTGAAGTTCTGCAAGTGTCTTGGTAAGTCTATGCGGTGCTTCATATATAATCATAGTCCTTGTTTCACATGCTAACTCTGCAAGAACTTCTTTTCTCTCATTCTTATCCGCTGGTAAAAATGCTTCAAATGCGAATCTTCTTGTCTCGCGTCCTGACATTGTAAGCGCTGTTATGCATGCTGCCGGCCCCGGAAGTGAAGTAACCCTGATACCTGCTGCCCTGCATTGCTTTACAAGCTCCTCGCCTGGATCAGATATACCCGGAGTTCCCGCATCGGTAATTACAGCCACATCCATTCCACCTAATATTTTATCAACAAGAACCTTTGCCTTATCATACTTATTAAATTCATGATAACTTGTCATAGGTGTCTTTATTTCAAAATGATTAAGCAACTTAATACTGTTTCTTGTATCCTCTGCTGCAATCAGGTCTGCCTCTGAAAGCACACGCAGAACCCTGTAAGTAATATCCTCAAGATTACCAATAGGTGTTGCACACAGATACAGCATACCCGGTCCGTCTTTCTTTACATTTCTCTCATTATCCATAATAAACCTCTATCTATTCATACATTTTAAGAAGTGCATCAGTGTATGTACCGTCCGTCTTGTATACAATAAGCGGTTCTTCAACAATAAGCTGGGAATTACCTCCCTTAACCGCTTCTATAAGCACCATATTGGCAGCCTTATTCACATAAGGGTACACCAGTCTCATTCTCTTTGGCTCAAGATGATACTTTCTCATAGTGTCAAATATATCGACAAGTCTGTTCGGCCTGTGAACCATATACATTTTCCCTTTAGATTTAAGACAACGGCTTGCTTCCCTTATAACATCATCAAGACTGCACAGAAGTTCATGCCTTGCAATTGCCTTGGCACTGTCCGGATTGACAATACCGTGATTTTCATTCATATATGGCGGATTGCTCGTCACAACATTAAAAGAAGCTTCCCCAAATATAGTGGAAGCTTCCTTAATATCACCCTTAACAACACTGATTCTGTCCTCAAGATGATTAAGCTCCACATTTCTTCTGGCAAGCTGTGCGCTGCCCTCCTGAATCTCAAGAGCACTGTATGTGCTGCCCGGATTCTTAGACTGCATAAGCACTGGAATAATACCATTGCCGGTACCCATATCCAGCACCCTGTCTTTCTTCCCTGCCCTGGCATAAGTAGACAGCAGCACTGCGTCCATTCCAAAACAGAAAATATCTGTATTCTGTATAAGCTTTAGTCCATCTCTCATCAAATCATCAATTCGTTCATTAATCATCACTAATATGGGCTTTTCCTTCTTTTCTTTCTAATTCCTCAAGTGCCTTAAGTTCCTTATCATCATCAATACGGACCTTATCAAATCTTCTCTTTCTCTTAAAACGAAGCTCCTCAACCGGATATTCCTTAAGTTCCTTTTCGTCATTATCATGAGTTATTAATACCTTAACTCTCTGCCTTAAAACATTGACACTTGAAACCTCACCAACCAGTTTATCTGGTGTAGTAACAGAATCTCCCACATTAGGCAGATGACTGTTTAATTCCTCATATGTATCCTGCTCATTCTTTAAACAACACATAAGTCGTCCACACACACCTGAAATCTTAGTTGGATTAAGTGACAGATTCTGCTCCTTAGCCATCTTAATAGATACCGGATTGAATTCTGGTAAAAATGTGGCACAACATAAAGGTCTTCCGCAAGAACCAATTCCACCAAGAATCTTAGTCTCATCCCTTACTCCAATCTGTCTTAATTCAATTCTGGTCTTGAATACTGCAGCAAGATCCTTAACAAGCTCTCTGAAATCAATTCTTCCATCAGCAGTAAAATAGAACAGCACCTTATTATTGTCAAATGTATACTCAGCCTTAATAAGCTTCATGTCAAGATTATGCTTTGCTATCTTCTCAAGACATATCTTAAATGCTTCTTTTTCCTTTTCTCTGTTTTTTAATTCTTTTTCATCATCTTCTGGTGTTGCAATCCTTATTATTGCCTTTAGAGGCTGGATAACCGCTGTATCTTCAACTTCTCTTTCACCTAGAACAACCTGTCCATATTCAACTCCTCTGGCAGTCTCAACAATAACATGCTGTCCTGTTTCGACTGAATATTTCCCAGGTGCAAAGAAATATATCTTTCCAACCTGTCTGAATCTAACTCCAACAACTTTAGTCATCTATACTCTCCATTCTATGAATTTTCCTTAATCGCCATAATAAGCAATTCAATAACCAGATCAAAATTAACATTTGCCTGAAGTCTCACCTTAACCCTGTCAATAGAATTAATAATATCCTGTAAACCTTCATATGACATAGTCTGTGCCTGACTCTTTATCAGTGTCATCTGATCATTAAATATAAGCAGATTAGTATCATTCGTACTCTTAAACATAAGTACATCTCTGTACCACATAAGCATAAGGTCAAGATAATCATCAATAGTCAGCTTATAATTGGTAACTCTTTTCACCGATGTCATAATATCAGCTGAATCCATATCCTTAGCATTCTTAATAACGTCCATTACATCACGTCTTAACTCAGCAAACTCAGTAGATTCGACCATAGTCATTGCCCTGCCGATTCGTCCTGCTGCGAATCTTGCTGCAAATTTACACTCGTAATCACCGATATTATCATAGTGGTCTTTAAGATATTTAATAACTACATCATCCTTAAGTGGCTTAAGATCAAGCACAACGCATCTTGACAGAATAGTCTGTAAGAAAACATCCGGATTATTAGCAAGAAGAATAACAATTCCATAAGCCGGCGGCTCTTCAATTGTCTTAAGCATTGCATTCTGTGCTGCAACAGTAAGCTTGTCTGCTTCATCAATAATGTATATCTTGTAAGGACTGCTGTAAGGCTTAATCTGCATATCCGATACAAGCTGGTCTCTTATATCATCAACACCGATACTTCCCGGCTTCTCATGTCCAACCCATATAATATCCGGCTGGTTCTTACTTGCCGCCTGTATACAGGAATGACACACCCCGCAAGGCTCAACACCGCCCGCCTCACACTGCAGTGTCTGTGCAAATGTGCTGGCAATAAGCTTCTTTCCTGAACCAAGTCCTCCGCTGATTACATAAGCATGAGATACCTTTCCCATAGATATTGCACTCTGCAAATGTTCTTTAATAGTCTCATATCCATATATATCTGAAAAATCACCCATACTTATCCCTCTTTTCGTTACTTATTACTTCATCACAGACATTTCATATATACTGACTTATATTCATAATCCCAGTATAATAAAATATCCGTGCTTTTTATTATAACACATAATGCTCCTATGTTGAAACATCTAATAATAATCCCCTTATATCATCTATAGTTCCAACAATCGCAAGATGGTCCTTCTCATCCTTTACCAGTTCTTTTGCAAGATTATCAAGATTCTCGTCTACCATCTTAACAATTCCATACACTCTGTGTCTTCCCCTTCTGTCAAGAAAGTTCTCTCTTGAAAACTTGTGTGAACGGTTTACAACCTCATTAAGAAATCCTTTAACAAGCTCCCTGTACTTCTTCATATCCCTTATATCCATATGCTTTGCAATCTTCTCACCCTGCTCGGTAATTTCCTGCATCATATTTCCAAGTTTTTCCTGAAGGTCTTTTTCCTCAATATTACTAATCAGAGTAAACTTAAAACTGTCATCTGACTTTTCCTGTGTTTTAACCGGAGTGGACTGCGTAGCCGGTGCTACATCTTTAACCTTAATATCCATACATACCTCCTAATATGGCACTCTTAACCTCACTGATGCAATCCTCTAACTCTCCATTATTGCTAAATCTTCTTGTAATACCAGCCTTAGCAATATTCTCTTCCGAAAAATCCTCACTGTCTGCAAGAAATCTTCTGCACATTTCCTCATAGTGTGGATTATCCTGTTTCTGTTCTCTGTGGATAGCCCTTGTGAGTCTCAATCCATCTTCTACTTCAATATATATCGGCATAATATGTTCTTTTCCATAGAATTCACAGAACTTGTCATATGCTTCAAGTGTACCTATAACCAGATATTTCTTGCCGCTGTTAAGGTCAATCTGTCCGTCATCAGCTGTAAAATACTTCCACACACCATACACAGTATTATATTCTCTCAGTTCAACAATCCTGCCGCTCTCCTGCATCTTAACAGCTGTCTCATCATTTACAAAAAAATACTCAACCCCATCGGTCTCCCCGGCTCTCATTGGTCTTGTTGTATACAATATAACAGTATTAAGCTTCAGGCTTTCATCTTCAATTAGGTTTTTATATATCTTATCCTTGCCGGACGCGCTTTTTCCCATAATAAATGCTATCTCAGGCATCTTATCTTTCCTTCCTTAAGACCGGGTACTTCCAGCCCGGCATTTATCGCACTCTTAATAATTCTGCATACATCACCGGTAATCCGCTCGCCTACATTAACAACAGGCATTCCCGGTGGGTATATAAGAACCGATGACATACTTATTCTACCACATATATCAGGTGAATTAACAGATAAATCTTCATATCCATTTTCATCCATTAAATCAATTGCATCTGCCGGACACATACATACTTCCGGCTTGTTGTTAATCGCATACCCTAAGCTTTCTCCTACATAATTTTCACCGTCTCTGCTTTCAACTTTCCAGCTTTCATCAATCTCCTTCAATGCACTAAGAAATCTGTCATAATACTCCTGTTTATCAGCAACTGAAGTCATTGCAATAACATATTTAAATGATGCCATCTCCAGCTGCACCTTATATTCATCCAATAACCTGTCATATAGGTACTTTCCATCATCACATATAAGAATAATCTTAGAAATATCATCACTATCCATCAACCTTATATTATTAAGTTTTGCAATATTTTCTCTTAAATTCTTAAGTCTGTTTATATATTCATTAAAAATATAATCTCCCTGCCCTTCAATAATTCTCATACACCTGTCAATACTCGCCATAAGAATATATGAGGGGCTGGTTGTCTGATATATATTCCAAAATCTTTCCACTTTATCATAATCTACATAATTTCCAGAAATATGTAGAAGTGCAGTCTGTGTAAGTGCCGGTAATGTTTTATGAATACTGTTAATTACAATGTCAGCCCCAGCTTTTACTGCCGACTCCGGAAATTCATCACTGAATTCAAAATGTGCCCCATGCGCTTCATCAACTATAAGTGGTATTCCTTTTTCATGCAGATAACTGGCAATCTCCCTTACCTCTGACACAACACCTTCATAAGTCGGAGAAGTTATAATAACCGCCTGTGCATCCCTGTTATTTTCAACACATTTTCTAATCTGTTCTAATGATAGTCCTCTGTATATTCCTGTATCATTATCAACCTCCGGTATAACATATACTGGCTCTAACTGTGCCATAATCAATGCATTGTACACTGACACATGACAGTTTCTTGCAACGATAATCTTTCCTTTTCTTTTCGTCGCACCGCATATAGCCGATAATATTCCTGCTGTACTTCCATTTACAAGCATCAGTGTTTTATCTGCTCCATACAATTTTGCTGCCATGTCAGACGCATTTTTAATAATACCATCCGCATTATGCATATTATCAAATCCGTCAATCTCGGTAATATCAAGTTCTGAAGTACTTGCATATTCAGTATTGCGCTTTCCTCCCGGCATATGCATCGGCACATAACCAGCCTTAGAATACTCTTCAAGTTTTGCCAGAATATCCATATTTTCCATCAATTTAACTCCATATCTGTCCTACATATTCAACATGTGTTTAATTGCATATCTTCCTTAATAATCTGCCTGCTACTCTGTAACCGTAAGCTTTACTGTTACTTCGTCATGACTTCCAATTGCATCAGTAACTTCATACTTAATATCATAAGTACCTGTCTGGTCAAATGTATATCTTCCAACAGTCACAATCTTTGCAGTAATATCATTCCCACAGGTATCAGTTGCAGTAACCCCGGTCATTACATCTACACTCTTACCAATCTTTGTCTGAATGTCCTTTGCCCCTGCTATCTTAGCACTATAAGCATTCCATGGATTATTTGCATCAGGATCTGTAGGATCCCAGCCGGCATATGCACTGTCCTCTGGAATCTTTATAGAATCCGGCTTACCAAGGGGCCCCGGATTAGCCGCATCATCATATATAGTTACACCAGTACCCGATGGACAATTATCATATATCCACTTTACATCCCTAACGCACATTCTGACGCAGCCAAGAGAAGCATAATCACCAAGCTTATTGTACTGTCCATCCTCCAAATCACCCTTATTCATTGAATAATATGGCACAGAATGGAACAGATAACCTCCACTTATTCTGAATGCATAACGTCCATAAGTACCATCAACCATGTATCCCCATTCGTACTTATCTGATGTTACATAGTTTTCTCCCACAATAGTCTCGTCACCTGCTTTTCCGCATGATGTTGCAAATGCTTTAACTGGTATAGTGTATTCTCCATTCTCATCAATTCCATACACTGTAGCACAGTTAGCAGCTCTGTTTACCTTAATAAAATATGGAAGATAAACACCTTCTGGAACAATGTATTCTTGTTCTTTTGATTCAGGCTCTTTATTATCAATCCACACAATCTCCCTTGCCGCTGTTGTCTCTTCTGTTGAAACAACTGTCTGTTCATCACTCTTATGATTATCAGCCTGTTTTTCCTTATTAGAATGAAACAACATAATTCCAGCCGTTACTGCTCCTGCAATAGCAATCACAGCAACAGCAATAAAAATAACAAGTGGCAGATTTCTCCTGAACCATGACTTTCTTCTTTTTAAATATTTATAATTAATGTTTCCTTTTGACATAATATCCTCCTTTGTCCATTACAAAAAATTAATATGTGTTTATAAATGTTATTAACACAAAAAAAGCTGTTTCATCACGAAACAGCTTTAAGTGCCTAGAACCGGAATCGAACCAGTGACACGAGGATTTTCAGTCCTCTGCTCTACCGACTGAGCTATCTAGGCTTAGTAGCGGGGACAGGATTTGAACCTGTGACCTTCGGGTTATGAGCCCGACGAGCTTCCGAGCTGCTCTACCCCGCGGCATTCACTATATATATTATGTTAAACAGATGTAAAATATACATCAAAGTGGGCGGAGAAGGATTCGAACCTTCGAAGGCAGTGCCAGCAGATTTACAGTCTGTCCCCTTTGGCCACTCGGGAATCCACCCATCTATTAAATTAATACTAATAATGCTCTTACATTATTAATATAGAGCCGACTGTCGGAGTCGAACCAACAACCTGCTGATTACAAATCAGCTGCTCTGCCATTGAGCCAAGTCGGCAAAATTGATGGGGCCTACAGGGCTCGAACCTGTGACCCTCTGCTTGTAAGGCAGATGCTCTC
>ERZ791740.13-NODE-13-length-213840-cov-7.392394_pt1 | contig 213840 bp, 173 predicted proteins | sample MGYA00510041_ERZ791740 | MGnify/ENA primary metagenome ERZ791740 (study PRJEB30046, sample SAMN00791959) | human gut metagenome | study: EMG produced TPA metagenomics assembly of the A metagenome-wide association study of gut microbiota in type 2...
TGCCTGTAGCTTATATTTGTCGTCCGTTCGTCACCAACTAATATTCAATTAAACAGCAATTTAATCATTCTACTCATTCCTCAGTGCTGTCACCGGGTCACTCTTGGATGCCTTTTTAGAAGGAATCAATCCACCGGTAAATGTAAGAAATACACTAAGCAGTATAAGCACTATCGCTGGAATTACAGGAAGTACTGCATTGATGTTGTCCACTCCTGAAAGTGCATGAATAACAGCATTTATAGGAAGCAGGAAAAGTAATGTTATACCTATACCCATAAGTCCTGAACATAGTCCGATTATACATGTTTCTGCATTAAATACAGCTGATACATTCTTCCTGGAAGCACCTATTGCCCTTAATATTCCTATCTCCTTACGTCTTTCAAGTACACTTATATATGTGATAACACCTATCATAATAGAAGATACTATTAAAGATATAGCCACGAATGCAATCAACACATAACTTATAACATTTACTATGGTAGTGACAGAGGACATAAGTGTTCCTACCACATCTGTGTAGCTTATAACCTGTTCATCCTTACCCTGCTTTTTCATGCTTGTATTATAGTTATCAAGTATATTTACTATCTTATCCTTACTTTCAAAATCCTTAGGATATATGTCTATTTCACCTGGTACTGACAAATCTGCATAGCCAAGCTTTTTCATATTATTGTCATATGAGGCAACATCCGTATCAGACATAAGTGACTTCATAAGATCTGAAAGGTCACTTTCGTTCATATTCATCTTTATCGCATCTGCGAAGCTGTCTGTATCTATACCAAATGCGCTGCTAAAATCATAGTCATCTGTATCTGTTCCCATGCCCATTGAACCTAGTGCAGCTGCCATATTATTTCCCATAAGCTGCATGGCATTCATCATGGCATCTGTCATAGAGGACATCATCTGTGTCATGACTGCCTCCATAGCCTGCTGCATATTCCCCATGATACTTTCCATCATCTTGTTCATGGCATTCTGTATATTGGCAGTAAACTGTTCCTTAAGACTGTTGATCATATTGTTTATGACTTTATCAAGAATACCATCTATGTTCTGATATCCATTCTGCTTGGCATATTCTGCGTATCCATCTACTACGTCCTTTTTAAATATACTCCAGAGCTGTTCTTTTGATATATCAAATGTCACAGCATCTTTCATAAGTTCTTTTGCCGAATCTGATATCTGTTTTCTTGCCTCATCTGTAAGCAGGAACTTAAATACACTTTCTGCTGTTGTATCCTCAATACCATTCTTTTTAATATATTCCAGATATCTGGCTTCAAGCTTGTTTACCTCCTTAAGCACTCTGTCCTGTGATATATTTACATGCATTGAATCAGTAATAAGTTGTCTGATATCCTTACTTAACTGGGCTGATACTTCATCAGATGACATATATTTTTTGAAACCATATAATACTTCAGATATAGATGCTTTAACTTCATCTGTAAGACTGTCTGATACCAGCTTCTTTAATGTGTCTGCATCTATACTGCCTATATCAAAGTCCATACCATTTTCCCCGAAAGCAGAAGATATATCTCCAAAACTATCAGGGTTAAACACCGATGAATCCATAGAATCAAACATAGATGGATCAAATGCCGCTGATATATCATCTGGATTGATCAATGCAGCAAAATCTGGCATACTCATATTATATATACTATCATCCACCTTAAATGCATTACTTATTGCATCTGTATCTATCTGAAAAAGTGATTCCATGTTAAATTTACTTTTACTGTCACTACTTATACCAAACTTTTCACCAGTAAATATGTTGGTATCCTTCTTTTCCTTCTGTGCCTTTACTACATCACTAGCTGTAGAATATTGTATAAGCTGTCTTGTAAGCCCGGATGTATATGCTATACCCGGTGTAAGCATTGCTGCTGTGGTTCCCTCAACCTGCTTAACTATACCTGATATTTTCAGATCACTGCCTTTGCTTATCAGCTCCTTCATATATTCTTCATTACCAGTTTTATCCTTCCATATATCATACTCTGTATCATACTGATAATAATCAGCACTATTCACCACTTTAAAGGTCATGCCAATAAAATCATCATATGAAAAGCTGTCGTTATTCTCAGGAATATCTATCTCTTTTTCTGACATAAATGCAGATATCATATTCTCATATTCAGCATTATCCCGCAGACCTAGTGTGTACTCAAGCCTGTCACTTATGTTACCGCTTGAGGAAAGCACAAGAACACATTCGTTATAATTCTGTGGCCAATGTCCTGCTTTTACTTCATACTGTTCTTCATATAAACTGCTGTTTGAGGGCAGCTCATAAAACACATTTGTAGACATGCCAGATGTCATGGAATTCTCATATGATGAGGACATTCCCATCATCTCATATGACTTGTCAGGATTTATCTGCCTATATCCTGTATTATCCTCCCTGTATATCTGAGGAGTTACTATATATTTGTATTCTATGGCATGCACATAATCTTCAATATTTTCCGGATTGCCTTCTATATATGTTTTAAGCGATGCCAGATCGTTGGTACTCATCTTAGAGAACATATCAGAAACAACAGGTGTAACACCGATATCGTTCTCCTTTTTGTTGTCACCTGATGCTGACATACCGACCATCATCGCTGTAAGATCAAAGCCCGTACTTTGTATCTGTAACGGATATTCTGACAAAGTATCCTCTTCCATCGCACTTATATATCCACTGACACCATTAGATATTGAAAGAATAAGTGCTATACCTATAATTCCTATAGAACCTGCAAACGATGTAAGAAGAGTCCTTGCCTTTTTAGTCTTAAGATTCTGAAAGCTTAATGAAAGTGCTGTAAGAAACGACATTGACGACTTTCCCATATTCTTGTGCACCGGTTTTTCTATAATATTTTCATCTATCTCTAACGGATCAGAATCCGATAATATCTTTCCATCTTTAACTTCTACTATTCTTGTAGCATATTCATAAGCCAGCTCAGGGTTATGAGTTACCATAACTACAAGTCTGTCCTTTGATACCTCTTTTAAAAGCTCCATAACCTGTACGCTTGTTTCACTGTCAAGTGCTCCTGTAGGTTCATCTGCAAGAAGAATATCAGGATTATTAACAAGTGCTCTGGCTATGGCAACTCTTTGCATCTGTCCACCTGACATCTGGCTTGGCTTTTTATGTATCTGCTCTCCAAGTCCCACCTTTTCAAGAGCCTCTTTAGCACGTTTCCTTCTTTCGCTCCTTGATATGCCTGATATTGTAAGTGCAAGCTCAACATTAGAAAGAACCGTCTGGTGAGGTATAAGATTATAGCTCTGGAACACAAAACCTATCGTATGATTACGATATGAATCCCAGTCTCTGTCTTTATATTTTTTAGTTGATATTCCATTGATGATAAGATCCCCACTATCGTATCTGTCAAGACCGCCTATGATATTAAGAAGTGTAGTTTTTCCTGAACCACTTGGGCCTAACACAGCGACGAATTCACTATCCCTTAGATTCAGCGACACATCATCAAGTGCTTTCTGTACTAACTTTCCTGTTCTATATTCCTTACGGATGTGTTGAATCTGAAGCATTATCTATCTCCTGTTCATTTTATTATCATAATTGAATTTTATTATAAAACAATGTATACTTTTATTACAATACATTTTGGTTATAAAAACATTACTATTTTATAACATTTTCATAAAGTTATCTATATTTTTTCTACTACATGCCGTTACATAAGCATGTTATAATTATAAAATAAAATACTAGGAGGTAAATACCTCTGCTCCTGCAAGGGCAGTCGCATTTTACTTCGTAAAACAAGGAGGTATACAAATATGTGGGCTTATGAAAGTGTTTTTTATCAGATATATCCTCTGGGATTCTGCGGTGCACCTTATGATAATGATGATGTCCTTACACATCGTATCCTTAAGGTCAATGACTGGATTCCCCATATTAAAAAGCTGGGTGCCAATGCAATATATTTCTCACCTGTATTTGAATCTGATACGCACGGATATAATACCCGTGACTATACAACAATAGATAAAAGACTTGGAACCAATGAGGATTTTGCCAATGTATGCTCTAATCTGCACAATGAAGGCATAAAGGTTGTTCTTGATGGCGTATTTAACCACGTAGGTCGTGGTTTCTGGGCTTTTCAGGACGTTCTTAAAAACCGTGAGAATTCTGCTTATGTTAACTGGTTTGCAAGAATAGATTTTAACGGCAACTCGAACTATAATGATGGTCTGTGGTATGAGGGCTGGGAGGGCTGCTATGACCTCGTAAAGCTCAATCTATATAATGAAGATGTTATACAGCATATTTTTAAGGCTATCAAAGGATGGGTAAATGAATTCGATATAGATGGCTTAAGACTTGATGTAGCTTACTGCTTAAATCACGACTTCTTAAGAAGGCTACGCTCCTTCTGCGATTCGCTAAAACCTGATTTCTTTCTTCTTGGTGAAACTCTTCATGGTGACTATAACCAGATTATGAACGATGAAATGCTGCATTCCGTAACTAATTACGAATGTTATAAAGGTCTTTATTCAAGCTTTAACTGCATGAATATGTTCGAAATAAACCATTCACTATTAAGGCAGTTCGGACCTGAAAACTGGACTCTTTATAAGGGAAAGCATCTGCTCTCCTTCGTTGACAATCATGATGTAACAAGAGTTGCCAGTATTCTTAATAACGCTAACCACCTTCCTCTCATATACACCCTTGCATTCGGAATGCCTGGTATTCCTTGTGTATACTATGGCAGTGAATGGGGTGCAACAGGAAGAAAAGAGGATGGTGATCCTGCTCTGCGTGTTTCCTTTGATACGCCTATATGGAACGACCTCACAACATTTATATCAAAGCTGGCTGTCGCGAAGAAGTCGTCAAATGCACTGAATTACGGAAGCTTCTCATCTATCGTGCTCACCAATGAGCAGTGCATCTTCCTACGTCAGTATAATGATGAACGTGTTCTTGTTGCCATAAATGCATCCGAGCAGCCTTACTTTGCTTCGTTTAATATCGGAACTGATACATGCACTGATCTTATAAGTGGCAGCGACATTAAGCTTAATAACGGAATGGAACTGCCTGGATACAGTAGTTTTATACTTCAGCCATTCTCTTAAGCTCCGGAAGTACTGTACATAGCATTGTTATAAAACAGATACTTCCTCCTATTACATTGGATACCGGCTCAGCTAAGAATACTCCTGCTGTCCCCATATTAAATGTATATGGCATAATATATGTAAGAGGCACGACTATAATGACTTTTCTTAATAATGAAAAGAATATGGCGTGCTTCTTTTTGTTAAGTGACTTAAATACTGTCTGTCCGATATATTGCAGATCCATAAATATAAATGCTGCAAAATACTGCTTTAATGCAACAATAGCATCACTAAGCAGGCTGCTGTCTGAGCTGAATATGCTTATTAATGAACCCGGTGCAAATATAATAATACTCCACATGACTGCAGTATAAGCCAGTGTCATAATACCAAGAACCATTATTGCTTTTCTTATACGTGCCGGCTTTCCTGCACCATAATTATAACTGATAACTGGCGAAGAGCCTTCATTAATAGCATGAATCGGAGTATCCACAAGCTGCCTTACACTAGATACTATTGTCATTACTGATATGTAAATATCTCCTCCTGTTACTGCCAATACATTATTGCAGCATATTGTAACAAGACTGTTAGTAACCTGCATTATAAATCCTGCTGTGCCAAGACTGATAATATTCTTAGCATAACCTGCACACTCTGCAAGCTCATTTTTCTTTAAAAATCGCATCTTTAATTCGGATTTATGTGTCAGGAAATATATTGTAAACATCGCTGAGAAGCATTGTGAAATAACTGTTGCTACTGCTGCTCCCTTCACACCTAAGCCAAAAACAAATATAAATAGTGGATCCAGTATAAAATTAAGAACTGCTCCTATTGCAACTGATATCATACCAGTTGTAGAATATCCCTGTGCATTAATATATGGATTTAGTCCTAAGGCAAGCATAGATGGAATTGTTCCTATAAGATAAATCATCATATATGGATATGCATAAACTATTGTACTATCTGATGCGCCAAACACCATGAGAATTGGTTTTGAAAACAGCATACCGCATGACATCAATATAAATGCACCCGCACAAAGCATTGAAAATGATGTATCCATAATAAGTGTGGCTTCTTTATTTTTCTTTCTTCCCCTGTATATCGAAAACAGAGGTGTTCCACCACTTCCAAACAAGTTAGCAAATGCTGTAATAATAACAATTACCGGGAAGCATATTCCAACTGCACCTATAGCTGTTGTACCGATATGTGGTATACGTGCAATATATATCCTGTCTACTACGTTATACAAAAGATTCAATAACTGTGCTACAAGCATAGGGATTGATGCACTTAAAATATTATCTGTAATTGTTCCATTCTCAAAGTCTATTTTTTTCATTTCTATTACCTGTCCTGCGTATTATATTATACTGCATATTATCATATTAGGAGACAAAATATTCCACTGCGTTATTTGGAAAAATTTCTTTAAATTCTCCATATAGCTGCGCCACCAAAGTCTTATTATGTGCAATAATCATCGTCGGTTTATTCAACTAATTTAAAATTATAATCCGGAATCAATAATACACATGTACTCAACACCCATATAAATCCTTTTTCAAAATTTCTGCTGACTTCATTTTGTACATTCAGTATCTCAGATAAATCCATCTGTTCAAATTGCTTTCTAAGATTATTTTCATTTGCATCTTCCTTTTGAATTCTGGCTGCCTTACGAATATTATGACATACTATCTCTTGTAAAACTTTTCTCATATGCTCCCAATATGTTCGATTCTCACATGTATATCCAATTTTTATAATCCAATCTTTTAATTGATATTTTAATGTCTTTTCCTTCTTCTCATCTCCTACAATACACAATATTTCTTCCAATTCTTTTTCTAACTCATTCGCAGAAATCTTCAATATTGCATCACAACATCCATTTCTTTTTTCAACATCACTTACCCGATATCTATCTCCTGCAAGTAAATCATCAATTCTATGTGGCAACTCAACCGCCTTTTCAATAATACTTTCTGCCCTTACTAGGCTTTTATACTTGTCTCCCGGCTGCAATGATACCGGAATTTTTCGATTTATATACTCTTCATCTGGTATAGATTTTAAATGCAAATATGATTCAATCATTGGATAATTCAGATACAATTTCCCCATATCAGTCGAATCTGCAAAGCAATGCTGCATTTCTAAAATCTTTTCTTCAGAAAATGCCGGATCATGCCGTTCATAATCAAATACAAGAATAATATTGGTAAAATCATTTCTATAATAGATTGTCTCCGGATGTTCCTTTTTACTGATTACAAACGGTAAATCAACATCCATTTCATCTTTTGCCCAATCATTTCCGTATTCTTTTACAATATCCTCATATAACTTATAAATATTCGTACCGTAAATCCACACATCATCTATATCAATATTCATTTCTGGAAAACATTTAAAAACAAGCCAAAACAATTCATCCTTTTCATGTTTTCCCTCTACAACCAGTAAGCTTCGGCTACGCCGCCTTGTCTCTACTGCGTAATTATTCATATTTTTCAAACTCCCCACTTATATACATCTTTTCAAGATTGTGACCTTCTCTCAGCTCCCGTTCAGTTGCATTACAAAGAGCCGTTAATGTTCCCTTTCTTGATAAAATAAACAGACAATCCGGTCTCATAATTCTATTTGTCATCAAGTTCGTATTATGCGATGTCATAATCATTTGGCATTTTGGATACTTCTGTTTAAAGAAACAAATCACATTTTCTGCCATTTCATAATGGTAAAACGCATCAAATTCATCTAAATAAATCAAGGATGCATCCCATATTTTCGGAACCAGTCTCCGATACAACTCTACTAATGCCAATGTACCACTTGATGCATTTTCATAAAATGGAACTAATTGTTCATGTACAAAATACAATTCTATCTGCCCATCTGGTAATTTTTTTAATACCAATTTACATTCAATACCCATTGCATTTAAAAAATCTTCAAAATCTTTCAGACGTTCCGGATTTTCCAAACTCTCATAAAATCCTTGATTCATTCTTCCAAACCGATACTGCATCCTATTTCCCACCGTAATCATCATCATTCTTCTAACATAATTCGATAACCGGATAAGAGCTGAATCATTTTTCAAAGCCACATTACTAATCAGCCATCTCAAAAATGGAAGCTTAGGTTCGCTGATTTCATCATCTTCTCCATCTTCTAAAGATTGTAAATAGCGCTCTATATTGGCAGTTTCTGCATCAATATAATCTAAATTATCAAAATTGTATTCTCGCAAACCAAAATTACACTTAAAAATGCTTTTTCCATTTACAGATAATTCTTCTTCACGTAATTCCTGATTTGATAATCTCGAATATTTGTAACTTAATTCTGTATCTTCAAATCTGAATTCATATTGAAACATTGCTGCATCTTCTTTAGAATCCGCATTGAGTAAAATTCCATTACTCGCATATCTTGTTCCACCAAACATTGTTGAACTAATATCAAGAATTGCTCTTCCAAGGTTCGTCTTACCAGTCGCATTACGTCCATAAATCAACATTTTGCCGATAATACCATCTGATAGACAATCTGTATTAAACTGATAACCTGCAATATTTTCAAAATCTATCGTAATTTCATCTTTAAAATTTTTGTAATTCTTTAAAATGAATTTTTTAAGCATATCTTATACCATCCTCTCAAAAGATTATTAATGTATAATTCTATGCTTAAAGTATAACCAATTTTCACTCTGTTCGCAACAACATGCCGTAAAAAAATTACGGCATATTGTGACATAGTTTTACTCTTTATATCTCCCAATCCATCCTTCCTGTCACATTCAACATCTTTTCTTCTCGGAAACTGAGCATCCTTCCATTAGTTCCACCGACAATGATATGATCCAACAATTCTATTCCCAATAGCTGTCCACACTTCTGCAGCTTTCTCATAACGATCATATCCTCTTTTGACGGTTTCACATTGCCACTGGGATGGAAATGTGTATGTTCTCATTGAATAAGTTCCACAGAACTTATTCACCCATTAAAAATGGGCTACCGTTTCCAGTAGCTTTTTAACATATTTATTATCCAGTGAGCATGTTTGTCCACTAAATATCACCCTATTTGTGACTCCTACCGACTAACTGACATAATTTTTTCCTCTATTATACATATTCATCTGGAAATTTCAATTTCTAAAATTTCAGTTTCTAATAATCATTTCTGTTCAAGCTTCTTCATGCTATGTCACAGACACAACGCTGTTCTAACAGCTTATAACTCTTCCTGTTCTAGCTGTAACCCTATGTGAGATTGATATAACAGTCCTGTTTTCAGATACATTTTTTAATGCCTTTAGTACTTCTCTTTCTGTATCAGCATCAAGATTAGCAGTTATCTCATCTAAAAGCAGAAGCTGTGGATTAGCAGCAGTTGCCCTTGCAATAGACAATAACTGCCATTGTCCCTGCGAAAATACTTCCTGTGTGCAGGGTGTATCATATCCCTTATCAAAGCTCATAATTGTATCGTGAAGTCCTGCAAGCCTGGCTGCATTCACAACCTCATCCATAGATATAGCTTCATCATATAATGTAATCTGGTCTTTAACTGTTCCTGGCACCATATGAAATGTCTGTTCAACATAACCAAATATTCTTCTTTTCTTATTATCAGGTATATTATAAGAATCGATTCCATCAATTAGTATCTGTCCCTTTAAAGGCCTGTATAAGCCTAAAAGCAGCTTGAATATTGTGCTCTTTCCCGCACCTGTCCTTCCCTGCAGTGTAACCTGTTCACCCATATCAACATTGAAGCTCTTATCTTTAATTATAATATGGTCAGCTTCATATCCGAAAGTTACATTATTAAACTGGACATATGGTGTGCTGGCTTTTCCAGCTTTTAATCCTTCACTATTATTGATGTTAGCTGTCTGTGTTTCTAACACAACATTAATATCTGCATTTACATCAGACTTAAAATCCGCCTTAATATCTGCTTTAATATCAACATTAAAATCAGCTTTAATATCTGCATTAACAGCTTCAATTGCTGGAAGTGTCGGGAGTGCAAAGAATTCATTTATTCTTCTTACACCGGCAATTGCTGACTGTATAGTCTGGATTTCCATACCAAGGCTCTCAACTGGTGCAAATATCTGTGATATGTAGTTAATAACAGCTACCGCCGTGCCTGCCGACATTCCAAAAAGTGTAAGAGCCTTTGCATTGCCCGATGCTGAAAACAACATAACTACCGCTACTACAATTGCATTTAGTATAAGAATAACCGGTGAATATATGGCATCGTAAAAGTTGGTCTTTTCCATAGCCTTATAGCTGTCACCTATATATTCATCATATTTTTTCTCCATATACTTTTCCTTGCCAAGATTATGTATTGTACGGATGTTTCGTAGTGTTTCCGGTACATGTCCTGAAGCCTTGCTTACTGCACACCGGTTTCGCAGCTGGGCTTCAAGCATATTCCTCTGCACATATCTTGTAAACCAGAATATAAATGGCAGTAATATAAGCAATAATATTGCAAGCCCTTTATTTCTGAACCATATAACTGCAAGAATACTTATTATCTTACATGTATCCGCAAACATACTGACTATACCTGAGGTAAACAGATTCTCTACAGTATCAACATCACCAACGAATCTTGACACTACAGCTCCCGGCTCCTGACGGTTTAATGAATCTGCTGTCAGTCTGGTAAAATGCTCCATAAGACCACTACGCAGAGCATGCGTTATCTTTTGGCCAAATACAGTAAGAAGCCCTTCCCTTGCAGCCTCCATAAGACCTGTGATCACATTAAATACCATATAAAGAAATATAAGATATAAAGGAACCTGACATCCTGCTGCCAATGTATCTACTATTCTTCCAAGTACAAGCGGTGGATAAAGTGCAGTTATAACTGCACCACATACGGCTGTTATAATACCAAGTGAAAGCCACTTTTTCTTTATTGTAGTGTGCAATATTATTGAACCTACACTATGTACTTTGCCGCCATTATCAACATTACTATTATGTTTACTCATGCTTATCCACCACCCCTTTGACATTCTTACATTGTTCATATGAAACAGTATCTTCACTCATTGCATTTGCTGCATCATTTAACTGCCTATAAGCCATACATTCCAACATAAGTTCATCATGCGTTCCTACTCTGGCACTACCTTCATCAAGCCATATAACTTTGTCCAGCTTAGGAAACATATACAAACGGTGAGACAGAATAATAACGATACTACCTTCCGTCATTTTTCTAAGATTATTATATATCTGCTCCTCTGTATTCTTATCAAGTGCTGAAAATGGATCATCAAGTATAAAAACTGGCTTTTTATGGCATAAAGTTCTTGCTAATGCAATTCTTTGTGCCTGTCCTCCAGACAATCTCACGCCCCCACTGCCTATAATGGTATCTGCTCCCTGCTCCATAGCCTCAACTTCTTTATCAATACATACTGCTTTTAGATACTCGTTTACGTCTTTATTATCACCAAGCAGGATATTATTCTTTATTGAATCATTGAAAAGCTCCGGATCGTGTCCTAGGTAACTTATTATTCCTGTTCTCTCATTATCTGCAGCATTTTTTAACTCACATCCATTATACATGATACTTCCCTCATATGGATATTCACACAGAAATGTCCTTCCAAGTGTTGACTTACCACTAGCAACCGGACCTGTAACACCTATGATCTGTCCCGGCTCTGCAGTAAAGGAAATATCATTATATACATTTTTTCCATCTGGATATGTAAAGCTTAAGTTTTGTACCTCAAGCCTTCCTGATGTCTGATTTTTACAATCTGTATCCTTAGCCTGAATAACCATAAGCGGCTTAATACGTTTCCATGAAACCTGTGCCTTATGAACTGCATTAAACAGCTTCGCCGCCTTCGAGGACTTATCAGATAACTTTATAAAGCAGGCCAGGAATGTTGTAAATGCTGCAATATCCCATGTTCTCCATCCTGTTCCAAGTACATTTCTGCTGCCAAAATATAATATAAATAAAATGCCCATCATTGATATTATTCTATATAATGGTGTAAGAGAAGAATTCCATATATTAGCATAAATAGCTGATTTCTCATACTCAACCAGATTATCTTCGTACGCATTTTTTCTGTTAACTTCCCTGCCATAAACTCTGTAGGTTATAGCATTGGAGGCTCTGTCGAGTGTTGCATTACTAAGGATACCTGATTGTTTTTTATACGCAGAACCTGTTTTCTGGACTATTACTTTCATCTTTTCAGCAATGATATAAGATATAGGTGGAAATATCATTGCAATAAGTGCCAGCCTTACATCATATACAAGCAACATTCCTGCATATGCAGCCAGCGCTACGCCTGTATCAAACACCTCTGTTGTAAACTTTCTCATGCCTTCAGCACAATCATCTACATCAAGTATGGCCTTTGTCATAATATCACCCATACCTTCACCTTCAAGCTCTGTCCTGCTCTTTAATACAAGTGTTCCATATAATATTTTCTTCATTCTTCTATTAACATTATTGGCGAATCTACGAACATAAAAACGTTTTATATATCTTGATACCTGAACTACTCCAATTGAAATCACATATGCAATAACAAGTATAAGCATATCCTTGTATACAGCATTCTTTGCCAATATATCTATAAGACAGCCTGCCATTTTTCCTTCAAACCATGGTCCAAACAAAAGTCCAAGATTGTATATAAAACCTGACACAGTTATTATAAGCAGTACCTTCCACTCTTCTTTAAAATATGATAGTATTCTGTCGGCTGCAAATTTCTTGTTTGCGGTCACATTTTTGTTATCTGAAGGATTTACTCCATTATTTCTTAATTTAAAATCCAATCTCATCTGGTGCCACAGAACATTTCCATGAGTGGATTTATCTGTTATCCCCTCATCAACGAATCCAAACTTGGAATAATATGGAACAAGGCTTTCTTTACAGGTTAATACAAGCCCTTTCCGGTTCTGTTTTCTGGCATCTAAGATGACCTTCTCAATCAGCTCTTTCGCATATCCGCATCTGCGATATTCAGGAAGAGTATTTACACCAAAAATCATCTGCCATGCGCCATTCTCATTATGCATTGATGCATTTTCATACATCTCATCTGTAAGATCAGACTCATCCGTAACAAAACCATCTACAAACGCAATGAGTTTACCCTCATCAAACATAAGCCAGAAGTGATTTCCAAAATACTTTATTCTCTGCTCAAATTCTTCTTTAGTTGCTGCCTCTAAGACAGGAAAACATACAGATTCAACCGATGCAATATCGTCTAAATCAGCCATTGTTGCATATCTTATATTCACAATCGTTCCTTCTTTACTATGATTTTTCATTATAGCTTGCTGTAAGGTAGATAATGCTCATTATATGTGCATATCTAATACTTTCTACTCAATCACATACTCATACATTCTAAACTGTCTGTTTCCAACTACCTCATAAAAAATGTTTTCAGTACTTACATATTTAAAGCCAGCTCTGATATATAACTTGTCAGCTAGTGTGTTCTTATCTATTACATCAAGATGAATGGCTTCTATGTTTTCTAACTCAGCATATGATATTAAGTTTTTTACAAATTGAGTAGCAAGCCCCATACCGCGGTACTCATATCGCACTGCAAGAGCATGGATTATCCATACATTATTATCTCTTTCATTTACTTTCCATGCTACCCTTTTATACTCTTTATTAGAATTACTGTTAACTATGGCACACACCTTAATTATTCCTTCATCTCTTAATACGAATAACTCTTTCTGAACAATACCAGCCATTAAAAAATCTGCTGAAGGATGTACACCCTTTTCCCAGTCAGGAAAAGAAGGTTCTTCTTTGCTTTTATCTATTAAATCCCAATAGAGATTTTCTATCTCATTAAAATCCTCCAAGCATGCTAATTCAAAATTCATATATCTGTCTCCTAATTTTTATTTAACTCCAGCTCTTCCAGACATCCGGCTGGTATCCGAGTGTTGATGCTTTTCCATTTCTTACAACAGGAGTCTTAATAACTGATGGATTTTCCAATACCTTTTCAAGTTTATCTTCATCAGCTGTGTATTTTATAAGCGCAAGCAGATCTTTATCTTTTCCATCCCAGTTAATCATTCCCTGTAACCCGCCATTAACCTGAGCCACAGAATTAAACTCCCCCTTGCTCATTCCTTTTTCCTTCATATCTATAAACTGGTACTTTATGCCTCTTTCCTTAAAGAAACGCTCTGCCTTCTTTGTATCATTGCATTTCTTAGTTCCAAATATCTGTATATTCACAACAGTTTCCTCCAAAATTTATTAATCTTTTCCTGCATTTTCCTGTAGCAGCTTTTCCACTAGTCTCTCAAAAGAGGCTTCAAAGTTTAAATCATCCTTATCACTTCTTTTTCTTGGACCTTTCATGTGGTTTTTACTGCTTGACCGCCTTGCCTTCTTACTTATATGTCTCTCCATTAACATAAGATCAATATTTTCATTTGTATACCATTTCCCGGACTGATGAATGGCATATGCACCCTTACTTAATGCCATGGCAGCTACACCATAGTCCTGCGTAACTACCAGATCACCCATCTTACAAAGGCTTATTAACTTAAAATCAACCGCATCAGCTCCGGCACCCACATATACCACTTCTGAATAGTCTGATGTAAGATAATGATTAGTATCACACAAAAGCGTTACAGCAATATTATGACTCTTAGCTATTCTTTCAACTATCCCAATCACAGGGCATGCGTCAGCATCTACATATATATGCATACTCTTATCTCTTTCATTTACAATCAATTGTTATATACATTTAGGAACAGTCTCTATTCCATTCCCACAGATAACTTATACCAGCGTTTTATGTATGGATCATCAAAAAGCTCAAGGTCGTTTTCTGTAAGTCTCACGAAAAGATCGGTAAGCCCGTCATACTCATTAATGTCTCCTGCAGGATACAGTTTCCAGTTTAGCTGCTCTAATGTCCAGTTACTCTTAACTGAATTATGAAGCATTGAAGTTGTTGCATAATTAGAAGGTTTATCCTCTCCTCCAAGGGCAATAGGAACGATGTGGTCAATTGTTGGCACCAGCTCCCAGTAGGCACTGTGACACTCCTCCATTTTCCAATGGCTCTGATATGGAAATGTATCCGGCATGTAATATGATAACACCTTTAACAATCCCGGATTAACCAGCTTTTCCCCGGTATATCTGTCTATAAAGCCGTCTCTTACAAACTGCTCATACTTTTCCTTATCAGTATAGCTTCTTCCCTCCGGTTTTAACTTCTTAAATGGATATTCCTTATTTATAAGATTCTTTGCCAATTCGATATTACCTGTGAGAATACTCTCTGCACTTTGTTTGATTGTTGTAATCTTATCCATAAAAACGCACCTGCTTTCCTTTATCAGTTTTATAAACAGAAATTTGTCTGTCTATACATAATCTGATATTTCAAATACACATTCAGAAGCTCCATTGACAATTGTATCAACAATAGTAACTGTTACACTCTTTTCAAAAACCTCAGAGAACAATCGCATATACCAACCAGCAGAACATTCACAATACTTTTTATTCATATTCTCAACTTTTTTAGGTATATTACAATAACATTTTTTGTATACAGCAATAATCTTTCCATCAAAAATATGTAAGTTCCTTCCGCCAATATCTGCTTCATTCAGAAGATTCAAAAATTCTGCTATATCGTTAGATTTAGCGTATAATTTTTTTGCTATTTTTATAGCATTGGTTGACAAGCAGCACCCACCACATTTTCGCATAGTATCAGTCATATATATCTTCATACTCTCAGTGGTATTTAAAAGCTCATTAATATATCTTGCCTGCTTAAGCGGTGTTGCATTTTCATCAATAATTCCAATCTCCGAACAAACCGCAAATGCATTTTCAGAATCCATATTATCTACTATTCTTTTGGCCTTATTCATATCATATCCTCGCAAGAATTTAACTAATTATTCTAAAATCTACTGTTCTTTTGATTTCACCGGCATCCAAATTTCGCAATAATAATTCTCATCCTGATTTCCTTTCGGATAATCACAAGGTGCGGTGTAGTATTCTATATTATACATTCCTGCAATTTCATAATCACTATTCCCAGGAAGCCATTCCTTAAAAATCTCTGTATTCACTTTTTGTAACGCTTCCGGCATAGATCCTTTACATGAAAATACTGCCCATGTATTTTCAGGAATAACTACCGTTTCAAATTCTTCCGGTATGTCTTTTGAAGGGATATAATCATCAGCAATCATGTACTTGAAGAATCCTTCCGGTGCTCCATCATCTAAACAGATTCCATACATACCACAAATATACTTACCGTTTCCCTTTTCATAATGCTCTGTCCAAAATTGTGGGCATTCTTTATACCCTTCTTCATTTTTAATAATTTTGGCACTTCCGACAACAGTAAATGCCGGTTTTTTAACAATTTTACATTCCATTTCAAATCCACCTTTCATAGATACATGTATTTTTAGAGGAAGGTAGTTTTTGAGTTCACCGTCTCCGGACTTCGCCTGTGCAGGCGTAATACCGTGAAATCTGGTGAAGGCTTTCGTAAAGCTGTCTGGAGAATCATAGCCATATTTCATTGCTACATCTATAACCTTAACACCATCTGTTTGCAAATCTCTGCCGGCAAGTGATAATCTTCTATTTCTTATATATTCGGATACCGTAATTCCACAAAGAATCGAAAACCCTTTTTGAAAATAAAATGGCGAAAGATTAATCTTTGCAGCAATTTTTTCCAGAGTAAGTTCATCTGTAAGATGTCCTTCAATATATTTGATTGATGAAGTGATATCTTCCAACCAGCTCATGCTTATTTACTCCTTCCTACAAAACACATCTTATCTCCAAAGCATATTTTTGTCCCGACATATTTTGCTCTCTTTTGTCCAATTACACAACTATCGCAGATATAATCACAAGGCATTCCTTTACATAAACAATTAGTAAAAATCAAATTCGTCTCTCGGTTAAACACACCAGCTTACTGGAATTTATCGCAATATTTCATTCTTGGATTATACTCGCTTATAGATAATTGGTTCATCATATCCAAAAGTTTTCTTTCCATTAACTTCCATGCTTTCAGATACCTCCAGACAACTATCAGAAAACTTTTCCCAAAGCTTAAATGTCATTACCGGTGAAAACTGGCTTGTACTGCCTCCTTCCCAGATTCCATCTTTCTCATGATAGAGCGCCGGAGTGAATTTTTCAGATTTTTTCAATTCAGTGTAGTCAGCATTTTTCATAGAATCATATGAAAACGTACTTTTATCTTCTCCTTCTGGTATTTCATAAGAATACAACACAATTCCGTCTTCTTTCTCTGTAATAAGGAAAAGATGTGGGGAAGCATGGCGTTTACCATTTGTCTCATAGTAGCTTTCTTCAACAACAAATTTACCATTAAAATCTTTAGGAAGGTTTAAAATTTTCTCATTACAGATTGTATTAATGTGTTCTGCATAAGGATATGTTTTCCCTTCTCTCTGCATATTATCAAACTGCTCTTTGTTATTAAAGTGTCCCGTCATCATATTAATAAAATTATCGAGCTTCATCATGCTTTTTACCTCCAAATTCCGATTTAACTTTCCATCAATTTAATTGCTTCATCAACGGATACACATGTAGCAAATCTCTTTGGCCACATCATATCATTGTAATATTTATATGTTTCTTCTCCAGTCATATAGTCGTTATCAAATGTTGAATTTGCCCCTTGTGGAACAATTACTTTATATCCTCTTTCAAAAGCAGATTTCACAGTTGCATCTATACAGAAGTTTGTCTGTAGTCCCACTATCATTAATGTATTATCATCTTTAACATAATCTGTAAAATCTTTATTTCCAAAACAACTATTGATATTTTTTATAAATATCTTTTCCCCTTCCTTGGGAATCACTTGTTCTGCAATTTCGAAGTCTTCATCACCGATTGAAAACCCCGTTCCTGGTCCATCATCATGTTGAAAATAGATAACCTCTATTTGATTATCTCTAGCTGCTTTTATAATTCTTATAGTATCATCAATAAACGCTTCAAAATTAAAAAGTCTACTATCTGTTATTCCTTTTTGTATATCTATCACAAGTAGTTTCATTCCTTTTTCCACGGATTTGCCTCCTCAAATTAAAACTTACTGCACTTTTTCACTTAGTTTTAATTCCCTATGGTTTCATATCAAACACTGAACCATGTTCCGGGAATGTTAATTATCATAAAATCTCTGCAACACGATCGCCAACTCTTCCGGAGCTTCTATGTTTGCTTCATGACCTGTTTTCGCAAGTTCATGGAAACAGGCGTTGTTCAAATATTGGCAAAGTTCTTTTATTGTTGCTCCTTCAAACCAAAATTTACAAATTACATACCGCATATAGTGGTATATTTACCATCCATTCCTGATCCATATACTTTAGAGTTGAAAAACGTACAGCTTTCTCAGGATGGAATTTATCGCAATATGCTTTTAGACTCTGCGACCTTATATTCGTTTCTGCCTTTACTTCAATAGGTATAATTGCAGCCTCTTTTTGGATCAAAAAATCCTGTTCAAACGTAGCTTTTTCTGTCCCATAGTAATATGGTGTGTACGGCGTATCTGAAATCAACTGCTGCAACACATATTGCTCTGTAAGCGCACCCTTAAATTCTATAAAAATATCATTTCCTTCCAATATGGATGTCGCTGGCAACTCACTTAATGCCCCCAACAATCCGACATCCAGCATAAACAATTTATACGCATTCATGCTTTGATATGCTTTTAGAGGCATATGAGGTTCATTTACACGATTAACTTTATAAATCAGTCCACAGTCAAGCAGCCATTGAATTGCTATTTCAAACTCGCTGCTACGAGCCCCCTTTTTTATCTGACCAAAAAAGAATTTTTTGTTTTCTTTTGCCAACTGCATTGGGATAGAATTCCACACCATTCTGATTCTTGGAAGCACCCTGCTTTCAATATGCTTTCCAAAATCCCCTTCATACTGTCTTAATATATCGCTTTGAATCTGCCTTACTTCTGTATAATCTTTGTCTAGTCGAAAAGCATCAACTACCGCAGGCATTCCTCCCGTGTAATAATAGTTTTTTAACCAGAAAAGGTATTTGTCAGAAAAATTATCAATAATGGAATAGTCTTTTATCTTTAATTCATCTGCCAGTTTTTTCTCGCCCATAGCATATAAAAACTCTCTAAAGTTAAGCGGATATAGATCCAACAAATCAACTTTACCAACCGGATACGACACTCCCTCATGAATTGCCACTCCCAGCAGTGACCCTGCTGCTATAATATGGTATTCTGGTGCTTCTTCGCAGAAATATTTCAAGGATTCTAAAGCTTTTGGTGTGTTCTGGATCTCATCAAGAATAATCAATGTATTCCCTGGAGTAATTGTTACTCCTGACTCAATATTTAAATTCATTATGATTCGTTCAATATCAAAATCATTTTCAAAAACCGCATTCATACGTTGGTTGTTATAAAAAGAAATGTATGCTGTTTTCTCATAACAGTTCTTTCCAAATTCCTTCATCAACCAGGTCTTTCCCACCTGTCTGGCTCCCATTATAATTAAAGGTTTTCTATTTTTCTTCCCTTTCCACTGTAACAGATCATTCATTGCAAATCGAAACATTATCACACCGTCCTTTCTCTGATAGTATACCACATTTTTTATGGTCTATTCTAGCATTGTTTCAGCACTTTTTCCGACCTTGTCGGCTTTGTCTTTGCATTTTTTCCGGCCTTGTATCGCTGTGATATCACATTTTTCCATTACTGGTAGTAAATTTGTTACGTTTTTAATAGCCACACATGTCGATTCTATCAAAATAAGAAGAAGTCCGGGTGTTCCCGGACTTCTATCGCACAATTCTACATTATTTTAAAAACCAGAAAAGCTTCCCGCCATATGGATTTTTCTTACTGAGCAACCGTGCTGAAGCTGCATGGAATAATAAAAATGCACCGCTTATGAGCGTCATCACCAGTTCAAACTGTGATAAGACTGACATGGAATTATCATTATAGCCTATATAAACATTCTTACTGCCCAGAATACTGCAATTTCCCTCATACCAGAACACATTGGCACCATTGACCGGTGAATCCGCCTTAATCTGCAGCACCGTATAAGTTGACCGAATGCCTTTCCCATAAAGTGATTTGTAATTTCTGACATCATTTCCGCTATATACCTTGACATGATTGGAGCTCAGCCGAGAACTTTGATATGTTACAGTTCCTGTTGTATGATTCTTCGCGCAGGCATATCCGACCACCTGCGTCATACCCGCCACAAAGAAAATCAAAGCAACTACAAGTGCCAAAATCTCAGCCGTATAGAATGCATTCACCAATTTGCTCTTCGTTTCTATCTCCTCATCACGACTCCATGGTTTACTACGGAAATTGCGAATTGCTGATGGCAACAGGCAGATTGCGCCAACCAACCCCAGCAAGGATAAAATCAAACATATAAGTACCGGTGTCTTTGTTCCGATAATCAGGTCTGCGTTCACTCCCTGTTCTGTCGATTCATCCATAAATGTGATGTTACCACTTACCAGCACCTTTTCATCCTGTTTTAGATGTGACTTGCTTCCGGGATAATAATAGTGGAAGAATATCGTTCCTCCATCCTCTCTGGCTCCGTCTACCTTCAATACTGCATAGTCGCTTGTCCCATGCATGTCTGCACTCACAACCGTTGCTGACAATGCATTCGATGAAAGCAAAGAAAATCTCGGCACACAATAAAACGCAGTCACAACAAACAATACGACACACACAATGGCAATCACCATATTTGAAACATTCTTTTTGTAAGTCATATATAATCCTCCATTCTTGTGGGCATTCTTGTGGGGACGTTCCTTTTGTCACGAATCACTTTCCAAGCAAACCTTTTACTCCTTTTACTATCACAAATATTCCAACTGCCAGAAATATTCCCTCCATCACGATTGGCATTATATAAGCCGACAAAGATACCGTGCCTGAATCCCTGTTTGCCATGAGAACTAAGATATTGCCACCTATCATGAGCAGAGCTGAAAATGTGAACATCCCCCCTACCGCGATCATGACTATATTTCCCGCAATATTCCTTCCCTTTTGTACAGTTCTTATGGTCGTGTCTATGCCCTCTTTATGTTCTCTGTAGAAATCCGTGACCGGATTGTCCACTGCACCATTTCCATCCCAGGACATCGCCATACGCGCATTTGCCTCATACTGGTACTGCGAAGATCTGCCGCGATCTTGCACTTCAGGTGCTTTGCCATTCTTCACCGCTATATAATCCTTCACGCTCTTTACCATCGCGACTATTCCCATAATGCCAAATAGGCTAAGCACAATTCTCGGTACACTTATGACATGTACATCATCTCCAAGAAGGGGAATTATTCCCCATCCCATGCAAGACACTATAAATCCCAGTGCTGTTTTTCGCAATTATATTTCCCTTCACTATATCTCATATTCATTATCAATAGAATTCCAGCCTGTGCTCCACCAGCTCGCTTCCCTCATATACGAGCTTGAGTGAGAAAAATCTCTTCTCTCCTTCAAGCAGCAGTTTCAGAAATATCGCATCCCCGCTCCACGTCGGAAGTATTGGCACGATTTCTTTATCTATCCATTGAAGATCCCCCTCATCGCATATCTGAACTTCCCCATCAAATCCATCTGCGGTGAACAGGCACATAAGCTCATTCTCACACTCATTGCTGATAAATGTCACCAGCCCTCTGAATCTGTACGATGTAAGCGTAAGTCCCGTCTCCTCCTTTATCTCCCTCAGAAGGCAGTCCTCAGGGCTCTCACCCTCCTCGGCATGTCCACCTACACCGATCCATTTGCCTTTATTAATGTCCTTCTCCTTCTTTGTCCTGTGGAGCATCAGGTATCTTCCATCTTTCTCTATGTAACAAAGTGTTGTCATCTTCATATTAACCTCCCAGGAACGTCCCTTCTTATTCAATATCCAAAAGTATATTTTTATACACGGGAAAAGTCAATTTATTTTCCAGTGGGGACGGAGGGGACAGGTCCCTCCGTCCCCACTGTCTTCACCACATAAAAAGTTCCATGCATCTGCACCGTGCAGACACATGGAATTTTCTTATTACTCTATATTAACTTCAACCTACAGCATCCCCTCTTTGATGATGTCGTGGTCTCTCAGTACCTTTTCGATCACCGTGCCCTGAATCTTCCTAAGTATAGGTCTCTTGAGCTTGTTCAGTGGTCCGAGATTTATCTCAAGCGGAGATTTGCCATCCATGAGCTTCACGCTGCTGTCCAGCAGTTCACGGATATCGTACACACTTCCCCACACCTCTGGAACACCTCTGTCCACACCGAGGAGTCCATACACAGCCTCCATGGCAGTTCTCACTGAATACTCTGTGGTGAACACTGTGTCGCGAGGAGTGTCGGCGAACTGTCCGAGGAATGCAAAGTTGGTGCATCCGTCCGGAATTACGTCTGGTCTGTCGCCCTTTGCTCTAGGCATGAAGAACGCGGTGATATATGGCATCATAGTTGGCACACAGACTGCGCTGTTTGTGGCCAGCTCCTCGATCTCCTCTTCTGGCACACCCAGATGGTAGAGCCACTCCTCTGTGATCTCCTTACCGGTACAATCCTTCATAGGTTTCTTGATATAATCGCCCGGAACATCTGTGAACAGGCCATATACCCATACACACACCTTATCCTTGTCCTGGCTCTTGAACTGTCCCTGTCTGTTGATGGTCCAGCTCATCAGCCAGCTTGAATCCTGACAGCTCACGATACCACCAGTGACAACCTTTCCTGTTCTCGGATCACGCTTGCAGATATCTACGATGTATGGGATGATCTTGTCGTCAAGCGTTGTTACTGTGGCTGACTCCCAGTTTGTCTTAGATATATCAGAGCAGAACTTCTCAGGATGTCCAAATGAAGGATCCTGTGCAGCTATGTTCTTCCACAGACTCCAGCAGCCGCTTGTTCTCACCTCTGCGTCACCATTTGGCGCATGATTCTGATCACCGTAGATAGTTCCCTCCGTGCAGCTTCCATTTGTGACAAATACAAGATCGTTCTCAGTGAGCGGGATCCCCTTCTCAGTTCCGTTTACCCTGCACTCGATGGTCTTTGCTATCTTCTTGCCATCTCTCATGTCAAATATGACATTTGTGACCTCTGTGTTGTACTGGAATGTCACGCCCGCCGCCTCAAGATACTTCACCATCGGAAGGATCAGCGACTCATACTGGTTGTACTTTGTGAACTTGAGGGCCGAGAAATCTGGAAGTCCTGAGATGTGATGTATGAATCTCTGGAAGTAAAGTTTCATCTCCAGCGCGCTGTGCCAGTTCTCAAATGCGAACATCGTCCTCCAGTACAGCCAGAATGTCGAATCAAATACCTCATCGTCGAATACATCCTCTATCGTCTTGTCATACAGATCCTCGTCCCTTGTCATGAAGAGCTTCATGATTTCCATACAGCCCTTCTGGCTCAGATTGAATTTGCCATCTGTGTGGGCATCCTTGCCTCTGTTCACTGTTGCTCTGCACAGTGAGTAATTTGGATCCTCCTTGTTCAGCCAGTAATACTCGTCAAGAACCGATACCCCTGGTGTCTCTATGGAAGGTATACTTCTGAACAGATCCCACAGGCACTCGAAATGGTTCTCCATCTCACGTCCACCTCTCATGACGTAGCCTCTGGCAGGATCAAATATTCCATCGCACGCACCGCCCGCTATATCCATGGCCTCAAGAATATGGATATGTGAGCCCGGCATCTGTCCGTCACGTACAAGGAAGCAAGCTGCTGCCAGTGATGCAAGACCACTTCCCACTATATATGCGTTCTTGTCATCCACGCCCTCCGGCTTTCTCGGTCTGGCAAATGCCTCGTAGTTACCATTTGTATAATAGATTCCCTTACTGTTCTTCTCATGCTTTCCGCGCTCCGTATTGCGGTACTCAGCATGTTCAGCCGCAGCCTTCTCCTTCTGAACTTTTGCCTTATTATGATTTTTAACTGTGAGAGCTGCTGCTCCTGCGCCGGCTACTGCCACCGCTGCTATCCCGATTCCCAATTTCTTCTTTGACATAAGCAATTCTCCTTTCAGTCTGCCGTCTATCTTTATCTCATGCCCCTATAATAGCTTACCCAATTTTTATTTCATATTTACAAAAAAAGTGGAATGATAAAATTTTTATCATTCCACCCGTTTTGTATAACTCTATATTGCATATGTACTCTAGTGATACCTTCTATCGACACCCTTCTGCCTGTAATATGCCGCCTTGTTCTCGTACATTCTCTCATCTGCAGCCTTGACCATCTCGTCAAATGACTCCCAGTCCTTCTCATCACTTGACACATAGCCACATGATATCGATACGGATTTCACCAGCTGTCCAGACCATCCACGCACAACGTCATCAAACTCCTGCTGCACTCTCTTCAGCCTTCTGGTATTTACAAAGATGATGGCTGCAAATTCATCACCGCCCATCCTGTACACCTTACCATAGTTTCCAAAACACTGCTCCATACACTCGGCAGCACCCTGAAGCAGTTCATCTCCAGCCGCATGTCCCAGGGTATCATTCACTGGCTTAAGCCCATTTACATCCATGGACACATACACATATACAGAATCTCCCGGCAGCTCCCTGACATCATCTATATATGCACTCCTGTTATAACATTTTGTGAGCTCATCTGTATAAGACCTTCTTATCAGCTTCTGCTCCCGTTTCTTATCTTCATCTATGTTTCTGGTGGTAAATATGACTTTTAAAGGACGTCCGTCCTCGTCAACATCTATCGATATAAATGACAGTCTGAACCATCCAAGATCCTTCACCATGAACTCACCTGATACAATCTTTTTCTTGATCAGCCTGTCCCCCAGACTATCAAGATCCATGAATTTCTGGGCACTTGCCTGATGTTCATCCACAACCACCTTATGAACGATCTTCCTCATAAGTTCCTTCGCCCCTGCTGCCCGCTCACCAGCCCTCAATATCAGGTCTCCTGCGGTATAGAGGGCAAATGTATCATGTTGAAGATCAAGCATATGCATGCTGTAATACATCCCCGACATGGATGTCAATATTGACAGCTGTTCATTTCTCTCCCGGTTCGCACGGATCACCTTCATCACCATGTTTACCACCAGGCCGGCGGCAAAACACAGATACAGTGCCATGATAACCATGATTGCCATATTACTCCGGCTATTCACATCCATTCTATATATGACCCCGATCACATACTCTCCGGATCTTCGGAATACACATCTGTTTCTAAAGCCATTGATCTTTCTTATGCCTGTAAAACTGTCCTCACCGTCCGGCAACACATCATCAGCCATCGAAATGCCGATCTCATCAAGAGTAAGCCCTACTACCGGTTCACATGAACATCCATATATTTCTCCCGATTCGCCATCTGCCACTACAACACTCAGTCCATCATACATAGGCATATTAGCAACCACCGTGGATATCTCATTCTGTTTTACTTCATTCAGAAGTCTTCTCGGCTCGATTCCAACCTGTATCATCTTGGTTCCATCATCGTTCCATGTTATTGCATACATCATCTTCTTACCATTTGATGTGTTCGGAGTGACATCCTGACACATGGTGAGATTCTTGTCATCAAGCATCGGCTTGAAATACGCCATCTGCTCCCCGGAATCAAAGCTATATCCAAAATATTCGGGATTGGTACCAGCATATATCACGCCATCCGTATTAAACAAATGCACCTCATCAACAGATATAAGTGCAGCAATCTTGCGGAGCTCATCCACATCATTTGCCACCTCAGGCTTTGCATCAACTATATACGCCACAGCCTTAGCCCTGACCATATAATCTTCCTTGAGGGAGTCTATCAGATCTTCCTCACTTGCCTTATTCTTCTCAATTACATTGCTGACCTGATCCAGCAGCACCTGCGAGGTCCTGTCAAAACTCCTGTTATTGATAAAGCTCAGTATGACCGCCTGGATGACCATAGCAACCAGCACAATTCCCCCTGTTATCAGTATTATCCCCGGCAATCTCTTTTTCATATCTGATGTTCGATTCATAAGCGCTCTCCCCGCGTATCCCGCAGTACTAGATTTCTTTATCCTGATCCGTCCTCTGCTTTTACATCTCGCTTTCAAAGTTATGAATGGAATTTGCTATATTTCCACGAAGCGTAATGCTAAGCTGCTCCACTATTTTATGATAATCGTCTTTCATCCCCTCGTCTACCCAGTCAAGCATAATTCCAACAAATCCATACTTGTAAAAGTCTGCTATGAACTGCTTATCATTCTCAGAAAGATTATCCCCTGCGCATTTCTCATCCACTACATCCGCTATGAGCTGGTACGACAGCTTATATAGATAGTTTTCTATCTTTGCCTTATCCACCGACCTGTATATATTTACGATAAAGGGCTTGTTCTCAAGCACAGCCTCAAACACCTGTATCATGCCCTCCTGCCAGGTATCGTAGGTCTTCTTATCCTTCAGCGCCTGCTTCCCATCCTCTATACACACCCACTCGGCAAGCTCATATATGTCCTGAAAATGATAATAGAATGTCATTCTGCTTATCCCGCAGTCTCCAGTGAGATCCGCTATCGTTATCTTGTCAAATGGCTTTTCTTTGAGCAGTTTCTTAAGCGAAACTTCAAGCGCCTTCTTCGTTGTATTCGCCATCTTACACCTCCTCACAATCTTTTCCCGGGGACGGAGGTACCTGTCCCCTTTTCCCTCTCGTGGAACGGAGGTACCTGACCCCTTTTTTATTTAAAAATATTATATTTACGGATTTTTCTTTTTATTTTTTTCCTGTTCTTCTCGTCTCCAAAGAAGCTGCTGAGCTTTTCAACAAACAATGTCAGATACCTGAACATGGATTCCGCCGCAAATGCAAATACAACCATGAGCAGGAAACATATGTTGGATATCGACTCTATGGCAAACAGCCTGCCGAGGAAAAGGCCACAGAACAGCAGTCCGATTATGTTGATAAGAAGTACACCATACTTCATCTTGTTGAACGGATGGCTGATCTTGATTATTATCATGAATCCGACAACCGCAAGAAGCATTGTGCCGGCTGTGGCTATGTCCTCACTTGGGAGATTGAAGACCTGTCCGCAGATTACAAGTGCTCCGACCGACAACACATCCGTGAGTCCTGCAGGCAATGCTTTTAACATGACATTTACCATAAAGTTTCCCTCTATACGATTCCTGTTCGGCTCAAGTGCCAGCAGGAATCCCGGCAATCCTATGGTGAACATGCTTATGAGCGATATCTGTGAAGGCTCCAGCGGATATGTGATCGCAAATATCGCTGAGAATATGGCCATCAGCAGTGAGAATATATTCTTAACAAGGAAGAGGCTTGCTGATCTCTGTATATTGTTGACCACCTGTCTTCCCTCAAACACCACATATGGCATACGTCCGAAATCCGAATCCAAAAGCACCGTCTGTGCCGCCTGCGCAGCCGCCTCACTTCCGGATGCCATTGCGATACTGCAATCAGCATCCTTCATTGCGAGTATATCATTTACACCATCACCAGTCATGGCAACCGTGTGCTTCTGTTTCTGGAGCGCCCTGACTATGAGCTGTTTCTGTTTAGGTGTAACTCTTCCAAATACTGTATATTTATCCACAGCCTCAGTTATATCCTTCTCAGACGCCAAAGTGGACGCATCCACATAGTTCTCCGCTCCATCTATGCCTGCCCGCTTTGCCACCTCTGATACTGTGGCAGGGTTATCTCCGGATATGACTTTTATGGCAACGCCCTGCTCTTTGAAATATGTAAATGTGCTCTCCGCATTTTCCCTTATTGGATTTGAAAGCACTATATAACCAATAGGAGATATGCCTCCTAATGGTCTTACCGAACCAATAGAATCCTCTCCTGACTCCGCCATAAGAAGGACTCTGTATCCCTTGCTCTGGTACTCCTCTATCTCTTCGGATATATCCTCATACCTATCCTTCATTATAAACTCCGGAGCACCAAGCATATAGTCTCCCTCGACAAATGACACCTTGCTGTATTTGTTCGCCGATGTGAAAGGTTGTGTCTTGAGCAGTGTCCTGCTGCCCTTCTCTATCTCATTCTTAGCCACATAGGCTCTGATTGCCTCCATTGTGGCATTGTTGTCCTCAATGACCGCCGAGTAATCCGCCAGCAGATGCGCAAATGCTCTCTTGTCCATCTCGGCATCGCCGCATCTGCCGCTTATCACCAGCTCTGTAACCTGCATACCCGGCTCAGTGATGGTTCCGGTCTTATCCACACAGAGTACATCGACTCTCGCAAGTGTCTCTATACTCTTCATGTCATGCAGTAACACTTGTTTCTTCGCAAGTCTTATTGTGCTGAGCGCAAGCGCAACAGTTGTGAGCAGATAAAGTCCTTCAGGGATCATTCCGAGAACCGCCGCAACCATCGATACAACACTCTTCTTGAATGTCTCTCCATTCATGATATACGCCTGGCAGAACAATATGATTCCCACTGGTATGATGATGATTCCAACCCATTTTACAAGCTTGTTGATGTACCTGATCATCTCTGACTGTTCGCCATCACCCATGGCCTTCGCCTGGGCTGTGAGCTGTGATATGTATGACTCATTGCCCACCTTGTCAAGCTTGGCATAGCACTGCCCGGACACCACAAAGCTTCCGGACATGAGTCGATCACCTGATTTCTTCTTGATCTCATCCGACTCACCGGTGAGCAGGGCTTCATTTACCGATATACTGCCGCTGAGCACCGTAGCGTCAGCACATATCTGATTGCCTGCCGACAGAATGATGATATCGTCCTTAACCAGTTCCTCTGATTGTATCTGCTGTTGTTCTCCGTCTCTCACAACTATCGAATGCGGCGCATTTAACATGCTCATCTTGTCAAGAGTCTTTTTTGCACGCAACTCCTGAAATATTCCTATAACCGTATTGCCTATGATGACCGGCAGGAAAGTCAGATTCCTAAATGAACCAACGATACATAGCAGCACCGTAAGTATGAGGAATATAAGATTGAAATATGTAAGCAGATTGGACTTGACAATCTGCCCCACTGTCTTCTGCGTACTTATATCCGTGTGATTGGTAAGTCCCTTGTCGATCCGTTCCCTTACTTCCTCCGATGTAAGGCCAATGATCGGGACTCCCCGTGTATCCAGATTGTTTTCTGAGTTTGTATCCAAATAAAACACCTCTTCCTGTGTATATGGTCGGCAAATGTTATTCATCGACTGTCCATGACATCTCATGATTTCTTTAACAAAGTTCTATTATAAGTACTCCAAGTAAGGTTATTCAAGGATGATGGCAGATATTTCATATTTTTTTAAGAAACCTTGTGTCTTATTAACGACAAGCGGACAACCATCTGGTTTGAGATATAGTTGATGACTGAGTCGGCTAAACAAAATGAGCATAACACATTTCCCATCTGGGTATTATTGTGTTACGCTCATTTTTTATGCAAGCCGCGAACCAGGTTTCGCATCTACATCATATTCTATTATCATAGCATAAGCCATATTTGATATATTGACTGCTCTATGGTCTCTGTCCCATCGCGCCCTCAAGTGTGATGGTCTCACCACTCATGTACTTGAAATCCGGTGATGCGAGTGCCACGCACGCACGTCCAATCTCCTTCTCTACGTCTCCGAAGTGTCCCATTGGCGGCATCTTTACATTTGCCTTGAACGCATCCGGATATGCCTTCTCAAAGTTCTCAAGCTGTGATGTCCATGCGAGAGGACATACTATATTGACATTTATTCCATCAGCTGCCCACTCTGTAGCTGCAACTCTTGTAAGGCCCCTAATGCCTTCCTTCGCTGCCGCATATGCGCACTGTCCGTAATTTCCAAAGAGGCCTGCACCTGATGCAAAGTTGATGACTGAACCCTTTGTCTCCTTCAGATATGGATAGCATGCCTGCATATAGTAAAATGCAGCGTAAAGACCTGAATATATGGCAAGGTCAAACTGTGCTGTTGTGTGATCTGCGATGGTAACGCCTGATGCAGATGCCTGCGCATTGTTGATGAGCACATCTATTCTTCCAAATTCCTTAACCGCCTGCTCCACAACGTTCTTGACAACGCTCTCATTGTCCGCACCTGCGTTTACATCAGCCTGTACTGCAAGAACCTTGATCCCATATTTGCTCTCAAGCTCTGCCTTTGCATCCTCAAGCTTCTGGACATTACGACCTGTAAGCACCAGATTGGCACCTTCCTTGGCATATGCTGTCGCTATTCCGTATCCGATGGATCCACAGCTTCCATCGCTGAGAACTGCACGTCCGCCTCCTGTTATTATCGCTGTCTTACCTGTTAAAAACCCCATAAGTATATACTCCTTTCCTGGCCATGACTACTTTCTTCACACCGCATAGATTTCTGTCAACCATAACATATATCTATAATTTCATAGCCCATGTCTATTATTATAGCCACACGGCCGCCCCAAAACAACACCTTCACATACCTTTAAATGAAAATATTTATGCATATCTTTCCTCAGAACACTGGTGATACAGCTTGCAGCAGTTTTATTGCTTCCTATGGTGTTTGGCATCAATGGAATCTGGTGTGCAGCTATCGCACTGCTCTCTATATCGCCCTATTCACTATGTTCTTAAGTTCCGGATAGCTGGACACAGCCAGTACATCCTCGTCCGTCTTGTTCTGCAGTGACAAATACCACACTGGTGTCATTCCGGCATTTTTCGCTCCCATGACATCCTTCTTGTAGCTATCGCCCACATAGATGACCTCATCATTCTTTACGCCCAGCTTTGTAGCTATCATATCAAACATCCTGCGGTTCGGCTTTTCTATACCAGCCTCCTCGCTTGTTATCATTGCGTCAAGTCTGCCCGTAAGTCCAAGTCTGTCTATCTTCCTAAACTGGATATGCGCAGTCATATCTGTACAGATACCAATCTTTATTCCTCTGGCTTTCATATCATCTATAAACTCCAATGCCCCGGGGAATATGGATATCTTGTTCAGGAAATTGTTCCAGAAATAGTTGTACACCTGCAGGTCATATCTAAATGGTGATACCCCCAGGATCTCCAGCATCTTCTGGAAGTACAGCACCCTATTGTGCTGCGCCGCCATATCCCAGGCAGAGAGCTGATCCTTTACCATGTCTCTGCCTTCTTCAAAGGCTTTCATCACTGTCACTTCATCTATATGAAGAAGTTCATTTGCCACATATCTCACAGTGTCTTCCACTGCCTTATCATTCTCGTGAAGGCAGTCGTATAATGTATCATCTAAATCAAATACTATTGCTCTTATCATATCTACTGACACTCCCTTCGAACTTCCTTGGTGATCGTTGTTCCACCGGTCTTGTACCAATTGTCCACAAAACTGTCAAATTCATCCAGATCAGCTTCACCTGTAACTATCTTCAGGTAAGTGTCGCTCTCCAGATTCTCAAGGTACCACCAGTCTGACACCATGGTCTCGGTCTCCCCGAAGTACAGAGATTCGACTTTATTTGTACGCGCATCATTGAGGATCTTGCACGCAGTTATACGGGATGTATATGCCGCCCAGTCCTCCGATGACGCATTGTCTTCATTCTTAAGATATGAATCACATGCTTCATAATAAGACTGTTCCAGCAGATTCAGATCATCTGGCTGCCTTACGCCAGAGAACACATGGTTCAGCTCGCCATAACATATCTGAAGTGCATTGTTGTAATCCACGTTCATCGCAAGTGGTCTTGCGGTAGGATCCACATTGAGTTTGTAGTAATCCTTTATAGCCTGATTGTCTTTATCCTCATATCTTACATAGTCAAACAGCACACTTATTATCTTGCACACTATCTCCGGGTGCTCATATCCCTTTTTGACAACCACGAAGTTGCCATACGGAACCTGAGTGTGATAACTCGTTGAGCCGTTTTCCTCTGTGGCAAGCAGATATGGTTCCCACTTTGCTGTTGGATCGGCCGCTACAGCGTCCATGAGAGGATTATTTGGAGCCCACCATGGTCCGAAGAACGAACCACACTGTCCATTCACTATGAGTTCTATTATGTTGCTGCTTGTCCGCATGAGGAAATTCTGATCCAGAATCCCTTCCTCGTACATCTCATGTATATGCTCCAGAGCCTTCTTCGCCTCCGGCTGTACAGAACCATACACAACATTTCCGTCCTCATCCTTTATCCACTGTTTTGGAAATGCCCCATATGCGGCAAATACAATGTCGAGCGTGTACTCGCTGCTATAACCACAACCGCCGCAGAGACTTGTGTCTGCCACCAGCCCTACGGTACTTCCTACACCATTATTTCCCGGATCTTTCTCAATAAACTGCCTGATGATCTCCTCCGCATCCGAAAGTGTTCTCGGAGCCTCAAGTCCCAGCTTATCCATCCAGTCTTTTCTAAGCCATATCAGATTTGGTCCATCTGATATATTTGTCTCAGGTATGGCCATGATACGGTCATCAAATGTGACCACATCCATGATACTGCTGCCATAACTCTTATATATGTTCTTTACCGTTTCACTCATGCAGTTGTTATAACTGTCTGTGAGATCCTCGATCATGTCATTTTCCACCAGATACTGCAGCTCATCCATATCTTGGACGATCATCACATCCGGAAGATCCTTCTGTGCTATCACCATGGATACATTGTCATCATACTGATCATCAGCAGCCTCAAATATATCCTGGTTCTGCACATTTAAGATTTCATTTAATATCTGTGTGTATGCGTTATTTTCATACGTTTCTCCCTGTGGGAGATTTGAATTATTTGCACCGGACAGCTTGCCCAGGGTATAGGTGAGCTGTTCCGGATACCTTCCAAGCGGCGTTGTCTCCGCAATATGCATGGCAGACTCATATTCTGCATCTTTGGTCGCCTTAGACGGGTTGGAGGGGGTGTTATTGTCCTGGCAGCCACATATTATTATAAGGGTAATTGTTAGCACACATGTTATTATTTTTTTCAGATACTTCATTGCTGGCATATGCTTTCCTCATTCCACTTAGGTTTTGCAAATAATTTCATATATTATCCTTAACCCTTTACGCCTCCAGACATGCTATCCTTGTAGCACTTCTGCATTAACATAAAGAGAATGATAATCGGTACGGATATCAGCACTGCACCAGCCGCAAATGAGTTGAACCAGTTGTACACATACTCTTTCTCGAGCATGTTCCAAAGTCCGATGGATACTGTGTAATAGTCCTTGTTGGCTCTGCATATAACCTTGGCAAACACGAAATCAATCCATGGTGCAAGGAACGAATTCAGAACCGTATAAACTATGATCGGACGGCTGAGTGGTATGATTATCCTTGTAAATGACTGCCATCTTGTAGCACCATCAAGGTATGCTGCTTCTTCCAGCGACTTTGGTATAGTATCAAAGAATCCTTTGGCGATATAGAATCCAAGTCCTGAACCGCCTGAATATACGAGTACCAGAGCAACCCTGATGAGTGAGCCTTCTGAAAGTCCCAGAACCTTAAGGATGTAATACACTGCTATCATAGCCATGAATCCCGGGAACATTCCAAGTATAAGTGCCACATTCATAAATGGCTTTCTCAGTCTGAAACGCATTCTTGACATACAGTATGAAACTGCAAGCACGAACGCTGTTGATATTATACATGAGAAAATTGCTATTATCAAAGTATTCTTGAACATCTGCATAAAGTTCAGGATACCTGTGTCTGTAAAAAGCTTTGTGTAGTTCGCCAGAGTCAAAGACTTTGGCAACAGAGTTGAAACATACTGTCCTTTCTCTCCTCTGAAGCTTATCATGATTATCCATGCGATCGGCAGTACCCAGATAACCGAAAGGATTACCAGTATGATATGAACCACGATGTCTCCCAGTGTCCATTTGCTTCTTGCTTTAATCTCATTATTATTTGATTTAGCCATTACTGAAATCCCTCCTCATCTTTATATGATGCGGTGTTGTGGTAAGTTACCAGTGACACAACAGCGAGAACTATGAATGTCATGATACCTATAACAGCACCTAAGTTATAGTACTGGTTATCAACCGTCAGCTTATAGAGCCATGTGACAAGAAGGTCTGTCTTTCCGGCAGTCTTTCCAACCGGAGTAGGCGCTCCATTTGACAGAAGGTAGATAACGTTGAAGTTGTTGATATTTCCCGCAAATGTTGTTATCAGATATGGTGCTGTGACAAACAACATATAAGGAAGAGTGATCTTGAAGAAGATCTTTACCGGGCCTGCGCCGTCAACTCTCGCAGCCTCGTATATCTCCTCCGGTATGCTCTGGAGAATTCCTGTGACCTGCATGACGGTAAATGGAATTCCTATCCAGATATTGATGACAATTACCATGACTCTGGCAAGTGTTGCATTGCTCCAGAATGGAATAGCATTGTCGATTATTCCGTTATTTATAAGTAATGTATTGACGATACCATTCTGACTGAAGATAGTCCTCATCAGAAGAAGTGATACAAACTGCGGAACCGCTGCTGAGAGCATGAAAATCGCTCTCCACATACCTTTTGCCCTGGTTCCCTTTCTGTTGATCACCATTGCGAGTATCATTCCAAGGAAGTAGTTACTGAATGTGGCTGCCACAGCCCAAACAAGCGTCCAGCCAAGCACTGACCAGAATGTACTTCCTATTGCATCACTAAAGTTCAATATCTTTGCAAAATTCTTCAGTCCAACCCAGTTGAATATAACTGTATGTGAATCAAGCTTGCTGTAATTCGTAAATGCCATAAAGATCATGAAAACCAATGGCAATATCGTAAATACAACAACTCCAAGTACAGGAAGTGGAAGAAGGAATGCATGAAGATTGCTGTCAAACAGACTCTTCACATCGTCCTTGAACTTTGGAACCTTTTTGCCTTTATCCCACAGGCAATACGCTTTGTATGCGCTCTCTATACTTACTACCCAAAGGCAGATGAATGCGAAAATTATAAACAGTGTTGCCACACCGTACAGGAGCATGAGCAGAGAGTTGTCACCCTGGGTATATTCAAATACACCCTTTGCATCATTCCAGACCTTCTGCTGTTCCTGACCACCCAGATGGAAGATATCCACCAGTAGTGATGCTCCATGCTTTATCATAAACCATATAAACAGTACCTCAAGTACCAGGTACGAAAATCCCTTTACAAACTGTTTTCTGACTATGCTTCCAAACCCCAAGATCAGAAATGAAATTCTGGTAGCTATGTCTCCATTTGCCGCTGCCTGTGCAACGGTATATGGGTAATCAGATCTTCGTATTTTCTTCATTTTACTTTTTTTATTTGTTATAGCCTGAGCCATCCTAACACCTCCGTCTCAAAGTAAATTATTATCTCTTCTTATTACAAGTGCCCCATCACCTGTAGATGAATGGAGCACCTGTTTTTGAAATATATAACTAGTATTTTTACTGTGCTACATCAGTGTTAAGTGATGTGTTGAATGACTCTGTCATATCTGCTGCATTGTCATGTGTAACCTCACCATTTACGAGAGACTTACCAAAGTTTTCTGCTGGTGTCCAGTAGTTGCCCATCTTAGGAACAAATGGCTGGATGAATGCTGTTGTATCGAATGTTGCATTCTGAGCTGCTACAAGTGCATCGCCCTTAACTGTATCGCTCTCAAGAAGGCTTGTGTTACATGGAACGATGTTTCTTGCTGTGTAGTGTGACTCCTGTGATGCCTCATTTCCAAGGTAGAGTGCAAGCGCAACTGCAACCTGTGGATACTCACAGTTAGGATTTACAGCGATTGCCTTTGATCCTGCAAATGAGAGGAGCTGCTTGTCCGCACCGCCGATCTTGGCTGTTGGCATAACTGCGATTCCGAGATCATCTCCAAGTGCATCGTGTAATGCTGCGTAGTCCCATGAGCCTGAGAACATTGCTGATATTGAACCATCTGTCATACCTGAGATACCAACACCTGACTCATCGTTTACAAAGTTCTTGTTGTTTACAAGATCTACAAGGTAGTCTGTAACAGCCTTGCCGTTGTCGCCACCGAAGTTGATTCCTGCATCATTGTCTGTACCATCACCGAATAATGTTCCGCCATTTGCAAGGTAGAATGCTGCGATGTACCATGAGTTTGTGAGTGGGAATGAAACCTTACCCTTCTCAAGCATTGTGTCAAGGCTCTTTACATCATCCTCTGTAAATGTCTTCTTGTTGTAGTACATAAACCATGTATTTGTTGTAAATGGCACACCATAGATACCGCCATCAACTGTGATAGAATCTACGATTGCCTGTGAATTTGTTGACTTAACATAATCTGCTGTGCTTCCGCCGAGCTCTGAGATAGCACCTGCATCGATCAGAGTCTGTAACTGGTCATTTGCAAACATGTATACATCTGCTGACGCTGAAACATCCTGTGTAACAGTCTTTCCTGCATCACCCTCACTACATGTACCATACTCAAATGTGATATCCCAGTTTGGATGCTCTTTCTTGAATGCCTCACATGTTGTCTGTAACCACTCGCCGTAATCAGGTGACTGATCCTCAGCTGGTCCCCATACTGTAAGTGTTGTCTTGATTGCCTCTTCCTCTGAAGCTGCCTCTGTTGCATCTGTAGCCTCTGTTGCATCACTCTTTGCTGCTGTTGTTGACTCATCCTTTCCTGAATCTCCACATCCTGCCAGCATTGACATTCCCATTACACCCGCAAGTGCAACTGCTGCAAATCTCTTAACTCTCATAATCGTTCCTCCTTAAAAATATAGTTTTGACTGAATGTTTTTAACACCTTTGCAGTACCTTTACCTTATGTCATTATTATAGGAAAACGTTTCCAATCCGTATATATCAATGATTTTAGAATCATGTTGGATTTTTTAGATATACTCTGTTTTAATCGAAAGAATGTTAGCAATGTTATTATGCGCACATATGTAGATTTTATTAACAGTATACAAAAAATGTACCTCTTGAGCTTTAATAAGCTTCAAAAGGTACATCCACTCTTCGTATTTTTTATAATTTTTCTAGTTTTCTACTCTCTTTGGGAAGTGGAGCATTACTTTCGTGCCGGCTCCCGGGGTGCTTTCGATCTTCACCGCGTACTTCTCTCCATAATATAGCTTGATCCTCTCGTTTACATTTGACACACCGTAACCATTGGACGACTTGGACAGGATCAGGGCGGCCTGGGTCTTTGTCATTCCAACTCCGTTGTCTGACACAGTGAAATCAAGAAAATCTCCATTCTCCTTTCCCTCTATGCGTATCTCTCCTCTGCCATCAGTCTTAACGTCAATTCCATGCCCTATCGCGTTTTCAAGCAGCGGCTGAAGTATCAGATTCAATGTTTCATACTTCAGAATACTGTCATCTATGTCGTACACCACATCAAAGCTTTTGTCATGCATGGCAAGCTGGATATCAAGATACGACTTGATATTTGCTATCTCATCTTTGACAAGCAGGATGTTTTTTCCTTTGTTCAGGGCCGTCCTGTAGAATGTGGACAGAGACAGGGTGATCCGGCTTATGTCTTCCTGCTCCGCCTCAAGGGCTTTCCAATTAATCATAGACAGAGAATTATACAGGAAATGCGGATTGATCTGCGCCTGAAGTGCCCTCATCTCGTATTCTTTTTCCTTGATCTTGCTCTGATATACCTCATTGACAGTCTCATCAAGGCGCTTACTCATGCTGTTATAGCCGTTTATAAGATCACCGATCTCATCTGTACTGTCATTTCCTATAACCATGCCCAGATTTCCTGTCTCGGTGGCCTTCATAGTCTTCTGAAGATTTTTGATTCGCTTCGTTATAAATTCTGATACCATATGTATACATAATATACATGCAAGCATACTTACCAGAAGTGCCACCACCGCTATTATAAGTATCGGTCGAACCGATGAGATTATAAGTTTGTTCGGCTTGTATACACATATGTTCCAACCGGTCGCCTTGGATGTCTTATCTATAAACTGATACCCTGAATTATCCATCTCTCTCAGAACATCGAATTTATCCACATCCAATTCATATGCTGACTGCTCATCGGCAAATGTATTCTTGTTGAATATCATATGTCCATACTCATCCTCTATGATAAGCCCATAATTATCAAACATTGTCTCTGTATAAAACGGTTGAAATACACTGTCATAATCCACGCCTACATACAAAACGCCCTTGGCACCTTTCTGCTCCAGCATGGCCATCCGGCTGACTGAAAATGCAGTTCGGCTTTCCAGATCAATATGCCAGTGTATATTGTTATCCAGATCATCATATGCATGCGTTCCATCCGCCAGATCTTTTAACGGTGCAACTGTTGACCCATGTTTTACATCGCTGGCATCAGTATATATCGTGACCTGGTTTACATCCTCATGGAAATACATGATTGATGCCAGCAAAGGATCGATCACCGTACTGAACTGCTCATAATTCTGATATGCCGATTGATCTGCGCTCAGTATCTTTGCAATCGACTGGTTATACGATATATATTTAGAGAGGTTGTTGTATATCTCCAATTCATTGTCCATGGAATCCGTGGTCTGGCTGACATAAGATTCCAAGATTGTTGTCTCCCGGGCCCACAGGATCTTTTTCATCTCCATATATGTTATACCCAGTATTATCATAACAGGCACAAGTCCGGCCAGCAGATAAATAACAACCATTTTGCCAGTCAGCTTCATATCACGAAATCTCTTCTTGACTCCACCTTTGTTCATCTACGATCCCCCTGCTTAACGAGTTCTGCAATCGTCCTTTTCCAAGTCTGCTGTATGTCTACTCACCGCCTGCAACACCGCTCTCCCTGAATTTCTGAGGGCTCACTCCATAAAACTCCCTGAAACTCGAGCAAAAGTAGGATACATTCTGATAACCACACATCGCACCTATATCTACAATCTTCGCCATACTATTCTCAAGCATATCCCTTGCCCGCTCCATTCTGTATGACTTGATAAATTTGCTCAGGTTCTGTCCTGTCTCTTTCTTAAACACTGTGCTGAGATAACTTGGGGCAAGATATACCATATCCGCAAGCATATCTATGCCAAGCTCGCTCCCGTAATTCCTGTAAATATACTGCTTTACTATCTCCACTTCCTTATGTCCGGTCTGACTCTTGTCCTCAAAGCAGACCGCCAGTCTGTCTATCGCAACCTCAACGAGACCTGTAAGGCTCTGAAAATCCGTCGTCATATACATCTTTTCAACATCTTTGTTAAGATCCGCCTCACTGGTCCCATCTATACTGCCGTATATGTCCTTCAAAAGATTTGAGTAGAGAAACTTTATATATATCTGTGAACACTCATTCTTGTGCCTGTACTTTTCACAGAATTTGTCAAAATGTTCCCTGAGTGCCTCCACATCCTTCATCTTGATGTCCTGTTTCATCTGCTTCATGAGTGTGTCATCATCAAATTGGATCATACCCGATGAATCGCTCTCCATATTCGGATAGAAAACTCTGATCTCAGGATGGTAAAATTTATTATCCATAAGTTCATCAAGCTCATCAACCTTCTGCTTCATATCTTCCGGCCTGTCTATATCAGATGAAACGGCTATATAACAATCCTCATCGTAATCACTCTTGATGATCTTCACCAGTTCATGGGCAGCCTGCACAACATCAACGCCCCCTCCCAGGAATATAAGCTCCTGCTGCTGATTGAGATTGAGATATCTTTCTATTCCCAGTGCCGTTATCTTCTCATTTTTCTTGAAATCAACATCTCTCCTGCCAAAGAAATCATGGTTAAATTCAACGAGAAGTATCCTTCTGAATTTTGCAAAATTGAGTTCCAGCCCGTTATACTCTTTTCTGATACTGTCTATATCCTCGCCGTTTACAAGCATATATAGCGCATGCTCATAAAGAAATTCCATACTCTTGCTCTTGAGCTCATCCGAGGCTTTAGCCGCCTCCAGCTCATCCACAACCTTCTCCAGTGTCTCCTTAAACTCCTTCGGATCGACCGGTTTCAGTATATAATCCACAACTCCCAGCCTTATTGCTCTCTTAGCATAATCAAATTCATTGCAGCCGCTGAATATCACGCATCTCATTTTCTTCTTCTCATTTACCACATTGTCAATGAGTTCTATACCGTCCATGAATGGCATCTTCACATCGGTGAGGAGGATATCATAATCCTCCTGACGCATCTTCTCCAATGCATCAAGACCGTTTACTGCCTCGTCGATATCAAATTCCATATTCAGCTTTTTCAGGAGGAATCTTATCCCGTTTCTCTCTATTCTCTCGTCATCAACGATCAGTATTCTATACATCTCTCCACTGCCTTCCTTTTTCTTGATGTGAACTGTTTTCGCATCACATTACAACTTTAGTATATTTAATTATAACCGACTTACTTCCTGTTCGCCACCAAAACCTAAATCAAAAGGGGACGGAGGTGCCTGACCCCTCCGTCCCCTGCTGTGAAATAAACTAAGTTTTATATTATAATCTCCAAATGTCCTTGTTGTACTCAGCGATGGTTCTGTCTGATGAGAAGAATCCAGCCTTGCTGATGTTGACAAGTGCCTTCTTTGCCCAAGTCTTACGATCCTCGTAGTCTACAAGTACGCCTTCCTTGGTCTTGATATAATCCTCAACATCGAGGAGTGTCATGAACCAGTCCTTTACGATAAGTTCGTTGTGAAGTCTCTCAAGGCTTTCCTTCTGTCCGATCTCAAGGAGCTCATCGCTCACGATGAAATCAACAAGCTTCTTGATCTCAGGCTGCTCGTAGTAATCCTTTGACACATAATCAGCCTTTGCATAGTGGTCGATGACTGCCTCGCTTGACTCGCCGAAGAAGTAAATGTTATCCTCGCCGACAAGCTCTCCAATCTCAACATTTGCACCATCTCTTGTTCCGAGTGTAAGCGCGCCGTTCAGCATGAACTTCATGTTTCCGGTACCTGATGCCTCCTTTGATGCAAGTGAGATCTGCTCTGAAATGTCACATGCAGGTATGATCTTTGCTGCCTTTGACACATTGTAGTTCTCGATCATGACAACCTTGAGGTATGGACTTACCTCTGGGTCATTATCGATGAGCTGCTGCAGGCAGAGGATGAGATGAATGATATCCTTTGCGATGGTGTATGCAGGAGCTGCCTTTGCGCCAAATATTACAGTCACAGGAGTCTTTGGAAGATTTCCTGCCTTGATATCGAAGTACTTGTGGATAACCCAGAGTGCGTTCATCTGCTGACGCTTGTACTCATGAAGTCTCTTAACCTGTATATCAAAGATAGAATTCTCATCTATGTCAATGTTCTGTGTCTCCTTAAGGTAATCCTTGAGAACGACCTTGTTCTGCTTCTTGATATCCATGATCCTGCCAAGGACTGCATCATCATCATAGAACTTAGCGAGGTCACTCAGTTTCTCTGCATCCTTCTTGTAGCCGTCACCGATAAGCTCTGTGATATAAGCTGCAAGCTGCTCGTTACAGTGGAGAAGCCATCTTCTGAATGTGATACCATTTGTCTTGTTGTTGAACTTCTCAGGATAGATCTTGTAGAAGTTGTTCAGCTCAGAATCCTTGAGGATCTCTGTGTGAAGGTATGCAACACCGTTTACACTGTGGCTATAGTGTATATCAATGTGTGCCATGTGCACTCTCTGATCCTTGTCGATGATATATACGCTCTCATCCTTGTATCTGTTACGAACCTTCTCGTCCAGCTTCTTGATGATAGGAACAAGCTGTGGAACAACCTTCTCAAGGTAAGCAAGCGGCCACTTCTCAAGAGCCTCTGCAAGGATAGTGTGGTTGGTGTATGCGCACACCTCTGTCACGATCTCTGTAGCCTCGTCAAATGATATTCCCTCAGCGGTAAGAAGTCTGATGAACTCAGGAATCACCATTGAAGGATGTGTATCATTGATCTGAACTGCTGCATAATCCGCCAGGTCGTGAAGATTTGAACCCTTTTCCTTAGCCTCATCAAGAATGAGCTTTGCACCATTTGCCACCATGAAATACTGCTGGTAGATACGGAGAAGATTTCCAGCCTCATCGCTGTCGTCCGGGTACAGGCAGAGTGTCAGGTTCTTTGCAATGTCTGTCTTGTCGAAGTTAATTCCGTCCGGCTCCATGATGGACTCGTCAACGCTCTCGATATCAAAGAGGTGGAGCTTATTTGTTCTGTTCTCGTATCCGGTTACATCTATATCGTACATTCTTGACTGGACTTTCAGGTTGCCAAATGTAATCGTGTTGGTAACGTCTGTCTTCTCAAGCCAGCTGTCTGCCTCAATCCAAGGATTTGCAGTCTCCTTCTGGTAGTTGTTCTCAAATACCTGCTTGAACAGGCCCATGTGGTAGTTAAGTCCGATTCCATCTCCGTGAAGTCCGAGGGTTGCCATGGAATCAAGGAAGCATGCTGCAAGTCTTCCAAGTCCGCCATTTCCAAGTGATGGTTCCGGCTCAACCTCCTCTATGTCATAGATGCTCTTGCCATTCTCAGCAAGCACCTGTTTAACCTCGTCAAATACACCAAGGTTGATGAGATTGTTCGAGAGAAGCTTTCCAATGAGGAACTCTGCTGAGATATAATAAACCTTCTTCTGTCCCTCCTCTGAAACCTTTCCGTCTGCGAGCTTCTTTGTCATATCAAGGAGTGCGAAGTATATCTCCTCGTTTGTGCAGTCCTTGATCTCCTTGTTGTATTTCTTCATGCAAATGTCCTTTAACATAATATCCTCCTTACAAATATACGTCTTCACCCTATTTCTTCCATACAGTCTGGTGAGATCCCTTAATTTATCTATATGTTCCTGTGTAAATTCCCATGTTGCTCCCTTGGTAAGCCGCCACTTCCAGTTGCCGCCAAGCGTTGATGGATAGTTCATTCTGGCACTGTTGTCCTTGCCAAGAATATCCTGCATCTGAAGTATGACCGTGTCCGCTGAACTCATGTAAAGCGCGTGTATCATCTTCTCCGCCACATCATCCAGACTGTCAGCCATGAGGTATTTCATCATATATTCCTGAAGCTCCTCACTCTGTCCGCTGATGTAGCTTTTCAACATGTCATTGTCGTGGGTTCCGATATATGCTACGTAGTTCTTGGCGTGATTGTGTGGCAGATACTCATTTGCCGTGTTGCCGTCAAATGCAAATTCCAGAACCTTCATGCCCGGATAACCTGACTCCTTCACAAGCTTCTGAACCTCAGGCACAACCACACCGAGATCCTCTGCGATGACCTTGGATGAGCCGATCGCACTGTCTATCGCATCGATGAGCTTCTTTCCCGGTCCCTGTCTGTAGTAGCCATCCTTCGGCTCGCCATTTGCCGGGATGCTGTAATATCTGACTATTCCGATAAAGTGATCTATACGGATCACATCATAGAGCTTTGCCGATGCAGCAATCCTCTTCTTCCACCATGCGAAATCATCCTTCTCCATGACATCCCAGTCATAGATCGGGTTGCCCCACTTCTGTCCGTAGCTTGAGAACATGTCCGGTGGGCATCCTGCCACAACCGCCGGTGCAAGGCTTCCGGACAGCTGGAACTGGCCCGTGTTCGCCCACACATCAGCACTGTCCAGTGCCACATAGATCGGAATATCTCCAATGATGCTTATGCCGTTTCTGTTGGCATACTCTTTTAATGGCATCCACTGCTCGTAGAACTTGAACTGAAGGAATTTGTAGAATTCCACGTCTTCACCAAGCTTTTCTCTGTAAGCTGCCATAGCCTCCGGCTTTCTCTTCTTGATCGCCGGTTCCCACGCAAGCCATTCTCTGTTGTTATGATCAGCTTTGATCGCCATATACAGCGCATAGTCATCTATCCACTGTTCATTTTCCTCTATGAAATCTACGTAATCCCTGCTGTCTTTGTGCTCTGATCTGCCAAATGCTTTTCTGAGAACTTCAAATCTCTGTCTATATATTCTGGCGTAGTCGATCTCGTCATCACTGTCAGCCCATTTGTAGGATTCTACCTCCTCTTTCTTGAGAAGCCCTTCAGCTATCAATGTATCCAGATCGATAAAATACGGATTGCCCGCAAATGCTGAAAACGACTGATAAGGACTGTCACCGAAGCTTGTTGGTCCTATCGGAAGCACCTGCCAGTACTTCTGCCCTGCTCTTTTCAACATATCAACAAAATCATAAGCATCTCTTCCCATGGTTCCAATTCCATATGGTGATGGGAGGCTGCTTATCGGCAGGAGTATTCCTGCGCCACGCTCCAACGCTTTACTCATATATGATACCTCCTGAACAGTTCCTGTTATGGCTTGTATTTTATTAGCATTTCCCCTTTTATGCTTGCATTATATAAGCAATTAATTGTACAATTCTATCATATTGATGATGTACAATATGTAAAAGCTGTAAAAAAACGTCGAATTTATGAACAAAAAGGAGGCACATGGTTATATGAACAGTCTTGAATACGAAAATCTTCTGGAGAATAAGACCCATGCGGACCCAATGTTTCCGTACAATACTTACCTGTGCTCCATACCACTTGACTTCAATTCTGTGTCTTTGCACTGGCATGAATTTATGGAGATTATCTATATCAAAAAAGGCAAGGGAAATGTGACTGTGGACTTCACAACTCACTATGTTGAGGAGGGTGACATAGTCATTATCCTGCCAGGACACATTCACGGAATCTCCCAGCACGAAGGCTATTCAATGGAATATGAGAATATTCTTTTCTCCGTCGACATGTTCAGATCCAGAAATCACGACTCACTGGACAGCGAGTTTTTCCTGCCTCTGCTGGCGGGCGACGTGGATATCAAGAGTATTTATGACAGGGACGATCCATTATATCCGTCTCTTTCCGCGTGTCTTAACAGGGTAGACAAGCTCTGCTCAGAGACGCCAAAGGGATACCACCTTGCACTTAAGGGATGCTATTTTGAATTCTTCTACATTCTCTATGCCAACTCCACCGCAAGGGATGAGGCAGACAGGAAGAACCGAGCCAGGGATCTGGAGAGAACAAAACTCATCCTCTCCTACATAGACGAAAATTACAAAGAGGCCATATCCATAACGGATATAGCCTCCTACTGTGGATTCTCTGAATCCCATTTTATGCGATTTTTCAAGAACACCATGGGGGTGTCATTTGTATCATATCTGAACGACTTCAGGCTGAATGTTGCCGCAAGACTTCTCTCCTCCAATGACGAGAGCATACTCTCCGTCGCGGAGAACTGCGGCTTCTTCAACCTGTCCTACTTCAACAGGATGTTTAAGAAGAAATACGGCGTGACTCCGGGCCGGTACAGAGAAACTCACAACTGACAACAGAGCGTATATTCCCTACTGAAAAGTCACCACTCAAACTGCGCCATGCATACTTCAGTTACGCATCCGATCTGGAGTATGAATTTTTCATCTGATTGCTCAGCTCATAAAGCACCTTCCCAAGAGTGTCGCTTGCCGCCTGCCTTACCATGTCCGCCATCTCCTGATTGGCCTGCTGTCTGAGTTTCTGCCCCAACTTACTGACAGCATCCGTCTGCACATCCCTATCAGCTCCGAGAAGATCATCATACCTGTATATGATCTCATGAGCCTTAGACATGACCTTCTCGTCATATCTCTCAATATGGAACACCGACTTCGCATAAGATGCGTCCGCCATCGCCGCGATCATACGGCTGGTCCAGTAGAAGTTGTCCGTGGAAGCATCCGCCCCTGTATTTGCCAGATACTCAGGAGTCGTGTCTACATTTGCATAGAAAGGAACCATGACATTGAATGCATTCGATGCAAATGCTATCCACTGTACAGCGCAGATATCCTCTCCAACATATGGTCTCATCTGGATCGCCGACATGAAATCCGTCCTGTTCACACCTATCGATCTATATGCCCCGCGCATCTTATTGTCGCCGTAATTGCCGTACGGATCATACGGAGTTCCCTGATAATGCGAAGAAAGCACATACTTCACATCCTCCATGGTTATCTTCTTCTCTGGTATCATGCACCATGGAATGTCATCCGAAACCGGCGTAAAGTCCGCATCCGGTCCGTCCCAGACTGCCGAATTCGGGTTGAGCGTCCGCTCCATGAACCATGCCCTCGGGGTGTTGTACACGTGATCCGCATCGTCGTGACTGCCGAATATATCCCGTGGACAGATCGTGTCCTCCATATTCTCCACGTTCAGATGATACTTCTCTATAAATGCTGGAAGATCTGCCGAGCACATGAACTCGCTCTGCGCTCCCATTGCATCTGCCATATCAAATTCGTCCATACCAAACTGGTTTGGCATGACAACATACACATCATCAGGAACTTTTCTCGCGATCCAATGATGTCCTCCGATGGTCTCAAGCCACCAGATCTCGTCTACATCCTGAAATGCAATTCCGTTCATCTCATAGGTTCCATATCGTTCAAGCAGGCTGCCAAGCCTCTTAACACCCTCCCTTGCACTCTTTATATATGGAAGTGTGATGCTGACTATATCCTCCTCGCCTATACCTCCAGCCTTCTCAGGCTTATCTCCTTCCGCAGGCTCATAGCACACCAGTGGGTCCGCACCGAGCACTCTTGGATTTGAGGTTATGGTCTCCGTCGCCGTCATAGCCACATTTGCAGAATTCACTCCGCTTGCCGCCCAGATTCCTTCGCCCGCCAGCGCATTTGGAACACAGGTGTAACGCATCGGATCATCCGGAAGTTCAATCTCCACATGGGATATCTCCGACTTGTATATTCTTGGCTGCTCCTCCGGCTTCACAACCACATATTTCTTCGGCGTGTACGAACCGGCACCCGAATCATCATTTCTCGCTATTATTGTTGAACCGTCATAAGACGCATTTTTTCCTACCAATATTGTTGTACATGGCATGATCTATTCCTCCATTTTTTTTATATTTTTCATCTTTTTTATAATTAAAAATATAATATATCCCGCAAGGCTTCCGAGGGTATTCATAACCACATCATCGAGCTGGCAGTAACCGCGCTCCGTTATAAGCTGAACCGTCTCTATGCAGACACTGCACAGAAATCCAAACAGTACAGTGCATTTGGACAACCTGTCTACCGCCCTGCCATCGCCATTCTTACTTCCAGCCACCGCAAGCGGGAAAAGCACGCCGAACGGCACAAAGAGCAATATATTTTCTATGACAAATGCGTGCTCCTGGGGCGTCACTCCCCACGTCTGAAACAACATCATGTCAATGCCTTGCCTTGAGCCCGGCTCTCTGGACAGGAACACAGTAACTGCCATCACCGCCAGATACACCACCAGCAGAAACCACACTATTGACTTCTTCACACGTCCGCCGGCACTGACCTTTTTTCCTGCAGGACTCACTGTATACACGAGATAAGTAACGACTGCTATGCACCCGCACAAAATACCTATCGGAAGGTAGCCCGCGACCTCCATTATATCTTTTATAATAAGTTCAAACATAAATTCCCCTCAAAAATTTATACTATACTATGTCTCGCTGCTCATTATATCATATGTCGTCATGTGTCATCACGATGACCTGCGCACGCATCAGCGTGCTACATTATACCACGATTCCCAACATGTGTCATTTTACACATTGTTTACACCCACCGCGTCTGATATACTTTACATGTCAGTCCAACCAGCCATTTGGACGGGCTGAACAAATATAGAACAGGAAATATCCAACATGATAATAGCAAAAAAGATTCTAAAAATAACTTGTATCGTCCTCGGCGTAATCCTTGCGACCGCCATAATATTTGTGGGAGTTCTCACTTTAACAGAATACAAACCAGGCGACTCCGAATCCCTTGAGGTCACATCCGGAAGCACATTTGGCAAAAATGCAACCGACTCAGCCAAGCTTTCACCATCTGTCGGCGACTCCATATCCATCGTGACATGGAATCTCGGCTACGGATCCCTCGGTGCAAATGCTGACTTTTTCATGGACGGAGGAGACAGTGTGTACACTTCCACCGCAAAGCAGGTAAATGACAATATGGAGGCCATCACATCAGAGCTGAATTCACTTGCCGCTGACATTTTTCTTCTCCAGGAGGTCGATGAACGATCATCCAGAAGCCACAAGATAAACGAAGCCGACATTTTGAGGGAAAAGCTGCCATCATACACAAGCTCATACGCCTACAACTACAAAACACTCATGGTTCCATATCCACTTCCACCAATCGGCAGAGTGACATCAGGAATAATGACTCTCAGCTCATTTGAAGTATCGGATGCAGAAAGAATACAGCTTCCATGTCCATTTTCCTACCCAATCAGACTGTGCAACCTGAAAAGATGCCTGATCGTGTCCAGAATACCGATTGCCGGAAGTGAACACGAACTCGTCATAGTAAATCTCCACCTGGAGGCTTATGACTCAGGCGAGGGCAAAGCCGCCCAGACCAGGATGCTCGCCGACATTCTCCAAAATGAAGCTGCAGCAGGGAACTACGTTATCGCAGGAGGCGACTTCAACCAGACTTTTTCAAATGTGAATCTGTCCGCATACCCTCAGCAATCCGCTGACCTGTGGGCACCAGGAAGTATAGATGTATCTGAATTTGGAGATTCCTTCACCTGCATCACCGATTCCTCAGCTCCGACATGCCGATCCCTGGACAAACCATACGAAGGAAGCGACCACGAGAGTTTCCAATATTATGTCATCGACGGATTCATAGTATCGAGCAATTTGCAGATCAACTCCACAGAGACCATAGATCTGGATTTTAAAAACAGCGATCACAATCCGATAAGACTCGATGTTGCGTTGAAATAAACTATATTTTCAGTTGTTTTATGCTTGTTATTTTAATTAACATTAATTGTGTATAATTTTATGTTTAAAATACATTTTTCTCTTGATTTATGCCGTTTTTACATGTATTATGGCATTGTAAATGTTATAAATATTAACATTTGTTGCTAGTTTTGAATAATACTTCTAAGAATAATAGAGAATACTCATCAGAGAAAGGAATTTTGATCATGAAGAAATTATCACAGTCACGTCTCGCCGACACTGTCATGAACGGAAGAAAAGAAAAGGGTATGACCCAGGCTCAGCTCGCCGATGCAACCGGTATCAACAGAGCACTCATTTCCAGAATAGAGCAGAAGGATTTTGTTCCTTCTATAGAGCAGCTCGAAAGTTTGTCAGAGGTTTTGAACTTCGACCTCACAGAAATGTTCATCAATGCTGGCGCACACAAGCTCGAGTCTCCATCCCCACTGAACATTGCAGTGGCAGGAACCGGTTACGTTGGTCTGTCCATTGCGACCCTGCTGGCACAGCACAACCATGTAACGGCAGTTGACATCATCCCTGAAAAGGTTGATCTCATCAACAACAAGAAATCCCCTATACAGGACGACTATATTGAGAAATATCTCGCCGAGAAGGAGCTTGATCTCACAGCAACTCTCGATGGCAAATCAGCATACAAGGATGCAGATTTCGTAATCATAGCTGCTCCGACAAACTACGACAGCAACAAGAACTATTTCGACACATCAGCCGTTGAGGCCGTTATCGAGCTCGTCCTCAAGGTCAACCCGGATGCCATCATGGTCATCAAATCAACTATACCAGTTGGATATACCGAGTCCGTAAGGAAGAAATACAACACGTCAAATATCATTTTCAGCCCAGAGTTTCTTCGTGAATCAAAGGCACTGTACGACAACCTCTATCCATCAAGGATAATTGTCAGCACAGACAAGAATGACGAGAAGATAGTTAAGGCATCCCATACATTTGCCGCACTGCTTCAGGAGGGTGCCCTCAAGGAAGATATAGACACTCTGTTCATGGGCTTCACCGAAGCTGAGGCTGTAAAGTTATTTGCAAATACCTATCTCGCACTCCGCGTGTCCTACTTCAACGAGCTTGACACATACGCAGAGATGAAGGGACTTAACACACAGGACATCATAAACGGCGTATGTCTCGACCCAAGAATCGGAACACACTACAACAACCCATCATTTGGATACGGCGGATACTGTCTGCCAAAGGATACAAAGCAGCTCCTTGCCAACTACAACGACGTGCCTCAGAATATGATGAGCGCCATCGTTGAGAGCAACAGAACGAGAAAGGACTTCATCGCAGACCGCGTTCTCTCCATCGCAGGCTACTACGACTACAACAATAACGGTGATTACTCAGCAGCCCAGGAGAAGGAATGTGTCATAGGTGTATACAGACTGACGATGAAGAGCAACTCCGACAACTTCCGCCAGAGCAGTATACAGGGTGTCATGAAGCGTATCAAAGCCAAGGGCGCAACCGTCGTTGTATACGAGCCAACCCTTGAAGACGGAACCACATTCTTCGGAAGCAAAGTTGTAAATGACCTAGACAAATTCAAATCCATGTCCGACGCTGTCATCGCCAACAGGTACAATTCATGCCTCGACGACATCAAAGACAAGGTATACACAAGAGATCTGTTCCAGAGAGACTAATCTTTAAGAAGACCTTTAAGAACATTTTTATAACATAAAAAATAACCGAATGATACGAATTAAAACTTGTATCATTCGGTTATTTTTTGTCAATATTTCTTATGAATTAGCCTGAGCCTTGAGCTCCTCAAGCATCTGAGGAAGTCTTGTATCCATCTCGTCATCCTTGAACTGACATGTACCAACCTTCCTGTGTCCACCGCCACCATACTTGAGCATAAGGCTTCCAACATCCATGGTCGCTGTGCGGTTCAGGATACTGTATCCAACTGCTGCCGAACATCCCTGTCCACCACGTCCGCTTACTATCCACGCTGACACATTCTGTTCAGGATACATACTGTATATCATGAAACGATTGCCGGTGTATATCGGATCCACTCCGCGAAGATCGCTTATGATAAGATTACCGTCCACTATGGTATGTGCCTTGACCATCTCCTTGAACTTCTCTGTCTGCTCATTATACAGAACTATTCTCTCCTGTATGTCTGGCATGGCAAGTATCTCATCAGTGGTCATGGTACGACATGCATCTATAAGCTTCTCCATGAGCTGATAGTTTGATATGGTGAAATTTCTGAATCTTCCAAGTCCGGTTCTAGGATCCATCAGGAATCCAATAAGTATCCATCCCTTTGGATTCTGTACCTCATCAATGGTAAGATTACCTGAATCAACCTTATCAACAGCCTCCATCATATCGTCAAACTGTGGAAATCTCTCTCTGCCTCCATAATACTCATAGATTATTCTAGCGCACGATGGAGTTATACGACTCTCCCCCTTGTATTTACCCTCAAGCGCCAATCTCTCATGCTCACTTGAATGATGATCGAACCAAAGTCCGCAGCCCTCAACAAATGGCACATTTGCAAGGCAGTCATCCTCCGTAACCTCAATCAATCCGTCCTGAAGATCCTTCGGATGCGCAAACTTCCAATGATCAATAATTCCCGCTTCCTTCAGCAGTGCGCCACACGCAAGTCCATCAAAATCCGATCTTGTAACCAACCTCATAGTAAATCCTCCCTGGTATTGAACTTCAGCCCTGTAAAACCGGGCTAAATAGTTCATTTTCCGTAACAAATATATCTTAATTATATAGAAGCGGGTGGGGTATTTCAAGGAGCATTTTTATCAGTGAGAGGGCCCGCCATTCCAATCAGAGATCCGCTTGCCGAGTTCCGTAACTTGTTTCTTCACATCCAGCATACCAGCCATGTTCTCCAAGGTCATATGCTCAACAACGCTCTTTGCCCTTAGTAACCCATGACATCATCCCAAGATCATCCAGTATCCTTGTCTTATCCAGATACGATTCTATCCTTTTGACAAATGCTCTTCCATCCTGCTTGTACACATGAAATATCCCCGCATCGTCCTTGTCGTAGAACGCATTTATCGCCACATGGGAATGGGTCGTGATGAACACCTGAACATCATTCTTTTCAGCAAATTCATATATATACTCATCTAGCTCCGGTATGACCAGCAGATTTAGCAGCACCAGAATGATCGTCTTAAGACCGCTTCCAGAAGAGTGTCCTCAATTATCGTCTCATCGTAACTGCTATTGTTCAGAAATGCCCTAATAATGTTGCTTGCACCACTGCCAGTGCTGGACAGATCCTCCAGAGTCTCACCAAGCTTCTCTTCCTCCTCGGGAACAATATTGCGCTCCGCAGCAACGTGTCTGAATACATATCTGTCCCTCTCATTACCTATATCAACTCCCACTTCATTTGCATATGAAGTATTCCATAGAGGCAGTCTGTCTTCCCACTCCACTATGTAACCACCACTGTCCTCAGGCTCCACCCTGTATCATATCGAACGTCCATTTGACAGGTTCCACATGATTCCGCTTGTATAACCTTGAATTGATGAATACCCGCGCAGCAAGCTGTCACACATCTCCCGGGTGACCGGTATCTCTGCAATGATCTCATCCGCGCAGGATGCATTCTGCTCCCTAATGGTATACATTCTGTCATACATCATCCCCACCACGTCGATAACGCTTGATTTTCCACTGTTGTTCTTGCCGATTATCACTGACACCCTTGGGAGGTTGTCAAGTTCTGTGTATGTGTCAGCGGCGAATGCTTTGTAGCCTTTGAATCTTAATCCTTTGTACATTAGTTATTTTCTCCCTATGTTTTACAACAAATTCATATTATAATATTTGTACTCTTCACAATCCGAAAGCAATTCTACAAGCCTTACAATTTTCACGTTATCCTCCTCTGCCAATATCTTCTCTCTAATTATCTTTTCTGCTACTAACATATTATTATATACAATTTGTTCCAACATCTTCCATTCGTTCAAATTCTTTGTCTTTAAATCCGGTACCTGATCAAGTACATAATCAATAATTGCGGAAAAACTATCTTCTTCTAAATCATACCTTAAACTATTCTCTTTAATAATCCATTTTGTATTTTTAGGATTATTTATATTTACGTTCTCTTCATTATATAAATTTATCTTTCTAATGAACTTTAGGGTAGTGTTATCACATCCCTCGTCACCCATATAACTAAATTTATGCCAATTTTCAATATCATGCACTATACAATTATCCGGATCACTCAATAATTTCGCCATTTCAAATAATTCTCTTTCTAACTTATCATCACATAATTTCCAACTGCATAACGCATCAAATATCGATATTATTTTTTCTTGCGACAGGAAATATTTTTTATCTTTATTGTGAAGTTTTTTGTCTAACTTATATAACAAATGGTTGATTTCCAAATCACTATACTTTCCTAGGTTGTATAGTCTAATTATATCATTACTAATCTCAAACTCACTATTTTCTATTCTGCACGAAGATTCTTGTTTAACAAAAGTAATACTCTTATCTTTTCCATACATCCGTTTTGCCAATTGTGTCGGACCTAATACCTTTACTAAATTTGCAATTTCTCTCTCATAAGATTCTTGATTATAAAAGAAAATGGTTGTAACTACATGTTCATTTAATATAAATTCTCTAAGAATATCCTTATCTGTCACATCCAAAGAATGCCCAAATATATACAACGCAACTTTCTCATTACTAGCTCTTACACACTCCTCTGTTATCTTGTCTACCCAATCCTTATAACTACAATCTGTACGCTTTTGCATTCTCTGATAATATTTTTGAAACTCTATATACTCCACGTTTGTGGACCTTGAGTTATCATCAAGATATTCATCTATCCCCAGTACTAAATCACTCTCTTTATTAGCTTTTTGAGACTTACCATGTATATAATCATAAATAATGTGTCTGCATCCATTATCATATACTCTTTTATATGTATCAGTATAATTAAACGAAATAATATGCGTTGGATTCAATTTAGCAATACTCTTGTTATAACTGTCAATAATCATTTCACCAACATATTCTGCTAAATATATTTCAAGTGCTGTAATCATTCGATTCAAATCTTTAACAAGTTTAGATTTAATATTTTTAAAAAAGGCATCCGAAATATCTTCTAATATATAGTTTTCATCCATCATCTCTTGACAAAATGCCGCGATTATTTTCGTTGGCAAAATAACATCTGTTGCCAACAAAACCTTTTTATCATAATCAGCCTTTGCCTTTTCCAACAAAATAATAATTTTTGATATTTCGCTTTCAAAGTCTATCCAATTTTCTTTTATATATGTTTGTGTATGAAAAAAATGTTTTATCCAAATATTATCAATCAACATCTCTCCAAGTCTTTTCCCCACACCTTTTTTCTCTCCTATAAATATTGATCTGTAAAAGTCTTTTCTTCCATTATCCGATATTCTACCAATCTCATTCTCCCAATTTTCATTCAAAGCAATCTGAATATATTCTTTTACAAATACTAAAAAATCCCTATATTGTGTTGGTAAATTATGCTCTAAATCAAATCCATTTCCTAATATTAATATCTCCATAAGTTCAAAACATTGTAACTAACTTATAGTTGCCACTTATCTCCTTCTTTTATTTTATAAAAACAGTATTCCTAGATCACTCCGCAAATATAAAATCCAATTCATCCATCCCATCCAACTGTCCCGAATAAGATCTATCCTCATCATAAAAATCGCCATAATCTCTGTCACCAGGATCAGCCAGCACATCGCACGCATAACTCTCAATCTCACCAGCATCCGCCCAGATATCATATCTGGATAAGTCAATGTCATCTGTTATCGCACGAGGGAATACCGCCAATTTATCTGTCACATCGTCATATATATCATTCCGCACACAATCCGCCAAAATATTGACAACCTTATCTACATCAACTTCATGATACATGCCGTTGTATACCATGTTCTCATTGAAAAGTTCATACATATCCTGATTTGTATAACTTTCCGACCTGTCATATCCATCTATGTAGTCCTGCACAGCCTTGTCCAGTTTTTCTACAACAACATTCCTGTCCACCAATTCGCACAGTTCCAGTCCATTATTCTTCAGATTTTCTTCAAATACACAAAAATCGTCAAAATCCATCGAATCCAGCAAGTCATCCAGTGCCTCTGACGACAAATGTTCACGTGTACCATAATATGGTGCCAGAGGCTCCGAGAGCAAAGAAGGCACTACTGTAAATATACTTGCCTCATTGCAAAACGCATATGGCAAAGACTCCACAAACGTCCTGACAATATCTCTGTATTGCTCCATGCATATACCCAGCTCACATATATTCGACAATATGACAAGCTGCCTTTCAACATCGCTTTTGAAATTGTATTTACTTGCATCTCCAGATCTAACAATATCCACTATGTCCGGGCCGAATTCTCTGACAATCTGAATATATTCCGTGGCGTTTCTCCCGATTTCTTCAACCTCAGGTTCATTCTCGTCCAGATAATTCTTCAAAAAATCATTTACAGATGGGTTGATAGCTCCAATTTGCCGCACGCCTTTGTTCTCTATGATCTTGACAAATGTTCCCTCCATCCGCTTCAATACTGCTTCCCACACATTTCGAGTTGTATCTATATCAGTTCTTTTCGTAATACGAGCATTGAATACTCTGCGCAGTACCTTGTCCTCCACTCCAACGTCCGTCAACGAAAACAGTGAAGTAAGGAAAATCCTATCCTCCGCCTTGAGCCTGTTGTTAAACTCATCTCTCCAGATTTCAGTAGGATTATCCAGGCATCTCCTTATAAAATTACAATATTCATCTGCAGCAATCTTGCTGGATACATTTTGCCGCGTAACATACTCTATGATATGCGGTGTATAATTCCTGTGTTTGACTATCCAGCGATAATTATTATTTTTTAGAATCTGAGCATAATGATCCGATGGTATATTTCTGAAATACAAATGATTCTTGAATATCCTGCCCTTGTCTTCAATGGTCATAGAATCCATATCAATATACTGGAGCCGCACTTTCTCCGTGTCTATAAAACTGTTCAACTCTATGTAAGAATCCTTTGCATGCTGAAATATTGTCACTCTGGAGTTCATGATAAGTTTCTTGTTCTTATGCATCAGCACATATTTGATCAAAGACATGAGTTCATTTTCCTAGGTGTCCTTCATTCTGAAGTAATACTGTCCAAGGCAGTCATCCAACAGAATAATCTCTTTAGATTCCTTATCAACTGACAAAGCTTTCTTTATGCTCTGCAAATCCCCATTTGTCGTATAAATAATCCGGTAACCCAGTGCTGCGTAATACAAAGCAAGCATCTTGGTCGTCATGGTCTTTCCAGTTCCCGGCATTCCAAGGATCATCAACAAACGATTACGCTCAAGGACATCTATGCATTGTCTATAGCTCAATGTTTCAACAAATTCTCTCTGTTCCTCTTTTATATTGTAGAGAAGCGTTTCGCAATCTATAAAAATATCTCTGCTATTAATCTCTGCCAATATATTTGTGGATTCAAGCCACAATTTGTAATGCTTGCGCACTATATCCATATTTGCCGGATCCTGCAGATACTCATCTATATCATTCAACGACAATATATTACATGAACCCTCCATTTATTCTGCAAACAAATCGAAAATCTCCGTCTTATTTGCCGGGGTTAGCTCCAATGCGCTGCACACATAATATTTCTCCGGTTTCAGCTCGGCAACCTTAGAAACCTCCTTCTTCAGGCTTGATATAAGATCACTGTATTTGCTATTGATATAATGCTTGACCTGTATAACAACATTCTTGCTCACAGTATCATCAGTTATATCAATGCCACCATCCCGGCCCCTCGCAAATATTTGAAGGGGGACACTCAGCTTCTTCTGCATTATATCTTTGCACAATATTTCAAATTCGTAGTCACACAGGTTTTTGTAATTAAACATCTTTTATCTCCAACAAAACTCTATTGTATCTTTTTCTTTTGTCTTTTTGCATATAACAACATTTTCCTCAGCTCCATATTTATATGCATAACAGTCCAATAAGAATCAATCACTGCTGTATAGTACATAAATACCGATACGATACCTAGATATAAAACATATTATATTTAATATGTAATCATTCAATCAAATCAAGTATTCTATTCAACGCAACTTTTGTTTTCTGTTCCAAAATCTCAATACTATAGTATTCAGAAGAAATTTCTTTTAACAGTTCATGTATCTCATTTGCATTTCTTTGCACCATAATCCCATCTAAATCTTCAGAAAACTTAATGCATGCTTTTATTTCTTTATCCTTTAAGTTATACATAACAATTGCAGACAAAACAAACTCTAAATCATACTTAAACGAAATAAAATTCATTCTTATAATTTGCCGATTACGCTTTCTCTTCTTTTCTCTTATGTTTGATACGATTGAATATACCACTGTATCTAATATAACAAATTCTAACAACGCTTCTTTGGCGATAGAAAATACAAAATCTGTCTGTGATACATTTACACTATATGTTAAAACACTAGTAAAAAACAGCAATATATATATAATATAACGCAAACAATTAACACTAACTAAGAATTGCGCCGGTTTAAAAATCAATGACACAATTTTATTTCCCGTTATTTTTTCAAAGAATAAAATAATTATTTTTAACATAAGAGATAAAAGATATGGCGTCAATATTAAGAACGTTATAATTGACAAAAAGTAGGAATACCTATCTTGCCCTATAAACTCCCCATATGTTAAAGTTATTCCTGACGAAGTACAGATTTTTTCAACAATTTCTACAAAACAATATGTAACGAATCCAATTATATTTTTTAATATCACAGAAGAGAAAAAAAATAGATACAATAGTAAAAGTAATATTACTATTACCACCGTAAATAATGGTAAACATATTTGAAATATTAATACCAGCTCAATGAAAATATATATCGTCTTTTTCCACGACAAAGAGGCTTCATCGTCATTATTTACCCGAGTAAAAATTAATAAAAGTGCTATAACAAGAAGAATAACAGAAATGATGAGCCACTTGCTCATAACCTGCATTAGACTATCAATCGCTTCTGGTTTTAAAATATTTTCAATAAGTACTCCTTTAAGCTTCTTAAAATCAATACTTATGCAAGCTAATATAAATGATAATATCAATCCGCATGGTATAGCTAAACTAATCGTTATATATTTCATCCTATTGTTTTTTATAAAACCATCTATTTCTTCTTTATTAAATTCAACCGATTTCATTGTATTCTACATTTCACCCCAACTCTTAATAATGACTTTTTAATCCTAACTTCCTCTTTCTCAACACTAGGTATCTTTTACAACTTCATGCGTAATTCCAAATGAATCTGTGAATTATTTTCTTATTGTAAAAATAAATACCATATCTTAAATTAGCAATCACCGCTTCAAATTGCAAATATTAACTTAGAACAATAATATAATTACCTACTAAATTATCATAATGTTACATGTTTTCTAATTTCTATGATCCTTAATCGTTGATACAATTTCTATATGTTACTCAATACTACCATAAATATAGTAAATCCTTCTAATTTTTTATATTCATAAATTTTTGATTTTAGTTCTATATAAATATCCAACCTGTTTTATACAGAAATCTCAATAACACCCCAAGTCCTACCTCCAACATTTTCAGATTTTTCGTCGTCCCCAATGTACTAGACTCGTCAACAAAAGTACTTAATCAATTCATGTTTTCTCCATACAAAAAGGCGGGTGTCCCGCCTTTTTTGCCCCTCAATATTATTCATCTGTCTCTACCAGTTCAAGCTTAACCTATCTCCAATAATTCCTTCCAATTATCAGTAAATCCCATTGTCCTTACATCTACTTTTTCATACTTCTCTATTAATGCTTCTATTTGGTCTACATATAAATTCCAGTGTTTATCATGCAGCAGAATGTGTCTCATACATAATAATACACCAAACATTCTATTATTTCCTATTCCCTGTTGGGAATATTCCTTATACAAGATAGGTGTCTTTGATAGTTTTGCATTATACAACCGCCCATAATGTGCACAGATATTACGTACATAAGAAATACTCTCCAGCCAGCTCTCTAAATATGTATATCCAATTCCAAAGCTTTTAGCTACCGCTTTTTTATCTGTATTTTTCATATTTTTATAAAACTTTGAAAGAGTCCCAAAACTGAATACCTCTACCAGAGCGTATATCGGTAAATCTCCACCCTCGTAATTAGTTCTGAAGTTTTTCACAAAAGGGGCTTTAGAATTCCGGCCAACTTCCTCTTTTATATCCTCTAAAAAAGATCTGTGATATTCTTCATCAACAAAATTTTCAGAATTCATATAACCAAGGACTCCATATGTTTCCGCAAAGTAATTGGCAATTCTACATCTAACATTTACTTCTATCTTCTCTATCTCAGCAAATGTTATCTGTCTGAAATTAGCATTAAACAGGTATAACTCTACAATCTGCTCAAACGTTACTCCTTCATCATAGTCCCCATTTTTTGCTTTAAAACCCAAACTATATGCCTTAATCAGCCTGAAGTATGATATATCATTCAATATGTGCCTTGCATAATCTTCATCGCTGATAACTAATCCCAGTGTCTTTAAATTCTCCACCTGTTCATCAATTGACATTGATGGTTGATGTCGTTTCAGTTCTCCCATATATTTTCTCCTTAAAATTAAAAGACCCAACGTGGTCCGCATCGTTGAGAGGCGTGTTGGGTTCTGTTGATATTAGTATATGCGATTTTCATAAAAAAAACAACGTTTTTTTCAAGTATGTGCATTACCTCGCTCTACTTTTCATCAACTCGAAATCATTATATGATGATTGGAATTTTAATGGGAAATGTCTGCTATTAAGTGTTCTCTTTCACATACCAATCCTGACTTTCCTGCTTTAACAACCATAAATATTCTGATAATGGTTCTTGATTTAATATGGGAACTGAGAATCTATCACTCTTCCCAACTACAGTTATTAACTGTTCTTGCAATCAATTCCATCTATAAACATTGCATATTTATCTAATTTTGAATATGCTATAGATAATATGCCCCAATTTTTGCCTATTTTATTCACCTTTTCTACATATATTAAACCTTATTGCTCCCTCTTTTTTTACAAAATTAATCTCATCATTTTCTTGAACAGTCATCAATACCATATGTATATCTTTACAATTTAATTCTTGCAAATAACTTATCAACACTTTTTTCAATTCTAATGCTTCAGTAACCTTACTTATATCAGGATATATTAACAAAATATCTAAATCATTAGGCTTTTTACTAACTCTTGCAGATCCAAATAAATAGAGTTGAATATTGTATTTTGTCATATATTTATAAATTGTCTTATTATCACTCAATTGTCTTTTCAATATATGTATCCAAAAACTTTTTTCCATTATAATTAATAGCCTTCATAAACTCTTTCAATTTAAACACACCAATTCCCATAGTCTTTGCAATTTCTTTTGCTTCTGATGTATATTCGTCCCAATTACTTACAACAACTATACAGTCTACCACCTCATACTCAGATACTATTTCTCTGACATCAGCAGCTGTTAAAACGTATACATCTCCTATATAAGTAACTAGGATCCTTCCATCTGCTAGATATATCTCAAAAACCGCCTTGTAATCATCCTCTTCTACTAAATCAATCTTTTCAACTTTTTCATGCTCCATCATAACTTTCTCAAAAAATATTATTGCTGTTTTTAGCAAACGTCTTGAAGTCAACGACATATTTATCATCCACCTTTCTAATACAATATTTTATTCATATCATCTGGAAATCTAGGAGCATCAAACACATGCCCATTTCCCTCATGATTTCTAATAAATCCATTTATATGCGCCTGATATTCTACAAATATTTCTTTGTCTCTTTCTGTTAACACATCATAATTTTCAGTCAATAGCTCTACTACTTTTTTACTATTAGGAATTATATTGCTGTTAATAATCTGATTCCATATTTTCTTTTTTTCACTAGTTATATCTTCCATATTTGTTTCATTAGGTCCATATATCTCAAACAACTTTCTATTAGTTCGAAGTAAATCATGTACTGCATTCCTTAAAGCCGCCTTTTTATTTTCAGTATGTGATGTGAATTTCTGCTTCTTACAATTAAATTTATATTTAGAACAATCAGATCCGTTTAGTGAAAAAAATGGATAAACTGCCCAACCGCCTTGCGAAAACCATGCATGAGATTCTACCACACCTTGCCCCGAATCAGTATCAAGCTCCCCAACCAGGAAACATGTTCGTGCCCCATCCTCCAAATATAAATTTCCTGCTTGAAATTCATAAAACAAATCATGCTGTATCCTCGCCAAAAGGTTGTGTTCATGCCCCGCAAGCCACATAGCAACATTATGATCATTAAAAAGAGCAATCAATTCCCTTCTTTCATTTTCTTCAATGAAATCAAAAGAATAATGAGACATTATAATTGTCATTTTATTAGCATCCGCTTCTTCCAACAACTCCTGTATTCGGTATGTTCCAACAACAAAATCTCTCTGGTGTTGTTCACTATAAAACAACGTTGAATCAATATGAATCACATTAAAATCATCCGTTATTATTAAGAAGTGTGGATTCCTTGTATCAGTTAATTGTTCTTTATAAATCCACTTTGAGTCGACCCCGTCAACAAATTTATAAAAACTTTCTTTGGCCTTGCATAAACAAACAATATCCTTTTCCAGTATTATTCCATCTTCTGACTTGTACCTGTTTTCCCCACTTAATATACGATTAATAACTTTATTTTTTTCAGGACAATTTCTATCTACATCATGATTTCCTGGCACTATAAATAAACGTTTCTCTGGCAAGCCAATCGCATTACATATATTTTCTATTTCTTTTCCAGCATTTGAAGGGAAATCTCCACTTGGCGCATGTCGAATGTCCCCCGTAAAAAAAGCATAATCAATTTTTCCAACTACAGTGTCCAAATACCACAAAAGATTTTTGCGTAATCTTTTGATTTCTGTTCCAGTTAAATTAAGATGTAAATCTGAAAAATGAATCCATCTAATTCTTGACATTCTTTGCTACCTTCTCCGCATATAATTCTATTATCTGAAAATGTATTATCCTTCCAATGTATTTATATGTGAGTTATAATATATTATTATTCTGAATCTTAAGTTGCAACAATATGTATATTATAATATATAGCTATATCAAAGTCTATACAATATAGAAAAACTTAAAAAGAACAGAGAGACTTACATCTCTCCGCCTTTTTCAATTTATATTATATAGCAAATCTTATCATATTTGTAACCATTCTCCCATATTACATATAACACATTACAATTCCGCCCCGGCTCTTCTCCGCTTCAAACACCAGCTTCTCTCCAGCTCCAACGCCCCTAGCGTAAATCCATCATCTATCTTCTTCTTACTAACCCATATCTCCATCTGTTTCCTTGTTAACTCAATGGTAGATATAATCCCTTCATGGCCGCAACGTTGTTTGTAGGCGCCTATATTGGTCAAAAATACATGGACGCATCCCCCCGTGAGGCCACTGTCGGCGGCTATACGGCCGAGTTCAATCGGCTTTCCTATGATATCGGCGCCCAGTTCCTCTTTGATCTCACGGCGTACATCTTCAATCGGTGTACAGTTTGGATCAGAAAAACCACGAGGGCATGCATACTGTCTTCTTCTGATTGCATGTCTGAACTGTTCCAGCAAAACATATTTTCCTTTGTGCTTCGCCAGAATAACCACACCATCGTTTCCATTTGGCAGGACTCTCTCATAAGCCATAAGTTCATTATCATCCTTGCGTATCGGGTCTACCACCATCATGTTATATGCGCTGCTGTAAACAACTCCATATTTACGGCTATGCAGCTCCTCGTCACGGAGGATCTGTTTTCTGGCCTCTAAAGTATCCAGGGACGCTATCGGATACGATTTATATTCCGAATCCTCATTTGTTATATTCCTATCTTCACAAAGCTTTAAATATCTCTTCAGTTCTTTTGTCAATGTGTATCTTATTTTTTCGCCTTCACAAAAATGTTCAGAGTTATCTAATCCTTTCATGACCGAATTCACATATGCCTTACTTTTTCTAAAGGTAATCCGAACCATATCCCTAAGCAGTTGCCAGATTTCCGCTAAGGATTCTGATAATGACAAAGCATCAAGTCCAGGAATCTTAGCTATGAGCGAAGTCACGATCTCTGTAATGATCAGCATAACCATTGTCTGAATACCCGAAGGAACCGAATTCCAAAATGCTACAGCAGGTTTTATCCAACTATTTTGCATAGCTTTTGCGGTCCAATAATCACCTGTCAGTTCGGGACTTATCACTATTAGAAAACACAAAATAGCAAATACTATTTTCTTCAATATTCCACATAAAAGTTTCAGTTTTCTTCTATGCTTGTCCTTCTTAGCGTTATTCTCATAATAGAATACATAATTCCTATCTATTTCTGGTTTATCCTTGACATAACCTACAATTCTTGCAGCATTAACGATCTTTGGGGGTCTATATTTTCCCAGTTTGAAGGTCTTAAAATCATTTTTCTCATCAACAAGATATCTTTCATCACGTTTCCTTCCACCATCCCACGTGCGCTTCAATCGCTTAGAAAAGTCACATTCAAATGTATTCTCACCATGGCAGGCACTACCCCAATCTTCTAAATCCCTCACATCATAATGCCTTGACACGTTTGATATACTGCTCTCGCAAGCATAGTTATAACACAAATCAACAATTGCCTGTGCATATTGACACCCCTCGACATTTATGCCCTTTTCTACCAGTTCTTTAAGTTTTCTGATATACACTGAACGATTATTCTCATTTTCATTATATATATTATCAAGTATTTTTTTAGCCTTTTCCCACAGCTCCACATTATCTTCTGGGACATATAAACGTATAACCTTATCCAATATCGAACTGAATTTCCAACAGCCCAACTCACCATCAGCCCTTGGACTTATGTATATATCATGCATCATGCTCAATTTGATCACGGTTTCCATAAAGCTATACAAGTTCTCCAATATCTCATCCATAGCATCCCAGGATAGATTAGTCTGGTGCTCACCATCCTTGTCCACTTCAACAAATATATCTATGAGCTCATCTCGCCTGTTCTTATAATCATCATTATACTGCTCACCATTCTCATTCTTCTTTAGTGCCAAAGCCAGCTGACCGTACTCATATATTTCAGACAAATCAGAATACAGAAGGCACCTCTTCATAATTGCGGTAAGTCGTTTCTGGCTATATTTCAATGGAAGTGCGGAATATATAAATTGCTTGTCATCCTCTATCGAATCCATCAAATACTGGGACACAGTACGTATATCGCCATACTGGGATATCTTGATAACCCCACTATCAAACAATTTCAGCAAAGCCTCTTTGTATTCTCCGTTTTTTAGCAGGCTGAAAAAGCCCCTCGAATCCACCATCTGATTATAAGTCAAGACAACTATATTACCATTTGTCACAATCTCATCGTACAAGGCAGCCTGTCCCGCAATTATCTCCTCATCTGTTTTGCGCACAGAATCCAATTCAAACAAATATACATATTTACTCATTCCTTCACACTCCCGTATCCAACATTCCCCTCAACCTATCTAAGTACCACCTGATAGTTCGCCGTATTCCATCATCGAAATTCACCTCCGGCCGCCAGCCAAGAGTCTGTTCAATCTTAGTTGAATCGATAGCATACCGCAGATCATGGCCTTTCCTATCGGCGACAAATGTTATGAGTGACTCGGGCTTACCTAATTCCCTGCAAATCATCCTGACAATTTCAATATTTGTCCGTTCACAATGACCGCCCACATTGTATATCTCACCAACTTTTCCCCGGGTCAATATCGCATCTATGGCACGGCAATGGTCATCCACATGTATCCAATCCCTGACATTTATCCCCTGTCCATAAACAGGCAGCGGCCTGTCTGCCAATGCATTTGTCACCATCAAAGGGATAAGTTTCTCAGGGTACTGGTATGGTCCATAATTATTTGAACACCTGCTGATGGTAACCGGTAAGCCATACGTTCTATGATAAGCCATAACCAAAAGATCTGCTGCCGCCTTCGAGCTGCTGTACGGCGAGCTCGGACAAATAGGCGATTCTTCAGTGAATAACAAATCCGACCTGTCAAGAGGCAGATCTCCATACACCTCATCCGTACTGATCTGATGAAATCTGCCGACATCATATCGCATGCATGCATCCATCAACACGGACACGCCCTTGATATTAGAATCAAGGAACACCTCCGGGTTATCTATAGATCTGTCTACATGCGACTCTGCTGCAAAATTCACGACCACATCCGGCCTCTCCGCCTCAAATATACGATACATCTCACATCTATCGCATATATCCGCCTTATAAAAAACAAAATTAGACCTGTCCAAGACAGGTCTAATCGTATCCAGACTTCCCGCATATGTAAGTTTGTCCACGCACACAAACTCATACTCAGGATATCTATCCATCATATAAAATATAAAATTACTCCCAATAAACCCAGCTCCGCCGGTGATAAGAATCTTCATATGTTATACCTCTTTATGCAAAACAAGTTGTGTTTGGATTACGTTTGGTTTAAGTATAACATAAAGATCAGCAAAGGATACTTTTTTTAATATTTGTATTATATCTCATTCATCTCCACCTGACGCCTCGGTAATTTGATGACTTTTTGGGGAATTTAAATTATTATAAATTGTTATAACCCTGCATATCTCATCCAAACCAACAAACATGACTTTTTTATTCATCAGCCGAGCTAAAAACAACAAAGTTCCTTTTAAACTATTGTCAAAATACTGCGGCGCAACTACCGCAATTACATCCACCCGTGAGTCTATCATCCCCTGTTCGACAAATTGTCTAATGATTTCTTGCCCCTCTCTTGACGTTGACAACAATGGCTTATCTATCAAATCAAATTCTGAACATGTTTTTGATTTTGTACTAGCTTTATTCTCAGTATTCTTCTTTATAATTCCTATCATTTGATAATAATTATTTAAAACCGATATTTGTGCTGAAACATCTCCAAATTCTCCACCCTTATGTGGTTGTGGGCGGAATCCTGGCAAAGCACCGTAAAACACCTTTGGAAGACATACTAAATTGGGCTTTGAAAGGCATTTCCGAATTTCACAGAATGAACATTTTTTACCTGCACACTTCTCTTTCATCCTAACCGCATAAGTTTTAACATTATCTGGCACATCTAATCTTTGCTTAAAATAATCAACATCCTCAAATAAAATTTCAACTTTTGAATCTAATTCCGTATTATTATGAATAATACAAAGCTCATCATCCATGACACACATTTGATAACTAAGCGATTTATGATTGTAGATTTTGGCAATATTATTATTAATTTGTTTTAGCAAAGAGGGCTTCGGAATGTACCAGGATTTCAGCTCTGTTGCTCGATGCCCTTCTCCACACATAATGGAAATAGGAGCATTACAACTACATTCAAGTTGACCTTTTCGATTAAACGTAAGTTGGCTTCCACAGTTTGCACAATACGGCACCTCGTATGTCCCACATTCATGACAGAATACCTGAGGGATTTCCATAAAAACTTTTTCATCATTAAGAAGTGAATGTATTGTAGGAGAAATAGGAATACGATATTCCGTCTCCACATCAAGCGAAGATATAACCTGAGTCAATATCCAATTATACGCTCCAACTTTTGATGTTGATACACCATTCCATTTGATTTCAACTCCCATTTCCTTAAATATTTCTTCTGCAGGATTTCCCTTAAGGCTATTGATTTCTTCAAGGATTATTTCAATTGCCTCCTTCGACCATGCAAATAAGACAGAGGATGGAAGATGTTTATATATTCCCAAATTTCCTTTATTCATATTGTACTTCACTGTAGCTGTAGTATTATCATTAATAGATGCAATATAGCTACCTGATGTGTCAAAACGATTACCTCTAATACGCTGCATTTCGTCTTCTTGTTGTTCTGTAAAACCTGCAGGATTAGATATAGCAGTCTTCTCACCCGACAATCCTTGGAGCACGATTCTACTCATAGCCTGTGCATTTGTACACCTATCAATTGCGCGCTTTGGCGGTTTTATCTGGGTTAAATTATTTCCTAACTTTTCAGCAATTAGTTTTATTACACATTGCATCATCTTTTCATGCTTGCTAATACTAGCAACATAATTTCTCTCTTTACCAATCCACAAACAGCCTCTATGAAGTTCCCAAATCTGCTCTGCTTTTCCTTCTTCACTTACATAGTTATACAACTTTCCATATGTATATAACAGTTCCAGTCGATCATCTATATCTTTAACAGCAACATATCGTAAATGTCTAAATTTATTGGAATCAATCCACGGCTCTTCTTTTCCTTCTAACGCCAGTAGATAACTCATGTTTTCATCTGTCAGCGGGCGATCAAATCCCCATAACGTAAATGTTACACGATTTCCATATACATAATCATCAACAAGACGTTCAATTTCCTCATCTTGAATTCCGCATAATAGAACTTTTTCAATTATTTCATTTTTTTCTTTTCCTTTAACCGAGTCTTCATCCACACCATGAAATAACGCAATATCAAACAGGGCTTGCCAAGGTAAAGTCATCAATTTTTTAATTTTTTCATCTTTTTCCATTATCTACCCCTTTTAAACCACCAGCAGCTTTACTGTTGATCCACCTTTCCTCTAATCTTCTGCCACTACTTCCAACACTGTTATACACGGTCACCGTTCTAATAGTATTTATTTCAAATACACTGCCTTTATTTCTGTTGTACCTGAGCCAGCAAATTTATCGTCACATAACTTTACAAGATCCACCCTCACGCAACAACCATGGTCTTTTCTAATATTATACCATACCATGGTATTTATTGTAATTCATTTTGGATTTTTTCATTATCGTATATTATTATTATAGGTTTCCAATGCAGTTTTTTCACTCATAACCAACAATTGCCAGCCCTCATGGGCTGGCAATCACATCATCAAATCCATGTATACATCCTATCTACAAATCCCAAACAACTCCCTCTCATACACACAATACTCAATCCTTTCCTTAACGCTCTCCTATAAATATAAGAATAAGGAACTCTGCCTTAAGTAGATCCGTCGAAATCTCCGTCTCCAACGACGCCGTATCAACGGCTGTGCCGTCCGCCTCTTCACCATCCTATGATGTAACATTCATCTGTACAAAATTAAAACATTGCTGTATCTAATAATAAATTGCTATGTGTTACAGAAATTAGAGTAAGCATCGCAAGATTATGAATAGTATCACAACACTGGTTGTGGTTCTTCCTGATACATCGAACACTTAGCGAACAGTTAACTTAATGGCATTGCCTCAGATTTGCGTTTATCCTATCTTCTTTACACCCCAAGTATCTTTCACTAATTCTTTCGTAGATGATACAACTACCGACGCTCTATAATAATGTGTAACACATTTCTCATCTTCACAAGAGAACTCAAATATCAATTTTACATCATCATAATATTCCACATTTCTAATCCATCCCTGATTGCTGACTTCCTTTATAATTTCTTTATTTTTCATTTTTACTATAGTATCTTTTCCCGGTTCTAACGAGTTTTTCTCAAACAAAATTTCTTTCGTAGATAATATTATTGCCTCGTTACACTCTGCTCTAAAATCAATAGCTCTAAGTCCAGATACTATCATAGTCGTAACATTTCTTACCGAAATACTTATATCACCATAATTCCCTGAATATGAAGACAATTTAATTTCAAATTTCGGAAACATATTAGAATCTTGGATATTTTGGTTATATTGCTTTTCAGCAAGCACCATACTTCTTTTTTGTAACTCCATTTGTAATCTATTTACCTCTTCTGACTTATTTTGCAACTTTTCATTTTGAAAATAAGTCATTATTCCTAATATCGAGGTTCCTGCAAATGTAAAAAGCCCTCCATAATATAATAGGATATCACCTATATTATAATCCACATTCCAAAAATCTGATTTAACATTCTGGACATAAATATAATTGATTATAAATGGTAACATTACTACCATTATTATTCCCACTAACGCCACTATGATTATTATTTTTAACTTTGGATTTTTCTCTCTTGATTTCTTCATTCTTTTCTTTTGCATCTATACCCAGCTCCTCTAGCAATAACCTCATACCTACTTCCCTCAATACCACCTTAACGCTCTGGAAATATTCGCAAAATATTCATTTCCTGTTCATTTCCCGTTCATCTGCACCTGACACCTTGGGTAACACATTCATCTTAGAATTCATGATGTCCTGTCACTTGCACCTGGTTCCTCTTAAAGCAAACTTAGCCTATTGGCATTGCAACTAGCACATACGTGCTACTTTGATTGGACACACCTTGATGCACTGGTAGCATCGAACACATTTACATTCATCAATCTGCGGATAATCAAATCCTTCCTCGTCCTCTACCATAGAAATGGCCTCTTTCGAACAGATAGCATAACACGCTGTACATCCACAGCATTCTTCTTTTCTTTTATATAATACTGGTATTTCTCTTTCCACCTTTTACCACCAACTATTTTTATTTTCTCCTAATCTTTCTCAAAAATGATTTCTCATCATTCTACAACCCAATGTCGACGTATTTCTTAGCAACATACTCAATCAACACAAGTACGCAATAGACCTAACTTCTAACTTTTTTTATCAATTTTTTGAAGAAAGGAAGATTTTTTGCGTATCTTTTTATTATAGTAACCAGCATTTCTTTATTACTGTCTGGAACCCATTTTTTCACTAAAACATCATATGATAATGTACTAGCATCTTTAAAGAAAGCATCTCTATTTGGATTTTTCTGCACAGATTCGTTAATTTTTCTGCCATCCAATTTTATTTCTTGTTGTGTATCAATCTGGAGTATGTTAACTCGATCTTTTATCATATCAAGTAACATATTACCTTTAGGTGAATGAACATAAACACCCGTTGTACCCAAATTGTCATCCATTGCTTTTTGAAACACACCAATATGCCAACAATCTCCAAATGTAAGATCTGAACATCTATCTATTCCTTTAAATGCGCACTCAGAACATGACGATCTCACATTTAATTCCGACATAAATGTTTTCATATATGATTTAATTAAAAATGTTTGCTCATCTGATGAACCATCTTTAAATATAATTTTCACATTGGGAGCCGCATATCCAAATGACTTATCTCTGAAATGTATGTAAGCAATTTTCTTTCTGTATACACGCTCTATTTCTAAACGCCATGCCGTATAAATTGCAGGAGAAGGGACTCCATAGCAAACAAGATCTATCGTATATAATTTTTCATCTTTGTTGTGTAAATACGCCTTAATACCTGCAACCTGACATGGTGTCCCAACAAATAAAACTTTCTTTGATGAAGATAAATAACTTTCAACTTCTGCAAAACAATTATTCAGTCTACTTTGTACATATTTTGACTCACACAATTCATCAATCTCCGCCACAGAAGTTACTAATTTATGAACAACCTTCCCTTGTTCATCATACCCGGCTGCGCATACAACTCCACCTGTCATAATAAAAGACCTAGCAATTTCTGAGAACGTCCCCCCAGATGTACTGCGCAATCTGATTTTTTTTTGCTTACTTTGAACAGCGTATGAAATAACATTCATTCTTTATTTATCCTTTTTACTATTTATTTTTTTAATCTTGAAATAAACGATAAAAATATTTCGTTTTTGGTACGGTAAAAATAGAAAATGCTAAAACCTAAATACCAAACGGCACCTATTGCTATTTCTAATAACATTGCATAAACAGTATTATCATCAATTACGCTCGACACAAACCTTATAAGCAAAAGCATAAACATTCCATTAATTAAAAAAGGGACACTTTTACTAATAAACTTTGTTATTTCAAGTTGCTTATACGAAGCAATTGTTTGTATCAACATCACTATTGCTTCTGCACATAATGTGCCAATAGCCGCTCCGTTCGCATGATATCTAGGAATTAATAAAAAATTAATTATGACATTTGAAACTGCTCCAATCACAATAGAGCTGACATAAATTTTATCTTTTTCATTTGGAATCAAATATTGCATACGAACAACATTTGCCCAAGAAATAAATGGTACACTAATAGCCAAGAGTTTCGTAATAGTAATACTAGAAGAAAACTCATTACCATAAAAAAAGGGAATAAATATATCTGCTATGGAGTAAATACCGAAAGATATAGCAAAAGCAACAAACATAGTAATTTCAATTGATTTCAGCAAATACTCTTTCTGCTTTTTTATTTCACCATTTGCAACTAAATTTGACATTTTAGGCAACATAACTGCACCCAATGATCCTACCACGCCTAAACATGTCGTAATTAACTTATCAGCATTTTCATAATACCCTACCTCAGTCATATTACTTAAAGCACCAATCATCACCTTATCCATCACACGATAAATACTTGTTGCAATAATTGGAATAAATAAAATCAAAACTGCTTTAAAATTAGATAAAGATTCTTTTATTGATACAGGCGAGAAAGTAACATACGATTTAATATTTGCAAATAAATATATTTGGCTAATTAGCACTCCAAAGCTTAATATAGTCGTGTACTTCCACAAGTCTAATGGACTCTTAATAAACAGAAAAATACAAATCGCGGAACATATTTTTACAAGCATCTGTCTTGTAACAGTCACTTTAAAATTTTCCATTCCCCAAAACAACCAACTTATATCAAAAACTGCAGACAATACAAAAAAGCCTTGTAACAACGAAATATTTCTATTTTCATGAACCAAAATAAAACAATATAACAAATAAGCTACAAACGCTATTAATGAAGTTAAAATCTGGAGCTGATAGATACTAGAAAAGGTATAATTTCTTTGCGCTATGTTATCTCTTACTTTCGCAATACTCCTATTTCCATAATTAGAAATACCTAACATAGCAAAATAGACAAAATATTGTGCTATAGAATATGTGTAAGAATATATACCCGTTCCCTCAGCGCCAACTACACGCGAAAGATATGGTGCCGTAATTAATGGCAATATCATAATAAGTACTTGATATGCCATACTGTACATGTAATTTTTTCTAATACTCGGTTTGTTATCCATAAATATTTTTTCCCTCTCGCAAAATAGCTGGTATCATACATATATAAAATACATCTGCAACTGTTGCATTTTGTGCAAATATAGATGTCGCAATACTTGACGAAAGAATTGTTGCAATAAAAAAAATAATAATCACCCTAGCCATATTATTTTGATTACACTTATCATATAGATACTTAAAAGCAAAATACAAAGCAACAAAAAAAATCATTAAACCAATTAAACCTGTTTCCCCAATAACAGCAGGCCAAAAATTATCAGTTAAATACAGCGGATTATCAAATGTGAAACCATATCTATTACTTAATCCATATATTCCATATATTGGTGAATAATATTTTTGTGCAGCCGCTGTACCGAAAGTTGCAAGTCCCGCACCCAGTGGAAAATACTTTTTAAATAAATTTATACCGACATACAATAATATACTTCTCGCTTCTGTTGTTGTGGTAAAATAAAAAATCAACTGATTCCATGCGACTATAATACCAAGCAAGCCCAACATAACAAAATAACCAATTTTAATTTTTAACTGTTTTTTCTTTATTTCATACATACGTAATAATAAGACAAGCATAATATAAATAGCACAAAAAGCGAATCCTCTACTACGTCCGGTAAATAACCAGAGGCACATGTTTAATATCACATATGTGATTTTTTCCCTATTTATTCCATTTAAAAGATCAATAGAAAGGATAAGGATAAACATGTAGCAATACCAACTAAAAATAGCAGCAGTATCATAGATGTATGAAAAGCAATACATACCATACCTTATATCATCTCTCATACCGAGATCCATAATTTGATTCAAAATTGCAAGTACTAAACCCAACACAACTAAGCTTCTGACTAATTTGACAACAATTGAAAATATCCACTTAACATTCTTTAAGGAATCGAATAATGCTAAGCCCCCAAGAATCATCATAAAGAATTTTCCGTAACTTAAAATATCTGTAAGAATTGCCGCTGAACTTCTATCTAACTTTGATACAGCATTACCAAAAGTCCCGACTATAATAAACAGAAAAAAAGCAACGATTATTTTTCCTTCAATAATACTTATAGAATGCCTCTTAACTCTGTTAAGAACAAATACAGCAAATGAAAATAAAACTGTAAATTCATCAATATATGAAAAAACAGGAATAGCATTTTTTAGTGGTTGCATAAACAATAGCAGTATCGAAAGTACGAGCGTAATATTCTCTGCAAATGATAGTCGTGGTATTACAAAAGATGATTTAATGTCCCTCATAGTTTTTTCCTGCCTCAATTTTGTGGTTCTTAGAAAATTCATTCCATAAATAATCATCCACGTTTATATTATCTGCCTTAACAGACTGAATCTTATCGCTATATATTTTTCTATTTTTCTTTAATTCCTCAAATGAACCAATAACTTCTGCCGGAACCCCCCCAACTACAGTTCCTGGTAGAACATCTTTATTTACGATAGCCCCCGCTGCAACAATAGCGTTAGGTCCAATACTTACTCCCGGTAATATTCGCGTTCCAGCACCAATAAATACATTTTCATATATTTCAATACAGTCAGCAAATTCTTGAAAGCACCTATGCCCTTCAATACCGTCAAAAATCCAATGGATAATATCATGCATCGTAAATTCAACATTAGATGCAATAGCCACATTATCATGAATTTTTAACATATTTCCATCCGTAGGATACTTTCGTGGTTGCCAATGAACATGATCTCCAAGCATTGCTAACTTTTTGTGTTTTCGTAACCACTTCACTCTCCCCTGTGCTGTTGGTATTAAATAGAACCAAATTCTTTCTGCTACCTCAAACTTTGCATGTAACAAATATTTTTTACTCACTTTTAAAGATTTATCAGAATATTTACTCAATTGTGATTTCTCCTTGTAATGCAGTTTTTAAATATTGTAAAGATTCTTGTCTTCGTTCCTCTCTCAATTGATTAACCTTATCATAATCAATTTGAGTTTTAACTCTAAATATATCGCCATCATATCTACGTGATTCTAGATTTAGTTGTTGACACAAACTATCTATTCTTGAATTACGTGATCCTGTACCATCATTAAATCTATCAAATGTACAAAATAATTTTTCATTGAGAATTGAGAACACCGAGCCATGGAAAGAATCCGTTAGCACATATTCTGCACCGCGTATTAAGTTTACAAAATCATCCGAAGCAGCATCAAACAAACAAATATCGGCAAATTTCAAATCTTCTTGAACAAAATTATCTAAAAGTGGTAATGTTACAATTTTCAAATTAGTCATTCGTTGAAGTTCTTTTGCCGCTTTGCGATGTTCATAATTATTTCCCAAAAAATAGCAAAAAATATACTTTTCCTCAACAATTCTACGGAACGGAATTATTTCTCTCCAATCTTCAGGTGTCAATAATAATGTAGGGTCTACTACTACAGGTACATCTCTTTCTGTTAACTGTTTGATAATATTAGTTCCACTCTTTTCACGTGAGCTTAAATAATGAAATCTTTTTAAAAATTTTGCAGTTTTTTTTCTCTGATACATTGGAATTTTACTAACTCCAAAACTAGTTGCATAAGCAATTTTACGTTTATCTTCTGGAACAAATTGTAAATTATAAAATCCTGTTGCCAGACCACTTGGTAACCATAATTGATCACTTCCTACAAGGAAAGTCTCATAATCTTTTGCAGAGTCTTTTAGCGCATCATATCCATAAAATATTGGTGAAAGTTTTGTAAAGTATCTCTCTGCAAATCTATCGAATATTTTATTTCTTTCCTTACATTTTTCATATAATTCCGGATATTTTTTTATTTTTTTATTTAAGATGTAAGCAGAGATTTTCCCTTTCATTAATAATGGATCAAATAGTCTTGGCAAACTTTTTATTATAAATCTCAAATCATATTTTTTCTTATATCGTATTATTTCATATTCGTATCCTAGTTTTTCTACCGCAACTTCAGTTGCCAATACTTGAAGTTGACTTCCATAATTTCTTGTTTCTTGGCATACACATAATCCAATTTTTTTCATTATAATTAACCTCTTATATGTTTCTGTTTCATTTCCGAAATTAATGTGTTTCGTATTTCAGGATAATAATCTATAAGATTATTGAACTGAGACCAGAATAACATATTACCATTGTCATTAATATCTGTTAATTTAATAGTAGACTGACTTCCATAAACATCCACTGGTTTTGGATGATTTCCTTTTACAATTTTTATTCTTGTGCCTGCTTTAATTGCCATAAACCAGAACCAAATATCATCATTAGTAGGTGCCAGTCTACTAAATAATTCTGAGTTTCCAACTTCATTATCCAATGAATTGATAGGATACAGCACACCACCTACACCAACTAATTTATTCAAAAAAGACGCTCCATGATGATATTTTTTTCCTCCACCTATCGCATTGAATTTTCCATTTTCATAACTAAATTTTGTCGCTTTATGACAGTAAATACAATTTTTATCGTCTGAATAGGAACTATATAATCGTTCTAACCAATTTGGAGCATAATAAACATCGTCATCTGCTGTAACAATTATAGCATCTGGATGTTTCAGCAATGAAGGAACAAGTTTTTTAAATGACCGATAATCATTACACCAGCAAATATTTAATCCAAATTGAGTCAACTCTATTAGCTCACTTGGTAAATCCTTTTCTAAATTTGGAAATTGTTCTTTGGCTAACCATAATTCAATCAAATCCGGTTTTACCGATTGTAGCAAAATTGTTTGTATCGTTTTATGTACTAAATGAATTCTTCCTGGAAACGATGTTAAACTCACAATTATTTTTTCATTTCTTTTTTGCGTATTCAATAAAGTACAGGGATACTGTGTTGCTTTTTTCCATCTCTGAAAATAAACAATATCCATATATTTACTAATGCACAATTTTATTTTATTTTTTGACAATATAAATAATTTTGACATATTTTTCTCTCTTAAAAGGTGAAAATAATTTTTGGCCAAGATCCAATACGATTTCTAACACCAAAGGATTATTAATCTTTTTCATAGTTAAATATTTCTATTTATAAAATCCCAATATGGAATTTTTAGTTTTTCGCCAAACATCAAGTCGGTTTCATACTTTATATCTGGATCAAATCCTGAATTAGGTGATAAAGTAATCTCCCCAAAATAAATTTTTCCTTCTATGTTGTACAAATCTATTCTTGCAAATAAGAAGTCTTTTGACAACTTTTTGGCAATTTCAAGCATAATATCTAGATTTTTAGGTTTTGGTATGTCTATATCTTGTAGATTTTCATCCCCTTTATCTAGAGGTTGAAATTTCCAATCCTGATCAAAAAACAGATATGATGCTCTATGAGTATTTTTGCTAAATCTATCTCTGCATACTAAGATGACATCTGGCACCCCATTAAAGCAATAGATTTTATAGTCCATCGGAACTTTGCCGTTATCAGAAATAAATTCTTCACAAAGAATCATGGGCTTAATGTTTCGATATTGGTACTCACGACCGATATAAAAAAAATTACTTTTCAGTGATTTCTCAATCTTGCTCCTTGCCTCGCTATTATCCAATTTGTCTTTGTTTGTGCAAACCACCAGACCACCAGAATCATGATTGCACTTCAAAACAAACTGTTTTGGAAGCAAGGAGAAATTAATGTCATCGTATTTCTCCCAACTGCCTAGCAACGGAATCAGATATTTCTCCCCTATTTTTTCTTTCACATAATCCCTTACCAGTAGCTTATCAGACACTATTGATTGTAATGGGAACCTATAGTTAAATTTCAGCCACTGGAGTTTTTCATTTAACGTTGTTGGATTATCTGCATCTAGTTTTCTTCCAACTCTTAACCGATAATAAAGCTTAACATAGCTTTTATCTGGTAGAAACCTTAAACTTTTTTTTAATAGGGTCATAATTTTATCTCTGTTCATATTCAAATTCCTTTTATATACTCTTCAATGCTACTTATAATATTACTCGTATTTGATTCATAACCATTATAACTTGCTTTCTGCACTGTATCTAACGCATCGCTCAATTTGTTGGTATCCCGACAAGGGCAAATCAAATTCAACTCATCAAACTGCTTAATTAACTGAAGCTGATGGTCATCAACATGCTCACCATATTTTACAAGTCTAGGAACTGCAATTACCTTTTTACCCTTTTTTACGGCTCCGATAATAGCTCCAGTGCCTCCATGTGTTATGACAATGTCCGCTTTTCCCATTTCATTGCTAAACTCATCCCTGTCCAAAAACTTTTTGTAGCTATATTTTCTAGGTAAATAATCACTGTAACCAATCTGTGCAAACACACCTGCTGCATCAACAATTTCTTTTTCACATAATTCATCCACAGCCTTCAGTAGTCTATTAAACTGAAATTTCTGTGATCCGAGTGTTATAAAAATCTTATTTCCCATTTAATAGATTCCTCCTAAATATATGGCTTTAGGATAGACTTTCAACATTGGCTTCCACTGAACATAAAACTGATCTGCAAATTTATAGAGCAATTTCCCTGTTTCTGTTGGAGACGTAACCTTTGCAAAAGACTCTATGTAAATCAGTTTTTTACCCATAAGTTTAGAAATCAAACAAATCGGTATCATAGCAAGAACTCCCGTGCAGATGACTACATCAGGCTTCTCTTTTCTGTAAATGCCGATAGATTTCCAAGCATTTTGAATCATCCGCCAGATAAAGTCCTTCTCTCGGCGGTTGACTTGCTTCACATAATATGTTCTTTCACCTTTTTCTTCTGCACTATAGTCTGTCTTTTCAGTAATCACAAAACTATCATATTTTTCCATCAGTGGCTTTAGCATCATAAGCTGCTCATAATGTCCACCGGATGAAGCTGCAAAACATATCTTTACTTTTTTCTTTTCATCCATCTCTCTACTAACCCACACTTATTAATCTCTACCAAACAAATCTCTCGAATAAACCTTATCCTTCACATCATCCAGGCACTTATCGTAACGGTTTGCGATAATGGCGTTGCTCATTTCCTTGAACTTAACCAAATCATTGACCACGACACTACCAAAGAAAGTCTCACCATCCTTCAGGGTCGGCTCGTAAATCACCACGGTTGCACCCTTCGCCTTAATGCGCTTCATAACACCCTGAATAGAGCTCTGGCGGAAGTTATCGGAATTGGACTTCATGGTCAGACGATAAACACCGATGGTAACAGCTTTCTCCTTGTCCTCATCAAACTCATTCTCCGCATCGTAGCCATAATATCCAGCCAGCTTCAGGACACGGTCGGCGATGAAGTCTTTACGGGTACGGTTGGATTCCACTATTGCTTCAATCAGATTCTCCGGCACATCTGCATAGTTGGCCAGAAGCTGCTTGGTGTCTTTGGGCAGGCAGTATCCGCCATAACCAAAGCTCGGATTGTTGTAGTGGCTACCAATACGAGGATCAAGGCAGACCCCTTCAATAATCTGCTGGGAGTTCAAGCCCTTGCTCTCTGCGTAAGTATCCAGTTCGTTAAAGTAAGCCACGCGCAGAGCCAGATATGTATTGGCGAACAGCTTAACAGCCTCTGCTTCGGTGAAGCCCATGATCAGAGTGTCAATGTTCTCCTTGACTGCACCTTCCTGCAGTAAACCGGCAAACTCGTGAGCAGCTTCAACTAGACGCTCATCATTTAGGTCAGTACCAACGATTATACGAGAAGGGTAAAGATTGTCGTACAAAGCCTTGGACTCTCTTAAAAACTCCGGGCTGAAGATGATGTTCTTGCTGTTGAACTTCTCGCGCACGGATGCGGTGTACCCCACAGGAATCGTGGATTTGATAACCATAATGGCGTTCGGGTTATATTCCATGACCAGCTTGATCACTGCCTCGACTGCGCTTGTGTCGAAATGCTGCGTGTGGCTGTCATAGTTCGTAGGGGCCGCAATTACAACAAAGTCCGCTTCAGAATATGCAACCTTTGCATCCAGCGTTGCTGTCAGCTTTAATTCTTTTTCAGCCAAGTATTTTTCAATATATTCATCCTGAATTGGAGACTTATGATTGTTAATAAGATCCACTTTCTCAGGAATAATATCAACAGCAGTTACCTGATGATGTTGAGAGAGCAATGTCGCAATTGACAGTCCAACATACCCAGTACCAGCAACCGCAATTTTATAATCAGTTTTCATTGTCATTTATCCTCCTGCATCTAAGTATCTCTATTTTTAATTCACTTATAGAAAGCATCCGTATACTACTTAGACCCTTCTCTTCCAAGCACCACCTTAATCGTCTTAAGTATAATCTTCATATCAAGTCCAAAGCTCCAGTTTTCTATATACTCCGTATCCAGTCTCACAACCTCCTCAAAGTCCGTGATGTCGCTTCGACCGCTCACCTGCCACATTCCGGTGATTCCAGGCTTTGTTGCAAGTCTGCTCTTGTGGTGCATCTCATACTGCTCCACCTCTGAGATGAGAGGCGGTCTTGTTCCAACCAGTGAGAGATCCCCTTTAAGCACATTGAAGAACTGTGGGAACTCATCTATGGAGAAGTCTCTGATATACTGACCTATTCCCTTCTTCTTGGTGCCGTCCGGCAGGATCTTGTTGCCTATGACTCTCGGGTCGAAGTCCATCTTGAACATCTTCGAATCGCTCATGGTGTTCTGCGCCATGAGTTCCTTCTTGCGCTCCTCAGCGTCCATGTACATGCTTCGGAACTTGTACATCTTGAATATCTTGCCGTTCAGTCCCACTCTCTCCTGCTTGAAGAAGATCGGTCCCGGGGACTTGATGTATATGACAGGTCCTATAAATATGGTGAGGATGAGCGTAAATACGCTGCCCACCAGACCACCTATTATATCTGCCGTTCTCTTGAGCAGCATCTGCTTTGGTGTTGCGTAGTTCATCATGGTCGTGACCACGGTCTCACCATTTATCTTCTGGATGAGCTGTTTGTCGCCGTGGGTCCTCACGATGGATGATATGCACATGTGAACTGTGATGCCGCCCTCGATAAATGCGTCTATCAGCGTGTTCGCATATCCGTATGCCCCACGCACATCCACGTATATCTCGTCCACCCATGCGGTTCTCACATAATCAACTGCACTGTTGTAATCCGCCACCACCGGCACTCCCTGAATCTCCTGACCGACGAGATTGGCATCTATCACCATGACACCTACTATATCAAACCCGGAGTAGTTCTTCTCCTTGAGTCCTGCCACCACTTCATCTGCTACATGTCTGGTGGTCATGACTAGGAGCTTCTTGCCCTTGCCATGCTCTGCATATTTCTCAAGATGCTTCTTCCACAGGCTCCTCACCGCAAATGTGGCATACACATATATGGCCCACATGAGCAGGATGGTAGTTCTAGAATATATAGATGTATCCTTGAGGACAAACACATACAGAAGGAGCAGTGCAACTATCACGAAACCGTTCTTGAAGCTGGATATGAATTCCCTGAAGTATCCTCTTCTGAGAACGCCTTCATATGTATTCAGGAATATCATGGCTACTATATCCGCAAGCTCTGTGATGATAGCCAGTGCCAGATAATCTCTGCTCGCATACGGATTGATGAATCCATGTCTGATCTGGAATGCCACAAGAAATGACAATTGAAGTACTATAAGATCCAGCAGCATGAAGTCGAAGTGCTTCAGCCAGCCTTTTGCGCCTTTCTGATACATAATTTTCTCTCCTCATCCTCTGTCGTCAGGGTCATATTTGTGCCCGCATGACCCAGTCTGTTGATTCATACATGAAATGACTCAGCCCGTGTGATTGTCGGCTGAACCTTTTCATCTGTAAACCATGATACGCATTAAATGGTCTGTTATTTATCACCCACACTGGCGGCGCGGAACGTCCTGTGGCATGGACATTCGTTTTGCGCCACCGGCTAGGGCTTGGAACTATTTAACATAGCAGGTTGATTATTTAACCTTGTAAATAATTGACTTGCTGTATGCCTTGTAGTTCTTTGTTGCAGCAACCTTAACAGTGATTCTTACCTTTGTGCCCTTCTTGACACCCTTACCAACAGTAATCTTGCCATTCTTAACCTTGACCTTCTTATTGGCTGACTTGTAAGTAACCTTTGCCTTTGCCTTAACACCAGATACAGTGATCTTCTTCTTAGAAGCATTTACCTTAACCTTAACAGACTTCTGAGCAGCCTTGTTAATTGTATAGTAAATTGTCTTTGTACCCTTGTAGTTGTTGATACCCTTTACGGTAATCTTATACTTGCCAGCGTTCTTAGCCCTAGTTACACCAGTAATCTTGTAATCAGTACCTCTCTTGAGAACTGTGTTACCATACTTAACTGTAACCTTGGTTGTCTGATTCTTAGCATTGTATGTCTTTGCAGCAGCAGTAGCCTTGTAGCTCTGCTGTGCGTTAACTGTGTACTTAACTGTTGTATCGCCTGAATAGTTACCTATTCCCTTGATCTTAACTGTGTATGTACCAGCCTTTGTTGCCTTAAGGCTTCCTGAAACGACTTTGAAATCCTTGTTCAGGGTAAGTGTCTTACCGTTAACAACAATTGTTGTTGTCTGGCTCTTTGCATTGTATGTAAGAGACTTTGCTGTAGCAGACTTAACGTCTACCTTAGCTGGTGATGATGTAGCTGCAAATGCAACTGTTGGCACCATCATTGCGATACATACAACTATAGCCAAAAGCTTCTTTAAATTCTTCACAATAAATTCCTCCTTCCCAAAAAGTTCTATTGTATTGAATATATGATAAAACGCCCTGCACGCCACTATACATGGCGTTATATCCAAAGTGAATTATTTTGACGGGGTACTGTCGCTGGAGGCTGCAGCCTCTTTGCCGTAAGTGCCATAACCATAGCCGTACTGGCTATAGTATTTGCCATACTTGCCGTAGTATTTCTTGTATGCTCTCCCCGTTGTCTGGGCTCTGTTGAGTATGACTCCAAGCAGCGTACAACCTACCTGGTCAAGCTGCTGGAATGACTGTTTGATGAGACTTCTTGATGTCTCACCTGCTCTGACTACCAGAGCTGCGCCATCGCACAGTGATGCGATCTGAGCGGCATCCGCCACACTGCCAAGCGGTGGCGAGTCTATAATGACATACCTATATGTCTCTGCCAGCTTGTCAAGAAGCTCTGCAAATCTAGCATCCTCCAGAAGAGCCGATGGGTTCTCCAGAAGGTTCATACAAGGTACGATGTATGCATTTTCTACCTGTGTTTCATAGATGACATCCTCCATCTCGGACTGTCCCGACAGGAAATATCCAAGATCCGGAAGCTTGTCAGCATCCTTTATGTGATGTCTGTCCTTTATGACTGACTTACGAAGATCCACATCCACCAGCACTGAAGGGAATCCTGCCTCGGCGAGCATCTTCCACAGGTTGATCGCCACGCTGCTCTTGCCCTCATTTGGCATGCTGCTGGTTATGAGTATCTTTCTTGTGTTCTTGCCACAGAACTTTATGTTGATCCTGAGACGGTTCATCGCCTCCTCCACTGCATATGGGAGTTCCTGAAACTCTATGTTAAGCTTCTTCATGCTCTGACCCTCTCTTTCCTGTTATGTTTCTTTCCAGGCTCTTCATCTGAATCGTCTGTTCTGAACTGGTTGCTCTCAGGTATTGTCGTGAGCGGTACTATTCCGAAATACTTCTCCATGTCGTCTGCTGAGTGGATCGTGTCATCCATCAGGTATCCCACAATGACGATCAGGCAGTAGATGAGTGCTCCAAGCAATGCACCTATGGCGGTGTACTTAAGGTAGCTTGGTCCGACCTTCTGGTCTGCTACCCTTGCAACCTGGGCTATGTTAGGTGCGCTTGTGCTCATGGTATCCGGGAGATACTCTATCGACACGTTTGCCAGTGTATTTGCAATGTCACATGCCTGCTGCTTGTCAGTGCTTGTGACCGTGATCTTCAGGACTCGTGTGTCTGAAGGATTCTCAAGGGTTATCATCTTGGCAAGCCCCTCTGAGTCCATGTCAAGGCCGAGCTTTTCGATGACCTGGTCGAGAACCGGATAGCTGAGTATCAGGTCTTCGTAATCCTTGGTCAGGGATGAACCGATGTTCAGATCCTGGAGATTTACTATGGAATCATCTGATGCTGATACCACATACAGCTTGGCTGTCGACTGGTATGTCGGCTTGATCAGGAAGTATGCAAATGCGTTGAACAGCACCGCACCGATCAGGAAGCACAGTATGATGTATGGGAGCTTCTCAAGAAGCGCCATTCCCATGTCCAGGAGATCGATCTCGTTTTCATCATCCTCTGTATTCTTGTATGTGTTCACTGCGGCTATCTGTGTGGTCTCATCCTGCACAGCAGCCATTTTCTTGTTGGAATTCATATATTCCCTCCATCCGTTTTTTGTATCTATATCCCCTGCATCAAATGTGTGATGCTAGTTATATTCCTTGTAGAACAGCTCTACGATCGCCTGCTGAAGGCTGTCCGCATCCGGCTCCACCTCGACAAATCCGAGATCATCTACGGTCTCTGTTCCAGCTATCGACACCGTTCCGGCGTCCTTTTCCTTGAGAACAAGGAGTGCCAGCTTGGAGAACTTCTGTGAGCTGATGTCAGTCACCATGTAATCTCCCAGGGCGTCATATATGGTCAGTGGATATGTGTTATCCTCGCTGCACTTTGCCGCCAGGTTATCCTTGAGTCCTGCCTTGTACACCTCCTGACGCTTCATTCGCTGGGTGTTGGATTCATCTCCCACATCGAATCTGTCATGGATAAAATGTACTGCCTGCTCATCGGTCAGTGTGATGGTCTCTCCCTGCTTCATGGTCTTATCCACCTTGGAGAAATCATCCTCTATGGTAACCGTGACTCCGCCAGCCAGATTGTTGATGGTTCCTATGGCCCCCATATTCACCGCTGCGTATCCGTCTATCTTCTGGCCGCCAAGGAAGTTTGACACCGCCTTGACCACGTTCTCGCAGCTTATCTCCATTCCGTCACCATTCTCATGTGCCAGAGCAAGCTGTGCCGGGCTCGTTGCAACGTAGGTTCCGTCGGGATCCAGTGTATCCTGCTCCACTATGGTATTTCTGTCTATGCTCAGCGTCTTGTATGTTCCATCTGTCAGGTCTCTGACCATCAGCATGACCACATCGCATCGGCCTGCCCCCTCATAATCGGTGACTTTCTGAACCTTGCCCATGTTGTCGATTCCCATAAAAAGATATGTTTCTATATTCTTCTTGGGAACGTATTTGACTCCGTCCACCTCGATCATGCCTTCGACCGCCTGTGTGCCCGATGCATTGTGTGATGCATTTCCTTTTGTCGGTCTGAGTGCTATCGCCAGTGCAATGCATACGACCAGTATGGCTGCGATCACAAGTCCAAGCTTCTTGTATATTCTCTTTTTTTCTGATAGTGTTCTGTTCCTGTATGACATATGTATCACCTCGTCGGAATGTAATGTGCTATCTCAGAACGTTCAGCATAAGCAGGTCTGTTCCCGCTGTAGGCCACTTCTTCTCGCACACAATAAGACCACACAGTATTATGAACAGCACAATACTGATGATTATCGCTGTCTTCTTAGACATGTTGTTGTCCTCCATCTATCTGTTTATCTTGTACATGTTTCGTTGTTATTGCTGATTATGGGTGTATCTGATGTTCTTTCAGGAGCTTTGTTCCGTAGCTGTCCATGTTCTCCAGGAATTCATGTCCCAGCTTCTTCTCCAGCACCTCGCGGCCAAGCCACAAGTTCGGCACCCTGTGATGCATACCATGGCAGTCGCTTCCTATGATGTGTACCTGTCCTTTCTTGAACATCTTGAGCATTTTGCCCTTCTGTCTGAAATCCAGAAGTGTCGCCGCATTCACCTGCACCGTAACTGGCAGTTCAAGGATCTGTCTCACATATGGCTTGTTGCCTGGTATCTGTAAGAATCGCTCTATATGAGCTAGTATGATATGGAAATGTCTCTTCTCAATTAAGTCTCGTACTTCCTGCACTACCGAATCACTCCATGTCACAAACGGCATCTCCAGCAACATGATATCAGTTCCTTCTACTTTTAGTGCGTCCGTTTTCTCCGCTCTGCTTATTCCTGCAAAAAACGCGACCTCTGCCCCCATTATAATCTGCGGTATGTCCATATTCTCAGCCATGACTTTATCATATGCTTTCTGTCTTGAATCAATGAACCTCTCCACAGTATTTGAATCAGCATAAAAGTGCGGCGTCGCTATCATAATATCAACGCCGTGCTCTTTGCACATCCGAAGCATGCCTATAGATGTCTCGACATTCCTGCTGCCGTCGTCTATACCCGGCAGTATGTGTGAATGAAAATCTATAACACCCATGTTTTCCTCCTGTTTTCTTTATAAAAAACTATAAATATTTATATAGGAAAATTCTTTATACATGCTCACCCCCTAATTTAACAGTTTCTTCACAATTTTTCAATTCCATTTGCGATTTAAAATCGACAAAAATCCTCGTTGATTTTTTGCTTAACTATACAATTTGTATAAACCACTTTATTTTCTTAATCCAATTTCTTCCATAATAAAAAAGCGGAATATGATATTTCATATCCCGCCGTGTCAATCTCTTCTTTATTCTATTATACATACATCTCCGAGCCGTTGCCCAGGCAGTATATTCCAAGCTGTCCGCCCTTGCCGCACCCGCAGTCGATGGCAACGTTGTTGTTCTTCTTAACGATCTTGCCCTCACCGCCGAGCTCTGTGGTTGGCACATGTCCAACGACGAGTGTTCTGTTCTTGTAATATGTCTTGTCCAGGTCTGCTGGCTCTGTGATGAAGTCCTCTGTGTCGTACTCATCCAGTTCCTTCTTCGGATCGAAGTTTCTTATTCCGGCGTGAACCAGCACAAATTTCTTTCTCGCCATCATCACTTCGAGGAACGCTTCCTCAGAAATCTCATCTATATACTCTATGACATCCTCACGCTCTTCATCATCAAGCTGCAGGAACTCCTCCACCGCACCTGAGAGCTCTTCTCCAAGCATGGATGTTATCTTGTCTACCAGCATCTGTGGTGGCACCTCACCTGTGGACTGGATATGGTCATTCAGTGCCTTGAGTGCCTGTGTGATCTTGTACTCGTTCTCACCGACAACTGCGATGACATTATCTCTGCTCATCATATCCTGAAGTATCTTCATGGATCCGCCACCTGCTCCGATTATATTGCCAAGGACATACAGGACATCCTCGCCCTCAAGGGTGCTGATGACTGCCTCCTCGTTCATGATGTCCTCTTCCTTTATATCGTCAAGGTTCTGAAACTTGAGTTTCTTGAGTGCTCTCTTGTATGCCTCATAATCCCCGTTAATTCCTGAAATAGCATAAAACATGTCTATCATCCTCCTAAGTCTTTTCCTTCTGCCGACTGTGAGCCTGTCCGTTCACGTCCTGACTATTATAACATATTTTCCATATCCTGTAGATATGTATGCGTATTTTTTGAGGGAGGTTTTTCGACGTTTTACGAGCGTCTGCCAAGTTCCCAGAATGCCACGGCACTGGCTGCAGCCACATTCAGGCTGTCCACTCCGTGATACATTGGTATCTTCACTGTGTAGTCGCTGGAATCTATGGTCTCTGTCTTGAGGCCTTCTCCCTCGGTTCCCAGTATTACTGCAAGTCTGTCGATCTGCTTCAGCTCCGGGTCGTGTATGTCTATCGTGTCATTTCTTAGCGCCATGGATGCCGTCCTGAAGCCCATACTGTGAAGTTGTTCCATCCCAAACTCCGGCCATATGCCATGATCTGCTTTATTGTGTGCAAGACCCAGGGTGTCAAATGTAATATATGTCCACGGTATCTGGAACACCGTTCCCATGCTGACCCTTGCCGCCCTCCTGTAGAGCGGGTCACTGCAGCCCGGCGTGAGCAGTACAGCATCCATCCCAAGTGCCGCCGCACTTCTAAATATCGCTCCCACATTTGTCGGGTTCATCACTTCCTCAAGCACCGCTATTCTGGCTGCATGTTCACACACGCTCTCAACAGACGGCAGCTCTGCCCTCCTCATGGCGCACAGCATCCCCCTTGTCAGGGCAAATCCCGTGAGCTTCGTGAGGACATCAAATGGTGCTGTGTATATCGGTATATCTCCGCACCGCTTTATTATATCCGCGCACTGTCCTTCCACGTGCCTGTCTTCCAATAGAATGGACACTGGCTCGTAACCCGAATCCAGTGCCCTCTCTATGACCTTTGGACTCTCAGCTATGAACAGCCCGGAAGCCGGTTCATATATGTGCGCCAGTTGATTCTCTGACATGCGCGCATATATATCAAGCTCGGGTGCCGAAAGGTCGGTTATATTTATTATTCTCATATCTGTACCTTATCCAGTGCATTTTCAAGATCTGCTATTATGTCTTTTACATTCTCAATGCCCACCGACAGTCTCACAAGATCAGGACTTACTCCTGCCGCCAGAAGCTCCTCGTCATTCATCTGTCTGTGTGTAGCTGATGCAGGATGAAGAACGCATGTATGTGCATCCGCCACATGTGTTGCTATCATCGCAACCTTGAGTTCCTTCATGAAGGCCTCCGCAGCAGCTCTTCCTCCCTTGACGCCAAATGACACAACTCCACATGTGCCGTCCGGCATATACTTCTTAGCACGCTCGTAATACTTGCTGCTCTCAAGTCCAGGATAATTTACCCAAGCTATCTTATCGTGTGCCTCGAGGAACTTCGCAACCGCCAGTGCGTTCTCACAGTGACGTGGCATACGCACGTGAAGCGACTCCAGTCCAAGATTGAGCATGTACGAATTCATAGGTGCAGGTATCGGGCCAAGATCTCTCATAAGCTGTGCCACGATCTTGTTGATATATGCGCCGCCCTGGCCGAACTTCTCTGCGTATACCACTCCGTGATATGACTCATCAGGTGTGGTGAGTCCTGGGAACTTGTCTGCGTGTGCCATCCAGTCGAATTTGCCTGAATCCACGATCGCCCCACCCACGGTTGCATCATGTCCGTCCATGTACTTCGTGGTGGAGTGTGTGACTATGTCTGCGCCCCACTCTATAGGTCTGCAGTTGATCGGTGTGGCAAATGTGTTGTCCACGATGAGTGGTACTCCGTGTGCATGTGCCGCATTTGCAAATCTCTCTATATCGAATACTATGAGTGCCGGATTGGCTATGGTCTCGCCAAACACGGCCTTGGTGTTCGGTCTGAACGCTGCCTCAAGTTCCTCGTCCGAGCAGTCAGGATCCACAAATGTGAATTCCACACCCATTCTCTTCATGGTCACGGCAAAAAGGTTGAAGCTTCCTCCGTATATGGTGGATGATGCCACAACGTGATCTCCCACTCCGGCAATGTTGAATACCGAGAAGAATGTTGCTGCCTGTCCTGACGATGTGAGCACTGCTGCCGATCCCCCCTCCAGGGCACATATCTTGGCTGCCACATAGTCATTTGTCGGATTTGCAAGTCTGGTGTAGAAATATCCGCTCTCCTCAAGGTCAAACAGCTTACCCATATCCTCGCTCGTGTCGTACTTGAACGTTGTGCTCTGTACGATTGGTATCATTCTTGACTCCCCATTCTTAGGCTGGTATCCAGCCTGTATACACATAGTCTCTCTTTCCATTATCCTTTATACTCCTTTGAATTAATAGCGCTCTACTACCTTGCGCTCTATATTCTCATTGTTCAAAATGAACATGTATCTTCCATTCACCAGACGTATGTCCTGCTCTGCCGCGGATATATCTATGTTCAGTGAATTCCTGACAACCACATTCAGATCTGCATTATTGCTGGACAGCATGCCTGTGCCGTCTCTGCTTCCAAGTGCGAAGCACGCCTCGCCCTGAACCGCCAGCCTTGAGTTGGCGTCCGTCATGCGTATGTCTGCTATTCCATGGTCAGATCCCATGGCTATGCACGAATTGCCCTTAAGGTTCATGTCCACATGTGCTCTGCTTATATCTACGCTGCATCCATCTCCGTCCAGGGTTCCGACCGCCACGTATCTGTTGCCCGATCCTCTGAGCGATATGGATGTGTTCTTTATCGCGATATCTGCGTGCTGGCTCACCGAGCCGATGGCGACTCCATTTGCAGCCTCATAGGTTATGTCTATGTCCGCCTGCAGGAGATTCAGATTCACCGGGGTGCTTATGCTTCCAATAGCAACTCCGTTCTCGCCGTTGATATACAGGTCGTATCGGCCCTTCTCTATACGTATATCTCCTCCGAGTCCGGCGCCTATTGCCACTCCGTTCACACCGTTTGTTTCTATATTAATGGCGCCCTCCTGCTTGAACTTCATGACTCCATGCTTTGAATGAATGTCATTGCCTATTCCGTAATAGCTGTTACCGTTGACGCGGACCATTATATCACCATCTCCGATAAATGTCACTCTGGACGACTCCGGTATCTTTATTCCGCCATTCCTGCAGAAATTCTTACCCTCAAGCACGATGTGCAGATCCGTATTCTCACCGCAGTCTATACAAGGCTTGTCGCGGTCGCCCGAGAAGCTTACGTTCTGCAGCACTATGGTTCCGGTGAAACCATCCTTTATCTTGAGTGTCATATTTGACTTGAAGCCCTGTGCGCCGACTATGCGGACATTGTTGTCGCCACCGGCTCTCTGTGCCACAACTATCTCCCTGATTCCCTGGGATGCGAGCTTCAGAAGTGATGCATTTCTCTCATGCTCCATGACAAATATGCTGCTGTTCTCAGCCACCTCTTCCTGTTGGTTGTACTGAACTATCTCATTCACAACCTGTGGGGATATGAGCTGTACTACCTCCGCGTTCGGATGGGCGGTATAGTATCCCTGAATGAGATCCGCACCGAGCTGGATGACGGTCTTCATCTCCTTCGTGGTCTCAACGCCCTCCGCCAGCGCCTTGATGTCGTTGGTCGAGGTGAATTCTATTATATCCTTGACGAAATGCTGTCTGTGTGGGTCTGCATCGATCCCTGTCAGAAGCATTCTGTCTATCTTCACATACTCAGGCATATACCTGAGAAGATTGTTTACATTTGAATAGCCTGCGCCGTAGTCGTCTATAGCGATCTCCATGCCATTTCCTCTGAGGAATGCCTCGAGATCATTCAGTTCCGCATCCGACAGCTCTGCTCCCTCGGTAAATTCTATGACTATGCCTGCACACTGGAGCATCTTCACCTTTGAAAGGAATTCTTTTCTGTCCTGTGCGTTGAGCATATGCCCCGGCATGCTGTTGATAAATACCTTCTTGCCCCTGAACATCTCAGGATTCGATGCCACGATCTCCACGACGTTGAACAGTGTGAGTTTTTCCACATCGTACAGTCTGTTCAGTCTCTCTGCACTCTCCAGAAGCTCAGGGGGTGACATTCTCATAGGAACCAGTATCCTCATAAGTGCCTCGTATGCAAATATGCCTCCGTCACGGGCACTTACTATAGGCTGGAAATGATATGTGAGCATGTTGTTGTCCAGTATCATAGCTACTATCTCATCTCTCTCCAGATCCCTGTTCGTTATCGTCGCTTTGTTGCGTCCCTTGGCATTGTTCTGTTCTTTTATGCGGTTCTTCTGGTTGACCGTATCGTTGATGAGGGTCTCCAGCTCGGCAGATGACTTGACCAGAGCCTTCTTACATCCGTAATATATACCGAGCTCGTAATCGTCCTTTCCGCCACTGTTTGCCGCCTCAAGCTTCTTCTTGAGTTCCTCGGCTATATATTCTCCCCTTGAGATATCGCCACTCTTTGCCACTGTGGCTATGACGAACTCGTCATTTCCCATCCTCATGGATATCTCGTATGGGGTAAGTATCTCATTTATCGACTGGGCAACATAGCTTAGGACTCTGTCACCCTCTGTTCTTCCGTAATTGCTGTTTATCTGGCGTGTATTCTTCAGATCCACCGCCAACACAAGTATCTCAGACTTCTCTTCAGCGGCCTGGATTATCATGTCATTTGCCCTGCCTATGAAGCCTCTGTAGTTGTACATTCCGGTGAGACCGTCTCTTATCTGATCCGCCTCAAGCTTGTTTAGAAGTACATTGAGTCCCTGATGTCTTGCAAATGACTCCATGTCCCTGGCAACCGTCTTGATCCAGGATCTGTATACATCTTCGTACACCCTCGGCTCTGCACCGTAGTTCACCACTGCATAGCCAAAGCTTCTGTCCTGGAAGAACAATGGTGTAAATATGAACGCTGTAGGATAATCCCTGTCCTCGTACAGCTCCGGCAACAGCTTCGCAGACTCGAATACGTCGTCGTAGCGTATGTGTCTCTCTTCTTTTTCATCTGGGCCGCACTTTATCAGTCTGTATACATGATCTGTGTAACCATGGCGAAGTGCCTCATCACCGGTCATGACCTCCGGATTTCTCCAGTAGTCGTTCAGGCACAGATGGAAGCTCTCAAATGGTCTTATCTGGTACACGTATTCCGACACGGTGTCAAAGAATGACTCCACGCTCGTCTGCGCCACAAGGTCATCCGCCATGTTGTTGAAGCAAGAGTAGAAGCCGGTCTCTGAGAGGTCTGTCTCCCATTTGTCTCTTCTGATCCTGACTGTCTCTCGTTCCCAGCCCTCACAGCCACAGGTTCCACCTATGTACAGCTCCACATTGGACTTGAATTCCGGTACGTCATGTCCGTTGAGCTTTGCATCTATATATTTCATACAGTAGTGCCCGCAGTCATCCGCCGGTATGTCCGCAGATGTGATCGGAACAGGACTGTTTCTTCCGTCTTCTATGGAGTCATAGCCCACCACGGCTATGTCCTCGGGAACTCTTATTCCATATCTGTCAAATGCGGTGCACACTCCGATGGCCATACAGTCATTTGCACATACGATGGCATCCGGCAGATGCTCCATATCCTTCACAAGCTCGTCCACCATGTAGTCGCCGCTGTCGTACCAGTATGTTCCATAATATATCATGTCGTCCGTAACCGGCAGGTTGTGCGCCTTCATGCTGTCTATGTAACCGGCGAGTCGCTGCTTGGAGTGTATGTGCTCCTTGAGTCCGCCCAGGAAATATATGTTCTTGTGGCCGTGAACCTCTATAAGGTGATCCACGAGTTTTACTATAGGGGTATAATGATCCATCATGACCGTTGGGAATATGTTATTCTCTTTGTCGACTACCACTACCACACCATTTGCAAATTCTGACTGCAGGCGCTTCTCCAGCTTTTCTACGACTCCCGGAGTCTGTATGGTGTCCTGACACAATACCACAGCATCAAAAAGGTTAAAATTAATAAGGTTGTAGATGTTTGAATCTCCAACCTCCCTGTCTGTTGAATCCTGGTACTTCAAAAACATGGAAAATATGCAGACATCGTAATTCATATCATATGCCTGCTTCAGAAATCCCTGCATGAAGCGATTCTGTGTACTCTCTTCAACCTGTGCTGTTATAACGCATATTCTCTTCCTGTTGCTCATCTGATCATCCCCAACTGCATTTTCAAAACATTCTTTATGCAATTATATCATGTTTGCAGGCTAAAAAAAACCTTATTTATGCAATTTGACAAATGCCATAGTTTCTATCTACATTTTTAGTCTATTTTTCACCTCAAGCGCCGTGCGAGTGGTTGCAAGGCCTCCACGCGCAGTCTCCTTCAGTGTATCGGACATGTCTGCACCGATACGTCACCTTGTTCACACCTTCACCCCCTGCCGTGTGTGAGCTCGACGGTCCAACCATTACAGGCCCCCATTATGTCAAATATATTCATACTGTGTTTTCTCCTCCGATTTACGCAGGCACATCTTAACTGTCTTTTTTCTTTTTCTGCCCGAAAAGGCAGGAAAGCGTACAAAATCCGAAAATCTTGTACGCTTTCTATTATTTTGGACTATATCCAGGAAAATTTTTTCGCAAACCCGCTTACTCTGCTTTGAGCACATAGAGTCTGGAATCATAGTCTCCGCAAGGCATATCCTCTCCAACTATCTCTCCCGCCGATGTGTCGCTGGTGATGAGTCCGAGGTTCATCAGCTCATCGCCATAGCATGAAGGGCCTGCGATGACATTGACTGCAGAATCCTCTCCTTTGTCTCCTGACACTTTCTCATATATCAGCTTTCCATCCGGTGTCTTGCTCACTGTGAGTGCCTGTCCTCCGAGCACATTGCAGCTATATAACGCATCCGGATCAAGACCGTGAAGCTTCATTCTTGTAAAACATTTGTTAGGTGTGTAGAGCGTTCTGAACCACGCAACTATGGCGGTCTTCTTATCGTCTGACACGACCATCCAGCCGCACTCCTCATCTTCAAATGGACTTGCAAGTCTGTAGAATGTTCCGTACTGGATCAGCTCACGGTATACCTTCATGAACCTGACCTGCTCCTTGACTTCCTCTATCTCATCAGCGGTAAGCTTGCCTAGATCCAGCTCATAGCCAAATGTTCCGAAGTATGCAGCATTTGCACGGGTTCTCAGCGGAGCCTCTCGCCTTGTCTGGTGATTTGGCACAACCGACACGTGGCTTCCCATGCTGCTGATCGGGTAACACATGGACGTTCCATACTGGATCTTGACTCTCTCTATGGCATCCGTGTCATCACTTGTCCAGCCCTGTGGCGCATAGTAGAGAATGCCCGGATCAAAACGTCCGCCGCCGCTGGCACATGATTCAAAGAGTACATGTGGAAATGTGCTTGTGAGTCTCTCATACAAATCGTACACACCAAGTATGTATCTGTGAAACACCTCGCCCTGTCTGTCAGCCGGAAGAGCTGCACTATAGCACTCGGTGATACTTCTGTTCATATCCCACTTCACATATGACACCTTTGCCGTGCTGAGTATCTTTGCCATCATCTCATATATTCTGTCAACGACCTCTTTTCTGGAGAAATCCAGAACATACTGGAATCTTCCGTGTGAGTCATGTCTTCCCGGAACTGAAAGTATCCAGTCTGGGTGCTCTCTGTAGAGGTCTGAATCTTTATTTGTCATCTCCGGCTCGAACCACAGTCCGAACTTCAATCCTACCTTCTCTATATCCCCCGCAATTCCTGTGATTCCCTCCGGGAGTCTGTCTGGATTTGCATCCCAGTCTCCAAGACCTGCATGGTCTGTGGTTCTGGCTCCAAACCAGCCGTCATCAAGGACGAACAGCTCAACTCCGCACTCCTTTGCCTTCTGTGCGATGGCTATGAGCTTCTCTCTGGTAAAATCAAAATATGTAGCCTCCCAGTTATTGATAAGGATTGGTCTTGGCTTGTCTCTCCACTCGCCTCTCGCAAGTCTCTTCTGGTACAGCTTGTGGAATGTCTGGCTCATCTTGTTGAGTCCCTGATCTGAGTACACAATGATCGCCTCAGGAGTCTGGAAATGCTCACCTGCATCGAGCTTCCAGTCAAATGTATCCGGATTTATTCCGGCAAGAATGCGGGCTGTATTTCTCGTGTCAACCTCTGCCTGTATCTTGAAATTGCCGCTGTATACAAGGCTTATTCCGATCGCCTCCCCCTGATTCTCATCCGTTGTCTCTCTCTTTAACGCTATAAACGGATTGTGCTCGTGGGATGAATGACCACGGTTGCTGCCTATGGACTGTACTCCCTGCTCAAGATCTCTGGTTATTATGTGTCGCTCCCTTGCCCATGCGCCTGAAAGCTGCATCCACTGATAATCAGGATCCGGGAGATCCAGGCACATGCTGTAAGCAGTGGTGAGATGCACCGCCTCTGTGCCTTCATTTACATACTCTACGCTCTTTGCTATGACTGGTCTGTCGCTCCATATTGTATAAAGCATTCTCGCCTTTATGCCTGTGAGTGAATCCTTCAATGTGACGATCAATGTCTCTGCCTCGTCATCATTCTCTGTGTATGTTGCCGGCAGTGCCTCAAGCTTTGGCTTGCCCGCATTTACCTCATGTGATACATATACAAAATCTGATATCCTGCTGCCATTTGACTGAAGTACCTCAACCATCGGTGCTCTGTAGTCTGTGGTTCCGTACACAGGAAGCTCCTGCTTCACTGACTCAAGTGAGAACAGTCTGTCATCGTCATATACATACTGGAACATAGGTCTCTGGACGAGCTCCAACAGATGTGAGAAATCCTCTCTGTCCCTTATCGCCTTACCATAGTACAGATTTCCCAGATGTCCGTTCGGGAGCACCGTCATGATGTAGCTTATCTCACCATTTGTAAGGTGAAATGTCTGTGTCTCTTCGTGAAATATAATACCCATAAGTGTATCTCCTTTTCTCCATTTATTTGTCTGAGCAGACAACCTCCGTTACGCCTGTACACTGCGCACCCTCTGCTCTTAAATCTCATGTCTGACTGCTTTTTATACAGCTATTTTAATATCTGGGTATTATATTTTATATGGAAAAAAGTTGACCAAATATGGCACTGCTGATGGTTAAGTTGGGGGATTATTCTGAACTGTGAATACGCTTTGAACATTAAGACATATCTTGCATTTAATGATCCATTCACTTTGTCTATAGATTTGAGCAAAGTATCCAAAAAGTATCCAAAAAGTATACAGACAATAAAAAAAGCCTGAATACTGATACCAGACCAACTGTAATTTTCAATCAGTCTCCACCAATATTCAGGCTTTTTCTGCCAGCTCCGGCCTACACCGCGTACACCACAGTCTCATAAGGTCTGAGCGTACCATCATAATCCGCATAATTACCCATAAGCACATCCGCAGTCTCAGGAATTGCATAGCCCACATCCTTACCGGTCATGTTGACAACAACATATACCGATCTGTCTGCGCTTTCTGCATTTGCTCCAGTTCCACATGCACACTCAATCTGAACCGGCTTGCGCCTGTACACTATGATTCCTGCATTATCCGTCTCCACATCCTCCAGGTCTCCGTAGATGAGAGTCTGTGTGTACTCTGAGTGATTTCTGAGCTGTATCATCGCCTTATAAAAGTTAAGCACAGAATCCTTATCAACGCTCTCAAGCTCCACCGTCTGGAGGTCACACTGATTGTTGCATGCCAGCCATGGCTCATGCGCTGAAAATCCAAAGTTTTTTTCGCTGTTCCACTGCATTGGAAGTCTTGACTGGTCGCGGCTCCTTATATTTACGGATTTCATCGCCTCAGTCTCACTGTATCCGGCTTCAAGGCATCTCGCATACTGTCCCTTGGAATTGATATCGTCGAGCTCATCTATATTGTCAAAATGAGTGTTGATCATTCCAAGCTCCTGTCCCTGATATACAAATGGCGTACCCTTCAGGAAGAAGAACAACGCGCCAAGCGCCTTTGCCATCTGTGTCCTGTATTCAGGAATATCACCAGCTGGGAAGTACTTGCCTATACTTCTAGGCTGATCGTGGTTTTCCAGGTAATTCGCCGCCCATCCAATCTTTTTCACGAGTCTCTGATTGGTGAACAGCTTGTCCTTGAACTCCTCTATCGTCCAGTCTCTCTGGTGCAGCCAGAGATCGCCCGGATTGATATCTATGTCTGTGTAGCTGAAGTCAAATATCATGGAGAAATGTCCATCTCTTCCAATGTATTTGTCCAAATCCTTACTTGGAACTCCAGGAGTCTCTGCGACAGTCACAAAGTCTCCTCTGCCATATGTGTTAAGCTTTAACTCGTGAAGGAACTCATCTATTCCCGGCCTGTTGAGGCAGCATTTGCCAACATCGCATCTGCCGTCCTCGCCGTCTGACGGCATAGGCGGGAATGAGAGGTCTTTCTTGATAAATGTGATGGCATCCATTCGGAATCCGGCAACTCCCTTGTCGAGCCACCAGTTCATCATGTCGTAGAGCTCCTGTCTCATCTCCTCACATTCCCAGTTGAGATCCGGCTGCTCCTTCGCAAATGAATGGAAATACCAGCTGCCATCCTCAATCTGTGTCCATGTGCTTCCACCGAAATTAGATCTGAGATCTGCAAGTCCATCTATGTTGTCCTTAAATATATAGTAATTTCTGTATTTGCTGTGTCTGTCCCGGCACGCCTCCTGGAACCATCTGTGCTGGTCTGATGTGTGATTGATGACCATGTCCATGATGATCTTGATGCCATTTTCATTTGCACATCTTATAAGTTCATCCGCATCCTCTATGGTTCCAAACTCAGGATTCACATCGTAGTAATCCGATATGTCATATCCGTTGTCCTTCATAGGCGACTTGAAGAATGGACATATCCACACAGCGGTCACGCCAAGTTCTTTGAGGTACGGCAATTTCTCGGTTATCCCCTTCAGATCTCCTATGCCGTCTCCGTTGCTATCATAGAAGCTTCTAGGGTATATCTGGTAAAATACCGCCTCTTTCCACCATTTTTTGTCCATATTTTATGTTTATCCTTTCACAGCTCCGGCTGAAATTCCCTCGATGATATTCTTCTGAAGAATGATGAATATGATCACAATAGGGATGATACAGAGAAGTACTGCAGGGAAGATGAGCTCCCATGGATTTCCGTACTGTCCTGACAGACTCTTTGCATAGTATAAGCTCAGCGTGAGCGTCTTTTTGTCGTTATTTCCTATTACGAGGAATGGAAGAAGGTAATCGTTCCATATCCACACTGCATTTGTGATGACAACTGTCATGGTCGTCGGCTTTAAGAGCGGCATGACCACATATCTGTATATCTGGAATATATTTGCTCCATCGAGCATGGCTGCCTCCTCAAGTGACAGCGGAATACTCTTGATGAATCCTCTGTACAGCAGAACCGACATACTGATTCCAAAGCCTCCGTACATGAGGATCAGACCCGGTGTGTTCTTGAGTCCCAGCTTGTCCATAAGTGATACCAATGGGTACATAACTGACTGGAAAGGTATGAGCATGGCTGCTGTGTACGCGATGAAGAGTATATTTGCCACTTTGGAATCTGTTCTGGCAATTGCCCATGCGGCAAATGAAGATATGAACACGATAAGTGCCACAGCTGCAACTGTTATGAGTACTGTCTGAAGCAGGCTGCTGCCGAGATTTATCTGCTCAGCCGCATTCTTCAGATAGTCCAGATTCCACGACTTCGGGAGAGCTATTGGAGATGTTACTATCTCCTGCTGTCCCTTGAATGAATTGACGATCAGGAACCATATCGGGAATATGGTCACGATTGCCAATACAGCGAGTATAACCACTATGATTGCTCTTTTGATCTTGCCTTTTACTCCCATTATGATTCGATCTCCTTTCTCTTAGTGATCATTACCTGAGCTATAGATATAACTGCAATGATAACGAAGAATATAACTGCCTGTGCCTGCGCCTCTCCGTATGCCGGAGGAGAGCTCTCTCTTACCGTTTTCAGTATCATGTAGGATATCATGGTCGTTCCGAAATTGCCCTCTGTCAGTGAAACATTGAGGTCGAGCATCTTGAAGCTGTTTGCCAGTGACATGAAGAGAACTATCGTAAATGAAGGCATGAGAAGCGGAAGTGTGATCTTCCTGAAGCTTGTCCAGCCTGTGGCTCCATCTATTCTGGCAGCCTCATAAATATCCTCAGAAATATTGTTGAGTCCGTTGAGGTAGATTATCAGGTAGTAACCTGCAACCTGCCATACTCCGACAATGGCATATGCCAGAAGTGCCTTCCACTGATTCTGAAGCATGTTGTTGAGCACCTCTACATGTACCACGCCATCTGTTCCAAACAGTGTCTGTGAAAATACATTTTCAAATATGAAACGCCATACATAACCCATGGCAAGCATTCCAAGTACATACGGAAGGAACAGTACCGTTCTGAAAAGTCCCTTGCCCTTGGTGAGCTTCTTGATCATGAGTGCCAGAAGAAGACTGACAACATTCTGTGCTATTACTGCAAGTACAGCATATATGGCCGTGTATCCAAGTGACTGAAGGAAATCCTTTGACTTGAATATGCTTGTATAATTCTTAAGTCCCACCAGTGCGTTCCACCAGTGCTCCCCACCTACGAAGTATGAACCTCTCCACTCAGTGAAGGAGTAGATCACACCCTCTATAAAAGGAACTATGATAACCAGCAGAAACAACACTATAGAAGGCAGAACCATAAACCAGAATTTTCTTTTGTAAAATCTTTTCATAGTTTTTCCTTTCCTACATTTAGCACCAGCCTGATCTGATCTGAACCGTATCCGGTCAAGGCTGGTGCTGCCTGTCAGATTCCCATCGGGAATCTGACATATCTTAAACTACTACTCCTTGATACTGTCCTTCCACTTTGTCAGTGCATCTTCCACACCTGTTCTTATAGTGTTCTCATCCCACTGATCAGGATTTGTAAACAACTGCTCCTGAATAGTTGCACCGATGGTATTGAGTCCCCATGACTCAGGGAATGCATCGAAGTCATTGCCCATTACAAGGTCATTGCTCATATAGTATACAAGTGAATTGCTGAGAGGATTCTCAAGCTTCTCGCTCTCGTCTGCGTTGAATGGGACAAATGCAAATTTGTTGGTGATGTAATCTTTTCCTGTATCTGATGTGTAGAGCCATACAAGGAAGTCCTCAGCGGCTTTCTGCTCCTCTTCGGAATCCTTCTTGTTGATAACGTAATACTGTGAAACGAACTCAGGGATTGAGCTGTTCATCTTGTCAACTGTAACGCCCTCAGCTGAGATGTCACTCTGCTCAAGGTTAACCTTCATTGGGAGCATTGTGAGTCTTGATGCCTTGTCTGCATCCACACCTGCGATGGTTCCGTATACCCAGTTACCCTGCTTGATGAACATTGCCTTACCCTCGGCAAATGTCTGAACTGCCTGATCATATCCTGTCACTGTTGAGTTGATGTACTCTGATCCACGCTCTACCTTGCCGCTTGGTCCTGCTGTGTAGCTTGAAAGCATGTCAAGCTCCTGAACCATCTTTACAAGTGGCTCCTCAAGCTTATCAACATCTTCCTTTGTAGCTGCTGCCGTTGTATTGTAGTTAGGGAACACTGCATTCAGTGCGTAGTTTGTATAGTGGTTTGCATATGTCCACTTCTCAGCGCCTGCGATTGCAAACACTCCGTTCATGTTCTCTGTTGTGGCTGTCTTGTCCTTTGCCGTGGTGTATGCATTGCCTGAAAGTGTAACCTTCTCGCCACCCTTGCCGTTTATGTAATCATCAATTGCCTTGATCATGCCTGTGAACTCTTCATAATTGGCACTTCTGTAATCAGCGACAAATGCGTCTGCGTTGTCAAGTCCAAATACATCACATATCATCTGTGTATCTGCGATAAGTCCGTAACCCTCTACGTTGTAAGGGATTCCGCAGCTTGCTCCGCTCTCATCTGCGAGCTGCATGCTCTCTGGAATTGAATCGTAGATTGACTTTAACTCCTCATTCTTTACTGATGTTGATGGAAGTACAAATCCGCCCTCATTCCACTCTGTGAACTGTGCCTGGTTTATCGCGTACAGTGTAGGATAGTTCTTGGAATTCATCTCTGATCTGAGTGTCTCCATGGCCTCCTGTGTACCACATGTGTAAACCTTAACCTTAACTCCTGTCTCTGTCTCATAATCCTTGCACAGATCCTGGATGCTGTCTGCAATCTCAGACTTTGTGTTGTAAATATACAGATCGTAATCCTTCTTTGCTGAACCACATCCTGTCATAGATGCAAGTCCCAGCATCATAGCTGCTGAAAGCGCACATGCTACTAATTTCTTTGCTCTCATAACCTTTTCTCCTTTTCTTGCTTTGAATTTTCCCTCTTGTTAATTCTCGCTATCATTCATATTGTTCCGATAAAACACATTTCATAAGCGCTTAAATGAAACATGTTTCATTTGTCCTAAGATTATCATATGAAACATGTTTCGTCAATAGGGGATTTATAGATTTTTGTATTTTGTGCTCTTAGTAAGTTTCTTATGTTTTGTATCCACATAAAAAGAAGTTCATGATTTTTGAGTGGCACCTCATTTTCTCTTCATGAACTTCTTTTCGTAATCATACTATAAAGTTGTATCGCCTTTTTCTACGCTCACCGGAAGTAGTATAAGATTTCCGTCTATATGTGTGTTTCTCTCTTTTGCGCTGTCTATCTGATCTGCGGTTGCACTTTCAACCTGTCCTTCGGCATCATCTTCCTCCTCCGGTCCGTCGATCATCTCCATAAGCTGGCGTACTGCCTCCTGGGCGATCTCCTTGTACGGCTGATGTATCGATGTGAGCCTTGTCGTGCTGGCGTTGGTTATGTACGTTCCGTCGTATGCCACGATCGCCAGGTCATCAGGAATCTTTTTGCCTATGGCAAGTGCCGCCTTGAGGAATGCTATCGCCGGCATGTCTGCGGCAAATATTCCGTCCACGTCAGGATACTCCTCCAGTATGCATTTTGCCATCTCAAAGTATCCCTGGAAATCAAAGTCATTCCACTGAACAGGAACCCTTCTGGATTTTATCCCATTCTCGGCAAGGACTCTATCTAGTTCCTCATGGCACTCAAATGACATGATATTCTTGTCAGTCCTGATTCCGGATATATGGATGACGTATTTGCATCCACTGTTTATGAATTCCCGGGCAGCAAGCTGTCCACCCATCTTATGGTCAGACACTACGACAGGGAATTTGTTTCCCACCATGTAATCCAGCATGACCATAGGCTTGTCTATCCTCTGATATTCCTTTGCTGTGCTTGTGGTTGTTCCGCATATGATTCCGTCCACGATATTGGACTTTAACAGCTTGAAACACTCCTTCTCCCTCTGCTTGTCATCGGATGTGGAAAAAAGCATGAATTTATACTTTTTCTCATAAAGTATCTTTTCAATCTCCGATGCCAGTGATGAGAACCATGGGTGCTGTATATTTGGAACCAACATCGCAATGGAATTGGACCTGCCCTTGAACATGCCGCGCGCAAGCTCATTTGGAACATAATCCAGTTTCTTCATCGCATCTTCTATCTTCTTCTGAGTCTCGGGTTCAACTTTTGCCGTGCCGTTGATAAGTCTTGACACTGTACATATTGCAACCCCGGCCTCCTTTGCAACATCTCTTATACTTGCCATTTATAAATATACTCTCCTTATGAATTTCAGACTGTAGTCCATGAAACTTGTTTCATAAGAAGAGTATACCATAATACTTTCTGTAATGTAAATTGTGTAATATGACGATAATCAGCTCAAAAGCTCCTCTATCATAGCTCCGTCAAATGTCACGCTCTGAACGTGATTTACCTCGATCTGGTAAAGCGCATGTGCAACTATGTGCTCTGCAGCCTGCTCTATATCTCTGATTCCAGTCACACCATCGCACTTCCTGATGACCGCATCCACGCCGTCTGGAAGGATGATGCACTCGCTCCCTTCAAGTCCGATGCGCTTGAGCACCTTCGGCAGAACAAATTTGTTGAATATCTCCTTCTTCTCATCCGGGGTGTAATCCGGTATGTCTATGACAGCAAATCTCGACATGATAGGCTTGCTGATGTTCTCCTTATCATTTGCCGTTGCTATAGGGTATACACCGTTTGTCGGGATCATGCACTCCATGTAGTTGTCGGTGAATCCCAGGTTGTCCAGCAGTGTCAGCAGTACATCCGCAGGATTGCCGTTGCCCTTGCCGGAGTTGGCCTTATCCAGCTCGTTGATGATGAATACAAGGTTAGACTCGCCCGCCTGTGAAAATGCCTCCATGATGATTCCCGGCTTGGCATTGGAATACACTCTTGAGCTTCCTGTCAGCTGCTCCGGATCATTGATGGAACTCATGTCAAGGGTCGTCCATGGAAGTCTCAGTATTCTTGCAACCGCATATGCTATCTGTGACTTTCCTGTTCCGGCAGGTCCGCAGAGCAGAAGTCCGTATGCTGGAAGTGTATGTGTACGATTGATCTGGATGATCGTCTCGATGATCCTCTGCTTGACCTTCTCCATTCCGTAGAGTTCTTCGTCCAGTATCCTTCTCGCCTCATCTGGATCTATCGCCTCAAAATAATTGCTCTTCCACCTGATGTTCATCGCCATGGAGAGTGCTCTCTGCGCGTGGCGTCTCTCCTCAGGGGATACCTCGCTGGATCTGGCAACCGCAAGATTTCTTCTCGCCCACAGTCTTATATTGTCAGGGAGCGTTCTTCCGGCACAGTGCATGAAATCAATGATACTCTGCATGCTTGTGAGCTTCATGTCATCACCAAGTGCCTCCTCCTCTTCTTCCTCCTCGGATTTCTCTTCTTCTGAAGGGGCATCGCTGGAAAGAAGTCTCTCTATCATAAACTGAAGGAATCCGTCATTTGCCGACAGCTTTGCCCCGCCGCCAAACTCGGTCTCCCTTATCTTGTACACCGCATAGCCCTCCGGTCTGTTCTCTCCCGACAGACGGACATTGATGTGATTCTCACCGAGCCATTTGAGAAGGCTTACAAATCTCGCATCTATCTTCATTATGTCGGCGGACTGAACTCCGTCCACCTCGTCAAATTCAAATGCTGTCCTTTTGATCGGATTTGTGAACTTTCCGCTGGAGTGGTGCGCCCACTTCCTGGCCGAGTTCTCCAGGAGCATTATCGGTTTCTCTGCTGTGGCTGTTCTTTCCGATGACTGAAATGTCTCATATGTAACTATGTTCTTATTCTTGTTGTCACTTCCGCTGAAATCAAATACTGGCATATTTTCCTCCCTGTTTAATGGTGTTTTATTGCAAGTTTAATCATACCTTGCAATTATAAAACATCATATTTTATTTTTCTTCAAACACCCGCATCCATCTTTCCCGTTTAAGCCTTGTGGTGAACAGGATTCCCCTGAAACAGAGCTCCACGCACATGGCGATCCATACACCATAGAGTCCCACCCTCGGTGCAAATATAGCTGCAAGCGGTATCCGCACACACCACATACTGGCAAAGTTCATGCAGCTTGGTACCAGAGTGTCCCCGGCTCCCCTGAGTGCCCCCGATGCAACTATGGATGCGGCGTAAAATGGTTCGGCAAATGCCTCTATCCTCAGCACTGCCGCACCTAGATTTCTTATCTCTTCGTTCGGTGTCAGCACACCTATCATGGCCGGAGCTGCTATGTACATGAGGACTCCGCCAATGGTCATAACCGACACACCTAATCCCATTGTAATCCATGCCATTCTTCTGGACAACTGTTTTTGTCCGGCTCCCACGCATTGTCCCACAAGTGTGGTTGATGCCGCCTGTACTCCGTAGCCCGGCATGTAGCAGAAGCTCTCCGCAGTAACTGCAAATGAGTTGGCTGCGATGGCTATCGTTCCGAGCGGTGACACGATCTTTGTAGACATGACGTACGCTGAGCACATGACCATCTGCTCAAGCCCCACCGGCGCTCCTATCTTTACTGCTTTGACAAGTATATCCCTGTGAAATCTTAAGTGTTCGCCCTTTCTTAAGTGAAGTGTCCTGTTCTTCCAAAGAAGTGCTGTGACCATGATGGCACAGGTGACCGCCTCAGCCGTGATGGTTCCGAGCGCCGCACCTGCAACGCCAAGTCCAAGTCCCGGCATGGTAAATGTCAGTCCATTCATCGAGGTTTCAGACTGCACAAGTGTTGACAAATGGGAACCAAAGGCTCCTGCCTGAACCGTTTCTGCCATCTGAGAACCAACCAGCCTTACGCTGGATAAAAACGGAATACTTAAATTTACAATTCTTGTCGGAAATATAAAGAACAAATTAAAAATCACATCCATCACACAGCACATGACATTCAGTATGCCTGGTAGTCTCATATTTCCGGAGCTCTGGTGCATGCCGCCCGCTATGCTGTTCATCTGCAGAGCGGGAAGTCCCAGCATATACACAAGGAAATACTGGCTTGCCATCTTCTGTATAGCAGCTTCACCGCCGAGCCATCTCGGAAGCGGTGTGCTTATAAGTGCTGCAACGAGTGCGAGCAGGGCGCTTATGCACATGGCTATTATGAGTCCCTGTTTCATGATATTTCTGGCAGATTTATCCTCACCGGCGCCCACAGCCTGGGCTATCTGCACAGTAAATCCTGTAGTCACTGCAATGCACAGCCCACCAAACAGCCATGTCGTGGACGAGACAAGTCCGATGGCTCCCGATGCATTTGCACCGAGACGCCCCACCATGGATGCATCGATGTACTGCATGACAATGGACGAGATCTGGGCAAGGATCGCCGGAATACTGAGCCTGACCGTAAGTCCTATCTGCTGGGATGCGGTCATGGACTTTCCAGATATCATGTCCTTCAGCAAGTTTTCACTGCTACTCATCTATATCTCCTTTTTTAGCCGCATTGTCTATGTTTACCGTCTCTGCGTTCATTTTTCTGAATGCCGTGGTTCCCTCGGCAAGTCTCTTCATGCCCTCTTCCACGATCGACCTTGGACATGCGATGTTAAGTCTGATAAATGCCTTTCCGTTCTTACCATATGAAAGTCCCGGCGACATATAGAGTCCGGTGTTCTTCCTGATAAATGCTGAAAGCTGTTTTGCGTTGTCAGTTATCTTACTGCAGTCAAGCCAGAGAAGGTATGTGGCCTCCGAATACACCACCTTTATACCCGGCACTTTTTCATCTATAAACTTCCTGACATACTGCTTGTTCTCATACAGATACTGCCTGAGACTGTCCAGCCACTCGCCACCATTTGTAAATGCTGCTATCGCCGCATCCACCGCAAATGCATTTGGCTCGGCTACTTCATCTGTGTTCAGGCCTCTCCACATCTTGTGTCTCAGGAATTTATCCGGAACCACAATGGCCGCAGTCTGGATTCCGGCTATGTTGAAGGTCTTTGTCGGCGCAATACAGGTCACGCTTATATCCCTGCATGTGTCAGATGCCGTGGCAAATGGCACATACTCCTTTCCAGGATCGGTGAGATCGCAGTGTATCTCATCCGAGATGACCGTCACACCATACTTTGCGCATAGCTCTCCCACATGGGCAAGTGTCTCCTTATCCCAGATCTTCCCCGCAGGATTCTGTGGATTGCAGAGTATCATGAGGCTGGTCTGTGGATCTGCAAGCTTTGCCTCAAGATCCTCAAAGTCCATGGCATATCCCTCGCCGTCGTATTTCAGAGGGCTTTCCAATATATTTCGCCCATTGTTGTATATAGAATTAAAGAAAATATTGTAGACAGGGGTCTGCACTACAACATTCTCTGCAGGTGTAGTGAGCTTTCTCACCGCCGTTGATATGGCTGGGATGACTCCGGAGCAGAACACCAGCCAATCCCTGTCTATCGCAAATCCGTGTCTGCTGCCCCACCAGTTCACGTAGGCATCTGCCCACTCGTCCGGGATGATGGAATATCCGAATATTCCGTGCTCAACCCGGGCTGCCAGTGCCTCCCTGATGCACGGAGCCGTCTGAAAGTCCATGTCTGCCACCCACATTGGCAGTTCATTTTTCGGCACGTCCCACTTCAGGGAGCCTGTGCCGCGTCTGTCTATAACCTTGTCAAAATCAAACTTCATGTTTATCCCTCCACTTCATGGAGAGATTCCGCGGCTGCTGTGGCAAACGGCTGGCACATATAGAGTGCTCCATCACGTTCGTCTTCCCTCGCCTTGCTTTGCTTCTATCTGCACTGCGCTCTGCAAGCGATAAGTGCGTTGCTTGCGCCGCTCCGGCAAGAAGCAGCAATGCTCAGTCGACTTCACTACCAATTGAGCACTCTATATGTGCCAACTCGTTTCACCACAGCAGCCGCGGAATCTCATTTACGTTATGATATGCCACCATGTATTTATCATCATTCTACGTAAAAATTATTATATTTCTCTTATTTATATTATCATATGCTGTCACACGTATGGGTGATGTTTTGCCGTGAATCCCTGTGCTTTAATTTAGTCCTGTACTATTATTTTCGTCTTTGACGGATCTACTTTGTCTTTTTCTATTATCAGGTTGTCAATGTGCTGGGCTTTGATGGTTCCTGATGTCGGGTTCATGACACTGTCTATCTTGCTGCAGATGTCGGCATCCACTGTTGAATATTCAAATGCAAGTGTTGTGTTGATGAGCTTGCAGTTCCTCATTACAAGGTTGTCGATGTAGCACATGCCCTGAAGGCTCTCGATGGTGCAGTTCACCAGGGTGAGGTTCTTTGCGTTCCAGCCAAGATACTCGCCCGATATGAATGAATCATATACGGTCACGTTCTCTGTGTTCCAGAATGCATCCTTTGAAAGCAGATTGGAGTTTCTTATCTCCACATTCCTGCATCCGTCAAATGAATAGTTTCCGTCAAGCTTCAGGTCGTCTATCTTCATATTATTGCTGTTCATGGCAAAATAGTCGCCCTTTGCTGTCACGTGGTCCATTGTCACGTCATCGCAGCTCCACAGTGTCTCCTCCGCATGGGTGAATGTCACATCCGTAAGCTCCAGACCTTTACATCTGCGGAAGTTCTTTGGCGCCTGGATGAGTGCCCGCCTCACCGCGATATTATCAGTGTACCAGACTCCGGCTCTCGCCATCTCAAACCAGTGGCAATCCTCCGCAACAATGTTCTTGCTGTACCACAGCGGATACTTCCATTTGAACATGCTGCCGTACAGATTTATGCCGCGGCTCTCCTTAAGCGGAGACTCGCCGTCGTCAAATATCGTATCATATATATCGAGATTTTTTCCCATGAAAAGAGCTCTCTCACCTGTCAGAAACTCCTGTCTTATGATTTTCTTTTCTTCTTTCTTATCCATCTCGTTCATCTTCCTTTTGTATATTCTCTATTATATTATTGGCCTATTATCACCATGTTATCACTTCTGGCAAATGCGAATATGACTGAGCTTATGACCACCATGAGTGGCAGTGCATACAGTAATATATTTATTACCTGAGATTTGCTATATTAACAGACTTATCCTCTTAAATTAAGGGATTCTCAACCAGTCTTCTTTATATTATAATTTACACATACAAGTCCGGCATGTAAATAGGGATCTCATGTCTGACATTTTGGGGAAACAACAATTTCAGGAGGTACATTATGATTTTAACATCGGGGGGATTCTATCAGTATTTTTTTCAGACTATTACCTTATACGACTTACATTATTCCAATAGCATCATTCATCATAGCTGTGGTCATCGGTCTTTCCATACGGGGTAAGGCATGCCGTATCGAGCGGGACTATACCAGAACGTCCGCCAATATCACATCTGTCAGAAGAGTCAGTAAAAGAACCCATATCAACTATGAATACCGCGACCAATCCGGAGTATTGCACAATGGTTTTCTTTCCGTCCGCGGTCTAACAAATTACAACTCCATGTCGTCCATCGCAATATATTACAACCCGGAGAATCCATCTGCATCTTATACGGAAAAAACTATGAACAGCGACAAAAATGCACCATTCATCTATGGTGGTGCTGTTCTGCTTGGAACTTTGGTATTTTTATGGAGAAGGCGCTGATTTCTCAGCGTCTTCTTTTTTATACCCTGATGAGATCCTTTGCCACCTCACCGGCTATGATAAGCCCTGCGACTGATGGCACAAATGCCACGCTGCCCGGGATGTCTCTGCGCTCTGTACATTTGTGCTCTGCTCCTGGAGGACAGATGCAGTTGTTTCTGCAACTTATCGCCATATCTTCGATCGGCCTTGTCGGAATCTCTTCAGAGTATACGACCTTGAGTTTCCTGATGCCTCTCTTCTTCAGTTCTCTTCTCATGACCTTCGCAAGCGGGCACACCTTTGTCTTGTATATATCTGCAACCTTGAACTGGCTTCCGTCAAGCTTGTTTCCCGCACCCATGCTGCTGATGATCGGGATATTCTTCTCCTTGCACTTCATGACAAGAGCGATCTTGGCTGTCACGGTGTCCACCGCGTCGACTACGTAGTCGTAGCTGTCCCAAGGGAAGTCATCCGCATTTTCCGGAAGGAAGAAACATTTGTGTACCTCAACCTCCACATTTGGATTGATGTCAAGCATCCTGTCCCTCATAACATCGGTCTTATACTTTCCAACTGTGCTCCTTGTCGCTATGATCTGTCTGTTGAGATTTGTCAGACACACCTTGTCGTCATCTATCAGGTCAAATGCTCCGACACCGCTTCTGACCAGCGCCTCGCATACATAACCGCCAACTCCGCCTATTCCAAATACCGCTACCTTAGAGCCTGCCAGCTTGTCCATGGCTTCCTTGCCAAATAGCAGCTCCGTTCTCGAAAACTGTGTTAACATCTCTTATTCTCCTAATATGATATATATCCCACTACAACTATATACAAAATAAGTTTTTTTTCAACTGAAATCTTATTGCCCCTCCGTCCCTGATTTATATCGAGTACATGTATCCGATCCGGTCACTGTACTCCCGGGTGAGATCGGCGATGGTTTTGTTGTCAAGGACATTGTTGATGGCAGTCTCAAGGTCATCCCACACCTCTCCAATGACATCGTTCATGACCATATTGGTGTCGCCATCCTCATCAACTCTGTTATCGATTGGTGATATCCTGCCCTCTATCGCCCTTAGCACCATCCCAACCGTGATCTCCTCCGCCGGCATGTTCAGACGGTAACCACCTCTCGGACCTCTCACGCTCCTTAAATATCCTGCCTTTAGCAGAGAAGATGTAACCTGCTCAAGATATTTGTCAGACAATCCACATCTTCTGGCTACGGCTTTGACAGTAACCGTGCTGCCGCTGTTTATCGATATATCTACCATGAGTCTCAAAGCATATTGTCCCTTTGATGATATTAACATTTTTCCGCCTCCTGTTCATTGTTATATTTTACCTATAGAATTACTATGAATTAGTTTTATTTTTTTTGGCAAGGAGAAAAAGCAGTTATAATGTTCTTACCTTATCTCCGTGCCAATTATTTTCCGTTTAATTCACTTGATTTTTATGATTATGTTTCTATACTGCCTACCATATGTTGCTGATCAGATACTCAAGTTATACCTTCTTTTTTAATCCGTTCAGGTATTCCTCAACATAATGGATAACTGCTGCACCATCTCCAACTGCTGTCGCCACCTGGCGCACTGCCTTGGTCCTCACATCTCCCGCGGCAAATATTCCCGGTGTGCTGGTCTGTCCGGTCTCGCCCGCTGCAACATAACCAGCGTCATCAAGCTCCACAACGTCACCGAGGAAGTCTGTGATAGGGCTTGTTCCTATGGCAATAAATACACCGGCTACCGGAAGCGTGAAATTGCTGTCTGTCTGTCCGTCCACTGTTTTCGGTGTCTTAACAGCGACCTTTAGTTCCAGCTTGCCCGGCGTTCCGCCTATCTCCGTCACCTGCGCAAATGGGTGGAATTCTATATTCTCAGTCTCAAGCACCTGCGCTCCGAGTATTTTCTCGCCTCTGAACTCATCTCTTCTGTGGATCAGATGTACCTTGCTGCACATCTTTGACAGATACAGGGCATCCTCAAGAGCTATATTACCTCCGCCCACAACTGCGACTTCTTTGTTCCTAAAGAACGCTCCATCACATGTGGCACAGTAAGAAACTCCTGCCCCTGTGAATTCCTCCTCACCGGGAACGCCAAGCTTTCTGTGCTTTGCGCCTGTGGCTATCAGAACCGCCTTTGTCTCTATGCTGCTGCCATCCTCCAGGCTGACCTTCTTGTGATCGCCGTGATCCTCGATAGCTGTCACCTCTCTGTCATCAAACTCCACGCCAAATGTATCCGCATGTTCTCTGAACTTCATACCCATGTCAAAACCGCTTATGCCCGGCAGTCCAAGGTAGTTGTCAACCTGCTCTGTATTCACGATCTGCCCGCCGGAGAATGCCTCCTTCTCCAGTACCACCACGTCCATCATCGCCCTCTTGGCGTAGACTGCGGCGGACAGACCCGCAGGGCCGCTGCCCACAATAACCAAATCTCTCATATTTCCTCCTTGTCGAAGAAGGTCGCTGTCATGTTTATGTGATGCTCCAAGGCTACGCACGACTCTGTCACCTTGTCTTAGCTCCTGAATTGAACATCAGCCCATCAAAAGTCGCCTTCGGCGAGGGGCTGACGCTACATGTCAAGTTTTCACAGAAAACTTGACACATTATTTGCATTCGCTCCCGCCCCCCTATAAGGGCAAGGGGGCTCCCGCTCAGCAAGGAGCGACAAGCTTCCGTCGTCTATGTGCTACCCGCCTTTGGAGCATCACATAAACATGACAGCTTACTCTTCGATAACCGTTAGTTTTATTATGTTATTTCCAAACCACTCTTTTAATACTTATCTAATTATTTCTACAATATAGGAATATAAATTCCTTTTTAATGAGACATCTTCTGACCTACTAAGTCTCTCTAGTTCTCTTTGTATTTCTTTATCAGCTCACAGGTTTTGGATACGTCTTCCTTGCTGTGTGCGTAAGATACGAACATTGCCTCGAACTGTGATGGAGCAAGGTAGATTCCGTTGTCCAGCATGTATGAGAAATACTTTGCATACCTTGCGGTGTCGCTGGATGTTGATGTATCCATGTCTACTACTTCCTGATCTGTGAAGAATACGCTCATCAGTGAGCCTATCTGGTTGACATGGACTGTGTCGCCGAGTGTGTCTCTGACTGTGTCGGCTATCTGCCTTGTGCTCTTTTCTATCGCAGGATATATTGTATCCTTTTCCTTCTGGAGTATGCGGAGCGTTGTGAGTCCGGCTGTCATGGCTATCGGATTGCCCGACAGGGTTCCCGCCTGGTATACTCCGCCAAGTGGTGCCACCATGCTCATGACATCGCGGCGTCCGCCGTATGCTCCCACCGGCATTCCGCCTCCGACTATCTTGCCAAGTGTTGTGAGATCAGGCTTTACCCCGAAGTATTCCTGGGCACCGCCAAGGCTGAGTCTGAAACCTGTGATGACCTCATCAAATATAAGAAGTGCGCCGTACTCATTTGTTATGTCCCTGAGGAACTGAAGGAATCCATCATGCGGTGGGACAACTCCCATATTTGCGGCAACCGGCTCGACCACGATTGCGGCAATGTCTTTGCCCTCCGCCTCAAATAACTTCTTTACGCTGTCCTCGTTGTTATACTCTGCTATGAGTGTATGCTGTGTATACGACTTTGGAACTCCCAGGCTGTCCGGAACTGACTGTGTAAGTGCCGCCGAGCCTGCCTTGACCAGAAGTCCATCACTGTGTCCGTGATAGCAGCCGCGGAACTTTACAATCTTGTCTCTGCCTGTAAATCCTCTCGCCACTCTGAGCGCACTCATCACTGCCTCTGTTCCCGAGTTGACCATCCTGGTCAGCTCCATTGAAGGCATAAGCTCATTTACCAGCTCTGCGATCTCGAGCTCTTTCCTTGTCGGTGCGCCGAATGTAAGTCCGTCATCACAAGCCGCCTTCACCGCATCTATGACTCTGTCATCGGCATGCCCCAGAATTCCCGGTCCCCAGGAGCAGACATAATCCACATAGGAGTTGCCATCCTCGTCAAATATATGTGAACCTTTTGCTTTCTTCATAAATACAGGTGTCCGTCCCACCGAGCCAAATGCCCTGACCGGTGAATTGACGCCGCCCGGAATTACCTTCTGTGATTTCTCAAATAGATCCTGTGAATTTGTCATTGCCATTCTTCTTTCTATAATTTATCGTCCTGTGTGACTTTTTATGATTCCGACTCTTTGGAAACGCCCCTCTCTCCTCCGTCGAGCGGGGCAGATCGTCGGAATCATTCCCAAATATGACTCTGTCATATTGATTCCGACTCTAACCATTTTGCCACGTCTATGGCATGATAGGTTATGATGATTCCTGCTCCGGCGCGCTTCATGGCTGTCATGTTCTCCATGACGATCCTCTTCTCGTCTATCCAGCCATTTGCCGCAGCTGCCTTGACCATGGAGTACTCGCCGCTGACATTGTACACCGCTATCGGATAGTCCGTGTGGTTTCTCACATCCTTGACTACATCCAGATAAGCAAGTGCCGGCTTAACCATGATTATGTCTGCTCCCTCGGCGATATCCGCCTCGCACTCTCTCAGAGCCTCCCTGCCATTTGCGGGATCCATCTGGTATGTCCTTCTGTCTCCAAACTGTGGTGCAGAATGTGCCGCATCGCGAAATGGTGCATAGTAACCAGATGCAAATTTCGCACTGTAACCCATGATCAGTACATCCGTCAGCCCGTTGTCGTCAAGTGCCTTTCTGATGTATGCGGTGTGTCCATCCATCATATCCGACGGAGCCACCATGTCTGCGCCAGCCTTTGCAAGTGATACAGCCATCTTGCCCAGATATGGATGAGTCTCATCGTTGAGTATCTTGCCGTCATGGATAATTCCGCAGTGACCGTGTGATGTGTACTCGCACAGACAAATGTCCGCTATGACTATCATGTCCGGATACAGCTCTTTTATCCTCCTGACCGCCTTCTGCATGATTCCCTGGTCGTCGTACGCGCTGCTGCCCACCTCATCCTTGTGAGCCGGTATGCCGAACAGGAGAACCGCGCTGATTCCGGCGTCCGCCACTCTGCGAAGCTCCTCCTCAAATGTGTCGAGTGAATACTGGTATATTCCCGGCATGGAGTCTACCGGATTCTTGATCCCTGTGCCCTCCGCCACAAACATCGGATATACAAGATCCTCCTTGTTAACCCGGTTCTCTCTAACCATATTTCTGATGGCCTCGCTGCCACGAAGTCTTCTGAGTCTTATCATGTTACTGCCTCTTTTCTCTAAAATAATAATCACCGATGGCTGATATAAGGTGCTCGATATCACCAACCTCCGGAACTATATCCGCATGATAACCAGCCCTCTCCAAAGCCTTCTCGGTCACATTTCCAAGTGCCGCTATGCGGATATTCTTCATTATATCATGTATTTTAAAACTGCCGTCTGTATTGTCCGTATGATCCCCACATGAATCTATATCATTCAACATATTGGCCACACCGCAGTTTTTTTTCTCTGCATCAAGAACATCTAGAAATCCTCTGACTCCTGATGCGCTGACAAATGTTATCACATCCAGATCCTTCAGATACTGTATGCTCTCCATCCTGCGTCCAACCACATCATAAACCGGGATCTCCTCATATACCACACCGCCCTGATCAAGTATGTCAAGCATCGTCTCGCTGCCCTGGACTGCCCTCGGAAGGAGAAGTTTCTCTCCGTCATTCATCACATTTGCAAGTCCCATAGCAAGGGCGCTTGTGGTGTACTCGCCCGGCACATAATCCGCTATGTATCCCTCAGATTTAAGCGTATCTCTTGTTCCAGCACCGACCACCGCAAATTTCAGATGAGCCAGTTTTCTGACATCTATATTCCATTCTCTGAGCCATTTGAAAAACAAGGTTATGGTGTTCTGACTGGTAAATGCCAGCCAGCTGTAATCTTCTATATGTTCCAGAGCCACTCGCAGCCTGTTCTTCTCCTCTGTCTGCTCCACACTCATATCCACTATGCTGTAGGACTGGCCGCCAAGTGCATCTATTGCAACTCTCATCTTCTCGCGAAGCTTTGGCGTTCCAACAAGTCCAACGTGGACATTCTGAAGCGGTCCTCTGTTTGGTGCTGTAAAATCCAACGCTGCATTTTCACCCACAACTATGATCGCAGGAGATTCAAGCTTTGCCTCGTTCACCTTGTCCGCAATTGTCTGTATATCGCCGCGGACTATCCTCTGCCCTGGCATGGTTCCTTTGGAAATGACCGCGACCGGAGTATTCTCCTCCGCCCCAGTCTGAACAAGTCTCTCCATGATCTGTGGCAGTCTGTTCAGCCCCATCAGGAACACGCTTGTCCCTTCCTGATTTCTGATGTAGTCGTAATCATCTAAACCACCTTCATCAGATCTGTGTATGTCCGCCCGCTTGTGTCCTGTTATCACGTGAAAGCTTCTACTCGTTCCTCGGTGTGTCACTGGTATGCCACACACCTCCGGAACCGCCACTGCGGATGTTATTCCCGGTATCACCTGAAATGGGATCCCCGCTTCTAAAAGTGCGGTCACTTCCTCGCCGCCTCTTCCGAATACAAATGGATCGCCGCCTTTGAGGCGCACCACCATGTTGCCTTTGCGGCCTTCCTCAACAAGTATCTCGTTTATCTCAGGCTGCTTCTTGTAGTGGCTGCCCGCCTGCTTGCCGACGTATATCCTGCGGCAGTCCGGCTTCACCATCTCCAAAAGCTGATAGGTTCCGAGTCTGTCATATATGATTGTATCGCATTGTTTTATGAATTCCAGGCCCTTCACCGTGATGAGTCCCGGGTCGCCGGGGCCTGCGCCTATCAAATATACCATTTTGTTCTCCAATACGCTGGGTGTGCTGGATTTGTGCCTGCTGGGCTACGCACAGCTCAATCATCTTGTCTTGCTTCTATCTGCACTCGTTTCCGCCCCCGATAAGGACGTTTGGGGCTACAACTCGGCAAGAAGCGACAAGATTCCATCGCTTATGTGCTACCCGCCGTAGAGACACCCATCCAACTCACACGGCTTACACATCGAAAAAATTTACTTCTTTACTTTTCTTTTATCTTCAATACATACTACTTCAAAACAATCTACATTTTATGTTTTTATTTATCTTTTAAATATACTGTTGCAAAACAACTTACTCTACTTTATTAAATTCTCTACCAGCTGTTCCCATTCTGCGGTGTTTCCTTCTACCGTCTTTCTGTGTATCTGGATTTCTTCATCTTTCTCTTTGTCCGAAGCCGCTGCGCCTGCCTTCATCAGACTCAGCTTCATGTGGTCGCCATGAAGTTCTGAGTACACGCCTATCGGTTCGTGACAGCCGGCGTTCAGGCGACTTAAGACTGCGCGCTCGCATGTGAGCTGTGTGTATGCCTCGGTATCATTTATCGCCCTCACCATGTCGTATACCTCGCCAAAGGTTCGTGTCTCTATGGCTATGATTCCCTGACATGCTGCCGGAAGCATGGACTCTGTGCTGATGTATCTGAATGTAAGTTCGTCCTTGTGCACTTCAAAGCATTCTGTGCTGTCATTGCCTTTGTCTTCAATAACTCCCAGGCGCTCAAGCCCTGCCGCTGCAAGAATGATGGCATCGTATTCGCCATCTTCCAGCTTCTGTATGCGGGTGCCGACATTTCCTCTCAGATTCTTGCACACCGCATTTGGATACATGTCTCTTATCTGGTACTGCCGTCTCAGGCTGCTGGTTCCCACCACGAAACTCTCGTTTCTGTCAAATGACCTGCCGCTCTTATATATGAGAACGTCCTGCGGACATGCTCTCGGAAGTGTACCCGATATCGTAAGACCTTCCATGATCTCCATCGGCATATCCTTGGCACTGTGTACCGCTATATCTATGTCACCTTTAAGTATAGCTTCCTCGAACTCCTCGACAAATACCGCTTTGCCTCCGAATTCCAGAAGCGCTCTGCTGGTGTCCCGATCCCCCCGGGTACTCATTGTAACCATCTGAAAATCAATCTGGGAAAATCTCTCCTTGAGCGCCTTTATCACCAGTTCAGTCTGAGCAAGAGCAAGCATGCTGCCACGGGTTCCAACTTTTACTGTTTTTTTCTGTCCTCCGCTTTCGCAATCCAAACCGTCACTATTGAATCCATCTGCCATGTCATTCTCCGCAAATTTACGAATATTCGGTTTATTTTTACCATGTCCATTCTCAACTCTCATCTAACAGACTCCTAACCATTTGCTGAAATGCTTTCTTTCGCTCTTCCTCGCCGTCTATCTGTGCTTTGATCTGCTCCCGGAGCTCACCCATCCGCTCCGCTATGTCGCCATAACTCCTGCCTAAATGGCTCTCTATATTTCTCTTGATCGTTCCCGCAAGCACCGGACTCTGTCCTCCGGTGGAAACGCTTATCACGACCTCTTTATCCTTTATGATCGCCGGAAAGTAGAATCCACAATCCGATTTCACATCCACCACATTTACCAGTATGCGCTGCTTCCTGCAGAGCTCAGCCATGTCGTGGTTGACTTTCTCATCGTCCGTCGCCATTATGACGACAAATGCACCGTCAATATCCTGCGGTTGCACACGTCTTTTTACAAGTGTTAGGCATCCAGAATAATCTGCAAAATTCTCTACAGAACCACGATCATCGCTTGTCGCTGCACAGTATTTGTCTGGCGTATTCACCTGCTCCGCCAGTTCTAAAAGCTCCGGGCAGAACTCCGGTGACACCACTGTGACCACCGCGCCAAATTCCAGCATGCTGCACACCTTTCTGTATGCAACAGTTCCGCCTCCTGCGATCAGGCATCTCTCATTATTCAATTCTATCATAAATGGGAAATACGACATCACTACCTCTAATTTCTATTATTGAGTCTCTATTAAAAAGCACCCAAAGTTGTTCCAATTATCTGACATCTGACAAGAGCCTAGTCAGCCGATGATACTGCATAACCTCAGGCAAACAAGCAGTATTCAGTTATCACATCCAGCAATCACAATACTGTCCAGCATTTTCTCAAATGCCTCATACTCAAGCTGCCCTTTGAGTTTATATACCAGCTTTGCGCCATCTATAGTCTTAAGCTTCGCCATCACGTCTCCGTGCTCCCTGTTGAACCTCGAAAATGCTATGTTCTTCATGATCTCGTCAACCTGTGATATGAGCCACGGCTCCATCTCTGTGATTGTTTTTGCCCTGCTTTCATTGTTCTCTCTGGAGAGTGTTCTGATATAGTCTATGTCACGCAGCACACATCCGTCCACATCTGAGACCGCAGGATCAATGTCCTTTGGCATTGCCAAATCAAGGAGCAATCTCCGCTTCGGCTGCATTTTCACAGCCTCCGCCAGCTCATCCCTGACAAATGTATAATGTGGGCTTGCTGTCGCACTGATGATGACATCCGCCCAGGCTGCCAGCTCATATCTTCTGCTGTAGTCCTCTATCCTGATCTGCTGATGTCTGTCAAATATGCTATCTGCACTGTGGTGACTTCTGCTTGTGCCTGTTATCTCTATATCTGGCGCAAGATCTGCAATATCCTTGACAACTATGCTGCCTATCTTGCCTGTGGCTCCTACGACCAGGATATGCCCGGTATTTGCCTTTTCAGCATCCACACTCTCAGCTTGACTGCTGCTTACCACATCACTTCGAACATCTCTGCACGTATTTTCAATGCCGCCATTTCTTGTAAAATTCACTGCCTCCCGTGCTGACAAAGTTCCGACGGATACCGGAAGTCTCGTGGCATCACTCTCCGTTGCCACCGCCTTTGCCGCCGCAAGTGCTCCCTGAAATGCTATATTCAGCTCGCCGTCACAGGCTCCAAGCTTCTTTGCCACAAGATATGCGCTCTTCACCTGATGTATGATCTCCACCTCGCCGAGCACCATGGAATCCATACCACACGCCACTCTGCACAGATGTAACATACACTGGAATCCCTCATAATTCATGCTATATCTTCTTATGAGGCTGACAGGGACATCCCTATCATTAGCCAGAAGCATTTCTACCTGTTCAAGCAGGCCACCTCGCCCACCGGAAGCTTCACCGCTGCTCATTTTTCCTGTTATAAAAGGCCCACATGGCTCACATTTATCCGTAAAGTATATTTCCATCCTATTGCAGGTCGACAACACGACACATCCACCCACCGCAGCCTTTAGCTGCTCGGTGAACTGTCTCTGTCCTTTTGTCGAAAATGCAAAGCTCTCCCTGACATCGGCCGGTGTATTCTTATGATTTATACTTATGCAAAACATATCTTCAGTAACTCCAAATGAAAATTTATGACAAGCCCACGTAAAGAACAAGGGCGGGTATCAAAGCCCGCCCTGTTCTTTCAAATGCCTGCTATCTATCATGATTCTATAACAAGCTCCTCTATCGTCACATTCTTTTCCTCATCTATGTTGAAGGCCTTGAGTACCGGATTGTCTATCTCCATGAGGGAGAGAATCAGATAATTCACCTTGGAATCATATGCAAGTCTCTTATCCTCCTCCGAAGGTCTGGATGGAGACTCTGGATGGGAATGAAAGTTGCCAAGAAGCTCGTATCCATTTGCACGCATATCCTTAACTGCCGCAAGCTGCTCTCTCGGGTCCATGGAAAAATGCTCGTTGCTGGCGTCAATATTTGTCAGGAGATACACCTTCCTGATGTACTTCTTGTCTCCCTCTCTGACACCGCCGATCAGACCACAGGACTCATTTGGAAGGCCTTCCTTGCAGTGTGCAAGTATCTTCTCGTAATCAGACTTTGTCATGTACAACATCTTACTTCATATCCTCCTTATTATCAACTGTAACAGGATCTGTGCTTGAGGATACATTGTTTGTTGTATGCCCGCCCCCGACTGACAATACCATATCCGGGGTCGCTCTCGCTTAACTTGGTCTGCAGCGGTACTAAGGTGCTGCTTAAAGCACCACCTAAGTACCGGCGACCGCGTATTCCCCTGATATGGTATATGTCATCAGGGGCGGCATAATAACAACCGTACAGGCATTCCTCAAACACAGATACCTGCCTTGATCTTCTACTTACCGTCACACTCTATCTGCTCGTAGTCGATGAGCTTGGTGATGGTTGGATTCGGTCCACATACAGCACATCCACAGCCCTTCTTGTGAGGGAGCTTTACTGTGTGGAATTCCATCTTAAGTGCGTCAAATGTAAGGAGTCTTCCTGTCAGAAGATCGCCAACTCCAATGAGATACTTGATTGCCTCCATAGCCTGAAGACTTCCGATGACACCGCCCATTGCTCCGATGACTCCGGCCTGCTTACATGTAGGAACCGCATCCTTTGGAGGTGGATCCTTGAATACACATCTGTAACATGGTCCCTCATCTGGAACATATGTCATAAGCTGACCCTTGAATCTGATGATTCCTGCATGTGAAAATGGCTTCTTAGCCATAACACAGGCATCGTTGATAAGGAATTTCGCAGGGAAGTTGTCTGTTCCATCGATGATGAAATCATAGTCCTTGATGAGATCCATGATGTTCTCTGATGTCACGAACTCTCTGTATGTGATCACATTTACATCAGGGTTCATGGCGTTCATGGTCTCCTTTGCGGATTTGACCTTTGCCTTGCCCACATCTGCTGTTCCGTGAATGATCTGCCTCTGAAGATTTGACAGATCTACCTCATCGGCATCAACGATACCGATTGTACCTACTCCGGCTGCTGCCAGGTACATAGCGGCTGGCGCTCCCAGTCCACCTGCACCGATGATCAGCACCTTGCCATTTAACAATTTCTTCTGTCCCTTCACGCCAACTTCCTGAAGGATGATGTGACGTGAGTAACGTTCCATCTGTTCGTTTGTGAATGCCATTAGAAGCTGCCACCTCCCATGAAGTAGAGGAACTCTACTGTATCGCCGTCCTTGAGCTCTGTTGTTGCAAATGCATCTGAGTCAACAAACTCATCATTGACTGTTACTGTGACATAGTCCGGATTCTCAACGTTCTCTGACACGATGATCTGAGCTATTGTTGTCTTCTCTGCTATCTCTTTCTTCTTTCCTGCTATTGTGACTGTCATTTTTCTTTCCTCCTGACGATTCATTTGCCTGTCCGACGTTGCCAGACTGACATAAAATGTGATTATATACTTTATAATTTTAATTATATAGTTTCATTCTTCTGTACACCGGAAGTAATTGACTACAGTCAAATACTCCATTGTGTCACTTTATCAACGAATTTCTACAATATTTTGCCAACTTCCTCCTCCAGCGCATTTCTCTTCACAAGACCGCGGATGCGGGAAACCTCCTCACCACCCTTGAAGAAGAGTATAGTTGGTGATGCCATGACTGCGTACTTCTCAGCAAGCTCTGCGTCGAAGTTTACATTTACCTTGTATACATTTACCTTGTCCTCGTAGTCATCCTCGATGCCGCCAAGGATAGGTGAAAGCTGCTTGCATGGTATGCAGCTGTCCGAATAGAATTCCACGATGGCCGGGATCTCCGACTGAAGAACCTTCACATCGAAATCCTCTGCACTAACTCTTACTGCCATTCATTTTCTCCTTTCCTGCCGGATGTTTTCACTGCTTGAGTTATATATTTATCACATGTTCTGCTTAACATTACCATATCATGGGAATACGAAGTCGCCGGTACTCAGCGAGCTTGCGAGCGATAGTACCGCTGCAGACTGAGTTAAGTGGAAACGACCCATGATAGGTATGTTAAGACAGAACATGTAAGCATAGTATGAATTATTGCAGTGAAACATCCGGCTTACCTTATCTGATCAATCCTCCAGTTTTTTAACTATAAGATCATAAGTACCGTTCTCGTTGTCGATGAGCTTCAGGATCTGCTGTCCTTCCTCCTTGAAGCTTCTTGGTACGTTCTGTACAGGCTCGCCGTCGTTCATGGTAACCGCAAGCACCTGTCCTATCTCAAGCTCCTCCATGGCTACCTTCGCCTTGACAAATGTCATCGGGCACACCACATCAGTTATATCTACTCTGTCATTGATTTCATAATCAGCCATTGTAAGCCTCCTTTAATACTTCTTTGAATTTGTCTAAGCCCACACGCTCCAGGGTGAACTGGAAACGCTCGCTTGGCTTTGCATTGTCTGCAAAGAACTGTATTGCCGCATCTGTAATACGGAAAAGCTGTTCCTCAGATGTAACAACCGGAAGTAACTCCTCGCCGCGGTGGATCGTGTTACCAAATAATCCTCCGAATGAGACAAGGTATCCTGTCTCGCCCTTCCATGCATCTGTTGGACATGCCTTTGCGCATCGACCGCAATAGTTACATTTGTCTGTATCGAGGATGATCTTGCCGTCCGCCATGGTGATCGCGCCCTCACGGCACGCCTTGACGCACACGCCACACATGATGCATGATGGCTCATCCCACTCTACTACCATTGCGCCCTTGATTCCCACGTCGTTCTCCTCTGCCTTCAGACAGTTGTTCTGGCATCCTGTGACACCGAACTTGAACTTGTGAGGAAGCTCCCTTGCGTAATATCTGGCATCGAGTTTCTTTGCTATGTCATAAGTATCTATATTGCCGCTCGGACAGATCTGATTTCCCTGGCACGCTGTGACTGTTCTTACTCTTGGGCCACACACACCCGGCTTACAGCCTCCCTTTGCCAGTTCCTCCTTCACCTCTTCCACATCGTCAAGCTTGACAAATGGGATCTCAACACTCTGTCTCGATGTGAGATGTACATGTCCATCTCCGTATTTCTCGGCAACCTCTGCTATCTTCTTGAGATTCTCTGCGGTAAGATTTCCTCCCACCACCTGAAGTCTCAGAGAAAAGTTATTCTTCTGCTTCTGTCTCATGAATCCGCCCTTTTTCAGAGCCGCGTAATCTACTGCCATATGTAGTTCCTCCAAATCATTTGTGTATTAGTCGGCAAGGGCTTTCTGGAAATCTTCTATCAGATCCTCCACGTCCTCGATTCCGACACTAATACGAATCATATCATCATATACGTTGGCGTCAAGCTTCTCCTGCTCTGTGCTGTGCGCATTCAGTGTTGATTCAGGATGCACGATGAGCGTCTTTGTGTCTCCTATGTTCGACACTATCTGCGGTATTGTGAGCTTGTTCATCACCGCAAATGCCTTCTCCTTGCTGCCGACTCTGATGGTGATTATGGCACCATAACCACCGTGGAGCTGTTCATTTGCGATGTCATACCAAGGACTGGATTCAAGTCCCGGATAGTTGACCTTTACACCCTCCTGACTTTCCAGGAACTGAGCAAGGGCAAGTGCATTGTGTGAGCATCGCTCCATTCGAAGCCCCAATGTCTCCATGCCCAGCATATTGTAAAATGCCGTCTGCGGAGCTATGCAGGCTCCTGTATTTCTAAAAAGTCCGTTTCTGAGCTTTGCTATATAGGCGAACTTTCCGAACATCTTGTACTGCTGCAGAAGCGGATAACGCTCTGCGTCCCATTTGAAATTGCCGCTGTCGGTGATGACTCCGCTTATGGCATCGCTGTTGCCATTGATGTACTTGGATGTGGAATTGATGACTATATCCGCTCCAAGTGTCAGTGGTGTGACCAGATATGCAGTTGCCACTGTATTGTCTATTAGGAGCGGAAGCCTGTGTGAATGTGCCAGCTCCGAAAGCGCCTTTATATCCACCACATCAAGCTTCGGATTGCCGATCGTCTCAGCAAATATCACTCTGGTGTTCTCATTTATCGCTGCCTCAACCGCTTCCTTATCCGATATCTCCACAAATGTCGTCTTGATTCCAAATGCCTCCAGATCGTGAAACAGATCTATCGTTCCCCCGTAGAGTCCTGTGCTGGAGACTATCTCTCCGCCAGCTCCTACTATATTTAAGAGTGCATTTGTGAGTGCCGCCATTCCAGAAGAACACGCTACCGAACCCACTCCCTTTTCAAGATTCGTCATCCGCTCCTCAAATGCAACTATCGTCGGGTTATTGATCCTCGTATAAGAATACCCCGTCGCCTTGTTGTGGAAAAGCTTCTCATGCTGCTCCGCCGAAGGCTGATAGAATGCACTTGATTGATAGATCGGTGTAAGTGTGGCGCCTGTATTCTCATCACCAAGCTTTGCGCTGTGTAATAATGCTGTGTTAAATCTCATGATCTTCTATGCCTCACTAAAATAAATATTGTCACCAGACAAATCGGGTGACTCTCCCGTTATTCCTATAATTCCTACGAACATGATAGGATTATATCCCTTATACCCTACTATGTCAATAGGAATTATAAAATAAGCCATGCACATAATCGAAAAAAATGATCTGATGGGAGTTTACTCACATTCAGATCATCTTTTGAGGTTATGTATATGGCGCATGCCATTCCACGAGCTGCGTTAGCAGCGAGGGGGGCATTGCTTATTTTGTAGTGGTAGTCATCGGGAGCTTGCTCACAATCAACTGGTGTTTTTTTGTTATCTATACGGCGCATGCCATCCTCAGGGCCGCGTTAGTGGCAAGGGGAGGGCATTGCTTATTTTATAATTCCGTACGGTATACACGGCACATGCCATTCTCTGGTAATGCCCCCTCGCCTTCGCCAGACGGCAGGTCGTCGGGGCTGATTAAATATGAACTTCGTTCATGCAGCCCCTCCTCACGAGCCACGTCAGTGGCGAGGGGAAGCATGGCTTATTTTAATTCGGATGGGCCTATTCTTATACGACATTTCTATCTTCTTAAACAACAGCAAATAAAAACGTATGGATCAGCCCCATTTCTCTGGCAGCTTCCCCATACGTTTTCACTCATTTCTTATTTGCAATTTTCTTATACAGCATCTTCCTCACATAGAAATAACATACTATCTGCATAGCGAGGGTTATGATCCAGGATGCCGGATATGAGATGAACAGAACCGCCAGAGATCTGTGTCTCGGAAAAATCCAGTATATCCACACGATTCTGGTTCCCACCGTTCCTATGATCGAGAGGAGCATCGGAACTCCGGAATGTCCCATCCCTCGAAGCGCGCCAGGAAACAGATCCATAAATCCACACAGGAAATATGTGACTGTCGTATATAGCAGAATTTCCATTCCGCACTTTATAACCGCTTCGCTGCTCGTATATATGTGCAGCAACTGTGGACCAAAGAAATACGCTCCATTGCCCAGAACCATCATTGCCGCAAATGACAATATCAGGCAGTCGATCAGTACTCTCTCCATACGTTTCCATTTTCCGACACCGTAGTTCTGGCTCGTAAAACTCATGCACGCCTGCGTTACAGCATTCACCGTCACATACAGAAAGCCAAATATATTATTTGCCGACGTGTAGCCCGCCATGGCAACCGAGCCAAACGAGTTGACTGACGACTGCAGCAGTACATTTGAAAAGTTGATGACTGTGCTCTGAATTCCCGCCGGAACTCCGACCGAAAAGATCTGCTTTACATATGCCCCCTTGATGGTAAGCTTTGAAAATCTAAGCTGATAGCTTGTCTCCGACATATACAGACAGCGGAGCACAAGCACGCAGGATATCAGCTGTGAGATAACAGTTCCGATTGCCACACCGGCAACTCCAAGCTTGAAAATAATCACAAAGCATAGGTTTAGACCTGTATTTGCAATTCCTGAAATAACCAGGAAAAGGAGCGGTCTCTTTGTATCTCCCACCGCTCTTAGTATGGCCGCGCCGTAATTGTACAGCATAAAAAACGGCATTCCCAGAAAGTAAATCCGCATGTATACAGACGAAAGATCAATTACATCATCCGGTGTATCCATAAGCGCTAACGCCGGTTTTGCACATATCAGTCCGACAAAGGCCATAATAATACCGCTGATCAGCGCTAACGTGATCGCGGTATGTACTGTTTCTGACATTTCTTTATCTTTTCCCGCAGCGTAAAATCTTGCCGCAAGCACGTTTGCCCCAAGGGATATCCCTATGAACAAATTGGTAAATACATTTATAAGTGCTGTGGTTGAACCGACCGCCGCCAGAGCCTGACTTCCACTGAATCTTCCGACAACGATGATATCTACTGCATTGAACATAAGCTGTAAAATTCCCGACAGCATAAGCGGCAACGAAAACGAGATCAGCTTATCCATGATCGTCCCGTTGCACATATCAATTTCATATTTATTTTGTTTTATTGTAGAACTCATAATTTTCCTCAGACTCTTTCGACATAATATCATTTTCTTTATGTACATAAGGTTATACACTTTGCCTGATTATGTCAACTTTTATGTCTATGTCGTTTATTTACACATAAAAAAGACAGGACTTTCCCCGATGCGTTGTGCCTTAACCACCTCCTTTTATGGCATGAAAAAAGCACCTTAACCTGTTATTGGCTAAAGTGCTCGTCGTTACATTCCCATTTCTTCTATCTCTTTTAGCATAAATTCTTCTAATTTCTTCTTATCAGGCAAATGCAGCATATAAGTTGATACAAATAATTGATTATCCATACCCGATAATGCATATTCTACCATCTGTGAGCCTTTATCTGTACAAAGTAGTATTCCTACTGGTGGATTATCTCCTTCTGTCATCTCATTTTTCTTATAATATCCTACATAAGCATTAAGCTGTCCCAAATCTTCATGTTTGAACTCATCATTCTTAAGTTCAATAATAACATTGCAATGTAAAAGCCGATTATAAAAAACAAGATCAATAAAATAATATTTATCATCTATTATAATTCGCTTTTGTCTTGCCTCAAAACAGAATCCCTCTCCAAGTTCTAACATAAACTCCTGCAAATGATCCATAAGAGCTTGTTCTAAATCAGATTCTGACACAGCATCCCTTGCATCAAGTCCCAAAAATTCAAATGTAAATGGGTCTTTTATTGATAGCATTGTTCCATTTGCACTATCAGCAGATTTTTTCAATAAAAGCTCTGGTTTTTTACTTATGCCAGCTCTTACATAAAGGTTAGTTTTTATCTGTCTGCGGAGTTCTCTTACATTCCAGTTACATTTCATACACTCTGTTTCGTAAAAAAATCGTTCAAACGCATCGTTTAAAACCATAATTTCTCGAATATGTGAAAAAGACAAGTTATTAACTAAAACATCTGGATCTGTGACAAATTCGTTCGACACTGTCGAACTTTTTCCAAAATCCGGTAATTTAAATTCGCTCGACACTGTCGAACCAATTTGAGGATATACTTTATAAAATTGTCTACAAGCCTTAAAAAGCGTATAATTCATTCCTTTTTGATCAATCTGTTTTTCCAAATTTTTCAAAAGATGAGAACCATATTCTGCTCTGTCACTGCCATCTTGTTCATATTCAACTATATAGTAACCAATCGCCCAATTACGCAATGTCATGAGCTGATTTACAGCACTTTTTGCTGCTGAACTTGCTTTATCATTTATTTGCTTAATACTATCTGCAAGCAGCTCAAATTCCATTGCATTACCTCCAATACATTGTCCTAAGACTATTATAAATTCGCATAGACACAGTATACCACAGCTCCTGTATCTATGCGATTTCTTTTTTATTGTTTTTGCCGATAAGAACTCATCTTCTCCACAGTAACCTCCAGATAGAAATAAGTCAGAATTGTTGCTTGGGGAACTCCTGCAGCAAGTGCTTTCTTCACTTCCTCTTTCTGCTCCGGTGTATATGACCAGTGCAGCATTCGATTTGTAATAGTATCTTCCCACTTAGGCTTTTCCCTTTCAGAATTCCTTACAGGCCTACCACCGACATTTCCACTAGAAGCACTGGCATTTGCTGTACTATCTGTTTTCTGGAGTCCTAGTAGGTGCCTGGACCCATGAACAGTGCCTGTATTTAGGCAACTACCCTCATAAGTTGTTATTGATTTGTTTTTCGTTTTTTACGATACAGACTGTATAACAGAAGGATACTTGAACCAATCAACATGACTTCCCACAATAGAAGATTATTTCTATCGCCTGTTTCTACACTGCCTTTATCATTACTTGGCTTATTGGTATTCGGTTTATCTGTATCTGGATTAACCGGTACAGCCTTAACAGTTACTTTAACCGTCTTTGTAGCAGTAGCACCCTGACTATCTGTTACCTGATATGTCACTTCATAAGTTCCGGCTTTCTTTGTATCTATTGCATTGTGAATGATGTCATATTTCTCTTTTTATTCTTGGTATGTTATAATGCAAGAAGCAGTTATTAAACAGGGTGGTGAGTCATATTTCCCTTTTTATTCTTGGTATGTTATAATGAAAATGTATCGAACAATGTACCACTTATAGTCATATTTCCCTTTTTATTCTTGGTATGTTATAATTATTCTCATAAGATGGCAAAACGACCTCAGTCATATTTCCCTTTTTATTCTTGGTATGTTATAATAATCACTTGGCATACATGTACATGTCAAAGTCATATTTCCCTTTTTATTCTTGGTATGTTATAATGTTATTATTTCATGGAATGCTACATTGTGGAAGTCATATTTCCCTTTTTATTCTTGGTATGTTATAATTCTAATGTTCCTTGGAGTGGAATCACCGATGTCATATTTCCCTTTTTATTCTTGGTATGTTATAATGACGAATACACGCAAGTATATGATTACCCTGTCATATTTCCCTTTTTATTCTTGGTATGTTATAATAGGATAGCAAAAAAGCTAGGATTTTCAACAAATCCTAGCTTTTTCACGTTAAAAAATCATATGATATCCAGCAAATTTGTGCTACCTTTTTCTTCTTTTTTTCTTGTTCCCACCAGTATTTTCATCGAAGAATACTGTTTATCCGTGAGAACCAACATTCTTACAGAACCCGTTTCTGGAAGATTTTCATTCAGACGCCCTTCATGTTTTCTTACCGCATCCATCCCATTGCACACACGAACATATACCGAATATTGCAACATACAATATCCATCATTCAACAGAAATTTGCGGAAACTGTATGCGCATCTTCTATCCTTCTTCGTCTTTGTTGGAATATCAAAAAATACAATCAATCTCATAAATTTACTCATAATTATGTCTTTCCAGCTCTATCAATTCTGGGATCTCAAGTTCATCCTTATTACCCATCAAAATAGAATTATAACTCGCTACCATTTTATCTATGGCATGATGTATTACATGTTTTTCTCCATGTATATCCATGTCATAATTCACAATATCCACCAATTGATACCGCATCTCTTTGCTTAGCTCTTTTCCTTCTTCCATATGCAGCTGTGTATAAACAAAATAATCAACAATTGCTCGATACGGCTCAATAAAATCATCTGCAAGATTGAAATTGTTCAGCTGGCTATGATGATTAATTCCAATAGAAGGCTCAAACCCATAACATACTATTGACCTAGATATATGACCTCGCAATATACTATATCCATAGTTAAGTGCCGCATTTATTCCGTTGTCATCTCTCCGAGTAAAGTCGTTGCCAAATAAGCTTTTAAAGTACAATGCTGCTGCCTGCGCTTCTACATTTGTCTTATCTCCAGACTGCACCTTTTTTGTCATATTGTATAATTGATCGGCATTCTTTTTGCCGCACAATTTTAAGCACATCGCCTGATTAGCTATCTTTTGTTTTACAATTTGCTGCCATATCCTGTTTTGTCTTGGTTTTGTTATCGCAAGCTGCGCAGTGAGCATCTTAAAATGTCTGCTATGTCTTGCCATAGGAAGAACAACTGTAGATGGTAGATGCTTTTCATCGCATATATAAACCAGACATCCATTCTCACTTAACCGCTGCAAGACTCCACTTGAAATCATAATTCCCGCATGTTCAAGCACAAGACAGTTTATATCCTCAAGCGGCACACACATATCTTCATTTCCGATTGCCAATTGATAATTATGAACAGAAATCCCTATATTTCTAGTCACAATGATATTACGATATGCCACCTATAACCACTCTCTTTCTTCTTTGGAACAAGAATATATATTTCCAAGTATATCAACATTTAATTTTTCAAAAATTGCTAGATTTTGTATACACAACCTCACATAAGTCTTCGCGCCGAGATCATGTTGTACATAGCTTATCCCTGCAGAATAGCGATCACTGGTTTTATAATAACCATTTTCTATTTCTTTATTTTTCTTTTGTACTTTTATAAGGTCATCCGGATATAAGCTAAACAGGAAATCTTTATCATCCATTTTCTTCCAATCAGCAGTCTCCTTATGGGCAACTACAGCCTTTGTTGGCATCCTGTGCAAATATAAATCTTTATAATATACCGGAATCATATAATATTTGCCATCTTTCCTGAATATATCGCATCGGTACATCCCTCCTCTATCTTTGACTCCTTCTCTATCTATATCTTCACCTCTTCCTCTAACCTTAACCTGATCATCAGCTACTCCTACATAGAGTTTAACTTTTTTTACAATCGGGCCATCAGATCCATCCTTCTTAGGTTTATAAAATGGCTCTGCAAATGCATCTTTTGCATTTCCATATCGAATTAGTCTATCAAGTAATTTATTATATAGTAGCACGTCGTCTTCTGGTCGATAATAATCTTTAATCTGCTTTTTGCCATTCACCGCTATCAGCTTTAGCTTGTCAAGGCTTGTTTTTTCTACAGTTCTTGAACTCGCCTCATCAACAGCCCGAATAGTATTCTCGCTTATTACCCCTGTCTTTTTCTTCACTGGAAGTCGTGATACAAAAATCGGCTTAGGTATATCACCCATGTAGCCTCTATCTTTTGCCCTCTCGATATAATCTTCTGGATGATCTGCCATAACCATCTCTACTTCCTCTCGAAACCATTTCCACGGCAGTGCTGTTGTTTCTAATATTTCGCCGGTTCTCCTATCAACAAGCTTATTCCCTTTTCGAACAACGCCACCCAACTCTTCTTGCTTATATATATTACTCATTTTCCAGATCATTTTTTCCGTGCAACACGCAATCACAATTGCATCCTGAGCATGGTGTTTATCACTTTTCTCTCTATCCTTTTCGAGCCCCCATTCATGTCTAAGTCTGGCTGTTATACCTCCGTTTAGAGGATATACATGTTTATTTCTAGCCCCATTAAAATATGGTTCAAATACCAAATGTCTGCGAATCAAATCTGCAACTACCTTAGTTGTATATCTCGTATCATTTAAGTTTCTAGATCGCCATTCATCAGAATCAGATGACTTTGTAAGCGCATTTTTTCTCTTTCCAGGACTTAACACATAATTATTAACCATTTTTACGAATTTGTTCCATGCCTCATCGTCATGTCCAATATATTCATGCGGTGTATGGTTTTTCTTGTCCTGATTATCCTTCTTTTTTACGAGCACCTTATTATTAAAGCTGTCGTTGAACGAACGGCTATATGGGATAATATGATCCACCTCATATTTTTCATAATCCAGTATATCCTCAACTGGTATTAATTTTTCCGAATACAGATCCATCTGACTCTGATTCTTCCAAAGACGATACCTCAGTATATCTTTCCGACGTATATCACTTTCAATCTTTCCAAAATTCTCACTTATGAACTTTATTGCCTCTTTCTTCTCTTTATTATTATTTTTTTGAGCAGTGGCAATTTTCTTTTTTACCTCCCCGGAATGTGGCAAATCCCTTGCCATTTCAATGTGAATTTCTACCGGGCTACCATATAGCTTAACTATTTCATTTAGAATCCGTACAGTTCTACGAACAGCACGTTTGACCGTGGGATTCATTATTTTGTCCACTGCCTCATTCAATAATTCTTTTGAAATATATTTTGTCTTCACGCCGTCTGTACTTAAGCTGTCATATCCCACCCGTAAACATGATTCCATATATGAATAACCAGCTTCCAATTCAGGCATCAGCTTCTTCATTGCCTTAAACGACAAGTTATGAAATTTTGCATAATTCAGCTTTAACATTTTTTCTATCTGCGCTTGATTTACCGATAAATCTGATAATTCTTCTCGTCTTTTTTCTTCCGATTTGTAATATGTCAACACCTTACCCACAGAATCCATCAACTGTTTTTGCTCTTCCGTCAAATCCTTATAAGATAAATTCAAAATATCTTTTACTTCATGCCAATATTTAAGCGAAATAAAGTCGCTCTTTTTTTCTGTATCCAATATCCTTTGCTTAAAGTCACCATTATTAACCTTAGAATATGTCAAGCCTCCAAATCGTTCTTCCAAATCAAGCTTTAGTTCTTTTCGTATAGCATTATATTTTACCACCTTAGTCTTATATGCAAGCTTTATTACTGCACTCTTTTCATCCTCATTAAGTGGTCTCTCATCCCCGTCGGCAGTACAAATTCGCAGATGATTTATTTTTTCAAGCAGTACGAATCGCTCCGATGTATACGAGGCTTTACATGCTCGTTTCTCTCCCTTCTCGAATGTACATTCACCAACCATCTTTTCAATCAGATTACCTCCATATGGACTTCCTTCACCTGGTCCTTCATCATAATTCCTCTGACTCTGCATAATGCTTAAAAATCGTTCTTCTAATTCTTTTGTCGCGAGAGTATTACCTAATTCCCTCTGCTTTTCAAATATTATCCGAACCTCTTCAACAAGCAAATCTCTGCTAATCGAATTACTATAGTTTCCCTCCGAATTTCGTGCCACTAGCAATTCATTTTCTTCACTGCTTCCACACCTTTTTTGTCTAAATTTAGCATCCTTATATATCATTTCCCCGGCTGTACGATATCCATGCTCATGCATATATTTTTTGTTTTCAGAAATTGCTGATAAAACTTTTTTGTCGTCTTCATCCTCCTGCTCATGCACTGCAGTACTCTTATACCCACGATGTTTGGCAAAATATATAAGAAGCTGTGCCAGTTCTCTATTATTCAGTATATATACTGGTTCATCCTGAATTGCAGCCCACCTGAGGAAATACACATCCTCAACTGCTCCTGAGTAATACTCATCCATATCCTTTTTTGAGACTATATTCATTTCCTGCAATAGGCTTTTCACTCGCTGTATTCTATGTGCCTTTCTACGTACAAGCCTTCTTCCAGATCTATACCCTCTTCTATTTGCTGTCGCCGTTATTTTTTCTTTCCCTACAGTAACCTCATCAAACGTGTGTACTCCAGCACGCACAATCCCGCATACATTGTCTTCTCCATCCAGTAAAAGAACTGCCCATCCAACAGACGCAATTCCAATATCCAGCCCCAATACATATCTAATTTTCTTTCGCATACTTTTCTCCTCCCTCTGTCATTATTGCAAAAAATCCCATTCACTCATAACGAATGAATGGGATAGGTTCGGCATACGCACGAATGCGCAGCCTTGTCACATTAACCTTTTTATTCTTGGTATGTTATAATAGTTATTATGACATATATTATTATAATCTAACATAGAGCACCATGTCAATCAAAGAAAATCAAACAAAACAGGAGCAAAACATATTCCCTCGTCTACTATACAAATAGTAAAATCACCTCCCATTTCCCCCTTATTTTTCCACTCACAGCGTCACTCTGCGCTTTATAAACGCATTTGCCAAAACCTATTGACACAGCGATTTGAATGGTCTAAAGTGTGCCTACCGGCCGGATAAAATACTAAGGAGGAACACTCTTGCCAACAACAAGAAAACTTTATGACAGCATCTTCAAGAAGATTCTCACGCTGTCCTCGAAAGCTGTGATCAACATGATTAACGGCCTGTTCAACATGTTTTACGATCCGGAAAACTCAACAGTATCTTATCACTGGACTGAAAATGTTCACGATAATCAGAATTCTATGACCACAACTCTGGCCGACACCATACTCGTAATCAACAATTCCGATGCATATCATTTGGAAGCGCAGATGAAAAAGGATGATTCTATTGTATTCCGTGTATTTTCATATGGAGCGGGATATGCAGATCAGACTAAGGAGATACTGCAGGACGAAGAGGGCTGTCAGGTATATCGAATTCATTTTCCTGAACCCTGTGTGATATATCTGAGCAATGTACCAAAATCAGTACCTGATACATATTCGTTGCAGGTGGGATTCGGGCATACCCAGAACATAACCTACAACGTCCCTGTTACAAAACTCACGTCCTGCTCCGTAAAGGAAATAAACGACAGGAAAATGATCATCCTGATTCCATTCTACATTCTGAAACTCCGCGAAAAGCTGAGGAATAAGAAAGCACGTACACCAGAGAATATAGCCTCATTGAAAAGCCTCATCAAAACAGATATAATGGGTAGCATAGACAAGAACGTGGAACTTGGGAATATAACAGCTGAGGATGGAGCACAACTATACAGATTTACTCAGATGCTTTATACTCGCCTATATTCCCAGTTTGAAGAGACCGAGGAGGTTACGGATATGGTGGAACAGTCGATTATTACATTTGTGGATGTTTTTCGGGAAGAGAAAGCCAGGATGGAAAAACGTATGGCTGAGATGGATAAGGAGATTGCCGACAAAGACAAGAAGCTCGCCGACAAGGACAACGAGCTTGCCGAATTAAGGGCAGAAATAGCCAGACTTAAAGGTTCTGACAAATAAATATTTCATATTACTACTTTCTATACAAAAGCGAAGGACGAAGGCATAAAACACCTCCGTCCTTCGCTTTATTATTATATTACTACGCGATCTTTTTTAGATGTAGTTTCCATCGTGAACCTGAGCCGCATCGTATACAGACTCCTTGCGGATCTCATCTGCAATCTCGTCTGCGTCGAGCTCGCCGTCAGCATTCCAATCGCCGCTGTAGACCTCGGCGCCTTCTACCTTGATTCCTGCGATCTGCTGCTCGCTTGCGAAGAGAAGTACGATGATTCCTGCGTGGTGAAGATGCTTTAATACAGCATTTACATCCTCGCGGATATCTGGAGCGTACAGATATGTATGACGTCCGTCGATGCTGAGCTTCTTCTCTACCGACTCAACAAAATCTCTTGTGACATTGCCTGCAGCAAATGGAACTATGACAGCCTTCTGTCCCTTGATTGCTGCACGCACATTTCTATCCACGCGTCCCTCGTAAAGTCCGGTCTCCTCAGCGTGAACCTCCTCGACAACACCGCAGGCACTTGTCATGTCTGTTACACGATCGATGAGTATGAGTTCTCCAAGAGTCTTGTGTTTCTTGAACTCGTCAACCACGATCCTGTCGGCAAATGCGATCCTGCAGACTGCGATACCATTCTTGGAAAGGGTGTCTGCTGATTTCTGCTCACCTGTATTTACATCTATGGTGTAATCGATGTGTGTAACTGTACCAGGGATCATCTTGGTTCCGAGCTTCACGAAGAAGTTCTTGCCATTGTACAGCTCATCGTCATCCATCCAGAGAAGTGTTGCGGTGATTGAAGATGCAACCTTTGCACCTGAATCAACTGTGAGCACACATCCTCTTGACACATCAACCTCACGGTCAAGCTGTATTGTTACAGGCTGTCCCTTCTGTGCTGAGTCCACTGTGTCAAATCCAACATGGATGCTCTTGACCTTTGCGGTCTCGTTGCTTGGGAGTGTGTTGATCTCGTCTCCGACGTGGATCTCACCATCCTCGATCTGACCCTGAAAACCTCTGAATGTGTGGTCAGGACGGCACACTCTCTGAACAGGCATATAGAATCCTGCCTCTGTGTTATCCTCTGCGATATCTATATCCTCAAGGTATGTAAGGAGTGCTGGGCCCTCATACCAAGGTATGTTCTCTGACTTCTTTGTCACGTTGTCACCCTCTGTAGCTGACACTGGGATGATAGTGATATTTGGCAGGCTGAGCTCTGATGACAGCTCATTTATCTGCTCTACGATCTCATTGAAACGCTTCTCATCGTAACCGACAAGGTCCATCTTATTTACCGCAAATACAAAGTATCTGATTCCCATCAGCGCGCAGATCCTTGCGTGTCTTCTGGTCTGCACCAGCACGCCCTGCTTTGCATCTATGAGGATGACTGCCAGGTCGGCAAATGATGCTCCAACCGCCATATTCCTTGTGTACTCCTCATGGCCCGGTGTATCTGCCACGATGAAGCTTCTCTTGTCCGTTGTAAAATATCTGTATGCAACGTCGATGGTGATACCCTGCTCACGCTCTGCCATCAGTCCGTCCAGAAGAAGTGAATAGTCGATGGCACCGCCACGGCTTCCTACCTTGGAATCAAGCTCCAGAGCCTTCTCCTGATCTGCATATAAAAGCTTTGAATCATATAATATATGTCCTATAAGTGTTGACTTTCCGTCATCTACACTTCCGCATGTTATAAATTTAAGTAATCCACTCATCTTAGAAGTATCCCTCCCTCTTTCTACGCTCCATGCTGCCTGCTGCCTCGTTGTCAATAACTCTGGTGGTTCTCTCTGAGGATACCGCACTGAGCGTCTCCTCGATAATCTCAGGGAGTGTGTCCGCTGTGGACTCCACGCCGCCTGTCAGCGGATAGCATCCGAGAGTTCTGAAACGAACACTCTTGTACTCTATCTTCTCACCAGGTCTGAGTTTCATTCTGTCATCATCGACCATGATGATATTTCCGTCACGATATACAACAGGTCTCTCCTTTGCAAAGTACAGTGATGGGATCTCTATGTTCTCACGCTCTATGTACTCCCATATATCAGCCTCTGTCCAGTTGGAAAGTGGGAATACTCTGACCTCCTCGCCCTTCTGGATCTTGGTGTTGAACAGCTTCCACATCTCCGGTCTCTGGTTCTTTGGATCCCAGGCATGCTGAGCATTTCTGAATGAGAGGATTCTCTCCTTCGCACGGGACTTCTCCTCGTCTCTACGTCCGCCGCCAAATGCTGCTGTGAAACCGTATTTGTCAAGAGCCTGCTTGAGCGCCTGTGTCTTCATGATATCTGTGTATGCTGAGCCGTGGTCAAATGGGTTGATGCCCTTCTTGACACCCTCCTCGTTGATGTACTCGATCATGTCCAGTCCATATTTCTTCGCTGTCTTGTCTCTGAACTCGATCATTTCCTTGAACTTCCATGTTGTATTTACATGTAAAAATGGAAATGGCGGCTTCTCAGGATAGAATGCCTTGAGTGCCAGATGAAGCATTACCAAGCTGTCCTTTCCTATGGAGTAAAGCATAACAGGCTTCTCACACTCCGCAGCAACTTCGCGGATGATGTATATCGCCTCTGCCTCCAGTTCGTCAAGATGTGATAATGTACCCATATCTATACCAACCTTTCTTCTTTTATCTTTTAATATTTATTAGCTTCCTTCTTGTCTATCACTATCTGGTCTGTGGTGCCATCCATCTTTCGGATATTCCACAGAAGCAGATCTCCCTTGTTCTCCACCGACATCCGGCTTCCCATTCCGCCGATGTCAGCTCCGAGATATAATGAGATGGCGTCAAATGCACACTCCTTGATACAGGATGAGCATCCCCAGCAATCCTTTGGGTATTTCATGAATATCTGTCCATCCTCATCTCTCTTTATGAGGGAACCCGGGCAGACATTTGCACATTTGCCGCAGTTTTTGCAAAGCTCTTTATTTATCACTATGCTCATATACATCCCCCTTTCCTTGGAACATCAGCCCATTTGAAGTCGCCTTCGGCGAGGGGCTGACGCTGCATGCCAGATTTCCTTCGGGGATCTGGCACATATTGCCTAGCTCACGATGTATCATCTTAAGCTCGCCGTCCACCATCTTTGAGTTGACAAATATCTCCCAGTCTTTGCTCTTCTCCGGGTAGTCCAGATTCTCAGCAAAGCTGTGCCATCTCGTCTCCTTCCTGTCCTTCAGGTGTGCGATTACAGAGAGTGCAACTGTGAGTCTCTCCTTCACCTCATACACAAACATGAGCTCGTGCATGTCATGGGCACTTATGTGCCATACAAGCTTCTGGAGCTGCTCTATCTTCTCCTTTGCCAGCTCAAGCTGTTTCTCGTTGAACTGGTAATGGGTGGATATTCCTCCGGCGTAGTTGTCCATGACCTTCTGCATGGCCTCCTCTATCGCCTCGTATGTGAACATCTTCTCGTCGGTATCGAGGAAATGGTCATACTCTTCTATCTTTCTGTCAAATGCTGTCTCCTCGTCAAGCTCAGGATCAAGGTATCCCTCGTCAAGCTGCTTTACCATGGCAATGGCTGCTATCTCTCCCTCAACCATCGCTCCGGTCACATACTTCTGTGGACATCCGCCCGCCACATCTCCGGCTGCGAACAGTCCGCGTATTGTGGACTCTCTGTCGTTGTCCACCCAGTAACCGCTCGCCGTGTGGCCGCCGACTATATAAGGCTCTGTGCCCTCTATCTCCACATTCTGCTCACTCGGATTCTTACCGGACTCAAGCCATTTGAGAGTCTGGCTCGGAGCCATGTTGAGGTATGCCCTCTTCAATGAGTCATCCTGCTCAGGGGTGATGCCCTCTGTTCTCAGGTAACATGGACCTCTTCCCTCTATATTCTCCCTCACCGTTCCGTACACTCTCTGAGACGTGGTGAGTCCGTATTTGTTCTCGTATACCTCACCGAGTGAGTTGACCTGCTTAGCGCCGACACCCTGGGCTATAGTTCCAGTTGGGGCTATGGTGTCCTTACATCTGAGTGCTATGAATCTCATCTCAAATGTGGTCATCTCCGCTCCGGCATTTATTCCCATTGCGTATCCCGCTCCGGTGTTGAACGGCGGATACCACATCTTATGTCTCGAAAATCCCGGATTGTTCGGTCTGTAAAGTCCCGCCGCACCGCCTGTAGCACAGAGCACTTTCTTTGCTCTGATCTCGTAGGCTGTTTTATCCTCTATGGAGAATCCAAATGCCCCGAGGATCTGATTATTTTCAACTATATAGTCCGTGATGTTGACTCTGTTCAGTATCTGACAGTTGTCAAGCTCCTCCACCGCCTTTGCCAGCAGTGGCTTCATGTTCTCGCCATTTATCTTGATATTTCTGTTGCCCCTTGCAACATACTCTCCATTCTCATCCTTGAGGATAACCAGCCCCAGCTTCTCCATCTTGTCTGTTACACGGTTCAGCCCCTGTGACATAGAAAGCAAAAGATCTTCTCTGACGATCCCGTCAGCGTCTGTCCTGCAGTAATCCACATAGTCCTCAGGCTTTCTGCCCTTCACTATGTATGCGTTGATGGCGTTCACTCCCGCCGCCAGACATCCACTTCTCTTTATATTTGCCTTCTCGGCGATGATGATGGAATAATCAGAATGCTCTCTGACAGTCAGCGCTGCATAGCAGCCCGCCGTACCACCACCGATTATCAAAATGTCCGTATGAAGTATTTTCCTGTTTGCAATACCCATATTTTCTCTCCAATCACTTTTATAATTAGATGTAGAATACATCGTTATCCTGCATTGCCTTGTTCTCCAGCAGATATGTCTGATTCTCATCAAATACATACAGCCTGTAGATGAGAACGTGGACCTGCTCCCCCGGCTTTACGACATCCTTCTCCATGGATCTCTCGGCGACGATCTCCACTCCGTTGACATCCACCGTGACGTCCAGATGGCTTCCGCGGAACAGCACATCCTTGACTATCCCCGACTCCGCCGCACTCTGGTACTGATCCAGCCTGCCGCTCTTGGATATCTTGACGAACTCCGGTCTGATGACCGCCCTGTCCGCTCCCGGCACCCTGTCAAAACCCTTGAGCTTCTCGTAGTCCTCCACAACAGTTGACCTTCCGATGAACTGTGCCACAAACGGTGTGGACGGCGTCTTGTATATCTCCATCGGCGATCCCATCTGCTCTATCTGTCCGTGGTTGGTGATGATGATCTCATCCGCAACCTCCACAGCCTCATCCTGATCGTGGGTGACAAATATGCTCGTTATGCCAAGCTTTTCAACCATCTCCTTGAGCCAGGTTCTAAGCTCCGTCCTGACCTTTGCATCTATCGCGGCAAATGGCTCGTCCAGCAGCAACACCTGTGGATTCGGTGCCAGCGCCCTGGCAAATGCCACTCTCTGCCGTTGTCCGCCTGAGAGCTGATTCGGATATCTCTTCTCCATACCTGACAGCCCTGTAAGCTCCAGAAGCTCCATAACTCTCTTCTTGATCTCCTTCTTTGGAACCTTCATGAGTTCAAGTCCAAATGCCACATTGTCAAATACCGTCATGTAACGGAACAGTGCATAATTCTGGAATACAAATCCTATTCCTCTCTTCGCAGCTGGTATATCATTTACACGCCTGCCGTCTATGTATATGTCACCGGAATTTGGATTTTCAAGTCCGGCTATCATTCGGAGAAGTGTCGTTTTTCCGCTTCCCGACGGTCCCAGAAGCGCCACCAGCTTGCCCTTCTCCACACCAAAGCTGACATTGTTGGACGCCAGGAAATCTCCATATTTCTTATATATATTTTTCATCTCGACGTACATGTCGTCAGCCTCCTTTTTGTTCTCTTATTCTTCCGCACCTGATCTATCTTTCGAAACTCCTGCAAGCCATCCCATATGCAGACTATCTCACTTCGCCCTTATCGGATATCGCCCTTTTTCGGGTATCGCCCCCTCGCCTCCGCTCAGCGGCAGGTCGTCACGCGCATGAGAGTTATGAACTTCGTTCATAAGCGCGTTTCCTCTTCGCTCTGTACTCAAGCAGATTTCTCAGGAACAATATTATGACCGCTATGATCACCAGTATGGACGATACAGCAAATGCTGCTGTGATGGATTCCTCCGTTCCCGACATGTACAGCGCATCAATCTCAAGTGGAAGTGTAAATGTCCCGCCCCTTGTCTTGGACAGTGCATTTACCGCACCGAACTCGCCGAGTGCTCTGGCGGTACAGAGAATTATTCCGTATATGAGTCCCCATTTCATCTGGGGAAGTGTTATCCTTCTGAATATCGTGAAGCCTTTCGCTCCCATGAGCGCCGCAGCCTCCTCCTCGTCCTTACCCTGCGCGTTCAGCACCGGGATAAGCTCCCTTGACACAAATGGGAATGTCACGAATATGGTAGCAAGCACAACGCCCGGAACTGCAAATGTTATCCTGATGTTTGTCCCCAGCATATCATTGATCCATCTGATCGCCGGATACGTCCATCCGAGTCTTCCAAATGTCATGAGGTAGGCAAGACCTACGATGACAGGTGATATGGAAAACGGAATGTCTATCAATGTTGCCAGCACCTGCTTGCCTTTGAAGGAGAACTTTGTCAGCAGCCATGCCGCACATATTCCGAAAAATGTGTTTACCACCACAGCTATGACTGTGGCAATAAGTGTGACTCCAAGCGCGCTTATCACGTACTCTGTCGTGATGGACTGCAGGTAGAACTTAAAGCCCTCCTTCAGCGCACTTGTTATCACCGATATAAGTGGAACAACAAGCATGAGCACTATGAAAAGCACCGTCACGGTTATCAGTATTATCTTTGTCCTACGCTTGCCGCGCTGCAGCTTTTCCTGCTCGCTCATTTTCCGTGTCTCCTCCTTATTGAGCAGACGCATTAAAATGCGCTTCGCGCGGCGTCTGCGTGCTTCACAAGGATTCCTCCCGCTTAACGCGGGCCCCTCCTTATGAAAAGTTATAATAAATTTGTTCTTCTGGACTGTCTAAGCTGTACTATGTTGATCGCAAAAAGCAGTACAAATGATATTACCAGCATCACCAGTGCTATGGCTGTTGCGCTGGCATAGTCTATGTAGCTGAGCTTCTGCATGATCACGTATGATATGACCTGCGTCTGCTCCTTTGCGCTGTTGCCCGATATGTAGATGACACTGCCATACTCTCCGATTCCTCTGGCAAATGCTAATCCGAATCCGGTCAGCAGTGCCGGTCTGAGCTCTGGAAGTATGACCATGAAGAATGTTCTTCTCGGTGTGGCTCCCAGCATGTAGGCCGCCTCCTCGTACTGGTTGTCCATCTTCTCAAGTATCGGCTGCACCGCCCTTATGACAAATGGTATCCCCACAAATACAAGGGCGATGGTAAGTCCGATCTTTGTGTATGCAACATCTATTCCAAGAGCCGCAAGCGGCTTTCCAAGGAATCCATCCTCACTGTAAAGTCTCGACAGTGTGATACCGGCAACCGCCGTTGGCAGACAGAACGGAAGCTCTATGAATCCGTCCAGTATCTTCTTGCCGGGAAAATCGTATTTGACCAGTGTCCACGCTATTATCAGACCAAACACCGTGTTGACTATCGCCGCTATGAACGAACAGCCGATGCTGGTCTTAAATGCATTCAGCACGTTCTTCTTCAGAAGCAGATGCCAGAATTCACCCGGCGAAAGCTTCAGCGATGACACCAGCACCGATGCCAACGGGATCAGAACTATCAGCGACAGCATGGCAATGACTATTCCAAGCGTCAGATGATATCCCGGGATAACTCTGGTCTTCTTTGCATTATTCAGTTTGTCCTTCTTGCCATTTTCCTCTGCTGCCATCTCGTCTTCCAATCCATTTTAATAATCGTAAATTTCATCAAACTTTGCTCCGTCGTCGAAGAAATCCTCATAGGCTTTGTTCCAGCCTCCGAAATCATCTATGGTCCACTGCTTGATGTCCAGATCAAATACGTCTGCATACTCTGCAAGTATCTTCTCATTTGTCGGGCGATAGCCGCTCTCAGCCTCAAGCCTCTGAGCGTCATCGCTGTACAGGTACTTCAGATACTCTGTGCTGACCTCCTCTGTTCCACCCAGCTTTGCGTTGTCATCGACAACCGCCACACTCGGCTGAGCCAGTATACTCACCGACGGATTAACTATCTCGTAATCCTCCGGGTATTCCTTCAGGGTTGCTATCGCCTCATTCTCCCAGGCTATCAGCACATCACCCTTGCCATTCTCTACAAATGTGGTGGTTGAACCTCTGGCTCCTGAATCCATGACCGACACATTCTGATAAAGCTTCTTCATGAACTGCCATATATCATTTTCATCACTGTACGTCTCCTTCGCATACGCAAGTGCCGCAAGGAAATTCCAACAGGCACCACCGCTGCTCTTCGGATCAGGTGTTATGACTTCCACATCGTCCTTCACCAGATCGTTCCAGTCCTTTATATCCTTAGCATTTCCCTTTCTAACCAGGAACACGATAGTGGATGTGTACGGCGCCGAGTCCTTGTCAAATTCATCTATCCAGCCTGAATCTATCAGGCCATTTGCTGATATGAGGTCAATGTCATGCTCAAGTGCCAGTGTGACAACATCCGCATTACAGCCCTCCACAACCGACCTCGCCTGTGAGCCGGAGCCTCCATGAGACTGGATGACCTTGATGTCCTGCCCGTACTGCTTCTTATAATACTGTTCGAACATGTCGTTGTATCGCTCATACAGCTCCCTCGTTGGGTCATACGAAACATTTGTAATTGTGATAACATCGTCCTTCTTCCCGCCACAGCCGGCAGCACCTATCGCCAGCACCGCCGCCATGGACAGAAGCAATACTCTTTTCCCAAGTCTCATATTTTTCTCCTAATTACAGGTTAAACAGTGATGTTGAGAGGTATCTCTCTCCTGTATCCGGGAAGAGAACCACGATGGTCTTGCCCTCATACTCAGGTCTCTTTGCAAGCTCAGTTGCCGCATAGAGTGCCGCACCTGCGGATATTCCAACCAGAACACCATCTGTCTTTGCAATCTTTCTTGCCGTGTCAAATGCGTCATCGTTCTGGATTCTGATGATCTCGTCCACGATGCTCAGATCCATAACGCCAGGTATAAATCCAGCGCCGATTCCCTGGATCTTGTGTGGGCCAGGTGCACCACCTGAGAGAACCGGTGAATCAGCAGGCTCAACTGCAATCAGCTTGACCTTCGGATTGTGCTCCTTGAGTCCGCTTCCTGTTCCTGTGGCTGTTCCGCCTGTTCCTACTGCTGATACAAATGCATCAACCTTTCCGTCTGTATCTCTCCAGATCTCCTCTGCTGTTGTCTTCTTGTGGATAGCAGGATTTGCCTTGTTCTCAAACTGCTGTGGGATGAATGCATTTCCATACTGCTCCTTGAGCTCATTTGCCTTGGCGATGGCTCCCTTCATTCCCTCTCTGCCAGGTGTTAATACGATCTCAGCACCGAGAGCTGAAACAATCTTTCTACGCTCAACACTCATGGTATCCGGCATTGTAAGTATCAGGTGAAGGCCCTTTGCCGCTGATACAAATGCAAGTCCGATTCCTGTATTTCCTGATGTAGGCTCAATGATGACTGTCTCCTGGTTGATGAGACCATCCTTGATTCCCTGCTCGATCATGGCTGCTGCCACACGATCCTTTACTGAGCCAAGTGGGTTGAAATACTCAAGCTTTGCAACGATGTGTGCCTTGAGTCCAAGCTCCTTCTCATAATTTGTGAGCTCCAGAAGTGGAGTGTTTCCTATAAGTTCTGTTAACTGTGATGCTATCTTTGCCATGATTTTGTTTCCTTTCTTTTTTTACTTTTTTCAAGTCTCTATGTTCTTTCTTGATTCTTTACTATCTTTATATACTGTACATTATTTTCTATATAATTCTTAACAGGCCATCTGATAAATCTTTTCCTCTATCGCTCCCGCCAGAGCCGCATGGCCTTCCAGATTCATGTGCTCCTGATCTGCCTCGCTGCTGTCCGCCACAGATGACGCCGCCAGAAATTCTACACCAAACTCGTCGGCTATCTTTTTATAGACATCTGTGAGCTTCCTTGACACCTCAACGGATTCCGGTGAGAACTCAGGATCAAATTCATCCTTCCACACCTGCTCACCTAAGTGTATTGGCGATACGAGAAGTATCCTGCTGTCCGCTGAATACTGCCTTGCCTGAATGAGCAGTCTCCGTATTCCCTTGCCTATCACATCCGGTGATGCCGAGAACACCGTCTTACAGTCATTTGTTCCAAGCATGATCACTATATTCTCCGGTTTGTGTGTCTCCAGCAGAGTTGGGAACAGCGACACGCCCTTTCTTCCCTGTCTCAGTGGATCCTCGAACACTGTTGTTCTTCCACAGAGGCCTTCCTCTATGATCCTTATATCTTTATTTGCCAGCTTCTGCTGCAATATACTGGTCCATCTGATTCCCCAGGGAAATCTCTCCCCATTCTCAGGATTGTATCCCCATGTATTGGAATCTCCAAAGCACAACACCTGTTGCATGTGTCCACCTCCTGTCTATTGAACCTCGCTCTGTTCAATGGATTTCATCATCAATCCACATATATCCTATCTGATATGTAGTAATTATCTATCAACATGTTGGAGTATACAACTTATTTCCTACTATGTCAATAGGGATTATGTGTTTTTATATACAAAAAGGCTGTCACCCGACTTAATCTATAAGTCAGGCGACAGCCTGTCCATATTTTTAAATTAACTTATTCACCTGATCACGGAGAAACGGAAGATATATACAGTGTACATGGCAACAAATGCCATATCTTTCTGTACCTTTTCATACAGTCCCCCCTATTTTAACTTACCCCCAATAGTTAATTACCCGATTTCGGATTAGTAGTCGATATATATACATCACACGCGGATCTGATTACGGATATATAATATGTCTTGCCCGCAACACATTTATAACTCATGCAAAAATCATTTTTATTAGTTGACAGGTCGTGCTTTACATCATCCACTGCTGCCAGAATTTTTCTGTTCTCATCATACAGATATCCATACGGATCTCCTGTCGAAATTGAATAGAAGTAATATGTGCCCGTGTTTTTTGGAACAAATTTGTATAACTCTTCTTTTTCCGCATAAAATGATGTTTTATCGCCAATCTCGATCACATCCTCAGACATTTTTGCTGTGACTGAAACTGCCTTTCTGTCTACCTTTGCAGTTATCACTCCTCGCTTACCCATTCCTTTGGCCTTAAGTGTATATGATGTTCCTGGAACAAGATAAACATACCCATTTGTACCGCATTGTCTGTCATATTCATCATACCATGCTCCGATATCATCAACAGAATACTTGGCATTGTCAGGATTTACAGTAAGTTTTAATACATCTGATACAAAGTTTCTGCCAGTCTCAGACTTGTCAAATTTCTGATTATACAGATATGTGCTGTCATCTCTTATGGATATTACCACATCGTATGTACCAGGGAACAGATCCATCGAATATGAGCCATCATTTCTTGATGTAGCACCATTCCACGCAAGCTTATAAGGAGTTGCTTTATCCTGATTGTAGAACTTGATCGATACCCCGTTCAGGTTATTTCCATTTATATCCTTGACATACCCCTCAACCTTGATCGCCTTTTTAGCATTTATCTCACAGTTAACTGTGGTGCTGATCTTCGTATCGTTGTCATCCGTTATCTTTACCTTCAGGTTATATGTTCCCTCCTGATAAATTTTTCCTGTGACCCTTCCTGTTATATCAACACTCAAGCCATAGTCATCCCCGTCTATGCTATAAGTGTATTTCCCTGAACCGCCTGCGACAGATGTAGGCTTCACACTTACTGAATAATATTTATTATCCGTGCCTATCATGCCGTATTGAGGTATATAATACGCCGCGATCACCGACGAACTGCTGACATTCCATGTGATTATGTATGTAACTATATCCCCCAGCTCATCAACAGACTTAATTGTTGTTTTCGTTGTTCCTGTCTTTCTCACTGTTCCACTGAAACTGATCGCGTTACTTCCATTCGTTTTTCTTGCATATTTCACACCATCAGGGAGCTTGTCTACAGTAATTTTACATATTCCTCTTGCGCGATCCACTGTAAATTCTTTGCTGAATGACTCATTCTGTTCAAGTTCATAAGTCATATAAACCCTTCTATTTGAATGATCCTTGGAATAATATGTCTCAATACTTGACTTACCTGTGCCATACAGTCCATCTACATAGACACAGACTCTCACATAATCGCTTAATGAGCATCCTCTTCTCAGCGCTATGGTGTAGGTTTTATTGTCCTTTGTCGTCACGCCGTCCAATGGAATGGTATAGTTATATGTTCCATTCAGTACCGTGCTCGCCTTTACAACAAAACTGGAAGCCGGAAGTTTCTGACTTCCCGATAATGTAACCTGCACAGTTTGTGGGTCACTGACAGTTGCAGATGCTATGGTGATCGCTTTTACAACTGTGACTTTGTATGTTGCCTTCTTTCCTGTGCCATCTGTTGCCTTTGCAGTTATCACCGCTGTTCCCGCAGCAACTGCATATACCTTTCCTATGGAATTTACCATAGCCACCTTATCATTTGAAGAACTCCATGTGAGCTTCTTATTGGTTGCATCTGCCGGCTTTATCACAGGACTGAGCTGCATCGTTTTGCCAACATATATCTTTCCACTTTTTTTACTGAAGCTTATCGATGTTATTGATGCCTTCACCGTTACCCTGCAGACAGCCTTCTTGCCCGAGCCGTCAGCGGCCACTGCTGTGATTGTCGCTGTTCCGCCTTTTACCGCTCTGATTCTGCCTGTAGAGCTTACCTTCGCAATCTTGGAATTGCTGCTTTTCCAGATAACCTTCTTGTTGCTAGCTGTGTTTGGTCCTACTGTCGCCTTTATCACTGCTGACCCGCCCTTTTTAATTGTCAGCGCCGACTTGTTCACCTTAACTCTTGTGACAGGCTTACCGACTGTAACCTTCACTACCTTCTTAATTTTTGGATTTGATTTTAAAGATATAGTGATATTTGCGCGTCCACTTTTTTTAGCATTAAGCTTTCCTGCAGAAGACACTGTCACGATCTTTTTATTGCTTGTTGAGAATTTCAGATTGCTTGAAGTCGTATTTGTCTTCAGTGTAAATGTTTTCCCCGCCTTGAGTGTAAGAGTATTACTTGGAAGATTCTTCACCGTGATACTCTTGACGGTTGATGTGGCCGCCGCATTTGCCGGAATGCTGACACCTGTAAATGTCAATGCAAATGCAAGGATCACCGCAATGACCGCCATAAACCTGTTCCCTTTTTTCATAAATTTCCTCCTTTTTTATGTAACATTACCTTTTAATACACCATATCATATATTATAAATTATATATTATGCTTGTCAATCTCGCACATGCTATTGAGCATTATTCATACCCACATAAAAAGACGTACGGGTATCCTCTTAATTTCCAGGATACTCTGTGGTTATATATACCATACTGCTGTTTCGTGTAACATTAATATAGTAGACTTTTCCTGCTTCACAGTTATATGACATATAGAAATCGTGGTCATTTCCTGTGCTGATATGCTCCTGCTTGTCATCATCATTAATTGTAAGCACTTCTCCATCTGCATCATAAAGATGTCCATATGGATTATTATCCGATCCAGAACTTGAATAGATATAGTATGCTGCCGTCATCTTTGGAACAAATCTATAGTATGTTCCCACTGATGCATTTATAGAGGTTCTATCACCAATCTCCTCATAGTCTGTCTTAATATCTGCTACAACATATGAAGTCTTGCGGTTTATCGTTGCGGTTATAGTTCCGGCTAAAGCAACCCCGCGACCTGTAAGTCTGTAAGTACCAGGCGCCAGATAAACGTATGCACCAGCTCCAACGCTGTTGCCATCCTCGTCATACCATGTGCCGATATTCTCTATATTATATCCGTTATTTTTTGATCTAACGGATATCTTTTTTACATCCGACGAATAATTTCTTCCCGAAATGTTTCCGGTAAACCGCTGTGAATATATGTATGTTGTGTCCGAACCCGAATATATAGCTATATCATATGTCCCAGGAACAATATCTACAGAATACGATCCATCTCTTTTTACATCAGAATAACAGTAATATGTATACTCTGTGGATTTGTCCCTATTCGTAAATATAATATATGCATTTGACAATACTTCTCCTGCCACATCCCTGATATATCCCGATACTGTAATTCCCTGTGCAACATTTATCACACAGTCTACAGTTGTGCTGACTCCGGCATTATCGGAATCCGTTATCCTGACTTTTATATTATAAGTACCAGCCTTATTGATGTAACCCTCCAATTTACCATTACTATAAATATCAAGACCATAAGTATTGCCAACTATATCATAGATATAATTTCCTGAGCCACCAGCTACAGAATTTATATCAGCAGCTACATGCACAGCCGCTCCACTTTCACCACGAGTGCGATAATACCTTGGGCTGTAATAAGCTGATATCACGGAGCTGTTGTATACACACCATGTTACGATAGTTGTCATTGTATTACCATACTCATCAACTGCTGTAATTGTCGTGACTGATGTGCCAGACTTGGTTATTTTCCCTGTGAAAGTAATACAGTTGGAACGCATTCCACCTATTGTATACCTCATTCCAGCCGGAACGTCCTTTACAGAAACCTTGAGGTAGCCACTGCCAGATAAATTAACGTCTGTATTCACATTCGCATTCTGCTCAATTGCTCTGGCTTCATAATATGTCTTATTATACTTTCCGTCAGAATAATATGTCTCCACCTTACCGGTTCCTGTTCCTATAAGTCCACTTACGTACACACATATTCTGTCCGAAGATGAAAGCCTGTTCTCCTTGTTTAACCTGATCGTGTATTTTTTATTGTCTCCTGTAGACACACTTTCAATCGGAATGCTCTTGTTGTATATGCCGCCATTTAATGTGGTCTTTACTTTAACAGCAAAATTTGATGCTGTCAGCTTCTGTGCAGATGACAATGTAACATTTATTGTCTGCCTGTTATCCACCTGCGCCGAAGCAATCTTCACAGCATTTAGAACTGTCAGCTTATATTTTACTGTCTTTTTTGTTCCGTCTGTAGTTGTTGCTGTAATCACTGTGGTTCCAGCGCCAACAGCCACAACGAGTCCGGATGAACTTACCATAGCGACCTTATCATTCGAAGACTTCCAGGTACACTTCTTGTTTGTTGCATCTGCCGGTGCAATGACTGGGTTTAACTGTTCTGTTTTTCCCACATACATCTTACCGCTACCCTTTTTGAACTTTATAGAAGTTACATACGCCTTGACTGATACCTTACAGCTCGCCTTCTTGCCGGAACCATCTGCAGCTACTGCTGTGATGACTGCCGAACCGCCTCCGGCTGCTGTTATCCGTCCTCTGGAATTAACCTTAGCAACCTTTATATTGCTGCTCTTCCATACGACCTTCTTATTGCTTGCCTTGCTTGTTCCAACAGAAGCCTTTACCACAGCACTTTTTCCTTTTACCAGCGTCAGCTTGCTTTTAGTAAGCTTTACACTCGTGACAGGCCGTCCTGCAGTTACCGTAATAACCTTCTTTACCTTAGGATCAGCCTTCAGCGACATTGTAATCTTAGCTGTCCCATTTTTTACATTTCCTGCTTTGATCACTCCCGCAGTTGTCACGGTTGCTATCCTTCTGTTGCTGGTTACGAATTTCAGCTCTTTCGCCGCCACATTTGTCTTAAGAGCAAATGACTTTCCCGCCTTGAGCGTAAGTGTGCCGGCTGGCAGATTGCTCACAGTGATGCTCTTTACAACCGTGTTTTTTGCCGTAGCCGCCGTTGTAGCTGCCAGCGCAGTTCCCGGAACATTCATACCTGAAAATATCAGTGCAAATGCAAGAATGACCGCCACAGCCTTCATGATTTTTCTGTACCCTTTCATAACACTCCTCCTGATTTAATAATAAAATCCGCTATACTTCATAAAATCAGTATAGCGGACTTTATTTTATTAATCTACAATCAAATACTATCAATGAGTTTTTCGCTGTCATCACACATCCTGTATCCCACGCCCAGCTCATTGATGATAAAACTCTTCTTGCCCGGCTTCACTCCGAACTTCTTTCTTATATTCGCCATATTTACCTGAAGTCTCTTGGTGCTTCCCATGTCATTGTAGCCCCATACCTCTTTTACGATGAAACTGTATGTAAGCATCTTGCCCGGATGTCTGGACAGAAGATCGACTATGTTGTACTCAGTCTGAGTCAGCTTGATCTCCTCATCCCCTATGAACACTCGTCTGGCTTCGTAGTCTATGAGCAAATCCCCAGTCTGGAATTTCCCTGTCGGCAGTTCACTGTCATGCGCTTGGTAAAGCACTGTGCGGAGCGCAGATCTGACCCTGGCAACCAGCTCCTCAGAGCCAAACGGCTTGGTCACATAATCATTTGCCCCCAGGTTGAGCGCCTCCACCTTATCCTTCTCATCAGATCTCGCCGAGAGCACTATGACCGGCGTGAAATCCGTCTTTCTTATCTCCGTGAGAAATGCTATTCCATCCTTATCTGGAAGTCCCAGATCAAGTATCACTATGTCAGGTCTGTGGGACGCATACATCATAAGACCGCTTCCGCAGGATGTGGCTATGATCGTCTGATAGCCATTTGCCTGCATTAAAGTATCCAGCAGATTATTGATATTCTGCTCATCTTCTATTATCAGGACTTTATATTTGTTATTGCTCATCCGTAACCTCCTCTATCTTCAATGTAAATCTGAATACTGCACCGCCTTCCACGGAATTGTATGCGCTTATATCTCCGCCATGTGCTTTTATGATGGTCGCACATACCGACAGACCTATTCCGGCATTCTTTCTCTGCCTGCAGTCCGCGGACACCTCATTGGAGCTGTCTCCTAAAAGACTGCCATCAAACAGGTGTTTCAACCTATCCTCCGGTATTCCATCGCCATCATCCTGGATCTCAAACACAACCCTGTCGCCATCGCATTTCACATTCAATGCCAGATTCTTCATTCCCTCCGCATGCTGTACTGCATTCTCGAGGATATTTATGATAACCTGTTCTATGAGAATGGCATCCATCGGTATGATGACTAGCTCATCGGGCAGATTGACTTCCACCTCCTGATCAGGATATCTCTTTGCAAATTTGATGAGCACAGAATCTATAAGTTCATCCAGTGCTATGGGCGTCTTTATAAGTTTGATATCACCATCCAGTCTGGTGATGGACAACAGATTCTCAACCATACGGTAAAGCCACTGGGAGTCCTGTTGTATTCCCCTGAGCATCTTCTCCCTCTGTTCATCCGTGAACTCCCTTCCGTTCTCTATGAGGGCCGAGCTCGCACCATATATAGTTGTGAGCGGGGTCCTGAAATCGTGGGATACCGCCCTGAGCAGGTTCGCTCTCATTTTCTCCATCTCACTCTCTTTCTTGAGCATTTCCTGATACTTTATCTTGCTTGTAAATCCACAGGTGATAAACGCTATGGCTATCATGATTATCGCCGATGTGATATTTTCAGGTATAAGGAAATCTATCTTGAAATACGGAAATGTAAATGCAAAATTCACTATTATCACACTGACTATAGATGCCAGTATTCCATATACATACCCGTCAGTAAACACCGATATCAAAAATACCGAAAACACCATAACGGCCGGTATCAATATGTCTGTAGTAAATGTTGTCTTTATTATCAGACACAGTCCAACCCCTATGGCTATCACAACCAGCATCAACAGCACATTTTTTATAACATCCTTACATTTACACTCCGTATTATTTATGCTTTTTTGTATATTTATTTTTTTCATATGTATCAATCCCTTTGGATTATTTTAAAGAAAGCGCCACCAGTACACCTCATGTCACAAACGACATAAATCTTACCAGCGGCGCCCGCTTTCACACATTCAAGTGAAGTATATCATGCCTATAGTTAAGATGCAGATAAAGAATATATCATAAGGAATCCACCCTTATGATATATTCTTTAACGCTTCCTCAAGGGTGTGCCATCCGAGGACCGCACACTTTACTCTGGCCGGCATATGCGCTATATCCTTAAGCGCAGACGCCTCCTCAAGCTGATCTATCTCTTCATCTGTAGCCTCTCCCTGTATCATCTTCAGAAAGAGCTGCCCAAGCTTCAAGGCCTCCTCCTTGGTCTTTCCTATGATCATTCCAAGCATTATATCTGCCGACGCCTGGGATATGGCACATCCATCTCCCACGAATGATCCGTCCTCGATGACTCCATTCTCAACCTTGAGCTTAAGCCAGATGTCATCACCGCAGTTGGGATTTACACCCTCCAGCACAACATTTGCTGCAGGAAGATCATATTTGAATTCAGGTCTCATATTGTGCTCTGTAAGGATCTCATTATAAAAATTCCTGTTTTGAATATTATTCTGCATATCCCATTCTCCTTCTCACATTTGCAACGCTATCCACAAATGCATCAACTTCTTCATCCGTATTGTAGAACATAAAGCTCGCTCTTGTCGTATTGTACACGCCCAGATGTACAAGCAGTGGCTGTGCGCAGTGGTGTCCAGCTCTCACGTCTATTCCATCCGCAGCCATGATCTCGCTGACATCGTGTGGGTGTACATTGTCTATGGTGAATGCCACTATTCCGGTGTGGTTCTCAGGCTTATCTGAGCCGATCACATGCACATGAGGAAGCTTTGCAAGTCCCTCCATCGCACGGGTCGTAAGCTCCAGCTCTCTCTTTTCTATATAGTCAAATCCAACCTCTTTGATGTATCCTATCGCAGCCGCAAGTCCCGCAGCTCCTGCCGCATTGACTGTACCGGCCTCAAACTTGTGAGGCAATTCCGCATATACCGCACCATCTCTTGAAACCGAATCTATCATCTCTCCACCTGACATGAATGGAGGCATCGCGTCAAGCAGTTCCTGTCTTCCGTATAACACTCCTATTCCCATAGGTCCCATCAGCTTGTGGCCTGAGAATGCAAAGAAATCAGCGCCAAGCTCATGCACATCTATAGCCATATGCGGTGTACTCTGTGCGCCATCGACAACGACAACCGCGCCAAAGCTGTGTGCTCTGTCAGCCATCTTTCTTACCGGATTCACACATCCGAGGACATTTGACACATGTCCTACAGCAAGCAGCTTTGTGTGCTCGTTGATTCCCGCATTGATGGTCTCGTCAGTCAGCGTTCCATCCTTCTCACAGTCGAGATATCTGAGAGTTGCACCTGTGACTCTGGCCGCCATCTGCCATGGAAGCATGTTGCTGTGGTGCTCCATGATGGTGACTGCTATCTCGTCACCAGCCTTAAGGTTATTCAGCGCGTAGCTGTATGCCACAAGGTTAAGGCTCTCTGTGGTATTCCTGGTGAAGATTATCTCCTTCTCAGAGTCAGCGTGAATGAAGTCCCTGACTACCTTTCTGGCACTCTCATACTTCTCTGTCGCCTCAAGGCTGAGCGGATAGAATCCTCTGAGTGGATTCGCATTGCTCTTCTCATAGAACTCTCTCTCAGCGTCTATGACCACCTGTGGCTTCTGCGCTGTGGCCGCATTGTCTATATAAGCTGTGTCATTGTTTCTCAACAGAGGAAAATCCTCTCTATAATTCCTGTCTGTCATATTCCATTACCTCCGCAAGCTGCTTCTCCACTAGCTTCTCTGTGTTCTCGTCCTGGATCTTGCGGTAGAGGACCTCCATCTTGCCCTTGGTCATCATGTCCTCGGCTGTCTCCATGTCTATTCCCCTTGACGCGAAGTAGAATAAAGTATCCTCGTCAAGCTCACCGATGGTCGCTCCATGTGATCCCTCCACATTTTCCTCTGCACAGAGGATAAGCGGTATAGTCTTGTTCACCACATCATCGCCGAGCAGCAGTACATTCTCAGTCTCAGCGCCCTTCGAATCCGATGAACCTGTCTTGAAATCTATCGAACCTCTGAATATCTTCTCCGCAGCATCCTTAAGTGTTCCATCCACCTGTATGTTGCAGTTGGTCTTCTTGCCTATATGGTTAACCACAAGGTTGATATCTATGACCTGCTTCTTCTGGCCAAGGTAACCTATATCCATGTTGGTTGAAGCACGCTTACCAATGAGCTCAGTTCTCACGCCGTTGTACAGATTGCCCTTGCCGATAAATATCTGAAGCACATCTAGCTGCCCATTCTCCGCACACTCACTTCCCACGTCGTTGAGTATGGTCGTGTTCTCATCCTGCATAAATATCTGTACAAGACGTATGTGTGCGTCCTTCTCTATATTAAAACGCGTACGGAATGCCAGGCTGCCGCCCTCCGCATTCTCGCCAAATGTCTCTATGACTGTCATGTCTGAACCTGCATCTGCCTGCACGTAAGCATAACCGCTGCTGCCATTTGCCCCGGTTCCATTTATCAGCACGTGCACTGTCTGACCTTTATTGGTCTCGTCCGCAACGAGTACACTTCCTGCTGCCTGCTGTGCGAAGAGTACGTCCGCATCTCTTCCTGCACCAGTCTCTATTCCATCGAAATCAGAAGCCTGCTTATCAGCTTCCTTGCCGCCATCTATCTTCACACTGCATCCCGCCATGTCCGGATTCCAGTTAAGTGCTGTGTCGTTCATGCGAAGCCAGTACCATGTCTTTGCCGGGAGCTTGTTGATCTTCATCTCGTTATTGTTCTCCATGTCACCGCACCTCCTTAACCTATGCTGCCCTTCATCTCAAGACGGATGAGGTTGTTCATCTCAAGAGCATACTCAAGCGGCAGCTCCTTCGATACATTGTCTGCAAATCCACTGACGATACATGCTCTCGCGTCTTCTTCACTCATTCCTCTGGACATCAGGTAGAACACAGCCTCGTCACTGATGCTTCCTATCTGTGCCTCATGTCCCACATTTACCTTCTTGGTTCTGATATCCATGGCCGGTATGGTGTCCGAACGTGATATCGAATCAAGCATAAGTGACTGGCAGGAAACTGCTGCCTTGGAGTTCTCAGCCTCCTTTGTCACTACAACTGATGAACGGAATGTGCTTATACCCCCATCCTTGGAGATAGACTTTGTGTTGATATATGAGCTTGTGTCAGGTGCCGCATGAACTACCTTCGCTCCTGTGTCAAGGTTCTGTCCCTTACCGGCAAATGTAACTCCGGTGAACTCCATCCTGGCGCCCTTGCCCTTGAGCACGCTCATCGGGTAAAGGTATGACACATGTGAGCCAAATGAACCCGATACCCACTCGATGGTTCCACCCTCTTCAACGCGGGCTCTCTTGGTGTTCAGGTTGTACATGTTCTTGGACCAGTTCTCTATGGTTGAATATCTGAGCTTTGCGTTCTTGCCGACAAACAACTCCACACAGCCTGCGTGAAGGTTCGCCACATTGTACTTCGGTGCCGAACATCCTTCTATAAAATGGAGGTCTGCTCCCTCATCTACTATGATGAGTGTGTGCTCAAACTGACCCGCGCCCGCTGCATTAAGTCTGAAGTATGACTGAAGTGGGATCTCAACCTTTACTCCAGGTGGCACATATACAAATGAACCGCCTGACCACACAGCTCCGTGAAGTGCCGCAAATTTGTGATCATGAGGGGTGACAAGCTTCATGAAATGCTTCTGCACCATGTCTGCATACTCACCTGTGAGTGCACTCTCCATATCAGTGTACACAACTCCCATATCCGCAACCTCCTGGCGGACATTGTGATATACGAGCTCTGAGTCGTACTGTGCGCCAACTCCCGCAAGGGATTTTCTCTCAGCCTGAGGGATTCCAAGTCTCTCAAATGTATCCTTGATATCCTCAGGAACTTCATCCCAGCTGCCCTTCATCTTGGTATTTGGTCTTACGTAAGTAACTATATTGTCAATATCCAGTCCCTCGATGGATGGACCCCAGTCAGGCACCTGCATATTGTTGTATATCTGTAAAGACTCAAGTCTGAAATTCTGCATCCATGCCGGATCATGTTTCTCCTTTGAAAGCTGCTCAACTATCTCAGGTGTGAGACCAGCTTTAAGCTTATAGGCATCTTTGTCATCATACTTGAAGTCATATATATTTCTGTCTATGTCCTCTACATATGTCTTTTCCTTCATCTTTTATATCCTTTCATACTCTGCAAATCCAGACTCGTTGATCTTGTCCACAAGTGATGCGTCACCAGTCTCTATGATCTTGCCCTCAACCATGACATGTGTGTAGTCAACAGTGAGTGACTCAAGGATCTTGGTGCTGTGTGTGATGATAAGCAGACTTCCCTTGCAGTTCTTCTGGTATTCCTCGATACCTGCTGATACTGTACGGACTGCATCAACGTCAAGTCCTGAATCTGTCTCGTCAAGGATTGCCAGTGATGGCTTGAGCATCAGAAGCTGAAGTATCTCTGCCTTCTTCTTCTCACCACCTGAAAATCCCACATTCAGGTCTCTCTCCGCATAAGATGGATCCATCTGAAGGATCTCCATGGTTCTCTCAAGCTCCTTCTTGAAATCCCAGAGACGGATTCTCTTGCCGGTCTTCTGCTCAAGGGCATTTCTTATAAATGAGCTGAGTGTCACACCAGGCACCTCTAGAGGATTCTGGAATGAGAGGAATATTCCTGCCTTTGCACGCTCATTGACAGCCTCTTCTGTGATGTTCTTACCATCAAACCATATCTCGCCCTCTCTGACTGTATATCTAGGATTGCCCATAAGTGCATATCCAAGGGTTGACTTTCCGGTTCCATTAGGTCCCATAAGTACATGTGTCTCACCCTTGCCGATCTCCAGGTTCACACCGTGAAGGATCTGTTTATCCTCAACATCAACATGTAAATTCTTAACTTCCAATAATTTTTTATCTGACATCAGTCTGCCTCCTTTTATACCAAGCCCGGCAATTGCTTTATCACTTCTATATCCGGCGATTCAATTGTCCCGCTTTAATTATCTTTTTGCTTGTATCAAATTACTCTGCTCATTCCACATTTCTGGCTATATCCGCCAGTGTCTTACCCTGGAAATAATCCTGTATCAACTCCGCCAGTCCCTGCCATATCGGCAAAGTGTAGCACTGTCCGGATCTGTCACAGGTCATTGCGCTATTCTTCATGCATGCCACCGGAGCAAGTCCACCTTCCGTGAGTTCAAGTATCTCCCACAGTGTATATTCCTCAGGGGCTTTTTTGAGTCTGTAGCCGCCACCATGTCCACTGGCTGCCTCTATCAGATTTGCCTTGGACAGCATGCGCATTATACTCTCCAGATACTTCTGGGACAGTTCCTCTTTCTGAACTATTTCTTTTAACGGAATGAATCTGCCGTCGTGGTTTATGGCAAGGTCTGCCATGACCCTCAGGGCATATTCTCCCTTTGAAGAAATCACCATATCTGTAAATCCTCCTTACATATGAGTGTGATCACATTCCAGCCGCAAATACACGGTCATTCCAGTCATCACCCTCATCCGCCATTTTTTTGGCGTAATAAGTCAATATCTGACTCGCAAAAATAGGATATTCCCATTTACCTACTATGTCAATAGGTTAATACACAAAAAATAATAGAAGGTGCGGCAGCCTTCCATTATTTTTCATTATTTTGTCTATTTCAAGCATTTTATATTATTTATCCGTGCAGCAGTCTACTCATGATATGTTATTATCATCCCGCCTTTTCCCATATAATAGCTGCACAGTCCGCTTGCAGGTACGACGCTCACATCCGTGTCAAGCCATTCAGCCTTGATAAGATGCCCCAGTTTCTCTGCTCCATCCTCATTCATACAGTGGCTTATGACCAGCTCTCCCCCTGCAAATCCCGTCTCACGGAGAGTGTCTATCAGCTTATCATATGTCTTCTTCATACCTCTGAATTTGTGTCTGAGTTCAATTCGTCCACCAGGTGATGCCACACCTATTGCGGATATATTAAATCTATGAGCCGCATAACCCACAAGCTTATTTAATCTGCCCGCCTTTATCAGGTTGTCCAGACTCCCCAAGGCAAACATGACATTTGTGTTTCTCGCTATATTTTCTGCAGTCTTCGCTATGACATCAAACGAATCCCCATCATCCACACCGTCACTTACAGCCTGCATCAGACACCCAGGCATAGTTCCGGCACCACAAGTATTTATAACTGCAATATTCCTGCCGGGATTCTTCTCAAGTGCCATGTGTCTTGCAGCTATGGCACTGTTGTAACTTCCCGACAATGCAGCTGACAACGTAAATGCAACAACATTTTCCGCATCCCCCCACGCCTCAAGCCACGCATGCGGCGAAGGGCAGCTAGTTCTTCCGCCTGACCGGCAATTTGCAATATGTTCAAGCATCTTCTCTATATCTATACCCGGTTCGTCTATATAATCTGTGTTATCAACAGATATTACAAACGGAACCTCAGCATGATCTATATCTATATCTATTCCAGCCAGTCCATCCGGTCCATCCGGCACGAGCAGACTGCAGCCGGAATCTGAAACCAGTTTCCATCCATGATCATTTCTTTTCATCTCAACAACACCTCCATGCGCAATATGCATCACACAAGTATTATTAGATATTTTTTCTGTATTTATACATTTTAGACATTTTTTCTGGGAGCATAGATTTTACAAAAAAAGGTATGATCAAGTTTCACTCAACGCAACCTGATCATACCTTTTATTTAATATATAAATTATCAATTCTTAACCTTAACAACATCCTTCTTCCTGTACTTCTTCACCTCATACAGCTTCTCATCTGCCATAGTCATGGCATTCTGAAGACCTTTCTTGTTATATTCTACGATCTGACAGTTTCCAAGCGATACACTCACTTTATAAGGCTTATCACAGTGCTCATTAAACTTCTCAAATGAACTGTATACTTCCTCAGCAAATGCATCTGCAGCGTCAGAGTCCTTAAGGCCGAGTACAAGACAGCAATACTCGTCGCCGCCTATTCTGCCTACAATTCCATTATCGCCTACAGATTTGATCAGAATATCTCCTATGGTTTTAAGAGAGAAATCACCCTCATCATGTCCATATCTGTCATTGATGATCTTGAGACTGTTCATATCAGCGTAGAATACCGTAGCCGTCCTTTTCTGCTCCTCACATTCCTTGAGCAGCTGTAATGATCTGTCAAAGAAACCTCGTCTGTTCATGATTCCTGTAAGGGGATCCTGTTTTGACAGATTGTCAAGCATAATGTTGTTTTTTTGCAGGATCGCCATACTCTCCTCAAGGCGCTTCATGATCTCCTCGTTCGTCTTGAGCAGATTGATCATCTTGACAGCAGCTGAGACCTGGTTTCCAAGGAACTCCCCATTCACCAGAACTCCTTCCGTGAGATCACACAGAAGAACTCCATAGAGTATTTCGTTGGAATACAGCGGCAAGAGTACATATATTCCAGCTCCTTCCACACCGAGGCTCTCAAAATCATAGAGATTTGATGATGACACCTTCTGGTTCACAGTGATCACACTGCTGACCTTCTCTTTAAGATCCTTAGTCTTGAGATATAACTGGTCAGGCAGTTCAAATGGCTCACCGATCAGATGTATTATTGGCTCTTTATATAAGAATATAAATGCATTCTCTATGTCCAGCCAGTCCATGGTGCCAAGGATCTCTCCATAACTTCTGTCGTTGCCTCTGTCAAAGCTCAAGACCTTCTGGATAAATGTTTTCATCTTGAACTGAGTCTTATTCCGCTCTTCCCACTGCTCTGAGAGCATATGGTTCATTGAGAGATATCCCTCAATGACATTCTTACTACGTTTTCTTGATCCGCCTTTTTTACAGAATGAATCTCTTCTGATAAACTCAGTAGGAAGTATCTTACTCTCAACCTGCTTGCCATCAATGAGCCTGACCATAAGATTTACAGCCTCTGAGCCAAGTTTTCCCGCGTCTGCACGCACAGTCGAGAGCGTCGGATATATCTGTGTAGCCCACTCAATATCATCGTAACCCATGACTGATATATCTCTTCCCGGCAGAATATCCCTCGCCTTAAGTTCTTCATAAAAACCAGATGCACAGGAATCATTCACACAGAACACTCCCTGCATATCCGGATTTCTGTCCAGAATATCTCTGAAAACCTCTTTTGATTCCGATGTAAGATTGCCCTCCACATAAAGTCCCGGATCAAACTCTATTCCATGAGCCTCAAGCACCTCAATGTAGGTTCTCCTTCTCTCCTTTGCATCATAATTGGAGTCCGGACCGCCTATCATACCTATTCTTGTATAACCAAGTTCCTCAATCATGTAATTGAGTCCTTCTCTTATGCCTGCTCCATTGTCATATCTGACACAAATCTGATCCGGCTCATCTGCAGCCACTATCACACACGGCATCTGCAGATATCTTTTCATAAATTCTCTGATACGCTCCTTGGTTGCAAAGCAGCCAATACAACTCGATGCAACAATAACGCCGTCCAGATTCTCCTTTGTAACATAGGAGAACAGTGTCTGGTACTGATATTCATAATATATATCTGACGTTTCTGAGTATTCCCGGTCAAGGAACTTACCCGGAATAACAACTATATTGACATCAAGTGTCTTTGCTCTCTCTATAACCCCATGACAGAGCAGCCTCGTAAAATCATCCGTGATTCCGCCTACCAGAACACCTATCGTCTTTCTCTTCATAACTATCCCCCTTGACATTCTCTTCCAAAGGCGGGATCTTACTTGCTGACTGTGGATGCCACGATCTCCATATTGCCCTCAAATACTGGATTGCTGTATCCGTTTGGCAGGATAAAGTGATCACCCTTCTTTATAGCGTTTCCATCCACTGTTCCACTTCCAGAGGTTACAGACATGATAAGGAATGGCTTGTCGCCCACATTCAGCTCTGTCTTTCCCTCAACATCCAGCTTGTATACTGTGTAATACTTACATCTTATAAGCTCACAGAGTTCATTTGCCTTATCTGCCCTTACACTTATAATGCTGTCCTCAACCGGTTTTGCAGGAACTGTTATAACGTCTATGCTCTGCTTTACGTGCAGATCTCTAGGCTTCCCATTGCTCAGTCTGTCATAATCATAAACTCTGTATGTGATGTCACTGTTCTGCTGTGTCTCAAGAAGTGTGATTCCGCCTTTGATCGCGTGTACTGTACCGGGATCTATCTGAATGAAATCACCCTTCTTAACAGGGATTTCTCTGATAAATTCCTTCCATTTCTTACCTTCGATCATATCACATAATTCTTCCTTTGTCCTTGCATTATGACCGATTACAAGTGTTGAATCTTCCTTGCAGTCAAGAATATACCAGCACTCCATCTTACCAAATGAACCATTCTCATGTTCTGCTGCGTATGCATCGTCCGGATGCACCTGAATACTCAGATCATCTTTTGCATCGATTATCTTTATAAGCAGTGGGAATCTGACACCATCTATGCCGCCAAACAACTCTCTGTGGCTGTCCCATAAGTCGGCAAGCGTCTGACCTGCAAACTCGCCATTTTTCACTGTACAGTTGCCATTCTCATGTGCCGCAACTCCCCAGCACTCGCCTATATCATCGCCCTCAACATCATATCCGTATTCTTCTCTGAGCTTTGTACCGCCCCAGATATTGTGCGTAAACACGGGATTTAAAAAAAGTATTTCCTTGTTCATTGTCATTTTCCTCCTTTTGACGTACGGCAATTGTGTGCATATCCGTACGGTGTACACATCCGACTTGTCTGGCTCGGAACGCTCCCGCTCGTTTCGCCCTGCAGCGGATACTAAGATGCCGCTAACGCGCCATCTAAGTACCGGCGGGCTCAAATGTCCGAACCATGACAATGTCGAATATGTACACCTGTTACTGATTACACCATTCCCCAATTGCCTGTTCTATATAAGACGGTGAAGGAATCATATTTTTACATTGACTATGACTGCTTCACTCGTCATTTCCATGATAATGTATGCCACTGTTATTTTATTGCATCTGTTGCCTTTTTTCTATACATCAGAGTCCTTTTCCCGGCTTATTAGATCCAAAATCTGTCATATGATTGCCAAAGCTCTCAGAACCAAATTCAGCCCGGCTTACTGCCAGGCTGTCATAGTCTAAAAGTTTTGGCAATCACCTGCCATTACATTTCTTTTTAGAGGGGCCCCGAAGGCGGCGGGCACCGCCTTGGGAAATGAGAAAAAAATAATACAATTGCCGCGTATGAGTAGGGGCTCATAGCGATCTATAACTAACTATCTTCTACCGATCTCGGTATCAGAAGTTGTTACCACACTGTGTGACTTGATATAATCTACGATCTCATCAAGCTTTGTGAATGCAAGGCCAACATAGCTGTCAGCTGCACCGTAGTAAATGGCGATCTTTCCAGACGCGCTGTCGTGAATAGTAGCACATGGGAAGCATACATTAGGAACAAATCCACGCTCCTCGTACCACTCTTCTGGTGTGAGAAGGAAGTTCTCACAACGATACTTAACGATCGATGGGTTGTCGATATCAAGGATTGCTCCACCGATCGAGTATACATAACCGTTACATGTTCCCGCTACTCCATGGTAGAATAACAGCCATCCTTCAGAAGTCTCGATAGGGGCTGCACCGCCGCCAATCTTGAGTGACTCCCACCACTCGCTGCTCTTGCCCATGACATGTCTGTGCTTACCCCAGTAAACCATATCAGGACTCTCACTTACGAATATATCACCAAATGGTGTGTGTCCACTGTCACTTGGGCGTGACAGCATCACGAAATTACCGTTGATCTTTCTTGGGAAGAGAACTGCATTTCTGTTAAATGGAAGGAATGGGTTCTCGATTCTCACAAATGTCTTGAGATCCTTTGACTTTGCGATGCCTATCGCTGCGCCGTAGAAATCCTGGCACCAGATTGCATAATATGTATCCTCTACCTTTACAAGTCTTGGATCATATGCGTATATAGGCATGAACTCTTCACCGTTCTCATCAACAAACTTGATCTTCTCCTCGCTGATATTCCAGTGGATAGCATCCTCGCTCTCTCCGAGGTAGATGTATGGAATTCCATTCACCTGCTCGCCTCTAAATACTCCGACAAATTTTCCCTCAAATGGAACTACCGCACTGTTGAATATTCTTGCAACACCCTTTGCCGGGTTTCTTCCTATTATAGGATTCTCTGTATATCTCCAGATTGGAGCGTCATGATTGTCATTTGCCGGTCTGTCCTGCCATGGCACGTTTGGCACAGGCTCGCTGAACATTTTTACTTCTGACATAAGTACCTCTTTCTTCCGGCATCTTAGCCGGATTTTTTATTTTATTATCACGTTATATGGTATCTGCACAGGCAAAGGGCATACTAACCAACGTGCTGTTTCATCTGGCAGCCCATATATTATACTTTCTTACTTGTCTGCATTCTTAAGGAACTCAAGGTTCTTCCTGATCAGCTCACATCTCTGTGCTACACACTCAACGCTTCTTCCCGGATCAGAAGGTGTGTTGAATACATAATCGATGAGTCTGTCAACTGTTGTTGTTGCAACATGCATTCTTGTATCGCTTGATGCGTAGTAGATGAACACTTCGTTGTTCTCGTTTACGATGGCGCCATTTGTGAATACAACGTTGGATACATCGCCGACTCTCTCCTCACCACGAGGTCCGATGAGCATTCCTGATGGCTCAGCGATAACCTTTGAAGGATCATTGAGGTCTGTTGCAAATGCGTAGAGTACATATCTAAGACCGGCAGCTGTGTTTCTCACACCATGTGCGATGTGGATCCAGCCCTTGTCTGTCTTTATTGGAGGTGCACCTGCACCGTTCTTTGCCTCTGTTATAGTGTGGTACTTACGAAGACTTGTCATCTTCTCCTCGTCTATAACCGCATGCTCTATATCATCACAGAGACCGAATCCTATTCCGCTGCCGCTTCCTGTCTCGATGAAATCATCCATTGGACGTGTATAGAATGCGTACTTGCCATCCACAAATTCAGGGTGAAGTACAACATTTCTCTGCTGTGGGGAACGAAGAGTCTTGAGGTTGTCAAGGCGCTCCCAGTGCTTTAAATCCTTTGTTCTCACGATACCCGCTGCTGCAACAGCTGCCGAGAGATCATTCACAGTTGTATCCTTGCTCTCTGAACAGAACACACCATAAATCCATCCATCCTCGTGCTGTGTCAGTCTCATATCGTATACATTTGTCTCCTCCGGACATACATCATCCAGAAGGATTGGATAATCCCAGAAACGGAATCCATCGATACCGTTGTCACTCTCAGCTACGCCAAAGAATGACTTTCTATCATTTCCCTCTATTCTTGCGACAAGATAGTACTTGCCGTTCAGGTAGATAGCACCTGAGTTCATGACAGCGTTAACCCCGAGACGCTCAATGAAGTATGGATTTGTCTCAGGGTTTAAGTCATATCTCCACGTGAGAGGTATCATCTCTCTTGTGAGCACAGGATACTCATATCTGTCATAGATTCCATTATAGAAATCTGTCTTCTTATTCTTTCTCTCAAGAAGCTTGTTCAGTTTGTCAAGCTCTACATAATATTTCTCATTCATCATTTAGGCATTCTCCTTATAATTTGAAAGCAATTGAATGCTATTTATTTGCCGTCAGCGAGTCTGTTCATAATCTCAAGGCACATTCTGCCGTTGTGGTATGGGCACTTCCATGGCTCAACTATAGGACGTCCGACTCTTGGTGTTCCATCCGCATTCAGATCCCAGAACCACTCTGATCCCGGTCTCTTGTCTATGAAGTATTCCTTTATGTACTCCCACACCTTCTCAGCAGCCTCGTAATACTTCTTATCACCCGACTTTTGATAAGCATTTATAAATCCTACTATTGATTCCGCCTGAACCCACCATACTCTTACCGTGTAAGGCACGCCCTTTTCACATTCTGTCAGAACTGAATGTCCATCGAAAGCAAGCTCATATATCTGCTCCGCAAGGATATCTGTTATCTTTGTGATCTTCTCTGTGTACTCTGCCTCTCCAAGCACCTCGGTCGCCCTGTCCAGAAGCCATGATGTCTCAATGTCATGTCCGTATGAGTACAGATCGATCAGAGAGTTATAATCCTTATCAAAGAACACTTCCTGTCTCTTAAGCTCCGGATTGTATACCTTATCAGCAAATACATCGAGCAGCCATTCCAGGCGCTCCTTTACCTTGGAATCCTTGGATACCTTATAAAGTTCTGTGTAAGCCTCAAGTGCATGGAGCAATGTGTTCATTGTTCTCTCTGCGAGAACACCATTCTCAGAAAGCTTATCATTTGACTCTGGCTTGAACTCTCTTGTAAATGCCTCGAGATAACCACCTTCGTCAGTACATTTCTCTTCTATTGTATGGAAAAGCTGCAGGGCCAGGTCCAAAGCTTCCGAATCACCGGAAGCTTCGTAATAGGCGGATAAGGCATATATACTAAATGCCTGATTGTAGGTGTGTTTTGTCGTATCTTTGGGTGAACCATCGTAATTCATGGACCAATATATTCCGCCATATTCCCTGTCTATACAATATTCTTTCAGAAATTCATATCCATGAGCAGCCTCATCTAGAAGCTTCGGGTCCTTGAGTGCCTTATACGCACTTGCGAAGAACCAGGTAATTCTACTGTTAAGAATACAACCCTTCTCAGCCTTTTTATCAAGGTTGAGGTCATAATCCATATACCCATAAAATCCGCCGTACTCATCATCCCTCAGGGCCTCCCAGAATGGGATGATAGCATCTATTAATTCTTTTTGAATTTCATTTCTCATATTCATGAACTCTCTTCTTCTAATAAATTATTAACCCTTTACAGCACCCTGTGTAATACCACTGTAGATCTGTTTCTGACAGCAGATGAATACTATAAGTGCCGGTATGATCGATATGATAACACCTGCACATATCAGGTTGTACTGGCTGCCCATAGGTCCTACGAACTTGTAAAGTGAGATAGCCATTGTCTTGATCTCCGGGCTTATGAGGTAAAGGTTTGCAGCGTAGTACTCGTTATAGATTACAACGCCTTTCAGTATACAAGCAGTAACGATAGCCGGCTTGAGAAGTGGAAGTATGATCTTCCAGTAGATGGTCCAGTATGATGCACCATCCACGATAGCTGACTCGTCAAGAGATACTGATATGTTCTCCATAAACTGTATAAAGATGTAGATCGAGATAACATCTGTACCACAGCTCATGATGATGTAACCATATAAGTGATCTATGAATCTCAGATCACCCATGATGTTGTAGACTGTAACCTGCATAGCAACTGCAGGGAGCAATGATGCCACAAGGAAAAGTGTTCTGATAAAGCCGTTTCCTGGGAACTTGAATCTATTAAGCACATATGCAAGCTGTGTTCCTATTACAACTGACACGATAAGTACGCATACCATGACTATTACTGAGTTGAGGAATGCACGTCCCATGTTGGCAGTCGTGAATGCCTTTACAAAGTTGCTGAAGTTCAGAAAGCTTTCAGGAAGTTCCATTACTGAAGTAGCCTTATACTCATCTGTTGTCTTGAAGGCTGTTGTAACACATGATATAAGAGGTACAACCGCACACAGTGAGAAGAATATGAGTACAAAGTACTTGAGGAAACCTCTTACATAATATCCAACGGTTCGTTTTTCTTTTATTGGTGCTATGCCTGGCACATCTGTCTTTCCTCTTGCCATGTTACTTGCCTCCCTTCGCAGAAGCAGCCATCTGCTTCTTGTATTTCTTGGTATCTCTCTCCTGTTTCTTGCGAAGCTTCTTTGCCTTATAACTCTCATCATCTGAGCTTGAATCCTTGAAGATGTACTCAAAGAACAGCTTCTGAAGCGCAGCACATATAAGTATGATAAGGAGAAGTACAACGGCCATTGCTGAAGCAAGACCGACCTTCTGGCTTGTATGTGCTATCTTGTTCATGATGATGAAGTAAGTACCTGTTCCGTTTGCACCTGTTGTGATAACGAAAGGCTGCTCGAAAGCACTGAGTGATCCTGTTATTGCTAAAATTACATTTAATGTAACGATTGTCTTGATACTTGGCAGTATGATATATTTAAACTGCTGGAATTTATTTGCACCATCAAGCTCTGCCGCCTCATAAAGTTCTGCATCTACCGACATGATAGCTCCAATGAAGAGAACCATCATCTGTCCAAGGTATCTCCAGACCGAGGTTGAAACCAGTGTCCAGTTGTTGACACTCTGGTCTTTGAGCCAGTATGGAAGGTTGTCTAAGCTAAATCCACACAACTGAAGGATTGAGTCAAACACGAATCCTCTTGTGAAGAAGAATTTGAAAATGAAACCTACAGCGATACCACTGATAAGATAAGGGAAGAAAATAAATCCCTTGAAAAGGTTACCACCTTTTACTTTGAAACTCAGAAGAGTTGCAAGGAAAAGTGCAAGCACTAACTGTACAAGTGCTCCTACGATGTAATACAAACTGAGCTTTAATGCACCGAAACAGTCTTTTCTTGTGAACACATCGATATAATTTGCTAATCCTACGAATTCTCTCTTTTCTACAGGCGTCGTATATTTCATCTTGTAGAAACTAAATTTAACCATCTCTCCGAATGGTATATATGTAAATACTAATAGCAAAAGCAATGGGATAATTGCGAAGGCTGCGCATATTATAACCTGCTGCCCCTTCCTGCTTGACGCCCATTTACCAAAGCCGGATTGTTTTTTGTTAGCCATACTCATTCCACCGCCTTTTTTTAATAAACCGGGGCGGGCAATCCCGCCCCGGTCTGTAGCTTATTCTTACTTATTTATATTGAAATCTTTATTACTTCTCAGTAACTTCGATTCCTAATGACTCCTGAGCATCTGACCACTTCTGGTTCCACTCAGCCATGATATCGTCGAATGACATGTCGCCGTTTGCAGCATGCTCGATGATGGCCTGGATCTTGTCGTTACCACCATTGCTTACGTTAAGCTCTGACTCTGAGTTGAGCTGGTTGAGGTAATCCTCCTCGCCCTCAAGAGCTGCCTCGTCTGCAACGAAGTCAACACCGTCGAATGAGATCTTTGACTCTGAACCAGGAACAAGTGCAAGTGAATCCTCGTTGTAAGCATATCCTGACTTCTCTGTCATCCACTTAACAAATACAAGAGCTGCCTGTTTCTCATCATCTGAAGCGTTTACGTTGATACCGTAGCAGTAATCTGCACCTGATGAAGCGTACTGCTTACCATTTACTGAGATAGGGAAAGGAATGTATCCTATATCGTCTGCGTTAGGTCCGCCTGCTTCCATCTGTGGGTATGCCCATGAACCAAGTACCATACATCCGATCTCGCCGTTGTTGATCATTCCCTTACATGACTCCCAATCTGTTGTTGAGTAATCATCCTCTGTAAGTCCCTGTGATACTGCATCGTAAAGAATCTTATATACTGCATAAGCATGTGTATCGTCGCCATAGTTCTTGAATGGATCCTTTGTATGGGCTAACTTCTGGTTCTTGTATGTAGCATCGCCTGTTGCTGTGATTGAGATATAATCATCCCAGGCTCCCATTGTCCAGCCTGCTGCATAGTTTGTGTAAAGTGGGATGCACTTTGGATTCTTCTCCTTGATGGCCTTAAGAGCTGCGATGAACTCCTCTGGTGTCTTAGGTACGTCTGTCACACCTGCATCAGCAAATACCTTCTTGTTGTATACGATACCCTGTGTTGTAGCTGCAAGAGGTACACCATATACCTGACCCTGATACAGCCATCTGTTTGAGTAATTTACAAGACTGCTCATTGTATCATAATCGCCATATGACATGAAATATGTTGAAAGGTCTGCCATGTCAACTGCCGGGATACACATTACTGTCTCGTAGTTTCCTGACTGAAGATGTGTAAGAGCATCTTCTGCATAGTTTGTATCTGTGATAACATCAACCTTGATATTTGGGTACTCCTTGTTGAAGTCCTCAAGATACTGCTTCCAGTTCTTTCCGCCGTAGTCATCTGAGTCCATATCAGTTCTGTTGTTGTAGAACTTGATCTCCGCTGAAAGATCTGTGAAGTCTGTTCCTAACTGGATGTCTGCATATGACTTGATTCCCTCAGCATCAGCTGTTGTGTCATCTGCTGAATCACTTCCTGCTGCCTCTGTGGCAGCCTTTGTTGCCTCTGTTGTGTCCTTGTTATCGCTGTCTGAGCCTCCACAACCTGCAAGTGATGCTGCCATAAGACCAGCCATTGCGATACATGCAATACGCTTTGATTTCATAGTTTTGTCCTCCTTAAAACCTTCTTTGTTTTTAACTTTATATTAAGTATACATTAATTTACTTTTTAGTCATCACTCAATTTTGTTTTTAATCACAGTATTTTGTACTTTTCGTTAATTTTACCATTATCATTATTATTTTTCAATATCATATAGACATTTTATCTATATATTTTTATCTTTAATTAGCATTTTATTGTTTTTTTAGCTAATTAGCCACTAATTTATATCGCTTTTAGCTTGTGATGATTGTTTAATAATTGTATTATTATGGATAGGAGGTGGTTTGCATGTTAGCTAAAGAATTAATTTCCTGCACTGTACTGTCAGGTTACAATATTCAGAAAGATATTGAGAACGCAAGATTCCACAGTGCGTTCTTTACATATGAAGAATCAATGGCAAGCGATGGCCTGATTCATCTTCTGGCCAACGGCGATATTTCTTTTGCTTATTCATGCAGTTATACCTTCTCTTTCATTCCGTGTTACCATTTCTTCTATATATATGAAGGAACTCTTACAGTAACATCGGGTAGCAGCAAATCATCATATTCCAAGAATACAGCCGCGCTTTTTGAGGCAGGATCAGAAATAACATACGCCACGAACGGCAAGTGTCGTTTCTACGAGGCATTCATCTTCGGAGCTCCGCTTCGCCTGTATCACGAGTTTCTCCCCGAATCCATATATTATAAAAAGGACTCTGCCGGAGCCTCTGTACTCTGGAGCCATCTTTCACTGATAAGCAGACTCCAGGGGGAGTTGTCTGCCACCGATATTTTCAGAATTTCCAAATGGTTCAATGATATCCTGACCGAATTATGTGTATTTATTGAAAACTCATCCAAGAAGATGGATTGTGTGCCTTCTTATCTTTTATCGATAAAGAATCAGATGGATACAAACTACGCCGAACCGATGTCGCTTGATGACCTCGAGGCAACTTACAGGATCAGCAGATACAGGATATGCAGAGAATTTTCACTTCACTTCGGTGAATCACCTATGCGCTATCTCAACAGTCGCAGGATCGATGCTGCCAAAAGGCTCCTTCTCACAACAGATCTGTCCGTCCACGAGGTCGGATCCCAGGTTGGAATCGAGAACACAAACCATTTTATAAATCTGTTCAAAAAAGACACCGGTACAACTCCGCTGTCTTTCAAGCAGGCTGCACCGGTGTCTATTTCCGATTTGCATTACAATTGATATGTAGTTTTATTATCGTTCCATTATCGTTCTATTCTGGCAACGCTATCCTTTACCACGATTCGTCCATCCACGACAAATATGCCATCAGTATATTTTTCGTTGGATATCTTTTTTATAATCTTATGCATGGTTCTCTCTGCCATCTCCTGCATATTGATCTCGTATGTGGTCACGCCTATATCGCAGCTTCCAGGATACATGTAATTATCAAACCCCACAACGGACACATCCTCAGGAACTCTGTAGCCCGCAGCATTGAGTATCTTTATGAGCGTAGCTGCCGCAAGATCACAGTTGCACACAAACGCTGTAGGCATATTCTTTGGAAGTTTAAAACAGTTCTCCTCGTCAAACTGCCCCGTCTTCACATCTCTGTCCGGAATAACCCAGTCTTCTCTGAGCGGAATATCATGCTCCAACAAAGACTTTATATAGCCCAAATATCTGTCAGTTATACTGTTCGTTGAACCTATCGTGCCAACATATGCAATATCTCTATGTCCCATATCATACAGATAATTAGTCAGCATATAGCTTCCATAGAAACTGTTTGCTATAACCGTGTCTATCGGTCTCGAATTGTCATAGTAATCCACATACTCTATAGGAACCTTGGCTGTCTTCTCCAGCTTTTCCAGGTATTCCTTACCCATGGAACCTACAACAACTATTCCATCAACCTTGTCATCCTCCAAGAGCATAGGCATCTCAGCATTCAATACACTATCTCTGGAAACAAACTCCAGCATAGTAAAGCAGCCTCTTGCCACCGCCTTTTTGTTAAGCACCTGATATAACTGCCAATAGAACGACGGATACTTTCCAAGGTATATCTCTTGAATGAGAACACCAATATTATACTTTTTCTTTGCCGTCTTCTTTCTGATCTCAGATGGTGACTGGTATCCCATCTCATCTGCCAACTGTTTGATCTGTGTTCTGAGTTCCTCGCTGACACCCTTCTGATCTGAAAGTGCCTTTGAGACCGTCACGGTACTCACGCCAACAATGGCAGCTATGTCTCCCAATTTTACTGATTTTGCCATAACTAGTCCTTCTCACTTTATTTTTTCACGTGGTTAAATAACTTAATTTTTATTTTATTTTTAAGTTAAACTATTGTCAAGTACAAAGTGATACAGTCTGCTCATATAATCTCCACGCATAGTTTCAATGAGCATTCCGGCATTCATGAGGAGATCTCCCCCATACACTTTCTCCGTTCCGTCAAGTCTGTAACCAGCAGTCACGTCAAGCCCTAAAAGTTTTATCTTTCTACTGTGTACGTTAGGTCTTCCAAGCACCTGAACGTAAGTCACCAACACCTCACTCTTATCCTTTGCAACAACCATCCAACAATCATACAGTCCATTTTCCCTGTACGATGCAACCCTATAATAATCACCCTCCCTTACAAGATCATTATATTTATGATACATAGACACCTGCTCAGGGATCATCGCACGTTCTTCTTCACTTATTTTTGTGATATCGAGCTCATAGCCAAATGTTCCCGCCAGAGCCACATGTGCCCTGGTCATAAAAGGTGCACTCCTTCCAACTGTGTGATTAGGGCAATCCGACACATGGGCGCCCATGGTCGAAAGCGGATATATCAGTTCCGTTCCCTCCTGTATAGAAAGTCTCTCTATGGCATCCGTGTCATCGGAGCACCATATCTGCGGACTGTAGTAAAGCATGCCAGGGTCAAATCTTGCACCACCGCCCGAGCAGTTCTCAAGCAAAAGATCTGGGAAATCGTTAACAAGGCGCTCTTGCAGCTCATATACTCCAAGCACATACCTGTGAGCCAATTCTCCCTGCCTGTCTCCGGTGAATTCTACGCTGCCGATATCCGTGAGCTGTCTGTTCATATCCCACTTAACATACTCAATATTTGCGGATGATATCACGTTATGCACACATTCATACACGTAGTCTCTAACTTCTTTTCTCGAGAGATCAAGCACGTACTGATTTCGCGATAATGTAGCCGTTCTCTCCGGAACCGCAAACGCCCAGTCAGGATGCTTTCTGTAAAGTTCAGAATCAGGAGAAATCATTTCAGGCTCCATCCATATTCCAAATTTCAGCCCCAGCTTATTCACCTCATCAACAAGATGTTTCAAACCGCCCTTGATCTTGTTTTCATTTACAAACCAGTCTCCAAGACTTGTGGCGTCATCATTTCTATGTCCAAACCAGCCATCATCCATGACCAGCATCTCTATTCCATGTTCTGCCGCACTCTTCGCTATCGCAAGGAGCTTATCGGTATCAAAGTCAAAATATGTAGCCTCCCAGTTGTTGATGAGGACAGGTCTCTTCTGATGAAGATATTTGCTCCTTATCATGTGGCATCTGTAAAAATCATGAAGATTTCTAGTCATCTGTCCAAGTCCATCATGGCTGTATGTAAGCACAACCTCAGGCGCTGTAAACGTCTCTCCAGGCGTGAGCCACCACTCAAATCCCTCTGAATGTATGCCCATGACTGCGCGTATGGAATCAAACTGTGATTTCTCTATCTGTGCGATGAAGTTACCCGAGTACACAAAATGCATTCCATATACATCACCCGTAGTCTGATCTGTACCCTTTGTCATCCATGCCATAAACGGATGGTCCTGGTGGGATGACTCACCACGGAGAGAGCTTACACTCTGCTTGCCATAAGCTATCGGGCGTCTCTCGATCTGTCTCTCCCTGGCCCATGAGCCATGAAGAGTGAGCATCTCAAAATCCTCGTCATCCATGTCTATACATGCAGAATATACCTTTGTGAGCCTGATATCCCTATCACCTGCATTTTTCACGCTCACACTTCTGGTTATAACATCCTCATCCTCAAACACAGAATATATCAGGTCAACATCAATGCCACATCCCCCATCCATCATATGGACAACGAGAGTCTGAACCTCCTCTTCTCCCGCAAATGATGCCGGAAGGCCACTAATCCCCGGCTTTCCATTTACAATATCGTAATCCACAAATTTCAGATCAACGGTTCTGCTGCCATTTGCGGTCTTTACTGCAATACAACTCTCCCTGTAGTCTCCTATTCCATTTCCGGAATACTCTGTCGGAAATGTGTCCATAAATGAACATCTCTCCCTGTTATTCTTGGACGGAACAAAAGGAGCCTCACACGTTCTCAAAAACTGATCACATTTCTGCGGACGGATCTTCTGTCCATAATATATATGTCCGACAAACCCCTCTTCATCGGCGATTCCGATACGATAACTCGTGTTTCTCGTATCAAGTTCAAATATTCTGTTTGCCTCATCATATCTTATGCTCATATGTATCTATAGTCTCCTCGTTTTATTTATGGGTATCACTCTCTGCTTATGTATTCAAGAAATTCAAGTGCAAGATCCATATTCTTGGCATTCTCGCCAAATCCCACTGCAGCATCCATTTCATACCAGCCGGTATCCTTCACCCAGGAATTATCACCGATCTTTATTCCGACAGGTATCTTCTCACCCGTTTCAATAACCGTTGCATACACAAACGAATCTTTATACTTTTCTTTCAGTTCATCAGTCAGCACCTTATCAAGATCCTGCATATATCCGAACTCTCCAAAACTCATGACAAGGTCTGTGTCGGCAAAGAACACGTCCACCGCATTCGCCATAAATTTGTTCTGTATAAGCTGTAGACTATCCTGACTCATGGCATCATTCGGATCAGTTGACACGCCGATTCCTGTACTTATACTGACATATTCCTTCTCCGCATCAAGACCATTTTCACTGAGGAATTCCTCATAATATGCCTTGTCATTCGCCGCGGATTCCTGTTGTGTAGTGTTGACCGCAAGGATGTTGAGTGCCGCAGATTCCGCCGTAAAATGTTTTACGACAAGGAATACAACTATGCCCACAACAACAAGTGCAAATAGAGCCTTCGGAGCATAATACTCCAGTATGTATTCCTTTTTCTGCTGTTTGTTCATAAGGCTGAGTTTCTGTTTCTCAGACATATGCTCATCCACATCCAAGACGCTCTCCGGCTCTCGTTTCTCTTTTTCATCGGTTTTCTCATCGATGATATGTCCAGCGATACTTTTTATATTTTTCTTTTCTATTTCTTTCTCTTTTTTTATTTCTTTTTCTATTTCTTTTTCTGGCATATAATCTCCTATACTACTCCTGTACGCGTTTGCCACACACTGCCGTTACTTTATATATTATAACATTTTTTAGTTAATTCTTAAACAGTTTTTAGTATTTTTAACTATATTTTACTTTGCGACATATAACAGCGTTCAGTTATCTAGTCCCCTGAAGCTCCTGATTCCCTGCCTTCTTTTTATACAAAAGGGACCTCAGCATCAAGGCCGAGATCCCCCTTGTTCAGCGCATTGGCTGGAAAGTGCATTTACATGTTTAATTTTGTAGTATATGGAAGGAATGTTTTTCTTTTTCGGCAGTAAATTCTGCCATATTTTGTGTTTGTTTATTTAGCAAGCTCCTGCACACATGCTTTCATCTCATCTATCTTTGACATGGCATTTTTTAGGCTGATTTCATTCACGCCAAAGTAGAATTTGATCTTTGGTTCATTTCCAGAAGGCCTAACCGCGAACCACGCATTATTTTCCAGCTCATAGTACAGCACGTTTGATTTTGGAAGACCCATGTGCTCCTCTTCGCCATCAAGCGGCTTGCGGATTCCGCTCACATAATCCCTCATGCCGGTAACTTTGATACCTGCAAAGTTCGTAAGTGGATGGTTCCTGAAGTTCTCCATCATCTCCTTAATCTGTGCTGCACCATCTACACCCTTTAGAGTTATCCCAAACGCACCTTCAAAGTAATAGCCATATTTGTGATAAACCTCTTCCATGGCATTACAGATGGTTTCTCCCTGCAGCTTATAAAATGCTGCTATTTCACATAAAATGACAACGGCTGCGCAAGCGTCCTTGTCACGAGTGTAGTCTCCTACTAAACATCCAAAGCTCTCCTCCATTCCGAAGATGAACTTGTATGTGTTGTTCTTCTCAAAGAGAAGGATCTGCTCACCTATGTACTTGAATCCGGTGAGTGTCTCTATATATTTCAGATTGTAATTCTCTGCTATCGCCTTTGTAAGATTGGTGCTGACTACTGTATTACAGATAGCACCATTTTCCGGCAGTTTGCCGACTGCCTTCTGTTCACGGCAGACATACTCTGCGATCAAGGCTCCTGTCATATTGGCATTAAAGCGGACATATGGATATGCAGGATCATCTGCAAATTCCGTGTCTTTCCAAATTCCCGTACTGTCCTTGACGTATATTCCAAGTCTGTCTGCATCAGGATCTGTGGCCATGATAACGTCCGCATCCACCTTCTTTGCCAGGTCTATTCCCATGGCAAATGCTGATGGTTCCTCTGGATTTGGTGACTTGACTGTACTGAAGTCTCCATCAGGAACAGTCTGCTCCTCTACAACATATACGTGCTTGAAGCCAAGTCTCTTTAGCACTTCCCTTACAGGTACATTTCCTGTTCCGTGAAGTGGTGTGTATACTATCTTGATATCGTCTGCAACCTTCGGAATGATATCGCCGTGGATGGTCTGTTTTATGAGTGCCTGATAGTAATTCTCATCAACACTCGTAGGAACCATACAGAACAGGCCGTCTGCGATAGCCTTGTCCTTATCCATGGTCTTGACATCCTCGTATCTCTCAACATTCGCCACATGTTTCAGGATATCCTGATCCTGAGGGGATACGATCTGACTGCCGTCCTCCCAGTACACCTTGTAGCCGTTGTACTCAGGTGGATTGTGGCTTGCTGTTACCACGATTCCGGCTATACATCCAAGCTCTCTCACTGCAAATGAAAGCTCCGGTGTAGGGCGGAGTGCATCAAACACATAAGTCTTTATGCCATTTGCATTGAGGCACAGAGCCGATGCCTCTGTGAACTCTGCTGACATATTTCGGCAGTCATGTGCTATAACAACACCTCTCCCCGCAGCATCCGCGCCGACCTCAAGTATGTAATCTGCAAGTCCCTGTGTTGCCTTTGTAACTGTATATATATTCATTCTGTTGGTTCCGGCACCCATGATTCCGCGCATTCCGCCGGTTCCAAATTTCAGATTCTTGTAGAATCTGTCCTGGATCTCTTTGTCATCATCTGCGATACTTCTAAGTTCTTCCTTGGTCTTCTCATCAAAGCAGTCTGACTCAAGCCAGAACTTGTATTCGTCCATGTAACCCATCTTTTTTACCTCCACCTTGTAATTATTTTTAGTCGCTACCGCGATCTTCTAACCTATTTTCTGCTGACATTTATTTGCCAGCCATTCCGTTTCTTACCAGTCATCCCGTTTTACGAGAACATCGCCTTCACATTTACCGCAAGCTCGTCAAGCTGCTCTGCCGCATCCTCCTGAGAGCTTCCCTTTACCCCGAGGTAGAACTTGATCTTCGGTTCTGTGCCTGAAGGTCTCACAAGGAACCATGCGCCATCCGCAAGCTGATAATATATCATGTTGGACTTTGGAAGCACCGCCGCCTCGGACTTGCCTGTCGCTGCGTCCGTCTCTGTTCCAAGCTTGTAGTCGTAGATCTTCTCCACGCTGTAAGTTCCGACCTTCTGCACCGGATTATCTCTCAGCGTCTGTATCATAGACTGTATCTTTGCAGCACCCTCGCGTCCGTCAAACTTCATGGTCTGAACCTTCTCTTTGTAGTAACCATATTCCTGCCACAATTCAACCATTCTGTCCCACAGAGTCATGCCACGGTTCTTGTAGTATGCCGCAGCCTCACAGAGAAGCATCAGCGTTCCAACCGAGTCCTTGTCCCTTGCATATGTACCAGGCAGACATCCAAATGTATCTTCAAGCCCGAACACATAATTGTGTTCACCAGTCTGCTCATAAGCCCTCATTCTCGATGCTATATTCTTAAATCCGATCAGGTTGTTGCAGTCACAGAAAGTGTCGTACTTCTTACATATCTCCTTGACCATATTGGTGATAACAACCGTAGTTACAATCGCCGGATTCTCAGGCAGTCTTCCGCTCTGGGATCTCTGCATCAGCACGTAATCACAGAGGATCGCACCGAACATATTGCCCGTAAATTCTTTATACTCATTATTCTTGCTGTCATATCCATACATTCCAAGCCTATCCGCATCAGGATCTGTGACAAGAATCAGCTCTCCGCCGACCTTCTTCGCCAGCTCAAGACTCAGGGCATACGCCTCTGCGCCCTCAGGATTTGGGGACTTTACAGTTGGGAAATTACCATCTTGAACAGCCTGTTCCTCAACGACATGTACATCCTTGAAACCAAGTTCGCTGAGAACTCTTGTAACAGGCTTAAGGCCTGTTCCGTGAAGCGGAGAATATACGATCTTCAGATCTCCCGCCTTCTGAATCTCCTCCGGATTCATGACAAGCTTGTGAAGCTCTCCTATATATGCGTCATCGATCTCCTGACCGATCACATTCAACAGTCCTGCATCTATTGCAGCGTCCTTGTCCATAGTCTTAACCATGGAGAAATCTTCTATATTGTTGACCTCTGCAATGATCTCCTTATCCTGAGGAGATACGATCTGGGCTCCATCATCCCAGTAAACCTTATATCCGTTGTATTCCTTTGGATTGTGGCTTGCCGTTATATTCACGCCGATATTGCAGTGCAGATGTCTCACTGCAAATGAAAGCTCCGGTGTCGGGCGGAGCGCATCAAACAGATACACCTTCACGCCATTTGCACACAGGCAGAGAGCAGTTTCAAGCGCATACAGCGAAGCATTGTTTCTGTTGTCAAATGCTATAGCTGCCGACGGCTCTGATATTCCGATCTTCGCCAGGTAGTTAGCAATTCCCTGTGTTGCCATGCGAACCGTGTAAATGTTCATGCGGTTCGTTCCCGCTCCCATCACGCCTCGAAGTCCACCTGTTCCAAACTCAAGGTTTGTGTAAAATCTATCTTCAATCTCCGCTTCATTATCCTTTATGTTTACGAGCTCCTGCTTCGTAACATCATCTACCTGATCGCTGCCAAGCCACATCTCGTATCTCTGCTTTGCGTCCATCTTCTACCCCTTTCCTGACCTCACAGGCCACACAGATTTTTCCTTTTTATCTATCCACAATTTATCTTCCGTTCATTTTATTAGGCTATTTTTAGCTAATTTATTGTTATTTGTATAATATATTAAGTAATTTTTAAATTCAATATTTAATCTTGCAATTTATATCACTTTGTTGCGCAGATGTATAGTGCAGCCGTTTTATTATGGTGGTATTAACTAAAATAATTATATTTTCTGCAATTGACTTGTAATATAACCGACCTTTTTTTATTCCTTTACAGAAGCCATTTGTGATCTGCTCAAGATCAACCTGAGCGTTGTAGCCGGATTTGTGTACAGCAAGATCACGGAGGCACAGAAGGATCAGAAGGAGCTCGTAGTCCAGGTGGCATCCAGGGATCTGAAGAGCCGAATGCCGGAGTGTGAACTGATCAGGATCATCGGTATACTGATCGATAATGCGCTTGAATCGACCGCCCCATTTGGTACTGCATATCTGTACCTGGACAGCAGGCAGAACCAAATAGAAATAAGAACAAGAAACAAGGGTTCCGTCAAAACCAACGAATTCCGCCAGAATATGTTCTCACCGGGATATACCACCAAAACCGGAGACAGACATGGCCAAGGTTACGGCCTCTACAACCTGAAAAAACTGACCGACAAGTACAATGGTAAAATATATCTCGACACGGTAAATACCGACCAGGGAGACTACATACAGTTCGACGTCATCGTATAAGGACAGCAAAGCGCCGTCCGGTCACCAGACCAGACGGCGCTTTTTTGTATTTGCTATATATTATACTTATGCTACTCTGCCAGCTTGTTGAGCTTCTCAACAAGTGCTGTCTGGAGAGCTTCAAGCTTTGCATCTGCATCATCAAGGCTTGTTCCCTTGATTCCGTAGTACAGCTTAATCTTTGGCTCTGTTCCTGATGGACGTACACATGCCCATGCGCCATCCTCAAGGTCGTAGTAGAGAACGTTGGACTGTGGAAGTCCTGACTCTGTGACCTCTCCGGTGGCAAGATCTGTGATCGTGTTCTTCTCGTAATCACGAACCTTGAGAACTTTGAGTGTATCGATCTGAGTAAGTGACTCAGCTCTGAGTGAGGACATGATCTTGCGGATTTTCTCTGCTCCTGTAACACCCTTGAGCGTTATTGTGTAGAGGCCTTCCTTGTAATATCCGTACTTCTCATAGAGATCAAGCATGTGATCCCACAGAGTGATTCCCTGGCTCTTGCAGTATGCAGCAGCCTCGCAGAGACACATAACTGCAACCGGAGCATCCTTGTCTCTTGCGTATGTTCCAACGAGACATCCGTAGCTCTCCTCCATACCCATTACGAAATTGTATGAATTATTCTGCTCGAAAAACTTGATCTGCTCACCGATGAACTTGAAGCCTGTTAGAACCTCGATGAGGTTGACATTGTAATCTGCAGCCAGTGGATCAGCCATATTTGTGGTTACAATAGTCTTGACCATGGCCGGATTCTTTGGCATGAGACCGCATTTTGTTCTCTCTCTGAACTGGTATTCAGCGATTATAAGTCCTGACATATTTCCTGTAAATGGCATATACTTGCCTGTCTTTGTATCGAGTGCGTATATTCCAAGACGGTCTGCATCAGGATCTGTAGCGAGAACTATGTCCGCATTCTTCTCCTTTGCCAGCTTGAGGGCAAGCTCAAATGCCTTTGGATCCTCTGGGTTTGGATACTCAAGCGTTGTGAACTCAGGGTCTGGAAGCTCCTGCTCAGGAACAATGTATACGTTTTTGAAACCAAGCTCGGACAGAACTCTCTTTACAGGTACAAGACCGGTTCCGTGGAACGGTGTGTATACGATCTTGATGTTCTCTGACTGCTCCTTGATGATCTCAGGATGAATGATCTGCTTCTTGAGTTCCTCCATATACGCGTCATCTATCTCGGCACCTATGATAGTGAGAAGGCCCTTGTCAAGTGCCTCCTGCTTATCCATGGTCTTTACTGTATGGAAATCTGTTACAGCCTTAACCTCTGCGATGATCTCTCTGTCCTTTGGAGCTGTGATCTGCGCGCCATCCTCCCAGTATACCTTGTAACCGTTGTACTCTGGTGGATTGTGGCTGGCTGTTATAACTATACCTGCTGTACATCCAAGCTTTCTGACTGCATATGAAAGCTCAGGTGTAGGTCTGAGTGACTCAAAGAGATATGACTTGATTCCATTTGCACACAGGCAGAGAGCTGCTTCTGCTGCAAACTCTGGAGAATACTTTCTTGAATCGTATGCTATTGCCACGCCCTTGTCCTGCGCATTCTGCTTCACAATGAAGTTTGCAAGACCCTGTGTAGCCTTGCGGACGGTGTAGAAGTTCATTCTGTTGGTTCCCGCGCCTATCACACCTCTGAGTCCACCAGTTCCAAATACAAGATCACGATAGAATCTGTCCTCGATCTCAGCCTCATCATCAGCTATGGCTGCAAGCTCCTTCCTGGTGTCCTCATCGAAATAATCATCTGTCATCCAAAAATCATATGTGTCTCTGTAACTCATCTTTCTACTTCTCCTTCTTTTTTCTCATTTAGTATGCCCTTTTATGAACGTTCTGCTGTTTGAGCAATCACTGCTCAGCGCTTCCTATTTTCTCAGGAATTCTAGTGGATCTCCCTCAGCCAGAAAATGTGTCATGAGGTATGCTCCTCTGAGCGACACCTGTTCCTCTGACAGGATTCTTCTGACCTCACCTCGGTCTGCGAGTATGACCTGTATGTCCTCTGTGCTCTCCTTGCTGTCGAGATTTGGTGTTCCTGTAACTGTTCCAAATACAGCACTGCTCATCTCATCCGTAAATCCCGGGCCCATATAGAATGGCCTTCTGTAGAGTTCTTCTCCGCCCTCATATACATCAAGGGTAAGCCCTGTCTCTTCCTTCATCTCCCTGACTGCTGCCTGCGCCGGAGTCTCATCTCCATCCACCAGTCCTGCAGGAAGTTCATATATATATGTATCGAGTGGGTATCTGTACTGCCTTATGAGCACCAGCTTCGGCTCATCTTCCAGCTTAACTCCATATATAACTATTCCTTCCGGTTTTATATCGTGGGTCTTTATCTTGATGTCGTTCTCTTTATTCCTTGAAGCAAAGTAATAATTGAAGTCTTTTCCAGCCGTGTCAACCGCATCTATATGATAGAGGTTGAGGAACGGATTGTCTGTGAGTTTTTGTACACCTTTGTATTTCTCTTTCACTTCATCACATCCCTTCTGTGTATTTTAATGTATTCAGCCGACCATACATTCGCAAAACCGCACGGTTCCCGTGCTCTTTCGCTGCTGCGCTGAATATTTACCTTTATTCAGCCGGCCATACATTCGCAAAACCGCACGGTTCCCGTGCTCTTTCGCTGCTGCGCAGCTATTTTGCTCATTGTATGGGGCGGTGACTCTATTCGAGTCACCACAGGATAAGAACACCTGATTCTTACATGCAAGCATGTCGAATCCGCTGTTCTTATCCTGCACGGCTGAATATTTACCTTTATTCAAAATTAGCATAGTTTTTACAATATATCAAATTCTTTTTTAAGTAATTTTATCATTTTTTAGCTATTTTTAATGCTTTTTAGTATATTTGCGTCATTTTGCCATATTTTTCTATGTGATTCCTGGTTTTGATGCAGCTATGTGCCTCCTGATTCTGAATATTTTTTACTCAAAAAATCCGGGCACTTTAATCTGCCCGGATTCCAAAAATGTTATGCAATTTATACTCTACTGATTCTCTGTCGATACCAGTTGATATTCTGCATCTCTCAACCTGCAGTAATAAAATGTCTGTCCAGCCTCCTCTGTGTAGGTTTCAAATACTCCCGTAACGATCACCTCACTCTGGTCCGCCGGGTAATCGCCTGGATATACTGCACCTCCACCAAGTTCAAATTCAAGCCCCTGACTGCAGCATGCCAGAGCGTCGGCTATGAGACAATAATTATAATATTTGTCGGTTATCGGATAATAGGATGCATAATACTTTCCTTCTATCCTTATCGTCTTGCCCTCATATTCCTCAGGTTTTGACATCATCTGATATACCGTCGCATATACAAGATCGCTTCCCATAAGTGTGAGATTCACATCCACACCCTCAGACTTGTATTGCGCTATAACTGAGCTGTCTCCATTCACGACCTGCCCATATGTTGGTTCTGATGTCGCCTCAGTTACAGATGCGGATTCTGTCTCTGTCGTGGTTTGCATCTCTGTTGTGATCGTCGTCTCTGTTGTGGCTCCCGCCGACGACTTGCTTTCCACATCACCATCGCCTGTTTTCTGATTAAGCACCTTATCCACTGCATTCTGTGTGTTCAAACGACTGCCCGCAGTCTGAGATGCTCCACCACAGCCTGTGACAGTCAGCAACATACTCAGCACCAATATTGACATAATCAATCGCTTAAATCTGTGTCTGCATCCATGCATTCTTCTATTTCTATTCATATACATATTCTTATCTCCTCATCACTTTCCCTGCTATACTGTTAAATGCAAATATAACCATATCGCATGCAACGATCGTAGATCCTACCGGTGTTGAAAATAATATGGATACCAGCATGCCGGTCAAAGTTCCCACAACTGACAATACAGCCGAATATAATACCACTGACCTGAAACTATACATAACTCTCATTGCCGAAAGTGCAGGGAATACCAGAAGCGCCGTGATGAGCAGGGAGCCCACCAGATTCATTGCAAGCACTATTATCACAGCGATTATCACCGCCAGCGCCAGATTATATGCCCCTGCATTTTTCCCGATTGCCCTGGTAAAACTCTCGTCAAATGTGACTGCAAATATCCTGTTGTAGAACAAACAGAAAAACGCTATTACACATATTGACATAACTATACACAGCCACACTTCTCCCATTGTCAATGTCAGTATGGATGTTGAACCAAACAACGTTGAGCACACATCGCCAGATACATTTGCTGACGTGGAAAATACATTCATTATCAGATAACCTACGGCTAAAGCACCGACAGACATCATAGCTATCGCGGCATCCCCCTTAAGCTTCGCATTTTGTCCCGACATAAGTATGAGAATTGCAGCAGCCACAGTCACCGGCATCACTATAATCGTGTTGTTTGTCAGTTTCAGAACAGATCCTACCGCCATTGCTCCAAATGCAACATGCGAAAGTCCATCGCCGATAAATGAAAATCTTTTCAAAACCAATGTTGCACCGAAAAGTGACGAACACAATGCTATAAGAATACCAACCACAAGAGCATACTTAACAAATGGATACTGCATATAGTAAATTAACTTATCAACAAGCTGCACTCTGTCCACCACCTTTCTCATATTCTACCGAAATGATGTTCCAATATCTGCTGTTCTTATATTCCTCTCTGCTGCCCCAGAACGAGCCCCCATGATTCATATGAAGCACATGTCTGGCGCAATCTATTGCCCTCAGATCATGTGATATCATGATCACTGCCACACCATTTTCATTTAACTGCTGTATCATCTGATAGAACTGTGCCGTTGCGACAGGATCAAGGCCAGTTACCGGTTCATCAAGCAGAAGAAGGTTCTCAGTTGCACACAGGGCTCTCGCCAGAAGGACGCGCTGCTGCTGTCCTCCCGACAAATGCCTGTAACATTTCCTGCGTATATCCCACATTCCAAGTCGTTCAAGCTGAGATTGCGCAAGCTGCTTTTCCTTTCTGCCATAAAAAGGACGTGCTCCGCACTTAGGCAGCGTTCCCGACAAAGCCACCTCCCATACAGTCGCAGGGAAATCCTTCTGCACAGGTGTCTGCTGCGGCAGATAGCCTATATCACGCGATGTCAGATCATCGCCAAACTTTATCTCTCCTGAAACCGGTTTCAACAGGCCAAGCAGAGTTTTTACCAAGGTACTCTTTCCCGCTCCATTCTCTCCAACTATACAGAGATAGTCTCCCTTGTCTATACTGAAATTAAGGCCTGACGCAACCGCTCTTCCGTCGTACCCGACTGCCAGGTCTTTACACGTTATATATGACATTTGTTTTCTCCTATAAATCTAAATTTGTTTTATTGTTCAGCAATTAATTCAATGCCTGAGAAAGTACGTTCAGGTTATCTTCCATCACGTTCAGATACGTCTCACCATCAGCTACAGCCTTTGCAGTCACAGACTGCATCGAATTCATCGTCAGGATCTCCTGATTTTTCGAATCTGTTGTCTTCTTTATCGACTCTGCTATACTGTGATCTGCACCCTCTATCGTCAGAATAACCGGAAGCTTTAACTCATCCACCTTCTGCGCAAGGAATGTTATCGTCTCAAAACTTGCCTCCGACTCAGCACTGCATCCCACAAATGCAGCATAGTAGGTAAGCCCATAATCATCCGCCATATATCGGAAAGGGAATCTGTCGCCAAACAGAATTGCCTGACGTTTTCCCTTAGAAACTGTTAGTTCGTACCTTCCATCAAGATCATTGAGTTCATCAACGTACTTGCCTGCATTCTCCATGTAATCAGATTTATTATCTGGATCAAGTGCCTGGATATTATCCGCCAACACATTCGTCAACGCCACTGCGTTCTTGAGTGAAAGCCATACATGTTCATCATACTCCGGGCCTTCCTCTCCTTCCTCTTCTTTCTCTGCCTGCATGCCTGGAACTACCTCTTCCTCTTTGACTGCAGTTCCCAAAGCGTCAAGCATATTTACAACCTTCATATCCTTATTAGTCGCTTCTTTCAGGGCACTATCCACCCAGCCATCAGACTCACCGCCAACATACACGAACATATCTGCGTCAGCTATCTTTGCTATATCCTCTGCAGTTGGCTGATAACTGTGAAGATCCATCCCCTGATCGAGCAGCATAGTAAGCTGAAACTTGTCGGAATCACCGCCTATAATATTGCGGATCCAGTCATACTGAGGAAAAGTCGTACATACAATGCTGTACGCCGCAGCATTTGCCGCATTTTCAGGCGCACTGCCCCCTTTCTGATCAGAATCTGCTGCCGTCATTGATGCTCCGCAGCCACAAAATGCTGAAACAGTAAGTACCGATGCCATAACAAGGCCAAATATTCTATTTTTCATAATGATCAATAAACCTCCGAATTGATTGATATAATTGACAGGCATATTTTGATGCCTATAATTGGGTAAATTTAATAAACTGCCTCTAGATTAAAAAACACCAATAATAAGTATTCGCCCTTATCTTTAGATGTATTTCCAGACGCAATTCTCAGTCAATATCCGTACTTTAAATCAATTCAGCAATTCCACCTTCAGGGAAACGAGCGTATCGGTACAATACTCGTGGGTATACACCAATACAACTCCAAGTGTGAACACACTTAAGAACGCCAGGAACACTGGCGTAGTTGACATTGTCTTTATATTTGAAAGGAACTGTGCAGCCTGCTGCAAATGCATACATATAGGACATTCCTGCCCCGTACAGTCATGCTCCACATTGCGCGCAATATAGCCATAAGAGAAAAGTACTCCCGATACAAAGAACACTATAAGAATCCATGACATTATTCTCTTTTTACTCATTCTGCACACCTCCTTTTCATTGTAGGAATTTGGGGATATATAGTTTTCGTTGTGACCGTAACGATACAATCCCATCTGTAACAATCCCGTTTAGCTTAGACTACAGCGACTCCACAACGTCTCTGACAATCTTTGCAAATACCACATATCGACGATCTGTCACAGTCGATCATAAATCCATACCTCTCCTGAACTCCTTTAGCTATGTGATTCATAGTATCGCGGTCAATATGTATGACTCTTCCGCACTTAACACACTGCATATGAAGGTGTTCGTGACAACTATGATCAGTCTTTCCCATTCTATACAGACTAGAACTACCATCAGCACTCTGATACTTTATCAATTTGTCCTGGGTGACCATGCGGTCAAGATTGCGATATACGGTCGTTGTATTCGCATCTATGCCATTCTCATCCAAATACACACTTACATCAGCCACACAAAAACCTCTGTCCTGCCTCTCTGCAGCAAATGCCTCTATAGCCTGACTTATTCTCGTTTTATACTCCCTCGCCATAATATTCCTCTTTTTTGAATTTGCAAGTCATTTGCATTTTACTGTATCATAAATGGCTTTTAACTTTATGTCAACATCTTTTTATTTATCACTTTTCCATCACTACTATCTTGTTTGATATATTGCTGACAAATGGTATTTTGCCAATGACCTTATATACCGGTATGAACTCAGCCATTCCTTCTACAAGACTGTGCTGTTCTATGTATTTGTATTTCGGTATGATCTCCGCCAGCTTCTTTCCATTTGGCACGCCCCAGGAGAACCTGGCATGGCTTCCATGGATGGATTTCTCCTTGATATGCTTTGCCATGAACGGAGCCATAGTCTCTACGAACACCGCAACATGAGTAAATTTCCTGTCTATTATGTCGAATATTTTCTTCACATCAGCTTCTGTGAGATACATCGTAAGCCCCTCTATGATGACCAGCACAGGTTCACCTGCATACTCTACCATGTCAGCCCATTTGCCGTCCATGGCGGATTCCGCTATCTGGTACACCGGTCCGTCCTCCTGTAGGAACTTTGCCCTGACAGTCATGGTCTCCGGGAGATCAATGTTGTACCAGCCTTTATATCTACCCTCATTTCTATAGCAGCGGGTATCAAGACCACAGGCGATATTCACAACCACAGCACCCTTATGCTTTTTCAGGTATTCTGATACAAGCTTATCAAGAACTATAGTTCTAGCTATGACTCCGCTTCCCATTGCCAGATCCTTGTCCGCCAGTGAAAAGTCATAATCCAGGCTGTCAACTATCTCTATAGCCTTGCCGTCATATATGACATGATCCGACTTTCTCGATTCCTTCGCCCTGGCATAAAGCGTCTGGAGCATCGTCTCTGGAACTCCGGTTATGTCCACCTTTGACCTGTCTGCTGTGCTGTTCTGTGTGCTAACCATTTTCTCATTTCCTCCTGCTTTTTAATTGTGCAAACGTATGAAAGGCGCTGCGCGCGCTTCACAAATTGAGCAAACGCATGAGAGGCGCTTCGCGCGGCGTTTGCGTGCTTCACAACATGTCGTCAAGCGCAGCTTGATGACCTGCGCGCACATCAGTGCGCTTCCTCTGCCGGAATCCTCCCACTTACGTGGGCCCCTCCTTATGAAATATAACATTTGTCTTGTTTTGTTATGTTCGTAAAAATAAGAGGTTCATCATCGATGAACCTCTTTCTTTAAACTCTCTATCAACTTTTCTGTACCGCCTGTGGCATGAATGCCGATCTTTTCTGTCAGATACATTTTCTTCTCCACATCTACATCCTCGTTCAGTATCGCCATGGCTCCTTCAAGCCGCATCTTAGCCAGCACGCGAACCAAATTCTCATCCGGCTCGCATCCAAGCTGTGACCTGTAATATGCCGCAAATGAATGTCTCATGAACTCCTCAACCCTCTGGTGATAATTCTCATAACAGCTGACATCAGCGCCATGCATGATGATCATTACCTCTTCCCTGTGTGCCAGAAGGAATTGCATCATGATCTTATCTGCATCTACGCCCGTAGCGGGGTTCTCAATCTCCCCCTTCATAAGTTCTCCAAGCATGGCTTCATATTGGTTCACAAGCGGTTCAAGTATCGCCTTGAACAATGCCTCCTTACTCTCAAATGAAAAGTAGAAGGCTCCGGTGGTAACTCCCGCACTATTGCATATCATTCTAAGACTTGCCCTCTGGTAACCATTTTTAAGGAATTCCTCTTTACCTGCTTTTTTCAGTTTTTCTATCGTTTCACTGCGCTTGTCGTTTTCCATAACATGTGTTATGTTAGCACAAACTAACTAGTCTGGCAACATATTTTTGAAAGTTATCTCTATTTGCCATCTAGGTATCTTCGCACCGTCTCAAGGCCGCCGAGTGGCACGCAGAACTTCTGGTCATGATTCTTACATGCCTCATAAGTGTCCTCAAGATCAAACCAGCACACGCCGTCAAGCTCTTCCTTCTGTATTGTCAGATCTGCTATGTCCACCTGTTTCTGATACACGAACACAAATGCCACCTCGTTGTCCCTGAACATTCTGCCATGAAATTCCTTCTCATACCGGATCCTGAATGTTCCCGCGAAATCAAGATCTGCGGCCTCAGCTTTGATGCCAAGCTCCTCTCCGAGTTCCCTGAGTGCCGACCCCATCGGTTCATCGCCCGCCTGTATATGTCCGGCAGAGGAAGTGTCATACCTTCCGGGAAAAGAATCCTTATCCATCGACCTCTTCTGCAGAAGAACCTTATACCTTCCATTCTCTTGCTTCGCTATCCAGATATGGGCAGTCCTGTGACATATGCCTTTTGCATGTGCCTCGCTCCTCTCCACTGTGTCTCCGGTAGGGTTGCCCTGTTCGTCGCATATATCAAAAAGTTCCATTATAGTGTACCGTCCTTATTTCACTGATTCGATACAATTATAATGGAACTTTTTTCTTTTATCTATATATAATTAACACCTATAATTACACTTGTAACATAATGCTATAAAGCTGCTTTCGCCAGCTTGGTATTGCATCTAGTCATAACCTCAAGATAATATGCCGAATCAACTGGTGACATTTTATCAGCATCATACGCATCTGCTTTACTGACAAAATCTGCATATTTGCTCGCATAATCTGCATAGTCTGCGAGCATGCTCACCGTGTCATCTGAATTCTCATATTTCTCCATAAATTCAATATAATCGTCTATAAACACCTCATAGCTATCAAGAAACGCCTTGAGGTCGGGATCAACCACGCTAGAATCTGAAACCGAGGTTTCTTCATCTGCCGTATCCTCACTTTCCTGCTCACTTTCTTCAACTGTAGTTGTCTCTTCAACTTCTTCTGATGTGGCTGATTCTTCTTTTTCTTCAGTCGATGCTTCAGTTGCGATCTCTGTCTTAGCTTTCATCCTTTCAGGCGAAGAAAGATATATATCCATGGAGTCACTCGAGTAATGTGTAAGTTCCAAATGATAACCATCCTTATTATCAGCCTCAAACGAAGTCGATGTCGTTGAAGAATTTTTATCAAATCCTTTTTTCTTGCATGCTTCAATATAATCCGCATATTTTTCATCTGTCACTTTATCAGCACTCGCACTTAAATAATCTTTATCATTTGATAATACGTATCCATATTCTGTATCCGGAGCAGGAAGATATGCTGCAAGACCATCATCCGGCCAGTTTAGTTTTCTATTCTCATGAGATGATGAATGTCCTCCGCTATGACTTGCTCCAAAAGGAATCACGAGCAGAAATGCAAGAATAGCAAGTGCCACATATATGAATTTTTTCTTTTCTTTTATAATCTGCATACCCATAAGCCATGACACAGCAAGCAAGCCACTCTGTATCAATGCAATTATACCCGATAAAACCGAGCCAGAAGAAAATGAACCAATCGCTGCTATAATGCAAATAAACACAGACACTATAGTAACCTTGCTAAACTTGCTCTTTCTGTATGTCTTTTGTTCTTCTCTCTTTTCGTTGCGGTCTTCCTTTTCTTTTTCATTTGCCATTCTGGCGTATTCCATTTCTTTATATGTATTGCTCTTAAGTTTTTCTATTGCCACCGCATCACTGTCAAGTATCTTTTCTCTATCTCCGCAATATGGACAAGTATATTCTCCCTTATCTGCATCCACTTCCAAATCTCCATTGCAGTTTTTACACTTCAGCTTTATTATACGAGCACCTGTCTGACTCTCGCATCTATTTCCACACTCCGGACAAAATGTCGCCCCCTCCGAAATATTTGCTCCACATTTACTACAAAACATTGTTCTTCTCCTCCTTACGATATTTTCTCTATCAACTCATACGCCTGATTTATATATTCATCGATCTCCACTTTCCGCTGTCTGAGCCTTAATATATGAGCATCAACCTCTCTCCTCACTTCATCTTTGCTAAGATTATCCAGTTCTGCTATCTCTCTGATGGAAAACTCCAGATTCTGAAGGAGCTTGATCATCCTGACCCTGTCCTGGGTTTTCGCATCGTACAGCAGATAACCTCTCTCATTTCTTGCTGCCGCAGACATTAAGCCTGCCTTTTCATATCCCTGAATCGCCCGTCTGCTGACCCCAGTATGTTCACACAACTCCCTCAATGTCTCCACTCTTTTTATCACCACCTCACGCGGACATTTTCTTAACTGTAAAATTGCACGTTGCGTGCAGTCAACACATTGATGCCAGTCCATAGCATATGCTGCCTTCGATGTTGATATTGTCCCACCGTATTTTTAAAAGTGGATTTGTCAGTGCAAAAAGGCACTCTGAATCCAGCCTGTCATCTGTCTTCAGAATGCCTTTATCACATTTCATATATAATTTATCTTAATTATTATGTCATACCAAAAGTCGATTTGCGACCGCCGTCCGCATCATGCTAAAGCTCCCTGATTATTTGCTCAAGTTCTTCCCGCTTTCTGTTGTATGCATCCAGATCACTGTTCCTTTCACATAATTTTACTGCCCTCTCCAACCACACAATACACTCATTTCTGTCTCCAAGCTCAATATAAATATTTGCTGCAGGAATAAGCATATAATTTATCAGATCAAGCTCTGAACTGCATGTTCTGCTGTAAACCTTCCATGCCTTGTGTATATTTCTGTCTACCTGGCACGGATTGACATCAATATATGTATAGAACCATCCCTTAGTTATGTAATACGACAGCCAGTTTTCAGCATTATCTGTAATTCCACCGGTCTCTGAATTATCTATCTGAGTCATGATCATCCTGGCTCTGTTCAGAAGATCTACGACCTTTTTTCTGCTTCGCAATGTGAAATTCCCATCAAAACAGGATCTGACTGTATATGTAGCTACCGCAATAATATCTGCAGCAAGCTTTAACAGTGCATCCGTCGTTTCTGCTTTTTCGTAGCACGCTATCGCCCTATCCATATATCTCATCTGAAGAGCATACATTTTTTTCCCTTCTCCTGTCTCCGGTTCAAAGTTTCCGTCAAGAATTGTGTCCAGATAATCTATCCGGATATCGCAGACAAAGCCTTCTATGTAGTGACTTTTTCCTTCCGACCATTTCTCAAGATATCCTAATATCTCCTCTGTATCGCTATACCGGCCCATCTCGGCATATATATGAGCCAGCTTGTCACACACTTCAACCATTTCCCGGTCTGATATAAGTTTGTCTGTACGTCTGGCCATGTCCCATATTCTTCTTCCATGAGTCAGTATAAATTGTTCACTTTCTATAGGCAGCATCACAATTGTCTTTGCTGCAAGGCGAAGATATTCCTTGGAATCACGCAAGTTATCCACATTCATACAGCAATTTGCAACAGCCACGCATATCGATACCATGACGTTATCTTCAGCGATCAGATTGGCAAGGCACGCTTTTACGGACTGAAGCTCTTCTGTTTCTGGCGGTATGTTCTTCTCATCCTGCATATCTGCCCATTTTCTGCCAAGTTCTCTTCGTACTGCCTGACCTATAACAGGATGAAGTGCAAATTTTTTATGCCGTTCAACCCAGCCAATATCAGCCAGTTCATTTATCATATTCTCATCATCAGCATCAATAAAGCAGGAAAAATCTCTAAAATCTACACCATTGTCCCCAAACAAAGCCAGACTCATCAAAATTCCTCTCTGTTTCGGCGTAAGGCCATCCATGCAAAACAGCGATGAGATCATATCTGTCATATGCCCATATACATTCCGGCTGTCTATGGTACAACCTGTTTTCATCCCATCCAGTGCCGTAAATCCTTGTTTTTGAACCAGAGCACACGCCTCGTCAATTGACAGATACCCTCTGTCTATCTGTCTTGCCAGGATCATCAGCATGAGTGTGTGTCCATTCACCCGGTCTATCAATTCGTCCAGTTTCTCATACAGATCAGCATCTGACTTTGGTTCATTATTCCGCATATTTGACAACATCAGTTCATACATATACTGTCTTTCAGAAAATGCCTCAATCTGTATATGGTCATAACACTCCGGAATAATCCCCCCTCGCGTCACTACTATCAGCCTGCATCCTGTCCTCACAAATTCTGATATCCCATCATCCAGGTATATATCACTGTTATCCAGAACCGGAACATTATCCACAACCACCAGGCTCTCTTTTGTGTTTTCCGATATGCACTCCCTGAATTTCCTAAGCTTTCTATGGAAATAATCAGCTTCGTTTTCATCAGCCTGTCTGCAAACTGTATTTATATAAAACATATCATCATTACATACAGTTGAATAAAACGAGTTTGAATAATTCAGGTACAGCATCGTATCTAACCGGTCTCTGACATCTATGACAAATCTCCGAACCAGTGTACTCTTTCCGATTCCTCCCATTCCTGTTACAAATATACAAGGCTTTGTCTTTTCGGAAAACCAATCCGTAAGAAGCTTTAGTTCATCCGTTCTCCCCACTACATTTTCGATACAAGCCACCGGACTCGATACAACATATGCTCTTGTCTCATCAGAATTCCCATACAAAGAATCAAGGATCATGAGCAGTTCATCCATGGACTGATACCTGTCCGACCAGTTTCTTGAAAGAGTTCTGTGCAGACATTCTGTAAGTTCCATGGCAAATGAATCCCTGTAGAAATGCTTTTTATTATTTGCCGGACACGAAGAATCTACTACTGATCTATATATGAGTTTCCCAGCGTCATATACTGCATTCTCGTCGCAGTCAAATACATCCGGGTCGCATCCGAACAAAAGGTAAAAAAGCACCGCTCCAACACCATACACATCACTCCACGTCCCAACATGTTCTATATCTCCACTTCTCAGCTCATATGAAGCCCACTTCGAAGTAAATCTTAATATATTATTCTCAGCACAACTTCCTCCTGTTACACTGCATTCTTCAATATCTTTTTTCCTAATAACCGAATCGAAATCATATAATTGAACCCAGTCCCGCGTTCCATCGAGTGCCAGCACATTTTCCGGTTTCACATCCAAGTATAAATATCCCCTGTCATGTAGCAGTTTCAGCGTTCTTGCAAGACTCCTTACTATGCCAATAGCATCCCGGACACTTTCAAATCGGCATTTGTCCAAAGTCGTGCCATCCTGATATGTGGTTACAATATATATTTTGTTCTCTTTTTCGTAGATCTCATACGTGTTTACTATGCGATTTGTGAGTCCATCAGTATCAAACAGGCTGTTGTTCAAGTCAAAAGTACATCGTAAATGTCGTCTTTCTTCCTCAGTTTTATACTGCATTTCCCTGATCCTAACCGGCCGTCTGGCACCTGAGTTGTTGACATAATATCCATCATATACTATAGACGAACTACCTCTGCCGAGTTCTCCTGTCAGCACATACTCGTATGGGCAGTCTTTAAAAGTAAGTATTCCATTTTCTTTCGTATTATAATCCGTATTGTAATCCATATTCCGCATCCTGCTTTTTCATGAATCTCTGTTATAACCAACTCTTACTGTTACGATTGTCTGTCGAAATATATCTCCTGCATAAAATCCTCTCTGAATGTTGTAAGAGGGTCATCATTTTCCAGCGCAAATAAAAATATCCAGTCATATGGATTGCCTGCGTAAAGTGTCTGATACCCGGAGCTCAGCAGAATATCATTTATCCGCAGCCGGCAATTCTCTGCATCTCTGCCACTCACAGCTCTGTTCCCACGCGCAACTGCTTTCCCCGCCAGGTACTCATAAAATGAGAGAAGGATAAGCAATTTTCTCATTCTCTCATCTGATATGCGCACACCATTAAGCACTTTTTCCAAACCATCCCGATCCGGATAACAATACACGGCAAACGCATGGATCAGCCCGCTGTCTGTGAGTATATTTCTGATATTTCTTCCACCGGCCGCTTTTCTGACATTCGGTCCATATAGGCCTATCATTTGCAGATAAATAGTCCACACCGACAGAGACGTATCAAAGCCATTGCTTTTACCAGTCTCAGGAAGCTCCACTTGAAATGCCCTGCGCTCTACTGCGGCTATTCCATTCTCGCCTGATATTTTCAGCCACATACGTTTCAGCATTTTTGCCGCAGTAACATGCTTATATGCAAATCTTTCCGCATTCCGTACTATGTATGCGGCGGTCTCTTCCATAGATGAAATATTCTTCACCTCGCCGGCTATATCCCCTGTATAAAATGCCTTATCATCATCTGGAATTCTCTGAACATCCACGTCCGGCAGATTTTCCAACATCATTTGCAACGTCTTATAATCCGTTTTCAGTTTGATCACCATATAGTACACGATCTCTTCCATATCATGAAGATCAAATCCCCTCGAAAGGCAGATCCGTCTAAGAAAATCCTCAGTCTCCTCGACTTCCAAGCCAAACACAAAGCTCAATTGCAGTGCGGTACTCTTATTGATATTAATATCTTCGGAAAACCACTTTGACATATTCCTCGGTGGCATCACACCGCGCGCTCTATATCTTTCCTTTATAAAATCTGTTTTACTTCCCACATCATCCAGGCTCCCGGCATAACCTTTCTCTATAAGGAATGTATCCAAAGCCTCTCCAAATTTTCTAAAGCGCTCCATCTGGCAACGCAGTTCTTCCAGATAATTATCATCATATGGGGTAATTTCCCTACAGCGGGCTATCATCCTGTCTGTATATTCTGCCATTTGTATCTTCCGACTTTCCATAAATAAATATATATTAAATAGTATGTTGTTATCCTACTCATTGTCAATATACCAAATATTAGGGTTGTCTATTATTGTCATTTAATGTAGAATTAATAAAAATATGTGGAGGAATTTTCAATGAAAAAGCTACTGATTGGTATCGGCATTATATTAGCTCTAATTATTGTATTTTACCTGATAGTACTTATAACTGGATGGATATAGAATTTTTATTTTGAGGACATACGTATGAAAAAAAATAAGCACTTTTTACTTAAAGCATTTATTCTTATTTTATTTTGTGTAATTACATTTTTTATAACCCGATACTTATATGTACCAAATGGGCAAAAAATCGAAAAAACCGATTCGACTATCGGTAAAACAATTGAGTTATCAGGTGAAACCATACGTTCTAATATTGCCAACATTGGTAAACTTGCAACAGCAGAATATACATATACTCATGTTGAACATTTTGATAGTTCTAGAACTATAGGCGATTTTAAGATTCCACTAACAAAAACTTCTTACATATTCAGCTATGACGGAACCATCATCGCTGGTGTTGATTTTACCCAAACAAATGTCAACAAAAATGACACAAGCAAAACTATTACTATTACTTTGCCCGAAGTTGAAATTATCAGCTCTGATGTAGATCAGGATAGCTTTCAATTATATGATGAAAAAAAGAACATTTTTAACCCTACTGATATAACTGACTATGCCGAGTCTTTTGCAGATTTAAAAACCTCCGAAGAGCAAAAAGCAATTGACAAAGGTTTACTCGATGATGCAAAAGCAAATGCTTGCACTATCATCAACTCTTACATGGCATCGCTTAATATACCAAACTACACAACAAATATAACATTTGCAGGCACAACCAATTAGCCAATATACACTTTGTATACTTTTATTAATGTTTTATAAAATATCAGTAATTACACTTGATATTGACCACTTTTTAGGATATCCTCAGATCACAATAAGTTACTAAATAAGTCAGCTCTAATTGACACTAACATTATTGAATGTTAGAATTCTTGTATGATATTATTATGGTAACCTTACCATGCGAAATGGGAACTTTAAGAGATGGGTGTTCTACCATATAAAACAAATGAACAATTTTAATATGAATGTTCTACCATACAAAATGGAACAATTTTATGGGAGCCCTACCATGCAAAAAGGTTTTTAAGAGCTGTGCATTTTAGCACAGCTCTTTTATATTCTCAGAAAGGCGATAATGAATATCCTTAATTTTTACTATATTGATTTAAATACATAAGAAATCTGTCTCGTGCAGATGACAACGTAATGTCAGTCTCCCCTCAGGTAGTTAAGGAGAATCGACCATTTCTTGGAATAATCATTCTTATAGGTGGTCAGAAATATTGCATCCCCCTTACCTCACCAAAAAAGAAATTTGAAAATATGAAAAGCCAGATTGATTTCATCAAAATATTTGACCACAACAGCAGGCATCCTGAGTATTCTTCTAAAATCATAGGAATTCTCAATCTAAACAATATGATTCCAGTTAACAACTCAGTTATATCTAAGGTCAATCTGAAATTAAACCCTCTCGATACCCCAGATAAAACAAAACGAAAGATTCTTATGCAGAAGCAATTATCCTGGTGTCGGGATCATTCCATGTGTAGACTTTAATAAACTTGAGCAAATTTTATCTAAATACTCAGATGACTAAAATCCCTACACCACCAGCCTCGCCTTCGCCCTGCCGGTTCTGTCCTTTTCCACCACTATCTGCTTGTCAATCTTCTCCTTGAGTTCAGTCACGTGCGATATTATTCCCACCAGCTTGCGTCCCTCGGTCACGCTGACCAGCGCTTTGTATGCCTGTGGCAGAGTCTTTTCTGTGTCCAGTGAGCCAAAGCCCTCATCCACAAACATCGTATCTATCTGTATGCCGCCAGCCGAAGCCTGCACCTCATCAGAGAGTCCAAGGGCAAGGGAGAGTGATGCCATAAATGACTCGCCCCCAGAAAGAGACTTAACGTCTCGTCTGCTGCCGTTGTAATGATCCACAACACAGAGGTCAAGGCCGATCTGGCTTCGCCTGTCACTGCTGTCCGTCACACGCCCCAGTTCATACTGACCGTCTGACATCTTCAGGAATCTCAGATTTGCACGCTGAATTATCCTGTCAAAATACGACATCTGTATATACGCCTCAAGGTTTATCTTGTTCTTGCCGGATACATTTCCTGAGGCAGTGTCATAGAGCGACTTCACGCTTACATATTTCTTTTCTTTTGCCAAAAGCTCATCGGACTTTCTGCTTATATTCGCCATCGCCGTTTCATTTGCACGGATGCGGCTGTTTCCATCCTGCATGAGAAGTCTGATCCTTCCCAGCTCATCTCTTGCTGCGTTTTTATCTTCCTCAAGCCTGGCAAGTTCGAGCTTTTCTGCTGACTCCAGCGTGTCTGTCAGAGCCTTTATCTGCCCCTCCAGCGTTTTAATATTCTGGATCACAGCATTATATCTCTTCTCAGCGGCGTCAAATGAATTCTGCAGTTTCTTTGCTCTGCCAAGAATCTCGTTCATCTTCGTTTCCGCCTCACTCCGATTCCTGAATCTGAGCCCCGCGGCCAGTTCTGTCGCCTGTTCTCTGTCTGAGACAACCTTTGCCGTGAGCGCCGATATATTTCTCTCAAGCTCCGCCAGCTTCACCTGCATCCCGGCAAATGCTTCTTCCTCCTGAGGAAGTTTTGCAGCAAGCTCATCCCTTCTGCTGACCCTTTTGCGTTCAGCCTCGATCTGTCTGTCAGTCTTCGCAATCTTCTCATTATAGTACCCAATATTCTTCTCAACCTTTTCCGGCAGACCGTCTATATCCTCCGGATCGTCAAATTTCCTTCCAGCCTGCTCAATAATGCTGTTTCTGATCTCCATGACGCTGGCAAGCTTTACCTTTGCATCCGTAGCACTGGCATTTGCCCTGTCGCGTGCTCTGTCCGCATCCTTCTTCGCACCATCTAACTGCGCATCTGTCGGAGCCTCCTTTGGCAGCGATGCAAGGAGTTTGTGCTCCGTCGCACCGCACACAGGGCACGCCTGTCCCTCCTTCAGATCCTTTGCAAGGATTCCCGCCTGGGCATTCCTGTAGAGCGTGCTCATATGCTCATACAAATCCTGTTTTCTGGTATACATATCATTATCAAACAGATACTGCTTCTGTGCTTTGTCCACCGCCTGTTTTCTTCTGCTGTATTCCATGAGCAGTCTGCTTATGTCATTCAGATAGTCAACAGCGTCAGCCATCTTCTCCCTCGATGCCGTGATTGCAACTATTTTCTCCCCCGCATCCGCAAGCTGTGTCTGCTCCTGCCTCAGCTTTTCTATGCTCTTCTGTTTGTCTGTCACAAGCATTCTGCCCTTCTCTGCCTGTTCATTTTGCCTTTGCAGGAGCTGTTCCTCGTCTACAATATTTTTTCGCTTCTCGTCCAGTTTCTCATAGTTTGGAAGCTCGTTATTTATAACTGCTGCCTGCCTTTGGAGCTCTTCCGTTTCTGGGCGCGCTTCCTTTGTCCTGTTTAACTCTGCCTCAGCAGTAGTTCTGTCATTCTGTACATTTGCAAGCTCCAAATGTGTCTTTTCAAGCTGCACTCTGGCTTTCTCTGTCTGCTGTGCCTTGCCTATCAGCGTGTCAAGTTCCCCGACCCGGGTCTCAAGTGTACTGATCTGCTTCTCATATGAATCCGTTCTTGCCTTCTCCGTTACAATAAGCTTTCCGATGAGTGTGATCACCTCATCAATTGGCATCTGGCCGTCCTTCGCCTTTTGAACACTGAGCCCAAAAGGGTCATCCTCTCCGCAGACTATCCCGGATATATACTGCTCTATACTCTTCTTCATATCGTCGCGTTCACTCTGAAGCCTTCTCGTCTCATCCTGAAGACGCTTCTGCAGAACAAAATACCTTGATGTGTGAAAAAGCTTGCTGAATATCTTCTGTCTGTCCCCGGACTCCGCCACCAACAGTTCCTTGAACTCACCCTGAGCAAGCATGGATATCTGCGAAAACTGCTCTCTGTCCACACCCAACAATTCCTGAAGATATGAATTTACCTTCGTTCTGTTGGAGATGACCGAGTCATCCGGCAGATACAGTTCTGCAGCTGCATCCTGCAGGGTAGTTCCTTCACCTTTTTTCTTACGTCTCTCATAGGAAGGATTTCTTTTAACTCTGTAAGTCTTCCCCATATGATCAAATGTCAGCTCAACGTAGGTATCTGTGTCCACATCGGCATACGTTGATCTCATCATCCTCGCATCACGGCTCGCCCCGCTCGGCTCATCATACAGCGCATAACAGATGGCATCGAATATCGTGGTCTTTCCCGCACCTGTATCCCCAGTCACAAGATACAAACCTTCAGCCCCAAGCTGGGCCATGTCAAGCATCTGGACTCCCGCATATGGTCCAAATGCCGACATCGTAAGATTAAGTGGTCTCATAAGCGCTCCTCTCTTTCACAATGTATCGCCCCTCTCGCCTCTGCGAGCGGGGCAGGTCGTCGGAGCGCATTTGAGTTATTCGCTTCGCTCATAAGCGCTCCTCCTTCCATACAGAGTCTATAATATTCTGAACAAAACTCCTCTGTTCATCGCTCATTTCCTGGTTGTTCTGCTTCTCATACAACTCTCCAAACAGATCTATAGGCTTTTTCCCTTCAAGCACAGCACCATCGTCTATCGTCTGTGTCACACGGGTTCTGGTGTTGTCGTATCCAAGCTTCATCACATTTGGATAGACCGTTCTGAGTTTTCCCAAAGCATCCGGCACGTCATCCTCGTCCGTGAGAACCACATACAGATAATCATCCACAGCCGTCCCCTCATAGTTTCGCCTGTCCATCAGCTCGTCAAATGTTCCCTTTACCTCGCGCAGCTCATGCATCGGAACAAGCGGAACAGTCCTTATCTCTATTTTCTTGTTCTCAGGGATGTCAACAACTGTCACCGATTTGGTGTGGTTAGCCTCCGAAAGTGAATACTTAAGCGGTGTTCCACAGTATCTGACAGTCTCCCTGCCCACCTTCTGCGGCCCATGTATATGCCCCAGCGCCACATAGTCAAATGAGTCAAATACCGACACATCCACATTGTCCAGACCGCCCACATTCTCCTCCGACTCCGAGCGCACAGCCCCGGTCACGAACTGGTGGGCCACAAGGATATTTGTAACCTTCTCATCAACATCCATGTGCTCCACCGCCACACGGCAGGCATCCGTGTAATCCTTTATATCATCCGCCTCATCAGGGAACACCGCTCTGACCATTGCCGGCTTCACAAATGGCAGCATGTATATGTTCACCATCTGTCCTTTTCCATCCTCCAGCTTATATGGTCTGACCAACCCATCTCCCATCATGGCTATCTGTGCCGAATCATATACCGGCGATATATGGATTCCACTGAGATCTATCAGACTTGATGCAAATGCCAGCTTGGCCGCCGAATCATGGTTGCCGCTGATGATATATACTTGCAGCTTTCTCTTTGCAAGCGAGGTCAGGAAGCTGTCCAGCAGTTTCACCGCCTCCTCGCTCGGCACAGACTTATCATATACGTCCCCGGCTATGATGACTCCATCCGGCTGCTCATCATCGATGATGCCCAATATTTCTTTTAATATATACTCCTGATCCTCCAACATAGAAAATTCATTTACACGCTTTCCTATGTGAAGATCCGACAAATGAATTAAACGCATATACACTTCCCCTTTAAACAAAACATTCGTTGAAATAATTATAACATCACCGGCAATATATCCCAATTATGTTTATCTTAATTTCGGCAATTTCGTTTTCTCCGCTACATGAAATACCATATTCGTCATATACTATGTAATATAGCACTTGTTTTCATCGGAGAATCCTTAATGCAAATAAAATCCAAACTCAACCTTTTCCGCTTCATCTTCATATCGATCCTCGGCGTCCTGCTCCACTTCACATACGAATGGTCGGGCGACAATCCTGCTGTCGGCCTGTTCTCAGCCGTGAACGAGTCGACCTGGGAGCACCTGAAACTCATATTCTTTCCCATGCTCCTCCTGACTCTGACCGAATCTCTTTGGGCGCATATACAAGAAAAGCCCCTGCCGGAAAATTTTCTTCCGGCAAGGACTATCGGTATCCTATCAGGTATGGCATTCATTGTTGTCGTGTTTTACACACTAAACGGTGTACTTGGCAGGAATTATGAAATTCTGAACATCGCACTTTATTTCGCCGGGGTTATATATGCACTGCGAACCGAGAACAGATCAAAATCCAGACAAATGTGCATAAACGACTACGTTTCCATGACTATCCTGGCAATTCTCGCGGTTGCATTCTTTGCATTTACCAACTATCCGCCTGAACTGGGGATATTTGCGGATCCTACAACAGATTAACCACACACATCAGAAGCACCACCTGCATCACAAGTATAAGTGGCACTCCAACCGAGAAATAATTCTTCCTTATCTTGTGCCTGAACACCACCATTCCAAGCAGAGCACCGATACTTCCCCCGGCAAATGCCATTCCAAGCAAGACAGCTATAGGTATCCTGTATCCGCCCTTGACCGCTCTGTATTTGTCAATTCCGAACATGACAAATGTTACAGCACTCACTGCCGCAACGAACCACAATGTCCATCTGTATTCCACAAACACATCCCAGAATGCAAAGCTCCATTTGCCCATAGGTCTGAGCTTCCAAGTCATGAACACTGCAAGCTCTATCACACACACGCACACAGTGAACACTCTCAGCATCATATTCGTCTTGGAGGCCGTCCGATCACACAGTGCAAATGCTATGATCATACCCGGAGCACCTCCGGCTATGGCTATGATCCCCAAAAGTACACTGAGCGCCTTATGACTTGTTCTCCTGCGCTTCGCGGCCGTCACTCCATCAAGGACAGCTCCCAGTATATTTATACATATCAGATATATGATCAACTTATCCATTATATATACCCACCTTGTCTACTGACATTGTATACATAGTTCCACTCTCCTATATACTTCTACTGATCTGCGATGAGCACCTGCGGCTGAACCTTTCTGATGTTCCCCGCTCTGATAAATGCTACCACAGAGAATAACACGCTCATAAATACCAATGGTATAACCAGTGATATCACGCTTGTACTTAAATTAAAACTGTATATTCCAAATGATTCAAATCCTGCCTTGAAGAATGGCTTGCTGACGATAAGTGCAAGAACTATACCAAGCAGCGAACCCACAACTGCCGTCACGATAAAGCGGACCGCAAGCTGGCATCTGAGTCTGAAGGATGTAAATCCAAGTGCCTTATATATTCCGATATCCTTCTGCTCACGCATGAGAACCTTGCCACAGACGATTATGACCGTGACTATCACGAATACAGCCCCCAACATATATGTGAGCAATGTGAGTCCCTGTATTGCAATGTTGACTGTACCCGCCACTCCTTCAAAATCATCCTTTGCTGAATGTATTGAATACGTGATGCCCTGATTATCGCCATATCTCTTATCTATCTCCTGGATTATCGCATCACATTCATCAGTATTGTCAAGATCATAACATATTCCTTTGCCGCTCCATTCCTCTTCATCTGAACTGCTTTTGGCAGCTCCACTGACACCAGACTCACTTACGGTCTCTTCGTGGGCAAACTTACTATATGCAGCCTTACTAATTGCAAAGTTCTTGCCCATATCATTTGCCGAATCGTATATGCCGGATATCACCATCTTCCTTGCCACGCCGCCGCGCTTGACTGTGACTGTGTCACCTACGTTCATGTGAAATCCATCAGCCACATACTGGGTTATCAGCACTTCATTGTCATATGTGCAGGTTCTTCCCTTTCTTATCGTGTTGATCATATCAGGGTCCTCCACTATATAACAATACATCTGCACATCATCGAACAGAAGGTACTCGCTGAACATTTGATATTTTCTATACGCTGTGTGTTCTGATATAACATTCTCTATATCCTTCTGCGTATCCTCATCGACAAACGAAGCAGTCAGGTCATACTTCGTGACTGAAAACATATCCACCAGCATATTCTGTGAATTAAACCAGCGCATCATATCGTTCATAAGTATCATGAACATGGCAAGTATAGCAGTCACTATGATGGCTGCGGCATACTGTTTCTTCCCAGATATAAACTGTCTGTATGCAAGACTCACACCAAGTTTCTTGCCTGAGACCGGAAGCTTCAGAACGCTTGAGAAATGCACACTGCCCCGTCCGCCTCTTATCGCCTTTATAGGTGTGGCCTCGGATATTCTCCTTGTCTTCAACATGATAAATGCTGCTACCAGAAGCAGTATCGCCAATATGACACACAGCACAAGTCCTACATTAATATCAGACGGAACTTCAAGTCCTGAAGAAGATCTTGTGGCACTATTTATAATTTTTAGTATCGGAATGGCCAGTGGTATTCCAGCAAACAGTCCAGCCGCCACAGTGCACATATACCCGGCAAGCAACGCCAGCTTCACCGATGCATTTGTCATTCCGACCGCTTTGAGTATTCCTATGTTAACAAAATCCATCTCTATGCTGCTGCCGATGTTGTGTCCTAGAACTATCATAGCCGCCACTAGAAGCAGCACAACAAATATAAGCAGCACCGCGGAGAATACCTTTGTCATAAGAAGCATGTAACTTCCCGCCTGCTCCTTTGATAAAGTTATCCAGCAATATGACGCGAAATCACTCACATTATTCAGTTCTCTCTCAAACTCCATCTCCGTGAGGTCCAGGCCCGGCTTTTTATCTATTATGATAAGCTTTGACAATTCAAAGGATCTCTTGTCATCTTCCAGTCCGCTTCTATTATCTTCCGCAGCCTTTGCCTTGAGATCCGCAAAATCCTCATCTGAGATCAATATCGTCTTTATTCCCATGACCGAAGATCCCATATATGGATCCTCGAAAAATGACGCAACTTTGAAGGTATAAGAACCGTTATCATTGCCCAGCTCGACTGTATCACCAATCTTGCAGTCATACATACCTATGAAACTGAACGGCACACTTACCTCACCTTTTTCAAGCCGGCGATCTGTCATTTTGTTATCCACATCATACTGATCATATGTGAGCACGCTGTCTGTATCATTCAAAACGAAGCTGCTGTTTCCGCCTTTTCCATTGCAGTCCTTAAGCAGCAGATATACAACATCTGCTGCTTTCACTTCCTGCACCGCATCACATTTGCCAATATTCTTTATTATCTTGTCTGCACTTGTTCCATAGGCATCCAGCCTGTTCTCCCCATAAAGTGCGGCAAGCATACCTCCATAACCAACCTCTTCCATAGCTTCCGAATCATGCCTTATGGAATTCGTGTAGTAAGAAAGCACTGAACAGAATGCCAGAGAAATGATAAGCATGAGCACGAACACACTTATATGCACGCCCTTGTTTCTTCTCATATTTCCTCGAAGCACCATCATGATATATCTCATCCTTTACCTCCTACCACTGCATGGAACCAAGCCATGCATCTATCTGGCTCTCACGTCTCTTGCGGTCTTCTTCAATATATTGTGACAGTTTCAGCTCACCTATGATTCTTCCATCCTCTATGTAGATGATCCTGTTCGCCCTGATGGCAGCTCTCACATCGTGGGTAACCATGAGTATGCTCTGTCCCTCCACGTTGAGCTCGGTTAGAAGATCCAGCACATCCTGGGTATTTCTACGATTTAATGCGCCTGTCGGTTCATCCGCGAAAAGGATACCCGGACTGTTGATGACCGCTCTGGCAATAGCTCCCCTCTGTGCCTCTCCGCCAGACACCTGTGCAGGAAGTCTGTCAGCAGCACTTTCTATATTCATATTCTTTATGAGTTCATCAGCCCTGTTCTCAGTCTCTTTTGTGCTCGTATTCTTATTCATATAACCCGGCACAAGTATGTTCTCTCTAATGCTGAGGTTGCTCACAAGATGTATCTGCTGGAACACAAATCCAAACTCATACACCCTGAGTTCTGCCATGCGCTTCTCATTATATTCTGTTATATCCTCGCCATCATATATGACCTTTCCCGAAGTCGGTCTGTCCATCCCCGACAAACTGTAAAGCAGTGTGGATTTTCCTGAGCCTGACGCTCCCATGATGACTGTAAAATCTCCCTTATAAATATCCAGATCCATGTTGTTGAGCACATGGTTCTGCACGCCCTCACTGGAAAAGCTTTTGCAAAGATCTCTTGCCTGAAGTATTATATCTCCCATTTTTCTCTCCTTTTATAGTTGTAGCACGGTGGGGCGTTCAGACATCCTCTACGGATCTTCACTTCGCCACCGTGCTACAACCATACCACCCTATTTATTAACAAGTCCTTAACAAACTTTTCTTGCTGCGAAATATAACACTGCTTCCAGGCCATCGGAATGATTTACAAGTTCCACATATCCGCCCATTCTCTCCATGAGATAGCGGACAATAAACAGTCCCAGGCCCGCTCCAGGCTCATCACCGGAGTTTTCCCCTCGATAAAACTTCTCATATATGAACGGCATATCCTTATCCGGGATTCCTGTTCCTTGATCCTTTATCGACAATCGATATACTGCATCCGAACCACTTACATGCACATTTTTTGGAAGTTCTTCTGGATCTATATATCCAGTGGTAATACTTATCTCCGTGTCTCTGGCATACTTAGAGGCATTTGACAGTATATTTTCTATCACCTGAACCACTCTTTCCGAATCTGAATGCTCAAGCACTGCCTCGGTTATATCTCCATTCACCACGATATCCATTCCGAGACCTATATCTGACAGAATCTGTTCCAGCAGAGGTTTTATCTCAACCTTATCACTCTTCACCACCAGTCTGTCCAGATCATGCAAGGAATGAATAAACATGTCATTCGTTATGGACGTCACCTCATCACATTTCTTCATGATGACCGACGCATACCTCTCCCTGCGCTCCTGGGTGGCATCCATATTCATGACCAATGCCTCCGCATATCCTCTTATGGATGCGATCGGAGTCTTTATATCATGTGACAGCGTGGCTATAACTGTCTTGTTGTTCTCTATCGCTTCCTGCTCTCTACGCCTTGCATGCACTATCTCCGTTCTCATATGGTCAAATGCCCACGTGAAGCTTCCGAACATATTTACCCGTCTGTACTTAAGTTCGGTGTCCATATCCCCTGCTGCCAGATGTGATGCATAATCCTCCAGCTCGTCAAATGGCCTGAGAACACACACGTATATGTACAGGAATAATACAATCACAACACACAAGACAACGATATACATAATCACTATATTCCTAAGTCCTGACTTGCCGGTATCTATCTGTTGTTCCCTGAGTTCATTCATTACAGCGTCAAGCTTTTCGTCAGCATCTGTGGATCCCGAATCATACAGTTGTTTCACTTCATTCAGTTCCACTATATACTGCCCATATTCATCATCTTTTATCCGCCGTGTCTCGTCCTGCTTCTCCCTGTAGAACAGCCAACCAAAAACTATGGTTATAGCGCACATGAACACGATCAGCATTTTTATTATATTGCTTCTTACTGAATGTCGCTTCATATAAACTCCCTATAGCTGCCAAGTGGACATCCACCTTACAAGCTCATATTATTCTCACTGTCTTTGTCTATTCACTATCTTCTAGCACATATCCCGTTCCCCATACCGTACGGATAAGCTGCGGATGTGAAGGATCTGTCTCAAGCTTTTCCCTGAGCCACCTTACATGCACCGCAACCGTGGATGGCTCCACATCGCTGTACAGCCCCCACACGGCACTTATGATCTGTTCCTTGGTCAATACCCTGCCTCTGTTCTCCGCCATGTATACAAGCAGGTCAAATTCCTTCGGCTTCATATCCACATTACTTTTGTTTCTGTTCACAGTCCGTGCGTGCCTGTTGATCTCTATCTCGTTCCCGTCTGTGTTCAGGGTCAACATCTCAGACTTATTGTCATCAACACCATAAGTTCTCCTGAGTATCGAACGGATACGAGACATAAGCTCTTTCAGTGAATACGGCTTTGCGATATAGTCATCTCCACCCATATCAAGGCCATTCACCTTGTCATCCTCACTCGTCCTTGCACTTGCAAATATGATTGGCACCTGCGAAGTATGCCTGAGTTCTTTACAGAATGAGAAACCTGTACCATCGGGAAGATTGATATCCAGAAGTATGAGATCACATTTGTTATCTGTCAGCACTTCATATGCATCGTCTATGCTGGCTGCGTACAGAAAAGCATAGCCGTTGTCCTCCAGCATATCCTGTATCAGCATAGACAGATCAGCGTCATCATCCACTATAAGTATTGTTCTCTTGTCTGTATGCTTTTCTGTCATCCTATACCCTCCAATATCTTCACTGTAGACAATTCATATTATATGACTCTAAACTGCCCACATATCGTCTGTAATATCATCCACAAGCAGTGCATACAGCCAACTATTTTTCTTTATTCACCAGCATATCATATGTAACGCCATATTTCCTTGCTATGTCACTGGCGTATGATCTGCCAGCGGGCGGCGCTATCTCAATCTTGTAAGATCTTTGTGATCCCTCGTTATGTACGATCAGCGAATATACCTTGCCCTCTGTACGGCCTTCATTCATCTCATCCACATCAAAGCCCAGCTTATGCATATGGGTGTTGTATATCGTCCGCGTTCCCTTTGTCAGAATCGCTCTCACGGAATCCCTGGCTATATAATAGCCCTCCTCAAACGATGTGGTTGAAAACGTCTCATTCAGAAGTATCAGGCTGCCGTCGCCCGCACCGTCAAATATCTCCTTAAATCTCTTGCATTCCTCACCAAGTCTTCCAAGATCCAGGGTCTTGTCTTCGTCAGCAGGGAAATGCGTAAATACGCAGTCCACAGGAGCAAATTCAAATTCATCACCCGGGATATATATACCACCCTGAGCCAGTACAAAAAGCTGGCCTATCGTCTGGGTTATAGTCGTCTTGCCGCCTCTGTTGGCACCTGTGAGGATATACACTCTGTGCTCGCTGTCAAAGTCCAGATCATTGGTCACTATGTGATCCGACTCCTCCGTATCAAATGCTGCAAGCTTGATATTGTATACGCCACGAGCCTTCATATAATATCTGCTCTTGGAATTGGCTTTCTCAGATGTACCTGCGTCCGGCTGATATGCAGAGTTCACAACCTTTGCCTTGGAAAATACCGCACCTCTGCTTTGCAATTTTTCTATATACTCAGCCCATCTTATATAGTATGTAAGCTCCGGTATGAGATCCGTCATGTCAGTTATGGTAATCGACACATACTTATTTAACGTCTCCCTCATTCTCTTTACAATTCTTGTTATGAGCTTAGTGACTACCCTGTCTGTATACCTCGTAATGTCTTTAGATTTGTCAGAATCAGGGATTCCCACCATACCTGCCGCCAGATTATTTGCGCCCCCGGTTACGACTCTTCCCTGAAGTTCCTGCTGAAATTTGGATAATGCTTCATTTACCGCATCTAACGGCTGGAATTTATAGTCGTTCTTTGCCTCAATGTTATCATTTATTTTGTCTCTGGACATAAGATGTCCGTAGAAATTACTCAGCACGCCGCCCCTTGTAAACTGCTTGCTGTTGACTGATATCAAGCCGACACCATCTGCCTCATATCTGTTATTCAGATTGATTCCTATGGTTATACTCCTAACCTCACCGCTCACCTTCTTAAGTTCTGCTATATCCTTCTTAAGTTCACTAAAACCATTATCTTCATATATGTTCTGAACATACGCCTTAAGGCCTGTAAATCCCTCAGAATGCAGATTCCTATCTTTCAGGCTGGAATATAATGAATCCACACACTCTATATAATCTCCAATTTCATCAAGTCTGTGCATAAGATCCCATATACCTGAGTTCTCATCATAGTCACGCTTAAAGCTGCCATAGTCCTTGAGAAAGCTTATCTTCCCAAGGATCTCCATCATATCGTCCCGAAGCTGCTTATTCCCTATGACATCGTCAAACACGCCACATCTGTAATTTGTAACAGACGGCTCTGCATATATCCGTGACATAACGCCCATTATATAATTTTGCTCGGACTCATTTGCAGACAACTGCCTGCATATCATGTCCAATCCCAGATCATGCATGGTCACAGGGCTCAGTGTTTTAAACGAATACTTCCCTTCCGGAACCAAAAGGCTGTATTTTCCTGTTGCTTTTTCTCCCATATCTATACCTTTCAAATCATAATGTCAGAAACCTCTCTGACTAACTCACACTATCCGGCTTCTATCTGCCTGCCTTCCATTAGGCTTCCATTGGGTTTCCATTGGCCTTCCATTGGGCTTCCGTCTCCCCCACATTGGTCTTTCATCGGTCTTTCACCGCGCTTCCATCTGTCTATGTTCTACTTGCCAATTACCTTCATATACGCCGCGACCATCTCCACTACGCCGTCCACGCCGAGCTTCGCCTCATCAAGGCACAGGTCATAATGTCCTGAATATCCCCAGTTCTCTCCTGAGTAATAGTCATGATAGCTTCTTCGCTTGGCATCAGTCTCCTCCACAATACTCTTTGCCTTTGATTCTGATATGCCATGCTTGTCCATTATCCTCTTTATTCTGCTGTCTTTATCTCCGCACAGGAATATTCTCACTGCATCGTTCCTGTTCTTGAATGCAAAGTCCGAGGCTCTTCCCACTACAACGCCATCCTGTCCGTCAAGCAATCTCTCAAGTACCTCCTCCGGGGTCTTTCTTCTCTTCACGACAAAGTCATCTGACACCGACTGCATCATAGAATCTATAGCCTTCTCTCCAAAGAAAAACGGATATTTGTCATACACACCCTTCTCCTTTGCCAGCCTTATTATCTCTTTCTTTGTGTAACAGGCTATACCATATTTTGAGGCAAGTCTTGCTGCCACCTCATCGCCGTCACATCCACACTCTCTGCCTATTGTAATTATCATTCTGTGCACCTCCGCTCATCATTCTTATATAATAGAAATGTCTCATCTCTATAACTCATCAAACAATACACCACCATTATATTACAATATAGCTGCAGCTGCATCCTATAACTTGCAATATCTACCTCTTTAGAATCCCCGTTCCATACATACGAAATGCTTATCAAAAAGATCACACTCTCCAACCGTTTCAAAACCAATCTTGGCGTATGTCGAAAGCGCCACCACATGTCCCTCTCTGACAAGTATATGAACGCCCTTCATGCCTCTGCTTTTCAGGACATCACAGGCATAGTTCATCATAGTCTTCGCAATTCCCTGTCCCTGCATATCCTTCCTGACGCACAGCCTTGAAAGTTCTCCCGATGGAGCCAGATCTGCTCTCCAGCACGTAAGTGCCTCAACAGCATCGTCGTGATCTATGGATATTGTGGCTACAATCTCTTCTTTGTCATTCTTCATAACAAACAGATCTTCATTCTTCAGGTCAAATGCTATGGTATTCTCGTCAGGATAATTCTCGCTCCACTCACATGGTCCACCTATCATGGCGTGATAGAGCGAGAGCAGTTCTTCTTTGTCTTTTGGTGTTGCATTTATTATCTTCATATGTCATCTATGTCCTTTCCACAATATAACTGTTGACTTTTCCTGTAGCTTGTTTTATTTTTATTTCATTAAGAAATGGGTTTTCTACTGGGTAGGGTTTATACCTGACAAGGCTTGCTCGTTTCTTTTTTTATTTCTAAAACATCGTACAGATACATTTTCCCAGAAGCGGCATGTCTGATCAATAATCTTGCACTAAACACATTGTACCGCTCAACCTCACCAATTTCATCGTAAACCGGTAACGCAAATCTGGCATCATATCTATACCATCCATTTTTAGCATTACGGCTATGTTTCTCTTTTTTATTTTCTTCCGCTATTTTGGATGTTGCTATTTCAATGATCTCCGGAATTGCCTGAGCCGCATTTGCCTTTGCTTTTGTCTCTGCATTGTCAATGAGCTCCATATATCTGAGCATATGCTTTCTCACATGATTATCCGATCTGCGATAACACTCAATGAGATATTTCTCATCAGCACTATAATCGACGCTGCTGTTCCCATCCCCATCTTCTCCAAGCAGATCTGCCAATGACATATCAAGCGCCCTGCTGATAACAACCAGCTTGTCCGCCTGCGGATTGATCTTCTTCTTTTTCCAGTCATTTATCGTGCTGGTGGAAATCCCCGTTCTTCTCGAAAGCTCTGACTGGCTCATATTCAGATCATAAAGCTTGAAAATTATGAAGTACATCTGCCTAGCTACTCGATAGCTGTGGCTGTCGCTGATACCAGACTTACTATAATCGGAAAATGGATGAATTCGAGAAGGTATACAAGCTCAACAAAGCCATACATCTCCCAGTATGCCTGAATGACATAGAGATCACAGAAGGAGAGTGGGAAGAAACTAAGAGATAGCTTCCAGAAAAAGCATTGCCTCAATCGCCGGTGTCTTTGATGCATATTCGACATTCTCTATACCATTGGTAAGCAACAGCCGTTCCCAAAGCTTAGGATAATTTGAGAAATCAAATGTATTGTCATCCAGTATCACGTATTCATCTATCTCAGGATGCTCCGCCAGATAGCTCTGGATACCCTCACCTCTGCCAACCCAGACATCGGTTGTCTTTCCAGACAGGCTTAGTCCAAATTTGCCCAGCATAGATACAAGATATGAGAAGTCATCCCCGTCTTCTCTCATAAGCTTCCAATCCGAAGTCAGAACGATCTCCGCCTTGCCAAACTGTTTTAACGCCTTTTTCAGCAGCCTCACTCTGGACTCGTCTATCCCTGTTCTCCCACTGGGCGCCCCAACAACTGTCGTCCGGGTATTCAATACACCATCTACGTCCAGAAACAATGCAAAACTCATCACTTACCCCCTAGAACATTTTCTCTATCCACTCTTTTTCTTTAAATCCAGTCAGCACGAAACCTTCAGCAACGACAAGCGGTCTCTTCACCAACATGCCATTTGTCGCAAGAAGCTGCAACTGCTCATCCTCGCTCATGTCCGGAAGCTTGTCCTTCAGTTTCATCTCCTTATACAACATTCCGCTCGTATTAAAAAATCTTTTGAGTGGCAGTCCGCTCTTCTCATACCATTTCTTCAGTTCCTCATATGTTGGATTGTCGTCCACAATGTGGCGCTCCGTGTATTCGATCTTATTCTCGTCCAGCCATTTCTTTGCCTTCTTGCAGGTTGAACACTTTGGGTAATATATAAATTCCATCGTCTTTTCTCCTTTTCTATTTGGCTTATTGCTGCAAGCCTCAATTTCATCATATCAAGTTGAACATCTTCTTCATTTACTCCGAAGACCTCAAAACTATCTGCTTGTGGCATATCGATATCCAAAAGTGTTAAATTCTGAATCATCTACAATGAGTATTTTTTGTTTCTTGTCCTTCTTATTTCTCTTTAGTGATTATTGATCAATAACTTGGGCTTCCTCCCTCCCAAGTTTTATATTTCTTATGGTTTTCTTCAGCAACTTCATATCAACTGGTTTTGAAATATGAGCATTCATTCCAGCAGCGAGAGAGTGCTGCATATCCTCTGAAAATGCATTGGCAGTCATGGCAATAATCGGGATCGTCTTTGCCTGTTCATGTGATTTTCTTTACACAATAACTCCATATAATTACCGGAATCAGACAAAGCCGAAAAAAGAAAGAAGATTAGGAACCGTAATAATTCTATTCAAATTTTCTTCCTGATTCACTTCACTCTGCATGTACGGTCACCTCACTTTCCTTTTTTTTAGGCATAAACCAATAAAATATAACACAAAATGCTAAAGCAAACACAACACCAAAAACATTTTGACTCACTCTAAGACTAACCGCTCCTTGTAGTCCATATGTCTCTGCAGCAATGGCTAAAGCACCAAATGTGTTAAATACTGCCTGCCAGCCATATTGTGCTGAAAATCCTACACCGATTCCACCAAGAATTCCTATATATGCATAGATTGACGAAGGAAGC